>Ga0102593_1000100_pt1 | contig 231543 bp, 244 predicted proteins | sample AraplaCol_mMS_r2_2_FD_76862 | JGI IMG/M metagenome (GOLD analysis project Ga0102593, IMG submission 76862) | Arabidopsis root microbial communities from North Carolina, USA - plate scrape MF_Col_mMS_r2 (SPADES assembly) (version 2) | ecosystem: Host-associated > Plants > Roots > Endosphere...
GGGTGGTGCTGGGGGGGTGGGGGGGGGGGGGTGTGGGGAACTCTCCGAGGTCGCAGTCAGGTGACCGTCACAACAGAAACAGAAGAGTAGTACAGTGTAGTGTACTATGTAAGTACGTGGGTTAGAGTACAGTGCAGATAGAGTGCAGACAGTACAGATAGAGTGCAGACAGAGATGAAGAACTCAGCCGCAATCGGGAGTGTCAGATAAGGGGGAGATTACCTTGGCGGGTCTTCTCCGACTCTCCGCCCGTCAGGCAAAGTCTATTACGGAGTACACTACATTATGTACATATGTGCATACAGTAGATTGATTATGATGGATTATCTAGGTTAGCCACGTTTGTTCCCCAGATTCCCCAGATTCCGATATTCTGGATGATCTATTGAGTAGGTCACTATTCATCATACTGAGTATATTTTTATTATTATAGTTACTACAGACATATACTTAGCTTGGTTACTGAGATGTTGGTATCTGATGTGACTGTAAACCTTAGTCAGCGTAATATTCCCGGCTGTCACGTGGGTCCATACCATACATGACAATACCAGACTGCGACGCTAAGGTTACACTCTCTCCCCAGTTTTCCAACTTCGGCTTCGTATTTGCCGATTTCGCCGGATGCAACTTCTTGTGGATGGAACCTTTCAAGTTCCAACAGCCCGCTTTTGGTAGAAATGATACCAATCAGGCTATTCTGTGATATTCGTTGATAATGAATTCATCATGTTGTTGGCTACCACATGGCTGAATTGCGGATTCGATGATCCCGGAGACACTGTCAGTGTACTCTACCACCATACACTATGAGTGTATACACATACTTAGTGTACTATGTACATAGTATATCAATGCGAGTATCTCCACATCGACGTCAACGGTCAGCCACATGGGAGATTGTGACAATGACATTTGCGGAGAATAATACAGTGAATACATACACCAGTGCAGACAAGTGCAGAATAGACGTAGCAGTGATAGTCAAAGCGGATCCTCTCAACATAGTCAATTGTTACTGTTGTACACTCACGACGTAACCGACCCAGATTCATCGCTGTCCATCCTTTTCTTTCTTTCTTCGCTTTAATCGAATCTTTCCTTCCCTTTCATCCTCCAACTTCACCTTGCCTTGTCCACTTCCATCCACAACTCAACTCTCTTCATTCTCCTATCAGCCCTAAATACTAAACATATCAACTTTATTCCTCTGACGTCCGCTGACGTAACTACTCACCATGTATGTTTACTAGCCTTCACTTCTCACTCCTTCACTTCCTTCCTCGATTCATCGAGCTAACCAGTTTATAGGCGTGTTATCATTCGTGACGATCCCCAGCAGGCGTCGGTCTATATCGCCGACTACATTGTCAGTAAGTTGACCGCGAGATTGCCCTCACAGAATCAGACCAGATAAGAGACTGACAGATTCATACTAGGCCGCATCAAGGGATTCAACCCGACTGAAGCGCATCCGTTCGTCCTGGGTCTTCCTACTGGTAGCAGTCCTGAGATTATCTACAAGATTCTCGTCCAGCGCCACCGTGCTGGCGAGATCTCCTTCAAGAATGTCGTGACTTTCAATATGGTATGCTTACCCCATCTTCCCCGATACCTGATCAAACTAACATCACTATAGGATGAATACGTGGGCCTTCCTCGTGATCACCCAGAGTCTTACCACAGCTTTATGTACAAGCACTTCTTCTCCCACGTCGACATCCCACCTCAAAATATCCACATCCTAAACGGAAACGCCGAGGATCTCACCGCAGAATGCGCCGCATTCGACGCCAGTATCGCTCGCTATGGTGGAATCGAGCTATTCCTCGGCGGCGTCGGTCCGGACGGCCACATCGCCTTCAACGAACCAGGATCATCTCTGGCCAGTCGTACCCGTGTCAAGACTCTAGCTTACGACACCATCCTAGCCAACTCTCGCTTCTTCGACAATGACGTGAACAAAGTTCCCCGCATGGCCATGACAGTCGGTGTTCAAACAATCATGGACTCCCGCGAAGTCGTAATCGTCGCTACAGGCGCTCACAAGGCCATCGCCGTACAAAAGGGTCTGGAAGAAGGTGTGAATCACATGTGGACTCTCTCCGCTCTCCAACTTCACCCCCACCCTCTCATCGTCTGTGACTGTGACGCTACCCTTGAGTTGAAGGTCAAGACGGTTCGTTACTTCGAGTCAATTGAGAAGTCCGGTACAGATGCTCGTACCCAGGGTCCTGCTCTCGTTTACCGTCCTCGCGAATATGTGCCTGCGCCCACCTCTACCAAGAAGACTTCTCCACGCCAGCAACCTACTCCAGACCGAACCCCAACGAAGGTTCCCAAAGATTTGCGCATCAACACTGAGTTATACCGGACTGTGGAAGACGATGAATTGACCCCGGATAGCATGTCATCGCGAATGGTCGACTCCGCTATTGGCGGTTTGGACGGAGCTTTGAAGAACGACCTGATTTTTGATCGTATGGGTGCTCGAATGACCGCTCTATGAGAATCAAATGGAATGAAGTGGACATCACCGGTACTCCGCTTGAGTGAATGCGAATATGAGCCGTGTTTTCACTTCTCTCCTCTATTCTGTTCGTGTTTTCTTCTTTCACTACATTTGTTTTTCGGGCCATTGCTTAGGAATACTTGCATGGTGTTTTGTCTTCTTTTGTCTTCTTTTGTTATCGGATAATTCGCGGCGTTTGTTTCTCTCGTTATTCGATAGATGGGCTATGGTGGATATGATATCCTTCTTTGAATATGCATTCAATTTGACATTTTGGCGCCAGCGGATAAACAGCATCACATAATTCGAGGCGCATAGGATATGGCTAGATTGTTTAAGAATTCAGTTCAATCAGATTTCTCCGTGTATTATGTAGTGTGTAGTGTGTAGTATGTTGGGATGTAGTGTGCGTAAAAGGTTAGTTTGTACTAATATCGTTAGTGCTGCAGCTAACTGCGAGTCTGTCTTGGCAATATAATTTGTATATACATACTACTAGTATGCACCACTAGGTACTAGTAGGTGATGGGATGCTGTAACATTCAATAAAATTTTTATGCACCTCTAACCAACTATTTTAAGTATAACATGAATCATTAAAATTACAACTTGGCAAAAACAGTCGCCACAGAACCACACATATCAACGAGGGTACTCTTATTCTGCACCCAAGCCTCAATACCACGACGACCATTCTCAACACCAAGACCACTCTTCTTCCATCCACCAACCGCCATCTCAGCCGGACTCTCACCCCAGGTATTAACCCAAGTAATACCAGCCTGAAGCTGATCAATGACACGATGAGCCTGATTCAAATCCTTAGTGAAGACACCCGCAGCAAGACCCATCTCAGTGGCATTAGCCCGCTGAACAGCCTCATCAACGGTATCATAGTAAAGAATAGACATGACAGGACCGAAAATCTCCTCCTTAACAATCCGCATATCATCAGTACAATCCGTGAAAATAGTCGGTTTCACCCAGAAACCATCCTGCAGATCCTTGGGGAGATCAGGTTTACCAGTACCACCACAAAGCAAAGTCGCCTTATCAGACTCAATTCCATGACGAATATAAGAAACGACCTTCTCCTGATGAACCTTGGAACTAAGCGGACCGAAATTAGTCTGATCGTCGAATAACGGACCAGCACGAATAAAAGGAATCTTCTCTAAAAGACGTTTCTCAAAGGGAGTCTTCAATGAACGCGGTACAAAGACTCGCGTTCCATTCGTACAGACTTGTCCAGTACTATAGAAATTGGCCATCATAGCTCCATCGACGGCACTCTCAAGATCGGCATCCGGACAGACGATAAGAGGGCTCTTACCACCCAGTTCCATAGTGACGTACTTCATGTTACCGGCAGCGGAACCAGCAACCTTTTGACCTGTTGAGACTTGGCCTGTGAAGGAGACCTTTGCGATGGAGGGGTGGGAGGTCAAGTAAGCGCCTACATCACCGGCGCCGTTGACAACGTTGAAAACACCGGCGGGTAGACCGGCTTCAGTGTAGATTTGTGCTAGGGTTTGAGCGTGGAGAGGGGTGAATTCACTTGGCTTGTAGACCATGGTGTTACCAGCAGCGAGACAAGCAGCGGATTTCCAAAGGGCACTAGATGAATTAGATTAGTGAAATTCTCCAAAATCCGGACAAGAGGAGAGGAGTACATTTGAATAGGATAGTTCCAAGCGCCAATACCGGCACAAACACCTAAAGCCGCCTTCTTGGTATAAACCCAAGCATCCTCACGAAGCTGAGTAGTTTCACCATTCAGACCCCCACCACCAATAAAATTGGCATAATACTCCAAAACATCCGCACCAGTAACAACATCCACAGTACTAGTCTCAGTAAAAGCCTTTCCAGAATCTAAAGTCTCAACACGAGCAATTTCATCATTTCGTTCCCGCAACAACGAAGCCGCCTTGTGAAGAATTCGAGCACGAGCAATAGCCGGAGTCTGGGACCAGGCTGGGAATGCACGTTCACCTGCTGCGATTGCAGCATCGATATCAGCGGGTGAGGCGATTTGGATATCTGCCAACGGGGTTGCGGTAGCGGGGTTGATGGTTTGGAAAGTTTTGCCGGAGGAGGCGGGATGAGTTTGGCCGTTGTAGTATAGTTCACGAGGAGGGAAAGTGAGAGCCATGATTGCGGTACGTATACTCTGCACTGAGTAGTCCGTGGGATGGATAGAGATAGAGGGGTGAAGGAAGTAGATAGTGAGTTGATTAGGAGTAGTTTATCTGCATATACTCTCATTCATCATGCTGGAATCAAGTGGATACTCACTAGACTCACCGCCTGATCGGACTTGACCCGACGAAACGCGGTGGAACCGGCGCTTATCCGAAAGCGGCCAGTCAGCCGGCCCAACCGCCGGAATTGCGGGGAATGTGCGACTGCAAAATTCGCCTAGGCAGCGCGGTATCGAACATCCGTGGCCAGTTTGAATTATAGACCCACTGGAACAGATGGCGAGAAATGCACTAAAGACGGGAAATCGACAATAGTCTCTTTCTCTATTTTCATTACTCACTTCACACAGAGTTCTGTTGCTGAAAGTGACGTAGCCAATCTCGTGTCTCTCATCGCTTTGTTGGAGATATCACGCTCGGTCTCCTCCGGATTGAATTCTCCCTCCTGATCCGGACTAAATTTCCCTTATCTTACACATCATCTCCTCTTCCCCTCTTCATCCCTTCTATCCCGAGTTAGAACCTTCCTGATACAAAGTACTCTCTCGGAAACACGAGGAACACCGTTGGCAAATCCGAGTGGATCTTTCTCTCCAAAAGGATCCACTTTGACTCGATCGCCGCCACTCACAATCGTTCAATTCGCCCCAGCAACAATCGAGAGAGAAAAAAAAAAGGTTGAACCACCAAGCCTACACCTAATCAAGGCACTCGATTGAGAAGGATTGGATTGGTTCTTTTCAAATCAGACCACCCGTGGCCCCATCACTTACTTTCTCGGTCTCTCTTGGATTTAAAATATAGAAAGAGATCTTCCCTTCTTCTCCTCTTTCTCCAACCTCTTATCATCATCATCATCCTTCAAATCTCATCATGGCCACCACTAACGATCTCCCCGGCATCGATGTCAACAGCTACGACTACATTGTCGTGGGTGGCGGCACTGCCGGTTGTGTCATTGCCTCACGACTGGCTCAGTATTTGCCCAACAAGCGCACTCTGGTGATTGAGGGCGGTCCTAGCGACTTCATGGATGACCGCGTTCTCAACCTGAAGGAATGGCTCAACCTTCTCGGCGGTGAACTCGACTATGATTATCCCACCGTTGAGCAGCCTATGGGTACGACATCTCCCTTGCGACACTCCATCCCAACAACCTTCTATTCCACCCTACATGCCATCTAGATTTTCTAGTCTAAAGCCCACTGCGAATCCTTAACTAACTCCTCGTAGGCAATAGTCACATCCGTCACTCCCGTGCCAAGGTTCTGGGTGGTTGCTCTAGCCACAACACTCTGATCTCATTCCGTCCTTTCGAGTATGACTGCCGCAACTGGGTATCCAAGGGTTGCAAGGGTTGGGATTTTGAGACCTTCACCCGTTTGATCGATGGTCTGCGTAACACCATTCAGCCCGTGCACGCCCGTCACCAGAACCAGCTCTGCAAGGACTGGATTCAAGCCTGCTCCAGTGCTATGGACATCCCCGTCATCGAGAACTTTAACGATGACATCCGTAACAAGGGTGAATTGACCGAGGGTGTCGGTTTCTTCAACGTCTCCTACAACCCCGATGATGGCCGCCGAAGCAGTGCCAGTGTTGCTTATATCCACCCCATCCTGCGCGGCGAGGAGAAGCGTCCTAACCTGACCATCCTCACCAACGCCTGGGTCTCCAAGGTCAACGTTGAAGGCGACACCGTCACCGGTGTTAACGTCACTCTTCAAAATGGCGTCAAGCATACTCTCCGCGCCAAGAAGGAGACCATCCTCTGCGCCGGTGCCGTAGACACCCCTCGTCTAATGATGCTTTCCGGCCTGGGTCCCCGCGAGCAACTCTCTGCCCTCGGTATCCCCGTCATCAAAGACATCCCCGGTGTCGGTGAGAACCTGATCGACCACCCCGAGTCAATCATCATGTGGGAACTGAACCAACCCGTCCCTCCCAACCAAACAACCATGGACTCCGACGCAGGTATTTTCCTCCGTCGCGAACCCGCCAACGCCGCCGGTTTCGACGGCCGAGCCGCAGACGTAATGATGCACTGCTACCAAATCCCCTTCACCCTAAACACAACCCGACTTGGCTACGACGAACCCATCAACGCCTTCTGCATGACCCCCAACATTCCCCGCCCCCGTTCCCGAGGCCGTCTCTACCTGACCTCCTCCGATCCATCCGTCAAACCCGCCCTGGACTTCCGCTACTTCACCGATCCAGAGGGCTACGACGCCGCCACCATCGTCGAAGGTCTAAAGGTCGCCCGAAAGGTTGCCCAACAATCCCCCTTCAAGGACTGGATCAAACGTGAAGTCGCACCCGGACCAAACGTTACTTCCGACGAAGCTCTCTCCGAATACGGTCGTCGCGTAGCTCACACCGTCTACCATCCCGCCGGTACGACCAAAATGGGCGATATCACCCGTGACCCTCTAGCCGTCGTTGATCCAAAGTTGAAAATCCGCGGCCTGAAGGGCGTTCGTATCGCTGATGCCGGTGTTTTCCCCGATATGCCATCAATCAACCCCATGCTTACAGTCCTGACTATTGGTGAACGTGCCGCTGAATTGATTGCCGAGGAGGCAGGCTGGACTCGTTCCCAGCCTCGTCTGTAAGCGTCGCCCGTCGCCTTGTCCCCTTACTTCTCTGGGCGGGAGTGTGGTGTGGTTTGCCTTTCATGACCCGTATGCCGTGAAAAGTTGTATTTTTGTTTTTCTTTGTTTTTGAATTGGATATTTTTTTTTGTTTAGCATCTCAGCGAGCGAAGAGCTGGGCTGGACTGGGCTGAGCTCGAGCTAGTGTTATGGATATTAGGGTTCTGCGAGGCGGAGCCGATTTGAAATTGGAATATCTAAATGAATATATGAATGTTCAAGTCAGTGATATTATGAGTGGTAGTTCATACAGTGTAGTGATATTTTCAAGCCAGGTCTGATTTAAGATAATTCAGGTAGACTAGTGTTCAGCCATTAAATACACTAATTAGTTACCACACCGATTAAATACACTGGTATCATTGAACTACATGTAAGCATTCACTAGCGTGCATTAGTGTAGTAACTAATCCATGCAAGAAATTGGTGTGATAAGAACTTGACTACAATACTTGTAGGTACACTTATACTGGAAATACATTCAAAAATTAAAATAATCAAATCTATTTGATAATGATAGAGATCTAAAATAAATATAGATAAATGCCACAATCCATAAAGATAATCCCTAACGCCAATCCACTATAAAGTAGATATCATGCGCATGCATCTGGCAACTGAAAACAAACAAACTATAGAAATCACATACTGACAAACAACTGACAACTTGAAAACATGAAATTAAACAACAGCCTTCATCTCCGAATCAAAAATCTTCTCCCCAAGCTTCCAAACCTGATCAACCGTCAAAGTCGCCCCAGAATAGGGATCGTCCACTTCACCCAAAACCACCAAATCCGCATCAGCACCACTATCCAACGACCCCTTCACCCCCTCCAACCCCAACAATTTCGCCGGAACAGCCGTAGCAGCATTAATCGCCTGCGCCGTAGACGCACTCGACCATCTCCGGAAATTATTCACACATTCAATCAGTGTCGCCGACGAACCTGCAATCTTATCCGATCCTTCAAGAGTCAATTTCGCCCCGGTCTTAACGATTCTCTCCCCATTGGTCCACTCATAAACACCATCCGGTAATCCACACAATCTCATCGCATCAGTAACAAGTACCAATCCATCCGGGTGGGCATTATACGCGATCTTGATGGATGTAGGGTGAAGATGAACACCATCGGCAATAACACCATAATAAGGACGACGACGTTCACTCTGACCCAAAAGGCCGAAAATGCCCGGATTCCGATGATAAAAGGGTCGCATCGCATTGAAAAGATGAGTAATCATCCTTGCACCTTGATGTGTAGCAGAAATCGCTTGTTCATACGTCGCGTCCGAATGACCGATGGAATAAATGATGTCTCGATTTGCAATCTCCGGAATCTGAGCCATCATATTTCCTACTTCTGGTGCGGCGGTGATCATTTTGATTGGACTGGGATTTGTGGCTGAGGTCGATGTTGATAGATTTTCTTTTCCGTAGCAGGTTATTAGGTCTTCGAAGGTTTGAGCTGCGCGGAGGACTTCTGATTTGTGAATTCCATTACGACCTGGACTAATGAAGGGACCTTCAGCGTGGGCACCGAGGGATTCAGCTCCATCTTGGGATTGGTGAGATCCAGCTGTTGGACCGAGGGAGGGTAGGACCTGATCTTGTTAGTTTGATACTTTGATACTTTGCAGAGACACACACACACACACACAGAGAGAGAGAGAGGGAGAGAGAGAGAGGGAGAGAGAGAGAGGGAGAGAGAGAGAGGGAGAGAGGGAGAGAGAGAGAGAGAGAGAGAGAGATAAAGACTAACCTTGTGGTAAACTTCGGCGGTAGAACTAACAACAGTAGGCAAGTAAGATGTCACACCAGTCCTCGCCAAACCACGATTCACCATTCGTAAACCTTCATCATACTCTTCCTTTGTCTCACAAGGAACCGAGAAGTCAAAGCCTTGAGCACCATTCAACTGAACATCAATCAAACCAGGTGCCAGAATCCGACCACCGAGATCAATGATTTCATCAGGAGAAAGGTGTAATTCATAGAATGCTTCTTGATCTTTCAGAATCTTGCCTGAGAGTGAATCAATCCAGAGATCTTGTTCGATTAGACTGGACCCGCGCACCAAGCGACAGTTGGTAAACTTGGTGATGCGGGGAGTTGGGGTTGTTTTGCCCGGCATACTGCAGAGTGATGATGATGATGATGATGATGTTTATTCACGGCAGTAGAAACAGGAACAGGAACAACAGGAACAACAGGAAGTACAAAAGGAAAACAAGAAGAGATAAGAAAGTTGAAGACGGCGATGATGTAACACTCTTTTTCCAAGGACAAAAAAAGGTGACATTCGGCATGCCGATGTGGTACTTCTCTTTTAGGCAGGGACGGGTTGTAGTACGTATTATTTAAATGTATTGTAATGTAATTTTACAGTTGTATGTGGTGTATGTGTATTGTCACCCCGCATGCGGAGTGTTGCACAGCGGGAATGCAACTCTGTTTGCAGTCGCATTTGAGCGGATCTCTTGTCCAGCGGAAAGATGAATTGACTGGCGGTTAGTCAATTCTGTGGTTTGGTTTCTCCAGATTGTCTCCATCTTTTTGACTCCCCGCAACTCAGCCGACCTGCAAATTTCATCGAATCTGTCCACTTTTAGCCCCAGTTCATTCTCTAGCGTCATTCATTTTTCTCCACGATTGGTTGAGGACTTATCTGGTTAGAGACAAATGATAAGGCTAGTCTCGGCTACAATAGGTCTACTTTTTGTTCTTTTTTTTTTTTTTTAAGAGCTACCCCCGTCACTTGAGAATTATTTTTTTTTTATATTTCTCTCTTCTCATCTTTTTCTCAGTGTCCAATTGATATATCCTCATTCTTCATTCTTCATACCACGTGGATTGAAGTCAATCGGATTCGGAAATCTCCAACATTCCTTCCATTCATCCTCTTGGAACTTCAAACTTCAGAATTACCCGAAACCATCTCCAATCCCCCCTTTTCCTACTGATCGGATCAGTATCACCTCCACTAAATCACCCCTTGCTATAATCTGATCTACATCTACATCTATACAATCCCAATTGACCTCTCTCTCTTGGTCTCTTATCGCTATCGATATGACTACCGAGCCGGAGCAGCAGACATCTGCACCGGCGTCGACAGAGACGCCGGCCACAAGCACACCCACACCTACACCCTCCACACAAGAGAAAACCATGCCATCCGTACAAGACGAAGCAGCCCCAAATGATTCCGTCGTCGGTCCAGCTTGGATGTACAAGCCCATGATTAAGATTGGCAAATGGCAAGCTCCATGGTTCGCATCGCCCGAAACCCAGCTATATCTTGTCTCATTCGTGTGTTTCCTTTGTCCTGGCATGTACAATGCTGTGACGGGATTGGGTGGTGGTGGTCAAGTCAATGCGACAGATGTGAATAACGCCAATACTGCTCTATATAGTACTTTTGCCGTGGTCGGATTCTTTGCTGGTTCCATTGCGAATCGGATTGGTCTTCGTTTGACCTTATCACTTGGTGGTTTTGGCTACTTTCTTTACGTGGCTGCGTTGCTTTCGTACAACATTAATCAGAATGCGGGTTTCCTCATCTTTGCCGGTGCTTTGTTGGGTGTTTGTGCTGGTTTATTGTGGTGTGCTCAAGGTGCTGTGATGATGAGTTATCCTCATGAGCATGAGAAAGGGAAATTTATCGCTGTTTTCTGGGTTATCTTTAACCTGGGTGGTGTCATTGGTAGTTTGGTAAGTCGCCTCCGGGGAGAAATTGCAAAACACTCTGAAAGTTCATACTAATGTGTTGACTAGGTCCCCCTCGGCCAAAATATGCACTCTGACACTGGAAATGTAAACAATGGCACTTACATTGCCTTCCTCGTCTTGATGGCCGTGGGTTTCTTTTTGTGCTGGGGTCTCGCGGATTCAAAGTACATCAAGCGAGCAGATGGTTCCCGCGTGATCGTGATTAAGAATCCGACCTGGAAATCGGAATTCCTAGGTCTATGGGAGACACTTCTCAGCGACTCATATATTGTCCTACTCTTCCCCATGTTCTTGGCCAGTAACTGGTTTTATGGATATCACTTCAACGCAGTGAACATGGCCTACTTCAATGTTCGCACTCGAGCCTTGAATAGTCTGCTCTACTGGTTGATGCAGATGGTCGGTGCTTTGATTTTCGGCCAACTCCTCGATATGAAGTGGTTCTCTCGTCCTACTCGTGCTAAGATCAACTTTGGTATTCTTCTCGCTATTACAATGGGTATCTGGGGTGGTGGTTATGCTTTCCAGAGACGGTATACTCGTGAAACTGTGAGTCCAGATATGGATTTCAAGGATAGCGGTTATGTCGGTCCTATGTTCTTGTACATGTTTTATGGTTTCTATGATGCTTCCTTCCAAACCTGCACCTACTGGTAAGTCCGAGTCTCTCTGACCTAGAACTATCTGATTCTCCCATTACCCTGATATTAACCTTGACTTAGGTATATGGGTTCTCTCTCGAACAATGCCCGCAAGCTAGCCAATTTCGCTGGTTTCTACAAGGGTATCCAGTCTGCCGGTGGAGCTGGAATGTGGCGGTAAGTTTTGAACATTGTATCCCCCGGATGAGACAGGACCTCGACTAACATTTTCTCAGCATGGATGCCGTCAAGACTCCATTCATGACCGAATTCGCTTCCTGCTGGGCCCTCCTAGTCGGAAGTATGTTCATCGCCACCCCTGTCATCTTCTTCAAAGTGAAGGACAGCACCGACGTCGCGGATGATCTCCGTTTCTCTGACGAAACAGCCGCCGATGTCCTCGGTGATTCTGTCGAGGGAACTGATATCTCAGAGAAACCCCGTGCTCACGAGGATGCCTCGGACAAGGCATGAGCAATACGGTACCCAGTATTAACATGGTGTATCGATTGCAATGTAACACCATCATTATTTCCTTCCCTGCATTATTTTTATCCCGTTCGATTTTTGCATTCGTCATGAATGCCACGAACGTATGCATTTACGAGGCGCGTCCTTTTTTTACGTTTTTATGGCCTTATTCTGGCTGAATTGTGTGATATGATCCCGATAGATAATCCATGGTATTCAACCCAGCCATGGAAGAAGCTATGAACGGATAATATTCGAGTGAATAATATATTCATATTTCAAATCTTTAATCTACCAGCTTCAAGCTGAGTACCCATAACCCTCTTCTAGTATATACAGCAATCCCATCTTCACAATTCTTCTTCTTCTACCTCATCCAAGGAACAGCAGCTTTAGTACTTCCCACCTTAGTCGAACTAGGCAAAGGAACAGAAGACTGCGTATGCGTCGCCGAAGCAGGCCCATCAGATCCCTCATCAGACCTAATCTTCCTCTCACCCTTAGGAATCTCCCACCCATTCAAAGTCCGATTAAAAAGTTGCAAAGAAGCAACAGGTTGATAAAACGGAACTTCATGACCAGCCTCATAAACCCTAGTAAAACTAAAGTTTCCAAATTCCCTCGTCTCTCCAAATTCAACCCCATCAACAAGGAAAGGCGCATACCCCGATTCCCGAAATTTCTTTGAATCCTTATACTCCGTCGCAAGACTAACTGCTTCCCCACCGAACCAGTTACAGATGTAATCTGCGTCACCGTAGATGAGAGCTACACGGACGGGTCGGGAGAGAATATCTTCTAGATCTGAGATAAAGTTTGGCCAGACGAAGTCGCCGGTTTGTTGGAAAGCGTAGTAGATTTCGGAGTTTGAGCTTGTGTAGTTTAGGTCTACGCCTAGCGCGTTTAGGACGGAGTCTTTTGCAAGGTATTTCTCGTAGTAACTTGGTGGGGTTGGGTCATCTGCTGGATGGCGAATATCGTATGTGCCTCGGCCGCTGAAGGCGTAGTATGGGCTTTCTACGATATGTTAGTATTAAAGTCCTATGATGAATGTGGATAAAAAGATTCGGGGAGGAATAGATGATACGTACCGACATTATCGCGACACATGTTCCCTGCCTCTGTGCAGATTGCATAGTCGGTTAGGGAAGTTCGGTTGGTGTATTTGCAGTTTTGAATCATGGATTGACACCCGTTAGGCATTTCGTTGGCGAATTTCATATAATTATAGACCGTCTCATTGACCTATACCTCTTTAGTCAGAACCATGTTCTTTATATCTGCGACGAAGGTCTGGTGAATTACCGCTTTGATGCCGTATGTGTTATGAACGGCAAATTCCGGATAATGGGGAGCCTGAATAGACTCATCGATGATACCGTTGATTATTCCTAGAGTGTTGAATTCAAGTTCGATACCATCAATAGATCCATTGGCGATTTTCTGATTTTGTTCATAGAAATGATCGAAGAACTGAAGTGATATTCATTAGTTCAAGTTTGAGACTGTGCTTGTTTGTCAGTGGTACTTACAGCAGGACCATAGTGTCTATTATTTCCATTAGCATTGCATGACAGCGACGGATTTGTTAGAATCTTACCCTCCATAGCTCTCAGTCCACAGATTGAAGCTTTTTGATTTAATCTTCGAGTCCAATTTTGGCAGACCCCCGAGGAATCCCTGCAGGACTTCCCAAGTGGCTTCGGCAGCAAGGTTGGTGGTATCTTGGCATCATTAGATTGATATTTATACACGTTTTCACCCCATGAATCCAACTTACCAATCATAGTGGCATTGATGACAGGATAGCGGCCTTGAACCCCGGCAACGCTCTCATCCTGAAAGGCACCGGTCAATTGATTGAGAGAACCAGGTTCTTTCTCCGAATACGAGAAGCCTATACAAGAAGTTGTTAGTTATGTTTATACCATTTCTTTGATAGTAACCTAGTACATACCAGTTCCAAGAGGCTGAGAAATGAAAAGTAGATTAGAAATCTCATTCCATGAGTGAGGATTAACGACCGTTTCAAACGTCTCATTAACCCGACAAGGTCCCAACTCTATAATAGTCAGCACTGAGCTTCGTAAATAAAGAAAAAACATCCACAAAGTTCAATCTCACCCTCAAAAAGTCCAATCAGCGAATCGCTACCAGGTCCACCATTCAACCACAACGTGATTGGCGCATTCTCCGGATCATGGCGTGCCTCGAAGAACCAAAAGAAGGTATGCTCAGTCGGCGACAAATCCACATAACCCGCATAAGAGTTCACACCGGGTGTAGTCTCACAAACGCCTTCTTTACCAGGTTCCTTGTATCGAATAGTCACATTATTGGCTGTTTTAATTGTCTTTACACCAGTGGGTGAGTTAGGCAATTGTCGACGAGCAAACTCCGTACCGAAAGGGATGAAGCTTGCCGTGGCGGGCAGCACGAAAGGAATTAACGTGGATATACGCATTATGTCTCCACGTTAGCACAAAACCCTTCCAAAAAAAAAGCACGTCAACACTGTGGTAAAAATATCTTAGATCAGGGGCGCATGGCTACTTTTAAAGAGTCCTGAGATATCTCAATCAGGCTACCCTCTACAGCACATCATCCAGTCAGGAGTAGACAAAGACAGCGGAGATATCCGCGGGGCGAGACATGATCACCAGTCGTCATTTCCCTGGAATAAGAAGGAGGATAAGGGGAGCCAAGAATCTATCAGCCAACGAGAAGTGCAAAGATAGTATCAACGGCCGCATATCGTGGGGATCGCCAGGTATCTCCGCAGGAGCTCCGAGCCAGGGTCACATCCTTCATACGAGGATCACAATCAATCATGATAGCCTGGAGAGGTAGTTTGCAGGGTTGTTGTGGACACTATCGAGAATGAGAGACTATGATTGATCCGATGTATTGTTGAGTGAGGGGAAAGATCGGCAGCGCTAATTGATGCGTGAGGCGGACTGGCGGATTGAATTGTTTGGGTGGGGATTTACTTTCAGGGATGTGAGATGGGCAAAGCCAGTCATCATTATTTGAGAATGATTCGATTCAGAAAGAGGTGATAGATTCAATGGACTTGTAGTGCGGTAAATTGAGGTAGAAGATGAGTTATCTCAGTGTTTGAGAGTGTTTATGCACAGTAAGTGCCGCGGCTCATCTGAAAAGTATACATAGTACGCATGCTCGCTGATAACAATGGCTGGGATATAAAAGTGGAACTTGGTAAACTTCGACGTTAGTCTGGAATATCCCCGCATTTTCTAGTGAAGTTGCACTGAGCAGGCTACCATTTTAATTTCTGTTAGCAAACTTCGAGCTTTTTGGTGTTATGCTCAAAGTGTTGTTAACCTCACAAGGTTGTGAGATCAGCTTAGTGTTGCAATGCTGAAGCAATGCCACAATGTCGTCATTTGACTAGTGAGAACTGTTAGAATAGAACTGGGATCAGAATTCTGAGCTGTGTTAATTTCATGGGAACCTCAGTGTGGTATAGGATTATCCATTCACTTAGTCCAGGTATGTTAAATTCGCCCGATACCTTCAAGTAGGTTAGTATGACTTTCTCGGCAATATTATCAATACAGGTTTAGGAATACGAAGAATAGTACAGCAGAAAGATGGTCTATCCTTCGGCATCTAGATCAAATTTAATGCACGAACTCCAAAATAATAATAATAATAATTGAACCAGGGAACTGGTCACATCAAAATGCATCATGTCTGGTCTGCATGAGGCTGTGCGCTGTGGTACCTCAGCCAGGCACCCCAACTGCTGCGACTTGCCACTGGACACTCACCAACTTGTACAATGATCTATAGTTCTCTGACAAGGACACATTAGAGTGAGGATTCTTACTTTGTGAGCCATATAGAGTCTATGGATAGCACCAATGGGTCTTCTGGATACGAACTCAAAATTACAGGTACAAGCGACGGTATCCGACCGATTGGTTCTCAGTTATCCCCTGTGGCGATCAATTGTTTCAAGATTCAGGATAGCTAAATCTGGAACTTTGAATACTTTCTATGTATCTGAAACATGTTACAGAGAGCTGTCAAAGCGAAGTCCCACATCCATTGGTCTGTAGGTTTGTCCATGGGATAGCTTTGTGATATTTCATATTCTTGGCCAGGAAGGGTTTGTGTTTTACACTCAAGTTGAGAATATCCCCATGAGATATCATGTAATATCATGTACCGAAATCCACGAGGAACTTCCACTTATCTCAATTCAGAATAGTATTCTACAATTACTCGTTGAAAAACAATCACCTTGCGCCTGTTGAATAAAAGTAGATATCACTCTATTCGGTCTACTCGACAATAATACGATGGATGTGTTTTGGATAACTAGTATGCTTACTCTAGATACTTCAACAACAATTATCTGTATTCTTCGAGAAATTGCTTCTGAGGCATACCTTCAAAAAGATCTGTTCGGTCTTGGGACTTTCCGTCACCTTCCAAGCTCAGTTTCTTCCCCGACTAACCTGTTGATACGGTAGAGCTAGGCGACTTTGACCCCAGACTATACGAGTAGAATCTTCTACGCAGTAAAGAGTCAGAAATAAAGAAATGAGCTTATCATGCTTTCATATTTTGCTCTAATAACAGAAACATCATCTACTGCGGCTGTGGCGCATTGCAGAACCAACGCAGACCTCGAATGGATGGAGTGAAAAAGTATTCACCACCACGCTGATCAACCCAGGGACTAGTGCCAAGCTCAAGTTTATGAGTCTTCTCCGGGTCCTTGCCATCATACAAACTAATATGACCTTCAGGATGATCCTTACGCTGTCTCTGATTGATAAATGGATCCATTCCAGGACCATCCTCATGAGCTCTCTTCTTGGACGTCGGGAAAACGCTGTTACTTGCCCAACCTTCACAACTGTCAGAAATGCGCTAGCTGTAATCATGAAAAGAGAACTTACGCGTCATAAGAAGATTGAATCCGTCTCGGATATCACTCTGATAGCAGGTGAAATAGATACCACGGCTCTTGGTAGTCTTTTCCGTCTCATCGGGTCCAAGTTCAGGTCCGAATGTGATGCCACGACGCAGAATCACACTCGCATCTTCCTTGTCAGCCCCCTGATCAGGCTCTTCGTCACTATCATACTCCATGTCCGGGGGATTGCTGGTATCGTGAACCAATGGGTCGGTGAATTTTCCTTTCTCGAAATCATCGTCTTTGCCTAGGTCACGCTTGTGGTCTGCTCTAGGGCGCATTTTACGAGCATGAGCGGCGAACGGACAACCCAAAATGCTCTGCTTGGGGCGGAAGTCAAAGTCATTTCTGAATGCAAGTCTCTTGTCATCCTTATCAGGCGTCAAAGCGACGGGTGCACCTATTAAAACATCAGCACAGTGAATATGACAAGGAGAGACAGGCCACAATACCGCTCTTCCAACGTCCCATCATATGAGCCGCTAGTTTTTCGGCACCGTTTTCTCCGGCGTAGTTGGGGATCTTCTTTGCGGCGCTCTCAATGAATCTGTGCACGGTCAGTATAACTATCACTACTGAAGTTCTTCAAAGCCCGAGAAGCATACTTATTGAACTCAGGGACCTTCTCGTCTAGTTGACGAAATACCAGGAAACTACCCTCCACGGACCACGGAGGCGTGGTATCTTTTCGTGGGTCACCCTCATGGCCGACAAAGATGTATCTGATTTGGTCAGCTTATTCCACAACAGATGTTGGGAAGATATCTTACCCCGGAAGACAAGAAAGAGGCTCACGCGGACCCGGTTTCGGATCCAAGCCCTCAATCTGAGGTTGTGAAATATGATCCTCAAAGCCGAAACTGCAGATGAAGTTAGAATATCATCACTAGAAATACTAGGACTCGCAAGAAGCGAACTCACTGCTCTCTACCACGCATATCTCCAGGCCGACGCTGTCCGTGCTTGACAACCACCGACTCCATACTCGTCTTGTTCAAGTCTCTCAGGTGGAAATTGGTCTCAATCTTGGCAATTCCCTCGTTCAGAGTTTTTTCGCTGGAAGCAGCCACGATGAAGACCAAGTCAATACGCCAGCTGTCATCGCCTGCAGGGTGTCCTGGAGGAGGTTTGAACTCGGGAAGCAGTCTCTCTGGGATATCGGCGCCTTCGAAAATAAGATCGCTGTACATGCCCTTCTCGAAAAGGCCATCGTTGATTTGGGCTAAGTTTAGCTGTTCAATTGTGTTAACTTTGACCCTTTCTTTCAGGATATGAAAAATAGAACGGTCATTGAGATTTCAAACAAAAATAACCAAACGTACTTTCTGCAATCCCTTCTGGGTAAATGAAACATTAATGCCTGACATGGGAATTTTCACAGGTCTACCATTTTCCGCCGCTAAGCTGATTTCAGCCAGACGCTTCTCACACTGATCTCCAGTAGTGATCTCGCTGATGAACTCCTTGAGGTCATTGCGGAATCTGTTCACGTTTGTGATCTTGTAGAAGAGATAAGACTCAAACTCCTTCGGCATACGCGGCCAAATGCCGCCTTGGATATTACACTTATCCACTTGGTGACTCATTTTTCTAGCACTTGAACAACTAGGAGCAAGTAATCTTGAAAAATGAGACGAAAAAAAAATAAGGACGGATTGGAGTTCTTATGCCCAACCTCCTACATCCATTGATTGTTCCGGCAGTACATTTAGTACACAAAGTTGCATCCAATAAGACGCCTTCAATTTCAATACTCTGGGCTCACGGCCTATCAACTTGAATAATATGGAAATCTACACGCTTCACTTTCCTTCCAAGTTACCTACGTCGATGGCTGCCCGTGAGTGCACCCTCAACACTGCCAAAGCGGGATTTTCGCTGATTCTCGGTGGATATTGTCCCCACTCCATTCAGCTAGCTCTGGTTTATCAGCGGAGTATTATATTTTACAACGAGTGATGCTTGCGATGAGATGGTCGCCTATCAAAAACGAAATTCGGGCGACCTTCCTCCTGGGGATACCCGGGAATGTACATTTCTTTCTTCATGATGTCAAAAACATGCAAAACGCCACCAGATATGGAGTGCATTGTGAATAAACCCACAATTCGTGCCGTGATCTACTCCATCTTGACGAAAATATTGAACATGTCACATTTTGAAGAAACTTAATTCTCACCAAAGTTGCGGACCGCTGGCGGGCGCCCTGGCCCGGTCCTATTGTGGGTCGATGTCGATAACTAACGTACTTTGTTCATGCTCGATCATGAACCAGTTCATTAGTCGATCGTCGATCGCTGTGTCTGTCAATTAGCGTTGCGATCGACAAGAAGGCAACAAATTAAAACTTCCTTTCTTCTAAGCGATGTTCTCCCATTCGCTTTTTCTTGATGAGTTGGCTTTCACAGGCACGAACTGGTGGTGGGTAGGGTTTCAAAGTCTCCATACTCTACGTCGACTAAGAACTACACTGGCTACCGACCCAACAACTAGTTACGCTAGCATCTTCCCCGAAGGACCCCCTGTGGACCTACAAGCTGAAACAAAATTCAGGTTATGGAATGGAGATTCCTCTGATAGCCGATGGCTTCATCCTGAATTTAATATGGAGTTGTTATCCAGTCCTTGGTCAGGTACATATTTCATTCCACGTGTAAGCATTGAATCCCTACTGTTGATAGTTCGGAGAAAAAGACAAGAAACATGCTTATGACTGCATTATGCAGGATACTTAATTTCTGCATTGTACTTACTCTAGATGGCATACTGCAGTCGAACAGAACGGTCCTGGGTCTTCCATTGATGCGGCGTCCCCGATTAATCCACAGCCAAAGATCAACATACAGCTGCATACCCAGCGGAAATGGATTTTCTGCTGCAAGCTTCAGTCTCAATAGCAGATACTGTGGAGTCTACGATGATCGCATCCATCGGGAAATCCACATCGCCCGCACTATGTTGGCGTGGCGTTCATGAACTATACCCCTTCGTACATTGGCTGCTTTGATCCAGCTCCACTGCTCCGATCGACCTCGCCTGAGCTTCCTCTTCCTGTTTTGCTTTCCATTATAAGATCTTCCAACGAAGAAAATACAATGCAACCAAACAATTTTTCCTCCTTTCACAATGAAAATCCCATACGCAGCCAGTCTCCTTCTCGGAGCTGTCTCCGTTGGAGCCCATAAACCCGCTGAATACTCCTACGAGTCGACGGAGAACAACCGCCCTGATATCAATGGCCAAGTCACTGGTGAAATCCAATGGCAATCACCACCAGTCAACTCAACTCTGTTGAATGTCAAGCAATTCCGCGTCACTTGCACTGGTCGGAAATGGGGCCACTACTGTGAACATGCCACCGACGGCAAAAGCGATACATACTGGGAAAGTGATAACCTTGGCAATGGGGTACCATGGATCTCAATCGATCTGAAATCAGTGCACAATGTCAGCGGTCTGACTATGTTACCTCGGCTGGATGAGAGTGTTACTGGGGGCCAGATCGCCAACCACCGTGTCTACCTGAGCAAGGATGAGCGAAACTGGGGCGAGCCAGTAGCCTATGGAACATGGGGCAAGAACAAAGGCATGAAGCTAGCTGCTTTCAATCCCACGCCTGCACGCTATGTCAAGCTTGTTGGTGACACCCCTCCCATCCCCGATGCACCTGGCTGGCACGAGCCTATCTCGATCGTCAACCTTGGTATCTACGCTGCCGACTATACTCTCCCGATCGAGCCAGGCAAGGGTCTTTGGGGACCAACCCTCGATTTACCCGTCATTCCAGTCGGTGCTGCCCAGGAACAGAATGGTCAGATCATCCTCTGGTCTGCTTGGGCCGATGACCAGTTCTTTGCTTCCCCTGGTGGCAAGACACTGACCACTACTTGGAACCCCAAGACTGAGACGATCGAGCAGACTGTGGTTGCCAACACTCACCATGATATGTTCTGCCCGGGCATGTCCATGGACTTCAATGGAAGCATAGTCGTCAGTGGCGGCGGCGACGCTGGCCGAACGAGTATCTTCAATGGAAAAACCTGGGAGTATGGCCCTGACATGCGTCAGCCTCGAGGATACCACGCAACAACTACTCTATCTGACGGTCGAATTTTCGCGATCGGCGGTTCTTGGAGTGGTGGAAACAAGATCGAGAAGAATGGCGAAGTGTACAACCCTATCAAGAGGAAGTGGTACACCCGCTCCGGCGCAAAGGTTGACCCTATGTTAACGAATGACCGACTAGGTCGCTGGCGTGCCGATAACCACGCCTGGTTATTCGGATGGAAGGATGGAAGTGCCTTCCAGGCCGGTCCTAGTGTGAAAATGAACTGGTACACAGTTGATGGTGCCGGTAGCACCACTTCTGCAGGAAGACGAATGGACGATGTAGACTCCATGTCGGGTAACGCCGTGATGTACGATGCTGTTGAGGGTAAGATTCTCACTTTCGGAGGTCAGCCCTCTTATGATGGTTCTTATGCAAACAAGAACGCCCACGTCATTACACTCGGTACTCCACTTGAAGAGCCTCTCGTCCAGGTCGCTGGTAAGGGTTCTGGCAATGGCATGAACTTCCCTCGTGTCTACCACACCTCTGTGGTTCTGCCCGATGGCAAGGTCTTCATTGCTGGTGGACAGGCCTGGGGACAGCCATTCAACGAGCACACAGTTCAGTTCTACCCAGAACTTTACGACCCCAAGACAGATACTTTCGAGGTTATGAACGGTCACAACATCATCCGTGTCTACCACAGTATCTCCATGTTGCTTCCTGATGCGACTGTCCTGAATGGCGGTGGTGGTCTCTGCGGAAATTGCTCTGCAAACCACTACGATGCCCAGATCTTCGTTCCTCCATACCTTCTAACCGCCACTGGAGAACGACGTGAGCGCCCCACGATCCTGAGTGCTGATAAGAAGGTCACCGTGGGGAATGTCTTGAAATTCACCGCTGACAAGCACATTGGATCTGCATCTCTTGTTCGACAGGGAACCACCACCCACACGGTCAACACTGACCAGCGTCGTGTGCCTCTCAAACTGAACGCACATGATGGACACATCTTCACTGCGAGCCTCCCCGATGCTGCTGGTATCCTGCTCCCCGGTTGGTACATGCTTTTCGCCTTTGATGCCGACGACACACCTAGTGAGGCTTCCCTGGTTAAGGTTGAACTACCCCAGTATGCAACTATCGAGCTGGAGGAAAAGTTAGAGCAAGAAAGTGACCAGGAAGATATTGAAGGGATGGGTGCTCATGAAGAATGCGATGAGGAGAAAATGATGGGCATGCTGTCTTCTATTCTCTCCTCACCTGGTCGAGTCTGGAAAGCGTGGAAGCCTCTTCTTGTGGCGCAGGGCCTCTAAACTGTGTAGTAGCTGAGACTGCTCTACTATCATGTATACAAATCTGCTATCTGGAACGGAATTTTTCATCGCTCTGAAAATATTGAAAAGGTGTGTGCCGATGTAGGTGTAAAGCTCGTTGTCCAGAATTTTAATTGGCATGTATCAAATATCAACAATCGAGACATCAAATAGCATTTGCAATTGTGATAATTCAATGGTCTGAAATACCACCGATATTCGAGTAAAATATGCCTTTCTGAGTCGAATAATCCTGAAGGCAAATAAAGTCAAGCCTCCATTATGACGCAGGGAATTCTTCATGAAATGGCATTTTGTTTCATGGCGCAGTCTCGAACAGGGAAGGATGGCCTTGGAGGCAAAAACTACATCTTAATCTTTTGTTTCTCTTGAGAGCTCTTGCTATAGAGAATCCTGTCCCGATAGTAGAACCACTAGAGTATATGATAGTGCAATTCAATAGTCTCCTGGGCGATCTATAGATCTCGAGGGAGAACCAGCGTCTTCCTGTCGTGTCGTAATTGTCAAAAAATGGATCACTTTCCTTCACTGGCATCAAAATCCCTCCGCCCGTTTTCCATTTCTCCGATTTTTATTTTCATTCTCTCATATTCATATACATTCAGGTATAAGTTTCTCTTCATTCGACAAAGACTTGTCTTCTCTATATTTCCCCACTTCGAGGATCATCTGCATGTGTATGTGGCTTATGAATTTGACGTATGTTGAGGGCTGTGGGAGCCATACTTCAGTTGAAATAAGAACAGATGGGTACACAGTCCAATGACGAACTGACGAACCCCTGTCATTCCGGGGGCCGCTGGTGGCCCCAGTGATAAGATAGTTAATTTTCTGAGTGAGGCGCGGCAGCTTTCATGCGAAGCCCACTTAGTCACAGGATGACCTTTCCTGGCAAACCCCATTTACCTTTCTCCGTAGGTCTCGGACTCAACTGGATGTTGCAGTATCTAGCCGCGTTCCTCGGTTCTATGGCTAGAGCTAGCTCAACTTTGTTGCGACTGACATCGATGAGAATAATGACCGAAATGCATCGGGGAATGTGAAATGAATAACGCATTCGCGTCATCAAGACCGAATCCAATGATCCTCTCTTTCCACTCGAAAGTACAATCCCAGCTGCGTGCGTGCCAAGCGCGTCTTGCCGATTGCCACGATGGCACGCTTTCACCCCCCAGCTTGCCAGTGTCGCTGCAGCTGGCTTCGTCATACAGCCATGACCGAATTCCTCATCAAGGCGGCCGATTAACTTACCCTCATCATGCTCTCATTGAGACCGGACCATTAAAGTGTTGTTGTTGGATTTTCCGACTTACAAGACGCTGAAAAGGCTGCCTTGGCGTTGGAAGGGAAAGAAATTGTCCCTAGTCGAGCACTTCCTGTGCGCAGTGATGCGGAGATCAAGAAACTGAAAGCCGGCCAAAAGACCGATCAGATACTTCTTTTAAACTAGAATCAAGTTCGCGGATACTCTCACGCCCTCTGATGGATGTTTTACTTCCGCTGTCTAGATCTGCTCGCAAGTTCCTGGATGTCGTCATCAAGGTTGTTGGATCTGTCAACAAAGTTATGGAAGCTATCGTCGCTATCACAGGGGACTCTGGAAAGATTTCGTCACACATGGGGTGAGACATTGGAATGGGAACAACAAGGTCGGGGAGAGGAGCTTTTGCAGTAAACTTTTGTTGTTAGTTTCGTATTGTTTCGACGGCATGTATTCTGAACTCAAGTGGTTATGGGTATCAATGGAGATGGAGGATGGAGATAAAAGAACAACAGTGAGATGATGCTGATGGAAGAGACTTGGCTATACTCCGGTTTGGGGAATGACCGATGACTGAACAAAAGGCTTGATAAATAGTTATTTTATTTTATTTTATTTTTAACAAATGATCTGTTAGATCCAGTAGTCTCTAGTTGCTGACCTGGCTATGGCAGAACGTGGGAGATGAATGATGGTGGATGAATCTACCTACTGCTAGCTACTAAGAGAGACTTTTTGGATGACTAAACCACCCCGGCTCAGCACTATTATATGTATCTTATAGTGAGTACGAAGTATTAAAGAACAAGGGGAAAAAAATCAGTTTGGTTGTGGTTTGAACCTTAAGGAAGTGACAAAAAAAAACCAGTTGGAAACTACTGATTTTTGGTAATCCTGTCTTGCGTTTCCCAATTAGACCACTGGCCCGAGGACCAACTCATTTTGCTTGTACTCAGATTATGACCATTTTTCTTCCTAAGCGAGAGTTTTGACTATATATGAAATAGTGCTTACAGAATTTAGATAACACTATAAAGAGTAGGCTCCATACATATTATGGAGTTAATCCAAGTGCACAAGAACAGTGTATATGCCCGCGACTGATATGCCAATTACAGGCGGGGGATCCATTGGTGTTTGTTCCCTACATGAATATCGTGATTGTAGATGTATAGAGTTAACACCGTGTGACGATTATCCCCCCTTAATCATGTGTAATGACAGGCAATACATATCCAAGAGTATCTTTCAAACCCTCGAGATCAGACAACTGAAACTGGCAGTCAATCGTATCGCACATAACTTTCGCATTCATTCCCGAAGCCTCTGCGCATTTTTCGCAACCGGGACGATCCGTGAATTTGCAGCATGCAAAGCTACACGACTGATGCGCGGCATTGATACAGTCGGGGTCTGGAAAACAGGCAGGCCCCACACATTCACTTGGGCAGAGGCCATTAATTTTCCATACGCATTCGCCGTAGCCGGGAGCCTCGCAACGCTGAGCCTCGCCGTTGTTGCAGTCGGCAAAGGTGAAAGGGAGGGATGTTGCGAGGAGGAAGAGGGTGATGAGATGTTTTTTGGTTTGAGGGTACATTTTCGTGGATTCTGTGTGGCGTTAATAAGGTCTCTTGAACCTAAAGGCGAGGTAATAACATGGTACATACTCAGATTGAAGCGGGACGTAGGTTCATTCAGTTTACAAAGGCGATATAGACAAAATTTCAGTCAGTACATCGCATAGGTGTGACGGCCTTTTATATCAAGAACACCCAGCCCCCAGAACTTGAAATATCAACTTGAATATGACATTTTGACCAATATATCCAGTTCTAGCAAAAATTATCAGGGCTTAGCTGAAATGATGACATAAGATCTATACTGGTTCAGCTCGCATGTCTGGCGCTGACGGGTTTCGGCAATCTCACACTAGTCTGTTTCATCTATACAAGTGAAGAACACAATCTATTCGTGGGGTCATTATGTCAGGGCGCCTTACGGGGTACATAATGCCAAGAAAACATCTCTAGACAGAGCTCAGCTGAGTTCACTATATAATAGCGTGATTTTCCTTTATTTTCCGAGACCAGAAGATTGAGGGAGGAAAATGCTCTTACTTCCCGCCAAGTCTGCCAAGTAGCACGGAGAACCAATTGCCGGAGAGCCAAGATCCCAGCAACCTAAGACAAATGGCATTTAGATCTGATGACCTGAATTATTTGGTCACTTTCGCCTAGACGTCAGCTCAAAGCATCAGAAATAAGCCAGAGTCCAAAAGTCGAGTTGAGATCAAGGTAGCTGAGACTCGAGGAGATGTCTTGCTTCTTCATCCTTAATTTCGTTTCGCTTACAGTACAGCAGTATACGACTGTTTGACTCTGCACGGGAAAATGTGAAGAATTTCTCGGAATCGGGTAAGCCGAAATGAGACATATTTGGTTGAGTGATCATTGTATTAATCCCTCTCAGCTGGATTTGTTTGGAATACCATGGGGCCAAAAATATCTCTTGAAACAAATGGTTCTTGGGTATCTGTATGTAATCTCTAATTCTACAACTATACTAAAATAGTTGCAAGCCTAATATAAAGAGCTAGGTCCCTCGAGATTCTAAGTACTTAAAATACATAAGACTGGCACCAAATGAACCCAATCAGACAAATGTAAGTGCTTAAAGTCAGTGTTGAAGATCTCTTCCGAACTATCCAACGCCCCAGAGAGAAGACATTTTATAGAATCAATCCTTCGCCGGACCATGTCTCCCTCCATCCTAGGAGAAAGATCAAGGGTGAGAGGAGATAATGTATAGCTTATGGTATAGCTTTATGTGAGGTGCTTTTATTATGTCAATGCTTGGCTTAGATGTAAACATCTCCCCGGGCCTGTTCGGAGACTGTTACTGATTGGTGTTGACTGATTGCTCATTCACTATCTACTCGGATTTGCTCGGCATCATTACATGATGTGATTCTGTAATTCAACATATGAGAACTTAACTATGAATTGAAAAAAAAAGCCTTGATTAGAGCAAGTGGATTGAAATCAACGTATCGTGGTGAAAGAGCTAGGAATACCCACTCAGATTAGGTTCACATTTTTGGTAAACAAATGAACGTGCCACTGCGCAACTAATCGATCAAAATATAGCGAAGATATTCGAGCCTGCAGAATCTTCAATCTACAACGTACGCAAAATATTGAGCCATCATTCCGAGAAATGCTGTAATATCAGAGCCAGAGAGGTTTTTCGAAGATAGTTCCACGCCCCTACTCTGTCAGTCGATGGAATACTTCGGCATTTGTTCAAATTAGCGTTCAAGAATGCATTGATACCTTCGGAAACTCTCCCACCGGACATTTTCCGACGGAATGACTTGTACTGGTCACCAGTATCATGACTGTGCTATGAGCCTAGAAGCAACTTAGGATCTCCAGTCTAGCTTGGGTGGAGATTGATCTTCTATACGCCCAAATAGCCGATATCAGACCATCTTCTTCTCTTGAATGAACAAAGCTTGCCAACCTTTGATGATACTCGGCTCTCTATTCACTGATTCGCTTTTCGGGAAAAGTCCGCCTGGGCAATATGCCGGTGTCCAGTCCGAAGAGCTTGGCATGGCCGAAATACTTTCTGGGGTTTCTAATTTTCTGGGGTACAGCGGATGCACGTTCATTTCAAAGACGCGGGGTATAGCGATATGGTTCACTTTCAAAAAAAAATCATAGCAATAGGAATGGCTTTTGGGACTAACTCCTCGTCCAGTTTAAGTCTATTTTCGCCAAGCAAGGGCCGTGAAAAATCTATAAATCGAACGACATTTCCAGCTTCTTGCTATTTTTCCTAGCACTGCTGTAAACAAGGCTAATTTTCACAAGATCCAGTCTAACGAGATGCCTCCATCCTTAAAATCAAAGCGCCATTCCCTGGACATTAAGGGTAATGTGGAGCTCGAAGAGTTCGCCCCTGAGAGGGACCCCATTTTGGAGCGATACGAAATAATAAGAGGCAAATCACAAGAAGAGTTACGGGCAATTGAGAAATCTCTTGTTCGTAAGCTAGACTGGAAATTTCTGCCGATGGCCACGGCAATGCTGCTGATGAAGTGAGCATAGCATTTCCAATCGATATATCTTGTCATTCATTAATGTGAATTTTAGTTATCTTGATCGCATTAACGTATCAAATGCGCGATTAGCTGGTATGCAAGAAGATCTGGGAATGAACGATACTCAATGGTCTGCCGGAATCTCCCTGTTCTATGTGGGATATATTATCTCTCAAATACCAGCGAATGTCATCGTTGCGAAAGGAAGCCCTCGTTTTCTTCTACCTGCTTGCATGCTCGCCTGGTCCATCGTCACCATATGCATGCCTGCTGTTACGGCAGGATGGGGATTTATTTTATGTCGTTTTCTTATAGGCCTTGTTGAGGGGCCATTCGTACCTGCAGTATCCTTGATGACTTCATCTTGGTATACTAAGAACGAATTACCCCTTCGGATGAGTATATGGCATGCTGGTAACACTATTTCACAAGCCCTTTCTGGTCTGTTGGCGGCTGGCATCCTTGATAATATGGAGGGAGTCGCGAACCTTAGGGCATGGAAATGGTTTCTTTTACTCGAAGGTAGGACTTTGCTAATTTTCCCCAGAAGCTAAGCTCTAACCTATATGACTTAGGCATAGTCAGTATACTCGTCGCTCTTGTGAGCTTTTGGTTTATCCCAAATTTCCCTGACTCAACCGGCACATACTTTCTTACCGAGGAGGAGTTGGCCATGGCTCAATATCGTCAGACAGTCTCGGCTGGTGGGCTGTCTGAAGATGATTCAGGGGGTCATTGGGATGGATTCTGGAAAGCTATGAAAGATCCTTTCTCGCATCTTTTTGCGGGTGTCCATTTTTCATTAATCATTGCCCAGTCATATAAAGACTTCTTTCCCTCAGTAAGGCCTTTCTTTTTCAGAGACCATAGAGCTATACGCCCCGCTGACAAACTCTCAGATTGTGAAAACTCTCGGATTCAGCAACAACATCACATACCTCATTCAAGCACCCCCGCCTGTCATTGCTTTCTTAGTGACCTTAGGAATCTCATGGTCATCAGGAAGAAGGCTAGAACATGGCTTTCACATCATAGTGCCTATTCTAGTGACCCTTGTTGGTGCTGTGGTAATGATCACAACCCTGAATGTTGTCGCCCGCTACTTTGCCATGATCCTCCTTGTCATAGGTCCCTTTGCTGGTCTCAGTGTAGGTTAACACAGTCATCCCACCCACAAAGCATAAACTAAGTTTTCCATCCTCAGGTGCAAATTTCGTGGGAATCAACTGTTGTTCCTCGCCCTCGCACTAAACGTGCTGCTTTGATTGCTTATGCCAACTGCGTTTCCTCGGTTTCCCACTGGTTCACTCCATACTTCTTTTTAACCAACCAAGAGCCCTACTACCAGACGGGCGGAGGTGCTATTATTGCTGGCTGTGGCCTAACTACAATCTTTGCTCTCATGACAAAGTGGTATTGCGCTAGGAAGAATAAAGCTCTCAAAGCAGCTGAAGATGCTGCTGGCGAGCCAGAAGGATGGAGATATGCTGGCTGAACAGATACCCCGAGATAATAGGATAGCAGTAATGTGAGAAGTATTATTTACACACCCTTCGTTATTTTATCTTGCGCCCCAGGTTATGTCAAAAGTGCTTTCTGTTGATTCAATAAGATAAAAATGATTTCAGAAACGGTAAACTGGATTCACAGAATATTGCTATCTTGTTTTAGCCTTAGCACATCTGAACAACCTACAAGGTACTGCAATTTGGGGAGTGAATTCAGCCGAATGTTATGAGGATCATGAAAATGACAGTTGCTGTTCTCATCGTAGAACACAGTATTAATCCCTGCCGCCTGCGCTGGAAGGATGTCACGCTGGTGGTTGTCGCCTACGTAGACTAAATCTCCCGGGGCAATATTGTGCCTGGCCAGTACAGCAGAAAAAAGTCCATCCACTTTAGATTTCCCAGCCTCATTGGTAGTTATGAGAATGTCGATGAATGGCTTTAATCCGAGCTCTGCGACTGTCCATTCCTGGGAATCCTGAGGGCCCTCGGTTACTATGATGACTCTCTTACCGAGAGCCTTGAGTTTCTTCAGAAGGTGAAGCGCACCTACTTTCAAAGCCAGAGCTGCGCGTAAACTGGTCCGGTACACAACTAAGAGCTGTTCGAGGGTCTGAAAAAATGGTTCATGTCCGTGAGCTTCGAGAAGACTCGAAAATCGTTCGCGGCGGTAGTCCTCAGAGCTTCGTCCATCGGTAAAAGCATTTGCGGTTTTGGAGCGGAGAATCGCGCGGTATGTGGCTTCAAGATCGTCGATTGTGCTGGCAGAATCTGGATGAATGGCTTGGATCGCCTCAAATACACATCGCGCGGCATGAGCGGATGCTTTGCGGAATTCGTGCAATGTATCATCCAAGTCGAACCCAAACCAAGCCTTTTTGGCGAACAGCGCAACGACAGATTTTAACCTTGGACCCCAAGCCTCGAGATATAGATGGCCGACCTCGGTTTCGATACGTTCGACCTCGAGGGCAGATAGTAGTCCATGACCACGGGATTCTTCTACGTGGGTGTGCGACTTGACACGGTCGAATAGACCATTCGGGGCGACGCCTTCACAGATCGATTGCTCTCGGTCATCTTTGAAGATGTAATCGCCAAAGGGTTGCTTGAGCTTCAGGCAGAGATCATCAAATGGGATGCCCCAATATTTTGTCAATTCAGCGACAGTGGCTTTGGCATCTTGTACGAGCTGCTCGTAAACCACCACATAGGGCATTGGGCTGGCTTTCAGCATATCGAACAGGGAACGATAGCAGATTAAAAAGCTAGACAGATCACCCCAGCCCATTCTTATCCAGCCGTCAAAAACTCGCACAGGGTCTCGCACGAAAAACACAGGCCGTGTCATCTCGTAGGCGGCCTTGCTAGGGAAGATGTTGAGATCACATTTGCCCTCGTAGAAGTCATGGCCCAAATCCTCTCTGGTAACCAGGGTGGTATACCCCTCGCTTATAGCTTGCTGATAGACAGGGTGTAATTCAGGGTCTAAGTAGATACTATGATCTGGCTCGACACGAGACAGACTCTTGTCGCCAAACTCCTGATAATTGCCTGGTAGAATGAGGCTGCTAGTGACTGCACAGCGAGGCAGTTCACGAAAGATACGCATAAACAGCGTAGAGCCCGATCGAGGACATGCGACAAGAACCCTGATCTGCGTTTCTTTCTGGGTTGGCTATTAGCAAACCCTGGCTTGATCAGGAATATCTGTTCAATATACCTTTGGGTCGTCATTTGTCATTTTGTTGGGGGATTGCAGATGGGACATCTTCTCTCTTTTGGCTTGGTACTCGCTATTTTTATGTATATTTCAATTTACTTTCATTGAGAGGCGCCATTGAATACACCATTTAGGATGGAGAAGCTAGGATTGAACTGATACCAATATTCGAAAAATCAAAACGAGTTCTCCTGCACCGATGGTGTCATCGCGCAGATCGCTCAGACCAAGACTATCTCCTCGAATGCTTACTGGACATCCAGTATTCAGACAACCGGGACCAGCTGTCGATCTCCCCACATTCTGGGCCTTTTTCACGCCGTTCTGACTTTTTACTATAGTTGGGAAGATGCCACGACGTCTTTTCTATAAAGCTGTATGATCTTAGTTATGCCTCTGTTCCTAGGACCATTGGATACCTCATAAGACAGTCACGACATAACCTTTGGAAATTTATTTTATTTTTCAAATTTAGCTGGATAATGTACATATGAACGCACGTGTCGCGATTATTCGCGAATTGCCGAAGCAGTGCCGTACAAGTGATGTGCTCTCTTGATCGACATACCATGTCTTCAAAAAGAAAGTGTTATTGTAATACTACTATGAATTGACTATCTACTATGTTCCAGGCTCTGTAGATTTGATTTCAAGTCCAAGGTGCCAGTTCAGGACCATCAGTATCTATTGAAATATTTGGAGAAAGAAATGCTGAAACTAAGCTGCACATAGCAGCAGCGAGTTGTACAGCGTCTGTATTATGCTTTAAAAGGAAAGCTTTTGCCACCAGTAGCTAATTTTATGTAGGATTCTGCTGATCATACATTCGTAAAGATTAATCAATAACTTTGCTTTTGGTAGAGCCCTGTGCTTCATACTTTGCTGGGATATCAATATGATCAAACGGACTTTTGTTGCTATCAGTAGCTATAATAGATTGAAGCCAGCATAACTTTCCGATAATAGTGGTAGTTGCTCAATGGGTTAAGTGGAAAAAGTTCTCTGATAGCTTGCTTTGTTTCATCTGTAAGCGCGAACCCTCGACTGTCCTGACAGCATAGGCACTCATTGGTACAATGCCCAACTGCTGACTGGCGATTTGAGGGAAGATTGCGATTCCGGCAACATCAACACTCTCGGCCACATCATCCGCCTCTATCAGTACAGTCTTGTATAAGAGTTTTGTGTAGATACCATTGAGGATGAGATCTCCATAGGTCAAATCCTCTCAGCAACTCTCCCTTTCTGAATCCGGCACGTATTCGCTGTCTCGTAAGGTCTGCTATAACATACTCTGCCTTAAGATTTTCCTCTTCCCTGATTTTTGCTCGTCTCTCTTGGGACGCTTGTCAGGTCTCCGCTGCCAGGTACATCTCTCTATGCGAAATTTCTCGCAGTTTTCTTTCGGTTCGGAGAAGCTCAGGGATTCGTTCGCGGTCTAGAATACGGTAACCTTGAATAGAAAGAACAAAAAAGTACAAAAAAGCAAGAAAAGAAGAAGAAAACAGGTGATAAAAATCCGTTGCGCTCTCTCTAATGATACCTGGGCTTTGATAGAATCCTTGATGGTCTGGCCAAATCGAATATCGCTGGATTGGCGCAAAGGAGTGAGGTGTGCATTACCCGATGCCCGCAGGACACAATGAGCCATCTGAAACTGCCCATCTCGGCAGCCTTCAATAATCCAACCATGCCATATACCAGTTGCTTCAGGCAAAGTCTGTCGTTTTGGCCAGTAAGGTCGATTAGCAGCTCTGTCATCGTCAAAGAGTTCGACTCGGACCTTCTCTCCTGTAATAATTTCATATATAAATGTTCCAAGTAGACCAATATTGATTCGAATATTGAATCCACGGTCATTTGCCGTCTTCATATCAAGCCCCAATGGAAGAATAGATACCTCTGAGAAATCACAAAATTTGATCGATAATCTGAATCAAGAAGAAAGTTGCAACTTGCAATATCTGTGACAAGTAAACACCTATCATGGACGAAGGTAATTGTTCGAGTTATTTCGACACACCATGAAAACTGTAGATTTAAAGATGGTCGGAATTTTGTCAAATAAGACTGAAGATCGCTATTAGGCATATAACCGAGATGTGTAGAATCATCAAACATCCGAAGACAGCGAATAACTCCGTTTGAACGGCTATTATATGGCGAATCCTCTAGACGACGACAGACTTCTTGTTCGTATTTGGGTTTTTGAGTATGTGCTTGAACTTTATATATATCGGTCCAAAGGCATTTCAAAGGGAACTTGACAGCAGCATCACCCTGGAGTAAAACTAATGCAGAGCTTCCGCTCCCCAGAATATTTCCGTGGGGAATCGGGTTTCCCGAAATATCAAGGAAAGGCGTTGTCATAGTCAAAAGTCATGAACTATAGTTGGATTGTGTAAGGTGTTTCAAAAATCATTTGACAATATTCTTTGCATGTGGCTAGCCTATTCTGTGACAGGTGGTGACTGTAGGCAATTACCAGAGTAGAGCTGCGCAAATTGATTCCCATAAGTCTATACTAACAATATATTACCTATTTTGGGTAATCCATGATGGGCTTGGGTACCCTCGAAATAAGTATATTATAAATTCTTGCCGAGGTTTGTGAATATTTAATATTTTTTTAAGAAAGAAAAATTAATGAAAAATTGGATGATCTCAGATTTATTTGTAGAATATACGTATTTTTAAAAGATTTATATCGGAGTGGTGGTGTATCTACATTTAATATTTTTTCAAGAAAGAAAAATTAATTTACAATTGGGGTAGCAATATAGAACGTAGATATATATATTTTTTCGAAGATAGTATATACTGCAAAAAATTACCAATTTAGGTTAGATTACACAGAGTATGACTAGACTAGTTTAAAGACATCAATTGCCAGTGATTCCAAAACTTCTAGTACTAGCTACATACATCATAATAAACCAACATTGAATTCATCTTCATGATGGTCCAAAGGACCAGCTGGAGTAGGATACAAACCGAGCTGCTTGTAAAGCATCGGGATTTGGTTGGCGTCGGTTATCACCCTCTGTCCGTGACCTTCTAGCTGGGAGCGTTGGTGGCTGTCTCTGGTAATGCGGTCGTGCAATAGTCCGTGACCATCCAGAGCGACTAGTAGGTACAGGCTCTTGCCGCCGACTTAACTGCTCTGCTTCTATCTCTTCCCTCTCTTCTCTTTCCTCTTTTTCTCTTCTCTTCTCTTGCCTTATAATCTCAGCCGTCATGACTTGTCCAGCCCCAGTATCCGGTAGCATATACCCCTGGCCAAACTGCTTCATGATATGGGGTTTTCGGGCGTGCTCTTGTTGATAGAGCAAGCGAATTATATCGAGCCCCGAGGCTTTGTCACCGTGAAACTGTTGCACTTTCGCACCGTGAGCAATCATATCTCCCCAGAACTCGGGCGTCGCCGCCAACTCCCTTTCTCTAAATAGCAGTTCCTGCTGAGCTGCAATATTGTCCCGGGTATTGTTCCACATAGTAGTGACAAGCAATACGTGCGGGAAGTATTTCTTTCCACAGAAGGCTTGAAACATCTGCAAGTTCAGAAATGACGCACCAGTCATCCTCCTGTCGGTGATGCGCTGCAGATAGATTATTCCCGCCAACTTAATATCTTTCTCTTGAAGATCCATGAGGTATGTGGTAATGCATCTCAGGATGTCGAAGTCCAAACGGTCAGTATCGTTGAACCCGGGGGTATCGACAAGTGTCACGGCATTCTGGTCGTCGAGGCGACACTCATAGCCTGTGCATTCTGCTGTACCTAGTGGAACTTATGAAATCTAATACCTATTTTGCTGGCCTGGATAACTTACAAGAACGTAGCTCGTGTCCAATTTGTACACGTTGCTCAGTTACAGCTGCAATGAAAGAGGACTTGCCTGTTCCAGTGCCACCCATGACTAATATCGCGACTCTTCTTCTAAGTGGGGATCTTGAGGGTTTTACTTGAGGCTCTGGTGTTTCTTCTGTTGGAATCATAGACCGAGGACTTGGATCCGAGCTCCCCTCTCGTGAGGGCACCGAAGCTGTCGATCGTTGACTTGGAGTTGGATTCCCCTCTACTCGAGGGCCTGCTGGCTCTCGAAAGACTATTTCTTGATCGTTTTGATGTCGAGGAGCACGATTCTCTATTATAGGCTGCTGTTGTGGGCATATTTTTCCTGTATGAGTTACCATGGTGTAGGAAGATCTGTCGATGAATACCTCCGAAGGTTCAAATGTTCAATATGTGTCAATATTCTGGGGTGGTCAAATACCCCATATAAGGGCGGTTCCCAGTGGCTTAGCTTCCACTGGATCGCTGACAGCTAGACGGTCAGATAGGGTATCCAGAATCCATCTGACGTAGGAGACCAATGATAGCTCAAATGCGCACTCCGTCAGCATGAAAAAAGCGTCGTTTTGGCTGAATATTGGGTGAGCTATTGGTGTGATGATGCTCAGATCCTGGCATATATGCGTGACAGACGACTAGATTGGGCTTCAAGCAGGTTAATACGAGACACCCGGGTGCTCCCACCGATCATCCTCGCCCGGGCAATCAGATCCTTCATTCAGTAACGCATGCGAGTGATGCGAAGGCTCAGCCTCACACAAGCGCCTTGTCACTTCTTGGATGCAGGAAAGGAGAGGGAATCGGGTACTCTATTGTCGTGTCTGCATAAGATTGGACGAACATATCTCACTTTGTTTGCGAACCTTGAATACCCGATAGCTCAATAAAGCTACGAGCAGATTGAGAGGGTATTATGCAGGGTATTGTCACCTTGCCCGACCCTGACCACCCGGGTGAAGGAGCCTCTCAGCCACAGCCGTGGAATTTCGATACCCTTAGAATTTGAGCGAAAAAAGAGTACGAACAGAAGATAGTTGTTTTTCCTCCTTTATTAATAACCATATCATCCTTCCTCGGTATACCAGGCTCACCTTATCTCTAAGATTTGTTTTCAATTCTTTCAATTAATATTAACCGATTCGGAGTCCAATATGTCTGATATACTGATCGCAGTTCTGGGAGTCACTGGTGCTGGGAAGACGACGTTCATCTCCAAGGCTACTGGCCGCAATGATTTGAGAATAGGTCATGGATTAGCATCATGTGAGTTCGCAATATTCTCGGGGATATTTTCCTTTCAATCAACCACAACTTTGAAATGATTTACAGACTCAGCTAACATTATTTAAGGCACTCAAGATATTTCTTCGTCCCGTATTGAGATTGATGGCAAGCGCGTCGTTCTCATTGATACCCCGGGCTTCGATGATACCACACGAACAGATGGCGACATCCTAGAGCTCATCGCTACGCACTTGGCGGCGACATATGCTCAAGGTCAACTACTGTCCGGTATCATTCTCCTACAGCCGATCAATGGAAACCGAGTTCAAGGTAGCGAAAGGAAAAGAACCCGATTATTTGAGAAGGTTTGCGGCCCGAGCGCATTCTCCAAGGTGATCATTGCTACCACAATGTGGAGCGACCTCGAAAACGAATCTATTGGCACTAGACGAGTCGAGGAACGACGAAGAGAAGCCGATTTCTGGGGTGGGATGGTAGCGAATGGAGCAACAACAGTCCGCCATGACAACAATTACGAGTCCGCTCGAAGAATCATCAGGATGCTTCTAGCAAAGAACAGCGGACCTGTTGTTCTTCAGATGCAACAAGAGCTTATTCGGAATGATGGACGTTTAGCTGCAACATCCGCTGGACGACAACTTGGACTGGATTTACGAGAACAAGTCGAGGCTCTCAAAGCGGAGATTGAAGAGTTAAAGAGATATCCCGGGATTATAGATCAGGATTTGAAACTGGAGATTGAAGAGTTACGGCAGAAGATGGCGGAGGCGAATTACGAACGAGACAAACTTGTCAAAAGAAGGGTAAGAGGATCTCCTTTCCTTTGTCTTCAATACACTGAAGTCCCCCAAGATCAACCTAGACACGATCCAACAATTTGCAACCATAGCAGGAGGAGCAGCAAGCTTGGGTGCTGCTTTTATTCCGCTGTGCACGATACTATAGCTTTTTTGCTAAACTTTCAACAGACTATGCCTTGTTCGATATTATGATCGGCGGCGATTGCGATACCAGACAGGGGATTAGAGGTCAACCAGGTTTACGTGGATTGAGGGTATTAATATGAGGTTGAACCGCACTCTTTTCTTTTCGATAAGTTATGCGCAGTAAATATCATTCGGAAGGAGTTTATATCTTTTTAGGAGCTTATAATGCTACCGGTCTGATCATGCTTGTTCTGCCATCTGGTAGTGTCAGATTAGATTTAGAAGTTGGTTTCGACGTTTCAACACTGCCTATATGTCTTGATAGAGATATAACTACTTCATTTGTATTATGGATAATTTCAAGCCATCACTTGTCTCTGTTTGAAGGTGAACGATACTTTGTACTCTGTATCCCGAAATGTTCAAAAACAGCGGAAGTGGGGTGGCAATAGCGTCGACACTATAGCCGCGCCAAGACAATGGGTTTGGCACAAGTTGCTAATGTACACAGATCCAGGGGTGAACCGGTTCAATGTTCTGACCCGCCGGTAATATTGAGGCCTTCAAATCTCCTAGACTGTAACATTCTTTCGAGGTTCAAATATTGGTATAGTCTGGCGTGATATTTGGACCAAAATAACCCAATCAGACTACACGAATATTAAGACAAAATTAGTACTATGTACTGGTAGTCACCAAAATAGCCATCCCTTGTGTTGTATTCGTCCTACTACAGTCGTCTGTCCTTATTGCAGTAATCAGTAACCCGCAGGGAGTAGGATTGAGATGGCCAAGTACCGCATGCCGACCAGAATGAGTGGAAATTGAGTCCCATGTAAGCTCCAAATAGAATGATGCACAAGAGATTCAGGGAGGCATGGAGGGCCCACCTATCTCTTATCTATTTGAAGTCTCTGAAGAAGTAGAAGACAAAGGACAAGGGATAGGAGACGTACGCAGAGGTTTGCTGATGAGATACCATTTCCCAATCTTTTTGTCCAATTTTGTTAACATAACGGCGCCATATACTGGAGCAAAGAGCTGTAAAAATGACATTTTCTTGTACGTTTGCTGTCTCTCTTTCAGCAGATACCTTGTACACAATAAGTGCACATGATTCATTGCCATCGATAGGAAGCACTCGATCATCAGTTATAGTATAGTGCTTCCATGGCTGGAATTCATCACTGGGCAGAGTTGATAGGAGGGCATCATTGGCGAGCATTATTCCTCCCGGGAAGACCATCACGCAGTCCTTTGCGAGTAATGGAATGAAGGCTTCGCCGGACTGTGTAAGTGCATTCCACACGTTGGCTTCGCATGTACGAATTTCGTTAAAGTTCATCGTGATTCGTAGCAAAATGACAAAAGAAGATAGAGAGAACCAGTTTGTTAAGAGACAATGCGAGCGAGAAGTCTCAACTTATCAATGATTGAATTGAATCAGTGGATCAATACCGAAGTATCTCCGCAGATTGAGAGGCACCTAGGCGCATTATAAAATAGAAAACGAGAAAAAGATATCACTTTAAAGATTTTTCTTGGTCTTGGGTTTTGACATAATGGTTCACATCATAACTGTTCCGGCTGTGATTAAAAAACTGCTGATATGTTGGAGGCGTGAAGAGGACTCGCAGCAATTATTATTAAAGAAAGCCTGTCACTAGAAGGGAGGAATCAATTAGATGTATCTAGACTCCGAAATAATGTCATTTTCAAAGTCCGCATTATCCCTCGCTTTTGGTCACAAGCAAGTCATATGCCATGGATTCAGCTCTCGGTAAAACAAGTATGACTTTCCTCGCGATGCATTGTGACAACAATAATTTTTGAAACCCGCTGAAAATCATCCATATTACACACCGACCGTTTTTCATTTTGATTGGAAACTTTGAGGTCGCTCAACAGTAGATGCAGTACTGAAGATTTCCAGACGATAATTGCCTGTCTTGTATTCTCCACCGCAGTCGATAGGAGTAAGATAACCGAGCCCACGACAACGCAACCGGGGAAAGTAATCCATGGCGAGCGGACATGGATATAAATCTCAACCTTATATGCTTCTTCCGGGACTTTCTCCCCACCCGGGACTGCTCGAAGAGTATCTGTGACGCTGGTGTGGCCCGATATCTAGGCTCGGTTGAGTCATTACCAGGCACTGTATGGTTGGCCAACGTCATATATGGCCGGGGCATTATTCATGAAGACGTGTTGTCAGGTTTCTCTCAAGGATACAAATGGAACCGTTGTAAATAAGCGGTCAATGCATGTGCTTGGGAGCGGCGACAAGGCTGACACAGGGGCCCAAATCAGTGATGTGACTTGCATCATTATTTTGCACCCCAGCCCCTGAATTTTGAAAGCAAATTATTTTGAAAGACATTTATTTCATAGATCCCCTTCTAAAAGTCCAAAACTCCTATTTGTCCTGTTTGAAAATAAATTCAAATCTCCTGGAGAACCCCTACATAGCATAACGTTAAACCCAGTATGTTTTTCAGAGCTGTCATGTAATTGATGAAGTGTGATCTTTCGAGATTAGATCAAATAAGGTATAGAAAATGGTTCTAGACACTATATAGGGTCTTTGGGCCAGTCACTCACGCTAAGTTACTCGGTTAGTATAAGAATGTAGTACTTCTATATTATTTACATGGAAAACTCTAAGCGATTCCCCGCATAGTCTCGGGCAAAAAACCTATTAGGATACTCCTTCCCTTTTGTTCCTGTGGGATTCAATACTTAGCTGAAGCCTCACTGGATGTTATCAACTTTTGAAATGACATACCTGAATCTACTTCCCCAGGCTTATCGGCCGCTAGCGGGGCAGCCGGTCCTCCTCGAACGTGGTGATCATAGATGGCCTTCTTAAGCTCCTCAAGCTCTTCACGAGAGTTGACCTTGAAGCATGGATGCCGGGTTGAGTCTGGATTCTCAGGAGCGTGATCGGTAACATGGATCTGTTGCCCGCTGGAGCCGATATTGAACCTGTGGATGAATAGTTAGCTGATAACTCATACCAGAAGCTAGACAGGAGAATTTATAGGTTCTTACCAGCAGATTGTTCCAATTTGAAGCTCAGGAACAGGTGCTGATGTTAAACCAAGGGTCTTCACATAGAACTCCTCTGCCTGCGCCAATGTGCCAGGCGTCACAGTGAGGTTGACGTGTGCAATACCAGAAATCATGATCGATATATTGTAGACTAATAGACGATGATAGATAGTCTCTAATGGAAATCACTTCAAGTTTGACCAGCAGCGTGGGCCAAGCAATGTTATATTCCTGAACGCGCGGGGTCATACAAGGCGAATCGGAAACCAAATCCCGCTGATTGGTGATCGGGCAAATCCACCCCGGGCCGATCTTTCGGATATAATTCGACAGTGAGTCACATTCAAGTTGTCTTACAGTATGTATAAATCCAACGGAATTCTAAATGGGCATGTGCGGAACGGATATTTTTCTAATGAGCCAGATCCGAGTTGCCTAAGCTAGCAACATGGGAAAATTTACGGGTTAGAGTATAATCAATATGTCAATCTTGCGGTATCTAACTCTTGGATTTTGGAAGTAAGCTTGATTACAAGAAGTTTGACCGGAACTTTGTTCTATGCCAAGATGGTGACGTGAAACGAATGTGAAGTGGCCAAAGCCAAGATTCAATACTCCAAGTGCTGTTATACCGGAGATTGAAAGAAAGATGATGTGAGCAAACATCCACATGCTGCTGATAGAGAAATCAAGTCCTGATAGCAGTGTCCTTATGGAATGCAAGGGACCTGAGCGAGAGGCCGAGGAATCTGGATAACTCATAGACCCAAAACAGGGTTCCTGCTGTCTATACAAACCAGAGATTCAGCAAACCCTTCAGGTACGATCATACTCTGAATGGGTAGGCTTGACCAAACGGTTCGATCAAGCCCAAGCGCCGACAATGCTCATGCAAAAGGCACCTAGAAAGACCAAAATGCAAGCATAAACCCTTCTTCTGCCGCGAAGAACTCGCCAACTTTCATCGCTGAGAAAGTCCTCAGACATGAGCTCAACCAACGACGCGAAAATCAGAAGACCCGATGAAATGGCATTCATGCATCCAACAACCAGCAAGCCAACCTCGGAATCGGGGCTGTACAGAGTATGAGTTGCAAGGCCAATAGCCTGTCCAATAGGGGTTCTGAGAATTGAAGTCAGCTTATGAGGGGCATTGAGGATATTTATGTAAAAGGAACGTACGTGCATCCGTATGCAAGAGACATGATCCATGGCTGGAGCTGATCTTTCCTCCAGGGCAAAGAGGCGATTCTCGAACCCAAAGCCAGACCCTCAAAGGTTTCTGGTTGATAACTTTTTTAGACGAGCCGGCATACTGAGGTACCGTAGGAAATATCTTGGGAACTTACGGTGAAAGACTATAGCAATCAACAAAACGACAAATTCATTGCCGACTGAAACACTGAGTGACATGCCGATGAAGACACTGTGGAAGAGAATACCCATCTCCAAAAGGTAAACTTGCATGGTCTCCTTTTTCTGCTTTTGGTCCGGTGTCAAAGAGAGCGAATCATCTTTACGTTCGACATCAGTTTGGATAGCCCCTTCATCCTTTTCGTAATGTGTTTGCATATTGGGAGCTGATGCAACGCGGACAATTTGCTCGTTCTCTTCGCCCATTCGGTTGATGGCCCTGCTGATACTCGCCGATCTTCCGACAAGCGGACCCATATCCCGCAGATGGGACCCAGCATCTAGCCCCACTGTGTGAGATACAGACATGGTAGGAGGCCTTGGGTTTGAAGAGGAAGAATTATCATTCAACCTTGGCAGAGAATTTTCCTTTTGGCGAGAGCTGGTGGGCTCAGAGTCAGGGTTGGCGATGCGGTTTCCACCCCTGCAGACATGTCTCGCTGGACTGAAGACCATTTCAATGACAGTGACGAGGAATATACCACCCAATGCAATTGCTCCCGGCATTGCCGGATAGTCCTTTGTCCAAAAGTCTGAAAGGCATGGATTTCCTAAAGATTCAAAAGCAGTCGGAAGGAGGTGCACAAAGGCCGTGGCGATGAGAACACCGGTTCCGAAGTGGCTCACGAAGAAGAGGAAGGAAGAAGGTACATGCAATCGAGGGAAACGGGTTGCGAGAATGGGAAATGCGCATCCTAGTCCAGATACGAAGAAGATAATAAAGACAGCGGCAACATGCAGAGGCAGATCATACTCAGCGCCACCGACTCCCCCCGAAGCGCACTGCGATCGCTTCTCTGGCACAGCGAAAGATCTCTCGACTGGCTCGCCTATAAGAATCGGCTCTGCTGCTATCTGTTGCGTGGCGATATGATGTGTCGAGACCTGTTGTTTGCCGCTGCTAACGCGGGAAATGAGGACTGACATGCAGATAACCGAGAGAAGCCATAGTCCCCAATCCTTGACGCGTTTGGACGAAATGAAGGTTTTGGTGATGGGAGTACCTTCCGGGGAACCCAGTTCAACTGAGCTCTTCCCGTAGGCGAGGCGTCCTGTGAAAGTTGTTAGATATCACATCGATTCGCGAAGAAGATAGAAAAGGTTTCCCGATACCTGACTTTGTCAGGGACGCCTCGCCCGGCAGAAGGGGATCGTCCCGATCGTCGTTTTTTCCTAGAGATGGCTGCCATGGACAATTCGATCCACCACCTAGTATGTCAGGCCCTTTGGCCTCAGATTGATCCTCGCGTGCGTTTGAAATTCCAATGAGATCTTGGCGGGTTGTCAAGTCCGGGGCAAAGCGTGGCGGATTCTGGTGCCACTCCTTGTGCTTTAGAGTGTCGTCGGTGCGCGAAGGGCAGTTCATGGCGTCCGATCTGATCTATAGTCTTGTCTATCTATTCGCAACCAGGAACGATACAGGGGTGCTATTTGTGTGTCGTCGTCGATATAAGGCAACACCGATTCCGAGGGCTTGGCATGCCGGCCCGACTTTGCTTGGCGGCGGAGGCAGCGGAGCCTGTTTTGCCTCCGTTGCGAAATCTGATTGATTCTTTGGGCCGATTACGCAAGCTTGGTATTTCTTTGCCTATATTAATTGATTGAGGACGAATGAGCGAGATCCATGAGGTGGATGATTTACTACCTGTCCTGGTCAAGACGAGGATCTTCTTAAATCTTTGGAGCTGCGGGGCTCCAAGTATAGATCATCTGGCCACCATTAACGGAATATTGAACCTTTGAAGTACAACTTCCAAGGCCATTTATAACCATAAAACGGAGATTACGCCGTTTCAATAAAATGTTTGCTCTTCCAAATTAGATCGCATGACAAAATTAGCACATAGGATTGATTTCTCTACTTTTGAATCGGCTACTTCGAGATGGGCGATTCTGAGAAGGTATGAGCAGATAATTCGTTCTCAAAATATGTACCGACACTGGTATTTTGTGAACACCACAGGCTCATATAGATTAGACAACTACCGGCTGTCAAACGCAAACTGAAGCCATACTGCGATAAAATCCCAACAGATCGCCCGTTTGAATTCTATCCGACTTCTGTGTCAATGTGAAGCGTGATCCACTATTTTCACTCCTGCAAATCGCGCGCAGTTTATACGATTAAACGCCTGTCTGGTCAACGAGACGGATATCCTTTGCATGTACCCTATAAACAACGGACTTCTGTTATGTATCGGGTACCCCCATCAGATGCCAACCCCGCATAGTAAAAGTTATCAGCCCAAATGACCTTGAGAGATACTATTGTGTATGATCTTTAAGTCTTCAAGAGCTATGTGAAAGTTACAGTGAAAGCTCGAGTATACTAGGCTTTTTTCAGAGGACTTCCACCTTGAGTATTCATTTGTCTTCGTATATTTTCGCTTCTCTTTTGGAAGCTTTGTACAGAAGTGGGAAGATTTGATAGATTAAATTAACTGCAAATCTTTCCGATATAGGACATCTGCGTAATGAAACGTTCCATTTCGCATTGTTCTTTGCTTCCTTATTATGTCATGTTGATATCAGAGTTTGAGATCTTAGATCTCTGCATTTCCTGGCAAATCTTCAAGGCAGATGCCTTTTTGTTCGACGTATCGCTATGTCTAGATAGTAAGATAGTGGCACCATGTAGAGCTAGCCAATGGTTGTTGTCCGCTTGAAGTTGTCCGAACGGGCAGGAGAGATCAATTTTGTATAAGCAGCAAAAGAATCAATAATCCGTTGTGAGATAAATGCTGGTGAATGTCAAGGACGATCGGATCTATATCACGGCTGAACTTTTTGCAACTTATGTCCCTGGATGGCAAGGTTGACCACTTGAATCTTGTACCAATTTCTGCGCGGTGATAGTCCAGGAACATCCTATTGGAATCAGTACGAAGACTAGAAAGCGCCCGCGCGTCATCAGACAGGAAATGGCAATTCCCTAAGTAATCTTGGATCACAACCGGCACAAATTCAAGCCCCGATACGTTGACAGGACTCGGTAGCCCGTTGGAGATGCAAGAAAAAGCTCCGTGGTTGGTCGGTGAATGCCGATACTTCCACTAAAAGCACTAAAACCAGCTGGGTTTAGCTTGACCCGAAGACAATAAAACTTGATACACGATCCTTTGCCGAATTGGGAATTGTATTCCCGTGCTTGGTCTCTGCATCGCGGATTTTTCTGCTATCATTGACTGGTCACTTGGTCGGGACAAGACTACCTCTATAGTCCACAGCATGCGTTGCTTGGCTGATAAGATGATGTACAGTGCTTCCCCTCCCCCAGAAACGATCCGCCTCCGCAAACAAGGGGTTTATCAACATCCACGGTTGGCTCCGCTAACGAGGGGCAAGCGACAAGAAGTGGAGCAAATGCTTAGCGAAAGAATGGCTGGCCTCGGCAAAGACTTAAAGCGCGCCTCCTCTTGCCCTAATCTAGCCGTGTTTTTTTCTCTTCTTGTTTTCAGCATCAGCACCTGTTGATGCATTTCGATTATATATTCTTGAGATAATGCTCATAATATAGACGCGACTGATATTTTTCTACTTCGCCATCTTCTCAAAAAAAGCCTCGGATAGCCGTCCCGATTATCCTTCATCATGGAGTCCGGTCTTGAACGGTCCGATGATCAGGCCGCGCTGGCCCGACTCGGCAAGAAACAAGTGCTGAAACGTCGGTTCGGGTTTCTTTCGATCGTCGGATTTGCTATGGCTGAGCTGATTACTTGGGAAACTGTTCTGACACTGTTTAATCAGGCATTCGAGAATGGCGGACCAGCGGGAGCATTCTACGGCTATATCATTGCATGTTTATCAACGTTGTCTACCTATACGGTGATTGCAGAACTATCTTCCATGGCGCCAATTGCTGGTGGCCAGTATTATTGGGTATATATGTTAGCACCCATGCGGTGGAAAAAAATTTCCAGCTACTTGATCGGATGGCTCACATCTCTCGCATGGATTGCAACAATCGCTACCGAGACAATTTTCTTGGGTACTATGATTGAAGGCCTTATTACTTTGAATGATCTTGGATTTACGCAAAAGCGTTGGCAAAATACCCTTCTAGCCTGGGCTAGTATATTCGGAACATTCTTCATCAATGTTGTACTCCCCAATGCCCTTCCAAGATTCGAAATCGCAATGCTTGTCCTGCATTTAGCGGGTTTCATCGCAATTATGGCCACATTACTGGCTTTGTCTCCGAAGAGCTCTGCCGATTTTGTTTTCCATACAAGCCTGAACGAGGGTGGTTGGCCTACTCAAGGTCTATCGTACTGCGTCGGTTTCATCGGCAATATTGCAACCTTTGTCGGAGCAGACGCCAGCGTTCACATGGCTGAGGAGGTTGCTAATGCGGCTGTTGTGATTCCTCGGGCGATCATAACAGGAATGACGCTGAACAGTGCCCTTGGCTTCGCAATGATGCTAACTGTTCTCTTCTGCATTGGCGACGTTTCCGCTGTCCTTAGCTCCGACACTGGATTCCCTTTCATCCAAATTTTCTACAACAGCACAAAATCGTACGCAGGTGCATCTGTCATGACTGCAGTGATTATGGTCCTAACCATGGCCTGCTCGACTGGCATTACTGCCACTGCATCTCGTATGACTTGGTCTTTTGCACGAGATCAAGGCCTACCCTTCTCCCGCTTCTTGAAGCAAGTGAACCATCGCACCAAAGTCCCCATCGTATCTGTTTCCGTAGTCTGCGGATTTGCCGCAGCCCTGACGCTCATCTACATTGGCTCTACAACTGCCTTCAACGATGTCATTTCCCTTACGGTCACCGGATTTTACAGTACCTATTTCCTCCCCAGCGCCTTTCTACTATACCACCGGATTAAAGGACACGTTTTGCCCCATGGCACAATGTTGGATGGCCTCCCAGATGCACCTGACAGCGCCAGCACCAGTATCAAGGAGAAACCCGCTGCCCCGGCGCGCCCCAAATCCCCCGATGCAGACCAACCCAGTCCAGGACCCTCTTCTAGCCCCGAACGCAACCCATCTGAAAAGACTACCAAGCAACTGGAATACGAGATCTCTCAGGCACCTCTCATCTGGGGTCCATGGAAGGTTCCAGGCATACTCGGTACCATCAATAACCTTTACGCCTGCACATACATGCTTTTCGTTATCTTCTGGAGCGTCTGGCCTCCTAGCACACCAGTCGACTATACCACTATGAACTACAGCATTGTAGTCACGGCCGGTGTACTCATTCTCAGTGGTATTTGGTACTTTATCCGTGCCCGAAAGGAATATTCCGGTCCTCTGATTGATGAGGAGGTTGCTGAGATCATGCATCTTACACCGGCTGCAATCAAGGCGACCCAAAAAACTGAAGCTTAAAGAGAACTGGAGAAGGCTACTGAGCTTTGATTTCTAGGGGAGGATATCTGGGGAATGTTTAATGGAGATACCTTGTATTCTAAGAATTGACAACAAAAATGAATATGTCACCATAAATCTCTGAAGATCGTACCAGTCCTGAACCTGGGCACTTGGCTAGAGTGAACTAAGTTTCTCGCAGAGCCGCCTTACCGTCAGCCGATCAATCTCTCGCTGATAATGCCTCTCGTAGCATCTGCTCAATTTCTTCTAGAGGCCCAGACTCTGCTAAATCAAGCGCCGTGCATTTTTCAAATGAAAGGACATTAGGATCGACATCAGCGTCTAATAGAATGCGAACAGTGATCACATCTTCGTTCACAACTGCCCAATGCAGAGCCGTCCAGCCACTACCGTCCTGAAGATTCTTTAGCTTACTGATTCCCGAAAGAACCTTGGCGATTTCATCCTCGCCCTGCTCGGCGGCAAGATGCAAAGCCGTCTTTCCCTCATTGTCCCGGGCAGACCTATCAGCCTCTGTATCGAGAAGAAGTTCAAGGATTTCAAGTTGACTTCCCAGAACGGCTCGATGTAACACTGTATACCCGCTTGAATCCCTAAAAGACAGGTCGACGCCATGCTCGATGAGAAATTGCACTATCAGTTCGTGCCCAGCTTCTGCAGCCTCTAAAAAGGCTTCCTTGACAGTCTCATCTACGACGCTACCGAGGTCAAGAAGTATCTTTGTGATTGTCACATGTCCATGCAGTATTGCATAGTATAATGGAGTCCGACCATCGATATCTCTGGTGTCTGGCCTGATTTTCATACTCAGCAACATTATGACCGTTTCCTCGTGTCCTTGCTCAGCTGCATAATGAAAAACCGTGCGAAGTTTATTGTCGGTGAGATGTGGATCGCTTCCCCGTTGGATAAGCAATTGAACGACAGCTTCGTGGTCCTTTTGAGCTGCCAAGTGCAGTGCTAATTCCCCGTGTTGATTTTGAATCTGGTCGAGAGCTCCGGCTTCCAATAGGGCTGTCGTTATACCAATATGGCCCTCGTTACCTGCCCAATGTAACGGAGTCCACCTTGTATGGCTGAGAGCATGTATATCAGCCTTGTGGTTAATCAAGATATGAACCATCTCTTCATGCCCTTTCGCTGCCCAGTGTAAAGGAGTCTGCTTTTCATCGTTTATGCTATTGACAGGCGCTCCGGCCTCTATCAGCATATTGACGATTGTCGCATTCTCGGAAAGAACAGCGAAGTGTAGTGGCGTGGTCCCATTCTCGTCTGGAATTGAAAGACTTCTTCCGGCATCTAGAAGCAGCCGGACCGTTGCAGCCTGGCCGGCGCCAACTGCTTGAAGAAGAGGCGTTTCACCATCTAAACGTTGAGCAAACATGTTCGCCCCAGCTTTTAAAAGAAGCTGAACAACCTCAGTGAAACCCAGTAAAGATGCCTGATGCAAGGGTGATGCATTGTCGTGGCCCTGGAGAGAAGGATCTGCTCCTTTATTTAGAAGCTCCTGTACAATAGCAGTATACCCATTGCCGGCGGCCAAATGCAGTGGTGAGTCGCCTTTTTCATCTTGGATGGAGACAGTTGCTCCAGCTGAAAGGAGCGCCCGAACTATCTCAAGATTCTCTTCTGAGACAGCCAAATGTAGAGGCGTATGACCATTGACATCCTTGACATCAACAGGGGCTCCATGGCTTAGTAACATCTCTGCAATCCGGGTATATCCCTTGATAGCAGCGGCATGTAAAGTCGTTCTTTGGGACTGACCGATCCTGACATCCGTAATAGTGGCTCTTTTGTTCAGGAGAGTCTCCACAACGCGATCATGCCCCGTTATAATGGCAAAATCTAGGGGACTCATGCCACTTTTATGACGTGCATTTATATCAGCTCCCACATCAATGAGTAAAGACGTAACATTGCAGTGACCATAAGCAGCAGCCCAGTGCAATGGCGTGTTTCCCTCGTCATCAGAGGCGCAGGGATCAGCTCCTTTCTCCAGATAATGCTGGACGATGCTTACATGTCCACATGTAACTGCTGAAAACAATATCGTTCGTCCATGTTCGCGGAAACTAGATGAATACGCCGAGACAGCGAGCTCGGCGAACCCCTCCGCGGCTTGCGCGACAGCCACGACATCTGAGGGTTCCAAATAGTCAAATAGTTCCAGAACAATCTCTGGGGGGAGTGGTAGACCCCACCAGCGACCCATGTTGAGTGTTGCTTCCAGTGAAAGGATGGAGGATAAGGAAAATTTGAGTCCAAATAGCCATTGACCCTATCTGGGTGCAATACGAGATTTAGACACATCACGTGCGAGAGGCAATACATACCAAAAAAATGACGATAATTCGAGTGAGAAATTATTCATAGAGATATTTTTATCCAAAGTAGTCTGGATCGACAATGTGGTAATTGTAGATATAGTTTTGAAGAGCTAGTCATAATGCATGCCACCTGAATAGGTTACGCCCCTAACCACAATCCTCAATTTCCGGATAAAAATAGTATTTTGGACCAAGAGTATGGCTACTCTAACTCCTATATAATTAATCTAAATTAATATGCGCAGATATTACATATTTTTTGCTCGAGATAAGCCCAAAAAAGTAAAAACACCAAATGCTAGAATACAAAGATGTACTATATCGTTGTATTCCTACTAACATCAGTACTCTAGGTAGAGTACTCTCTCAAACCCCTGAATTCCTAAGTAACCGAACACAACCCTTCATTTTCATTTGTGATGCTATTCGAAAGTATTAATGTGACCCGTGGGTATGCCGCGGTCTACGGAGTATGTCTAGATGCACACAGGAGATCGCGTCCATAGTGTTTGGGACTCGTAGAAAAGCGGAAAGGTGCCTTGAAGGCTGCAGAATGATCCACCAGTTCTGTCCAACCACGATGCAATATCAAGCTAATACTCAAGCGGTAAGATGACAAGCCAGCTGATCTACAAGCCAAGCATGGCGTCAAATCAAAAAGCGTGCCCGCGCCTTTGTATTTGATTTGGCCACTCTGTACAGCCCTGTCAAACATTTGCGCCCAGATTCAAGGCATCCCGCAAGGCGTCTTATTATCATTTACTAAGGACGAACTATGCCCCGAGAATAATTTATTATGCTTGGTGTCCTAGAGCTGATCCGGTATCTGGCTAGTTCCCAGCGATACCATTTACGGGATATTCGAAGATGAAACTTGAAGAATACGGGCCGCAACGACAGCCGAAGCAATTTGTCCTGTGCTTTGATGGTACAGGGAACAAGTTTGTTGGTGACACGTCGGACACTAATATTGTGAAAATCTATCGTGTACGACTGACCTCATCCCTGCGCGGGTTCTCTGCCGAATTTCAGCTAACCCCATAATGTTTTACCCTACTAGATGCTCGATCGCAGCCAAAGTCACCAATACCATTACTATCAGCCCGGAATTGGTACATACGTAACATCATATTCACTTGGGACCACTGGGAGGTTGAATCGTATCAAATCTTCATACAAGAAAGCAAAAGATGCTGCGCTAGGCTCTTCTTTCGACGAACATGTCCTTGGAGGCTACAAATTCCTCATGAGATACTACGACCCAGGCGATGACATATACTTCTTTGGCTTTAGCCGAGGATCTTACACAGCTCGCTTCCTTGCAGAAATGCTTGACTTCGTGGGCCTCCTTCAGCCTGGAAACGAGGAACTTATTCGTTTTGCATGGAAGACGTTCGCAAAGTGGCAGAAACGAAAGGACTTTACCAAGGAGGATAAAGAAGAAAAGCATAGACTATTTGCCTTCATGAAGGCTTTTCGAGAGACCTTTAGTCGACCTGTTAATCGCATCAGATTCATGGGCCTGTTTGATACCGTCAACAGTGTACCCATGTTCGAAAATGCGTGGATGGAGCGAAGCAAGTTCCCATATACTGCGCAAACAACTGCACGAGTTATTCGACATGCAGTTTCGATTGATGAGCGCAGAGCCAAATTTCGACAAGACCTGATTTCAGAAATGAAACCTCTTCCTCACGACTCGTGGAACTTGCATCGACTGAGACATTTTCGCTCTCGCGAAGGCCATCAAGAAAAGGCGCAAGTACCCGAGATAAAACTAGATCCGGCAGAAGAGACGAGCGAAAGCTTTGAGACTCGTCGCGCCCCAAACACCCCAAATGGCGAAGACGAGGAAAGATATCGCGCTCCGTCCCCCTCTCCGAGTCGGCGATATAGCACAGAATTTCGTGGTAAAGATACCCTCTCGCCAGATGGGATATTCTTGAAGAGCACTGTGTCTCGACGGTCTCTCAATATCCCCCAGGGACAAGCTCCCTTGGAGGAGCCACAAGACTCACAAGATATCGCAGAGGTATGGTTCCCAGGGCAGCATGGAGATATTGGAGGTGGATGGAAACTCGACCCTCAAGACGATTGGCCATTGAGCCATATCCCTCTTGCTTGGATGGTAAAGGAAGCACAACTTGTCGGGTTGGAGTTTGACTCTGAAAAACTCAAGCGCTTCAACTGCTTTGAAGGCGACCAAGCTGTAGAGCCAGTCTACGGTAATATCTTTAGTGCTGATTCTGCGAGTAAAACCGATATCATCGGTCCTCGGAACCACTCAGACCCCTTCCAAGAAGTTCTTACTCGCACCATGGATCAGGGGGTCGTACACGATTGTCTTACATATGGTGGCGGCTTATCATTCTTTTCTACACTTGCCTGGAGGCTAATGGAATATCTTCCTTTCCGGAGAATGGACCTTCAACCAGACGGATCATGGAAACCGATTAGCTGGCCCCTTCCCCGCGGTGAAGTCCGCGATATCCCGGATAACGCCCAGATCCACATATCTGCAATACACCGTTTGCAAATTGATAATAACTATCGGCCTGGAAACCTCATCATCGGTGGGGGTGGGCGAGGTGTCGCTCGCGCACCTGAGAAACATGGAATTGGTGAATGGGAGATTTTCAGTCATGAAGGGGATATCCTAAGGCAGACCTACATTCGAAAGAAAGGCCAAAACTTCTGTCAGGAAGAGATGGAATAGCCAAGCTGTCGAGATTTCTGCTTCAGTACTAGTATGACATAGATAACTCAATTTTGGTTAATTGTTGCACAGAGTCCCTCGCAACCTTGGCGTGGCACTGTCTCATGATCATTTTCATACCGGTATAACAGTACTCTATCAACACAGAGGAATATTCTCAGCCATGTGAAGATATTTTGTCGCCTTTGTAAGAAAGTTTAGATTCTCAATTACTGATAACCCAGAAAGCTAGCAAGCAGGACAGAGTTCATACATCAGTTATTTCCATTTCATGCATAATGTAAACAAGAATATGGCGTAGGTAGGTACTGGAGACCAAAGTGTGACAATCCCATCATGCACCATGTGTACAACCCTTCCTCGAAAGTCTAATTGATTTTATTTAAGATGAACGAATTGTCTTCTCCGAATTTGTATTCTTTTACTCTTCAACTTTGACTGGCATAACCGCAATCCTTAGTAATTCTACGCTTAATCCCAATTTCTCAAAATGAACATCTCCCAGATTCGAAGCCAGATCGCCGCTCTCGACTCTTTGATCAATCAATATGAGTCCACTGGGTCGAGGCATTATTTGGTAGATGCCCAGGAAAAAGCCATCTGGCTTGGGCGAGCACTGGAACATCCTCGCGAAACAATTGCCAAGCTATTTTATTCTGTTGTTATGACACCTTTCCAACAGATACTAGGAAAATATACTGACCATGGAGGAATCAAACTAGCCAATTATATTAGTCGCCGTCCGAGTCGCTCATGACATGGGCATCTTTACGCTGCTCTCTCAGTCGACTGCTCCTGTGTCCTTGACACAGCTAGCTGTTCTGAAGACAGCAGATTCGTTCTTTGTTGGTAAGCGAATCAGTTTGAAAGCGAAATATTTCCAAAATGAAAAGAAAGGTTTGGAACGGAGATGACTAAAATTCAGAATCTATCAGAGCGTATAATGCGACTCTTGGTTGCCAATGGTTTTGCGAATGAGGCTACGCAGCATAAATATTCACCAACAGAAATCACCCACGAAATGACACAAAAGTCATCAATTGGTCTTTCAGAAGCACTGTAAGTCCCAACAGACAACTTTCCATGTCGATACCGACGTACTGACTACTTCTAATATGATAGTTTCACTGACTTTCTGCCCTGCCTTCCTAAAATGCCCGAGTATTTAAAATCAATCAACTACCGCAACCAACCAGAGAAGTCCTCTTCCGCATTTAAATACGCATATGGCGTGAAAGAAGATGGGTTCACTTGGCTTGGTCAACACCCCGACGTCTCTGCGCGTTTCGACGGGCTTATGGAGGGACACCGTCAGCTATACCCTTATTGGTATAACTGGTTTCCTGTTCGCGAACGTATCCTCGATACCCATCCTCTAGTACCTAATGAGGTACTACTGGTTGATATAGGTGGAAGAGGAGGACAAGGACTGATAGATTTCAAAAGGAAATTTCCAGATGCAGTTGGGAGACTGGTTCTGGAAGATCTGCCCGTCGTAATAGAGGAGATTCGGGGAAATCCTGATTTAAGGGCTTCTGGAATCGAGTTGATTGGATACGATTTCTTCGAAGATGTCCAGCCAGTGACAGGTAACTTATCTCACCTCGCTACTATTTTATTTGTCATCCCTTCTGATTGGTGATCTCGACTACAGATGCAAGGGTATACTATATTAAAAATGTCCTCCATGACTGGCCTGACGACAAGGTTGTTACCATCTTAGAGAACATCAAGCCTGCGATGAAGACAGGATATTCGAAGCTCATCATCGAAGAGTATATATTTCCAGATAAAAACGCACACTTGCTGCCCTGTATGGTCGATCTTGGTGTGATGGTATTTTGCTCGGGCATGGAACGAACCCGTCGACAATGGAGTGAGCTGATCACTTCGGTCGGTTTAAGCATTCAGAAATTCTGGATACATGACAGTGATAGGATGGGAATCATAGAGGGAGAGCTATCTTCTGCAAATCAGGGGAAGACTGGCTTCATCTGAAAATCGTGAACAGCTTTGTATGGTGTCTATATAATGAGATAATCATCTTGATGTAGTGAATCCGAATTTGAAGCCTGGGAGTAATTAGTAATTCAACTCTAGTGAATGGAAATCATTCGAGAAAATACTCACAAAATTCATCCAAGGAATGTTACTCGTGTCATGCTGTGCTTGTTCCGCACGCGCATGCCAAACCTTTTCGAGTAACGTTAAAGGCGCTGCGTTACCCATTTCAGACCGGGCCTTTATTTGTTCAAGTCTCAGAATAACATAGTGGCGGGAGTGCGCTGACAGACTATCTGCCCCGGCCATGAACAGTGGAAGTACCATGAGTTCTATCAGTGGGCTAGTGGAGGGGATGTTCGCAACCGAGTCCAAGATTTCCAGAACCGAATCTCTGATTCGCGGTTCCGAAGGGGGCTCAGAAGGATCAAGCAAGCGCCAGGCGCGTAAGATGCAAGCATGGCGAAACGCATTGGAGACTGAGACCCAAGTAGTGCTTTCATCGGGGAAGAAACAACGCGAGCCATCCCAGAGATAAAGTTTCCGAATCGATTCTCGAATAGTGGTATAGAATTCCGTGTGTTCCAATTTTCCAGAGGAGTATGCTTTCGCACATTCGAGGATGGCAGCGATGATGAGCACTATATCTCTGGGACAACCATTGACGGCTTCGAAACGAAGGTTACAGAGTGACAAGAGTTTCAGACGAAGTTCCTGGGTGAAGCATAGTCTTTCGGGGGAAGAAAATGCGCGAATGATATCCAGCCTTTGAAATATTCGTCAATACAGAGTGAATGTGGCAAAGGGAAGTTGACTCACCAAACAAGATTTCCCAGAAAGAAAACAGTCCTTTCTTGATCAACACGGAGGAATTGGTCGAGCTTTAGCTGAGAACAGATTGACATGGCACCGGAGATGTGAGCACCATGCGCAGAAATCCCTGTTTCGCAAATCTACGGACGATCCACATTAGTAAGGCCCATATATCAATCAAGGTGTATAGAGCGTACATCATGAAGTAGAAGAATCTGAATCGTTGCAAAGACAGAATCTCTATCATCGCCAGTAAAATCCCCCGAACAGACCTTACGAATGGTGATGCCGAGGGCATTGATCGCCTTTGCACGATAGTCAAGTGCCACTGATTCGTAAAGATGTTTATCAGATTTCAAGTGCCCCAGATGACAGGCTGATAAACCAAGGACTGCATATAAAAGATTGAGTTGCTCATATGCCAATGGGATGACGTAGAGTCGATATGGATTTTCCCCACTATCAACAGGCTGTGCAATTTGGTGAGGACATATGAAGCGGTCGTCTTTGATGGTTGGTTAGTTAAACAAAGTTAACGCTCCAAGAGACAGTATTATACGAACAGTGAGTGATGAGGGTTTCTGCCTCTTTTGAAGATAGCGTCCTCTGGAGTTCTGACTGCCCACTCGGCGTATTGCTTTGCGACGGCGGGACCAATGAATCGGGGGTGTTCGGATTCGATGGCGTATTACTATCAAAGACCCCGGTCAAGGGTACTTGTGCATTCAATTGAGATTCCTGCACGGGTCCCACTGTTTTCTCGACGAAGGGATCGGCACTAGCTATAGAAGCAGCGTCTTTGCTTATTGGAGCTTTGTGATTCTTCCATTTCCCACGACTCGCAATCCCACAAAAACGGAATTTGTCTGGATAACCGCCGCACTGTAGTCCTTTACTGATACAGCGCTTGCACATCGGCCGCGCGCGGTCACACCGACGCGACTTTTGGCGACATGTTAGACAAGCAGCATCTGGTCACATTAAACGCTGGCCGGGAAGTGGATTCGGTGCAAATTCAACCTACCGCTATGTCCCATCTTGAGCTCTCAGATTATTGCCCCTTCATTTTCAAAGCGACCGAGCTGATGATTAGTGCTCTAAACATCCAATGCAATACTTTTTGAGGATTTGGCAAGGGGGATCGATCGGGTGGACGTTGAAACTGCACGTAAAAACTCACATTACGTAAGCATTCCCAAGTCCCTGCTGTTCTTTCTTCCCAATTTTCTGCACTTTTCACTAACTCTTCTGCACATTATTATCGTAATTATTCCAATATACCAGAATCAAACAGGATTTGAAGGCATATACTCTGAGTGGAATTTTTTATTCGCCAATGAAGCGTCGGCGAGAAATGGTAATTGGCACAAAGACAATGCACTCTTTTATTGAATTCTGGAAAGGAATTCCTGCTACACCACGCAAGTCTCGACCTAAGATTACTATGAAATGACAAGTAGAAACAATATATTCCTCCATTGATAGGGCTTGCACGGCTGCGAACTTAGTTCTCGGGGCGACATCGACCCGCAAGACGATATCTGTACTTCCGATTCATCATTACGTACATGTTTTCACAGACGGAACGGAAATCTGACCTTCGCCCAAGATGAGATCACATTCAAGCTACTCCCCGGAACGACTTTTGAAGATGAAAATCTCATTACTCGAGCACATGGACTCCATAGCGGGACGCTTGCTGCTCCTGGCATCGATGAAGCGTCCGAATCTCTGCGAGGAACACTTGCCGCTCAGGATAGGATCACTATAAGCCAATGTTTACAAGCCTGAAGGCCACGAGAGGAAGTCTGGTGGGGTCAGACATTGGATTGTGTAGCTTTCCTGACACGGAGAGCGATGGAGATGAAGCTGTTTTCGAAGACTGGAGATATCTTGTAGCAGCGTTATCTAGGTCTTTTTGCTCTTTTTATTTTTCCTTTCCAGAATGATACCTATACCTGAAATGGATCGTATACAGTTAGCATGTTTGTTTTCTCCCGAATATACCCTTCTGAACAGGCGCACGCCGTATTTGTAAGATTAACCCTAGAGATAGCCCTTTGCGTATTCCTACTACCTATCAGCGCTGCCAGAAAAAGTAAAGTATCTTCATACAAACCCTACTCCCTTGATCATATTTTTAAATAATGACGGCTAAATGTTTTTTGCCGGCCTATAGGGTGAGAACATACGGTTCGCTAGATGATTCATTTCACTCTCTCCCTTTCATAATTCACTGGTGTAGTAGAGTATCCACCCTATATCATACTGTCCTAGTATTGTGAGATTCTTCTTCAATAAGCAAGACTTACGCGTTTAGAAAAAAAAATCATATTTTCCATAATGATTGCCTACCATGATTTATACTCGAGTCCCTTGGCTCTCATTGGCCCACTGCTATGTTCCACGTGAGATTTGATACGAGCTTTTGCTGATAACTCGCTGTGCGTTGAGTGGTGCATTCCCGATTGACACACCCCACAAGGCCAGTTTATTCTCGCGTACTTGTTGCTAACTATGATAAGACTTTTCGTTACCCCTCGTAGCCATTTAGTTACATCTATCTGAATAATGACACTCATTTGCTTCAATTCTCCTCGAATTTCTTGACACTCTTGTCCAGTGCTCGGTGGTGAGACTTTTGGTACAAACCTTGGAAGACCCGAGCAATTGCCGTGCGGAGACAATCCCGGGTTCTTTTGCGGGGGACTGGGGTATACCAGAATCCCCGGATTTTCTCCGATCTCATTCTTTTCCCTTTTCCAAAATTTCTTGTATCTCCATCAAACTCAACCTCTCTAGCTACAAGTAAATCATGTCTACGTTACCAGTAACGGCGAGGAGACCTCCCTATCAACCTTTCCAATGTTTGATCTGTCAAAGTCGCTTCACCAGACACGAAAACCTCAAGCGACATTCTGCGCTACACAACCGTTCTCAAAATGATACATCTCTTCCCTGTGACTATTGCCACGCAACATTTTCAAGGCCGGATCTTCGGAATCGGCACATGAAGAGGAAACACCCTGAGCAGGAGGATATACGGACGAGGAGGGTACAGCGTGATACACAGGCCAGGTCTCGGAATTCACAAAAGGACTCACCAAGAGAATGTTCTGCTTCACTATCACCGTCAGATAGTCACAGTGGCTTGCAGTCAGTTCCTGAATCAAACGAGTTGACAATGAATGGTGAAGCGTGGAACCCGGCCGCGCGATACGAACAACGTCCTCTCTACTATGACTCGCAAAGAGAAAATAGAGGGAAAAATGACGAGGCTATTCCCGCTTCAAGAGGCCCATCATTCCTGAGCGAGTCAGCATGCATCAGCCAGTTTGTCCAGGAAGCAACAGATCTTGAGCAAAGCCTACTCCTTGAAACCTCCTTCTTAAAACCCACCCACGCTTTCGGTCTACATCTACGCCAGACAGAACATACAAATCCCACTGGTGTGGACCTGGTAGGCATGGGTAGCAATCATAGCTCTCCTGACAGACTTTCGTCAAATGGCCTGCTAGAAGCTCAAGGGAATTGGTTTCCTTCTGCGCTCCAGCTCGAACGCGGTTGCGATCTTTTTTTCAGATTTGTCTCACAATACGTCCCCTTTCTCCATGAACCAACTTTTGATCCCTCACAAAGGAGCCCCTATTTAATCCTCAGCATGCTATCTCTGGCATTTCAGCACGGAGAGGACCCGGACTGTGCGGATCAAATAGGCTCGGGCGCAACATTGTCCTTGCATTGCTTTCATCGTGCTCGTGCTCTTCTGCTATCCGACGAGGGAATCTCCGGGGTGCCATCACAAGATATTGCAACGGTCCAAACATACTTGCTACTTCAAATATGCGCCATGATGTACCTTTGTGGAAAAGATTCCGCATATGCTCTGAAAATGCACTCTAGTATGATATCCCTCGCCCGTGCCGGGGGCTTAATGCAACCAGTTTCAGTCGCCCCTTCAGCGAGTACTGATCTGGATTCATTGTGGCGTGAATTCACCATAGCCGAATCTCACAAGAGAACACTTTTCGCTGTACACCAGGTCGATGCCCTTTGGTACCAATTCCTATCTATTCCTCGATCGATATCACATCTCGAAATAAAGCACGATCTACCATGCCCAGAAATCCAATGGAAAGCATCTTCGTCTGCAGAGTGGGCTCACAAACAACTTATCTCTCGAACTACGGGCCCCTCAGTTCAATACGCCGACGCAGTCCGTCGATTTCTCTCCGCGGATCCTGACCTCGGAGACATACCGAATTTTGATCCCTATGGTGCTGTCAACATAGCCCAATTTCTCATTTCGAGTGCTCGTGAGATATCCGGATGGTCTACAATGACTGGAATGCTCAGTATGGAGAGATTTAGTGCATTGCGATCTTCTCTATTGGCATTGGGCCCTTTTATCCGTCCCGTGCCGGATGGAGAAGATTTTTCCAATCCCGCGCTTTGCGAAGCAACATGGGAGACAGCAATGATCGAGCTTCAACTCTGGTCACCGTCCCATACAGGCGGAATTGTGGAAGGTAGTATCGATGCGGTGTTAAGCCAGTCAACATACCTAGCCCCCTCAGCTGAATTCTTGTGCGAACCAGATACTGCAAAGGCTGTTCAACCCCATGTTGACTGGTTTCTTCGATACTTGGAGGCTGTGGTCGAGCCAGAAACTGAAGCTCCATGGGTCGCATTGTATGCTTATAAGGCCTTTCTAATAGCGTGGCAACTATTGCGCGGCGGAATAATTGGGGCGATGGAAGTAGTAGGAGTGGTCGATGGCGATGAGAATGGAGCTCTAGAGTGGGCGAGGAAAGTATTTCTGCGAAGACAGAGATGGCAACTGGGGAAACTCATTCTTGACTGTTTAGATGCACTGGGGAAATGATACTACGATAAGAAGCCTGTTGATCACTTAACTTATATTCGAAGAACATGTATTAAATTTATTTTTCGAGAATACCAATTCCTTCGGCTAAGATAAATTCATTATGAAGCACAGAGTAGTATTTGCAGTTCGCGTGGAGTAATCAGTACATTTCATATCGCCAGTTAAGTTGAACCATTTCCTCTGTGACTCCCCCTTTCATAGCCTTTGCAATTTGCTCTTCCTCTCCGGAATCAAGACGCTTATTCTCGCGCAGTATCAACCAGCGGTAGACTGTTATAGTGATCGCAAATAAGAACGCAGCACCCATGAGAGTGCCAAAGGCGGCATAAAAATGCGGAGACGAATAATATAAGTATGATGCCCAAATATTGGAGGTTCCACCGATAGCATTGACCAATGCCGATGCGGCAGCACGCTTAGAAACAGGGCGTGCAAGATGCAAATTGATTGTCTTGTAAAGTAGAAGTTGAGGGCCAACGGAGGCAAAGGGGAGAATCATCATGGAGAAATACCGAGCGCCAGTATTGAGTGTTGCCAGTAGGATCACATACATGACAATCGAGATGACGATGCAAATCAAGATCAATGGATAAACAGTGTTCTTCCGATCGGAATAGAACATGACCCAATAATAGACAATGCCGGCGAGAATATAAGGAGGAGCCGTGAGGAGGAGGCTAATGGTACTGTTGAAATTCAGCGAGCCAACGAGCGTCGGGAAGTAATTCGCGATAGATCCTTGTGTTTGAGAAAGCATGTTGCAGAAAATCAAAAGCAATAACTTGGGATCAGATAAGGCCTTCGCAAATCCGCGTAACACAGATTCTTTCTCCGATGCCTCTGCTGCACCAGACTCAGACTCGATACGCCAGACAGCGAGGTCGCGTTCCACCTGCGAAAGAATACGACTATTGTGCGGAAACTCGGGCATGATGCAAGCACAGATTACTCCAATGCCTACTGTGGCGCTGCCCTCAATAATGAAGAGCCACTGCCAGCCAGCAATTCCGTGCGTGCCATCCAACTGGAGGATAGCCGCAGCGAAGAGTCCTCCAAAAGCATTTCCGACCTGTTGAGCAATGTATAACCCAGCAATACGCTTGCCTAATTCCGTTTTGGTGTACCAAGCAGACAGGTAGTATATAGCACCCGGGAAGAAGACAGCTTCCGCGGCACCGAGGATAGCACGCACAGCAAGGAGCTGCCCGTACGTCTTCACTGCTGATGTCGCAGCCGATATAGCACCCCATATAGCAACGGCAGCACAGATATACATGCCCGGTCGTGCGATTTTGGTGATGATGAGGTTACTCGGTATTTGAAACGGCAGGTATCCAACGAAAAGAATTGAGACGGCCGTTGCAAATTGTTGGGTATCCATATTGAGGTCCTCCATGATTCCCTGGAGCTTTGCCGCAGCTAAATTCTGACGATCGATATAGTTGAGGATATAGAGTATGCCAATAGTTGGCAAGACCATGAGATCGACCTTGCGGACTATCTTCTTGTTCAATTTCTTAATTTCATCTTCACTAAGATCGCGAAGGGAATCCGGCATGCGCCGATAAGCCGCGTCGGTAAGGTCGACTTGTCCCTCCGTAGTGGACATATTGTCTTCAGTCGCTGCCGACAGAGGCCTTTTTTTGGCATCCATGTTGACAGACATTTTGATGAGAGATCAAATGAGCTGTAATGTTGAAGGAGGGTGTATTTGTTGAAAAGAGCTCAATTACTCAATTTCCTTTGAGCGGTCAATGATCTGAGCGACTCCTCCCACCGATGCTGATCTATATAACCAACACGGTGTAGACAACCGATATCTTATTATCACTGCACAAACTCTCACTCCCGAGATCACTATAGTGGAGGCTTTGCAACAAGACTGAGTCGACTAATGAACACAGGCCTTTTGCAATTGACCGTGACTCATTGATTCATCGCCAGATAATCGGTCTTCGTAGCTGTAGATAAGGACCGGGAGGAGCGCCCTTGCTGCTATCACGGCCCAATTGGAGCTAAAGCTAATCCCCGGACAGTGTCATTTTGCAGATCTGGGGTACAGCTGGGGTGGACCGGGAGGAGTGTAGTGCATGGCGGGTCTGAGTAGCGTCGGGAAGATTTGGCGAAGAGTTGAGTTTGGGGGGAGCTCCTCCCACCGATAAGCGGAGTGGGTCAGTGGTTATCGAAGCCCTAAGTCAGGACGATGTATGCATGCTTCAAGTATGAACTCCAAATCTCCAACTTGGAGGGGCATTTGGACCCCGCAGACTGGAGAGCTCTCAAAAATAAAAATAGTTGCCGAGGTGGTTGGTGATAATAAGAAGGAATTGCTCATTCCATTCTAAAGTACGTTCTTACTACTGTTCTCACACCATCTTCATCAATTTTATATTCCACAGCAAAGAAATCAACAAGTCCCAATCCGCAAACATGACTCGGACCTATCCCACTGCACACACTACAAAAATCCAGAACTCTCGATTGAGGGTTCTGAACAAAATCAAGGCAGGCGAATTCCCGCTGATGACCTTCATGGCCCTCCCTTCAGTCAGAATGGCCCAGATCGTAGCCCTGACCGGCGTCGACGGTATCATCATCGATTGCGAGCATGGTCACATTGGCGACGAAGCAATGCACAACTCCGTCGCCGCTATTTCATCCCTCGGTGTTTCCCCAGTCATTCGCATTCGCGGTCCCGCCCACGATATTCTTAAGCGTGCACTCGATACCGGTGCTCACGGTATCATGGTACCTCAAATCAACAACGCAGAGGAAGCGCGACAAGTCGTAGCTTCATCAAAATTCCCACCACAAGGTGTACGCGGTCAGGGTTCCGCTTTCCCGGCTATTGGACACGCCCTCACAACCCCCGAGTATATGAAATCCGCCAACGAGACAATCGTGACCATGATCCAGATAGAGACGCGGGCTGGCGTTGAAAATGTCGAAGAAATTGCTGCTGTGGATGGCGTTGATTTAATCTTTATTGGACCCAATGATTTAGCTCAATCGCTGCTGGGTTATGTTCCTGCTCGTGGTGATGAACCTGAGTTCGTTGCGGCTGTTGACAAGATTATCAACGCTGCCCGAAAACATGGCAAGTGGGCTGGACGTATGGTGAACAATGGTACTGCTGCGAAGGAGGCACGCGAGCGCTACGATACTGTTGCTATCACTGGTGATACGAAAGCAATTCAGAACTGGTATATGGCTGAGTTTGACATTGCTCGATCATAGGGGTCGATGAAGCTGTTTTAGAATCGCATGAAAGTAATTATAGATTCAATGAAAGTTTATTTGCTTTTTACCTCGCATCTCCATTTGGATTATGGTCACGATTGTTTTGTTGGCGGAAATCATTTACTGTACGGAAGTATGCGACGACTAGTTCCTTTGCAAGAAGTCTGATCTGTTGACACAAAGATTGTACAGATGTGGTGTTGAAGAACAATCAATTCTTCTGTCAATCTTGAGTATAGGTTTCAGTGGAGATTATTTGTTACTGAATTAATTCTGATGTAAATCAAATTCAACTGCACTATTCTCCAATAGACAATACTCCATCTGTACAATTTTTGCATCAACAGATCAGCCTTCTTGCAAAGGAACTAATCGCCGCATACTTCCGTACAGAAAATGATTTCCGCCAACAAGACAATCGTTAAATATTGGCGAGCTTACTGCAAGATGGCCAAAGCTGCTGGCTGATACATACACAGCCCCCACTAGCTACCCCTCTCCCCTCCTGTAACATACTGTACCATGACTTCATCCTTCTGCAGCACACTGGGCGCTAAGAGTGCACGTCACATCAACTGATGGTCAACTTGAGTGAACCCGAGAGGCTCTCACTCAACTCCGTGTTCTGGAGAGTGCCTCCTCTTGCGCTTTGCCACCTTGAGGATGGCATCAACCTCGTTCGGAGACTCGAATTCCGGGCTTCAAGTCGGGAATAACAATGGTACGATCGAGGCGCAGTTCCATGTTACAGCAGGTACGTCTTGCAGAGCCTCAAGGTATCATCAGCCTAAAAGAGCAAAAAAATGACTAACATATCACGACGTTCGAAGAGCGATCAGAATTATATAACACACAAGGCGGGGCTGTATTGAATGGCAATCTTACTGCAAACCGCGATATCAATATTCGTATGAGTCCAAGTGTGGCTGGTCAACACACTGTGCTGCTCTAACCACTTAAACCTCCCTAGATAACATCGTTACCATCCAGCCACTCGCCCAATCTCTCTACAAATCCCTTTTCAATTCATCCGATCTCTTCGGTCAAGTCAGAAATGAGCTGGGTCTTCTCGTTTCCGTGCTTAATCTGACTCAGGAACACACACCAAAATTCCAACCAGACGACCCAAGACTATCGGAACTGGACGATGCGCGTGATAAATGCCGTGATGCACTACGTGAACTTGTGCAACTGAAGGATCACTTTGATAATGTCGGCCCTCAATCTCAGGTCACCTGGGAACGATTGGGCTGGGGTGTAGAGGAATTGGTGGAAATAAGATCTAAGCTTTCGATGTACATCCAAGCACTAAATGTGATAAACTGTAGCATTTCAAGGTTTGACTTATATCTCCAAATTCAAGTTCGACGTGCTCAGATTTATACTGACAACGTTCTAGGTCATCCATAGAAAACGTTGAAAGAATGCTGAAAACTTTTATTGGCGAGGTCCGCAGCGGGAAACGTGAGTCCGCGGCCATGTCAAGCGCGTCGACTGGCTCGCTCACTGCCGACGAGAGAGAAACCTGGAGACAGCTAAGAAAAGAATTGCAAGATATTGGCATCACCCCCGAAATATTTGCTCAGCACCGTCGTTTCATCCTCGTTTCCCTGCAAACTCTTTTGACTGAGGAGGAAATTGAGGATTACCCTGTCAATCCTGAGACCCCTGGTTCTGCTTTGGAAGAGTATACATCAGAGAGACTTCCCGGGGCTACAAATCGTGTTTCCAAAATGGCGGTTGGGGAAGTATCCCCGGCATTCTCTACAGACCCATCAACAATTCGTGATGAGGTGAAACCTGGTTTATTGGCCCGACTGCTCAGTAGAATCACTAGTCTCGGTAACAATAGCTCAGAGACATTCGGAAATAACTCCTGCAAGCATAAAACTGTCAGAGCATGCCAGCTAGCTTTTACAGAGCTTTGTTGTGCGTGTGCCGATCAAAGACCCATCTCAAAACACTATTCAATTTACGTCGATGGTAAAGGACTCACACAAACCACAAAAAGGTGGCTGCACTATTGTCCGTCATGTAAAGGTGAGCGTGTTCTACCTAATACAGTGTAATCACCGAGCTAACGGTCTATGTGAAGATTACTGTGCGAAAAATAAGTCATTCTTTCAAGCGTAAATTCTTTTTGACAGATACGTCTCGGAGCCCGAGAATTTTCAGTTGACGTTGCCTCTCTCGGGCCGCTTGGGGCAGAAACCATATTCGAGATCATCACATGTAATCTAGGATGCAAGGTCGAAAAAAGTGTGAGGATAAAACTGAATTCGAATATCACTGTAGATGGGATTATCAAGATCTGTATTACATTATATCTCCGATTTCTGGGACCTACTTGGGTAGCTACTTTGCGTCCTGACTGAGATTACATAACATTTATGACAGTGATTTTGAACAGTTGGCCAGTTTCATACTCATCTAGATTCTGGAGAATGATAGTCCAAGCAACGAGGAGTGTGGTTCTTCCAACAAAACTCGCTGACTACATCGGTTGTGGCTACGGAGCGCCGTAAGTAACGAAGCATTCTAGTAACGAAGCAACATAGATATTCTTCTTCGGCTTCTCTAAATGCATTTCTTACACAATTAGTATGTCAGTGTAATATGAGCTTTACACGAGAAATACCATAGATATGGAAAGGTTTTCTCAATCCTTGTTTAACATATCATGAAAATTATGATTTGTATCATTTCAGTGTAGTCTATAAATCACAAAATCTACATTTGAATCCTATCCTCAAGCTTGAGCAATGCACTCAATCTCAATAACAGTTCCGTCACCAGGAGGAACAGCTTGCAGGCACGAGCGAGATGGCATAGGCTTGGGAAGAAAATCAATATATACTTCGTTCATCGCGGCGAAATCCTTCATATCGGCAAGATAGACATTGTATTTGACGACTTGTTCGAGAGATGAGCCTGATAGCTCGAGAACCTCTTTTAGATTTTGTAGGACGGTGCGCTGTAAGGAAAGCATTTTATCAATGACTGTTATGGGGTTGCGGATTGTCAACAGTTAGAACGTACAGTGGCTTGCTTGATCTCTCCGGTGGCTGTTTGACCGGCGCAGAAGACGAGACCTGGAACTTTTACTGCGGGGCCTAACACAGAAGGTTTTGTAAGCTTTTTCTGATATTTTCGAAGTTCACGATCTGTCTTCGAACTTACAGTTATGGGGCTTGGGAGGGAATTTTTCGCTGGAGATGAGCTGGCGAGTCATTTTGGCAGGATTGATGGGAAAAGATAGTTTGACTTTCGTGTTGATGCTCAATTGGTTTTCAGAGGAGATTCGGAGTTTGTGAAGAGATAAAGTTGATTGCGGTTGTTTAAATTGTGTAGCTATCTTCATTCTACCCCGCTGTCTACGACATTCCTCCAACAGCTCCAAAGGCGGGTCGAATCTCCAAAAGATAAGTCGGAGGAGCTCTTGATCGGGGAATGTCCGATATTTCTTTGAATAACAATATTTTGCTAGAATATCTTTCGGTATATGCAGATTGATCCAGCCTCACACGGAGGAGTGGGAGGAGTAGGAGGAGCTCCTCCCCTTCCACGCCCCACCATCTGCACGCTGCAAATCCACTTCCTTTGTCGGTTAGAACTGACTGAAATCTTATCTTAGATCTATCTACATTTCAAGGTCTCCACTAAGCTAAAAGAGAGAAGCTCGCCTTGCGGATAGGGCTTTGATTGGCCGGATATCGCCTTGTCATGCGGAGGAGCAGATGAAACGATCGGCCAAATCCTCATCATGACTATTGTAAAGATAGAGCCAAGAGGTGGAGAAATTGTGAGAAGACTAACCAGGTCTGACTTGTGCTCCTCTGGTTCAAATGATGAGCTCGCAGACGGCCTTGGCTTTGTCGAATCATATCGTATGTCTATCAGAAGAGAGGTTTTGGGTCCTATAATCGTTCGAGTAAATCAGATATAAGGCACTATTCAACCTAAGTTAGTATTCCAATAGAACCACTCTACAATACTCAACAATCATTACCCAAACATGGCACCAGCAGCCCCATTCAACCCACCCCCTGCCGACCTTCCTGGCAAGCCCTTTGTGCCGCAATGGATTCCTCCACCAGTGACAAAAGAGAAGGAAAACTTCGCTACTCTCCAATCTATCGATCTTTCTCTACTGGACTCGGAAGATCCGGCTGTCGTTGATGGTCTCATCCAGCAAGTGAAAACCGCCATTCGAGATGATGGCTTTCTTTTTCTAGAGAACTATGGCGTCTCCTTAGAGCAGGTATGAGACTTTCGCGAAATGGGCCTGAGTACTCGGACACTAACATTCGATACACAATAGCTCCACCGTCAGTTTGGAATTGCACAATATATGTACAAGAATATAAGTGAGGAGGATAAAGAGCGTCTTCTTTTCGATCCCGACACAGGTGTCTGGTCTGGTTACAAACACCCTTACGGATTCAAGGTATGTCGATCGTATCTTGGCACTCTAATTCAGACAAACCAATTTCTTTTTAGGCTTTTCTAATCAATATTTTTTATAGCGTCACCGTGGACCTCCTGATGGAATCGAGCAATTCAACTGGTACAAGCCTGACTGGGAAGATGTCGAGAATCGCGTTCCGACATGTCTACACCCACTGATGGACGAAATCGAAGCTTTTTGCAACTACCTCACTAAGTCCGTCAACCGCAGACTTCTGACACTTTTCTCTCGTGTCCTGGAATTACCAGACGACTACCTCTGGGACAATGTTCAATCACACGGCAGTCCAACAGGTGAAGGTTACTTCCGACACGCAATTTTCCGTCCCGTCAAGAAAGAAACCCAAGAGGCATCAAAGGGTCTTCGTATGCATGGACACACCGACTTTGGTCTGACAACTCAATTGTTCTCTGTTCCAATCTCCTGCCTTCAGATCTGGGGACGTGATGAGAAATGGTATTATGTCCCGTACAAGCCAGGCGCACTGGTTATCAACATTGGCGACACTCTTGAGATCGTGTCCGGTGGACATTTCAAGGCTACACGTCACCGTGTATACAAGCCTCCTGCTGATCAGTTGAATGAGGAACGTCTCTCGCTGGTTCTTTTCAATAGCTCCCTCGGAGACCTCAGGATGACACCTGCCGCTGGTAAGCAATATGCCCTCTTAATTCACCTTTTTTTCATTAGCAATACCAATATACTAATTCCAATTCTAATAGAGTCCCCTCTCATTCAGCGTGAAGGATGTGTCGAAGAGCAAGGTGTCTATAAAGAGTTCAAGAGACTTACCTCGGAAGGTAGACTCGTTCCTACGAACAAGCAATGGCGTGAAATTCAAATTGCCACCGCGACGGACCCGACAGACCAGGTACACAACCGCGTTGGTGTGCACCAGGTAATGATTGATGGAAAGATCATGCATCAGAGAGAATACATGGGTGTGAAGGTTGTTCTTCCCGTATAAGATATTCTCGGGAGGCATAGAGTTACAATGGGCTCGTTGTATTTTTGACTTTTTAGCAGGCAATATCAATTTTTCTCGTACATTATCCTAGCAGTAATTGTACATACTCAGTCATTCCAGATTCTAGTCAAAATGGCGTTGTTTGTTCTATTGAAGAGTCTATCGATAAGCGAATTGATTCCGGCTAAATTCCTGTTGGCCTCGGGAGAAAGACGCCCGACGGGAAATTCCAATGATCATTTCATCTGCTCAGGAATTCATTCACTAGTCTTCAACATTACAAACTATCATTTTCACGGATAAACTCTGATATTGTTGCCTACATCAGATTCATCACTTCCCCAATGTGAATACATCTCCATTCAAAACTCCAGTTACATTTCTAAGACTACCAACCCCGCATCCCCGCAAAACAAAAAGCAACATTTCGGGTCACTCGTGAAAACGGCCAGAAAAGTCTCAAGAATTCCAAAACAATTCAAAATGCCAATTCCAATCGTGGACTCGCACATCCATCTCTTTGCAGCATCACACCTCCCAACACTTGCTTGGTATACACCGGGTGGACCTTTAAGTGCGCAACACAGCGTCGATGAATACCGACATGCAACATCTAGCGTTTCCTCAACATCGAACACCGAAGACAAAAAGTACCTGAAAGGGTTCATCTTCCTCGAAACAGATCGCATCTCATCGGTTGAAGACTCAAAAACTTTCGGCGCAAGCAATCAAGGCTGGAAATATGCGCTTGAAGAGGTCTCCTTCTTATCGCGCATAGTAAAAGGCGACCCCATCAGTGGAGAAGGACATAATGTCCTGGATAAAGATCTATGCCTAGGGATAGTCCCATGGGCTCCTGTTCCCGGTGGGCCTGCTGCATTGGACTCGTACATGAGCGAGGTTAAGATCAAAATGGGCCAGGGGTATGCTTATCAAAAAGTTCGTGGTGTGAGGTACTTGGTTCAGGACAAACCTTCGGGTATCATGCTGGAAAACAATTTTATCGAAGGGCTTCGTTGGCTGGGTAAGGAGGGGCTTACTTTTGATTTGGGGGTTGATGCGAGACAAGGAGGGCTTGGTCAATTACGCGAAGCTGTTGAAATGATGGAAAGGCTGTACAGCGCCACAAAAAGGAGCGGTGATATCCCGGTTACCATTGTCATCAGTCAGTTTTTGAACGGAGAATACGCATTGTCGTCTCTTTTGCTAATATATCTCCAGATCACCTCTGCAAACCGAATCTTCGGCTGACGACCGAATCAGTTCGTACACACCCCGAGTATCTAGAGTGGAAATATCTGATCACTCGGATGGCTCAAATTACCCCGACGACTTACATGAAACTGTCCGGTGCTTTTTCAGAACTACTTCCTCTATCGCCAGAGCAAGATGTAAACTTCAATGATATGGCTAGACAAATTCAACCATGGACAGACGTCGTCTTCGATGTCTTTGGTCCCGATCGTGTGATGTTTGGCTCTGACTGGCCGGTGGCCAATATCGGCGGCGGAGGAAACGACGTTGCATGGAATAGGTGGTGCAGAGTTGTGGAAATCCTGTTAGATCAAAAGGGTTTCAATGATCAAGAGAAGGTCAATGTTTGGGGACAAGTAGCGGTGAAAGCTTATGGTATTGAGCTATGATGTAGAGAATACTTGAAGCTTCTTTGAACTTATAAATGCTAGCATAACCTATTTTCTATCCTACTGAAGATTAACAAACAAACCGCCGTCCACTAGTAGCTGTGCGCCAGTCTATAGAAATGATTAGTATACCAAGGACTGAGATTAGTCAATATCTCAGGGATCACTCACCACATAGCTACTTAATTCCTCACAAGCCAAGAACACCGCTGGGCCTGCCAGGTCAGGTGGTTGACCAAGTCGACCCAATGGAATTCGACCTTCCATATAAGTTCGCTTCACTGGGTCCGCCATATCGGCATCATTAAGTTGAGTGCGAATAGTACCCGGAAGCAAGGCATTGCAACGAATACCGTATTTTCCAAGTGCCACTGCACAAGACTGCATCAGGCTAAGAACACCAGCTTTAGTCGGGGTATAATGAGTCTGCTCGCCACCACCAACAAGCGCAGAAATAGAACTGATACCAATAATGGAACCTCCAGGCGGAGATTGTTCTTTTGCCATTTGACGAGCTGCAGCTTGTGTTGCAAAGAAGGCACCAGATAAATTGGTCGAGACAGTATGATTCAGAAGTGAGGGCTCAAGTCTAATTTACATTGTCAGAAGATCAAAATCAATAAAAAGTAGATATGGTTAGAGAAGGTTCTCACTCAAGGAAATCGGCAAATTGGCACACGCCGGCATTACTGACGAAGACATCTAATCGACCAAATGCCTCAACAGTTTTGGCAACGAAATTACGACCTGTCTCAGGCTGAGAAATATCTCCAGAAACCGCAATAAATCGAGTTTGTTCTGCGCCCGCTTCGATTTCATTGATATCCTTGCGCAGAGATTCCAACAGATCATCCTCCTTGGGCCCGCCCAAGTGACTGATTGCAACTTTCGCTCCATGGCGGATATAATCGAGAGCAATTGCCTTGAATGAGAGAAAAGTTAGAGATTGCTTTAACATCGAGACTTCTCGTCTTTAAAGAAAAGTTAAACACTCACCCGTCCAATGCCGGTCAAACCGCCAGTGATGGCAGTAACCTTACCAACAAGCAGCTGAGGAAGAGGCATAGCGTTTTCAGACTCGACTGTGTCTTGCAAGGCGTTTCTCTTTATCGTATCCAATTGATACACTTGTTTTTTGAGGAGAAACAATAATTCAATTGTGCTTGAAATTTGACAGCTGGTCCTCCAAATCCAGTGGGAAATGATAATTTCTCCGCTGATAAGATCTCGGTTTTTCGCGATGATGTTGCCCCGAGTGTGGGGTTACTTCCCCACACCGAGGGGCAGCAGTCTTCCATGTGGCCGACAGCTCCGATGCCCGCGTGCCGAAGGACAATTCCTTGTGATTTGTGGAAGTTAAGAATTCCGAAACGGTGTGTCGCTCAAAGAGAGAAAATTAGAAAGGGTGATTACTGGATTTGTTTCTTCTGAGGAAGTGTTGGGACAGGCATTACTAGATTTTCTTCTTCGGGACGTTTCAGTCTATAGAATGGGATTGGAAAACTATTTATGTACATGGACATCGTGACTCAACAAAAATAATAACATAGGAAAGTATTTCAAAGTTTATAAAACGCCATGAAAGTGTAACTTAAGCGGAAGAGCCGTTAGTGGCCTCTTCGCTGACCGGGGCTCGCAGGGCCTTCTGGGGCGTGGGGTTCAGGAGAGCAGAGCCGGGGATGAGTGCAGCCGCAGGGTTGAGCTCAAGGCCAAATCCAGGCTTGTCCAAGATCGACACATCCAAATATCCCTTAGTTGGGATGGGCTCGTTGGTGAAGAGGTTGCCAAAAACGGGCAGGACGGACTTCCCATCAGGTGAGTTGGCCAGGTATTCTTGGAACGGGCTGTTGGACTGGGAGACAACAAAATGGTATGAGTAGGGTCCGGAGGCGTGGGGAACGACGGGAATATCGTAGGCAGCGGCGAGAGCGGAAACCTTCAGGAGCTCAGTCAAGCCACCAACCCACATGACATCGGGTTGGACAATGTCGAGGTTGCGGCCCTCAACGAGCTTACGGAAACCATAGCGAGAGAATTCGTGCTCGCCAGTAGTGAACTTGACGGTAGGATGAGCGCGCTTCAGTAAAGCATGACCATCAAAGTCATCGGGGGACAGACACTCTTCCCACCAGTCAATTCTCAGACCAAGTTCCTCGCACCGCTTCACAAGTTCAATGGTGTAAGATACGGTGAGAGACATATAGCAGTCAACACGAAGGGGAAATTCAGGGCCAACACTAGCCCGCTGCAGACGAAGATACTCGACATTCTTCAGCAGGCCCTCTGTACCCTCATCTGGACCGTGAGGCAGAGCGACCTTGGCACCAGTGAAACCAGCGGCCTTAGCAGATGCAGGTTGGGGACCAGTGCAGTAGAAATCCAGACGCTCACGAGTAGCACCACCAATCAGCTTGTAGACAGGTTCGTTGCGAATCTTTCCTTGGAGATCCCAGAGAGCCAGGTCAATAACCGAAATAACAGCCACGGGAAGACCCTTGCGGCCGTAGAACATGGAGGCACGGTACATCTTCTCAAACAAGTTATTTGTGTCGCGAGGGTCTATTTGTTCACAGCGAAAGCGTTAGCTATATCAATTCTCGGGAGGCTATATTTTGTGATGATTTCCATACCGGCGCCGATCAAGAAACGCTCGAAGTGCTGGTGAACAAGCCAGCAAGCTGGAGGGCCACCAAAGCCAGTCGCAAAACCCTTTGTGCCATCGGTAGCTTCAATCTCAACACAGAAAGATCCCAGCACGTTGATGCCCCAAGAAGTACGCGAGCCACGGTACTGCGCCCACTTGGTCATGGGAGTAGAGATGTTGCTGTCGATCAGCCAATGGCCACCCTTGACCTGAAGCGAGCATCAGTATCATTTTCTCAGGCTCTAAAATATGGCCATCTTCAAATAATATTACTTACATTGTGATAATCACCACCGGAACCAACACCATCAATGATGAAGGTGCGGATTTCCTTGATGCGGGGAAACTCAGTCAAACCCATGATGGCGTATAGGGAAAATTAAGCACAGGTGAGGGTTAATTGTCAATGCAAAACTTCTACTTCTATAGAAGTGCAGAGATGAAGAAGAAAAAGGAATAATTCCGAGAAAACGTGGGGGAAGCACACTTTTCAAAGTTTCCAAGTCGCGAGGGGAAGACCGAGGGCTTCGGGGCAGCAATGACCCGAGGAGCGAATGCCAAGTTGCCGCAGTCACAGAAGATATTTACATGGGATTCCGCCATTGAGCATTTGGATATAGTGTATAATGAATGAGTTATGTCGCATATATCTGATCCATATTTAGTCTGTGGCCTCAATTCTTTTGGTATAATCGGTTCCTTATTCTGTTTCTGGTGCTATACTTCTAGTCGTCTACATGTTGTTTGCAATTGATATTGTTTGATATCCAATAATCTACTGGTTTTTTTTCTAGTCGAATAAATAGTATATTATTTCATCTAGTCCCCAAATACTTTCCAATCCACTACAACATATTTTAATAATCTTGTAAACACTGGCATGCTTCTAATTCACGCGACACTCCAAATTCACGTGGAAAATGCGGGGTGCCCCGGTTTCTGCCTGAGGCCATCTACCATTCCCCCGATTTCTTCTCTCCTCTTTTTTTCCAGTCTTCCTCGGCCATGACTTGCCTGGTTCTTCAAATTCTCGGACTATCTGCGATCCTCTCGGCTTAGTCCACTCATCATTCCGCGATCGATTCTAGACCCGCGTCATGGTGTCTATCCCCCGCTAGCTTCGTCTGCAGGTCCGGCCTATCTCGCTATAGCAAAATGCCGAACAATGCTTCCGCACCTCAGCAACCCCTGCCACCTAGCCAGCAACACGGGGATGCCGAAAGAGATCAAAGTACTGCCGAGTACTCTTCCGGTGTTGATTCTGATAATGATGCCGTCGGACTCAATGGCTCTGGGAACTCGCGCGCCTTGAAACGAAAACGTCCCCTCACAGTCTCGTATGTACCTGGGTGATTCGCGGTGCTTTGTTTGCTGCTTGCATCCTTGTGAAGTAACTAGGAACTGACTACCACTCAAGATGCGAACTATGCAAGCAAAGAAAGGTTAAATGCGGTAAGTAGGAACGAAAATCCTCAATCTGCAACGCATGACCAGATCTGATCGGGTCCCAAATCGAATAGATCGAATTCAACCAAGTTGTGGCTGGTGCACTCGCAATGGCCAATTATGCGAGTATAAGGAGCGAAAAAAGCCTGGCCTGAGAGCGGGTTATGGAAAGGAATTGGAACAGCGTCTTGGTAAGTGTTTGGCCAATGTTCCGTCTATCCCACGTCTGACCATCCACCTCGCTAGATCGACTGGAGGAGGTTATTCAATCGCAGGCTCGTTTGATTGAAATGCACATCCTTCAAAATCAGTCTTCACTTCGTCGTGATATGCCTCATTCCGGGTCGATTGCATATAGCTCGCCGTCAGAACCCTCGGCGGTACCTGGGCCAAGCCCAAGAGGCGCACTTTATTTCAATGACCCTGCCTCCTCGGTAGCTCTACCTTCCCATCGGACAGATCTGCCTATGACGAGCCCTTCGGATACATCGGTCAAGAACTTGGTGCAGAATAGTCTCCACAATGGTGCGTCCAGGTCATCGTTGGGTGCATTACCGCCGGCGCCCAATGCACAGAGTAACGATTACACTGGAAACGAGTCATCCCTGGAGGTACCCGTCAGTCTATATTCCAACCAGGAACAGTCTCTGGCAGATCCAGATCTTGATCTCCCGCCATATGATCTGCTATACGCACTGGTGGATTTATATTTTGAGCATATCAATTCCTGGTGTCCCATCTTACACCGGCGTTCAACACTGGATACTTTTTTCGGTCCATCTCCTCTTGAAGAGGCCGATCGTATGGTTTTGTATTCCATTGTCGCAACGACCCTTCGCTTTTCAACAGACAGTCGATTGAATGAACAAAAGCGAAAGAGATATCACGACTCTTCAAAGCAGAAAGTGCTTCTCTATGGGCTGGAGAATTCATCAGTCAAAGCTCTTCAAGCTCTTGTCATCCTAGCATTAGATTTGGTCGGCTCTTCAAATGGCCCTCCTGGATGGAAACTTCTCGCCCTCATTACGAGGTCTGTGGTCCAGCTCGGATTGGCAGTAGAGTCGAAATCCTCTCTCATTGCGCCAATGTATCCCTCCATTTATACGCTCCGTGCTGTTACTTTATCAGAACCAGATTCGTGGATCGAAGATGAGAGCAGACGTCGTCTGTTCTGGATGGTCTATCTTTTGGACCGCTACTCGACCATTGCGACGGCTTTCAACTTTGCCTTGGACGACAAAGACATTGACCGCAAGCTCCCATGCAAAGATGAATTTTTTATGAAAAATCAGCCAGTCGAGACAAGACGATTTCACTGTTCCAGTGATCGAACCGACTACCTCAGCCATGCAGATAATGTTGGCTCATTCGGTCTATATATTGAAATATTGGGCATTCTATCCCGCATCCACGTCTTCTTGAAGCGTCCCGTGGACATTGGATCTCTATCAGATGTGGAGGAGTGGCAAGCAACCTATCGAAAACTCGATAGCGAGCTCACGTCGTGGGAATTCAATTTACCTGCGGAATATGCGTATGAGAATTCCTCTCGACTATTCAGTGGATCAAAGCAAAGTCGAACTCTACACAGTGATTGGGTTCAACTTCACGCTACATATCAAACGTGAGTCCCTACATCAACCCAACACAATCACACACTCATCCTCATTTCCCGAAATTCCATGCTAATCAAAATCAGTGCCGTAATTCGCCTCCATTCATCCGCCGCATATCCAACAACCCGCTCCCCAATCTTCACACCATCATATTCCGCCAGCCAACGCTGTCTCCTCGCAGTCGACAACATCCTCTCAGTAACCCGCTTCGTCGTAGAAAACAACATGCTCGATAAACTCGGTCCACCCTTTGCCTTCACCCTCTGGGTATCAGCCCGTCTCCTCCTAGTCCACGGCTCCACAATCGCACACACGGTCAGCCCAGACATCCTCCTCTTCGTCGACACACTAGCCCACATGGGCCAACACTGGAAAGTAGCCGAACGCTACAGCAACATCCTCCAACGAGTCCTAGACGAATACGGCGAATATCAACAATCAGCGGCAATAGACAGTGAAAGATCAACGCCCTCAACCGTGAAAATCCTAGCCGACATGCGACGCTGTGCCTTCGATCTAGACTTCTTAATCTCAAGACAACCACGTGAATCACCCTCAACATCAAGTAATCACGGGAATGACCCAACACGTCCTTCTACTTCCGCAATAGCCCCTCGAAATCTTGCACCAAATGAACTTGAATATCTAGATGTATTCGGATTCTTTAACGTCCCTCGAGTCCCACCGACAAGGGCTCCAGATCCAGCTTCTGCAAATGCATCCACTGGAAATTCACATTTGGATATTACTGGTTCCGTACAAGACCCAATGTCTATCCATGGTCTAACAAGTAATCCACCTGTCGTTGAAGGGAATCCCACCGTCAGCGCGAACGAATTCAATATTACGAATTATCTTATTCCGACGCCGGAAACAGATTGGTTGTTTAGACCGGCTGGTTAAGGTACTGCGAGTTATTTGACTTGACTTCTTTTTGTTGAATATTTTCCAATTGGGGACACTACGCGATGTCTTCTATCTATACCCACTCCAATCAATGCATGACTTTGTACATATTCCATACAACCTTCCAATATTTTCAATTTCGCTACACTAGGCTAATCTCAAAGTCGAACTCTATAACAAGAATATTTCTACTAGCACCTACCTTTAAAATGAAGTAAAAAGAATAGTATCAAGCCAAAACCAATAATTTCAAGTTGCTCCAGGTACCAGACCCAAACAACAGACTAGCTCGAATTGCGTAGATACATTGCATGCAATAATGACATGATAAGATGGAGATAATACCTGTATCTCCACTTCATTCTCGTTCGTCCAAGTCTATACTTGTAGAATTCTCTCAACGACTCGGACGAGCAGGTTGAACGCGCACCAGGATTTCCTCAAGGAATACGTCCAAAACAGCATCAACGCCTCCCCCCATCGGGACAGGATCAGTCATATCCCATTGATGAAGTCTAGTCATCAGACTAGAAATTTCATTCGCGAAACCCTCCATCTCATTATGAATCTGTACACGTCGTTCCCAATCTTTACTCTCTTCGAGACTTGGGTCCCGCTGGCTTTGGCCGTAGTTACGGGCTGGATCGTGGCGGGCGAGGTGACGGCCTCGTCGGTTCATGGCTGTGCGTAAAGCGGGGAGAATAACTGATCCGTAAGCTGTGGCGCGTTCTATCTCGGCGGGAGTTTGTCGAGATGGTAGTTGTCTCGTTTGCTCGGTTGTTTGGGGGGCTCGGGTTGGTGTTTGAGGACGACTACCGTTTCGCAAGCGAGGATCTTGGCGACCAGGAGCGAGTTTAGACTTCAGTCCGGGACTTGATACTGCACTTGTTGGGGAGCCAGTGGCTTGCTGCTGAGCAGAGTGCGGAGTAGGGCGAGGTGAGCCGGTGTTGACATTGAGATCTGGTAGGGGGCGCTGGGTTGGCGGGAGCTTGCGAGAAACATGCCCGGGAGTACGCGGTTGCTCGCTCGCTTGATTTGAAGTAGACTGAGAGGGACCAGCAACGGTGGTTTCTGTACGTGAGGGCTTAGGTGATGGTTCGGGTACACTACCAGCGAAATCCATGACAGCCTTTGTGTAACGATCATTGTATGCAGCAGTTGGGCTTTTCTGAGGAGTACCGGGAGTTGAAGTTGGGCGAGAGGTGTGAGCAGCCGCAGAGGAAACTGGCTCGGCAGCTGGTTTTGATGGTGATAGAGGGAGAGGTGGTAGAGGAGTTCCTGTATTTGAAGAGCGCCCTAAGGGTTCGCTTGGAGAAGGGTTCGCCTGGCTGGAAGCTGATGTGCCGTGTAACTGTTGTGTCCGTTTCATAGGTGCCGGCGCAGGCGGTTTGACGTCGTCTTGCAAATCCCACTCCTCGGTTTCTTGGGCGCGTGAGTTTGTATCAGAATCCCTCATGGGCTGAAGAGGAGGCCCATTGGGTCGTCCGGCAGGTCTGACGGTGCCAAAATCCCAAAGATCCTCTTGATTCTCAGAGGGTGCTGCCGCTGGCTCTTCGGGCTCGTCATAGTCATAGTCGTCATCGTCATCCTTTCCTCGATGCGTGGCCTGCCATCGCTCGGCGCGCTCAATTAGCTCGGTCAAGTAAGTTGTTCGCTTGGCCTTCTTTATGAATGGATGCTCAAGCAATTCTCTGGCAGATGGTCTTTCCCTAGGATCCCGTTTCAAGCACATTTCAACAAACTGTTTGAATTGTTTGCTAAAATCACCATCCAGTGTCGGCGGGGGGTTCTTAGGAATCAAGAATAATACTTTCATCGGATGAATATCAGCGTATGGTGGCTCTCCACATGCCAATTCAATAGCCGTGATTCCTAGAGACCAAATGTCTGCTTTGTAATTATATCCTGATTGTTTGATTACTTCTGGAGCCATCCAGAATGGTGTTCCCACGAAAGTATTCTTCTTGGTCATCGTTGCTGATAGCTGGCCCGATACACCGAAGTCGGCTAATTTCACTTGGCCACTGGCGCTTAATAGGATATTTGCAGCTTGAAGTATATTAGCTTTGCTTGTCCTAGTTCAAGTGTTTTGAACGATATTCGACATACCTTTGATGTCACGGTGCAGTTTATGATCATTATGCAGGTAATCCAATCCATGCAGCAGTTCCCGCAGGATAATTGCAATGTACTCCTCGTGGATCACTCCGGGACGAAGCAGTCCATGGCAACTTCCCCCAGAGCAAAACTCCATGATGATCCAAAGGTTGGATCCCTTGAGAAAGGATCCATGATACTTGGTCACATATGGAGACTTGAGTTCGGACAAGATGGCAATTTCCTGAATGATATCCTCCACCTCGTCCTCGGCATTTTCGACATCAATGATTTTGATCGCTACCGATTCACCAGTGCGTTTATCGACTCTAGACAGAGGTGAAGATTAGTTAGAGCCGGGCTTGTATCAATGACAATGGGCTTTGTCTTACCCTTTATACACTCTGCCGAAGCTTCCACCGCCTGAAACAATGCATTGTCAGCAAACAGATACGGTATGCAATTGACAAGGTTAATCTTGTGATATCTTACCAATGCATGATTGTTTGGTATAGATAGACTCTGGATCCACTGGACCGGGCATTTTGATGATAGTCCCAGCTATGGGGGGGCGGTATCTTGGCGGGCGTAATGTACAGCAATGCCGAATATCCCGATCAACAGCGACACCGGCAAAGCTCTCAGGGGAGTGGGGTTCAAAATTGAAGCGCTGAGATGCGGAGAATGCAGATGGGCGGCGGTAACCCGAGATTGTTGGAATGCGCTCGAGTTATCGAACACGGAGGAGAGGCAAGTAGTCACAGCAACGTAGGGACCGGAATTGGACGAGACAAGAATCGATTGAGATCAAGAGGAGTGGAAGGAGACCTATGGCATCAGGATCCGTTCTGGTAGTTTATCACCCATTAGCAACAATGATAAATTGTATGACAAAGTGACAAAGGTCACGAATGGGCCGATTTGACATACCGGAAAGCAACAGCACTTGGAGATCAAAGGGCATCAACAAAGATGGTAAGAGGGAGGTTGACACGCCAAAAGAGGGATATAGCCCCATTCATGCACCAGTATTCCAACTGTTAGGGACAGAGCATAATATCCTGCCGAGAAAATAAAGAGAAAAATGGAATAAGTCACCAATTATCGCATTGGAAGGGGGAGAAGCAGGAGGGAACCCTCTTTTGTTTATCTTCGCGCGGGGGTCAATTCTGCCGGGCGGTGAGTCTTATCTTCCTGATTCAATTAGGGCTTGACTTCATCTTGAGTATAGATGAGTATGTATTAATGGTAGTATGATTTATTCCTCTAAGAATGCGAATGAAAGTAACTTCATAATAGTAGTGGGAAGTGATGTTATCCATAGAGGTAGGGATTTTGAAGATTCAGTCCATCCACGAGTCAGCACTATCTGAATATCTTCTTATGGCAAAGATATATCTGGGCTCTGCGGCACATCCCTGGATGAATCCACAGATCAACCTTGATCTGTGACTGGAATCGATCAGTTCAAAATAACAACTAGTTTATATTAAATCCCACACTAATAGCTCGAGAGCTTTCAGGAGCCTTGTTGAACCTGAGAAACTTTTTTATTGTTACTAATTGGGCAATTAGCACCTACCAATTTGATTGATAGGTATTAATACCAGTACCTACTAGGTAGGAGTAGGTACTGGTAGGTACTACTCAGCAAGGGCCCCCAGGATTATTGATTTAAAATTTATTGATATGAATTACTCCATCTACCACACTAGTACAGTGTATTGACAGATAAGCAGCACGAGGATCTTCCAGTGACAAAAGAAAGAATCATAAAACAAAGGGAAATCATAACAGCGCTCAAACATGAAAGATGCAAACCCAACTCCAAAAATGCCAGGTGTTACACGAAATGTACCCATCAAAGAACGCCAATGGCTACAAGCATGATGAAAAGAAAGACAGAAAGAGCAAGAAAAAAAAAAAAGACTAGAGAACCGCTCTCCCATCAAGGCGAGAAAGTACCCATAAGAACTAAATTAGAGACCTTCGCCTCGAAGAAGTCGTCTGAGGATACCTTCACCAGGACCGGCAATCTGACCTTCAATCTCTGACTGTGAAACGAAACAGAGGAGACCTTGTTCATCCATACCCTTGTGAGGCGTAGACATGACACTTCCCGACTTAGACGGTGTTCGACGCACATCAGATCCACCTCCGAGAGTGCCACCACGACCACGACCCTGGTAGTCTCCAACTAAACCCATCGTCTCCAAATTGCTGAGAACGTCCTTGAACTCGGTCGACGTGAGAGGATGAAGGATATTGTCGTTTCGACAAAGTGTGCAGTATGTGTCGAATGCTTGCTTCACAGTAGGGGCTCCAGATCGAGATTTAGAGGGTGTGCTAGGAACCTCGAACTCCCGGCGCTTGCGCTCGAGAGCAATCAAAGAGCAGATAGCGGCTTTTTGTTGAAGATTGAGACCTTTCAGCCTTTGAATAGTCCCCTGACCAAACGCAGACGTGGTGATGCGGGCGACGTGAGCAATGCTAGCGCGGGGTGCTGTGACAGGATTGTAGTTTGCCATGGTCGGTGGTCGAGGCGCGGCGACAGGCTTCAAAGACGTAGAGAGATTAGTATTCTCTGCGAGAACTGAAGCATCTTCCGCATCGGCAGCTTGTTTCTCCAATTTTGACTGGGTCTCTTGCTCAATGGCATCGATTGCACGCTTGATCAACTCAAAGGCCTTTCGAAGATCTCCAGTCTGCGAGGCCACTTTCTTCGCACAGAGTTGGATGGCTGCCGGCTGCAGAAATGGGACAAACTTGGGATCTGAGTCTTCTCCAGCTGGAAGCAAGGACCGGAGTTTGTTGGTGATGACGTTGACGATGGATGCGGCATTGTATGGTAAGAAAGGCAGGAGAGTGGGTTTCAAGTTCTTCGCCTTGAGCTGTGGCAGAGAACGGTCTGTGAGATCCAAAGCATTGGCGATACCAATTAGAATGAGGCTAGATTTGGCTTGGAGTGACCATTCGAACAAGGACTGTAAAACACCCGAGTCTCCTGTGAGTAGATGGTCCATTTCATCTAAAGAGACCAGATAAAGACCCTTAACTTTCGCCGGAAGGAACATTGCCTTCAGACGTTCAGCTTCACTTTTCTTGAACATGTCCGCCTGGTCCCCGAAGTCCTGAATAAGTCTGCTGTAGACATCCCGAGCGCTTCGCATGCTGGCACAATTCACATGAGACACCTTCACGGAAGAAAGATCGATATCCTGACAGACTTCACCGACCATGGCGCTTTTGCCCGTCCCCGGAGGACCACTGATGTACAGACAGCCACCTCTCTGGGACCCCACGCAGTCGTTGATAAAAGTCGCAACTTTCTCTCTCTCCGCATCACGCCCTACCAGACGACCTGAATTGGCACCACGCGCAAACAATTGCCGAGCCTGTGAGTAAACCGATTGAGGAATAGTCGGAGTAGCACTCGGACGTGGTGTCGGCGGCAGATCGGAATGTCGCGGGGTTCGAGGTGTTGCTGATTTTGCTCCAACCTGAACACGATGGCGAGGTGTGACGGGGGAATGCTGCAATACATCTCGAAAGCGGGCTTTTTGAGGTGTCTTGAGTTGCGGGGGTGCGAGATTCTCATTCTCGGTGTCGTTCTCGGTATTTTCAGCATTTTCAGTAGCCTCGGCGCCTTCGCTCTCTTCTTTCTTGATTTGTTTGTTCTCTATCTTGATTGGTGCGTCCTCTTTCTCCTCTATATCCAAAGATAAACGTTAGATATACATATATAGATAATATACCCAACACCTCAAGTCACTCTTCACAAGCAGGACCTTGAGATGCGGAGTTGGAAATTGACATGGTAGGGGCACGGAGACGTACCTTTTACTATCTGTACATTCTGTACAGTTGGTTCTTCGATAATAGTATGCTTCGATCGTCTCTTCTTCTGAACCTCAGTATTGACATTTTTCGCCTCTTCATTTTCCTGGTCGGGCGCTTGACGAGCAAGTCTCGCACTGGATCTTGTCCGAGGAAGTGATGTTTGAGGTGCGCCGACGTCACGGGGAGCTCGAGGTGCGATTGTCCTGCGCTTGCTGGCAGTGCGCACTGGCAAGCCTGAAAAGTGAAATGTGTCTCGATCAGTCTAACTGGCAAGTGACAAGCAGCAACAGCAACAACTACAAGAGGGACTCACCTTCTGATTCAGCGCCTCGAGAGCGCTTTCCCAGTATTGTAGCTGCCATGATTGATTTGGTAAACAATAAAAAGGCAAGAACAGACTAATAGAATAAACAACAACAGCAACAACAAAAAAGAAAGTGCAGCGGAGAAGATGGAGCCCGTGCAGATGCAAGTTGAAAGTGGAACTTGAAGTCCTTCGCAAACGCGGAGGTGCGCGTGTCTTCCACGCGTGACGCGTCGGACTTCCCAAAAGGGTAAAAATGGGAATGTACGGTGAACTGCGAAGACCAAAAGTGCAGAAATGCACAGTTGGTCACTGCGGACTGCCGTAGAAGTACTTTTGCGTCATGGCAAATCGCAGATCTAATTTCACATCCGCCTCTTCTTCCTTCTTGCTTTCTCACCTTTTCTTTTTTTCTTGCTTTCTTCTCCTGGCTTTACACCCGAAGATTCAACCTTATTTTGACACTACACTTGAATGCCATTGTTACTTCTCGGCAGCTGCGTGGGTCTACGTCGGGCTGATCCTCGTTTGCAGCTGTTTGCATTATCCTAGCTTGCCTCCCCCCACATCAAGTAACAGTTTACTTGTGACATTTTGAAGATCTGCGTCTTTCTCTCTCCTTCTCTTACCCATCGGTATTTTCTTTCACGAGATCTGATTGTTCATCTTCATCACCGCAAAAATGGAGGGCGACGTTATAGCCCAGTTCACCGAAATCACCGGCTCCAATCCGGAGCTGGCAACACAGTATCTGCAGCTTGCCGATTTCAACATCGAACAAGCCATGCAGCTGTATTTCGAGAATGGAGGTGCTCCATTGACCGAAGAACCGAGGCAAACTTCTCATACTTCTAACTATGAAGATGAATCGGGTATTGTGCATATCGACTCCGACTCTGACGATGATAATCGTACCGAACGACCAACAAACCCTGCCGGAGGCTCAACATTTGAAGATGATGCCGCCATGGCTCGTCGACTTCAAGAAGAGATGTACGGAGGTGGTGGTACAGGTGGTGGTCCCGGGACAGGAAGAGGAAACGGTGATTTTGATGATGAGGGTGTGCGAGCTCCCATGGCGCGTACCACGGAGACCTTGGTGGGGCCCGGGGCTGATTACGATGATGAGGATGAAATGCATGCCAACATCTTAGGCCAACTACGGGCGCGGCAACATGGTGGTGTGTACAATTGATGAAACCTCTATAGCTTTGAAATGAGCATCACAACTAACACCAAACCCAGGTCGACCAGGCATTTTCAATCAAAGAGACACAGCATCGATATGGGCCGGCGATTCTCAAGATACCCACCAAGAACGACTCTCCAGAGCGACAGGAGGCGCATCGGAAACATCCTCGAAACAGAATATGCTTGCTGAAATGTACCGGGCTCCCTACGAGATCATGTCGAGGGTACCTTGGGATGTCGCTCGGGAAGAGGGAAAAGCCAACGAGAAATGGCTGCTCGTTAATATCCAGGACTCGTCAGTGTTCGACTGCCAAGTCCTTAATCGGGACTTGTGGAAGGACAAGATGGTCCAAGAAACTGTGCGGGAACATTTTATTTTTCTCCAGTTCTCCAAGGATGATCCAAAGGCGTCCGCCTACATCCAATATTATTTCCAGGGAAGCGATGTCTCAGATAATTACCCGCATATCGCTATTGTCGATCCCCGCACAGGAGAGCAGATGAAGGTCTGGTCAGGACCTCCACTTGTCAAAACGGCAGACTTTCTCATGCAACTGCATGAATTCCTCGATCGATATAGTCTGAAGCACAATGTGCGCAATCCCGTTGCAAAGAGGAAACAAGAGAAAGAGAAGACGGTGGATGCAATGACTGAAGAAGAAATGCTAGAAATGGCAATGAGAAACAGCCTCGGTGAAGGTGGAGCTTCCGGCCAGAAACAGGGTGACCCTGATGATTTGACTCGCAGCACCGGCGATATCAAGGGTAAAGGTCGGGCAACCGATGAAGACGATGTCATGGGTGGAACACAACTCGAAAAGGAAACCGATTCGAATCCAGCATTTTCTTCTATCCCAAGCGACCGACCACACACCGAGCCTGCCGCAGACCCAGCCACAACTACTCGTATTCAATTCCGTCACCCATCCGGTCGTGTCATTCGCCGATTTGCACTTAGCGATCCAGTTCAGCGTATCTATGAATGGCTCAAGGCCGACCCACCTTTGGAAGACAAAGCTGGCGTTGAATTCGATTTGAATGCCATGGGACGAAACCTAATAGATCATCTCTCATCAAGTATCGAAGAGGCAGGATTGAAGAACGGTACAGTGATGATCGGATACCTGGAGGAATAAGTCAATCTCCAAGACTTCGTTCAGTCGAACACTCGTCTCTTTGCTACATCTGATATGTCTCGAGACGTAGTTTTCTGATCAGCTTTTACAACCAATAATGCCCACTGATGATGGATGATGGATTATGGATTATGGGCACCTAGAATTGCATTCCAGTCTCGAACTAGATTTCCCAATGGACCATACAATGGATCATAATCAATAACAACAGTTCACTCCTCCGGGAGTGTAGGGCTACCACCAATAGTATTAAGTAACTAGCAGATACTCACATGCGGCACTGGTTACAGCGACTCGGATCTCTCGTGAGGACTTATTATAAAGTAGGTATTTAATAATGTTATAGACTCGAAGGAGTAGAACAAGGGAACACAAATAGATGAAAGAAGTTGGTTGATCCACCTTGTAACCGACTCGAAGTAAACACCTACAGCTACAAGGCAGAAAAAACACAAAGATACGTGAATCATGGACCTAAAAGCCGGATCTAGAAAAGAAAGGAAGATATCAAAACTTCCGATATCGTAAAACACAAAGAAAAAAGAAAGCTGTACTAGACAGACAAATGTATACACAAGCCTTAAGATACGTATACCGGATCCAAACTTCACTCAAACTCAACAAAACAATGAAGATCTATACAAAGAACCCATAAAACACATCCACGGCTTTCCAAAACAGGAAATCAAAATCAAAACAGAAATAATCGGAACGGACATCCAAATGTACAACTCATACAATTCAAAATCAAACTTTAATCATCCATGGGCTTATCTTCCAGAGTCACACCCTTCGGTTCCTCAACAAGGCTACTACGATTACTCTCGGTCCCTGTAGCAGCGACAGCAGGATTGGTAGGGAAACTCGAAAGACTACCTAAACCAGGCTTACGACCTGATCTGGCAGAGGACCGGGGGATAGAGCTTCGCTTATCAAATTCAGCGTATATGGGGGCCGGAGTTGGAGTGGGAGTTGGCGAGTCATCGGAGACGGTTTCCGGTAAGGGGGGACTGATTGAACCGGACGAGGTTGTGCTTTCGGGAACTTCGCTTGGAGAATCGACGAGGGCTGTACCATTCATTGCGTTTGCGACTTCAACTTCTTCCTCCGTGACTTGGGTGTCGACGGTGGGGTTTTCGGTGGAGGAGGGTGATTCGTTTGGTACATCTAGACTCGTACGGACTGGGGTACGACGATCTTGAGGACTTGTCACGTTGATCGGGAAACGAGTGGATTCGGAAGCACCGCTAGATCGGTCACGACGGTGTCGTTGGCGAGGGGCGGGACTTGTAGCGCGGCTCTTACTGGCAATGGCGCGTTGACGGGCTTCCATTGCTGCACGGCGATTGCTCTCGTCGGTACTAATTGCACGAGGGCGACTGGTTGAAGAGGAGATTCCTAGTGCGCTGGACTGGCGCTTTAGCTCGCCGAAGATGACATCTTTGTGTGCGAATAGATCCCGAATCAGTCGGTAGCTGTGACGTTCGTCCATGGTGAGACTGCTCTCCACACGAGGACGAAGGACGCAGGCGGAGAGATTTTGAGCCAGTGCGGTGGTGTACTGCTCGTCGGCAGAGGTTAGGTCAAGCAGGCGGGTGAAGTGGGTCATGATAGCATCAAGCGTGGCGATATTGACGAGACGGAGTTGTCCAAGAGTGCTTTGTAGGACCTTGATCCGTCCCTCTTCCGTAGTCTCGTGAGCGGTGGTCGAGTAGATAGTCTTGACGATTTCGTAGACTTGAGAAGAAACAAGAGAGTCTGAGACAGTTAGCCTTGGACTTCAATAAGATGTCGGTGTTTAACAATGACATACCTGGTAATTCAAGAAGGTACAATTTCAAAACGCTAGCAACGATGGGTATCTCAAATTTGGGCAAAATTTCGCGATAATCCACCTTGCTGTTATTTAAAGCGGAACGCAGCTGGTGGATAGTGGTCAGAGAAGAGTCATGAAGCCAGATACCACGTCGAGCCTCATCACCCTCGAGTTCAGGATATTCTAAGAAAGTATTAGTCTCATGATGTACCAGAAGGGATTCGCAAAGCGAGACTCACGATTATCGAGATAAGTAAGGATGGTGGTCACCAGAATTGGGACACGTTTACGGTCAACTCGAGCCCTAGCCTCAAGATCGACTCCGAAATTTTGTTCTAGAAAAGTCAGTCTTGGAGTCCAAGAATCTCGTAAAAGGAGAGCTTTACCTTCAACAGAACCATAGTAATTCTCGTATGCCTGCACGCGAGGAACAAAACCACCAGTGCGGTAGTTCTCGAGGAGATAACGCAGATCACCTAGAGGCTGGATAGTCTCTTGATACAGCATCATGTTATCGACAGTGCTTTGCAAATTAGGAATGACATTGCTAATAGCGCCGGAGAAATCCAGCACAACTGCCTTGATGGCCTTAAGGCGATCAAGTTCACATTGCTCCATGAAGCGCAAGTTATCAATGACTTCCTCTTCCAGGCGGCATCGAATCTGATCAAGTCGGCGAATGGCTGCCTTGTACCGCTCATCGGCCTCTGTAGCCTCTCTCCGCAGCTTCTCCGCGGGGGTTTCGTTGGGGTAAGGGTTGTTCAGTGGGTTCCAGCCTGCAATCATTTCAGAGACAGAGGCAATGGGCGAGTCGCTGCCACTGCCATCTTCACTAGAGGCCACAGAGGTAACACGCATCAAGGGACGCTTCTTTTCGGGAATACCGGTGAGCTGGAAGACTCTCGACCGCCATTGGTAGTTCATCCTAGAGCTGTTCGCGAAAGTGTTGCCCATGTTTCCGATCAGACGTAGGAAGCCATTGTCTACCAGGTCCTGTCCGATACGCTCGGCTTGAGCAAGGTTGGTGGCACCCATGTGGTTCTGGAGATACTCGGCAATATCTGCACCGGTAGAGGTGTTTTGATATGTTCCAATGATGGGTACCTTCGCCTCACCGAGCTTGATATTGTTCAACATATGGAACAAGAGTCCCTTGATTTCCTCTGGTGGATAGACTCGATCACCCAGCTCAACGGGCTCCTCTTCCTCCTCGGGTTCTTCTTCGGTGGGCAATACGATCTTCGGGGTAGGTTTATTCTTCGGGCTTGACTCGGGATCTTGGAATGCAAGCTTATTCTCTTCCTCGAGATCCTCAACCACACGGCACTTGTTGAAGTAGTGGCTTCGAAGCTTCTTCACAACCTCCACCTGCTTTGAATGTTCTTTGATGCGAGCTTGGAGATTGTCATGCGAAGTTTGCACACGAAATTCGTGACCATCGCACCATCGTCGAAAAGGCGATACGACTAGTTCACGAATATTGCTGGCGATTTTCTGGTGATTGCGTGCGGCTTCTACCATCTCGGCCCGCACTCCTTCGTATGCCTAATTCCGCCATTCAAGATTAGTCTCCGTTCATCGCGATAGAAGAAAAATCCAAATTCAATCTTTTTTCTCTCTTCTTTTCACACTCTTCATGTATTGTGAAACATACCTTCCTAACACTGGCACCGTCATCCTTTCCGAAGCCCGATGCACTCATGCGATCCACGCTTGGTGCAATTTCAGCCATGCGGAGACCATACTGTTCCTCCGCATCCGCGCGCAAGGCCGCAACGGTCAAAATCTGTCTGTTTTCAGTAACACCCTGTTGTAATTTCCCGTACAAGACCCCAAGGCCGCTGGCATAATCGGGGGTCCAGAACGAATCCGCGAAGCCAGGCATTGTGACCGATCCAACGCCGACGGAGGGAACACCACGGAGAGATCACACGAGAACAGAGAAGGTAAAGGGCGTCTGGAAGGTATAAAAAAATTCGAAACCGAGAGCTAGGAGTGAGTCGATTACTCAAAGTCGGAGGAATTGAAGACAGAATCGAGAGCGCAAAATGAAAAAGGCGAGCTCGGGGAGGAGCCGAAAGTTCAGCTCTGGTCGAGTCTGATTGAAAAGATCTACGCCAAACTCAAAGCCAACAAACTGACAATGTAATAGACGACTGGAACAAGAACCAACGTCCTTTGAATGCGCGAAGGTGATATTGAGGAATTGGCGGACACCGGGCGTACTAAGGTGGACGGGGTGTCTGAGGGAATGCGAGTCGCGCGGCACGGTAAGCGCCCGAGGTGGCGTCAAAGTCTGAAGACAGACAGGAGTGTGTGAGTGAGAGAGAGAAAAGAAAGAGAGAGAATGGATGAGCAAAAAATGCACACAAAGAAGAAACAAGGCGAGTCCACCAAAGATGAAATAAAGAGAGAAGAGATAAAAGGGGGCGTTGGTTACGGAGAATGATTGATGATGTTGAATTCCCATGTTCGTCAGGTGGCTTGTAATTTAACGAATACGTAGTACGTACAACAGCCTTGTTGACTCCACTACAAACTGCTATTTTTGGTGAAGTCTTGTTGGGGAATTACATTACTAGTATTGATAGAATAAGATAGAAAAGTATAATATGGAAGGACATGATTAAAATGGATTTAATGTTAACGTCAGTTGTTGGAATTTCTCATCGCATAAGTAGTTACTGAATAGCTGTATATCCTCGGTGCATGCTGCGTGAGGATTTTCAACGGCCAAATGAACCAGGTGAAGCAGTGTAAGTAATGGAAATACACAGCCCCAGATGTGAACACGCCAATTGTGGAGGTTACCGAGGATCGGCAAGGGCGGTGCATATTCCAGAAGTATACAAGAGTGCGAGAGGTTTACAAAAACAGGATATTCTTGCTACTAGATCTATATAATTCCAGTGTCTAGACATTTTAGTATGGCGAGGACACTGGTAGATTGCTACTATTGGTATCTACCTGTATGCTTTACAACGGATGTTTTGTATGCTTGATGTCTTGATTATGTATCTGTCATCAAAAGTCATAAGACATCAAAGATGTAGATGTAAATAGTGAAAAACAAAATGGTAGTTGAAAGTTTACATAAAGAAGCACAGGCTTTCGAGGACTAACACCCATCTAGGTCATCTAACAGAAGAGCTTGTAGACCTTCTTCCAAGCCGGCCAAGCGGCTTGCTCAGCCTGTTCCTGTTCAATCAAGTGCTGTACATCCAGATCACGACGGCCAGTCGTCAGATCAACATCACGAGACCGTACAAACTTGGTCTTATACCAGAACTTGTACGGGACGTAAAAGCAAATCACAATAGGAGCGGCCAAGTAAGCGTTGAAGAACGACTTGACACGTTCACCGGAAGTCAATTCGCCATAGCCAACAGGGGCGAAACCAACCCAGAATTGAGCAATCAACACAAGACAGTTAAAGCCAAGTCCAATCCAAGAACCATATACACCAGGAACAGAGCGGAAGGCCAGTTCCTTCAAGCTATGCCCTTGCAGTTTCCAGGCACGACGGAATCGAATGTGGCACAGACAGATCGAGCCCCATGTGAAGATAGAAGAAAGACCAGAGATAGCCATCATCCAGTTGAAAGCATCAGTCTGCTTATCCGAGGCAGCCAGGAAGCACAACAGACCCAGTCCAGAGGCAACAGCAATGGCCCAGATGGGACGACCCTTGCGGTCGATGTAGGCAAGGATGCGAGGGGCCTGGCCCTGCTCAGCCAAAGCAGCCAGTGTACGAGAAGAACCATAGACGGAAGAATTGCCGACAGACAGCACAGCAATCATGATAACAACGTTCATGACGGAAGGCAGGCCCTTAATACCAGCATTCTCAATGGCAATGACGAAAGGAGAAGCCTTAGCATCAGCCGAGGATGATCCACTGAGAAGCTTCTCGTTGGTGTATGGGACCAGAAGACCAACGAGGGTCAGGCAAACAACGTAGAAGAGAGCAATACGCCAGAAAACTTGCTTGATGGCGGTAGGGAGGGACTTGCGGGGATTGGTGGTCTCAGCAGCGGCCAGACCGACCAGTTCGGTTCCGGCAAAAGCGAAAGCAGCATTGACGAAGACACTGCAAAGACCCTTGAAGCCATTGTTGAATGCACCAGGGTCGTGCCAGTACTTTCCACCAATATAGCCTCCCTCGGGACCGCCACCGCAGTTAAGGATAATGCCGAGGATACTAGAGGGGAACAGATATGTTAGCCAGAAGTCATAGTGGAGGTCATTCTCCCTCACGAAGATATCTCTTCGGGGACAAGAATAAAGGTATAAATGAACAGGGGGACAAAGATAAAAAAAAAAACTCACATGAATCCCACAACAGCAACAACCTTGATAATGGAAAAGACAAACTCAGCCTCACCATAACCACGAACACCAAACAAATTAATCGTAACAATCATAACCCAGAAAATCGCCACCCAAGCCGCATTCGAAACACCAGGATTCCAATAATCGATCGTGATAGACGCAGCGACAATTTCCAACGGCAAAACAACCAACCACTGCATCGCATAGTTCCAACCCATAGCAAAACCCCACGCAGGATCCACGAAACGAGTCGAGTAATGAGAGAAAGAACCAGCAACAGGGAAGATAACGGCCATTTCACCCAGAGCATGAACTGTGCAATATAACATGATACCGATGAGGCAGTAGGCGATAATTAGGGATGCAGGACCACCGGTTGCCAGGACGGAGCCGGAACCGACGAAGAGACCAGTACCTATGCCATATTAGATTGACTATTGCGAGACGTTGAATAGAAGAGGCGGGGAAGGTGAAAAAAGTAAACATCTATAGAAAGGTGAAACGTACCAATTGAACCACCAATGGCAATCATCTGCAAATGACGACCCTTCAGACGACGTTGTAGAGGAGATGCAGCAGTATTAGCAGCAGCACCCTCAATATCGAAGCCCGAGCCATCAGCGCCTTGAGCATGACCACCTGTAACATTGGCATTGGGATCACGCTTAAAGCTGTCTATGAACCTTTGGCTAAAAGAGCCCTTTGTAACTGAAGAGTCTCCATAGGCTGGTAAGTGATCCGGAGACGGCGTGGTCTGCACCGTACTCTCCTCGAATTTCTTTTCGTCCATGATGAATGTGGTAGAGTAGTATGTCCTAGAAGAGAACTACACTAATGTAGCAGTGAGCACCTGAAATACTCTACTCTAGAGAGTAAGAAAAGGTGGTAAGGGGAGGGGGGAGGAGGAGGAGGGCCGAAGCTACAAGAGGAGAGGGGGGTTGAAACTGGGGGAGGCGGATTGTATTTAAATACGGGCGAAAATGGCGAGGTCAGGGATTCTCATTAGGTATTTTCTTATTGTCGAGAATCTGGAAATGATATCTAGCCAATGGGTGCCACTGATATCGCGCTTGGGGACAGTAGATGGTCGAGGCTAGAGTTGGTGGACGAATGATCCCTTGGCGAAGAGCAGTCGAGTTGAATTATTATTATTATTATTATTTTGGTAGAGAATATCTTGAACAATTTGTATATTTTTGATCTTTTTTTGTACCTCTTCTTTCTATATAACTTAGTATTCACAACGCTTCATCTACGTATACACCGTTCGTATGCATCTCCTAATATCCCTCCTATCTACGTATCATGATCATGGCGATATCTCGACTCGATAAGAATTACCCTCAGTGGAACCGAATCCACCAGAGCAAGCAAGTTCAAACTGTTTCGGACTTTGTTAACGCTAGTGGGACTCTCCGCCACACTTCACTCGCGTGATTTCAGTCTTTTAGAAATGTCAGAACGGGACGATCCCAACCCGGTGTGGCCGATAGCCTCAGCTTACTTTTTCTCTACACTACAGTGTTCCATCGGAGTATACTTCATCGTCCATGGATCAACAACTTGACCTCCGAAGTCTGACCCTGGTACAATCTATCCATTTCCAGAATTCTTTCTCCTTTCTCAAGGTTTATTCATGTTCTTCTACTTTGTCTTTCTCATTCCCATCTTGTTTCCTCTCGACCGCCACCAAAGCAGGGATCGTGCCCTCCCCACTAGTCCCCATCCGGCGGACTCTCCGCACTTTTCTGTGATAGCCGATCTTGGCCCAATCAACGGTTTCAATATAGTCCAATTGCATAACCAGGCTGATAAGGTCCCAAAAAGGTTTCAAAAGGTCAGGGGGGCCATGGGCCATGGCCCTCCCCCATCTCATCTTACTCTCCCAGACAGAAGAACTCTATTATCATAAATTCTTCCAATCATCCTCCTCCAATTCAAACCCACTCCGGTCTAAATCGATTCAATCATGGATGGTGGCGGCCGGACGGGATAAGCACTTCCTTTCAGCCCGCAACCAGCCCCTTACCTATGGGGAGGCTTCCCGACGGGGATCCGTTGTTGTTAGGCTGGGCTAGGTCGGGCTACGCATGTGTATCATTTCCAGATCCCTGTGTGGAAGGTGGTTAGCAGTATTCCAATACTAGCAGTGAACATTAACTATGTATTATCTATCTACGGAGTAACAGGTCGTGAAATGTACGTGAACAGTCACATGTCCATGTTCAATTCACGCGCTCAGTGTATCCTCTACAAAGTACATATTCCAGCTCATACATAGTACTCTTTAACGGACTCGTCCGGTCTCCGTCCTCAGGGTCTTGGATAGACCGGGGTTCCCGGGATGGCCAAGGTATGCCAATACCGGCCGAGGCAACCCAACTAATCCCCAGCTCGAAGAACATGAGATTCTCTCCGTCAACCCCCGTGATTCGTTCTAATCGTCGCTGTCTCTGTCCACTGATATGCATAGAAGCACGGGAGAACCAATTCTAAACCTAACGAAACGAGGTTTGGGCCCGCCCCGCGCGCACGCGTCCCATTTTATCACGAGGGCGTGGCTTCAATCATGATCATTCGATGGTCGTGCTCCTGGTCCGATGGGTCTTGCGAGCTGCTCGAGATATTTTCCCAAAAATCCTTCGCATAGGTACAATACTTTGCCCAAGCTCAGCCGCCTGGTAGGGTTTTTCTTGGATTTTTTGGTAAGATGAATCAAAGGTGTATCTTGATCTCGTGTTTTTTGTGGTGGCCAATTTAGCCAAGAGGCTTGGTTTTTGCTTTTGTCTCCGGCTTGTTCAGAGAATAAAGAGAATTGCCACATCTCCAGATTGTATGTTTGTACATATGTGGTCGGGCACCGCACCAGTATATCGAATCTCAAACGGTGGATCGTAGATCGTACAACCGAAATCCTTCCATTGCGCATTCCTGAAAAGCAACCCTGTCAGACTAACTGACAAGGGGAGATGGCCAAATTAGCCCTAATATCCTTTATCAAACTAGAATCCTTCGGTCAAGCTGACATGCACTGTACAACTTGAAATCTAGATCTCGATTCCCTGAGTGTGCCTTCGAACCCAGGAGAAGGGGGGCAAAGTATCAGCTTTGATCAGGTTGTATGCGGCGATATTTGCGCCCGAGAAACAGCAGACTTTGTATATGATGCTTGACTTTCAGCCACGAAAGCCACCCCTTTTTTGATGGCGTGCAGCTGGAGCTATCACTGGCTAGATGTGCTGAATAGATAGCCACGGTAGCATCGGGAAGGGTTGGCGGTGCGCGTGGTCCTTCGGGCGAGCATTGCCTTTGTCGGGGAGCCAAGGCCGGCTGGGGTCACAGCTGATGTTATTCGGTGGTTCATTTCGAAGTGTCGATGATGATTTGATTGTGCTCATGCGATCGTGATGTATCTATTACTCCGTACATGTACATAGATTTGGTGGGACTCAGGGAACTACTGGTAAAGTTTACCAGTAATTGATACCCTGAAGTCTTTTACTGAGTCCGATGCTTTAGATTCAACTCTTTCTAAATCTTTTATCTTTATCATATACTATCACAACACCTATCATGTAATATTTAGTAGCTCCTAAACAAGTGGATCCACCGTAACCCCCCCAACTCGCATCTCAAGTTCCCCCAATTCTCGCTTCACCGTTCAAATCAAATCATGCAATCTCGTCTGCCTAACCGCCACTCGCCAAGGGGAACCCATAGCGCAAGAATTTATCTGAATCATTTTATTAGCGACCAGGTAAGCGAAATACCTGGGTCGCTTTAGAGTTGTCCCACTCGCCGAAGATGTCAATTAGCTCTGAATACAAAATGCGGGGAGCGTAAGTTGTTAGGTAACAGTTTCCACCTTTTTGTCCCCAGGTTTCTGGGGTAGACTAAATTCGCGCGGCATGATATGACGAATGATGAAAGTGATGAGGTGAGTTGTTTCTCGGGTTATTTTGCGCGAATTATAGTCCAATCTTGTTGTAGGATACTAATGAATCCCTGGGAGAAACGAGGTATGCTGTTTCTCAGCGGCAGTGGGATCTTACTATGTACCTGGCACAATCATAGTCACTAGTTAATAATATTTACCATGAAGTTCTGATAAGTATTAATTGAATTTTTCTACAGTGCTCATTGTACTGGGTAGTTGCAATCGCATTCTATTGATTGCAAATACCTAAGCAAGCGATTACCCAGCGGGAGGATGTATATGTACACCTCGTTATTCATGCCCGCCGGATCAAATTATCCTGGCCCTTGCGCGATTTCAAACGAGAAGTTTTCATGCTGATTCAAGATCATGACACATCATCCAAGCTCTATTAACCTAATAAAGTTCTATTTTGGTTCCCAACCGGCCCGGTTCGATCTACCCCAGACTGTTTTGTAACATGGTGATCTTTACCCCGGACCGGCAGGTGTTTAGTCTCCGCATTTAGTCCACGCACGTACATAAACACGGGAAATTTGGGGTAGATGCATGCACGATCCATCATCTGAATCGACGGATCTTGGAAGAACTTTACTGCTAAGTAGTCTAGCTTTACGAATACATCCTGAATCTACGTAGCACGGTGTGCATTTCGGGAGTACATGCTGCCTAGGTAGGTATGGGACTGATAGTCACTCTATCCCGAGGCTATCTTGTCCATATCCTACAATTCCCTGATTACTATTCGGCATCAAGAATCCACTATTTCATTGCGTACGCAATATCACCGTGATTGCGGAGTCTTTAGTTCAATGTTTCCACTGACAGAATGAGTTTATCAACTCACCGTCGAGATATTAGGTCAATATCCGATTATCGCGCCAAAAAGGCGCACAACAACGTTCCCAGGGACCGCCTGTAGCCGCCATTAAGCTGGCGGACAGCCAGTATGGTGGTGGCTTATGGCTGAATGGCTGACCTCGTGCATTGAGGCTTTAGTGGCGTCGAGTTTTGTGATTGGGGGAGATTAGGGTACTTGGGATATCGCATGCCAAGAGCTTCCAGATTGATGTGATGTCGGTGATGCCCTTACAGTAGTAGGACTTGAGTGCCCTTGGCAGCACGAACTAAATCATTCTAGAGACCTAGGCAATATTCCCTAGTATCAGGGACAGCCCACCTTCTTTCCTCTTATTTCACAGTACCACGATGCAATTTCAAATATACCAGAAACATTATGGTGAAGTGAAAAAAAAACCAATCAATTTGATTGAATCAATTAATTCTATCGATATTTTCATGTCATTGCATTCGGTATCATTAACACACAAACGATTTTTTTCATAATTTTGCAAAGAGCAACTCGCTTATGCGCCAGCAGTAGGGCCTTCTCCGCCGGGAATCAACTGGAAAGAGTCAGCGCGATTCTGGAAAGTGGGAAGTAAATAGAGCATACCATGCAGATGTTGTTTCCGTTGAGCAAGAGCTTGGGGAGCTTGATTTGGGCACCGGTATAGTCACTAAAATCCAGTTAATCGCCGTGCCTTGCAACGGAAACCTTTAAATTTGGTGTCTCCGCGGTTGTGACAGCTGCGTATCATTTTGGCTAAGTACACCACGCAAGCTACTTACAATTCAGTTACATCTTCAAGAACCATGTCTGCACAATTAATTAGCATCCTTCGAGGTCATTTGTTACATAGAATCAAGTGATACTTACTGACGTAGTCATCAAAACCGAGTAATGTACCGGAGAACTCTGTCATCCTCGTTAGCCCCTCTATCCATGCCTCATCTATGAGCATTGACCCATACCCTTGTCGCCCTTCATCACAACCCAGATACGGGAACCGACACATTTGTCGATAAGCTCTATTGAAGGGTTAGCGGGGATGTCTTCACCGATGGCGGGGCACTCGAGGTCTCACCCAGAGGAAGAAGTTGAGAGGCCATGATTGTTGGTATTCAATGGAGTCTGTGTAGTTTAAGTATGGTCTCCAACTGCTCTCATGGACAATCCACCAAGTGTAAGAAAGGAATATCAAATTGAACCTACACTTCCTTCATTCGGGAAGCTGCGATTCTCTTTGCCCGGAATCTCAGTTTATCCGATGCCGGTGTAAACTATCCCCAATCGGGTAAAGTGTCGCCTCTCCGCAGCGGGACTTGCTTTGCTCGCCGCAGCTCACTTCTTGCCTTTACAGCTCTCAACTTCGATAAATCTGGCCAATTGCTTGCTGCTGTTGGATTTAGCTTCTCATATTGACTGGTCAAGCTAATCTACATTGTGAATACTTGGTCAATTAGGCGTCATTGTCGGGAAACCACTATGCTTGCACCGCAGCATGCTGACTTGGGCGAGTGTTCTGGCGGATCTGAAGCATGCGCCCTCAACGTGGACAGCTCGCCGCAATTTCAGCACTCATCACCGCAGTGAGCTGCCTGTGGTAAAATATGTTGGCTTAAGGTTTGTATTCTCTCTCTGTCTCTTAGATATAGAGTGTGACTGATTAACATTCGTCAACAGATCTCCTACTGCATGGTCAAATGGACGACGAGCCTGGCGTATAAAGAAAGCTCGAACTGTACGCCCTTTCTCGAATACGCGCTGTGCGCGTATTAAACTCGAAGAGGATGACGATGAAGATCAGCCTACCCAGTCCACGCCGCTCTATCCAACCTCTCGGCCCCGGCCACCGGGACGACATATACCACCTGTTCGGGCTGAATTAGGGCGTCTCATAAAATCCCGCCGAAATGTGCCACTTCCACCCCCGCCGCCGAAACCTTTCAATCCGGCGGAGTTGCGTGCAATCGATCAAATGGCAAAAAGGGTTTTCTCGCTTGACATGCATGGGTTGAACAAGGAGTTCTTACAGCTAAAATGGGCCCATCTCGAAGACCATATTCAATCATGTGCAGAAATAAATAGGCAGCTCCATGATGAGTATGAGGAGGCCATCTCGGCGCGGGTCGCTCAGATGGAGTCTCTTGTACTGCAGAGCAGAGCAACTTGTCAGAACCTTGAACACCACTACTGCAAGTTTGTTTTTCGTGGTCTCCCACGCTTGACGAGACAGGTGTTGCAGGCTGAAAATGAAACCACCAAATTGCGGGCAGTGATAAGCGCCGCGCTGGTTAAGTTTTCGTTCAGTACTGTCTTAGACTTGCGGAGGGAGGTCCTTCAGTTTGTTCGGCCCCGAGACTCCGCCAGGACTAAGATCGACAAGTTGCTTAATTACTCTACGAATCTTCAGCACAGATACCGTATCTTGAGAGACAAGCACACTGTTGTCAAAGTGGGCATTCTTGAAATACAGAATGAATGTCGAAATTTAGGGCCAGACTTCAGAAGATTCTATGAAAAGCTCACGTCCCACGAAAATGAATATTCAAATGCGGCACACTGGCATCGCTATGTTTGGCTGGCTAGACAGAAGAGGCTGGACCCTCTCCGTGCGGCTGAGTTATGGGATATGGCAAGGTCGCCGGCTCCTATCGCATCTCCGGATTTCGATCCAATCTCTGCCCTCTTATTCAATGGCAAAAAACATATCGCCGCGAGGAAAAAATTGGAAGAGCGTTGTGTTCACCAAGTAAGACTTATTCGCACGTTATACATGCGCAAATGGAAACCAGGATTGTCTTCTGAATCGCCAGAGTTGGACATGCATTGGCGTCAGCTCGATATCATGGCACCCTTCTTCATGCAATTCTTACATTACACCTTCCTCCTCTCCGAGTGCCGCTACCTTCTCATCACTCTGTCGGGACAGTTAGGTCCGTTGTGGTCTAATCTCAATCCAGACCAGCTGGCGTACCATAAATCAGCAATGTTTGACATGGTGGGTCGAATTCGAGCGGATCAAATCGATTTACTTCGTGAGCTTCAAGCCTACCGGGCCATCAATTGGGTTCGCTTAGGAATCGAGAGGAGGTTGTACAAATTCAATGAGCCGAATGAGATTCGCGAAAATGGACTCTTCGTCGTTCCTAAGCCACTGAGTCAAGACCTTTCCCGTTTTGAGCAGTGGATTCGAGATTATGTCTTATGGTCTCATTCCACTTACCTATCTCGGAGAGCCATCCATTATGATAAGCTTGTTACTGGTCAGGCTTGGGAAACACGGTTTCGAAACATCGACGATATTGAAAGGCATAGAACTCTCACGAAACGTGCTGAGGCTATGGATCTGGGATTTGTGCCTGTGCTACGCCAAAGAAGAATCCGACCTGCTTTGCCTCGGTCCAAGCCTACCAACAGCTCTCCGAGAACAACTCACGAGAGCGAACTCACATATGAAAATAGAGCGAAATCAAATGATATAGACGACAGTGTTGCCAAGCATTCAAATCACTCCGACAAGCGGCTCTATGGCAACTCCTCAAACAAATTGAAGTCCACTCCGCCCGTTTTTCAACGAGAAAGAGGGCGAAAGGTACTTTCTAAAAGCGCGAAACGCCCAAACTACCAGCGTCGAAAGCAGACATCAAAGGCGGCCCCTGTACATACTGTCCCCCGCGAAAAGGTGCCTGCCGCGGTGGTCTCTGGTCCAACTAAGACTCCTCCAGTCTATCGAACCGGTTCTTCCAAGCGAGCGTACAGTACTTTCGCGGCATCCTCGATAAGGAAGACGAATGACGAACTGAGGCGCGAAGTTACGCTCGAACAATCATTGGATCTTAATATATCAACCACCGAGATCACCAACACTACCGCCTCGTTAACAGAAGAGTCAGCTCCGGCCATTGATGAACCACCACGCCAATTTTGGAGTCATGTCTCCCAACGTGGACCAAATGGCCGAAAGCCCATTGTGCATTATTGCCGGACCCTCGAAAGCACAGAGGAAGTGTCAAAGCTATTTCTCAAAAGCAACGTCATCGGCTTCGACATGGAATGGAAAGCACAAGCCAGTGCCTCAGACACAATCCAAAATAACCTCTCCTTGATTCAAATCGCCAACGAGGAACGCATCGCTCTATTCCAAATTTCCCTCTTCAAACCCGCCCGCACACTAGATGACTTCGTCGCGCCTTCATTAAAGCGTCTTCTTGAATCTACAGACATCACAAAAGTCGGCGTCTCGATCAAAGCAGACGCAACACGACTACGCAAATTCCTCGGTATCGACACCCGTTCGATATTCGAATTAAGTCATTTATTCAAGCTCGTCAAGTATGGTCAGACAGAGCCAAAACTAGTCAACAAGCGAATGATCAATCTCAGCGAGCAAATGCAGGAGCACTTCGGGTTGCCGCTTGAGAAAAGTGAGGATGTGCGTTGTGGTGATTGGACTCGGCCATTAAATTATCGCCAGGTACAGTGTAAGTGCATTTTATTATCCTTCATTCATCCTGGGACTCTCTCAATTTTGAACTGATACTAACCTTGACTGATAGACGCAGCAACGGATCCCTACGCTTGTATTTGTCTTTTCAATGTCATGGAGCGGAAGAGGGTTGCTATGGATCCAATGCCACCCCGTCCTGCGCATGCAGAGTTGAATCTTCCGATTCTTCTTTCGGAGGGAAAGGTGGTAAATGTCGAAAAGTGGGAAGATCTTTGTACAACTTCTGATCTTGATGTAAATGGGCGCTCTTGAATCTTGGCTGGACTCTTCCGGCTCTTCTTCATTTTGCATTCTCTGGAGCATTTGTTGTTCTATCTTGTATATTTGTTGATTTCACATAGAAGTGGGCATTGCATCTTGTGTCAATTATCTGTGAGACTATTGTTATTCCATTGTGGTATATACCGAGGCGAAGGTTTGTATCAAATTCGTAGTGAGTATTGCTACTAGCAGCATTTACAAGTAGTACTTGTGGTGAGTATCAGGCCGGGAAGCTAACTTGTACTTGAGCGTGCATTGAACTCAAGACACACTGTGTCTTGATATGGTAAAAAGCCCGAGGATAAAAGCGTGAAAGTCGAGCTTGAGGGCATCTCAACTGGGTATATTGATCCAAGACCTAACTAGTATATACAAATGCAAATTATTTCCAGAAAGAAATCACTCAGACGACTCTGGCAGTATCTAGATGATAATGCAACCTAACCTCTCAACGGTAAAACCTTCGACATCAGAACTTCCTGCCGACAAAGCGGACACTCCGGTTTCTCCCTCACCCAATCCCTCACACAAGTCCAACAGAAAACATGTCCACAAGTCGTAACACTAGGATCCTTAAACACCTCCAAACAAAGTGTACATTTCCGCTGCTGTCCTTCAGGAATCCACGCAACAGCACTTGGTTCTTCTTCCAAATCATACCTAGCCGATGAAGCAGGAAGAACCGGAACTGTAGACGGATGCTGAATGCAGGGAATAAGACCACCGGTCGATTCAGCGCGATTCCCATCAGTACCCGCAGCGAGAGAGTCATCTTCGTTCACAGAAGCACTGATCTTGCGCACGTGAAGGAAACCCTGGACGGCAATTTGTAGGACCATCAAGACACCCAGTACTTCGTAGCCGACACGTTGTTCATTTTCGTCGATTTTCTTCGTGAAAACGTAGCGAAGACGCCAGATGCGTTTAGCCAGGTGATAGTAGCTACCGGTAAAGTAAAAAGTGACAATACTAAGGGCATAAATTGGTGAGACCGAAGTGAGGGAATCAAGATGTTCAAGAATATATTGCTGCAGACGCAACTTTGTGAAGAAACGGCGTGGCGCCGTGGGACCCGTCTTATTGGTCGGGGATACAGCATCGGGAGTTGAAAGAATTGGTTTATTGAGGAGTGATGCTTGTTGAGCGGCGCGGGATTGCTGTTTTGCGATACTGCGCTCTAATTTTGCACGGACTCGTTGACGAAAAGCTGGTAAGGCCCGTTGTAATGTCCACGGGACAAGAATCGTGCTTAGAATATATCCAACTCGTCTGGAGATAGCTGGGAGGCGGAGGGTATCATCTTCCAATTGAACGAGATCGCAGTATTCTTCGCCGAGAGTGCGATTTCCAATTGCGGTTGTGAGGGTGAAGTAGAGGAGCTCGGTCATGTGTTTGATAGCGTCGGAGTGGGTGTGGGCGTAACGGGCTCCGCGGAGAGAGCGTACGATTGTTTGGGCTTGTTGGACAAGTCCACTGGTGCAGAATACATCTTTCTCGTGTGAGCGGATGATGTCCGGTGATGTTGCAAAGGGGTAGAAATGAGAGGTTGAGGGGCCGAGGGTGTCGGGCGTGGAGAGGGACAGATGAGGGTCGTCGTCGGCCATGATATGGGGGGGTGGATGGTAATCCCGATATCTATCTGGGTGTATGTCTTGTCTCGAATACTATTAATCTCAAATAGTATGTTTACTCGAGATGAATCAATGCATGCCCCGGGACACAGTCAATCAAAGGGGAAGATCGAGTCAGTTGCGGTGCAGGAGCTTCCCCGGCTCGGCGATGGAGACGGAGACGATCCCCGGACTGCCTCGGTTGATGTCAGGTGACTACACCACGTGATATGGGACATGTCAAATCCGATCACGTGCCTTGTTATATATATTACATAATGCTTCCTTACCTAATCATGCAGAAGTGACCGCCAAGAAGACAAAAATAGATGCCGGCGTAGGAAGTACAGACTGTATGTCTGCGTGTTCTTTTATTGATATTTCAGTTGACTATTGAATTGACCCGTATTTGTGCCTGTATCAGTCTTATGGAGTACAAAATAGATTGATCTCTCACTGAAACTCCCCTGGTGCTGTTTCGGCAATCTCAGGCGACACACTTCTGACCAGTGGGCATTGTCAAAGTGGGTGCAGAGATCACCATGATGCCATTGTGGGTTTAGTAACCTCCCTTCAGACGACCTGGATGCGCCCCTGACCGTCGATCGATGCGGATCCTCGCGCTCGCATGGCCTTGCAACCGCTTTGGTGTTTAGCAATCTCCACTAGGGCCCAGCGAGGGCCCAGACTAGTTGCGTTTTTAGTCGAGGGTTGCGTCCGCAGTGGCCCCGGCCTGAAGTGGGTTGGCTTAATAACACTTCCCACTCCCCGAAAGCGGACGTGGACGCGGCACTCTCTGCAATTCACCTCTTCTTTTACCTCACCTCACCCCTAGTCATTCTTTTTTTTTTTAATTCCCCCTTAACATTGCGTGCTGCTCCCCCACGGGGATCTTTTGAAAGAAAACTATCCCTTCACACTCCTCCCTCCCTTTTCCCCATCCATGGAATAATGGGGCCTGATCAACATGCTCAATTGGATGGCTTTGGGCTAACCTTCCCATTCCCCATCCGGGTGGCTGCTCTTCTTGTGGCTGGTACGTGAATCATTCATGGGAAGATCTGGAGATCTCAGCTTTCCAAAGTGTTGCCAGTGCTAACTTCATAATCAGGCTTCTGGGGGTGGGCCATCATCCTTCAGTATCTCGAAAGGACCGACATTGTAAGTGTGGCGCAAACCGCAACCCCTCTGATCGTCTACATTTGCAACATTTCTCCGATTTGGATATCAGTACTCCTAACAATTTTCTGTCTATAGAACATCTTTAATCTCGTCGGGTATCCTTCGTCTCCTCACTCACGACACCACATCGCCGCCTATCGCTTAGCCTTCCTCTTCACCATTCCCCTGGCCATCTGGCAAATCGCTTTTTGGGTTGCTACACACCGAGTCTTCGAACTAGTCGAACGTTTCGATTTTATCCCGCAATCCGTTTTCGTCATTCTACTCCTCATCCTCATCTGGCCACTCAACAAGGCCTCCCGAGCCGGCCGTGTCCGTTTTCTCCTGACTCTGAAGCGAGTTGCCATCGGTGGATTGGCCGAAGAACCCGGTCCCAAGTTTGGTGACATTCTGCTGGCAGACGCACTCACGAGCTATGCCCGCGTATTAGGGGATATCTACGTGTCCTTCTGCATGTTCTTCACTGATGGCTGGCACTCCACCAACAAACCGAACCGGGCCTGTGGAAACGAAATTGTCGTGCCAATAATTCTGGCCGTTCCAAGTATTATTCGACTCCGCCAATGTCTGACGGAATACATCAGAGCATGCCGAGCTCCAGCTCGACGAGGTGTGCCCAATAGAGCGAACCAGCATCTGGCTAACGCTCTCAAGTACTCCACGGCTTTCCCGGTGATTTGGCTCGGCGCCAAACTCCGCAATTACAGTCCTCTTGATTTCCACGGCTACAGCGAGGTCACTATCATGCGTCTCCTGTAAGATCAGCCATCTTTCTCTTTAATTCAAATGGACCAAACCTCCTCTAACAAAAATCCGCACAGGTTTATTGCATCGTTTATCAACTCCAGCTACTCTTTCTGGTGGGATGTGGTTAAGGATTGGGACATGAGTCTCTTCTCCCAGTCGCGCTCTGATTCGAGTCATCCCTACGGAGTACGATTCAACCGTTGCTTCCACTCCGATCGACTTTATCACTTCGTCATCATTGCAGACCTTGCACTCCGATTTTCATGGCTATGGCGCATCATTCCGGGCTTTTCATGGCTTCCCGAAACCGAATTCGGTCTCTTCGTCCTGATGTTCCTAGAAGTGGCACGTCGGTGGATGTGGGTTTTCTTCCGAGTAGAGGCTGAGCATTGTAAGATTCACTCTCCCATGTGCCCTCCCCTGGCGCCTCTCCTGGGCTCTCTCCCACGTACAGCAACAGATATCTGAGTTTGCCTCCCACGCTTTCGGATTACTCCGGCCTGAACTCATTTGCTAACAACCCATTTCTTTTGCAACAGTTCGGACTAAACTCGGGCCTAATTATGAACAGCTCCGACTTGGCGATTCCAATAAGGTTGATCTGGATTAATTAAAATGTCATTCCCTGACTTGTTTATTTTTGAATTTTCGTCACCCTCTACCACATATCGCCTTTGATAGAATCTTTGGACACGAGCATGAGACACAGAAACATTTCATCACATTTACATCTTTACCAACCCTTCTCAAATACTGTCTAGAATATTCATAGATACGAGACGTGACTCTGTCTGATTTGCTTTGTATCTGGAAAGCACATTGATTTCTCCCTGTTACCTCCCTGTTTTATCATCCACTTCCTGATGGATACTTTCATCCCCCTACATCTCTCGCCAAGTACCGTCGCCAACTGGCCATTCTTTACTCCTTCTATCTCGGAATTGGGTTTCACCGGCTTTACGTTCGGCTCATTGGACAAGTGCATCGAGATGTCCTCGATATCTGGAGGATGTGAGACTGCACCATGATTGATTTCGGCGGCTTCGAAACGTCTGACACATTTCCTGGCTAGCCTGTGTATATATAACTGATATTCTTTTTCATCTTGCTTTTCGCATTTCCGTTTACGCTTTCTATAGGAATTTCGTTGGGTCGGGTGTGAATGTATGATATGGAGTTAGGGGACTTCGGTCCTGTGCTAATAACAATGGGATCATTTCGAAGTACTCGTCTTTCCCTGCAATATTCATATTATTTTTTGCTTTCAGCTTGGATGAGTTCTGCGTTTTCGAGATTTCATGCTTGTGAAAGGCGATCTCAACACATTCGACAGATCAATTTCATTTTCACAATTCTTTGGATACTCGGTCGTCTTTGCTTCAATTTCCTTCTACTACTTGCTATATACAACTCGAAAATTGATCCCGTACGGACTGCGTACTGTCAGTTCTACCAGTAACCTGAAATCGTGAACCACTTATTACACTAGTCTGCAGGATAAGGAAAGATCATATCTCAACAATTACACCGGAGTCATTCCATTCAGTCGACCATTCACTTTTACATGTTAACATACACATACTCACATACTTAAGTACTCAGGAATTCCCTTGATAGCCTCATTTATATATATCCGCGCTCAGCCAGGCTGCTAACCTTGAAGTTTGATGGTACGTTCCAGCGTACCAGAGAGAAGGTTCTCTCAACACCCCCAATTCCGAAATATATATCCAGAACCCTAGTCGTCCCCATACGGATCTGCACCAGCTTTAGTGTAAAGTTCATACCCTGGAGGGTACAGGATTATGCAATCTGCTTTCGACCAAGCTTGACTTGCTTCATACTATGAATAAACACTTATGTAAGTGTTTAGAACGTTCATAGGTGAGAAAAATTGAGAGAAAAAAATTGACTGCTACATCGAGAAAGACGAAGATAATGAACTACCTAGTAGGTACTAGCCCTATATAATGTCTCTAGGATACAAAAATCTCATCATTAACGCTATCTTTTGTTTTCAGCGGCTGATGTATATATATACACCGTGAAATGAAATGCCCTATAGATCATGGGCTGGGTGGGTAGATTGAATGTGATGTCGTGGGTGCTATCACAAGGTCGTGATAGCACCAATTTGTATATTTTTCTGGGCGTGGTTTCATCTTGTGGAGATGATACACCGGTTCATTGTTCATGAAAATAGAGAGAATATTAAGTACTATGTATACTATACATACCAGCCGTAAAATATTAGATATTTCATGAACAATGAAAGTATACGTGCAAACCTGGAATTTCTGAATTTAGTTCAGTGTGATCTTGTATATCAAGCATTGGTATCCTTCAAGACCATTGTAGCGCGAGCTATACATTTGGCAAAGACAGCTACTATTATCGTTACTGAAAGACACCTAGATACTATCTAGGTGTCCTGGCCTGTTTCATGCTTTCAGTGCTAAAGGGGCAAATAGAGTAGGACTAACTCCATTGAATATGATCCTCTTTCTGGAAGAGAGAGACAGAGGCCTGTTGGGATAATTCAATCTTCTATTCAATTGCAATTGCCGATTTCAAATATATACAACCTGCTAGACTGGATGGATGTCTTGATACCAGCAACTAGAAAGAGTCCTTTTTATGGAGATGCATGTAAAACATACTTCGCGAGGCAGTTCTACTGGCTTGATTGTGATTGTTAAATTAATGATACCTGAAGATGAATCTATTTGAAAATGACATTAACTATATAAAGCATGAGATATGGAAACCAAAACAACGCCCGCAAAACAAAACTCCTAAATCACCCTGGAAAAATACAAAAATAAATAGAAACAAACAGATGGGGAAACTATAGCACATGAGAAAAGCTCAAAACATAAACCTGAAGTACAATATGAAAAACCCAAATGAAAAGAACCAAAATATAAATCTTAGATGCTATAATTCAAAAAGTCCGCTGATATCATCCCTGTCGTAAGTACCCCGTACCATACACATTCCTCAATGCCTACCATCCCGTCGATCAGATCGACGCGGGGGAGGGGTATGATTCTCAAAAAGATCTTCAAGGTATGCACTCGGAGCCCGACCCTGCTGCGGTTGACTTAAGTTCAGAGAGCTGGTTGACGCACCAACATATGAGTGGCGTGAATTATGCGACGCATCATGATATGTACCGGTAGGTGGAAGTGACGGTGAACTGGGCGTGTACCCTGTAGGAGAAGTATACTGGGCATTTCCCCCACCGATCGAATCTCTCGAGTGAGTACCAGCAGCTGTGTAAAATCCAGCAGGAAGGTATGTTGATCCGCGATTGTTTGTCGCATTGAGACTGTGATGTGATCCTGCGCCGCCAGCTGTAGGAGAGTAGAAAAGACCGCTACTACCACTGGGAGTTCGTTTAGAAGGTTTGTAGCTTGCGCGAGTGGCTGCGCCGAGTTTCTCTAGGGAAACGTCGGTCGCTGGAGCCGGCGTATAGGTGCCACCGGATCGCTTCTTGCGACTTCCACGAAGCAAGCGCTTTGATTCAGACTGGGCCATGGCTGCGCGCCTTACGGATCTATTGACGGACCATGCTACCATCCCGCGCCAAGCTAGTACGGCCAATCCGACCAACCCGAGTAGAGCACCGACAGCGATGAATACAGTCCCCTCCGGGGTATTTGTTGTTTGCATGTATGGTGCATTTGCGGTGGGAGGTACGGTAACTATGGGAGCGGCGGTTGTGGTGGAGGATGAAGTCGAAGATGAAGAAGTCGTTGTTGTGGAAACCGATGTTGTGGATGTGCTATCGCTGGTCGATGTTGTACTTTCGGAGGATGTCGACGAAGATGACGTTGTAGTCTCCATACTTGTAGTCTTTTCTGACTTAGTAGAGGAAGAGGAGGATGAAGAGGAAGTCTTGGTGGTTTTGTCAGACGAAGAAGATGAAGTTGATTCTGCAGTTGTCGCAGCAGTGGTCTCGGTCACGCTAGGAGTGCTGTCACTGGTCGAGCGATCGTCGGTGGTCTGGGCGGCCTCGGCCGTGGTATCTGACTTTGTATCCCCCGCTCTCTGGGCAGACACTTGAGCAGTGATGGCGAGAACCAGGAGGAAAAGAATGATGAATCGAGACTGGGAATTGCCCAGTCCTCGTGATAGAAACCGCATGGTTTCCTAGGCCAGTAAACAAAGAAACCAGTCGATTCTCCACAGCGGGTCTGTGGAGCGTGCTTGTCGACGACGATCAGCCTGGGTGTACAAGGTAAAGAATCGTCTGATCTCAAGCAACTTCAGAGACCCTTGTCCTTGTTATTCACAGCCCTAACCGGCGAAAGCGGTATTGTAGTTCGTCCTGGTTTGGAGGAGGCCTGGTTGGCCCTTCTGTCTGTGTTCCTGGCAGATCAGGGGCTCGAAACGCCAGATGTCTACGGGGTGTTGCTGGTATATGAGGGGTAGATCGTTTATGGTCCCCTCCAGTAAAACGAATGACTATTCTCCAATTGGGAGACAACGAGCGTCAAGAAATCGCAAAAAAAGAGAAGAGAAAAAGAAGAGCAGTTTTGGGGTAAGCGAGAACTCGACCGAAGCGAAAAGACAAACGAAGCTAAACCTGAAGCCTCAGGCAGAAAGCCGGGGATGTCACATGATGATTTCATTCAAAAGGAACAAAAGACGTGGTTGATGTATCATACAAAGATATAATAAAATACGCAAGAACAGTGCCCCTGAGCCCGAAAAAAAGGAATAGAACGAGGAGAGATATGAGAATAAGAAAAGGACTTGGTAGGAAACAGGCAGTTATGAGTCTAACCCCTCCATATATGCATGACTACTGTTGCTTCTTGATAGCCGCAGAAGTGTCCTTCTCAAATGCAGCGTAGGGTACTTGAAGGCTACCCAAAGCATTGACACCGATATAAGTGATGAGGATGAAGATGAAGAACGCAATCAGTCCCATGAAGATACCTGTGCCGATATTAATACATGTGTTCTGCGGAAAGCCGTTCAGAAGGGTTACGAACCAGGAGTAAAGTATTGGTATTCATCGAATAGAGAGGACCGACGGTCTGATGTAGAATCATTCGAGCTAGAGTCATATGAGGAGTAATCACGCTTGAGGTCCATATGAATGGAGTCCTGGTAACTACCTCCATCGGACTCGTAGATGACGGAATCGGTCTCGGGGAACTCGCGGGGCGAAGTGACGTAGAGAAGAGTATACTTGGAGTTTGAAGGAATGCGCTCGATGATATCAGAGACCAATCCATCTAGAAAATCGTTAGAAACCAAATATTCATAGCTCTTCATGATGCCATCAACCACGTACCGTTGTCGGATAACTGGTTGGCGCGATCAGATCCCAAGCTGAGCATGGGGAATTCAATATCGATGATTCGAGGACCAGACTCAAAATACGAGGGGTATTCTCCAGCTAATTTCAAATGTCAGCTTCAAACTTCCAACTCCCATGCTAGCAGCACCTTATTCTTCGCTTCAAGAAGGTCCTAAGGATATCTTACAAGATCCATCAATGGCAGTAGTCTGCGCCTTGCACTTCTCCTGAAGAACGCTCTTGATCTCCTTCCCATCCAACAGCCCCGCGACTTCGTTGACGCTCATCTTCGAACGAATAGACTTGTCCTTGCCCATCACCTTCGCGCCAAGGCGGGGTGCGGACTTGCGAGTCGAGAAATCGGAGCTGTGAACACCAGGTTGGTAGACAACGACATAATAGTCAGATGGACAGGTTGCAAGAGAGGAGGTTATATCGTCGAGTAACGAAGCGCTGGTCTTGATGTAGGCGGAGTTCGTCAACAGTCTAGGGAGTGATTAGCTGGCCGAAGCTCTTGGGAGGTAGACGGGCTAGACAAACTCAGAGGTTGACGCAAGAAAGAATGGAGAAGTATCACGGAATGCATTAACTGCAGTTGCCCCAAGGGCAAGCAGTCCGAACCTGCTTAGATGCATGGTGTGAGGTGGAGAAGTTGGACGGGGGGGGAAGTGGAAGGTTGATGTTGTCAACGGGAGAGTCTAATCGGCCGTCAATTCGGAGGCGGTCGACGGGCTCGGCCCGCCTGAGCTTCAGATCCAACCCAACTTTTTTTTTTCTTTTTGTCGGCCTTGAGAAACTTCTTACCAGCACACAAATTGGGTGCATTTTGGACAATCATTAATTGATTGATTCGGGACTTTCTACCGTTCGCATTTTCTGGGAAAGGATATTTCTACTATGGGCCCCTCTGTCAAGCGACGCAAGGTCTCCAAAACCGAAGAGGTCAATTTCGACCCCGATGCCCGTCATGAATTCTTGACTGGATTCCGCAAGCGAAAGCAAGAGCGCATTAAGCATGCTCAAAATGCTGCAGAGAAGAGATATCGCGAGGAGCGCAGACGTGATCGTGCAAAGGTGTGTCTCCATTTCTTGCAGAATTATCTTTTCCAGACATGGGCGGAGGCTAATCTAATATGTTCGATCTAGTTGCGCGAGGATCGTGCCCAGGAATACAAGCAAGCTATGGAAGAACACCAACGACAATTGAAGCGTATCCAGGAAGAGGATGGCGACAGCAACGACTCAAACCCAGAGGAAGATGAGGATGAGGAAGAATGGGGCGGTATCGAAGAGCCACCCGCGGTAGACTATGAAGCGGAATATATCGACGAAGACAAATACACAACCGTGACCGTGGAGGAAATGGACGCATCACGAGAGGGTTTACGAAAGGCAGTACGAGGGAGTGACTCGGAGGAAGAGGAAGAAAAGGAAGAGGAGGCATCTGCAGAGGAAGTTACGCCGGCGAAACCCGCTAAAAAGGCAAAGAAGGCCACGGCAGATCGACCAAAGAAGAAGAAGAGACAATTCCGGTACGAAAGCAAGCAGGACCGCAAAGTGAATGCGGCCAAGCAACGGTTATCCAAGTCCAAGAAGGCCAAGGCACGGAGGGAACAGTAGTCAAAAGGGAAGATGGCCTTGTCTTGTTTTATTTCTGCTTTTTGCTTCTTCTGTGTCGATTTTATTCTTATACCACACCATATGCAAATATTGCTTGCGCATTATATATCTATGATATCACGAGACTGTTGAGGAGGCACAAGAAGATGGTGAATTAAAACGATTCGAGTGGGCACCATAGTCAATCTGACAATATGACATTTGTGATATGAATGCTGTCTCGAGCACGATAAAGGGAGGGGAAGTACCCTATGGTAACGCAACCGGCCACTGTATGATAACAAAGAAAAACAAAACAGAGAGCTCGAAAAGGGAAGTGAGCCTGCATCCCATCCGATGTTGTCCCGACACCCTACACCGATACCCAGTGTCCTGCTTAGACGTTGCTGATGGAGACTTCCAGCTCGTGCAGATCCTTCTCCAAAGCGGCGTGCTTCTGTGCCATCTCCTCGTACTTGGACTCCCACTGGTCACGTTCGGTCTCCAGTGCCTGCACCTTGCGCTCGTAGTGACCGGCCTTGACGTCGGTTTGGCGGAGCCTGTTGATCTCAATGTTAGCTGTCTGCCTAACTTTTGGAAAGACCATGAATGTAATCATATTTGGCATACTTCTCATTTGTCTCACGCAGAGTCTTGTCGTTCTCCTCAGCCTCCTCCTCGAGGAGCTGCACCCGCCGCTGAAGAGCCTCATTTTGGGTATCGTGCTGAGCACTCTGGTTGGCGGCATCCTTGGCGTCCTTGACAGAGGCCTCCAGCTTCTCAACCTCCTCCTCGAGAAGTTGGTTGCGATGGTTGAGGGATGTGATCTCCTGCTCCTTGGCCAGGTTCTCCTGCTCGAGGGTCTTGACCTTGCCCTTCAGCTCCTCAACCTCATCGTGAGCCTCGTCAGCCTCCACGCGGAGGGCGTTCATGCGCTATTCAGAAAAATGGATGATTAGCATTATGATTGTCGGCAGTTGCAGGTTGCAGGAATGATATGCACGGGACGGGGGTTAAAGTGGTGCAAAGGGGGACAGCTTTGTCTAAGCTACCCCGCCAGACCAGGGGGCGGGCTAAGGGAAGGGGAAATCCAAAATATTTACCTCCTTAATCTTATCCATGTTTGTGAAAGTATTTGAAGAGTGGAAAGTAGGGTGGGGGGAAGTAAAGAAAGTAATATGTATGGATGAAAAGAAGTTTAAGGCTGTCGCTCAGCGTAGCCGGAGGGGGCGGTGGGTGGATTGGAAATGGTGGGGGGAAAAGAAAGGGAAAGGACTATTTTGGGCTGAGTTGGGAGAAAGAAGATGATCATGAGGCGGTATACAGTACCCGTCCACTAGGCACAAACTACGTGGCAACCAAAGTATCGGGTACTTTACCGGGTGACTGTCGTGTCAATGGACGCCCTGAGTGCCTCAGGCATAAATAGTGTACACAAACGCCAAGGATCGGTCAGCCAATCACGGGACTGCGATCGCCGCGTCTCCACGGGCAACCAGACTGACGCTTCTAGAGCTCTCGTCCTCGGTTGGTGGTACTCTTCAATTCAATCTACCACGACTCGAGAGATTGTTTGACATAAGTGTTTATGAAAGACTAAATTCGGTACATGATTACAGTCCATTCATACTCGTCGCCATGCTGGCTCTTCGTGACCAGGAAAACCTGGTAAACACCCACCAAACCGCCGCCGCCGCCAAGCCTTTGAACCAAGGCATGAAGCAACTCGCTCCCAAGACCCCCGGCCGACAGATCCCTCTCAGAGATGAAAACAACCCGTTGGCCTTTGGAAAGAATACAGTGAAGGGAAATGGAGCTCGTCAGGAGAATGGGAAACCCGGAAAGCTGGCTCCAGTCACTCCGATGGGTACGCGATGCCTATGTTTTGATATACAGTGCAAGTGATTCAAGCTGACTGAAATTCCGTGTCAGAGCCTCGCAATCGCGCTCCTCTAGGTGTGAAGACGAACAACCCTAAAGCCAAAGCTCCTCAGACACCCGCCCCCTTCGGTGGAACGCTAAAGCCCGGCAACACCAATCGACGCGCCTCTACAGTCCGCAAGAAGACCGGTCCAGCCGTACAGCCATCCCAGACTAAGGTTTTCACCGAAACTGCCCATGATGATGTGCCTGATATTGAATACATGCCCCCAAAGCCGATAGGTATGCTTTCAGCGTGAAATTGAATTCAAAGATATGAGCGGCTACTAATTGGACCTCTAGATTTGCCCGATACTCCAGATGATATCACATATGACACAACATTCCCTCAATTCCGACCCAAGAACCGTGCACTTGGTATGGAGTCAGTGTATGGAAAACAAGAAGTCGGACTCGATGGTCTCACCCAAAAGGAGCGGAAGTTCCGCGAGAACTCGTTGAAATGTGATCAAATGGCCGAAGAGATGATCATGAAACAATTGGATAGCATTACCTTCAATGAGTCAAGCGAGGACGAATCTCTAAAGGCCCCAGCTCCCAAACCAAGAAATACACGCTCTAGAGCAACCTCAGCTGCTCCGCGTCATACTCGCACTGTCTCCACGCTTCGCTCCCGTGAAGCCGCCAACGCTTTAGCTGCGCCAAAACCCACAGCTGGCCCCGTACGTGTGGCACCGGCACCTAAGTCTCGACTCCCAGCCGCATTGATGCCAAAGAAGAAGACCCGGGTTCCAACCAATCCTTCGTCCATGCGTAACACCGCTGCTGCTGTCACATCCAACAACACTCTTGGATACTCCAAGGGACGAAGCGTGTCATCCACCCTTCACGATAACAGGGAGGGATCCAAGCCCTCCGACACTCACACTACGCTCTCTCCAGAGACATACATCCAACTCTATGGTACTCCTCCACTTGACTCGGAGATGTGGACCCGTTGCAAGGCCGCGGGCTGCTTCGATTCTCCAGAAGAGACCAGCACCGCCCAAGAGCTCGACGAAAACTTGCCCACTTTCGAGGAAGATGACGAGGCTTTGAACTTCCAGCTGGCTCTGTAGTGGACCCTCTGGGATCAATCACTCTTAATGACTTTTGATCACTATCATTGAATTATTCTTTGCTATGTACTACATTGGTACCATTATACGTTTTTCTTCTCTTTGGATGGGTCATCGAATAGGATTATTGGTGGATTGGGGCGTATGGTAGGGAATTGAACTCTTCATATTTTTCATCCTGGGCTATGTTTTCCGTGTGCTTAGGTATGAAATGAGTAGGCGGGGAGTTCTAGAGTAAAAGTCTAGAAGGGACATCAACCGGTGATTAGATGTATGATGTACTGTGATCAGGAACCGGACTCGATACCTGGAGACTGATATTCAGGGTCCACTCGATGTAGATCACTCAAGAGCGAACAATTGACTTGCCTGCCTGAAAAATATAATTGGGACTGTCAATATACCAATATTATTTTCTTAAGTCTATCTTTACTACTAATACTGTGTATTCATCCATCCCCATCGACCATCTATATCGACTAGTAAGTAGTGATGTTAGAACTTGTATACTTCAAGCTTAGAGCTTCACCGCCCCCAACTGCCATCTATTTACTGTGAACTGCTCTCCTTTTACCCTTAATCCTCTCCCTCAATTCGTTCCCTCGCAGCCATGACGACCCTCCATCCAGAGTCCATCGCGGACTTTGAGTTCATTCAAACACCGGCCGCCCCTGTACAGTCCAAACCCGCCTTCGACTGTGGTGTACCAACTACTCTGGTTAGTACAGCCACCCCCGTGAAGCTCCGGTAATCCACGGGACTTGAAATCGAACTTACTCATGGCGATTATTCCCTTTAGTACCCGTCCATCAAGAATGCTCCTGTTCCGGCTGACTCGCCCGGAAGTGACAGCTTCTCCAATGGATTGATGTTCTTCCTCCTATTCGTGGTGCCATGGTACCTAGCCCGCCAGGTTGGCGGCGGCTTCTACACCACCATCTTCTTCGCTCTTTTCACGACTATCCCCGTTCTCATGGCTTTCTGGAGTATTTCCTCTTCAATCTCACCCCGCAAGACCGAGAAGGCCAAGTACTGTGGTCGTCCTGTTGAATATTACTTGCAATTCCACTCTGAGCATGATCGTGCTACATACCGCGGCAAGAGCAAGATCCCCATGGAAGTTTTCTATGAAAAGTACTTCAATGGCGAGGTTGATTTCAAGATCGATGCTTTGGAGGCTCTGGAGTACCGTCATGATTGGGCGAACTTCAAGTTTACCATGGGTCTTTTCAAGCACTTCCTTTTCGGCTTCATTCCTGAGATGCTTCTCCACACTCGTTCCCAGGGTATGACGATTCTCCGCTGTGAAGATTCCTTGCCGCTTGACCGTTGCTAATTACTCTGTAGATGAGGAGCAAGTCCGTGACCACTATGACCGTGGTGATGACTTCTACGCTTGGTTCCTTGGTCCCCGTATGATCTACACCTCCGGCATTATCGGTGATATCAACAAGGAGGAATCTCTCGAGGAGCTACAAGATAACAAGCTCGCTGTTGTTTGCGAAAAGATTGATGTACAGCCTGGTGATAAGATCCTTGACCTTGGTTGCGGCTGGGGTACTCTCGCTAAGTATGCTTCGGTTCACTATGGCGCACACGTTACTGGTATCACCCTTGGCCGTAACCAGACTGCCTGGGGAAACAAGGGTCTCCGCCTTGCCGGTATCGAAGAGGAGCAAAGCCGCATTCTGTGCTCTGACTACCGTGATGCTCCCCGGGTCGAGGGTGGCTACCAAAAGATCACCTGTCTCGAGATGGCCGAGCACGTTGGTGTTCGCCACTTCAGCACTTTCCTCTCTCAGGTTTATGACATGCTTGATGACGATGGTGTCTTCTTTTTGCAGATTGCTGGTCTCCGCAAGTCTTGGCAGTACGAGGACCTTATCTGGGGTCTGTTCATGAACAAGTATATCTTCCCCGGTGCCGATGCTAGCACCCCTCTTGGATTTGTTGTCGACCGCTTGGAGGGCGCTGGCTTTGAGATCAAGGGTGTTGACACCATCGGTGTTCACTACTCTGCTACTCTCTGGCGCTGGTACCGTAACTGGATGGGCAACGAGGAGAAGGTTGTGGCCAAGTACGGCAGAAGATGGTTCCGTGTAAGTCAACGCAATCTTTAATGCTCTTGAACCCCTTTTTGAGATGAATCACTAATGATTTTGCTAGATTTGGGAATACTTCCTGGCTGCTTCGACCATCACCTCTCGCCAGGGTGGTGCTACCTGCTGGCAGCTCACTCTTGTCAAGAACATCAACTCCACTCACCGGGTTGAGGGCATCCAGTCCCAGTTCGGTCTCATCGGTGCCCGCCAGGCCGCTATCAGCCGTGCCAACGGCACTCTTCCCACTGCCCACATCATCAAGAAGGACCTGTAAATATCTTGTCCGAAGTTATCCTCTCTATCTGACTCTCTGAACTTATCTCAACGGATAAATTGGAAGGGACAGCAGAGGGATGAATGTCTGATGACATGGTGTACCCCTCAGTCGAGGGTAGCGAACATATTATTATCAAGTGTCGGATACAATTATGACGCGAACCAAATATATCAGTGGCCAAAACCCACAAAATACGGGGACGAATCGTGGAGGAAAGTAAGAAGATCTAGGCTGGGCCTATCAACCGATGTACTTCATGTGCCCAATTCGATATTTGTATATTCATTTATATCAAGTTGGCCATCATGGGATCTTGAAGTTGTTTGATCTCTACTTGTTTTCGGTATTCCGGAATTGCACGATATGAATTACATTCTTGTACCAATTCCATATTTTATTTCTACATACTATTTCTAAGACATCCAAGGCTTCATATCCTTTTCTCATTCTCATCACTCTTTTAGTTCACGCAAAAATGCAATCAACCTTCTCAACCAATGACGTAGCCTTTATATTGGATCGCGATCTTCACGGTGGGTCATTTGCAGTCCTCAACAATTCTTAATTCTCCCCTTAACCACAAACTTCAAGTTAGACATACCAACTGTGAAAATAAACGACTCGAGGCCATCAACCTTAATGAAACTACTCGCACTTTTCGCCCTGACGGCCATCATCAGCGCTGAATTCACCTGTATCAAACCAGTCAATCCCATCCCTGCCGGGCCACCCGGTGTATGCTGTAAAGACTTAGACCAAAGTGTTCTCTTGGATTTTGTATACACAGGTAAAACGTGTACGTTCCTTTCATTCTTCGTGAAGATAATCAATCATCATTGTAGAACAGGTTCTCAAAGTACTAATTCCGTTTTTAGGTACTCGAGCCAATAAAGTGGATGAAGCCGATGATGGAAAGACGACGTATAGTCCGTGCCAAGATGGAAAACGAGCAGCTTGTTGTGATCCGGTATGTATATGTTCTATTTGAAGAAAACCAGAGTAGATTGAGCTAAGGAGGTGATAATAGCTTTTGACGAAGTTGAGCGAGACTAGTAATCCCGCTTGTCTTCTTCCGGAGAAGAATTAATGGTTTGGTATCATGATATTCAAGCTGATGTACCATATTGCGATATTTTGTGCGGTAGACTGGTGTTTTGTGAGTTAATATGGCGGTAGATGGTTCAATATTCGGTTGTATTGGTATTCAAGTTATGATGTCTCGGACTCATATAAGTGTCATGATCAGATTGTTTTTTTGGTTGATAGACTGTTTTTGATCTGCTTCATCAGCCATAGCATCAATACTTTGTACAGATCCTGTGCATAATTGAAATTGTTTTCGTGAATTTCGAGTTCAAGAATTTGTTCATCCTTCATTCGGGGGTAGCCCTGAAATGGTTCGACACTGCGATGGTCCAGAAATTCAAGAACGTAGAATTGGCGAGAAGAAATAGAGAGGCTTTTATGAAATTAACAGAAGTCTGATTCAAAAATCAATTCTGGACATAATATCTATGATCATAACTCTCAAATGGTCCTAGACAGTAATACTACCTAACGCTCAACGAAAACCATTCACCACGATTATACTCATTAAGGGATCCGAGAACTCGTCTTCGATAAGATTGGCCCAATTCCACATATCTTGTATTAATAAAGCTCCACCTAAAGCACATTGTTCAATGGGTCATCACACTGACAATGCTTGAGTAAAGTTGACGAGACTTTCAAGCTTTGGAAACATTCTGGTCAGCGGCGATGGTCTCCTTCTCGATATCCTTCGCAGAGCCAGAGCTCTCGGACCGAGGAACGACACCTCCAGAGTGAACGAGTTGCTGATCGATTCGGGCCTTTTCCTCGTCAGTGGCATCGGTAAGGTGTACAGCAACCTCTTCGCCGAAATTTTGCGCAATTTCTTCCAGAGTTAGACGAGCTGTTTCGGGCCAGAAGAAATAGATGACTAGATTGATGATTAAGATTTTAAAGAACCAGAAGGTAATGAGAGATGTGATGTCTAGACTTACTAGGGAGGAAGAAGGCTGACCAGCAGATGATGACCAGATAGTATTTCCAGCCAACATTGTTGAAGCCCATAGGGGCGGTTTCCAATAGAATCAATGTAGCTGGTTAAGTTAGAATATATTCTTCGACATCATTGTGCAATGAGGTGAATATCAGACTTACCAGCAAATTGACCGAAGAGAGAAAAGCCCATTCCAATGGGACGAATCTCTGTGGGGAAAATCTCCGACACGTAAAGGTACATAGTGGTGTCGCAGCATGTACTTTGGAATTGTTAGCATGTAGATAATCAGGAGAAGCATCATAACTATGGACTTACCCCTGGAAAGCCAGATACAAGTACATGAAGAAGATACCGAATCCGTTTCCAACCTTGTTGGTAGTACCTGCGTACTGAGCTGTCATAGCAGCAAGGCAAGATGTGGTGACAATAATACCAGCAAAACCGGTCATATACATTCCGCGACGAGAGTTCACTTTGTCATGAAGCCAGGCACCCAGAGGGTTATAGATGACACCTATGAAACGGTTGGTTTGAGATCATCAAGATTTTGATAGAAGAAAACTTACCGGCAGTTGTCAACCACACAGCGCTCAGGAGTAGAGGCATACTGCCTTCCATACCTAGATTGGTGTAAAGAAGAACGGCATAGTTGTTCTATCACTGTTAGATCGCTATTACTGATAAATGAAATTGAAAAACTCACAATGATGAGGGGACCTCCAAATTCCGCACCCCACTGGGTCAGGAAACCGATTATCATGCGTCGTCGGTACGAAGCCTTGGTGAAAACAGCCTTCCACACGCTGCCATACGCAGCCAATTTCTCTGCCTCCAGCCGAATCTGTTCTTTGGTCTGATAGAACTCCTCCTTGGCAACGAGGTTGTCAGGGTCATCTGGAGTTTGACGAAGATGCTGAAGCACCAGCTCCGCCTCATCGAATTTTCCTTTGGAGATTAGCCAACGAGGCGAGCGTGGCAGCCAGGGAGAACCAGCCAGCAGCACTAATGCGGGCAGACACTGCAGTGCCAGAGGGAATCTCCATCCGAAAGCTGGAATGGTACTTTCAGCATAGTAACAAGCAAATCCAACCCAGCCCGCAAGCATATATCCAAAGACGAGGAAGATAGCGTGGTGACCGACCAGCCAGCCGCGACGCTGGGCACTAGACATTTCGGAGAGGTACATGGGGCAAACAGTGACGAGAATACCGATTCCTAGACCGCAGATGAACCGACCTGCCTGGAACATCCTTTATGATATTAGCATTGCTTATGGTTTTGTGTACAAGGAGGGTTAGTCCCATACTCGATTGAATTGGCACCACCCTGCAGTGCTCCTCCGAACATCGAGAAGAATGCTCCGAATTGAATATTCGCTTTGCGACCAAAGAAATCACAAGACCACATTATGAACAATGTACCCACAGCACCGCCAGCACTGAAGACACCATTTGCAGTCGAGATGACTGGAGTTGTGATCATATCATATCCAGGCTTGCCTTCCGCAGGGAGGTTGAAGTAAGTATACCATCCTGGCTGACCGATAGTACTGGAGATGATTGAAGCACAATAACCATATGTCTGAATTGCAATATGTTAGCTCGAATCACTCGCTTCAACTCTTTCAACAATGGATAAGAAACTAACCATAGACCCAATGGCCACGAAGACAGTCACCAGCCTGTTATAGGTACTGGTTTGGGACCCGAATCTACCCATGATGAAGTGATTCGGGGTCTTGTCCAAGTAAAATGCTCACGCAGATAATACAGATGAAAAGAAAAAGATACAATTTGACATGTGCTCAGTATTGGCAAGACGCGTTTGAATTAAACGTAAAAGACAGAACAAAGGTACCAGCCCTCATCCCCCCATCGTATCAATCAAGGGGGCAAACAATCGTTGACAGCTTTGTGGATCGGATCCACTGAGATGTGGATTGCATCGTTTTAATAGAGTTCGACCACGAAAAGACAAAGGTCAGTCGATCTCTCTAAACAGCGGCTAAGGCTGTCACAAATCATGGGTCGATTGTACCAGACTTGCCCTAATGTATAGATTCAGTATTGACTAGGAAATCCTTCAAAATTACCAGTGCAGATGCAGATCAGTATCACGGCAGAATCAGATAATCGATATTATTGGCAATTCCCAGCCACAATGCGGGGCGAACTGCAACATTGAAACACTTGACTGCGTATTGAAGCTAAAAAAACAAAAACAAAAAGCAAATTCACATTGCACGACGTGGATCTACTGTAAGTTGTGGACTTCAAGTGGAAGTACCCACGAGGGGTCATGCTATGGCCAAGCTCCACTTCAAAGCTTTCACATGGAGAGTTGACAGGAATGCTACTATTTATCCAGCATTCAATAGATGAGAATTTATCAAACATTTGATTCTCGCAATAGTACTTGACTTACCTCATTCAGCAACGCCTTCCGGAATCATGTCTCAATCCCCATATGACATTCCATTCGATGAGCTTCCAAACCCTAGACAGGTCTGGACAGGCAAACCTGGCAGCTATGAGGAGGGATTGGGTAAACTGGCTATCCTAACCCCTGAAGTAGTAGCGAAAGCTGCCGCCAACGAGATCAAAACCGGTCGTCGGGTCACTCTGGGATGGGAGCTGACGAAACTGGATTATCCCAATCTCAACCGTCAGTCATGTCATCACCAGATTGTTCCGCTTCTCGGGGGAGTGGCATTTGATGATATCTATACAATGAATCCTCGTAAGTACCACCATTTGCAGCCTCGGTTTTTCTTTCAATTCAAGTATTGAGACAGTGTATAGAACAAAGTAGTCAATGGGATGGACTTCGTCACTTTTCCCAAACAGTCCCTGGTCAGTCCGAGCGTGTCTTCTACGGAGGAACTACCGTTGAAGAAATCAACGATCGCCAAAATGACCGAATCGGTCTTCAGCACTGGGCACGCGAAGGAATTGCCGGTAAGTCTTAATTTGTTGTTCACTTCTCATGCAATCGACCCCCTGGCACTAACGGTTATCATGTTGCAGGACGTGGAGTATTGATCGACTATGCCACATGGGCTGAAAAAAAGGGAATCAAATATAGCACATTCTCGACACACCAAGTGCGTCTATCCGATATCCTGGAAATCGCCAAGGAGAAGAATATCACTTTCCAAAAGGGCGATATTCTCTTTGTCCGGGTAGGAGTCACCAAAGAATGGGATACTGTGATGACAGACGAGCAAAAGAAAGCTTACTCCAACAATACGAGTCCTGAACATGCTGGCGTGGAAGCAACTACTGATGTTCTTCGTTTCCTGTGGGATACTGGTTTTGCTGCGATTGCTAGTGATGCCATCAGTTGGGAGGTATGAGAACGCAACCCTGATCAATTTTGAAGTTATCTCTGGATTCGAAGATCAATGTCGCAAACCCATGAGAAATGTACTGACTCGCTTAAAAGGTTTACCCTCCTCAATCCCCTGATGTTTTCTTACATGAGTATGTCCTCGCAGGATGGGGTATGCCGATCGGTAAGCATGAATACTCGTTCCCCACTGAAAGAATACATGAACTAAAACAGGAGCATTCCATACAATCAGGCGAACTTTTTGATCTAGAAGCCCTAGCGCGAACTTGCGAGGACTTGCAGCGATGGAGTTTCTTTGTATCGTCGGTGCCATTGAACATGCCCGGTGGTGTTTCCTCTCCGCCCAACATGATGGCCATCTTTTAGGTGGATATTCATTAGTTATAAGAAATGCAAGTACCTAGACTATAGAATCTCCAAGTCCATAAACAGGCTTTCTTCCTTTGACCGAGAACGAGCCGTCAAGCAAACTCAATATAAATGCCGATATTAATTACTGCCAAAGTTTGACGTGAGTAACTTAATTGCACGCCATTTCCAATGAACTTCTCAATACGATTGAATTAAGTTGCCCGAACTTTGAATTTGCCGAAAAAACAGCGATAGTCGATAACTTTGCCCTGTAAGTACTTCTTGAATGAATATCAATTCTTGCCACTCTTGAAGATCGGTGAGAAGATAGGCTGTACTGTACGTACCACATTGCCTATGTAAAACTTGACCCTCTAACAGGACTCCCGAGCTCCGTTCACATTCAATATCTCAGGTTACTGTAAATGTCGATCCACAGAGCTAAGACCCTCCTCCCCAGGCTAGCGGACCGAGAGATCGGGATCATTCCGGTTCCAAGAAACGCCCCAAAAATATGACGAGCGGACGAAATATCGACATGAGGACATAATCGACCGTTGAACTGCAACAATGCATCCTCTAAACCAGGATTCCCCTCTAGTTTAGTACTTCTGATGCAGCAAAACATGCGTGAAGAACGAACCAAATTGACAATGTTCCAGGAGCGATTAACGCGACCTTTTCGCAGTGTGTGGAGCTATCTCGTATTCTGATTCCCCGTCATTATCTTCCAATTCGCTAATACTTTGCTACCTGGTGCCCACCAAACTAAACCTCTGATTCCTTCGATCCACCCCAAACTTACGGGATCCGTTAGCCTGCATTTCGCCCGTCTGAAGAACCCTTGCCCCGGGCAATTGACTGGTGGAGTTGTAGACGTTAAGCTCCACTTTCCGCTTCGTCCCGTGTTATAGCGTGGTCCACTAAGTGCATCTTGGTCTGATCCTTTCGCAAAGAAGTTCCAGAGTCGGAGGTACAATGTACGTAATGCGTTTGAATACCAAGACTGACATCCCCATTCCTTAAATAGGCAGTCAGTCTACACGTGTGTAGTGGCAATAGTCGAACAACACTAGATAACCGATCTTCTACTAGTATAATAATGAATGTAGCTTCTCGGCGTAGGTCCGAATCAGATGGCCGAAATATACCGGGTAAGAGTCGTACATTGTTACAAGTGGTGCTTCGCATAGCCGCAAAGATGGTTTCGGTATTGGAGTTGAATCTGTCACAATGCATTTGTGTCAGTATACTGTATGCCCTATCAGATTACTATGTACATGCACTGTACTAAGCAGGGGCATGATGCAAGCCCTATGGACTTTGCCACGAGGGATCAGTAGCAGTCACTCGTGTTCGGATACCTAAATTTTATCCTGGTATAAGTCTGCTTGATAGATAGAAAGTACGCATTATTTGACTCACTCTTGTATGATACGACTCGGGCAAGCATCCCTTAATGAAATTCCGATGCACGAGAATAGAAGTACAAAGATACATACCCACTCTCCTACAAGGGCATGCACATCGTCTACATAGTGGATAAAAGGCAATTTCCCTCGTGGGGCCGTTCTTCCTTCCTTGAGAAGTCTCAAAAGCTCGATCGGGGCTTTTTCGTCCACCGGTTCGCCGTAGGTTTGAAGTGGATACATGCCAACCCAGCAGTGAGGAACCCAATTGCCGATGGTGCCATGCTTGTTGTATGTACTATGTCAAGTATGGAGTGCTGCTGGCAGGGGTATTGGAGACAATATTATGTTTTAAGTATAATATCTTAAAATAACCCCTACATATCTCGGGCCGTGTTCCTGTGACTTTGCTTCTGCAGTGCTGTTTCGACGGTGTTGATATAATGCCATCCATCATGGTATTATTGCCTCGAGAACCTGGCGATGTCGATATCGATCGCAGTGTACAGAACTGGAACTATGCTTGCCAGTCATTATGTATTATTTTCATGACTTTGTTCTTCGGCCTACGAGTTTATACTCGTTTCTTTATTCTGAATGGGTTTGGAAAGGAAGACTGTTAGTATAGTCCGTGGCCATTCTATCGACACAGCGGCTAATTTGTTTCAAACCTGCAGGGGCCTGTATGGCAGCATGGGTATTATTCCGTTTCTCCCATTCTGAGTATCTTCACTAATGCTCTAGCAAAGTTCCTCGGTGTCTGCTATTCTATTATAGCTCTCATTAGTATGGAATTCGATCTCGTTTTACAGAAGACTCCTTTACTAACGAAATTCTAGTGGGTCACTACGGAGGAGGGCTTCACCTCGACGACGTACCAACCGAGAATTTGATTCCCTTTTCAAAAGTAAGTAATATCTAGCCATTGCCGCCTTTTCAGTCTGGTCAACTGACATCCATGTGATGAATCACAGACCGTATATGTGACAATGGTCATGTACGGACCTACAGCATATATAACCAAATTTTGCCTTCTTTGGATCATGACCCGCGTATTCAGCCCTTTTCGCAAAGCCGTCATCTTCATATATGTCTTTATGGGAGTGATGCTTGCCTACTACATTCCAGCCGTTATTGTCAAGATCAGACTCTGCAACCCAATATCCAAATTTTGGAACGATGATATTGAAGGAAGCTGCATGGATCAGAATGCTATCATCATGGCAGATGCTATCATCAGTGTTTCGAGTGACCTGATCGTCCTTTTGCTGCCTCTTCCCTTAACTATTAGTCTTCAAATGCCTACCAAGAAAAAGATGAGAGTCATCGCTATTCTCGGTGCCGGTGGCTTGGCTGTTGCATCCAGTATCATTCGGTTGGTAATGACCGTGGTAAACGCTGAGAGCAAAGACACCACACTCGCTTTTATGAGAGTCAACATGCTTGGGTAAGTTAGAATCCAACTTTTCAGTTCGTTGGGAAAACTGTACTGACATTCAAACCCTCACATAGAAATGCTGAAGTTTCCATCGGAGTTATCTGCACCTGTCTTCCCGCACTATCTGCCTTAATGATGAAGATATACCACGAATACTCGAGTAACAAAGCCACAACCCACCCTTCGGATTACAAACTGGACACCCTACGAAACCAAAGCAAGACCCAACGCAGTACAAAACAAGCCAGTGTTCGGGAGACAGAATCCGATGAAGATGTGCTCATGTTCAATGCACAAGGGAACCCGAGGATTGAAACTACCATTCACGTTGACAACGAAAGACAAAACACCTCACGAGCTTCGCCTTTCGGGGGCATTGGGATCACGAGAACAGTTGATGTCGATGTCTCTTCCTCTTTGGGTCATTCACAAGCTTAGATGGGGCCATCTTGTAAGAGAAAATTGATGAAATACCAGAGTATTGTCAGAAGAACCACCGTTTCCATCATTTGGTCCATTATCCTTCCGAATCTATACGAGTACACATTTACTATAAAACTCGAGATTCATCTACCTGATACCCAACATTTAATCGATACCGAAGCAATCTACCCAATTATTTCAGTTCTTATTATCAAGAGTGCAATTTAACGAAGGCTCGGGAAAAAAATCATGCAATTAAAAGCTCAATCAATCCGACGCAGCGTAACAAAGAACGCAACGTCTATGTAGGCACTTCCATCAGAAAGAAAAGCCGCGCCAATCAAAATAAAAGACGAAGGAGGTACGGCGTACAGCCATAGGAAATCAAGTAAAACACGCCCATAGCAGTAGATAAACGATAAAGACACACGCCCCAAACAAAGGAATCAGCTACTGCCGCATCTCGCCTGCTTCTTTTCGACACGGTGGTCATGGATATGCCGGCCCTGACCCTGGCCCTGTCGCTGGCCCTCCCGCTGGAGAACCCGCTGGCTCTGCCGTTGGTCCTGACGCTGGAAATCCCGCTGGAAATCCCACTGCCGCTGGCCCTAACCTTGTCACTGACGGTACAAAGCGAACATGTTTCGGCGTTATCCCTTGTTGGGAAAATTCAGGAAGAGGATACCACATGCCACTCTGCTGGTCTTGCACCCACTGTACAGTAAGAGGTGGACGCAAGAATACCGGTGGTCTTACAAGGTCCGGTCTTATGCGTGGCAGCATATCCCTTGATGTTATATCCGTTTTCTTTTCACCAATATAGAGAGTTGGGTTTTCCTCAGGGGCTGTTGCGGCATACAACATTTTCCGTAACCATGGACCACTCAATCTTTTGGGAGGGCAACCAGGTGTATTTGAATCTGCATTAAATACAGCACAGGCTATAGTTGTCCAATCTGCCATTTCCACTTCACGGTCATCGTCATCTTTACCTATCATATTAACTTCTACGGCAATGACTTCACAAATAAGGTCACTGCCGTCTGCTTGATGAAAATCTTGGTAACCCATCAGATGTTTCAATGGAGAAGTGCTAGTTCGTATATCGCCTCCCATAAGCTCTACCATATCATCGTGATATATGCACATCATAGAGCTTCCAGTATCATCCAAAAATCTCAAGTCATATTCCGGATATGCGTCTCCATTTACATCGGTCGCGCCAGTGAATGTATCCAGTCGAACAGCTAAATCTATCTAACATAGAGAATTAGCTATATTCTACGCAGAAGATTGAAAGAAAAAAAGTGATTTAGATCCAAAACTTACATGAAACTCCCCAGCGTTGTTGGCAGAAGTTTTGTATTTGCAGACAAGTTGTTTCGGCTCCAGAGGATAGATCTATACAGTTTTCATTAGAGAACGTCCAAATAACATTAATTCAAATATCGGTGGGTTGTCAAACAAATATAAACATTATTGAAAAACTGTAAACTAACTTACCCCTTCCACCCAAAATCCTCCATCACCTCGATTTTCCGAAGTATTCAACTTCGCAAATGTTTTGAATGAAAATGGTTCTCCACCTGCAATCATTTTGCCCTAGCACCAGTAAGTTATTTGATCATTCCACTAGAGTTTGAAACTTTCATACCCGACACCAGTAAGTTGCATTATCATTCCATTCGAGTTCTCCATTGTTATAAGCATTCAATATCGCTTCAACATTGATAAGCTCTTTACATGGATCCCCGATTTCTTTAAGATGATTTTGTATCAGTCGAAGAGATGCCATCCGTTTAATAACACCCCAGCTTTTGCCAGGAAACTGATTCATCACCGAGCTGAATACCATGATTAGTCACTATTTTTTTCAATGATTAGATGAGGTCCTTACGGCTGTGTATCTCTGGCCTTTTTTAATCTTTCCAGCTTCCTCTTGAATGTTTCCTTGTTGTGGACTGCAGCCTCGATTCGTTCTTCGCATCTTTTAATCCGTCCATCCCAGTCATCGGGAGCGAAATCAGTATCGTCGCGATTGATACCTTTACTAATGACTCTCCCAGAAGATGATTTGGTACGTTTAGCATCAGGGTGGCCTAGAGAATCTGTGACTTCACTTAGAGGACGGATTCTGCCTCTCCTGGAAGATGCATATGATCCTAGTCCGCTTTCCATGTTACGAAAGATGAAACGAGATGAAAAGTAGTAATAGTTAGCTGGTAAAAGACCCTTTGGGACGTGAATAGGCTGTAGAATAGGTGCTACTGAACAAACTCGAGTTTGAAGATACCCCGTCGCCCTACGAAGGCTCACATGGCTAGATATACTTGATTGCGGATGAAGAAGCCAGAGGTTTCCGAGTCAAGATTAATGATAAGTGGCGCCTTGAAAGAAATATTCTTTCATTGTTTCATCCAATGAAAAGAGCAGTGAAGCAGAAGGTCTTTGGTAAGTTGCCCATGTACGATTCGGGGCCAAAACAGGTCGTATGGCTCCTGACTCGAGTTCACTATCCAAATAGTATCACTTGGGCCATCACCATTCCGAATCTTGATCAAAGCGAGACATTTTGTATAGTAAATATGCAGATAGATACCGAGACGGCGGACGTGCAAGATAACGAAGACTTGAATGAATCCAACTCCTGGAATTAGTATAGTTACTGAATTTGGAAGAACAATGGTTCAAGTAGTAAAGACGGTGGTCTGAACAAAAAGAAAGGTGGCTCTTCTTTTAACTCTCAGACAGGCATGAGTGTTCCATTCCATGTGCTCTTTGAACACTACAAATTTGTAAGGGAAGAAATGAAACTCTCTTTCATGTCCACCATCGACGACAAAGACGCCGAGGCTAGACCTGTGGGGACATGGCAGGGGTACTAGATAATTTGCCTTGTTCAATGAATTATACCCCCAAGTTCTATCAGATGTCGAGGCCAATACAGTACAATCTTCGGAATCAGCACCAAGGGAACATCTGATTTCTTTCAGCTTCAGTCGTAATTTTGATGAAATAGAGTGGTACATTCCTAAGACTACGGCTGGAATCTTTCGCCGCTAGCTATTCGCATCTTGGAAGAGATGGCCTGTCAGGTACTAAGGAGAAAGACTTTCAATTCTCAAAGGGTTTCGAAGTAAACCCGTCGCATGAAATCGAATCAAAGAAACCCCTTACACGAGAGTATCGAGTATCGAAATAGTACTCGTATGCGCTCCATCGAACAATACTAGGCTTTCAAGCCCAACTTCAATTTCATTCAACTATGTTCATAACTTCGTATCTACAATTCCACACCAGAGTCACGAGAGCACTGGCCCGAAATTTGAAAAAAAGGGGTATCAAAAGCAGTATATAGCTTAGTCCATGCGTTTGCACAGCTTAGCCTTGCCGGTTCCCGCAGACGGAGCGCAACAAGCACCCGTCGTCTCTGGGTGAAGAGTGGACTTGTTGAAGGTTTGTGCGGATTGCGGGACATCCAAAGCAGGATTCTTAGTGAAGAATCCATCAGGTTTCAACATGACGCTGACACGCTCCATTGGCATGATTGGAAAGTCTTCAATGCGAGGGTTATGAGTGAGACCGAAAGCTATACGGGAGTTAGTGTATGGGTCTAAGGTGGAGAAAGAAGATCGAATAGAGACTTACTGTGCCACAGAACTACGTCCTCATTCTCGGTATTGTCCTTACGCTGAATCCATGTTTCGACTCCCTCGGCTCGCCTGCTTTGATTGGTGAACTCGCCAGCGGCATATAGTTCATCATCCTGATACTTGGTGACCCAAATAGGTTTCGTGGCGAATTCGGCTCGTCGGTAACCGAGGGCATTCTTGTTCACGAGAAGCATTTGGCTGGGTGCTGTTTGAAGCTTATAGGCCACTGGTTTATATGTGATGGGATTATTGATTGAATCGTTGCGAATTTTAAACACGCGGTGACGGTCAACACTGGTATTTGCTGTACCGGAAGTGTTCATGACCGTGGACTCGGTAGTGTAGCCCACGAGCCAGGGATTGCTATCATCTTCCGGCATCGGTACACTGTCTTCGTAGTAGACAGTATTTTTGAACCCATCGATTGCAGGATCAATCCGGAAGGAAAACATATGCTGGTGGAATGGAGCCATGACACCAGGTCCCACATTGGTGCCCCAGGGAACAGTCTGCCCGTTTTCATTATCGAATGGGACGGTAGAGAGGATTCCAGTGGCGCGGACTTCAAGTTCGACATTGCCTGCCTGGTCAAAGATGTATGCAAAAATGTATTCGTAGTTTGCAACGGTACAGATCATTTGGAGAACCAATTGGCGGTTACGCACGACTGTAGCCGCACCTGAGCGGTAGTTGGTGTGTTTGTGTTGTAAGCCATTGTCTTGTTCGTGCATGCAGATCACGTTCTTGAGTTGGACAGGGTTTCCTTTGGAGTCATTGCGATAGCCATCGAAATATTTGATATGGCCCAGGCAATCACATCCGAGAGAAAGCTGATTGGCATTCATGCCAAAACCGGTGTCACCGACGTCGAATGCCTGTTTTCGGTGATAAGGAGCACGAGGATCTTTAGTTGCATTAGCGAATGAAAGAAAAGAAAGTCGGGGACAAAAGACATACCGCCATATGGCACAGTCATTTCGGAAACTGCAAGACGATAAAATACATTACGATTATCGTACGTGATGTTATAAATGACAAGACCCTCTCTGATATTGAAACCAAGACGGAAACGCCACTTTTGCCAATATACAGAGTTCCCGTCCGCCGTATAAGAGGGTCCTTCTGGCTGTTGAACAATATAGGGCTTCAGATCTGTTCTCACGGGTTCATCCAAAAGATCATGGGCGTATTGGATACCCTTGACAGGTTTCCATGGTTGTGTTTGAGTGGTTTGGAAATCAGGACCACCGGGGAGATAATCCATACGGACTAGCTCATGGGTAAGACCATCAAATACAGGAGAGAACTTGCATGGTAGGGAGTAGTGGTTATTCTGGGGGTGATCGACCTCAATCAAATACATGAAGCATTGAAAGAGTCGCCGTGACTCGTTCTCGTTATCTGTTCCGTACATCCATGGGTCATTGCAAACAGTCACACCGGGAGGTAATTGCATCTTCTCGATTTCAGCAAGGACTGCGGGGTGTCTCATGCACATCTCTTCGATTTCAGTGATTTCATCGGGGTCAATCGGTCCCTAGAGTAAAGCAATTTGTTAAACAGTGATTCTTGACCATCACTCACTCCTTTAACGAAAGCTCTTTTACATACCTGCACCTCACGTGGCAGTTCCTTCGCATATACAATGGTCCGCTTGTCGGCGTTCAAGACTGCCTTGTAAAATGCGCCAGTGTCGAGGCGATGGAACAAGGTATAAAGAAGACGGGCTGGCGGAGAAGGCAGAGGACGCCGTAGGCGCTCGGCCTCGATATATGGTAAGACATCTTTCTTGATAGGTTCATTCACATCGATTCGCTTATAGCGTAGCTCCACGCCAGGGAAAGTCGCTTCCAATATACGGACTGCGAGTTTGATCTCCTCCGGGGTGATTGGGTCGAAGGGATGCCGAGCTCCAGTCACCATAGTTAGATGTATATATATATAATCGAAGACTAAGAGATATGAATTTGAAAGACAAAAGCGGAGAAAGACGAGAGAAAAGAAGACGAAATGCTGCGAGTCTGGGGAAATTGGGGTTTGAGGGGGAAAAAGCGGGCAAATTTAAAGGTCGCGCGTATCTTTTTTTCTTATCGCGGGCGATCTGGTTGGACTTTCTCGATTTGGATTAGTGCGGGCTCTCCAAGGGGGTGTGGGTAACCACAGGCGGGGATGGTACAGGCGATTGAATCATAGTTGAGAATGTGCTATGATCTTTCTCGGATTTAGGTCGGAGAAGCCAATCAACTCTATATTATTTCACATATCAATTATCAATATATGCAGGCATTAATTCTCTGACCAAGTGTTTGTTTTCCGAGCGATGTCCCTGGCCGGCGATAAGATCACGTGATGGCGAATGCTTACCCTAATTGGGAATAGCGGGCTGGCTATCAATTCTATCAATTCGCGGGGAAAAAAAGGTGTCTCGTTGCGAGCTTCACGCTTCTTCCAGAATGACGACTTACGCCGATACTGGCTGGGTAAAGTCTTCGGATATTCCCGGAACTATACCGACAAAGAGGATCCGGAGTCGACAATCTGGGACTGCATGGACTCGATCAGGATGTATCACTTGTAAGAGACGTCGTAAAGGTTGCGACAAAGCCAAACCGAGGTAAGTATTTTGGACTGGTTCGATTAACTTCAGAAAATCGCTGACTATTTTATAGCTGCAACAATTGTATCAAGCAGGGTCGAACTTGTGAGGGTTATGGAGATCTTTGGGTACAACCGCTAGGACCGTCGGCGCAAGTCTTCAGCCAGCCGTCTGCAGAAACACCGAAACGACGACGACTGAGTGGTACACCAGCCCAGTCACCTTCATCAACATCATCGCCATGCTCGGAATCATGGTTTCAGGTGCAGCTATCACCTAGCACAATCTCGCCGAGTCCGTCGGTGCCACCTTCACCACGAGGGCGAATTATCGACTTGGACGATAAGGCAGACCACGAGCAGCCAGAAAACCACCCAACCGAAAATTCACCAAGTCCAAACGACATCCTGACAATGATTCCACGTTCACACAGTTTCATCAGCCACCTTGGTGATCACGAAACACATTACCTGCAATACCACGTGGAATTCGGATCCCGACTTCTCGCCAATCTCGAAAGTGACGATAACCCACTACGATCATTGCTAATCCCCCGCGCAATCTCCTCACCTCTTCTAATGAAAGCTGTATGTGCAGTTTCTGCCCTCCACCTCGCCAACCGTTCGGCGGGGTTCAGCGCAAAGACTGCCGCTGCAGGATTTTATGGCCGAGCTCTTGGCGGTATCCGGAGTGCAATCGCCGATAGCTCCGCAAATGGTCTTTCAGATGATACCATGTTAGCAGTTGGACTGCTATGTAAGTATGAAGTTGTCCGTGGAAGTGTGAAACAATGGGTCGTACACTTGAATGCTCTGCAAAGGTTGATTGCCTCTCGTGGTGGATTGGTGGCAATGGACCGTGACGCTGCAGAATTCCTCCGAGGATTGTAAGTCTAGCAATCGGACTAGAACTGACGGATTTAAACGCTAATGAAGGTTCAGATATGTTTATGCATATAATATGGCTCGAATCAGCAATCGTAAACGAATCACACCAAGCGAGGACTTCGCAACACAAACAGACCTTGGTCCACCCAGACTCGACATATATATCGGCTATACAGAACAAATCCTCAACCTCTGCGCAAAAATAGTTGAGCTTCCTTTCCTGCGAGACGATACCATCTCTCTTCGTCTTGCAATTGCTTCCATGTACGTATCGCTTCGCCAATCAAACTCGCATTCACTGACACTCCCAGAAACGACTCCCTCCTCACCTGGTCCCACACCAACACCCACTATATAATTCCCCAAGGACTCACCAACGAAAGTCTAAGCCGCCTCCAACTAGTCGCAGAATGTTTCCGGGACGCAGCATTCATATATCTCCACTCAATCCTCGAACGAATGGCGACACATCCACCACCACCACCAGCAGTCAAGTCTGACATCTCAGATATCCCAAATCTCCAAGATTACAAATCTTTAATCTCACTCCCCAAACAAACCGCCGTGGACAGATGTCTATCCCGCATTGAATCACTCCATTTAGATGATCATTGCGAGTACTCAGCACTTACATTCCCACTTTTCATATCAGGTTGTGAGAGCGAAGTTTTCGCGCACAGGGATCTGGTCGTTGAGTCACTTAGCAAATTACAAAGTAATTTCGGAATTGGAAATACCCAGCGTGCAAAGGAAGTTCTTCGAATCCTCTGGTCAAGAAGGGACGGGTATATCCCAGATCCCTCGAATACGATCAGATCAAGGGAAATCAATCTGCACTGGTTTGATGTCCTGGAAGAATTACAGTGGGATCTGACTCTGGCATGAAGTCAGCTTATTTCAAGCTGTATTTGCTTTTTTTTTTGGAACCCCTCCACAACACGAATCACGTTTATGTAAATGTACTTGATTACAGCATAGAATTGTATTATATAGCAATGAGAAATGCGATGTCCAATTACTATAGTAATGAATTAAATTGAAATTCAGTAGGGTATTTAAAGCCGTATTCGAATACTTTCATCCCATCATGTCCAAAGAAGACTCCAGCAAAACTACAGACAAGCCCTGCACCCCCAAGCAAGGAAATTCATACAATACCAGGATACCACCCGAAATAAAAGGCGTACAGGAATACTATCAACTAAGTCCCATATTTACCTCATCACTCAAACCAAACTCTCGCTCTGCTCTTTCAGTACCACCTGCCGCTCGCGTCGCCCATCGATCGAGACGATCTTGAGAACTTGCAATCTCTTTTTCCCGAGCACTCGTACTAGTACTATCACTAGTAGCGATACTCCCCTCGCGGGCACTATATTGCGATGGTTTCCGGGAGTTGATCGGGCGTGCTGGTGTGCCTCGTCCATTACTCGCAGGAGCATCGGCCGTAGATGTGTAATTTGAGCTTGTCGATAGACCAACATCAGCAGAACCACCACTACTAGCACGTTCTTTATCCTTGTTGCCACTGCTGCTAAACCAGCGCCGACGGCGGGATTTGAGAGGCGTAGAGTTGGAGAGGGAGGTTGTCGCTTCCTCGGGGTCCTTTTCATTGCTTTCCTTTTCCTTTTCGAGGGCTTGCGTTAAGGCTGAGACTGTCTCTTCAGAGGTGTTGTTGCTTTCTTGTGCCACTTCGACTAGTTCGGCGTCTCGGTACCATTTGCGGCGGCGCGTGTATCGGTCCCAGCCATCTTGGCCACGGCGTCCATCATTCCACTGGTAATATTGTCAGTGATCAGGTTGAGACTTTAAGCTGAAGATATTCATACCTTGTTATCATAGTAGACCCATCCCTCCATATTGGACGTCTTCGAGTCCGATTTATTGTTAGAGTTATCTGCACCCTCGACGCGCCATTCACTTCCCTCCACCCAGCGCCATTTAGAATCACCGGTCTTAACCTCTGGAAGTTCAAAGGAGTCCTTCGGTGGGACGGAATTCAAGTGTTCGTCAGTCCAAGCACCTCTTTCAGCAGGGAACAAAGAATATGTCCACCCAATTCCCAGCCATCGCCGTTGGTTCTCATATACCACAAAAGTGAAACGAACCCCAGAGGCATCTCCACGTCGCCGTGTTGCGATATTCAATCCCAACCCCTGGGCTTGGGCCTTTTGCACGCTTGGTCCATCTGCCACTGAAAGACCAGTGAGAAATCCGCAAAGACGGCGAACAGCACGAGACCGCCAGAGAATAACTCGTGAGACTCGAGCTGGACGTGAGTGATAGGTGAGAATTATCGTACCGACTATCATCACAACACGACGGGTGGTAATTAAGTAAAAGGGAGGAAGAGTCAACCCGATCCAAATCGGGGTAACTAGCAAGATACGGAGAAAAAGAGCGGTCAAAGCCGGTCTTGTGGTTGCCGACGTTGCTGTACGTTGAGTAGAGAGGAAATCGGTCAAATCGAGCAAAGGTTCAAGTAGGATATTGCATCTTGTTGTGAAGGTGCGAAGTGTCTCAACAATATCATCCAAGCTCTTCTGATGACGAGTCGTTGTATCTGAAGGGGCCTTGCTCTGGTGCTTTTCTCCGGTCGTTGTCGTCGATGAGAGGGGTGAGTAACGTCGTCCATACATGCCGAGTATCAACCCAACCACCACGAGAATCGGACCTGCCCAAAGAATCACGGCATCACTATAAAGCACGACTGTCCAAAAGGTAGCCACCATTAGGAAACTTTGCCATGGATCTCCGGTTGTCCATGTTAAGAGACCTGCGAACTTGTTCAACGGTAGGAGGAAAGGATGCGAGTAGGCGAGAGCCCTGGTGATGGGCGGCGGCGTAGCCACCAACAGAGGTGACTTGCGATGCACGATGACGCTGGAACGTTGGCGGGAGGTCAAGGCTGAACCGGAAATGGTTGAAGGGGAGAAAGCAGCGATTGTCGGAGGCTGAGAATCAGACTGGCCATCCTGCATAGGCGTTGAGGGTGCCATGGAATCGATCCACGGAAGATCTTCTGTGGAAGTCAGTCAGTATATATAAACAAGCAGCAAACCGCGAGCAGCAGGCAGCAACCTGGGGAAATAGACATACCTAGAGCTGCCATCCAATTATGGAGACTTCATGGGGGAGAATGTGTCAGCTCATCAGGCTGTGGGCGATCATGGCTTCTTAAGAGAAGAAAGGCAGAGAGGTTCGTCGGTTCAAAAGTGATCTGCGGGGGGAGGTGGGCATGTGACTGGGAAATGCCGAGTATGAGTACCATACAAGTTAAGTATTTACACAAACTGATTTATAGCTCCTAATTAATAGTACAGAATCATATATTTAATCATGATTTGAATAAGTGTAGTTAATATAATATAATATAATATAATATAATATATACACTATAAGCTATCAAATTGAATGTATACTGTAAGTACCACTGTTTACGGACTGCTCGCTCTCCGCCGACGCTAAAACGCCCACCCGAAATTTTCCCCTTCTTTTCTTCTCTTCACCTCCTTGTGATCCCCTTGGACCGCTTCCATCCTCCGCCATGGTAAGTCATTTCCTACTAAATCCAGACCCGAATGAGAATACTTTGATGATATTATCTCTCATCTCTGAATAATTCCCCGCTGACCATCCAGGCGCACCGCATCGTTTCCCAGGTCATCGTCACCGGAGCTCGGGTCTTCGGCCGCGCCTTCACCGAAGCCTACAAACAGGCCCAAGCTGCTGGAAAACACAACGCCGGCAAGAAAGGTGGTAGTGCTTTTAGCAGTGGTTCCGGAATCACTCTCGATGAGGCCTGCAAGATTCTCAATGTCAAGCCTCCCGGTGCCGCGGAAACCAACGTCGAACATGTCATGGAACGATTCAAGAAATTGTTTGATCTGAACGATCCTCAAAAGGGTGGTAGTTTCTATCTTCAAAGCAAGATTCTACGTGCGCGCGAACGGATAGAAATGGAGATTCGTCAGGCGGAACGCAAGGTCGCGCAGGATAAGGAATTGAGTGAAGGTTGGAATCCTAAGGTTTACAAGGACCGGTGAAGCAGTTAGTTCTGTACACCTCTGCACTCATGTCCTTGTCGTTTGAATCTTCAACTCTATCCCTGCGACAATTTCTGTGATGCTCTGTCCTGCTCCGTGTGCAATTCTCGTCCACCCGTCTACCCTTCGCTGTCCACCCACCGATCGTCTTTTCTCGTGCGACAGAGAACTCCCGGATTCGCTCGTCTTTTGATTTGGCATAGCATGGCGTTTTATCTTTGAGGGGTTTTGTTGGAAAGATGTCTATATCTTTTTTTTTTACGTTTTTCCATCTCTTTTCTTATAGAGTGGGAGATCTTCCATCCAGACTGCACACTTTGCAACAGTCTGGAATGATCCAATCTCTCCGGCCTCAACTCCGAAGGCCCTGTGTGTATATCATCTTTGTCCTTTCCCTTCTCCACTCCGGAAAATCTATGTACTATAGCTGTAAAATTGCACATGTTATAATGCTTACTCTAACCTCCATTTTCCATTCTCCATTTGCTTCATTCTATTTATTTGTAAACTCCGACTGTATCTGCACGACATCAAAAAAAAAGTACCCGATTCTTTTTTGCCACCGCCATCCACGGCAATTGAACAACTTCCCAACTTCTTCCGAAATGCACGTTCAATTTTCATTCGCGCAAATTTGCCCATCTAGGTAAACTCGACCTTTTAAGGAAACTAGGAAATATGTCCTTGCATTGCATTTATTCTCCAGATGCCCACGACGAATGGCGCCATCCGGAGCGGAGTCTCGGCAAAGCAATAGTTGGATGAGAATGCCCTGTCCCACTATAATCTCCGTATCGGGAAGATTTCAATCGAGATACGCTACTCCAGCCTATTCCCTATTCTCTCCTTTCGCCTTCGAGTTCTTTCTCTCCTTTTTCTCCTCTCTCTTTCATCTAATTACTACTTTCAATCCCATATTCCTTCACTCGCTCACTCTCTACAATCGACGCCAAAATGCGCCCCGCAAATCCACTCTCATCAACCCTCCCCCCATTGATAATGGGCACAGCAACATTCAATTCCCAATATAATTCAGATCCCTACGCTCTCCCCACAACAGAACTCGTACAACGCGCTTTAGCCCGCGGTATACGCGCATTCGATACATCGCCTTATTACGGTCCAGCCGAAGAACTCCTCGGTCAAGCCCTCGCAACACAAACCGTTCAATCAAATTATCCCAGAGAATCCTACCACCTCTTGACAAAAGTAGGTCGTATCGCCTCTTCCTCTTTCGATTACTCCCCATCCTGGATCCGTCATAGTGTACGTCGCAGTCTGCGCAGATTACATACTTCCTACCTGGACGTTGTCTATTGTCATGACGTGGAATTCGTTACACCCGATGAAGTCCTCATCGCGGTCCGGGAATTGCGTCGACTACGTGATGAAGAGGGCGTTTTGCGATATGTTGGTATCTCGGGGTATCCGGTTAACATACTCTCTGGACTTGCGGAACTGGTTCTGAATGAAACGGGGGAACCACTTGATATCGTGATGAGTTATGCGAATTTCACGTTACAGAATACAAAGCTTCGATCCGAGGCTTTACCGCGATTATTGAAGGCAGGTGTAGACGTTGTTCCTAATGCTTCACCTTTGGGAATGGGATTACTTCGTCGTGACGGTGTACCGATTGGAGCAATGGGTGATTTCCATCCTGCGCCTGATGCATTACGTGGTGTTATTCAGGATGCGGCTAGTTGTGCCGATTCTCGGGGCGAAAAGTTGGAAGTTGTTGCTATTCGATTTGCGCTTGAGTCTTGGTTACGGGCTGGGGCGAGGGCTGGTGGACTTGGTGCGCCATTGGCTAAATCGAAGGATTCTGATCCTGGATTTATTTCCGTGGCGAATGTTGGGGCTGGAAGGAGACTTGGTGTTAGTGTGATGGGTGTTAGCAATGTTGCTGAATTGGAGGAGACGTTGCGGGTGTGGAATAGCATTATTGATGGACTTGAGAATTGGGAGGAAGATGATGATGATTCGGAGTATTTTGCTGGAAAGTTTCAGTCTCGTGGTCAGTCTACTGGGTCTTCGACTCCTGCTACTGCTGTCGCTTCATCTACGCCTCATGCATCGGATATTTTGACCCCGTCAGAAGGACTTATCACGGATCGTGCTTGGTCTCGTACGCGTCGTGCAAACATTTTGCAACTGGCTACTGAGATCAGAGATATTATCGGTGAAAGGTGGATTGATTATACCTGGGCAAGTCCAGGATCAGACTTTGAGAATTCTTTATCTGAGGAACATCGTGCTCTGGTGAAGAGACTCGAGGTTGAAGGGGAAGATATGGGTCCTGCTATTGATGACACGACTCTGGCCGATCCTATGTTGACTCCACCACTTGACGCTGAAAGACAGCTTGAATAGGATAGTTGGGGCGATATCTGATTTTTATATACGTTACTCATGGATGATGAAAAGTGCTTTATGGAGAAGTTGAGTTGTAAATAGTCAGTTCTATTCATGTGCGACGATATTATGACTACCTGCACTAGTTACGATTATAATTTCCTGTTTGTATTAACTTGATTCATATTAGAACGATCACTTTTCTGACTAATTGGACTACTATCTTTAATACTTGGGCCCTAGTTCTTCAGAATCCAAATGCGTAGTACGTATTTCCCACATATCTTACAATCTTCGATTTGCGCTACATCCTATATACTACTTGCGGTACCGAGATAGCTACCTCAGTGTGTGCCCAGCCAAACAATACCCTGTCACTGAAATATCGTATCCTATCTACAAAAGCGCAAATGTATTTTACCCTTGCTTTTACGGTGGTCATGGATTGAAATGCGTTTACTCGATGAAACACGGTGACAGGGAACTTGCACATTTTAATTATCTTATTAGTGGTGATATTCAAAATTGTATTGGAATACGATGTAGACAGATATAGTCATTTATGGAAAATCAGTGATTCCCCATCCAGGTTTGGAGACCGAGCATATAATTCATGGTCAAGATAGTGTCTTTAGAACACTCATCACTACTTCAGGTCACCACCTACCAAAATCAACTATACATGTCTAGGTATAGGTAAATGCCCAGGCGCATCTACTAACAGTTATAACGCAAAGCCCCTGATAGTCTGAAATGGGTATAGAAGAACCACGTACCACGAGCGTACATTTGTCGTTAACAATCAAGATTCGGTCCTCCCTGAGACTTCCCAAAAAGCCACCCTGCACGATCTCCCCTCCGAATTGCTTCAGGAAATCTATAATTTCCTTCCCCTGGTTGATCTAAATTGCTTTGCTCTCTGCAATTACCGAATGCACAAGCTATACCTGGCATATTACAGCAGAACCCCTTCTCTCACGGGTACTGAAAAGTTATCACTGCTGATCCGAATAGAAAGAGATTTACGAAAATACTTCGCTTGTTACATTTGTAACAGATTTTATTTGTATAATGGATCTGAAAACTTTGTTCTCAGTGGACCAGCCAAGAATAAAACTTCAACACTTCCATATAACTACAAAGAATATAACCCAGAGTATATACTCAGCGGTCAATCACCAATGACTTTGAGAACTCACAAGGACTTCGCTCATTCACAAAGCCGGCTTTCATATCTACAGCTTAAGCTTGCAATGAAGAGATTTCATTATGGTGCAAAATATGGTATTAATCCCTATCATACACACAAATCCGCAGCTACTTTCTTCCAACCCGAGCCACCAAATTCACGGATCAGTCTGCAGAGAAGGCAACACTACAATATCCCAAATATGGATTATTTCCTACATTATTTTCAAAAGAAGCACAAATATGTCCCAAACCTCTCGGTCTTTATATTCGAATGCAGGATATTCGGCTATTTGAATCATGGGAAGATTTGAAAATTCAACTTAGTATTAATCCTTTGGGGGATTATGAGATCTGTTACCACCAGACACTTTCAGGCATTGGTTATTTTGCTATTCTTTTCGCGGAGCGCAGAGTACCAGCTTTGGTATGCGACTGTTTGGATTGTGGAGTGGCATGCATGATTGAAATGCTTCAACCTTTTGACTCCCAGGTCGCCCTGGTAATGACAAGATGGTTGAATCGTGGCTCTGGCATTGATCAAAACGATGCGCTATGGCAAATTCGGGCCTATGGCTCAAAAGGTCTCTATGAGCAACTAGATAAATCACAGAATCGCGCAGAGCCCCGTGTATCTTTCGAAGGCAATACTCTTGAGTCGTTTCGAAAATTGTGGTCTCGAAATCTGTCTTATCTCAAAAAAGAGGAGTACAAAAAAGGAAAACCTTTCATTCATGATATCCCATATATCTGGCACATTCCGTACAAGGAACCAACGACACAAGAAAAGTCATTGAAAGAATGGACGCTTGGGTCTATATGGCCAAGGCTATGCCGGAAGGCACGACTTCGAACAGCTGAATGTCCAGCAAGGAAGCCGACTGAGTATGAATTGGCCTTTGTAGAACTTGCGTACAATGAGGTAAACGGGTATTTTTAGTAGAAATAGCAAAGTCTACGGCGATCTATAGCCGCAACCGTTGCAGATCGACCAGTGTTGTTAATGTGGTCATTCTCAGAATAACCACACTCTCCATTGCCTGATACATTATTTTTGCGAATCTAGATAAATATACAGTCAAATAACCTGTTCAAATTCTCTGTTATCAAACTTTATATAATTTCAGTCATAATACAAAGGAGCTACCAGGTAGATACCAGAAAATCGGATATACAGTATAACTTACATGGGAGTGTGTATTCAATACAGACTTCCACTAATAAAGCTAGAATAAACATGAGAAATACATACTAATGATCTAAATAAAAAATATGGCGGTTCTATGAGTAGAAACAGTGATTCTTCTAACAACACTTCTCTATTGCACCGATGGCGGCTATCTAGCGCCACAGTCTCTTTCTTCCACTTCTATGCCCTCTCCTCGAAGAACGCTATTCGTTCTACTAGTAAGAGTCTGATTTAGATCAAAAGACTGGGTAAATAAGCTGACGAAGAATGTCAACCCAGAAATTCCACAACAAAATGCCCACACAATTTTTAAACTATCAGCATAGGCCTGCTGAAGATCATTCTTGACCGGACCACGCATTCCTCTGATAACTTCCACCATGCTAGCCGCATCGCCGCTGTATTCATCTGCTAGCGATTGTAGAGCAGGGTAATGCTGTAGGTTGCTCTTCATTTGATTTTGAAAGATGACACCTCCAATCGCCACACCGATAGACTGTCCAAAGCCCCGGAAGGAGGTAGATGTTGCTACAGCAATGGCAAGGTTCTCAGCAGTTGCTGATGCCTGCACTGCTAGGGCTACGGAAGGGAGAACCATTCCGATACCGAGACCAGGCACAAGATTCAAGAAGATCCAAGCGACGGTTCCAGTATTTGCTTTCAATAGACATAACAGTCCCGTGCCCACAGTCGATAGGCACCATCCGGTGCAAACAGCCCAGTAGTATTTACCAGTTCGACTAATAATAAGGCCAACAATGACTCCGCTCGGGGCGACTGTGAATGTCTCAGGGAAAAGAGCAATTCCAGACATTATAGGTTTGAATTCTTTCACCGCTTCGTAGTAGAGAGGAAGGAAGTAAAGACAACACCAGACAAGTAGACCAACAACAGCATATCCCCCAAAAGATATGAGGGCCGTTCGATTATGAAAGATTGCTGGTGGAATCATCGGGTATCGCGCAGCTCGCCATTCATAGATCGCGAATATGCAAAGCCCGACGGACCCAATAATCAGCGGTGCCAAGGTGTGCCATGAATTCCAGGGGTAAAGCACTCCTCCCCAAGTGAGTGGTATCAAGAACGAAGCAGAGCTTGGAATGAAAATTGCGATTCCAATGAAATCTATTTTTCGCACTTGAGTAGCAAAATTCTCCCTTCTAATCCGGAAATGGAAAGAATAAGCAACCAAGATTGCCCCAATTCCAATGAAAGGAAAATTGATATAGAATATCCAGCGCTGAACATGATTTTTATCAGCCCTGCCGTCAAGAATTGGGTTTTATACATACCCATGTGAGCTTCTCTGCAAAGCAACCGCCAATAACAGGGCCTACCACAGTTCCCAAGCTCCAAATCCCACTTAACATCCCGAAATATTTCGCTCTTTCACTTAGAGGAACAATATCGGCGATAAGTATAGCAGTGAGAGTGATGACACCACCGCCTCCAATTCCCTGCAAAGACCGGCCGATGAGCATGTGCGTGAAATTGTTGGCGACGCCAGCCACGATCGCTCCAATTGTAAACCATGCGATCGCGACAAACACCAAAGGTTTTCGACCGAAAAGATCCGATAACGAAGAGAATACTGGCTGAAATACTACATTTACTGTTAGTCATATTCTTGTTCAAATTGGTTCTTGACATACCGGCAGAGCATAGTGTAAATGATGTTCCGGTCCAGAATGCTTCGATTGCGGTTCCTCCCAGCTCGTGAGATATTGTCTAAACGCACCCATATCAGTAATAAAGTCAATTTCACGAGAATGAGATTGATTCAATAGGTTACCGGCAAAGCAACCGAAATAGATGTTCCATCCAGTGCAGCCATTAAGCTCAGGCAAGCCATTGCCAGAAGTACCAAAGCATCCTGTTTAGAAATGGAAAATTTGGCATTGCTATCTATCTCCTGTTCATTGACAAATTGGTTTTTGTCGTTTCTGTTGTGCCGATGTTGTCCATTTGGATCATGTATTTCCATTTTGCTGACTTCGTGACGCGGGAAATCAGATAATGGACGCGTCGACGATATTGGGGAACTTTTTTGTGAATATTCTGATTGTAAATATTTTTTTTACTCTTGAAAATTTGCTTGTTTATTGATATAACACATGCTTATTATGGATCACGGATGAAACCTGTCAATGTGTCTGCATGTCCCTTGCTTATGCGGGCCGTCACTAGTATTTCATGCCATTTTTTAATGTGAGGAGGATTCTAGATATACATTGACCTATCAACAAAAGACACAACAAGATGCAGCTGAAAAACTTCAATTTATATCACTGAGTTCGAAACAGAACTGCTCATAGATTGCTGTCACTAAATCGAACAGACGGCTGGTTTTGAGATGGTTTAGCCGTTAAAAATAACTCAGATATCTTGCCTCGTGTCGTATTTGATCTATTGTGGCTGGCTATGAATATCTTATTCACTAGTTGTTCATATTTTCTCGGTCAATGTTTGACTCCTCACATTTGGCTTTCTAGTGTCGAATCCTCCTTTATTTTGAAAGCTCTACGTTTGCTGTTGTTTTCTCTTCACTCTCAATTGACCGGTGTCATCGCGTACAACTATCCTATATTATCAAACCAGGCCTATGCATAAGCAAACTCGCATCTTTTAACTTGGGGAAATATTATCATTTCTATCAGCGTTCCCTGGGCAAGATGGCCGCCGCTTATCCTATGCCCACCATGCGTAAGGTGTTGGACAATATGAGTGCGCTGAGCGAAAAAACCGACTGGATTCGGTTCTGGTTCACTGGCGGAGTTCCCATAGCTGCTATCATAATTGGAGGTCTGTGGGTACCATTACAATTACGGACTGCGATCTTTGCATCCATTTACGCGACGGCTTCTGGAATTAGCGTCACTGCTGGTAAATTGAATGAACCACTTTCCTACTGGGTTAACTTCTGACTAGGTGATAGGGTATCATCGTTTATGGGCACACCGAGCCTATTCCGCAGGGACGTTTCTCAAAATTATCCTGGCAATTGGAGGAGCAAGTGCAGGACAGGCATCGATCAGGACATGGTGCAGAGACCATCGAGCGCACCATCGCTATACAGATACCGATAAAGACCCGTATTCTGCCCAGAAAGGCCTTTTCTATTCCCATTACGGTTGGGTCGTTGTTAGACGGAAACCAGAGCAAACAGGTCGAGTGGACATTCAAGATCTCTCAAGTGATCCTATCGTCATGTGGCAGCGTAAACACTATTTAACGCTGATGTTTCTGACTGTATATGTATTCCCAACAATATTCTGCGGGGTCATGTTTGATGACTTCGCCGGGGGGTTCATATGGGCCAGTTGCATTCGACTCTTTCTGATCCAACAAGCAACATTCTGTGTTAATTCTCTCGCTCACTGGGCCGGGGATCAGCCCTTTGCAAATAAACTCTCGCCGAGAAACTGCTGGTTTGTTGCGCTTATCACTTGGGGAGAAGGATATCATAATTTCCATCATGAATTTCCAGTCGACTACCGCAATGGAATTAGATGGTACCAATGGGACCCGACGAAGTGGTTTATCTGGTTTTGTGACAAGATAAATCTAGCCTCAGACTTGAAACGGTTTCCAGAAAATGAAATTCAAAAAGGAAAATTCCAGCAGATTCAGCGCCAGATGGAAATTCAGCGTCAAAAGATTTCTTGGGGAATTCCGATTGATCAATTGCCTATTTGGACCTTTGAGGAGTATACCCAGCATGTAAAGAATGGCCGTTACTCACTTGTTATTGATGGTGTTGTTCATGATGTTGAAGAGTTTATGAGCCATCATCCTGGTGGAGAGAAGTATTTGCTGGAGTATATCGGCAAGGATGCTACTAAGTTATTTCACGGTGGTGCAATCCACGCTCATTCAAATGCGGCTGAGAACCTGCTCTCGACGATGCGACTGGCGAGGATAGTAGACTCTGATCATCAGCAAAGCTAGACTATTTTGTCCATGTCTTATGGTGTGAGTTCGATGAATCCTTCAGGGTACATGTTGTAACATTAGTTTGAATCTACGCTTCTTTCTGCCGTTCTTTCTACGCTTCTTTCTACCGCCTCAAAGTCTTCGGAACAATAGTATAAGCGGAGGGCGGTCAGTCAAAGCGGTCAACAGCCTGACTCAAACTTTTGCTACACTTGTGTATGTGGTGGACTCCTCATGGCTGAGACCTCTGGAACCCGCGGGTACCGACAGTATTTTATAGTGGAGATCAGACTAGAACATCATCAAACAATCCGCAATCCCCTTACTGTCATTGGTGCTGATCACAGTACATAACCAGACCCTGTCCATCTCAGACCCGCTTCATAGCAATGACTAGCGTCTTCAAGTCCCAAAGATTCCATCATTCGGTTTCTAGACCGGATGAGGCTCGTTCCGCATCGCGCCATTTCGCAAAGTGTAAATCGTAGTACATCTTCGTAATATGCCAGACTATAAAAGTCGCCTGGTCTCGCCGGGATAGAGTAAACAATGGAGTAATTGCCGCCATTGCAATAAAATCTTCAGTCCAACAATTTTGGGCTACAACCTGAAGAACGTGCTTCTGGATCTGGGTAAAGAACCAGAACACTGATGGCTATCAAACACGTCGAATACGAATTCGGTGGCCCGTAAGAATTACTAGTCATCTTCAACGTCTACAACCTAACAATTTACTAGTATCGGGGCCGCTGCCATCATATTCAGTCTACCAATCCTCCTAAACGCCCTATTTCTCACTTGCAATGATATCAGTGGATGTCCTGCCCCGGCACTGCTGAGCCCTAGCTCCTTAACCTGGGACAAGCTCAAACCACAGATCCCCTGGCCCGAAGATGGAATTTGGGGACTTGCAAGTTGGTCAGTTACGGGATGGGTGCTAAGTTACTATCTTGTCAGTCTGGTGCTATTTCGCATTCTACCAGCGAAGGAGGTTCTTGGAACCAAGTTACGAGAATCGGGAAAGCCTCTACGATACAGATTTAACGGTATGTTTGCCAGGAACTTATTCATGTTGAGATTCAAGTTGAAGCATCCCGCTAATTGTTGAAAAGCCTTCTCTTCTACTATCGCACAACTCATTCCCTGTGCTATAGGTACATATTTTCAAGGATCGGACTTCTTTCTCTGGGTATGGATCACGGATCATTACCTCCAGATCCTTTCCGCAAATCTCGGTCTTTCTTTAATAATATCACTCGTCGTTTATATCCGTAGCTTCTCCGTGAAGCCAGGAAACCCACAACTACGCGAATTAGCGCGCGGTGGACAAACCGGGAATGCTATATACGACTTCTTCATCGGACGAGAACTCAACCCACGCATCCATTTCCCTCTCATCGGCGAAGTTGACCTGAAAACCTTTCTGGCAATGAGACCTGGACTCACGGGCTGGATATTATTAAACGTATCTTTCGCGGCTAAGCAGCACCGTACATACGGATTTCTTTCGAATAGTATGGTATTTCTTGTCGCGGTACAGGCGTATTATGTCCTGGAAGGACAATATGCAGAACAAGGGATTGTGGGAATGATGGACTTCAAAACTGATGGATTGGGATTCATGTTGACATTCGGGGATATCGTTTGGGTACCATTCTTATATACCACGATGTGTCGATATCTGGCAACACATCCGGTACATATGGGACCTTATTTCCTTGTGGTTGTTGGGGTTACCTTCTGCCTTGGAGTCTACGTCTTTCGCGCGAGTAATGCGCAGAAGATCCTCTTCCGCAAGAATCCTGATGACCCTGCTTTCAAGGATATGCCTTTTATCCAGACAAAGCGTGGAACACGGCTTCTCACTGGTGGTTGGTGGGGATATGCTCGTCATATTAATTATCTGGGTGATTGGCTGCAGTCCTTACCATTCTGTCTACCAACCGGTATGGCCGGGTATGTTATTCTCCCCGCCGGAACCGCAGCACAAGCTGGAGCGGCAGTCATGTTGGATGGAAGGCAGGTGGTGCCAGGAGATGCGATGTTCTGGGGAACTTTGGTGACTTATCTCTATTCGGCGTGGTTTGGAGTTTTGTTGGTGCATCGGGAGCGTAGGGATAACAGGGTTTGTGCTGAGAAGTATGGCGAGGACTGGGTGAGATATAAGGCGGCTGTGAAGTGGAGGATCGTGCCATTTGTATATTGATACTAAGTAGTGAATGTGAAGTTTGATGCACGCCTCTATCTTCCCCGCAGGTCTTGAAAAGAGCAGACCATGTATCATAGACTGCCATCACTGTGACCATTAGCGTGAATTCAGGATACCCAGGCTCCATAGTCTTCAGCTTGTTTTGTTCAGTCCATAGGTACTGGTTTGATCTTAACACTTTAGTGGAGTCGTACCGTCTTCCCAACTGGATAAACAAATGGATGGCCCCGGGTAAATCCTCATGTCCTCTCCAAGAACAAGCCTCTAGCTCTTTCTTGATGAGAAGGAGGATAGGAAGGGTTGTAAACACCGGCCAGACAAACAGGTAGGCAAAGTACCACGCGGTCTGAACGGATTCATTGAGACTAGATAAAAATACCTTTGGAAGACAAATAACCCCGTGGGGTAGACGTCAAGTTCGAACTTGCTGCATCATGCATGCATCGATATAAAGCAGGAAATTGCATAACCGAGTCAGGGAAATTCGACGTCGAATTGCTATAGTGGAAAACCTGTGAGGATGAGTCGAAGATTTGTGGACAAAAGGTAAGAGATAATATAGCTTCGGGGGAAAAATCGATGAAGAAAACAAGAAACAATGAAGGAAGCGCCGTAGATGCACCTGAATGCACGGTGATGTACAACCAAGCTAACAACCGAAAGTCAAAATCGACATTGACATCTTGTAGATGGAGTTTTATTCCGCGGACGTAAGGGAGGGTATCTCGAGTATTTTAATAAAACAGGCAGAAGTAATCAGCCGGTGTCATCGAGTCATAAGGATCAAGATGCACGGCATGCATATTTCTTAGATGGCACTAATCGGTGGAGGTGGACCAGGAGGGAGAGGAGGGAGATGATGAGCGGAATGAGGAGGCGATGGATGAGGTGGTGGCGGTGGTGGGTTTCGATAGATGGCAAATCGACTTGAGGATTCAAAAACCTCTCTCAGTTGGTATCGCTGGATCATGTACTCTTCATAATTTGCAGCAATAATAGAGCCAAGAATACTGGCACCCGAATCAGGGGAATCTGCCAGTTGAAGCATCCGTCTGGATAAGGTAGAAAATGCCTGGGAGAAACTCCGGAAAACTAGGGCAATCTCTTTGGTACCGCCAGAAATATCATTATCAGGGTTATTCGGGTCTTCAATCATCAGACGATCTCGGCTACCGAAAACCTACGCAGGGTGTAAGAAAGAGTTTGGAAATTTGATTTGAGGGAAGAGGTTGACTTACCTTATTGAAGAATTGAGGTGGATTCATTCGAATGCCTGTTTCTTCGAAACGGAAGACATTACCATAAAAGTCGAAGAAGTTCAATAGAATCTTGCCCAGATTCATCTCCTTACGCCGTGGCATATGCATCAGGAGACTCGCCACTAAGCAGGTAATAGAGAACCCACCGAGACCACCGGTAGGTACCTCATTCAACCCACGAATTAGCAGAAACTGCTTAATAACCGAAACAATCACTGGCATTGCAGGATACTGCTCTTTCCATTTTCTGAATGTCTCATTTGCCAGAAGACCACTGTCATTATCAAAAGAGAGATCCACTCGTAGGCCCGTTTGCTTATCCACGAATTTGATAATAGGTACACGAGCATGTGCAATACTTTCAATGGAGCCAGGAACTGCAACGCCAAGACCCTTGATAAAAGCACTGAACGCATAAATCTGCCCGGGCCTTTCGCCAAAGGATCTTCTCCCAGAGCGTAAGAAATCTCGAGACATGAGAACCAAATCCACATCAGCGATTGGCAGATACAGACCAGAGGCAAAGGAGCCAAACGCATGCAGTTCAACGCCTCCATAACGCTTTTTGAACTCTACTTCTAGACGCTGAATTAAATCTTGTCGGACAAGATGTTCAAAGTCATGTGGCTTGATCCAGTTGTAAAAGGAAAGCACTTCTTGGTGAAGTCTAGTGCCCATATGAAGGGCATCGATTCCGTCTGTCCAGGGTGTGCCGGATTGTGGGGAAAGTGCCTTCCAAGAGTGAAGTATTGAGCCATCCTTGTTGAATCTCGAAATAGGCTTTCCGACCTTTGTAGAGAACCCCTTTGGTTCATCGTCACGAGTGCGCTTCTTTTGTAGGACTGCAGATTCTTGAGGCTGAGTCTGATTCTGACTCGCCATGCTCTTAGGACCCTTGGGTGCATTCACGGGCGGGCTTTCCCTTTGTTTCTCATCCTCTTCTGGTGGCGCATCCAATGAAATAAAGTCATGATTTTCAGCCACCGATTCTTCCGGCTTTGAGGCATTATTGGCTTCTATCCGTGCCTTGCGAATAAGCTTCACCACATCGATCTTCTTGTTCTGGGACTCATCGGGCGGAGGTAAAACAGTATATGGGTCCGGGTTAGACCATTTCTGCGTTGGAGCTGGGGCTGGGGCTGAGGCTGCGTCTGCGTCTGCTTTTTTGTCATCAGACGCGATAGCGCGTCTTTTGCGCGGTCGAGATTCATCCTCTGACGAGTCTGAGAGATCCATCTCCGCCTCCTCGCTATCGCTTAGCGAGTTGATCGGTGCGAACTTGGGCCCAGACTTTTCCGCACCATCTGCTGTCAGAAGTTCTGGCGTCGTTTCTCGCTTCTGGCTTAGCAAAGGACGTTCTGAGGTATGAGGGAAGCGAAAGGTGAATTCGTGCTTGGGACGCGACCGACGGTCTCTTCCATTGCCTCTTCCCTTGGGCGCGTCATTCCCTTGGAATCTAAAGGGAGCCATCGCGATTCGGACAAGAGTCAGCGTAGACTCGAGGTGGGGAGCGTGACTCGCGAAATGGAATTAGTTTGAAGCAGAAGATTTGCTAATTGGAGACTCGCCGGGAAAAAAAAGATGTGCGCTTATCGCCGAGGCGGTGTGAGATGGCAGAATACGCGACACGCACGAGGTGACATAAGTTTGAAACAACTCTTCTTTCTGCAGTTCTTTCTACGCTCATTTCTACCATCTCAAAGCTTTCGAGGTGATAAAAGAAGGAGAATGCGGTATGTCGATCGAAATGTTCGATTGATCAAAGCGATCAGCAGGTCATTTCAAACTTGAGCCACACTACTGTATACATCACAGGCCATCAACAGCCTCAACGGTACTTCCTAGTTGAAATTTATGGAAATGGACGATGTAAATTAATGCTGATGGTGGATGAAACTGTCGATGTGCTAGCTGGAAAAGGGTGCCAGGTCACTAACCCTCCACGGCCCAACAATTATTGATATCAAAAGAGGCAGAGATAGATCACAACGGACTATTTCGATAATTCCGCAATCCAACTTCTAACATCCGAATGAGGTCTTTTTGTATTGCCAACTCAGCAAAGCTAACTCTCCCAGTGGCCCATTCAAGCCAACCTTCCACTCTCGCCGCATCGCCTTTCAATAGTCCCACACTGACATCGACAATTGATGGTCGCTCAGCATTATGCCAAAAGACGTTGGCTCCGCAGCAACTACAGAACTCCCGAAAGACGCCTGGGGAACTCCTATATTGCCGCATAGTTCCCCGGCCAAATGTAAGTGGGGACTGGTCCGCATTAAGAATATTTGACTTGGGAATAAAGGCCCATGTTTGAATGGGAAATCCACTGCCTTGTCGACAAGAGGTGCAAGAACAAGTCCCTGCGAGATACTTTGTTTCACCATCGCGTAACCACCACTTGATGTCTTCTGGATTGTCTGATGATCCAGAGTGGTACGGGACTAGTAAATCTGGCCAGGGAGACCATGCCTCGGAAGAAGATACATCTGGGGCAGTGATGTAGAATTCAATGCCTCCACAATGACATTGAGCGCGTAATAATTTGATATGTTGCTCTAGTGAAGTATCTTGGGGATTGGTGTTCGAATTTGAATTCGAATTGGACCTCAAATTGAAATTCAGACCTGCGCTGCTACTGGTATCTTCGCAATAAGCCTGTAAAGCGCATGTCTCTGCTGATGGCCAACCTGGAAGAAACGTACTCAATCCACCATCAACAGTATCTTGGATTTTCCAATGCTGTATGCTCTCGACATGTGGCGTGTCACTTGCACCCAACACTCCTGAGGCAACCAGATATCGACCATTCAATTCCAACCGAGCAAAGATATGAGCACCACAGGTTCTACAAAACAAGCGGCTTACATGAGGGGACTCTTGGTAGATCTGAAGTCCATCTAAAGTGGCGGGTTCATGTTGCATGAGGTAATACGATGCACAGAGCAGACCAGTCGTACTGCGACAGTTGGAACAGTGACATAGTTGGAGATGGGAATGATCTGTCGTTGGATCCAGTTGGATCTTCTGCGTTATGTCTCCGCACGGACAAGAGAGGGAGGCTGCCATTCGTAAAATTTTATTGTTTTGCTTCTGTGTTTCTTTAGCTTTGTTTGGCTTTGGTATTTCCTAATGATTATTGGCTGGTCAGACTTTGTAATGGGAGTCTCCTCGATTTAGATCCTCCGTGAGACTGTATAGCGTGCGCTAGGATATGTGCTCAGGCGGGGAACAGTTGCAGTAATCTGCTCGTCCTCCCTCCTTGAAGGTGGATGAATGCAAATTGTAATCTCACTTGCTCGCAAGTATTTGTCGAAGTCGGAAAGTCACGGGCGGCCCGAGTATAAAACGGCGGGGTTACTTCTTCTCTTCTTTCTCTTCCCCTCCTCTTTTTCTACCACAACAGCTTCATAACATCATCACTTTTCTACAAACCAGCTTCTCAGCTTTATTTCCAAATCTTCAAAATGGGTGAGTTCCAGATTCTGCTTTACTTGGCTTCTTTTCAACTGCATCTCTCGTGATGCTTTCCAGCACTCAGTCGTTGCTTTTTGTCCCCATGACTGGACCCTGGCAAGGCGGGGTCATGGCGGGGTTATCTGCGATCATTTTTGTTTCCTTTTCTGTTATGAAATGATGCTGACCACCCTCACTTCTAGGTTCCGATCACACCTGCAGCTGCGGCCCTTCCTGCCAGTGCCCTGCCGGCGCATGCCAGTGCCCTGTATGTGATATTCCTTTTCAAACCGAAAACAAAATGACGTGTGGTAACATTGTTGACTAACTTCCGCTTTCCCCCGATCATTTCAGAAATAAACAATACATCCACAACCACAATGCTATGACATGAAAATTGTCAGTTCGAAATGCAAGTGGAGATAGTCAGTGAGGGAGAAATTCCTCTCCGTCAAGTGGGAGTAATGTGAGCTCGGATATGCAATGGAAATTTATCTATCATTACCACGTTTATTTTTACCTTTCAAGTGAAACAAGCAAGCAACCTCCAAAAAAATGAACACCTAGTCAGTCTCTATAGTCAGTTTTCTGACTATATCGAGCGATCTGTCTACTTTTATTCCTTTCTTTCAAGTACCTTGTGGGCATCGACCCAATATTCGGGTCGTTTAAACTCGGTGGAGGTGATGAGCTTAACTGCGCATCATGTCCTCAACTGTAGATCTGCTACGATATGGATGTGATGCATTTCAGATACAAAAAATGAAATACCTGCCCGATCTTCTATCCATGTAGCTGTACATCGCAGGGCAGCAATACTTGCCTGACGTAATCTCTGCGGTGCCTCGGCTGCTGTCTGCCTCAGCAACCTCAGCTCTACTTCTCTAGCACCTGTGGTATGTTCTTGATACTCTACTTCTCGTCATAATCACTATATCCGGTAATTAATCCACAGCCCCAAGGTTCGAGGTTCCTAATTTCCATCGGCTTCCGCGGCTGTTGTTTGCCGATGCGCCTTTTTCTCCTCAAGAGTGAAACCCCCCCATCATCTGTGATTTTCTGAAGAATGGACAGGCATTGGCTCGCACTGACCTTGGAAATGAAGAGCGGGTCATCTGTGACTGGATTGAGTGCCCTGTATTTGTGGTCTTACGCCCAATTAGTATCAGACTGCGTGCATATCGGGGAGGGTCTGTGGGACCAAAAGCATACTATGATACGCTTTAGTAGCTTTGACTTTGTCTGCAGGAGGAAGCAAACCGGTCCACTTTGGTTTCTCGGCGCTTTCGTCTGGCTCCAATCTAGCATGGTCGTGCCTGTGCTGGTGTGGACCAATACATGTCTTTGGGCCCGATCTTAGGCCCGATTCTAGATAACTTGATGTCTTCGGTGAGAGCATGGGATAGGAAGCTCAAGATGGTATACGATCTCTCAAGGAGGACTATGCTATCTCTTCTAGCCTGAAGCAGTATGCTGAGAGGTATCTCGTACTTTCGAATCTTCCAAGTCCCTTCTCATCATTTTACCCGGGACCTATTGCTCGATAATCTACTTGCTGACACTACCCAGTCTATATCCAAAGCGTCTTGATTTGTTCGCTAACGGAAGACATGATTCCTGGAACAACGAAGAACCAGAACACTCGACTCCACTGCAGTGGACATCGGAGATGCACCATCTTCCTACCAATAAGCCCTCCTAGCCCCCCTCCTCCAAGGTCCTCAATCCGCGCAAAGACCAGCCTCCTCATAGGCTGCCAGGCCCAAATTCCGTCCATGCGCCGCTCCTGGCGCCAGAAATTCCATCTCGGTTTAACCCCACTGTCTGGCGGACCACGTTGCCCCTATCATCAAGGGCTGTAACTATACATATCCGGTAATGTGAGGCCCGTCCCGAAATCGACGTGGAGATCTAGACGATCTACATACGCCTTTGAGCAGTGATCTACCCTGGATATCCAAAATCTGCCCATCATCATCATGGTATTATGAAACGCTAGCTTAGATTATCTTCGCTGAAGAAGGAGCAGGTTCCGAGAGATTTCCGTTATTTTCTGCGAAGGGAGGATGGTATGGTGTCCTCTATCTCAGGTCCACATGGTTTAGACCGCACGAGAAATTTCGTTGTTGCTCCATAATCGTAAGACAATGGCAAACTGCCTGTTCAAAGCTCGCCTCATTATGAGTGTCGAAACACTTTTAGTATATGTATGCATGAGCAAGTTCCGGGTTCTCTCTCCGAGTAACGACTAAACAAAGTCCAGACTACACACCATTGGAGAAGATGTCACTGTCCAAACACAAACAACGCCTCCGTTGGACAAATATTACTGATCTTCAAACAACCAGATAGCCATAATTCGTCGAAAATTCATGAGACTTCTCCAGATAAACTAGAAAATACTGCCATATTCGCATCTACCTCGTAATCCGCATGAACCTTACCGGTCCAAGCCACCAGATCTGCATACATGGCCGGTTAGAAAGAAATGGAAGACCACTTCCAAAAGAGAATAGACCCAGGACAAAACATTGTGTACATAGTACAGTATGAAGCAAGACTGTACGAAATATGTACGGAGTATATCCACTATGGAAAACCCATCATACAACAACACCACCTTTCTCCACCACGGAAGACCACTAAATGGCGAAAACCGGCCACTAAAACGAAACCAAACCACGCTCATTGGCGAGAGCGTTAGAGTTACCCGCTTCCTTGAGCGGGTAGCGCGTGCAAGAATCGGAGAGACAGAGAAAGTGAAGGCCGGAGCGAAGGAACAGGGCAATGGCTGCATCATCGGAGGTCGAAAAGTATGGAGTACTACGAGTGCATTTGACTCGACCACGCGATGTGCAGTTTGCCTCAGGGATCCTCCTCGGCGGATCAGGCAACGAATGAGGGATTTTGATTATTCTGCTTTCTGCTTTCGGTTTTCTTTTCTTTTCTTTTTTTCTGTTCTGGTTGGATATGGAGTAGTTTCGAATGACGATGTCGAATCGGGGCCAGCTTACTCCGCAACAAGTGCCAGTAGTAAACCTAGTCAGTGTATTGGATTGAGGAGAGATGTACTGTAGGATATTGACGGAGTATACTATAGCAAGCAACGAGGCTCGAGAACAAGTGCAGACCCATTATTCTAGGAGATATCCGGAGTATAAAGATACCTCCTCCCCCCGTCCACACTCCTTTTTCCATCCAAGCAACAAATCTCCATCTATACCAACTATACTTCACTCTATACTTCCGTGGTTCAATCCATCCTAACAACCAACCATCAACATGTCTCCCTGCTCCTGCAACTGCTGCTCCGGCAACTGCAACTCCTGCTCCTGCTCCAGCTGCACCGTATGTACCCCATTCTCTTGAATCTTCTCCCCCATCGGTCCTGGTGATAGGAGGAAGGTCTGATCATTCTACCAGCACTAAGCTAGCTCATACACCCTCGCCGCCACCGTCCACCTCCAACTCGTCAACAACTCATACTAGACCCGGACTCCCATTACTGTCGAACTAGAGACCTACCTGTGGTAGCTCTAGCTTTCACGTCTTCTCATGTGCCAATATAACGATATCGATATGGGTGGTTTTTCGGGGTGTGTTTGAATCTTGGGGTCTTTGGATGGGGTTTTTGCATTTGTTTGTATATGTTTATGCTTAGTGCCTTGGGCCGTGCAATATTATATTTGGATTGATCCATAACAGTCTGAGTTATCATGATCATCGTTGGATTGAGTGTAGACTGAAGTGGTCCTAGCACAGATATTCTCGTAGTACTACCCTACCAGAAAAGTATAGATCGAGGAGTACTCCAATAACAACTTGGACTTCAAGGTTGTCCAACGCTGGGAGGGTGGAATTCCCCATGGCAATGTACTTGCACAGGCTACCTGCCAGTGGGCACCTTCGGACCTTGAAAATGCTTGGCAGTCTGCAACCTCGGAAATCGTATACTCATCACCAACGTTAATATAACACGCTTGAATTTATTTGAATCAAAATCTAATGCTTATACTTCGAGGTGGAAGCCATATAGCAAATCAGTCAATACATATGCAATCAGACATCTTAATCCTCAGAATATTCACAGCTCATCCTTCGACCGAGGTGCGTTGTCCTCATCGTCTCCGCCAGGGCAGACAGCCGGAGTAGTGACAAGCATGGAATACACACACTTCTCATCTTCGGCTGTCTTGAGAATCTCGTTTTGTTCGCCACACTCCAGGACAACCTTTGTCGAACGGTTAGGACCATTCCAGCAGTGTTGACCGCGGTCATATTCGATCGAAATCTTCTCGACCGAAATGACCTCTCCCGCCTCGTTCGTCTCCTCGACACTGGTGGAACCAATTCGAACAAACTTGCCCATGGACATGGAAGATCCACCCTTTCTTTGAAGTTGCTTGGTGCCTTCCAAGAAGCAGTGCTCGTAGGTATACTCACCAGCATCCTGCTGAACGCATTGTCCTTTGAGAGCGCGGAAAATACCGCCAGGGCCATAGTCTTGTTCGAGATCGGCATTCTGGTCTCGCAGTTTGTTTTTCAGATCTTTCAAAGTATCTTCCTCGGCCTTAAGAGCATTGCGTGCCTCTGTCAAAGCCTTGGACTCTGAGGCCGAGCCTTCTTCGGTCTTCGCGATAAATCCGCTGGACTCGAGGAAGGACTTCAGAGAGAAATACTGATCTTCAAGGAAGTTCACGAGGGAAGGCGGAAGCCAGGCTGCCAACTTATATACTGTTGATTTAGTTAGTAAAAGTTGATTGCAGAAACATGCCAGTCCAACTTACGTAGCTCAGAGTCATTGCAACCATCCTCAGTGTTTTCCCAGTGTGCCCAGTCAACGCCGGAGCTCTCATCGTCGGGCTTAGCAATTTCATCCAAATCACGCTCCTCGGCCGCATTCTCATCATTACCAAGCTCACGGGCAGCATAATCCTCCCAGCCACGAACTGCTCTCTTGACACCCTCATCATTGAAGTTGGGGTTGTATTCAACCTTGAACTTGGAGAGAATATCCTCAAGCTCCTTCAATCGTGAACGAGCCTCGTCTCTCTGTCCACGGACCGTGGAGAGCGCACCGCGCAGCTCCTCGACCCGGCCCTTCGCAACGCCCGCAAGAGCATTGACCTTACCCTTACCTTTGCCAGAGTTTCTAACCACCTTGCGCTCCTCTTCCTCGGCCTTCTTCAAAGCTGCCTCAAGGCCCTCAACCTTAACCTCAGAGCCCTTGATCTCGACCTCAAGACGAGAAACCTGATCTTTAATTTCTAGGACTTGTCGGCCAGCATCCACGAGGAGTTCCTTCTTCTTCTTCAGCGCAGCAGTCATCGACTTCTGGCGCTGCTCTTCCTGCTTCCGCCATTGCTTTCCAATTTCTTTGCAACGATCCTCGCACTTGGTGCCGCCAACGCGAGCCCATTCGTCACTTCCATCACAGCACTGGTCATAGTCACAGATTCCGTCGTTCACACGTTGGAATGGCACGAAAGAAGGTCGGTGTCCCTTATTCTTGCAGTAAAAGCCAGGCAGTGCAACCGAGAGCTTAGAGCTACTATCCCCAGGTCGATCGGCCACCGTCAACGGCGAATTGGGAGAGAGATGTGAGCACGCAGCTGTACCGGGCTCATCACTGCCATCGGGGCAATCGCAGAAGTCATCATTCACGGAGGAGAAGGGAATCTTGACCGAGGGACTCGTGATACAGGTGAAGGTCTCTTGGTCCTGGTAGAATTTGGCAACTATAGTTCCATATCAATTAGCCTACGTCACAGCGAAATAAACAGACATGTGCCTTGGACTAGTCCAACGGCTGTGGACACTTCGTCCGGGGGTGGGGATAAACAGATCAGACTTCAGGCACTTACATTCCGGAGCAACACCCCGGGGGCGAGCAACTTTGTCACTGCTTGCCCGAGTAGCTGATCCAGCCGCAGCCAGCAAGAAAAGCGACTGAGGAAGTCTCATGTTTTAAGGCATTGAGCTGGGGAAAGATTGGGATTGCGGAGAGAGCTTCGGGCCAGCTGGACCTTATCGCACCGAGACATGCTTAGTCATTCTGCTATCTTTCGTTTTCGCTGCTGGTGGCGACGACGATTGAACTGAGCAACAATCTTGATTCTGCAGTCAATATGGGTAACGATGGTGGAAGGTAAGCCTCACGGATGATTCTAAGAATGCCTTTGAGTATCACTGACTTGATTTCTACAGTATTCCCACCCGCCGCGAACTTGTCAAGGAAGCAGCCCGCGCTCCAAGCACTGCCCAAGTTAAAGAAGCGCAGCGCGAACAGCAAGAACATTTTTGGGCCACCTGTCCGTTATCACACAAGGCCCTCGCACGACCGATAGTATCAGACAGCGTGGGGAATTTATACAATAAAGATGCCGTGCTTCAGTTCTTACTTCCCGGAGACGATGGCGAGGGTATCAGTTCCAAGTCTGACTGCGAAGAGGTCCTTTGCGGCCGAGTCAAGTCTCTCCGAGATGTAGTCGAGCTTCATTTTGAAGTTGACACCGAGTTGAATGAACATCCTTCAGACCGCACCAACGCACACCGACACCAACGACGCGAGGGTTGGATTTGTCCCATCACGGCGAAGCCATTGGGTCCAAGCGTTAAGTCTGTCTATCTCGTGCCCTGCGGACACGTTTTTGCCGAGGAAGCCATTCGTCAACTAAAGGGAGACAAATGCCTACAAGTAAGTTTTTTCAAAGTTCTGCAATTCCTTTACGAGAGATTGGAACGCTAATTCCAGTCTCCAGTGCAATGAATCCTACGCCGAAGAGAATATCATTCCAATCCTGCCCACCAAAGAAGAAGATAAACAACGTCTCATTGCGCGCGCCCAAAAGCTTGCCGAGCAAGGCCTTACTCACAATCTAAAGAAGGTCCCAGGCTCAAAAAAGCGTAAGAAGAATGCCACCGCTGAGACTACGACGGATCCTTCTGAAAAGGTCGATTCTAAGCCGACTACTGAGTCAAAGAATCGAAGTAACACCGGTACGCCTACCCCAACTGCGTCTGGGAATGGTATCAAGAATGCTTCCACTGCGTCACTTGCGGCTCGTGTGCTGGAAGAAGAGAATGAGAAGAAGAAGCGACGCAAGATCATGGGTCGCAATGAGAATATTGACAGTCTCTTCACTAAAAAGGAGGATGGTAAGAAGAGTGCCGATTTCATGACTAGGGGATTCACCATCCCAGCCGCTGCGCGGCGATAAGTGATTTTTTTTTTTGAATCCATGATGGCGATTTTGTAAGGTGTTAGTTATGGAGTTTGGGGATGTGTCCAATTTCATAATGGGCTATGACTTGTGCTTCGGTACGGTACTGTATATTCTTTGGAAATAATGAATTCTTTCAAAACAAATGCAAATAATTTCTAGTATACACAAAAGATAACCCTGATATTAAACCGACGAACAACTCAAAAAAATGACAGAAGTCACGTCTCAAGCGTCTTGGTTCATTCTCATCTTTACAGAATTGCCATTCAAGCGGAAGTTCTTGATACCACCCGTGGCGAAGTTATACATTGCCTCCTCATTATCAATACTGCCCGCTCAAGCCTGAGGGGAAGTCTTCGGGGCTCTCTTCTTGACCCTTGTATGGGGCACAGCGAGACCACGCTGAATGTACTCGGAATAAATGACCTTCTTGCGGCCGTAATCCTCATCACGATCAGCCTTGCTGATGCGAGAAGAGTGGAAGGCGAGGTTGGGAGGCAATATACCAGCGTTCAGAGCGCTGGACAGACATTTGGTGACATTCTTGGGCTTCTCCTTCAGATTGGCTGACATGGCGACAATCAATTCACCGATGGTGTTCGATGAAGTGATGGCCTTGTCGGAGATACGACGGTGGTAAAGCTGACTCAGGCGCTTAACATACTATAAAATCTCAATTAGCAAAATTTCCCCAGGACAAATCCAGATAGGTGGAAGAACTTACGGCAAATTTGAACTCCGGGTCGACTAAAGGAAGAGACCGGTAAGGCTGCACCTCGGCATTACGATCACGCTTGACAAAATCGCCGGATTCGATTTTAGCGTCTCCTTGTCCTCCGATTTGGTTGAAGACAAAGACAAGGGCTTCATGGGTCTTCTCATCAGGGAACTTAATTTCCCATCCCTGGGTTGCGGATGGCTGGACGGTACAGCTCTCAATCATTTCTCGAATCTGAGTGTTATGACGGTTGACTTGGCAAATGCTGGTCAATGGCTTGCCTAGAAGATGCAGCAAGCAAATCTCAACGGCGGCTTGGTGGGCAGCAGGCAGGATAGGACGTGTGCGGGTTTGTTCGCCAAATCTAGAAGCATTGATCGATGAGCATTTCATTCGGAATGGCCGGCGAGACACCTAGCCCCCTATCATAGTGGAATTCCGAGTCATTCGAAACATACCGTTGATATTTATCGGACTTGGAACGGCCTTGCTGAATCCATTCATCCTCAGGAAGGTATCCAACACTAGCAAGACCCTTCCAATTCTCCGCTTGAACGTAGTTATCGCCCTGAGCGAGCTCGGACTTATCACCTCCAGCTAATTCACCATCAGTGGCAGTGGGCTTCTGCGCAAGCTGTGACTCCCCAGTGTAAGGGTCCGCGGCACCAGGTGGCTTCTCGGTGTTCCACAACTTCGAACGGGTGCGCTCGAGGAAAGACGGAGAGTCGGAGGCGTAGCGACGGGTCTGATGTTGGAATTGGCGAGCCAGTGGCGAGACACGGGGGAGAGCACCTTGTCTGCAGCTAGAGCAGACATACAATGCCTCTCGCAGAGGCAGGCGTGTGACGGGTCGCATTGTTGAGGTTTGGATGTGCTCAACTCGATGCGCGGGCAACTTTTGTTCGGCGAAACAAATTGAGGTTGGTCACGTGGTATCGATGCTTGGCATTTTTGTATATCACCACCCAACTTCCATTGCAAAGACAAACCATTAAATGAAAAATAGAAAAAAAAAATTTACCAAGGGCTTTTATTTCATAAGTCATTAACTATTTATCATGAACCATAGTATCTAGGCTTCCAAGATGTCAGTATCAAGATGCTACTAGTAAGCAAATGCTGTCACGGCTGAGTGAAAAGCCAATTGGCGGATAATTTTCTTATTGGACATAAGCTAATTATGACTTACTTGATAGAGTAGACATATTACTTGAAGAAGATACAATAATCTATTGTATGCGAAATTTATATACACATGCGTCGCTCATATCATAGTATAACAGAAAAAAGAGAAAACTTCAAGTGACTTGACGTCTTTTTTACTCCCGAACGAACATACCGGCCATGCCCATACCAGTACCAATGCACATGCTGACGACACCAATGTCTTGGCCACTACGCTCCAGCTCAGGAAGGAGATCAGCCAGCTGGCGAGCACCGGTAGCACCGAGAGGGTGACCGATAGCGATAGCACCTCCGTTGGGGTTAACCTTGGCCTCATCAATGCCGAGCTTGCGGACACTGTACAGAGCCTGCGAGGCGAAAGCCTCGTTAATCTCCCAGACACCGACGTCAGGGACAGTCAGACCAACCTGCTCCAGCAACTTGGGGATAGCAACGGCAGGACCAACACCCATCTCGTCAGGAGCACAGCCAGCAACAGCAGAGGCAACCCAGCGGGCCTTGATGGAGCCGGAAAGACCAAGCTCCTCAGCGGTGGAACGGCGCATCAGCAGAGCGGCGGCGGCACCGTCACTAACCTGGGAGCTGTTACCGGCGGTGCTAGCACCGTCAGCAGCGAAGGCAGGCTTAAGAGAAGCCATCTTCTCAACGGAGAGGTTGTGGCGGATACCATCGTCTTGGGAAATGGTGACATCTTGAGGAGGAGCATCGGGATGCTCAGGAGCGTAGAATTTGGTAGTGACGGGAACGATTTCGCTATCAAAGCGACCAGCCTTCTGCGCGGCAGAAGCCTTCTTGTGAGAATCAGCGGCGAAAGCATCCTGATCCGCACGAGAAATACCGTAGCGCTTAGCGACGTTCTCGGAAGTGAGACCCATGGGCATGATGCAGTCCTGGGCATCTTGGGAGTGCGACTCCTTCAGCTCAGGCCAGAGAACAGTGGGGATAGCACGGGAGCCATAGTTGCGAGTCATAGACTCCATACCACCACCAATACCGACATTAGCGGCGCCAGCGCGAATACCGTTAGCGACGGCGGTAATAGCGGCCAGACCGGAGGAGCATTGACGGTTGATGGTGTTGAAGGGAACGGTGTGAGGGTATCCGGCGTGAATCTGAGCCATACGGCCGGCTTTAGCACCACCCAGCTCTTGCAGAACTGAACCGATGGTGACCTCCTCGATCAGGGCTGGGTCAAGGTTGGGGTTGGCCTTCAGAGTGGCCTTCAGGACGTTCGCGAGCAGCTCCTCAGGGTAAGCATCCTTGAAACCACCCTTCTTAGCGCGGGTAACGGGGGTACGGAGAGACGAGAGAATGACAATGTCGTTCGGAGACTTCTGAAGCACCTGCTTCAGACCACGGGGAATTGGAGAGGCCATGATTATGGTATTGTTGAGTATATATTCGTTTGGCGACGGGACTCGGCGCGATATTTAGATTTGCCGATAGCGTGTGTATATCCGGGGAAACAACTGGATTTTCCTCGTCGAGAGTAGCCAGGTATGCCTGCACACTGTACAATTGAGCGGGGATATGGAGAAGAAAGATTGAAGCTCGATTAAAAAATCCCCAACAACTCCTCACGGCAACTCTTATAGGAAAATGCCGGGTAAAATTCCGGGGTCGGAAGCTGCGTGGTCGAACAGTCCCGTCGCGAGGACCGGCATTGAAGATCGGCTAAGGGCTCTGCCGGGTGTGGGGTGCGAATTGGGTTGGGTTCACCGTTTATCATTGGATTCATTCACGAGATGATCAGGGTATCTCTGATGAGATGTTTTACTATCCACACAGTGAATCATGAGCAACTCCTTTCATTATAACACGAGATTTTATGCCTAGCAGTTTTACTCCCACCTTTACCCCATATCCGAAGGTTCCCCGCCGAGCCGACTCGGCCGATTATGTCAGCATCGGATCGGAAGAGATGTCGGCTAACAGGCAGGCAATCTATGAAATTCAAGACAGTAAAATGTTTAATTATATAATGAAGTATAGGTTGAAGGAAATTTGGGCTGGGGAATACAGTGTGATTATCGCGGATTCCTGAAAAGTGAGCCGGCACCAGCCCTAGTGATCTAAAGATCGAGTTACTGATGAGGCTCTCGAGAGGACCCATGCACTCTACCAATCAAGGCGTACAGAGGCTGCATGTCGCCACCATCAAGTCTGAACTACTAAAAAGAGCATCATTCTCCATCTCAAACAGGGTAGCTAGACTAGAATCAAGCCCAAATGGGGTTTAGCGAAAAGCTATTGTTTGAGCCGGCAGGCCACATATTGAACTTCTGTGCATATCTGTGGCCACCCTGTCTCCCCAACAAGAGCAAGCGAGGTTGCCCCCTGCTGTTGTTAGCTTTCAAATTATCGAATGAGGCTCAAATGGATCATACAGGGATATCTATTAAGCCATATTCCTCAACCACTTAGACTGTACTAGGTGCTTTGACTCAAACTATAGACTACAAATCGAACATTATGCCTAGTATGATTATTCACTCCAACGAAGATGGCGGAGAAAAATATTTGCTCTATAACTACGCTCGAGTATGCAATTCTGTGCTTCTTTCTATATGACTACCAGTAGTAAGATGGGATCTTTTCTTGTCCCCTATTCTCAAGGTATCTGATGATCAGTAGCAATCATCGTAAATTCTGATTCACGCCTTATTAGTATGATGGTCGTGTCTGAAACATTGCCATCTTTTCCGTTTCCGGCCTCGTACTCTTCTCGTTAATCAAGGTCTAGACAGATTGTGTGAAGTTTCCCACAATTCTATTCTATTGGACTCTTTGGTTTCTATTAGATGTGCCTCTAAGATACATATTAATGTAGTGAATCATCACCCATCAAGCAAAGAAGTAAAAGAAACCCTCAAAGGCTTCCCCCGGGAGAGAGGCTACATAATAACCACGAAGACTGGGCTCTGGCCTAATAACAAGATTAATGCCAATGTGGCCCCTTTCCTTCTTGCTGCAATTTTCAGATACTTAACATTTTTAGCAGAACGATCTACAAGCATCGTCTTGTACCGCATAATTCTCATTCTTCATGCTTCAATCGTCGGCCCATGCTCGCACACAGCAATATAGACATGTGAAAGTCTTCCATGAAGTTAGCCAAAAATGTAGGCTATGACGAAAATTGCGGCACAATTTAATAACTTAAACGGTGTTCGCCGTGGTGCGGGCGCTCGGCAGTTGCCGGAGTGGACCTTTATCTCGCGTGGCGATCTAGATGCTAGAATCTCGAGAATTCAATCACCAGAATTTGGCAGCCTAGGCATGAGAAACCATCGGCTTCTTAAATTGCAGTGCTCCATATTGTAACAACCTGCGGGCGAAGCTTAATAAAGCTAAAAACAAATTGGCCGTTTATCGATACTCGCACCCATGATTGAAGCTCTTACCATGAAGTTTAGTGTTGAACACGTAGATTCCACTTGGGATCAAAATGCCATTCCTCACACCGCTGACAGGCATATAGATCAAGTTCAACAGCAAGTAGTTCTTGAGTCTAGATTGGATTCATCATCTACAATGGATATTTCCCTCAATCATTCTTGGCATTGGTCGTCATGGAGGCGCAGTTGTCAATTCAACCCATGGATTGTCTTCAGGGACTTGGCAATGTCCTAATTCGGAGAGCGCATCGATCTTCGTGACGTGAATAGAAAATTATGCATCTCTACATTTAGCTATATAAACACGGCGAGTCTCTCTGCTTGTTATCCTACCACCATTCTTTGCAAATTTAATCGAGCATCTCCTAGTCTCGTAAACCACTATCTCCCGTGTCGCCAATTCATTTCGACGACTTCAATCAAAGCAAAAAAAGAAGCCAAAATCAGAAGTATGACGAAGTTCTGGATCCTCGCTAGCTGCGTCGCAGCAGCCTTTTCCACCACGGCATCTGCGAACCTCCTCCAGGAGCAAAACATCCCACTCAACCTGGCAGTAGATATCGCCCAGAACACCATTGAAGCTTGTACAAAACAGCAATACAGCGTTTCGGCAGCTGTGGTAGACCGTGAAGGAGTCCTCCGGACCCTTCTCCGAGCGGATAATGCTGCCATTCACACCCCAGACGCCGCACGTCGCAAGGCTTATACAGCTGCCTCCATGCGTACTGTGACTAGCACCATTGTCAAGAATGTCCAGAATCCCGGCGCTGCTCAGCTTACATCAATTGATGACTTTTTGATCCTTGCTGGTGGTGTGCCAATCAAAGTCGGAAACGAGACTATCGGCGCTATCGGTGTCGGCGGTGCTCCTAGTGGCGATTTCGATGAAGCTTGTGCCCAGGCAGCACTAAAGCAGGTGGCGGACCAACTGAAATAGATTAGATGTGGTGGAGCGTCCTGATACTGTAATTGATTATAGTCAGATATATTTCTTTTTTTTTTTCATCTTTAAGAGCCTCTCTTCGTATTAGGTACGTTAATAGTTTAGCTGACCTATTTACCTACTAGGTAATAGGTCCGCTAGTGCAATTATGCCCCGAAAACTGGTGCTAGTCCTCAAACGGGCCTGAGGAATGTAAATAGGGCAACTTTTATTACATCGTACTTTCGAACTTAACCCTACACCTGTACGCTGGACAGTGTATATTGTGACAAATGAGCTATGCACATACGTTACATATCGTTTGAAACATAAGAGTAGGCCAAACGTTTGAATCAATCTTGAGTAGGCAGAGGATCTTATTGGGTCCCGACCCAAAGTCTGAGGTCAGAAGTAAAAAGGCAATGCGCATAGTTAGGGAAACAGAGCTCCATAGGACAAGTTATTGTCTATCCGACAGAACTCGTACTCTTTGAGCGCTTTTCTTCGCGAATACGTGCATCGGCAAGTAACCTTGCATCCGAGTTCATTGCTTCTTCCACAAGCCAAAATTGGACATTGACACTACTCTCAATCTTTATGAGAGTGTCATCAATTTGCTCCCAAATCTCGCGATTTGCAACAACTTTGCCTTTGCTGTCTTTCCATCCATTTCTCTTCCTCTTAGGAAGCCACTCTGTCACACCCTTGACTAGGAACTCAGAGTCAGACTTGATACAGACAGCATGTAAGGGGCAATGCTTTGCTTTATCTTCAGTAGGAAAGAATCTTGTCCAATCCCAGAGAAATAGAAGCCGCTGAAACTCGCGAAGAAAAACGAGAAAGGCTACAAGCGTAGACATCTCCTCTGTGCAGTGGTATGTTTCCGCCATGGAGCTTGCATTTTCCGGATTGCTGTAGCCATTGAAAATCCCCAATGCGGCTCTCATGTTCTTTTCCCGGCTTTTTAGGAATGCAATGCCAATTGATATCACGATGCAATCAACATGAATGACACGATCGTTGGGATTTACGCGACTTGAGGGGGCATCGGGACAGGCAAGATAGGTCCACCCATTCGTCTTGACCTCGACTTCCTCGGGGGGAATGCTCTGAAGATATCTCTCAATGGGAAATCCTCTGCTGGGTGGTGATTCGGGGAGGACATTTCCTTTCAGGAAGAGAAGGGTGATCAGAGCATCTAGAGTCGACATTTCAAGGCTGGGTAGATCGCCATAGTAGTGCTCAGTCACACTATGGTGTCCTGAATGGGCAAGACAGATCTTTCTCAGTATCTTATATGATTCCTAAAATTCAAATGTCGATTAGTGATCGATCTCAAGGTCGCGGATTAAACAGCCCAAATCACTTACCTCCGGGTCAATAAGCTCCAACCTGGTGCTTTCAACCAGCTGAGAACCTTTTTCCTTTGGAACGAAGCTCCCAGAGAAAGTTGGGAGGGCCACAGAAGGTACGGTTGTGGACTTGTCAAGGACATAAGGGTTGTTTCTAGGACGATATCTGTAGAAACACATAATTTCGAACAGTTATGAAGAAGGTGAGTTTCAAGATAAAATTGTACTCTGGATTGAGAGTTAGATATCAAAGATAGTAATGATCGAAAATCTCCCGGTGTCTCGAATATATTGAACGGATTTGTCTTTGTGATCAACCAATGTGAGTTTGTCTTATTCGTTTGCAGATTTTGCCATATATAGTTTACTCTTATCCTGCCCAAAGTAAAATGGCCTATAGGTCCCCCTATTACTGTACTAGGTTTTTTCCCGAACCCAATCTCAGAGACTTGTTCCTCCACAGCAGTCCTCTTGACTTTATAGAGCCTTTGGAAGATTTTCAGCGCGCACCTTTCTAGGAAAGCCACAATAAATCCTGATTTCGAGCTAGAAATTTGGCAGAACTAGTAGTCTTTTACAGAATTGAATTGACTAATGTATGTCAAACAGACTGATACAGTATTCCTGGAATTCGGTGTCACCCCCGGCACTCTCTTGTTTCTGGAACCCTAATGCCAAGAAACGCTAAACTACTTCTGGAAGAGGCTTATTGAGCCTCATTGGTTTTGAAAGGGTTTTGAAGATGTACCGTAAATTACCGGGCTATCATAATAGCGGGAAGTATGTTTATTATCTGGAAGGCGAGAAGCTGCAACCTGAGTGTCCCACGTCCACTTTCCCAATTTTTATCTGGGTTTCTTGGTTGCCGCTTCCACTGGCGGCAACGAACCATGGGAACAGTGAAATGTCAATTTGAAAAGACTTGTTATGCACAGAATCGCCGGTTTCTAGCGTTGGAGATAAAGGTCCTGGAGGTGGGGCGTGGTTGAATTTATTAGAAACAAGATCATGCTACTTGATTGGATGCAATTTCTTCAATCCTGTCGGATTTAATTGAGCCATCCTTCTTGGCAGGCGACCCATGCTCCAGACGTAAGAGTTTGCGTATACAACCACATTTCCAAGGCTTCATGACGAATCTGCGCCCTCGTAGATGCTACAGGTCCCGTTAAATCAAAACATACCTGCAAGTTCTCGAGGGTGGAAGGCTTGCAGACAGAGATTTCCAACCCGTACGGTGTCATGGTAGCTATACGGTTCTTCTGCCGCGCCTCTCGATCAATCAACAGGAGGTTAAATTGCTCTGAATCCGTAACGATAGATATAGAAAAATAAACGATAATTAACGACATCCTCGTCGAAACGTAGAAAGATAGAACAAGTTTCTGTTCTTACTGAAAGATTATATCTGACCTTGCAACATTTCTAGCAGTTAATGTGCCTGACTCCCCTCCTGGCCAGATTTCTACCCAACTAGCCTACTCGATTGTGACTGGAGTGCTTAAAATTGACTGCAGGATATGTCGATTAATGTCAAAGCACAAAACTTGACCATTAAGCAATCCAATAGCGATCTGATCGCCTTGCACATCGGAAGAAGATGGCTGGAAATCGGACGGTAGCCGAACGAAGGGCATTTCTCCATAAAGTATCCACTGTCCTGAGACACAGAGACTCTGTAAAGAGTGCTGGCTTCTGTCCTCATTGTTCATAATAATTTCCTTGAGCATGATTGGTCCCATGTTTGTTACAAGGTACCGGTTACATGGCGAAAAGTTTAGGCTACGCACTGGCTCAGAGGTTCGAATTTCTCTACAGTGGTGCAGCTTGAAATACCTAGCGAGAGGACGCCGAAAGAACTTGGAGCTCCTAGAATATTTCGCGATATTCCAAAGCTTGATGGTTTTGTCATCAGAGCCTGATGCGATCTGCTTGCCGTCTGGTGAAAAGGCCACAGTAGTGATATAACCAGAGTGGCCTTCAAGTGTCTTCTGAAGGTCACCTGTGGCGGTATCCCAAAGCTTGATGGTTCGGTCCCAAGAGCCTGATGCGATCTGCTTGCCGTCTGGTGAAAAGGTCACAGTGGTGATATAACCAGAGTGGCCTTCAAGTGTCTTCTGAAGGTCACCTGTGGCGGTATCCCAAAGCTTGATGGTCTTGTCATCAGAGCCTGATACGATCTGCTTGCCGTCTGGTGAAAAGGCTATAGTAATAACTGAATAAGAGCCTGATGCGATCTGTTTGCCGTCTGGTGAAAAGGCTATAATGGTAACTGAACCAGAGTGGTCTACAAATATCTTCTGAAGGTCACCTGTGGCGGTATCCCAAAGATTGATATTTCCGTTACCAGGAACTATTACAATCTGCTCGCCATCTGGTGAAAAGTCCACGGTCTCAACATATTTCGAATCGCCTTTTATTGTCTTCTGAAGATCACCTGTGGAGGTATCCCAAAGCTTGATAGTTTCGTCATCAGAGCCTGATGCGATCTGTTTACCGTCTGGAGAAAAGACCACAGTGGTAACTGAATCAGAATGGCCTTCCAGTGTCTTCTGAAGATTATCTGTAGGGATATCCCAAAACTTGATGGTTTCGTCATCAGAGCCTGATACAATCTGTTTGCCGTCTGGTGAAAAGACCACAGTGATAACTGGACTTAAGTGGCCTTCGAATGTCTTCTGAAGGTCACCTGTGGCGGTATCCCAAAGCTTGATGGTTTCGTCATCAGAGCCTGATACGATCTGCTTGCCGTCTGGTGAAAAGACCACAGTGGTAACTGAATCAGAGTGGTCTTCAAGTGTCTTCTGAAGGCCACCTGTGGCGGTATCCCAAAGCTTGATAGTTGTGTCACCCGAACCCGATGCGATCTGCTTGCCGTCTAGTGAAAAGACTACAGTGGTGACTGAATCAGAGTGGTCTTCCAGTGTCTTCTGAAGATCACCTGTAGCGGTATCCCAAAGCTTGATGGTTGTACCACCAGAGCCTGATGCGATCTGTTTGCCGTCTGGTGAAAAGACCACAGTGGTAACTGAATCAGAGTTATCTTTTATTGTCTTCTGAAGATTACCTGTAAAGGTATCCCAAAATTTGATAGTTTCGTCATCAGAGCCTGATACAATCTGTTTACCGTCTGGAGAAAAGACCACAGTAGTAACTGAATCAGAGTGGCCTTCCAGTATCTTCTGAAGGTCACCTGTGGCGGTATCCCAAAGCTTGATGGTTTTGTCATCAGAGCCTGATACGATCTGCTTGCCGTCTGGTGAAAAGGCCACAGTAGTGATATAACCAGAGTGGCCTTCAAGTGTTTTCTGAAGGTCACCTGTGGCGGTATCCCAAAGCTTGATGGTTGTGTCACCAGAACCCGATGCGATCTGCTTGCCGTCTAGTGGAAAGGCCACAGTGGTGACTGAATTAGAGTGGCCTTCTAGCGTTCGTATCAAAGAACCCCAAGCGCCCTGCATAATTGGAACTTTCTCAAAATATGCCGGGATTCTATCTAAGTTTTTCTTCTTCACGACGCTTGATTCAGGGCTAAAGATAATGGCGGTGCTATATATCTGTAACGGCCAACGAGTGATGATTTGGTAATATTTTAGTAGAAAACGGTTAGCATCCTCTATAAGTGCGGATGCTAAATGGTCACCCTTGTTTTAGCTTATCAGCAGAGTCCCTAGAGGTTGAACAACATGAAACGCTCACCTTTGTTATATTCACCAACGCTTTCAACGCTTCGATTGCCATCGGTAGCTTGCCTAATAGGATAAGGCATTCCAGCCATTCTAGCAATTTCGACTGTAGTAATATCCCAACAAGGCCCTTATCAAGAAGCCCGCTCTGCACTATCGTGTTTCGCTCCATAGCCTCTAGATGTTGCACCCAAAAGGTAGCCGCATAGTCCAGACAAGATAGCTGGATATTTCTTTTTTCGTCTTTTAGCGGTTTCCAATCTCTTATGGTCGAGTCAGGTCGCGGAAGGTCAAGAAGATTGACCTTTAGTTTTTCACATAACTGAGATAGACAGCCTTGTACAATTTCATAATGTCCGTAGTGTCCATATAAGCCAAGAATAGACTGATTAGTCTCCGCGGTCAAGTAGTCTCGAGCGGACTGATGAACAAACTCAATAGTGCTTTCCTGCATCTTAAGGAACGAGGCACAGCGATTCACTAGCGCCTCAACGGCACCGTTATCATTAGCCAGCCCAGTCACACTCGTAACTTCTTCCGCTCTTAGAGGTCGATATACCAGCATCATTGCCTTGAGTAGTCGAATACACCTATAAACATCATCTTGATCGCCCTCGCGTAGTTGATTCAGTATCCGATCGTAGAAAGGATATAGGCCTGGCGGCAAGTCTTGAATTGTGGTCAATGCTGCATCTTTCTGGACACTCTCGAGCCTCTTACATGCCAGGCTCGCCCATAACAAATTACCCTCAGCCTTTGCTAAAAGCTCCGTTTCCAATGCCTTTGTCAGTGACGGCGTATAATTATGATAACGACTCAGCTCATTCACTTTATCGGTAATGTAGGCCTTCACAGCTTCAAGAACGTAGTTTGAGTTGAGCTCCAGACTGACTTGCACCTGGTCATTCCCGGCTAGCAATGCCCGCTCCGCGCTGTCCAATGGTCGGCTTGTCAAGAGCCATTTGAATTTGGCAGGACGGTCTAGTCCATTACGGACGATGAGCTTCAAAAAGTCGCCCATCCAACCATCTTGGCATTCATCAAGAGCATCCACGATGATATATATCTTCGACGCGGTGCACCGATCCAACATTTCCAAAAAGATATGCCAAAGATTTCTCCATAAGGTCATGTCTTCATTGAAACGATCGTTCTCGGAATCCCAACGGCGTCGTAGAGATTCTTTCAGCTCGGGTTGTTGATTCACCAATCTCAGAATCAAACCCTTTAAGATTGATTGAAGGGTGTTCAGCTCGTTGTCGGCGTTTTGACAGAAAAAATAAGTCAACACAGCAGATTCGTGTGGGCCACGTGAAAGCTCGTCAACAAGACCGATTGTCATCATTGTCTTCCCTTTCCCTGCACCACCCTTAATCCAAAGCAGGCAGATTTCGTTGCCATCTCGCCATCTCTGATACTGCGGGTCTTGAAAAATCCATTCAAACACTTGACGGCGTAATTTGTCCTTGGTCTCTGTCAGACGATGTTTCACGATAAGTGAATCCGGGCAGCGTAGATTCTGTAGGCAAGATCGATCGACATCTTCAGGAGATTGCACTTTAATTAGTGTAAGCTTGATATATTGAATTTATCGGACATAAAATCGACCCTACCATAAAACTTTGCTTCGACTGAGCCCGGATTGTTTTCTATGTGTAACCCATAGTTGACGCGAGTGGTAGTAGTCGATACCATGATTCGAATAACACGTAGTACTATGCTTTCTAGGTTAGAGAGTTTGCTCGTCACCCAGCCAAGTGCGGGGTATTATTACATATTTAGACTGTTGTGCCAGGATGACGATTAAACAAATCGTAGCGTTTCTTAGGCTTGGTGCATCGCCTGAAGCTATGTTCAGAAACCCCCCCACTTTCTCCTATTTGGCCCCCACTTTCTCCCATTTGGCCCCCACAATGGCTTTTCTAGTTCCTCTATTTTTTCTTTGCTTCTCCTAAATAGGCAATCTACGCAAGCTAGCGAAGCATACTATATCAAAGCGAGAATCGCTCTGAGTAAGTAAGCGAGGCTTGCGAGGCTTGCATTATTTGTTTCCACTTACCCCGCCCTAGTTGAACCCGCGAATTTGAGGACTCATTAAGCGATACATAATGGATTAAAAGTCTCCTTTCTTATGAACCCTATTCCAAGATTCGGAAATTTATATAACAACACAGTATCCAGATGTCACTAAAAGTGATTCGTGATCCGGGGGATGCTAAGGTCGAGTAATAGAAACCCATCTATTTTCCCATCAAGCGCGCTGTTCATACTAAAAAAAAATAGCATTGTTTTTGTCCATGGCTGGCATGGCGTTCTAGCACCATGGACTTCTGCGGAGAATTCTGTCTTCTGGCCCGAGAAGCTTCTCTCCGCGAAGGTTCCTGAGGCCCGTATCCTCTCCTATGAATATGACGTGACGATCGAGAGTTTCTGGAGCCAGGAGGATCTGATCTCTGAAATTTCCAGTGATTTGATCGAATCGCTTATGGAGCAACGCGCGAAGAAACAGGAGGTTAATATCTCTCCCCATTCAAGAATTCTTGTACTTATTGTCTATGTCTATTAATCATCACAATTCAACCACAGGAAAATCGTGCCATAATTTTGGTTGCACATTGCCTTGGTGGCTTGGTCTGTGAAAATGTAAGCACAGTGTCATTTACAACTAAACTCCAGGATATATACTAACATAGGCTTATATCTATAGGCACTGGCGGCAGCGAGCCATCATGATGAAAGGAAGAAAGTCGTCGGCTGTGTGCGGGGTGTCCTCTTACTAGGGACACCTCATTTCCGGCTTGATACATTGGGAGCAGCTGAAAGATACTTTCAATTAGCTCGGAAGAAGACTCCGACGGACTGCGAGTTAAGAGAAATATCAAACTGGGTCGTCTCGATTCCTCAGCAATTTGCAAGTCTTAGGGAATCGGGGGCTCAGTTTAGTATCGAATGTTTCTATGAGGGTTCTACTACGAACATTCGTGATGGTGATGTCAAGATTGTTGATATGTCTTTGGCTCGATGTCTTGGTGGTCCTCCTGCCGAGCGACTTGGAGGTAATCACCAACAGATTAGCCAATTTGGAAGCAGCGAAGATAAGGACTTCGTCAAGGTCGCAAGGGTTGTGACAAGATGGGTGGCAAAGATCCCTTCACCCGAGAAGGAAGGGGCGGTGAATTATGTTTCGAATGCTACTTTTTCTGGAGTGAATCATGGCATGCAGCTCGGGCAGAATACGGGCACCATGAATGGATTGAGCTTTGGGAGAGGTTAGCAGCTCTTTACACTCGAGTTCGAAATTAACTTCCATATTTTACACAGAGAAACTATCTCAGACCCTAAGATTGGGCCAATAAGAGAGGCGGCTATACTTTTTTGAGCATTACTGTGGAGTCTAGCCTTTGGCTTTCTTTGCTGTGATTGGATCATATGTCTTGGCAGAGTGTTTCAGAACACAAGTATGTGTATTTCTCAAGGAAGCCAATTTCGAACTCGAGTGTATATCGAATTACGCCACAACACTAAGTGACGGTAAAAACTCACGTGACGCCAGGGTATACCATACGGTATACCAATGGGTAGTTGGAAGGGTCCGACCTGGTATACCACCAGGCATACTCTCCAATATACCACGCCACGAGGGGCTAGATATATAAGGATAGTTCTACACACATGTATTTAGTTCTTCGCAATCAATCTCAATAAGTTACTTGAGTACATCTTTACTTCAACACAGTATTACTACAACTACACTCTACAAGTAGGGGAGCTCTTCGGACTGACCTACCTGGCGCGCATCAACTGGCACGCCTACAAGACTTGCTCTACAGATCCGAGCCCGTGTAAGGCTTAGGATAGCAACGGTACGGTTGTGAGACGGTAGACTTGAGGTACGTATTAGGACCACGAAGGATCAGCTTACAGTGACCAGTTTGCACCGCGTAACAGATAGATTCCGGCTGAATATATCCAATCTTATATTTCAGGTGTATTATTGCGGAATACTGACAAAAAAAAGCAATTCGACTTTGATCACCAGCTTCAAAAAACATCTCTCTGCAAAAAAAATGGATAATTTGGGATTTTAAATTGTACTATTTGAAACCAGAAGAAAATAAGTACTATAAAATAACTTGTTATCAATAATACTGGAATTCACCATAGTTCATAGACAACTAATTGCGCAACTAATTATAATTTTACCATCTTTATTGTAGAACCTGAAGAAAAGAAATCAGGACCCGTATATAAGTAAGTAGTGCTTTCAATATCCCCTGACTTTTACCAGACACCTAATACCCACAAATAGTCGAGACCTTAATTCTGTACAAAAACAATTTAATAGTATAGAAAAATTATTTCGGTTACTCTTAGTAGCCGGATTACGGTTATACACTCACTATTCTGATCGCTATTCTGATTCCTTTTCAAGAATCTTTCGTTTTGTTTAATTAAGGCTTGCGGTCTCGTACTATATATATGGGGCTCTTTGCTTTAACCCTTGCATCGCGAGCGTTTAACAGCCATTTTATCCACAGGAAAGGCCACTGATACCACGTCGTTTCAGGGCTTACAGCGTGCCGCAGCGCGCGTCTTCCAGTAGTAAACGTGGATATACGTGTGCGCGAGAACGTGGTAAAAAAGGATTTACGATTCATAAATGGACTGTCTTGCCACGCGCTTCTCTGATTCGCCCGTTCTGATACCTCCACCTTACCCTTGTCGGACTGGCATCTGTTGGCTTTAGGGTTGTAGGGTTATATCTGCAGGTATATGCAAGTTCTTGCTCTCCTATTACTTCGTGGCCTCCTCGCTTATCGATTTTACAGTTGTCGAACTTAGTATTATTGCCACTGATAATGCCTTCATTTCTCTTCCCCGTGCTTCACTTTTCTACGTGGCAATCCGTATTTTTATCTGATCTAATTCTCTTTATACTATGCTCAACCTGCGTCCTTGAAATGATTGTACATTAATGACTGATTGCGTCTATTACCAAGAATTCCAACACCGAGGTCTCCTTGACACTTGTGTGTTTCTGACATGGAAGGCGAAAGCGGCCCCAATTGTACCTGAGCATCTATCTGTATACTAAACAATAGTTCTCTCCCTTGGTTGACCCCGCATCCTTTCGATTGGATATGAAAGACAGGTCTTTTTTCAGCACTCCACTCCACATCTGCAACCCGCTGTCCTGGGTTCAGATCTGCAGATATAGTGGAACCTTAGATCCAGCATTTGCCTTGACATTTGCGTCACTGATTGCTTTCAGCTCACCAGATGGGCGCCTCTGTTCGCTTAAGTGGAGAAAGAGACTGAATCAGCCGAATACTTCGTGAAGACGAATTCACTATAAGTACACACTCTTTCTCCCTCCCATTCCTTTTTTCATTAGATCACTTCTATTCCATATACTGTTCGCAATTTTAATCCGAACCCCAATCCACACACAAAATGGGTTTCACGCCTAGCGATGTCGACGAAGTTTATATTCAATTCGGCCGCTTTCTGATGGTCGCGCTCGCGGGAGACCGTTTCCGCGAGGTCATCAGACTCGATTTGAACAAGTATATAGGATGGCACGATGGTAAGGGATACTTGATCAATTGCTTCGTTTCAAATTGTATGGAAATCAATCTTATGCCCCTCTCTTTGTTTTGGCAGGTGCTCTCAAGTGGGACAGCAGTGGCTACGACGAATATTGCAATATTGCCCATTTCCGCTGGGAAGGTGACGTACCAACGATGCAAGCTGAAATGCACGAGTTTGCAGAGGGTCATCCATTGATACCCCTCAAACTTGACCGGATTACAATCGAGGATGGCGTATTCAAAGTCCAGTCGGAAAAACCCGACTTATCCTTCCCAAACGATGCTATGCTTAAATTCATTGACGGACATATTCTCACTGCCAGACTCAAGGACGAAGAGGGTAACAGGCATGCATCTTCCCTTGACCTAGATGATTACCTGGGGAACAAAAACTGTACGTCACACGTTAAATGTTTCCTGTCCTGACTAAAACAATCTAAGCTAATTGGAATATTTTTTGTCAGCGTATTTCTTGTGGGACAGTAGCAGGTTCTCCAAATTTGCCACAGATCCGAGTTTTAAAATTGAAAACGGTGTGCCCATTTTGCGGGCTAAGTTGTGGGGTCCCGGAGGGGGATTGTTTGAGAGAGAGATCAATTTGGCCGAGCGGGTCAAAAACAACAATGGAAAACTGGAATGTGTCTGTTACCCTAGACATTTTCTTCGCGAGGCCGGGAGGGTCCGAATGAACGGAAGTGTACTTCAGGTCGAGGATTTCAGTGACGCTCGAGGTCCTCATTTCGCCCTCACCGAACTCGATCTGGACAAATGTTTAGCAACAGATTCTTGGGGTAAACGCACTTTGTATTCTGTATTCCCAAATTAGAGGCAACGTGGGCTAACTGGATCTTTTTCTTCGTTTCTAGGTCGTTTGAAATGGAATGCGAAAGGTGGCTCTGGTTTCAGAGACATCGAATTCCGTTTGGACGGTGAAGGAAAGGTGCCCACTCTTCATGGTAAACTGGGAGAAGAATATCTATCCATCAGTGCGGAGCGTATTGGAAGTAGCAATGGTGAATTGCATGTTAAGTACTGGGACGAGTTATATTAGCGCTCGTGGTCGCATAGAGACATTTTCGAATGCTTCAAGGCTATAAATGTCTGATTTTGTTCTAAACGCTTCAAATGTTGTAATTTTAGGCCTTCTCATGTGCTTTTCAAACATTTGAACTAATGTATTCGGCAAGCCAGCAATGTGTGTTACCGAGTGACGCGCTCCGGGCCTTCGCAAAAGTTATCCATGAATTCGAACCCAATTAATTCAATTGATCAAGAGGGTATGATATTATTGGCTCTTAAGTTTACCAGAGTCAACGAATTAGCTCTATTCTGAAATAGCATGTTGTTTCATTGTAGCTGATCCTATATTTTATATCTGTATGACAATCAAGTTTCCACTCTATCGCGAGTACTCTGAAACGTACGAAATGAGAGAAAGGGAACTGATCAATGCAGAAGTACGTGTACGAGTGCAACAATAGAATACGTAAAAAGAAGAGGCTTTAATTCGTACGGGTCGTGCTGCCACGCACGTACCTCGTTGGCGCTTCAGTCTTTTTCAGGTCTGGTGTATTAGGGTTTTAGGGTTCTCCATGCATGTCTGCATAGAATCTGCATGTTATCTGATTCTAAATCATTCGATTCTCTATTATATTTTACATTTAAATGCCACGCCAAATGGTCTTATTGCGTATCGTCCACGATATGCAATAGGAATCTTTCTCTTTGTTGCTATTCTAGTATGTTAACCCATCGCTTCTGTGTAATTTGTTGGCCGCATTTATTCGTCCGTCGGGTTGTTTCATAGCCACCTAAAGTACAATCTTGTCAATGCTACCATCTACCACCCTAAGCTTACTGGAGAGAATACTTTTGTTGAAGACAGGGAAGACACTCAGATTATGAAAGCTAACGCGGTAGACGACACCAATGGCTCGTCACGAGTAAGCATCACTAGTCCAAGAAGGCGTCTATAAGACCAAACTTTTGTACGCCGATATAATTGCAAATAAAAACGAAAATGAGGCCAACGAATAGCAAACTTCCTTCACCGGTTGCGTGTTACGGCTATTAGTCACTTGTATGACTTGTTCTGATTGGCCCAACTCGATTCAAGTACCTTCTGCTTTAAGGAACCCCAACAAGGCTGCTTTTAAGATTGAATTCCTATTTCCTTTTCCTTTCGTTTCAGGGCCGATGCGTGCGACGCGCGCATCTTCCAGTATTACCACATAATCCTATAACATACTTTTAATACAGGACTAACCGGATTAATATTAGCATATCATGTGGCTAGGGCCTAGCATAGTATGTCTTTGTCTTCCAATATGGAAGGCAATAACGGTCGGCACTGTATACAGTCGCGTCCAATACCGGGACAATGTTTGCAAACAGAATTTGCAAAATTATTACCCGAAATTGGACGTGGCTTTATACCAATGCAGTATAGGCGAACCCTGCACGAACCCTGGTCCAAAGACCAGTTCTCGCAGATTCTGTCTGTAAACAGACATGGCTGCACCAGCTATTGTTTCAAGAGAAAACTCAAATTGAAACGAAGGTTTTCTCTTTGAGAACCCTCAAAGACAAAGATCCCAAACCCTGTACGAACCCCTCCCCATAAACCACATCTCGAAGATTCTGTCTTTGAAAAAAGTGTGGCTTACTGAAATTGAAAGACATGACCATGGCATCCAATGCGACAAAACAGATCTGTGGTTTGCCAAGGTCATTTAGACCGACAGAAAGGTACAACGCCCAGATATCCAAATTGACTACATTATGCCGTACACATTGAGGATACGATCAATGAACTTACTGCCACATTCTGGCATCTGCCATTCCACGAGCCTCCAGATGCCCTTTTCCCACTCTCTTTGTCTGATAATTCTCCATTCGCTAGGGCTGTTGGCACTTCAAGTTTGCTATTCTCGGACATGGCATCCTCTGATTGTTCAACTACAATTGTTTACTGACGAGTTTGAACTTGCGGTGCATGTGATGGCTGGTTTGAGATGCAAATCAATAGAATGCAAAGGAAAGAAATACCACATGCATACTCACCACATAGAAAATGCCATGCTGGTTTCTTTGTATGGACTGAATAGCTTCATGCAAGGAGGGCAGTCAGGGCAGCGAGGCTGTATTACTGTGAGGCTTGGCACAATGGGTGTGTGGGTGATGAGATGCAGTCTAAGCCTCTTCATGAATTTACGGCATTCAGACGAGTTCGAAAGATCGGTTGGTTCCAAGTTGGCCTGTTCAAGCTGGAGCTTTAATTGTAGAGATAGATCTTCTTTCAAGGTACCTACCTACCTTGATATAAGGCCTATGCTGATGGTTCGAGACATTACATATGGTTTAATTCCCAATTGTGCAAGAGAAACTTACAATACTGAGCATCTCAAAAGTCTTGCTTTGCCCATTCAAGTTTAGTTGACTATTCTTGGTACAGAAACGGTACACTGTCCTGTGTATTAAGTGCCATCAATTGAGCCTCGATAAGCCTGATCTTCAAAGTCTCAGAGTCTTTTCTACTGGGAACCCCGTCTCGAAAGTCATCAAGATCTCTTCGAGAAGCTTGCTCTGCGTGACCTTGATCAGATTCCTCATTATAACAACCCAGTCCATCTAATGGCGCTTCCAGCTCACAACGCTCTTCAGCAACCTCTCGCACCAAAACTCCACTATGTGCATTAGTCAATTCCGAGAGCTCTCGGGGAAGTTTCACCATAGCGGTCCTCAGTGAGAGAGACTTGAATTCCACTGACTGACCACTGTGAACTCGACTCTTGATGTCTTCGTTAGTTGCAAGAAATAAGAGCACATTGAGTAGAGAGAACATTTCTTTGTCATATGCCATCTCTATGGCTGACTTGTCAAAATGATCTTCGATAAGACAGTTAATCTGTTTCGATTTCTTCTGAATAAGAAGAATCGCAATTTCGGTACTTCCACATATGATAGCCATGTGTAATGCCGTACGGCCATGAGGATACAGAACCTCATTAACGTCTAGTTCGTCAAAGTCGAGAATGGTTTCCACAGTACTTATATGGCCAACAGAAACCGCCAGTGCGAATAACGCTGATATTTTCTTCGCAGCCGCGAGAGGGTTCAGAACTTTTCTATCCAGAAGTTTCAGGAATAAAGTCCTAATTTCGCAGCGCAGCGGGAGACACTTGGATGCATGTTGCTCCCAATTCGACATTGCATATTCTCTGAAAAGAAACCGATTTCGATCCCTTGGGCGCTTTCGCTGAGCTTCTGCCAGTGTCTTCGCCATATTGAAATCGGAGTTAGAGTGTCCTCCAAGAAATTTCAGCGCGAGACTGGTCATTTCATCCATGGAACTTTGGTTCAAATTTGAACGGAAAATCCCACTGAGTATCAACCGTTCTTATCTCCGGAAGAACCTCTTTCGAGATCTCGGGTGATCTGTACACCATTATGTTGTCATTCATACTCAATTCATATAAATCAACTGGAATATCAGTTTAGTTGTACTATCTTTTCAATTTTGATTGTATGTAGCGCGATCTCAATCTGTGCTTTCGATCTTCAATCTAGAATTTCTTTTAAAATCTCTATAGTATTGACACCTCTGAGCATTGCGAGCTTGACGCAGGCGACAAATTGCCCGAGATCTGCCCCCTCCATACCTATGGACCGATAGGTATCGGTGATCTCAAGCTCAAAGGTAATTTATACTTAGCACAAGGGCTAGTGTAAAGCCAAGCTAGGGTTCGGAGCAAGATATTCGGATTTATCAAGGTTGATGAGTACTAGATCGAAGAAATTCGCTGATCGAAAATTCTTCTCAAGACAAATCGAACTTAGACTTAGCAGAGTTCATTTGATTTCGTGATAGTGAGGCAGTCGCCGTATTCTGGCTGAAGTAAAACAATGCCAATCTAGACTTGGAAATGATTGTAGTACTAACCGGTCCCTCATTGAAATTCTACATTATTGCTCCGTAATGGGATCCTCCAAACTAAAGACTATGATAATATACCCCTATATTATAATATAGTTTTCACTACAGGTGCCATACAAAAGAGGTTTCGGACCCTTCGTTGGGAGGGTCCCATTTAAGAGTAATAATGTACTACATTTTAGTTAGAAGTTCAATGAGTAATATCATAAGGCAATTACAAAGAGAGTACACGCGTCAAATTAGATAAATGAATGTTCCAATTAATGAAGTTGTAAAACCAATGGATGTCGTTCAATCAACCTCTGGGCAGAGATATAGAATGCAGTGACGATAGACTATAACCCAAGCTAACTCCTCCAATCAAGCTACATCCCATGGTATCCCAAACGCCTCCGCAATAAAATAAACCGTTAAAATACAACACCGCATACCGATATGCAAAGAACGAAACCAAGATAGAAATAAATTGAAACTCCTTCCCAACCCATGATCACCCCAGATCTCCACTTCGTCAAGCCCGCTGAACAATATGACTATAATGACCAGGTACTTTGCACCGACATTTATCACAATCAGCACGATATCCCATAACTAGCGCCGAGCGACGATGCGGAATCGGACACGATGGCGTGGGTGTATTTTGTCTCGAAACATGACGCGACATCGGATGAGCAGCGACAGGAATCGGCGAGACGGTACCATAATCTAGACCCGGCGTCGGGACGCGGTAGGGATAATCATCTACCGTCTGTAGTTGTGGTTCCGGGATGGAATCAGTCATAGCCATGTCGGTGTCGCTGACTGGGCTTGGGAGTCTGATTGCTGGGAGGTGGATCTTTTGCGGGACATCTTCCATCATTGTGTCTGGTTGGGGTGGCGGTGCCGCTGCGGAGAGTCTTGGGGCTGAATCTGATTCATCGTGGCCGAAGGCTGGGGCTGTTAGAGCTGATTCGGAAATATCGAGGGAGTGATGGATGAGGGCGTGGGGGATTGGAGAGGGCTGGTTGGAGGGTTGTTGTTGCCAGGGGGAGAGATCGTCGGCGGCTAGGAGGAGTTTTGGGTGGTTGGGGTGAAGAGGTGAGGGTTTTGAGTGGGAGAGTTTTGTGATGGTGGCTGTTTGTAATGCATGTTTGGAGTTGTCTTCCTCGTCTGATGAGTCGATGGGGGTTAATGTTGGGGCGCGAAATCGGAGGATTTGATCTGTGTCGGGTTGTTCGAGGATGGGGATTGTCGTGGAGATGGAAGTGGATGTATCTTGCCATGGGCGGACTTTCTATTGCCAGTGTGAGTGGATTGTACCTGGCAGTATTGTTGTTGTTGTTGTTGTTGTTGTTGTTGTTGACTGTTGCGAAGTGAACGTACCTTAGAGTCCAAGGGGGAGTCATCCGAGTCATCGCGCGATCGTTTTAAAGAGCGGAACATGATGAGTATACTATGTAGTGGTGAAACTCGGAGGATGAAGGACTCGGGATTAGACTCCAAGGGACTGGGGCTAGGATGGAATCATTGAAGCGATTGAAGCGGTTGAAGCAAGGAGATGAAGAAGTTAAGTGGAGACTCGGGAATCTAGACTACTCATACTCAGCATACTCAGCACTTATTATAGAGTATAAAGTAGACAGTATACTAGATATCGTTAACACTTAATATTATAAAAATATTCATGAATACTACAAATGATAATAGTCAATTAATAACTACTATTTATAATTAATACGGTAATGCAATACTGAGCAAATATCTGCACATACCAACGATGTATACGTAGAATACAAGTAACTAAATGTAGAAATGCACGTCACACAAGTCGATCTGATCTCAGCTGGAGTGACTCAGCTGCATTCTGCATATTCAGCTGTATCTGCATACACTAGAACTAAGCACTACTCAATACTTGTAGTGTAATAATAATTAGAATAAAAATTATAATTATAATAAAAAATGAGCATACAGAGTAAATGGAGTGTTGATATAACCTCACGCTGATTGGCCCAGTCCACAACTACCTTACATCCTCATATTATAGGAGTAGAACACTACTATACTATGTTAAGTATTTAGTTATAGCTGATGATGCAGGCGATCTATCATATATTATATTATTATAATACCGTAATATATAGTAATTAATATAACTAATTAATACATGTGCATATATATATACATATATATACCATACTAGTCATATTACATCTTCTCTGCTCTATTTAAGTCCCACTTGGCGCCCGCCAATCCACATTTGCCTCTGCGAATTATTCCCTTCTCTTCTCTTCTTCTCTTCTTTTCTCCCTCTTCACCTTCTCGGTATTCTCTCCATTCTTCCTTTTTTTTTCCCCCTACTCTTCGCTTCTTTCTTCTTGCGAATTGTATTCCTAAATTTCCTTCCGAAATGCCTCTCGTCAACACCACCGAGGTCAACGAGGACACTCGTGGTAAGTATGCGCTGCTATGACTCGCTACCCTACAATCTTTCTCTCTCTATTACTGCCACAATAATTGATTGAAAATAATTCAACAATTCCATCTGTATTGAATTATCTCTAACTGTCCATGTAGTCCTCGGCTACGACCCTCTTCTCCAGCCTCAATTCCTCCAAACTGAAATCCCCGCCGTGAGTCATTTTTTTTTCTTTCCCTTCTCCCCTCCCCCACCAATCCACAACCACCACAAACCAAACAAACCCAGCCCTAACAAATTCCTCCAGCCCGAACGCGCCATCAAAGCCGTCCGTCAAGGTCGCAATGAGGCCGTCGAGATTATCGAGCAGCGCGATGACCGTCTCCTCGTCGTCGTCGGTCCCTGCTCCATCCACGACCCAGACACTGCCCTCGAATACGCCCGTCGCCTAAAGGAACTCTCCACCAAACTCTCCAAGGACCTGTGTATCATCATGCGCGCTTACCTCGAGAAACCCCGTACAACCGTCGGATGGAAGGGACTCATCAACGATCCCGATATCGACGAGTCCTACAACATCAACAAGGGTCTCCGCGTTTCCCGTAAACTCTACGTCGACCTAACCAGCACCGGTCTCCCCATCGCCAGCGAAATGCTCGACACCATTTCCCCCCAGTACATGGCCGATCTAATTTCCCTCGGCGCAATCGGTGCCCGAACAACCGAGTCCCAACTGCACCGTGAACTTGCCTCCGGTCTATCCTTCCCAATCGGCTACAAGAATGGTACAGACGGAAACCTGACCGTCGCCATTGACGCCATTGGAGCCGCCGCACACCCACACCGTTTCCTCGGTGTTACGAAGCAGGGTCTTGCGGCTATTACCAAGACTGCAGGTAACGAGCATGGATTCGTTATCTTGCGTGGTGGTAACAAGGGTACGAACTATGATCGGGAGAATATCAAAATTGCCCGTGAAGCTCTTCGCGCTAAGAAGCAGCGTGAGGTTCTCATGGTGGATTGCTCGCATGGTAATTCCAACAAGAATCACCTTAACCAGCCTAAGGTTGCGAAGGAGGTTTCTGATCAACTTCGTGAGGGTGAGACTGCTATCATTGGTGTGATGATTGAGTCGAATATCTACGAGGGTAACCAGAAGGTTCCTCCCGAGGGACCTTCTCACCTTCTCCGTGGTGTTTCCATCACTGATGCTTGTATCAACTGGGAGATGACTGTTGATACTTTGAATGACCTTGCTGACGGTGTTCGTGCTCGTCGTGAGGCTGTCAAGTCTAAACAGAATGGTGCTAATGGCACTCACTAAGTGCTGTAGCTTTGGCTATTAGTATTTGATATTTCTATGCGTTTTGGTTGATTGATTTCTGGTGACAAAAATTTTTCTTGTATGTGTTGTATTGTTGGACGGTGGTTGTGGGATTTGACATAGATACCTATTACTTTTCATGTCCGTGAAGTAGCGTTGATTTAGTTCCAAAATGGTGATATTTATCTATCGGGATCATTCATCCATATTAGTAATTTACTAGTGAATGCGTAGGCTGGCATACTGCTCATCCTATTCCTAAGGTAGTTGTAATATCTGCCAATGTATGTGTACACAGTATGCGTATGGCAGTACTGGCACGCTCACCTCCGCATCAATGTATACTTACCCCAGACCCCGGACCCACCAAAAGCTTCATTTAAAGTCACAGCTTCAAGACCAGAGTTTCCACAGGATCTACAATTCCTTTTGTCATCCCCACCGTGGCTGGAGAGATGATTGAGTTGGTGGGTTGACAAAGTCCAAGACCAGGGCAAAGCGCTCTGCCGGCGGGTTTTGCCCAACTTGGAATGGACCAACCCGGTTGGGAATAGCAGGTGGGCCTTATGGAGGACCGTTTTGCCCTTGACTGATTTTGCAGGCAGTGTAGGCAGTGATTTTAAATTTCATTATTTCAAGTTCTTTTAATTCATTGGTAGAAGGCGACGAATTGGAGAGTTTGTGGATACGGGGGGTGGAGGTGGATGTTGTAAAAAAAGAACAGGGATTTTTTTTTTCTATGTACTGTACACAATATACACGGATCACACCACCTGGGATCACCTGAATCAGATAGAAACACATCCTGGAAAGATAAAGAAAAAGAAAAAAAGATAGGAGATATGAGACGGAAATGAAGACGAGAAACATCAAGACAATGCAACGCCGGAAAACCCCCTTTGTCACGATGGAAGCACGCTGCGAGATGGAACTCGTAACATGCCATGCAAGATTATTCAAGAAACGCAGATGTGATGACTTGTGAGCCTGCGAGGAGGAAAGGTATAGTCATTGGATATCAAATGGTGTGTGTGGGTGTGTGTAGTCGATAGACTTCATTCCCCAAATCACAAATCCAAATTTTATATTTTCCATCCCCGAAGAAAAACGAAAAGGAAAAACGACTTGAAAGAAGTTACCGCACCAAACCGAAAGTCAATCGGTTAGTCCAACTACGAGTCGTTTCCTTCGCAGCTCGTTCCGCATTCTCAGCCATAACATCCAATTGACCCGGCGTAGTAGAACCAGTCTTCGCAGCAGCGGCAGCAGCAGCATTCTTCGCATCCTGCGCTTCCTTCGCCTTAATAGAATCCCAAACACCAGGCTGTAAAGCCTCAACTTCCGAAGAAGCCGATCTAACGCTCTGCGCGGCGGTATCTTCTGCGTTCATTTTACCGAAGAGGAATGCCTTAGCTTTAGCCCAGGGCTTTTGAGCCTTCTCCTCTGCACGCTTCTGCTTCACGATTTCGGCAATGTCTTCCTTTTTGATGAGTTCGATTTGTTCCTCGGTTGCGGAGCCGTTAGCTTGTGCGATTCGTGCTTCGTTTAGAGTGGCGACTTCTTTTTCGATCCAGAGGGTACGTTGACGACGGTTATACATGGTCAGTGAGACCATTGAGTAGACTGTGAGGACACCGCAAACACCTAACACATCACGTCAGTTATACAAATCAACCATTTAAGATAAAGTAGATCAGAGGAAGGCAGGGTCTAGAGGACTTGATCTCTGGAAGTCTTCTTTAACCTCCGCTCTACCTCCGCGTCCACTCAACACATACCCGAAGCAACAATCAACGAGTAAACCATGCCCTTGTGAGCCTTATTAGCGAATCTCCGTCCAAATTCAATTAATCGATCCGATCCCGATGAAGACTGCGCGATCCGAGCAGCCCGGGCCTGAGCTCGTAGTCGTTCCACCTTCTGCTTCGGTGTCTCGGGCTGTCCATCCGGTCCACGCTGCGGGGTGGAGGACTTGCTGGTAGCATTCTCTTTCTGCATGAAGTTGGGCAAATCGTAAGGAGCTCCGCTAGGCTTGGAATTGGCGTATGGCCCTGTGGCCGTGAAGCGCGTTGCGTCCGCGGCTGATCGGGACATCACGGCGGAATGGTCTGATGGTTGGGTTTTTGCAGCGAAATCGAATTGAATGACGCCCGGATAAGGGGCGCGTTAAGGAGGATAATAGGAATAAAGTGTACAGCTGTGCTTTAAGATGACGCGAGTGGTTTTAATGCGCGTGTCTTGGTCTCGCGTTTTGGTTTGGGAATCGGGGAGGATGGGAGGTGGTAATGGTTGGAGGAAAGGTAAATTTTCAAGCGGGAGTTGCCAAGACATCATCAGCTTCACCTCTTTACAACTCCGCAATACAAATTACATTCCATCTTGCCACTACTCTCATAACTTTACTCTTCTTTTTTTTTCAACGAATCTCTTTTTGAAGAATGCAGTTGGATTGGGAATGAGTCTGTGAACTATACTCCTCTTAATTATTTTCTCACATCCGATCGATCATGGAGTATCCCTACGATAGCTCGAGCCTAGACTCAGTCCTCAAGACATTATCAGGTCTAGCCTCACAGCATCAATCTGTCCAAAATACATCTACATCCACATCAATATCTACACCCCCACCACATCCATCTTCTAGTCACCCAGAATACCCGCAGCAAAGGACACAATCCCGACAACCAAGAGAATCAAATCCGGCTCCACGACATTCCGATGTACCACCAAAACAGTCCACTACAAGCAACGCCTCAACCATCACCACCTGGCCCGCCGCACTCCGCCATGTAATGCGCACAGTAGGCCAAAATGAAGAGACACAACTTCGCATCCGTGGTCTAATCCGCAGCCAACATACCCACGAACAACAATGGTGGCGTAATCGCGAGGCATTAGTATCAAGACAACAGTCACGGGGTGAGAAAAAGAAAGAACTTGACGCCGTATTGTACGTATCAGCAACTACATTACCTACCAGTGCTGGTCCGAGAGAGAAAACCTAACTAATTTAAATTTCTCTAGACGATCTATCGGTGCACCCGTTGATAAAAAAGCGATAACAGTATGTTTCAACATATAACCTACCAATCATGAACCTCATATTAACAATTCAACCAGACAACAAAGGAAGAAAAAGCAGAACTAGACACCTACGATACAAAAGTCTATCAAGCCTCTGCCAAAATGGCAAATGCTCTTATCTCAGAATTGAGAAGCATGGACATTCCTTTCTTTGCGCTGAAGCAGAGCCTAATACTAGACTCGGATCATCCTGAAACGACATCGGAGTCAGGGAATACCAAGGTTTCTAGGTCAGAGCTTGTGGACTTACAACGTCGGATGCTGGGTTTACTTGAGGATCTGTGTAAGGAGTGAAGTAAAGCGAGATGCTGGTCAACTGTCTCTTCCATCACCTCGATTGGGTTACTCTGATCCGACAGAATTATACTGAATTAGTGCCTATCCTCACTATTCCGATGGTCTCTATAAAGAACCGCTTCCTCATCATTCACGCCGAGTCTCTCCAAATTCGGACAGAACGGAGCTCCATCAATCTTTTCGCGACTCAATCAACCTCTATAACGACTGATGAATCTTTACCACGTGTCTACCTATTTTTCAACCACACTACCAGAATTCGCATCATTAGCCTTCATCATTCATCAAAACCTCAGAAAAATTGCAATGCATCCCTTATACATCTTGAATGTGATAGTGAGATCGTCACTTAGAATTATTCTGCACGGCATCTCAAGCTTCAGCGCGTGTAGCTCTGTTGTACTATTATTTGAGAGGCAGACTGGAACAATACAGGGTTTTATTGGTTATATTGCTATTACTATAATGAAATCAGCAATCCTGTATGAATTCACTAACATCTACTATACTTCACCTCGTATTCATCCCTCATTCCACGGTTATTGATTCCTCCGCGTGTAGTCGGCGAATATTGCGTGACGTCGGAGCTTGATACGTAGTACAGAATTCATTCAAGCTTATTTACTCGGGAATATGCAGATCAAGAATATACATATCGAGTTAGTCATGCTACTACCTGAAGGTAGGTACTATACTAGTAGTATGTATGACATTTCATCTTCGGAATAAGACTCGAATTTGACTATCTGAAAATCATAAATTGCTGAGTGAAGAGTGGTATTAAGCTTGCTATAAGAGCAATCTGACTAAATCATGGTTTCCTCAAATCATAAAAGATCTGTCCTAGGGTAGATTGATCACCCCCTAAATGACAGAATCTGACCAATTCATCACGCAGTAACATGCTTGACTTCATCGGCCGTAGCGATAATTGGTGGCGGCTTTGGGATATTCTTGCGGAAGATGTGACGCTTGATAAACCAGGGTAACCAGACGGTCAATTCATGATGAATGAAATCCTTCGTCGGCACGGAGAAAACCTCTGTACTACATTTTAGTCGCGGGGATATAATAATAACGATCCTGGTGAAACTTACGGTCCAATTCTTCTAGAGTCAATTGTTTTGTTTCTCGAACGAAGCAGAAAATCATGAACCAGGCGAGAAGATTTAATCCGGCATAGAAACCGACTAAATAAAGAGATTAGCAATGATTTGCTGATAAATCGGTGGGAAATACTTACAAGCACCAGTCTGAGTCATGACAGTTTCCATTCGGAACCATGTCAGGCCCAAGATACCAGCTAGAAATCGTTAGCCATAAGCTCAGTGAGGAAACACTTCTTGTACTCACCAAAGGTATTGTTGATGCAGACAGCCCAGGCCATTCCTTGCTCACGTTGAATGGTGGGGAATACTTCGGCGGAATATTGGAAAGCAACCGGCCCTTCGCCTAGCGAATAGCAGATCGTGAACAGGTAAACGAATCTATTCCCGCGTTAGCTCTACTTCCAATCAACAAGAAGTTCTTCAGACATACAGCACAACCGGAGCAACATGCAACGAAGGCGTAGATGCTTTGTTCAGAATGGATAAACCGGCAGCCAAGAGGAAGATGCACATAAGGGGGAAAGTCTGTCATAATTAGCTTTGTTATCACCACTTATTATGATGAATTATCTCACGATCAATGTCAAAGTTCGTCGGCCCTTGGTATCGATGAGGAATAGGGTTGGAATAGTGGACACAACTTGAATCGCACCATATCCAAGAGAGGCATACAACGCCTGTTCATCAGTGTATCCAGCCTTCGTGAAGATAGATGAACTGAAAAACGAAATGACTGGAAAAAGTCAGATAAGTTTTTGCAGCTGGAGTTCACATAACTTACTATTGATACCACACATCTGCTGCGCAATCATGACAGTCGAGGCACCGTAGTTCGCACGTCGAATTCTCGGCACAGCGAAAATATCCCACATACGAGCAAAATATCCAGCTCCCCGAGCCTCCTTCAATTCCTCCTCGTAGATAATGTATGAATAGTAAAAATCTCTCGCGCCGATAATGGGGTGTGCTCTAAGACGTAGCATCGATTGGAATGCTTGTGCGTGTTTGCCGTGCTTCATCAGCCAACGTGGAGATTCGGGACAGAAGAAAATTCCAAGGCCCAGGACGAACGAAGGAATGAAAGCCGAGCCCAGTTGAAGACGCCAGGCAATGCGACCAGTATCCTTGACGATGACGTTTGCGCAGAATCCGAGGAAGATACCTAGAAGGCAATCAGCCATTATCCCCCCAAAACCGGATATCACCAAATAAATGGATCAGAGAACCATACCAGCAACGACCCAAAGCTGCCAAAACATGACGAGAGCACCTCGAACACGAGCAGGTGCCATCTCAGCAGAGTAAATGGGCACAGTAGCATTCTTTGCACCGATACCGATTCCCATGATAAATCGACAGACAAATAGTTGCTGCCAGTTGTGTGTGAAAGCAGAACCGATCGGGGTAGCAGTTAGACAGAGAGCAGTAACGAAGATTTCTCCTCGACGACCTAGATAATGATTCAATGGATCAACGATGAATGCACCACTAGAGTGAGAAAATAAAGATTAGTCTCCAGATACTTCGCAGAGATATCAGGTCTGACATCACTCACACAAGACCAGCAGTCAAGAAAATAATCGAGTTAACCAGCCCAACAATCCACTCATCATGTCCCTTTCCAGTTAAACCGAATTCTTCAGGGAATGACAAGTTGGCTCCATTCGCTCCAGTCTGATCCCATCCTTGAGTGGCTGCTCCGATAGCGCAAAGACCGATAGAGTACCACAACATCCAGGGACCATGCCATTTATGGGCCCGTTCATATTCAAGAGCCGCTTTTTCATCGTCTAGGAGGTCGGGAAGTTCATCGAATGTTTTAGGATCGCGGGCTACTTTGGCGGCTCGTGCGAATAGATCGGCGTGTTCGGACATGCCATGTGTTTCAGCAAACTGACGGGCGTCAAGTGCAGCTTGCTCTGCAGAGATGCGCTATTCATGAAGAAAGAGATTAGTTCCATTTGCTTTGATTTCCTTTTTTTTTCATTGAATAATTTATGGTTAATTCAAAGTTGCTTTCAATTCGAACTCACCGTCAAAGGATTCTCAACGATGTTGATGCCAGTCGCCTGGCGAGGAAGAGTAGCTTCAGTCATGCTGTGATTTCTCTTTTCCACAACATTCTCCTCCTGAATAGGCTCATCAGAGAGCTTTTTCTCACTCATCTTGGTGACACACTCTTTGCTAATGTTGGTTGACGGGAAGAGTGATTGGTGAAAGAAGTAGAACAGGTCCTACTTAAGATATCACGTGTAGACTCTCTCAAAGAAAAAAAAAATATTCCTCGAAGACAAACCCCATGGGGAAGAAAAGATTGGCACCTGTATCGTACATATACTAGTAACGTTATTTGAGCTCACTCGGGCTGAAGGCCGCTCAAGCCGAAAGGAATAGATTCTTGGCGGGTCTCAGCCCCCTTGGCTACTTTTCCAATTCCTGCACAGACACCGGGCGTCAGAGGCTAAGATCCTTGGGACGGGATCCTAGCGGGCGTCGTGGGGTCAAGGACTATAACATTTCTACTTGTGACTTGTCCCTGGTGATGAGAGTTCAGTGGCTTGGATGGTGGCTTAATAGCCTCAATGGGTTGGTATATCATATTCTAGCGTCCCGGATACATCCTTTCTCGCCCCGAATGAGGAGAGTCATGTACCAACATAGTAGATCAAGCACAATCCTGCAGAGGCAATGTAGAAAAGGGTCGTATTATTGTACAAGACTAACCCCAAGTTGACCCCACTTAACAGGCTCGAAGCGTAAGCGTCGAAGCGGGGAGACGGAATCTTCGACCAATTGTCTATCGGGCCAAGTCCGGGGGATCCTACATCTTTTGGGCAGCCTAGTTTGGTCATCGGGCCTGACAAGCCATTCAAGCCATGGGGCAATTCACTAGTCATGCACATCTGACAATTGGGGGGAGAGGGGCGGATAAGGTGAGTTCCCTGTGCTGATATAAAGATGACTTGGCGAAGGGAGAGGAGCTCGGTAAAGCCCGAGACTCAGTGGAGTCAGACGCACCACTTACATATATGAAATGATCGAACTAGACCAGGATCTCATGCTACGGTATCCTTGTTGCGCCTTCGAGTCAGCAACGCCCCGGTTAAGTGTTTCCTTTTTGCTGTCAATATTGCATGATTCTGCGTCTTTTCCCCCTGCGGCTTATAATCTCGAGGTCACGGCGAGGCAGATAGACCTGGGACAGTGATATTATACCCGATTGATAGAAACTCGATCTGCTTTCGTTCTATTAATCTCAGAATTGTTACTCCATACACGTGGACCACACGTGGGCATCTTGGACGACCCTTGGCAACACCTAGGGGGTTTTTACCCGGTAGGGCGGAAATCGAAAGACCACGGCGAAGCAAAGTTGCAAGTCATGCAAGGAGGAAGAAAAAAAAAAAAAAGTGTGAAGACTTTGTTTGGAACCAACCAATCTCATTTGCAGAATGAATGGCCCCAAACAGTGTTGATTTGAGTTTGGACCTAAGGCCCCCGGACTTTGATCAGCAAATTCGGGATCATTTGGATCCACAGGTTAAATACATGGTACACGATTTCTAGAGGCTTCCAGGGTGAATAGTCCAAATGATGCACTTGACTGCATCGTGCTATCTTTCACACTACAAGGTTGCTCAACACAGAGCCGCCCTTGAACCCTGTACTGATCTTTTATTCCCTCTGTTCGCTCTTCCCGCGCATCTTCAACATCTCTCCCGAGAATTGACCAATAGTGACCTCCCCTCTCCCATAGCACCATCCTAGTGTAAACCGTTCAATCTGCATAACAAATCCCTCTACTCATAGTCCCGGACCCACTTACGTTTTCAATGCCGTCGCAGCAAGCTTCCACAACTTGGCTTTCCCTAAATACAGAAAATGGTCATACGCCCCGTCCGGGCTTAACTTTCCCAGGAATGCTGGCGTATGTCCTCGAGCCTTCTTGGCCCCAAGACGTGACTTCACGCCATGAATTTCTGCATTGGTCATGATGCTGGGGCGTGAGGGGGGCTTTTGGAGCCAAGCCAAGGTCAAGACGCCACCCTACGTTTATAAAAGGCGTTTTAGGCCGATTTCTCGGCGTTTTGGAGATTCCGTGCTCCCTATTCCCGAAGAGAATTCTTCGGTACGGCTCGTCCGGTGTATAGTATGCCGATAGATTTGTCTCGGAGGTTCTACTGTGCACTACTGGCACTAGTGCCGGTTTGTACATGCTACGCTGGTGTCACGGCATATATGGACACAGTAGACATCTCTCGTCTTTGCTTCACATTGGAAAATACGTTTCCTTGATGATTGATAGTAGGCTTAATTAGCCTACCTCCGAAAGCTAAATGAAGATAGTGTTTATAACTCATGAACAATTGCTAGTAGAACTAGTACATCTCACCCATTCTTTGATCCATCCAATATCGAGGGACTTTCTCAAACTGGCAGATATCATTCCAGGCCAGATACTCAAGTTATCCTCAGTACTACTGAGGATACTGAGTAGTAAGTAAGCCTATTGTATGAATAGAATCAATACTCCAGACTCATTAGGATATGACTGTCCGTAATTCTACTCCTACACTGCTATGATTAAGCATTCAACTATACCTATAGTCCTATCACATCAAGTTACTCTCATCCTAGTTTCTATGTTCTCTCGTAGCACAAACACGTTACTCGAACTTCAACTCTCCGAAAGATTCCTGTCTCCTTCCATTCCAATACAAACCTCCTACCTCCATTTCACTCAACCCTCATAAACACTAATCCCAGACCCAGCGTTCCTCAAATCCAAAAATAAGCCATTCACCCGATTCTATCATGGAGGAATTACAAGCCCAAATCACAAAACACCCTAATTCACAAGAAACACAGGTCCCAAGTACACGCAGCATAGCAGTGAAAATGCACAATCTGTCAGCATGGCAGTCAGCAAAGGAGAATCCTAGAGTCGTTCTCTTTAGTCTTGGTGCTTGTGTTAATTCTGCGCTTTGGGGGTTCGATGTCGGTGAGTGAAGCTCTTTCACAACCAGTCATCACCAAGTCTCAATTCTAAATTCATTGCTGTTATAGCCGTTAACGCAGTCATTCTTGCAATGCCGGGGTTTAAAAAAGTTTTCGGATACGAATATAATGGTGAACTTCTTATCTCAGCAACATGGAATGCCCTTTGGTCTGCTATGACATTTCTTGGTATGAGTATAGGTATATCTACTTCATACCATCTAACGAAACGCCTTATAAAGTCCCGTGTGAAATACTATGCTAATCTAAATCAGGCAGTCTAATATGTGGATGGTTCTCAGACAAAACAGGACGACGCTCCGGATTCCTCGCAGGATGCATTTTATCTATCTCAGGCATCGGTGTACAATACGCAGCTTCACATCCTGGAATACTTCTCGCCGGAAAAATAGTCAGTCTTCCCTCCTCATTTCCTCCCACAAATACCTGCAAAATTTTCATAAATCAAACAAACCTACTAATTCAATTATAACTCAATAGATCAACGGCTTCGCCCTAGGATTCTTCCTAGCCCTAGCATCAACATATACATCCGAAATCTCCCCCCTGCCCCTGCGCCCAATCCTAACAGCCGCAATAAATTTCTTCATGAATAGCGGCCAACTAGCCGCAATGGCAATCGGAGCAACAAGAATCGATATCCTAACACCATCATCATATAAAACCACTTTCGCCGCACAATGGGCATTTCCCTGTGCGATAATTTTATTCGTTCTTATCCTCCCCGAAAGCCCTTTGTACCTTATTCGAAATGGGAAGTATGAAGATGCTGAAATTGCTATTCAACGACTTTATGCTAAGTCTCCGGCTTTGACGAGGGGTTATTTGGATGTTTTGAGGGATACGATTGAGTCGGAGAGGAGTACTAATGCCGGTCCTAGTGGTAGCGAGCGTGTTGGAGCGAGGTATTTGGATTGTTTTCAGGGTACGCAATTTCGAAGAACTCGGATTGCTTGTGGAATGTTTTTGGTCCAACAATTTGCAGGGATTGCATTTTACTCACAATCACTATATTTTCTGGGAATTTGCGGTTTGGATTTAAAACTCACTTTTAAATTGGCCGTTGCTGGATTTGGAGTTAGTCTTATTGGGAATATGTTATCATGGATTTTACTCTGTTGTATTGGTATATCTCCTTTCTCTCTTGTCCCCTCCCCTCTGTCAGCTCCGTTGAGAGTGCCAGTACAGTACCCCCTTTAAACTAGCCCGATATATGCTAAAATAGTTTCTAGGAAGACGCAGGCTCCTACTAGTCGGAACAATGCTAAACAGTGCCCTTCTACTTGGTACAGGAATAGCGGGCTGTTTTCACACCCGTAAATCTTTATTTTTCATGGCATATACAATGAACTTCGCTATCGGATTACACGCTCCAACAATCGGAGCTGTTTGTTGGAGTATATGTTCCGAAATAAGTTCTCTTGAACTCCGTTCTCAAACGCAGGGTCTGGCAATGGTTGCTAATGCCATTGTGAGTTGGTCTTTGAGTTTCGCGACTCCGTACTTGATAAATTCTGATCAGGGTGAGTTTGACTTCTTGCTTTGGCTGCTTTTTTTTGCCCTTCTTTTTCTAGTCTTACAGAAAAGATTCATTTGGTAATGCTAATTAAATTCCCCCAGCGAATCTCGGCGGGAAAGCTGCTTTCGTATGGCTTGGGCTATGTTTACTCAGTTTTATCTGGATATGGCTTGAAGTTCCAGAAACAAAGGGTCGAACGGCAGATGAATTGGATAGACTTTTTGCGGAGAGAAAGCCTGCGTGGAGATTTCAGTAGTTCCCGAACTACTAAGAGCTCATTGGATTGAGTTTGATATTATTATCCTACTTTGGTGGTTGTACTAAATACAGTTTTTGAATTACTTCCGATTATGCCTTGATAAAATCCATTCTATCAAGCTTGATAGATCTGTTGGAACATGCCATGATAGTATGAAGCGCAGTGCAGATGCTCGTATATGGGATTATTGCTACTTTAACTCCAGTATCGATTGAGTAAATCAATTCTTATGGTATTATATAACTTTGACTTAATAGGTGCTATTTTGATCACGACCGGGGAGTGTTACTGGTAAGCTTGATCTGGCAATCCTCGACACAAGACTACTATTGATCAATTATATAGGATGAACTAGTTACTCTAGTACTCGTGCTACCTAGCACGAGTACTAGAGTAACCATGAAGAAGACCATACACTGGATCGCGATGGAAATGAATCATCCCGACCTTGGTTGGAACCGGATGCTCAACCATGAAAAGGTAATCCAAAACACCTGCAGCGCATACTGTGAATCCTTACGAATGAAATTTAAGACCAATTGAAGTAGCAGTAAAATGATACTTGATAACACTAAACCACCCATCCGAACCAGACCCCAGGATCTAAGATCCCTCACGAAAAAGCCGGACACCGCCATCCAGTAATAATAAAAAACAGAGACAAGAAGATGCGTGACGAAATTCAGATCAATAAACCATTAACCCATGCAGATGAAACACCTCGCAAATGCTAGAAATTGGTGGGGGATGATGGGGGCACCATTTGCTATTGAATTTTTTTTGGAACGATAGCAAGCAACCCCGTCCATGACGCTCTGGGCATTCATGGACGTATCTCCATGATTGAAGGTACCACCACCGCAACCACCGCAGTGAAAAAAAAAAGAAAGAAAGAAAGATCCCATGCAAAGCCACTCTGGATGCGAAGGAGAAAGGGAGGCCAACCTAGCGCCGCCAATGATGGTAGAAAAAAATTGACAGAGAAGGAGGAAACGACGAAATGGGATGCATTAATCATGCATCAAGTACGTTCTGTTGAACGAATCTTGTTTGGATTGTGATGGTACGCTAGAGACGAATCACCTCTGACCATCATTCTCAGCAACTGCCACAGCCACCGCAACTGCGGCACCCAGAATGGCACTCTCGTGCGCGGGGACCAGACGAATCGGTGACGAGGTAGATGAATGGCTTTGCTCGGCAAGCTGGTCGAGGTATTTTTGGCATGTATCACGGAATCCGGGGTACTTGTTGATGACCGTACCGTCGCATGCGATGGTCAGGTTCTGATCCGAATCCTCGCTTTCGACCACAGTGACCTCGGGTGCTTCCTTGGCCAGGAGGTCTGGATTGGGTTTATTGGGGTATTCAACCTCATTGCTGAGACACCACATGCTGTGGATGGCGGTTGCGAGGTATCCAGCAGAGCGACGAGAGACGAATTGGGAGATACGGCGGAGGAAGCGCAGATCCTCGACAGAAGGGTAGCTGGGGAATGTGTGTTCCTTTTGGAGGAGAGCGGCGGAAGCAGCCATTGAGACGGAGGAGTCCTCCTCGATAAATGCGACGATACTGGTGTCGAACGAATAAGGCTCACGCATGGAATGTGGAAGTTCGCCTTCGAAAAGACCAGCAGTCTCCACGGCCTCGACGATGATCAGACGAACAATCTCTCCGAGGTATCGGCCGGTGATCATGTACTCCAGTGGTTGGTAGTTTGGGCGCAGATGAGTGCTGTTCAAGACATCGTCCCACCGTGTCATGGGAAGAACACCACCTCCAAACATGCTCATTTCGCTGTTGATAATGACATGCTTCGCATAGTCAAACCAGCCATCTGGGCGGGTTCCAAACTTGCTCATGCCAATTTCGTGTACCGGGAAATGAATCGCCATGTTGGTGCCTGTACCCAAGATAAGGGACATGCGGGTCTTGGGGTCGACATAGGCGCGCGAAAGCAAAGCAGCAGAGCTGTCATTGACAATAGCAGCCATTTCAACATTCAAATCACGCTTTCGACAGGAATCCATCAATAATTTGCCGATATCCATCCCCTCCGTCCCATCAGAACAATGAAAGCCCTTGCCCATTTGAATCACTTTTCCGCTACCGACGGAGGTCTGATCAATTGGAAACGACCATGACAACCCAATTGGCAACGCCGTGTCTCCACGCCCGTAATCCGAGCCAACTTCCTTCAATACGGTATCAATCTTGGAAGCCATCCAGTCGAAGAATTCGGTGCCCTTGAGCAATTTTACGCTATTATCGATATACGAGGAATTGACCTTGACGATGCGCATTTCCTCATCTCGTCCCGATAATTCAATAAGAGCGACTCGAAAGGTTGAGCCTCCTACGTCCAATGCCAAGTATGTTCCCTTTTCGGAGCCTGTGGGTAGCGCATGGGTGTATGAGGGGAGCATGCAGTATGGGTTTGTTTGTAGGCAGTCGCGAAATTGACCTCGGATTTGCTTGGACATGTCGATCATTTTGTCTGTGGAGAGGGGAGTCGTGAAGAGGGTATCAATCTCGAGGGCGAAATCATCGAGAGTACGGCGACGCCAATGCGCGCCTAGAAAAGGCTTCTTGCGCCGGTGGGAAAAGCCGCGGAAGAGGGATGGAAAGAGGATCATGGTCTCGAGGGCCGACACCACATTCTGGAAGATCTCTTGCAGGCGATGCAAGACTTTGACCAGCGGGGCGGCCATGGTCAGTTGGTGTGGAGGCGGGGGAGGGTTGTAGTGGTTGCAGATTGAATGTTGAATGGAGGATCAGAATTGGGAGTGGACGAGACGAGGGAGATTGGAGCGTAGAGGGCGATGAGAGAAAGGAGGCGAAACTAGGGCGGAAGGGGCTCCGGTATTTTGGGGGAGGAAATGGCGAATGAATGGGATCAAAGCAGCATGGGCTGCAAAGAAGGGATCGATAGAATCATGGAGAGGGAGAGATTGGAGAAGAGCAGATATAGAGCCGATGGATTAGATGGAAAAAAAAGATTATTAGAAGGTGACGATGGAGAGTGGCAGAGTGACAGTGGGGAGAAAAGGAGTGGGAGAGAGGAGTCGAGAGGAGTAGAGTAGTAGACAAAGTGGAAAATGAAGTCGGAGGTTGGAGTTGCGAGGTGAGTTCAAAGAGAGACAAGCATGGATCAACAGCATTCCGGTGTGTCACCCAGAGTGCAACAATGTGGTATCTCTGTACTGTACTGTATTATCTATATAGTACAATTACTATATTCTAATATTATTTAATACACCAATTACTATGATAGAATAAAATTGTAATAATCATCATCAATAATACTATATAATATATTTACTTAATGATATCATTCTATTCTATCTATTCTATTCTATCTACTATTCATTTATTGTAATCTATCTGTATACAGTATACAGAATATACAGTATGGTATGCCCCTTGAGTGCAACGGTGGTAGTCGGCCCCAACTGGCCGGGACGGTTACACTGGGTGGATCAGTCATCCTACACTTTGCGTATAAAGTAGTATTTGTATGCACTAGTCGCATCATTATTAGTGAGAATATTAGTTAGGGTATTATATTAGTGTATAGCATAATCAACTCCTATTACATCTTGCAGCTATCACTACAGAGTATCTAATTGTATACATAGTATCTATGACTACTGTATGATATATACTGTAGGCCCACAATAATTAATGCCCTCTGTACAGAGAGTAGTTACTACTGGATATAAAGGTACAATTATACAATCTACCATAGTGGCAAGTACCACCAATCCATTGAAATATTGAAACGGTGCCTGGTATCTCCTAACATGGTATCTCCTAACAGTAACTATTATACTGTACAATTCTTGGCAAAATACTGTTGACACCCAACTCCCCACGGACCAACATGCCATAATGTTGGCAATGTATCACGTTTTCTCAACTGCCACAGTGCAATGGATCATCTCGGATAAGGTACAGTACGATCCACGAGAACCTTGAAACCCTGAAACCCTGCATTACCAAGTTGCATCAACATCAATCCAAACCGTCCTGGTAATAACATCCGACACTAACAACTTAGTACAGTCGACCATACACTACTCCGTACACTGTGTATGTACTATGTAGTATGTATGTATGCCACTGTGGAGACCCCGGCTGAATGACACATGGCTCGGAGGATCCCTATCAGCCCTGTTGTATCTCCCCCCGATTCCAATCTGACCCCGGGGGATAAGACGCCCGGATGAATAGAGCCATTGATCGGACCATACAGGGGATTGGATGTTTACCCCATGGGGCGATGGTCAAAGTGCTAATGCTAGTGCTAGTGCTTAGTGTCTCCTACTATACTGTGGAATGGATGTCGGTGACACCAAAAGACTAAATCTGACGGTCTGATAATATTATACAGTACTAAGTGATGAAGTAGTACGCCATGTACGCCATCACTTCGTGTCTTAACACCCGTACCGATTCATGAGATCTTTGAATGAAGGATCGCGCAAAAGCTTTACTGCGGTCGGCCGACTTTTTCAGGTCATAGGTGAAGATTTTCGATATTATCGATAACACATATCGCCACTCGATCAGATCAGCATCGGGACGAAAATATGCAATTATCGCTGCAAAACCATGTTCTGGATCTGGAAATTGAAACTGAACGTACAATAAATCAAGTCTGCCAGACTGTGCGTAGGACCTTTCCACTGCTCAGATAATGGACTGAGCCATTCAAAGATATTACTCACAACTCCACCCTCGAGGAATGTCGGAAACGGAGGAAATTTAAGATAGGACATAGAGAAAATAGCTATATAACCCCACATATCACAAGCAAATTTGGCTTTTGCTTATGAAGTCGATCTGGAGAGTAATAATGCATAGGCGGGAACCGTGTTGAGTGGTAAGGTCGTCAATTTTCTTTGCTTAACCGAAATCATTGAGATTGAAATTTTCTGTGCGAAGATTCTCAAGGACTTTAATAGTGACGAGCTCCTTTTTTTTCTTTCTCCAGAGATCGATCGAAGATATTTCCTGCCTCAAAGACCGACCGAGTGAGAAGTCTCAGCAGAATCTTCTGCTGAGACTATCGATCGGAGTCATTACCCACATACAGTTCCTTGCATTCAAATCTATATCGTTTTTCTTACCATGTAGTATATTCCGTATAAGAATTCGAAATAAGAGAATATTGACTGACCACGATATAGAATTCCAGCTTGATATAAGCTTGCCACAGTCTCCAGTAATTGTCGAAGCAGCTGAAATGCAAGAGGCCATAGAAAATCCCTTGTAAGTTGATAGTGCAGATCGATGGCCCTTTAACAGGGAACACCAAAGCCCTGTGGTGATTTCCATCGTCTCGGGGAAGAAAGAAAGTCGCAACATAAATGACAAGGTGAGAGGTGTCATGGAAAGTCTTGATAATTTCATCCTGGATTGGAGTTTCGTCATCGCTCCACTTCCCTAGAGCCATTCAACCAAGTACCTCTCATTGAGCACATCCCCAAGGCAAATGGGATAGAGAGGGCATATTGGCTATCACTCGGCTGAGTACCTATGCCAAGGCGCAACAATCTCTTCGAGATCAACTTCCTCTTCTTCATTCTTCACGAAAGTCACCAAAGGCTGTCGCGTTTTTGGGGAGTGCTTCAGTGTCCTCCATTCGAGTTCGATGCGTGGATGGCAGAGTGAATGGATAATGAGAACCTTCTCATTATCCAGACTTGGAGAGTCCACGGCGGAGGGAGCTCAAAGACTGTAGTGTGTTCATCACACTACCGGAGTGCCATGATTAGTTTAGCTTCATGCGTTGAACCCCAGATCCCCTCTTTCTGGTTCTCACTATTCGTTTCATTCATCCCAACAATAGCCCCAAGGTTGGGGCCGCTAGAACTTTTTTTATTGTTGTCTGTGTTGAAGCAAATGGAATAGGGCAAACCGGCACATGCCCCTTTACCCTCAGGCTCTTTATAAACAAGGAAACTTTATGTATGGCGGAGGTGATCATGGCCAAGCAACGCTCATTGGCGCTTATAGTTTAATTGCACTTTCGAAGCGGGAAGCGAAACAATCTATGTATACACAACGATTCCTTTACAACCAGTGTGTTTGTGATACCTGATACAGTACTATTGCTATTAAATATAGGAAATGGTAACCGGATTGAGACAAAAAAAGCCTTTTGATTTCAATTTTGACATGACAACCTTTGGCTATGGCGCGTATTGTTGGCCATAAGCATCCACTACATGGCTTGCGACCTCGAGGTCAAGCCATACAGTGAATGAAAGCATAGGAGTGATGGGAGAAAGCATTCTTTGCAAATATTACGGACACCGGAACCCATACTTGTCTGTTGGCGTTTTACCTCGACCGTAGTAGTCCGAAAAAACTGCAAACCTGATCACGTTTCTAAAAGGGTTTAGCAGGAGTTGCTGGAGTACGCGTTCAGTCTGCACTTACCAATGAATTAACGAATTACAAATATGCCGGTTGTGTGCATTACTTCATCTCAATGGCAATTTTACTATCCTCGATTAAGCGGACATAATTACTCTTTTGATATTCCGTACATTCACTACACGGCGTACGGCAGTCATTAGCCGAGCGTTACTAAATGGACCACATTTTTGCTACTTGGACCATAGACTTACCTAGCACGGGATAGTATAGTATTAGCTCTACAAATTCGTATACATGTGGATGTAGTGTACATCGTAAGCACTCCGTACAGTGGTATAATATAAATTTGAGATGATCTACTAACCGTTTTGACCTATTTTCTTCCGTTTCTACTATCATTCCGAAGACTTTGAGACGGTAGAAAGCACACTAGAAAAAGACAAAAAGAAGGGTAGTTTCAAACCAATGTTATGATACTGTAGACCAAGTGTAGAGTACAAATTGTATAGCTGATCCTATACTATCCTATATTAGATAAATCCATGGTCCAAGTAGCAAAAAGGTGGTTCAATTAGCAAAAGGGGGTGGTCCATTTAGCAATACTCCCTTTGGTGTCCAGATGCAGGACACGGGGATCACTATATACTAAGCTTCACAATTGTAGATCTCAATTCTTCATCTTCAAACACGCTCTAGCACCTAGAGTTATATCAACATTCCTATATGTATACTATGTACTGTACGGATGATTCCCCAGTCTCCTCATCAACCTTCGAAATCACACCATCCCGTAGACAATGCTTAACCGTGATAGCCTCAGCGCACTAGCCTACATTACTCCTTAAGTATACAGTGTGGATGCAGATCCACCTCAGCCGTTTGCTTCTCAGCCGATATGAAGAGATTGCTGTGACAGTGTCAAAGTTCTCTGCGAAGTACCGTGCGGAGGACTCTACCGATCGTCATGGTGGAGAACTCCTGAAATGAGCGTATCGAAACAGCTAAAGTGCCAAGGCCTGCCCCTTGGCCGTGGAGTTTGTCCGCCACTCAGATCTGTCCAGCCTCGTGTCCTTCTCCATTTTAGCGGGATTGCGTACTCAACACTGCGTAGGTCTGGTGGGAGTTACGAAATACGCAGTACGGAGTGAACTGATGTTCTGCTCTGTTCTGTTCTGCTCTGTTCTGGTCCGAGAATGATGAGGCATACCTATTCCTGCATCCGATATCGAGAAGCTTCTGAATACTATACATAGTGTAAGTGCCCACTGACTGGCTGGAGGATGCCAGCTGTTTACTGTACCTGTCTGACTGTTCTGGAAAAAGATACGAGTGGAACGAGTCCGCCTCATCACAACTCGGCCCTACGCCACTCAGCGTCGCCATTCGCACGCGGCTCCACCGTCCGAAACAACGCCAAGAGCCTTCGCCTAGAAGGAATTTCACTCTCAGGGGATCGCGTGGGCGCGGCTGGGCCAGAAAAGAAATGTCTTGCGTGGAGTCTCTCCTGTGTGTTTCCTTCTCTGGCCCGGTCTGCTCTCCACAATTCCATTTTGATAGTCGGGACGCCCGTATGCTTCTCCCGACGAAGGAGTGAATGAAGTGGTGTACGGAGAACCGACTATCCCTCTACCTCTCCTTCTCTTTCTTTTCTCCATCCCTGCCGTTTGTTTCTTTCTTCTCCGGTTGTCGCTCTTTTTTTCTTGTTGCCTGCTTGTCTAGGGGAAGATCACGTTGTGGACTTCCCTGGCCACTCTTTCGTCATGTTGTTTCCCGCGGTCTTTATACTATTGTTCCTGCATAATGTTGTTGCGCAGCGCAAGGATGGTGATTTGATGTCCTTTGTGACGGTTGGTACCTCCCTTTCTGCATACCTCTACTCCCCCCTGATAAACTCAATACTAACTAAATTCAATTGTTATAGCTCCCCGAAGTCCGCGCCTTGAAATGGGAAGTTACCTATCATGACCGTGAACGAGTTGCCCCCGGATACTGGTTCGTCGCGCCGTACGGCCAGATCTCCCCCGAAGAACCCACTCAGAAATACCAGCAATATCAAGTCGGTCCGTATATCTACGATGGCGAGGGTAAGCTGGTTTGGGCCGGCTCCGTCCAGTACGATAATCGCAATGTATTCGACTTTCGACCCGTGACAAACATCGACGATGAGGTCGAGCTCTCTTTTATCTTGAATTGGGAGCTCGGGGATTCTGATAAGGTTAGCAAGGGAAGCGGTATTGTCTTGGATAAATATTATAAGGAAACGCACCAGGTCTATCAACCGGATGAGTTACACGACTTCAATATGCACGAGTTCAACATTCTTCCCGGTGGTAAATCCGCCGTGGCCTGCACCTATCACTCGCAGGTAGTCAACCTGGCGGAATTCGGACGTCCAACGGAGGAGAGTTGGGTCGTCACTGGCGGATTCGTCGAATTGGATATGCAAACGAGCGAGGTCCTGTCGCAGTGGAATAGCAAGGATAGCATTGCGCTTACTGAGTCGAATATGTTCCACTCTTGGGATGCTCCCTGGGGTAAACCCGGCTGGGATTACGTTCATATCAACGCTGTCGATAAGAATGAGGCTGGTGACTTTATCATTTCTTTGCGCTTCACCAACACCATCTATGGTATCTCAGGCGAGACCGGCAAAATTATGTGGCGCTTGACCAGTGCTCCCGAGGGTGACTTTGATATGGACTTCACCTTCTCTAAGCAACACGATGTGAAATTCGTCTCTTCCAATGGTACCCACCATGTTATCTCCATGTTGAACAACGCCTCAGATGAGCGAGGCAACGACGAAACCGTCTCATCGGTCCTCTACATCGAAATGGACACAGTAGCTATGACTGCCCGTGTCATCAACCGAATCAACCGCCCTGATAGCAGTCTGACTCGTCTACGTGGCAGTGCTCAGACTTTGCCTAACGGTAACATCTTCGCTGGATGGAGTGAGCGAGGCTACCAAAGTGAACACGCTCCCAACGGCGATGTCTTGATGACTGCCCGTTTTGCCTCAACCCGCTACTCGACCTACCGAGCATACAAATCCGAGTTCATCGGCCGCCCAACCAACCCTCCAGATGTCGTTGCCTCTGTCTACGGTACCAATGATGACGATACTACCACCATCATCCACGTCAGCTGGAATGGTGCCACCGACGTTGCTGGATGGAATTTCTATGCCAAGGCTTACGATCGCGGCGGCGATGTGCTTATTGGTCACGCTGAGAAAACAGATTTCGAAACCATGTATATTGTCGATGGTTACATGGACTGGATCTCCGTCGAGCCAGTTGACGCCGAAGGCAAGGCTATGGGTAAATCCCGTGTCACCCGCAGCGAGATCCCCGATAATTGGAAGGCTGTCGGATTCAAGGGCTCTGACAAGGGCCCTTCCCCCGATGACCCGTCCATCATCAATCAGGTTAAGGAAGAGAACAAAGAAGCAGCTAGCGATAAAGAAGTCGCTGAAAGCAGCAACGATGGCCATGACCATGACTCTATGGACATGGACATGGGATCGGACTCCGGGGCAGCTGAAACATACGCTGACGCTAAGGAAGTCGCTAAGGCCGTGTATCGTGCTTACGAGGTTATCCGCGGCGTGGGTGGCCTCTTGATATTCCTTCTCATCGCTTGCTCGCTGGGTGGTATCTTCGTTTTCTTCTGGCGTTTCATTCAGAATCGCAAGCGTCGCTCATACCTACATGTCCCTTCAGAAGAGGGATTACCCGTGGAAGAGATTCATCTGCGATCGCAAACGCATAACTAAATCTCCTTCCATCGACTCAAAGATGATCATCCGTCTGGATGATTCCTTTTTATCTTCTTGTTTATTATTTTTTGTTTCCCATCCCCCTTCCTTTTTTTAACATCTCATGATTTATAAGCGGTCGCATCTGCCTTCGCATTTACATTATTGATTTTGTTCATTCTTTCTTCCCGGTGAAGTTAGACGGAACAAGTCATATCATTCCCCCACTGTTTTACAGTATACAGATATCCACATCATTTTGTGAAGGACCAAAAAAACATTGAAAACTATGCTTTTTCTTAAGAGATGGTTATGGGTATATACAATCATGTCATGATCGTTCCACGCATATCATACCCCCATTCTGGCGTTTCGTTTTTACAAAGTTCAGTTTCTGGGACATCTCCGAGATTTTTTCGGGGGTATTGTCTCTGATTTACATTAATTGTTCCCTATTTTTTTTTTCCTATTTCGTGGTCATCCCTTTTGTGCACCGGATTAATCTGAAACAAGGACCACTAAGACGAAACAAGACTGGAGTTCACTTATATTTCAGCTCAGCAGCATCTGCTAGCTTGATTCTTTCGAATCCGGATGAACTGCCAGACTCCGTTTATTACCTTGTTTCATTTTCAATCAGTTCATTTGGGCGTACTCTTCATCGCGCCTGCTTCTCATTCAGTGTACATACAACGCAATACTTGTATAGTTAATACCCTCCCTAGTACGATTTCAAACTAATCATCACTATAATCACTCACCAATAGTACTTCAAATTAGACGGATATACTGTACCCCCTCGTATACGTACACAAGTACAAAAATACATCACCGGAGGGCCCCGCCTCGCCCTGTAGATCAATTCCTGGTTAAAATGGGACTCCGTGCGCAGTGCTTATCACGCCAAGGTAGCCCTAACCCGCTGCATCATTTTTGTGTTGGCGGAGTTGGCATATGAGTCCTCCCAGTACTTTGTAAAGGTTGTATGTTACCGACGATGAACAACCTTGTTAGTACGACGAATGATTCCAATCATTCATCGTACTAGTGTTATAGAATGTACGGGATGTTGCCCTGGGACTCAAGCTGGATGTGTCTTATTCGTTTGCCAAGAATTCTCTGTTGATCATAGCGATGGTCAGATCCTTCGTGGTTTCGAGCTCTTTCACTATTTCCCCATGTCCTCCATCCTATATATTATGTACTATGTACAGAGGACTAGGTATAGTGTCAGAGGAAGATCAGGCGAGAGGGAACCCTGATTGGTGGCTACTATAGATATGTAGCTGCCAGTGCTCCCTATGTGACTAGTAATCCTGCATCATATAAGCCAGCCCTGTGACGTGTACGATGCCAGTGCGTTTCGACTTACTATGTACACTACATGAAACTATCCAGTAGCTATTTCGTTCTGTACGCACCTTACTAGTTCAAATTGGTTTTTGTAGTCGGTTCAGTTCAAAAAAATGCGTAGTATAGACATGCATATGTAGATGTTAAGTGCAGACTATAAGTTCGGTCTACTCACCTGAGCAGCATTAAAGGCCGTTTACCATTTAGACACATGTTTGATACCATGCTTGCAAGGTACGTACCGACTGTCTTTACGAAGAATTCATCGAGATATTTCTAGCCTTCCAAGATAAACAATACAGGGCTATTCAAACCCGGCCCCCCTCATTTTAGATATAAACAACTATATGGAAACCTAAGCCGAAAACGATATAGATTCTGGGAGTCTTGTCTCCATAAGTTGGACTATAGTTTGGATGAATGAAATTCTTGTACGTTGGTAGAACCAACATTATTACAAAATATCTAATAAACAAATAAACCTTTATCAGGTGAACCTCAAAAAAATATATCCGCAAATCGGACCAACGGTCAACTTCCCCTCGGACCCTGAACACTGTTCAGGGTTCAGTAAATGACAAAGACATGATCTGTGGATTCATTTGCAGAAAACAGAAAATTGACTTCATGTACTTACAAAGGTAATCCTTTTGCTACTCGATTAGGACAGTCTGCACTTGACTAGCCCTATACCTCTTCTAATGGGTCCAAATATATGAGAATATAAGTGAATGGCTGCGATGTCCCTGTAGTTTACTTCTTTGTACGCGAAACTGAGCGTCTTGTCAGTATAAGTACTCGCTAATCACGAATTTGCTTCGCTTTTCGCCTCCAGATTCTTGAGAAAGCCCATGATTACCCGGATTATGTTAACAAAACATGAGATTTTCAAGCCGTCTCCCAGAGACTGGTAAATTATCTCGAGGCTTCCAGTTGCGAGTCCTGACTGTTTACTAGAAAAGGCTTTGTCGGTAGGATTATTCGCGAAAATCGATCTTTATATCGATCTGTCTTCTCACGTAGAATATATCCCCCTCAACCTGTTCATAATATTCTTCAGTGTTTACCTAGCCTCATGCCTAGCACATTTAGCCTGGAGTGACCAGAATAGGAGATGATATAAACGAATACTGCAACTTGAGCCTTCGATGGTAGTGAGATAGATTGTTGTACCGGAGTGGAACATGTTTATCAAGAGAAACCGGGAGGCTCCTAGCCGCCACATGCATGTATACTCAGGCAACTCGACGAACTTCTATATACAGTTAGTATCGATTACCCAATAAGAGCAAGTTTTAGCATTGCAATGCAAGATTGCACCATTGAAGTCATGCAATCCATGACTAATCGGTAGCTTCCCCGCAAACACTGGGGTAACAAGGAGGAGTCTCTCCTCTTCCTTTCATTTCCCACTCTCACTCCTCACTTCCACTTCACTTACTATCATTACCCACAAAGATAAAACAACCATCATGACAAAAGGATTTGCAACTATCTCGCCCGAGTGCGAGGAAGTCTTCGATGAGGTTAAAGAGACGGACAACCTTGATTACGTCATTTACGAAGCATCAGCACACGACAAGAAGATCTCTGTTGCGGCATCTGGCAAATACAAAGAATACTCAGAGCTTCTCCCCCATTTCAAAGAGGATACTCCTCGATATGCCGTCATCGACTTCAAATACAACTCGCCTTCTGGCGATGGACAGCGACACAAGCTCGTCTTCATAACATGGTATGTTACATTGTCTTCCCCGCATTTGAGAGCGGCGATCATGCAGATCACCATGGTGTGGCATTGTTAACCATCATTTTGTACTGTAATTAGGGTCCCAGAGGCTGCAAGCATTCACGACAAGTCATACTACACCACCAACAAAGATCACCTTTACAGAGCCCTGTTGGATATTAGCGTTCATGTACAGGCGCATACTCTGGCAGAGTTGGACCACGCTGCAAGTACGTACTCATGAATCGATAAGGACTATCTCAGTCACATCACAAATGTGAGAACTAATGTGTTTGTTTTTGTAGTCATGAAGCAGTTCAAGGTCCTTTGAGGGATTTCGAGGAGATATGGAGATCTGGGCTCTGGAAACGGGGAAACCGTGTACCTCCACTCTATTTGAGAATTAATGACAGCAGACATATGGTCTTTTCAAGAACACGATCTCCTAATGAATATTTCTTTCATTCTACACCTCGGCAATTTCCTATCAATATCCGATGTCGATGACTCATTTTCTCAAAAATTGGGTGTAACCTCAGTGCATTCATCCTTGAAACTCTCTTCGTCGCAAAGTCGGGGAGTAACAAGGGAACGGCAATTTATTCTGTTCCATCAAATACTGCTCAATTCTTAGACGCATTTTCATACTAGAAGTCTACAGGTACCAATTGCTTTCAAGGGATGAAAGAATCCCTCCAAGACTTGTCGTCATGTCGGGGTGACAAAGTTCCAGCAGAATACGTATATTCCTTTGAGTTTCCACTACTTTTCCTTGCACGGGTATGAAGCCTTGATTCATAGAAACTGACCCATTCTACAGGCACAAACATTACTCTGGGATCTCAGGCACGCAAGATATGCAAAGGTCCAGCCCAAAATAAAATGGCCGAATTACCAGAATAGCTTGCATTCGCGGCAAGAAGTCTTATCGAATGGGTTGTTCCGATCTGACAAAGAACGCAGGTGCAGCTCTACGCATAATACCTTACACCAGATATGCTGTGACACACGATATTGTACTCCAAACCCTGCGGTGCTGCCAGATGATTTTTATTTTCTATTGCCGATTTCGCTCGGGCAACCACCAGACTGAAGATCTGAGTAGACTCGTCGTCTCCTGAGACCCTTGAACGTACCTTCAAAGTTTCTCAGAGTCCAGCTTGGCGGACAATCTTCACAACATATAACCTCCGTGGCAGACAACACAACCAAAAGAGGGTTTACACTGAATCTAGCCAAGCTCATACAAAGGATTGCCAAGTAACTTTAGGCAACGCCTGGAGAATTTGGGTTTGCACACTTAAACCCGCTCATGCCACCTTCTTTTTGGCCGAAAATGTAAACCCAACTCTATTCCTATCTATCTTCTATATAGAGTGCTCGATATCAAATCATGGTGTGGCTAGCACGCAAAACTCTAGCGATATTCGTGCTCATTTTCTTTGCTTCCTCCGGTATCTGTATCGCCAAACCAATTACTAGAGATGTTGTCATCATCGGCGGTGGCTCTACCGGTGCATACTCTGCTCTGAGACTTCGCGATGAAGGCAATTCTGTCGTCGTCATCGAAAGAGAAAGTGTCTTGGGAGGTCACACCAATACATACGTCGACCAACAAACTAGAACGGCTGTCGATTACGGAGTTATTCTGCTACATAATCTACCAATCGTTCAACAGTACCTTACCAGACTGAATATCTCCTGGGAGATCAAAAAAATATCTCAGATATTCCCGACTATCACGCGATATTTTGATTCTGACACGGCACAACCAGTCAATATTACTCCTACAGACTCATCTACAGCACTGGCAGCATATTCCCGGTTACTCTCCCAATACTCATACCTCGAGACTGGGTATTTTCTACCGAATCCAGTGCCCGAAGACCTACTACTCCCATACAGATTCTTCATCGCCAAGTACCCCGACGTCGCCAATGCGACGTACTTGATCGCTCAATATAATGAGGGCTTCGGTGATATGCTCGATCAACCGACTCTTTACGTCTTGAAAGCTTTCGGTACTGATGTCTTACAAACTATGGCAAATGGAGGCCTAGTCCCGACTAGCAACAATTTCCACGAGATCTACGATAAGGTTTCGAAAATTCTCGGACCTGATGTACTCTATAGCAGTACCGTAGTTTCTACTCAGCAAAGGGATTCAAAGGGCGTTCAAATCAACGTCAACACCCCATACGGTCCCAAAACAATTCAAGCGAAGAAAATCCTCATTACAATCCCTCAAACACTGGTCAACCTCCTCCCCTTTAATCCAGATAATACCGAGGCCCATGTCTTCGGCAGGTTCTTATCATCTGGTTACTATACAAGCTTGGTAAGAGGAACAGGCCTCCCATCTAACTTCAGCTCGTTCCCTGCTACAACAAACACCTCTTTCAACATTCCTCCGATGCCAGGCGTTTATTCCATCTATCCGACCGCTATAAATGGCGTCTTCAACTTTAAATACGGCAGTGCACAAATTCTTCCAGATACATACGTGCAGCAGAAGATGCTATCCTACCTGAAAAAGTTACAAGTAAATGGCTTCACGGGACAATTTTCTCAAAACGCCAGTTTCTTACGCTTTAAGAACCACGTTCCGTTCCAACTTACTGCCCCAATTGGATCCATTGCGTCTGGATTTTATGATAATCTTTATGCTTTGCAAGGATATCGGAGTACTTGGTATACAGGTGCGGCATTTCATGTTCACGATTCGTCTCGGCTCTGGAATTTCACCGAGACAACTGTGTTACCGGGCTTATTGAAAAGTTTGTAAAAAAAAAAGATAGGAAATTTATTCAATCTGACTACTTTATGGATTGCAACTTTTCCACAATCCGAAGTTTATGGAATGGTGCAATTCTCGTACATGTTTGGCTAGGGTTGAATCTTTAGCGAATGAAAAGCTTAGGTCAAAGTGCCAAATTGACACATGCCCGTGCTTGATGTATGGGGTGATTACGACAAGGCACAGATCATTTTTAGGCTCCGTAGGGCTAGCTGCCAGATCAAATTGACCGACCCGGCCGGGACAAAGCCGGATGGACATGAAAAGGTCTGGATCTAGATCGATATGAGCTGATTTCGAAGTGCCAACCATATTACTAGAATCGAGCACTTGGGTATTGTTTTCAAGTGCCCTTTATCAAGTCGAATTTCACATGCATCAGGATTGATCTTGATAAGTAATGGTTATCTAAGTGTGACAGCTACTCAATCTTAAGACACTCCCCGTTCCAGGATGGCGTGCAAGATATGAGTGAAATGTTTGGCCAAGACATCGTCCGAACTTCGGTTCAGTGGAGACTTGAGTACTACTGTATGTAGATAGGCGTCTAGAGCTCAAGTTATAGATAGATAGATCTTGTCTGAGTGGTCGCTAACAAGCCCCGAGAATCCTTGAACCTTTCCCACCCCCCGAACTTGTTCATCTAGATGCGAACAACAGAACGAAGAAACGAACAGGTCGAATTATTCGGAATCCAATCCTTCCAAAAAAAGAAATTTCCCACTTTAGTTCGAGTAACTTGTTTCCCGATTGTTTCTGTTCCTGCATGGCGTAAGTGATCGTCCCAAGGCACGTCTGTACAAGGTAGGAAACCCGTCCCACCATCGTCAGCGCCCTACCGATGTACAGTATCCCCGGGACAGCACAACCACCAATCAATCCCAACGCTCGACAGAGACGATCCGGTATGGAATGACTTTCTTTAAAGTTTGGACAGGACGAGCGTTGTAGCCGAGGTAGATCAGCCGTTGTGGATGGAGCCATATTTTGGACAAGGCATTGGTTGGATAGACCTAATTTGAAGAGAAACTTTGCGGGGGTGGCAATAAATTAAAGACGAGTTTTTATTTTTCTTTTTACTTTGTTTTATTTTCGAAAACCTTGGAAGGTCAATTTAGAGAAAGCCGAATTTACTTGCATTTTTTGCATGCATTTTCAGACTCAATTTTGAGGCTGAGAGTAGCTTGAAGACGGTTGCGTCGGAGATGTTTCAAGTTTAGAATAGCGGAGTCGCCACTCGGTGTACTAGGAAAAGAAAACAAAAATCCAGGATGGTCAGAACAGATTATTCTGATGATGAATTATAAACTTGAATGCTAATAATAAGAAATCATCAATAATTGAGGAATTGAACTCCGAAGATGTCTAAGTTTCGGCAGTTGAGGCTCTATAGATCCGCCTGGAAGTCAATCCGCATTAGGCTATGCGACCCGGGGTTTGCTGTCGGCTACAAGATGGCCACAAATTCATGGCAGCGGTAAAACATGGGCGCACTGTAGCTGTCACGTCTGATTAACGGGGCTCAAGTCCCAAATTTTGGGTCTGGTCCCCAAGTCAGGTTTTTGATGATCTGATATTCAATTGTAAACCTATAGAGTAAAATTCCTACTCCATAGTTGTGTAACAAATCAATAGTTTTTGTGCCTGAAACTTGATCAAACCTTATGAAGATCTCTCTCTTTTTTCGTCTTTCTTGTTCTTTGAACAAGGAAACAAAAGAGACAGGGAAAAGCTTGGTCACTAGTTTCGTGGTTGACTTTCCGAAGGAATTCAATTTTACAATACAAGTAAAAAATACAAAGATTACTTCAGCTTTAAAATTTGATGAAAATAATAATTCCGGTCGCCCCTCCCCTCCACCTACACGATCCCCGATCCTCGATCGCAGAGGCAATCGGGAATTAAATTGCAGTAGGAAGAAAAAAAAAGAGAGAAAAGAAAGCTCTGGTTGACGGGGCGGACACCCCGAGATATGCCGAGAACGAAAGCCTGTGCCCCCCTCTCTAATTTAAATGCCGCCACTCAGAGAAGGAAGTGGGAATAAGTTGATAAATAAGATAGGCAGAGTAGGCGCGCCGCGCGAATCAAGTCTATGAGGAATTATCTTCCTTGCCGTGATGGGAACTAGTGCTTAGACTACGGCGAATCAAGATCCATCATGAGGGCTCCACCATTTTAGCTGAGTTGAACTAAACTTTGAGTCCAGGGTTCAAAAGGCCCACTTGGTCTGAGCTAACTTAAACCCTATAGTTCCGTCATTCTGACTGGTTGCAAGATGCTGAAGAGTGGCAATGTGGCTGGAGAGAATCTCTACACGGTGCGGATAACTCCGTAAGAGGTCATTTTTTTTAATCGCGTCTGATTACGAATGGAATCGATCGCTGAAGTATTGTATCCACATGGTTTAATGGCGGGATTTGTCAAAGCTGAAGAGTGTGGAAAGGGGAAATGAGAAATTTCAACGAACCCACATGTGTATATTCAATATACATAAGTACTGTAGATTACGAGCAATAGACATACTATGGAATACTGAATCAACAACAAACATCCTATTCTACTACTAATACTAATCCTTAAGTGGACCGCGTCTCGTTTAGTCGGCGTTGAATGAAATGTATGACATCCAAATTGTACTTGACAATGTAGAGGAAGTGAGCAAGATTGTCGCCAGGTGGATTGGTAAGACAACACTCAACATCGCCCACGTCGCAATAGCTTCGAAGCGAATCCTTGAATGGAATGCATGTCTCCGGATGAATTCGTGGATACAACTAGCGGAATTTGACATCTGGAATTAGACTGGGGCACTTGGAGACATCTCCAGAAGAACAGAATACTGGTCGCGGTACTGGTACTCCAGTACCTCCGTACAGGTACTACTCCAACAGGCTGGAACGAGATAGATCGGCTTACCCCCGTGCCATTCGTGCAAGAGCCGATATTCCAAGGCTGTAGCGGGAGAAATGTTTCCTCCCCGTAGCAGACAGCGGCAATCACTGGCGTACCAGACATCTCAATTAGGGTTCTCCGGACAAACTAGTCAAGGCTGGCTGGATACTGTGGATGTGATACGAGAATGAACTTACCACTTTCGTTATACTTTGGCTCCAGCGCAGGAACATCGTATAGCCAGGACGAACTGGTTCCACATAGACCGTCCATCAGGACGATTCCTCCCTGAAGCATCTATGTTTCAGCCGTATGCCCGATAGACCGATCAAAATTTGAAGTTTCGGCAGATTCGGCCGGAAAAGCAAAAGTAAAAGCCCACGGGTTTGCCCCGGTTCTTCCCCCGGTGACATGGATGATACCAACTAGATATGCACGAGAGAGGAGAAGTTGCGTTCGAGAAGGAATGGGGAAAAAATGCAGATCTGAAACGGAGACTGTCTGACCATAAACACAAGGAACTTACCAATGAGTAGCCATGCAGGAAAATCTTCGAGTTCGGGCAGTCAGCGATGTATCCTCGGATATATTCCTGCATCAAATACGCCCCGTCGGCGGCAGCTCTGCGGTGATCATCTAGACCATGCTTGTAGGGCAGAGCAACACTAGTAGAGCCGGGGATAACCTGCAGTATCAGGTTCTGTATGGTCACCATTACATTCAAGTGATCGCCGGGTCCTTGGCCACGGATAAGAATGGCGTGCACTCCAGTGGCGCATTGCTCGGGTGGTGTGGATTGAGCGTGGGCTAAGATGCCACAGAGAGACAACACGAGGTTCTGGAATCGCATGACGGGCACGTCAATTGGATCTCAGGCGTCAAATAGTGGAGGAGGTGGGAAAGAGGGTCGGGGGTTTGCCGTGTCTGACTTTCGATGTGGTGCTAGTATTACCTTCTGAGTGGCTCCCCGTGGGATCTGACTCTGACGCTTTAACTCTGGTTCATATTCCTTCCTTATTTGGATTTCTTTTTCTTTTCTCTCTCTCTTTCTTTCTTTCTTTCTGTTCTCCGGCCGGCTTGTTCCATTTGCACCTTAATATAAAACGGAAGTACTCAGTTACATCTAGATCTATCACATGGGGTCGTATTTGCCAGGGATATGCCGGACATTATCGAGACATGGACTGAGCGGTAATATTAGCCGTGGATGTGCGACACCGAGCTACTGTAGATTTTCGAAATTAGGATCAACTGGACCCATTTGCCTGAATATGAGTGGCTCCCAGACATAAATAGGGTTTTGGTGCTAATGTAGTGGGTCATATTCTTCAGTTATCGGAACTCTTTAGGTCGATCGGGATCTTCAGAACCCAACATGTGAAGTAGTGGAAAAACGGAGAAAGGGAAAAAAAATTAAGGAGACGATGAAACAATTTCAAGCCCTAGGTGGCATCGTAAGAAGTAAAGCAACCATATGTAGGAAAAAAAGAAAGAAGACTTTTCTTTTCTTTTTCATGCTCTCGCCATTCGAGTATTGTATGACAGCATCGTGCATTTGGTACATACTTTTTTGCATCATTTAGGGGATGGAACTAACAATACGAAAATCAATATGATCAATGAGAAATGTTGAAAAATGTAAATTACAATCTTGTAATTCCTATGTAACCAAGATTCCGTACTCCTATGTAAACCCCCTGGTGATCATAGATCACCTAAACAAATCACAAATGTTATCGAAAATACAACAGGTCTCGGCGCAAGGAGTGCACTTGGCCGATCAACGTAAGAATAAAAAATAAAAAAAAAACACAACATGAGAAATAAAGTTTCACTCATCCTCCTCACGCGTCTTTTCAACTAGATCGCGCACCGCATTTCCTAGCTCGTTAATGACCAACCCTGAACGGGGAATGGTATGTCCTTTGCCCGTATCAAAGAATGTGGCAGTATCCGGGTCACAGACATTGTAAAGAGCGTATGCACCATGGCGGAAAGGATCTACACGGGGAAATCAGTATTGCCGTGTCAAAAGATCAAACAACCAGAAAAAAAAAAGAAAAAGAAAAAGAACAAGGGGACCGGGAGCCAATAGTTGGGACATACCGTTCGCACCAACAACATGTAGGGTGGGGACGTCAACCAGATCTTCAACCTCATCCGCCAGGAGAACACCTCTTTCCGGAGACATGGGTGGCCAACCCGTAAAGAACATGGCGCATTTGATTCGACGTTCACGACCCTCTTCCTCGAATCGTCGTTGTTCATCCAAAATGAAGGTGGCGGCCATTGAGGCGCCTTCACTGTAGCCGATAATGCCTCCAATATCTGGATGTTCTTCGAGGGTCTGGTAGAGATAGTCCATAACATCCTTGTAGTTGAGCCAGATAACCTCCTTGTCACCAACCAAGTCGCGCATCACATCTTCTGGATTTTGTCCGACGGGAATTTGACGAACACGACTGATCATGGAGTCTTCGGCGGCACCACCATCATCGGCCCAGCGATAGTGTGGACCAATGCCAAAGTATTCCTCGAAACCTGTTATCTTTGGTGAGCTTGCTACTGGTTGAATTCAGCTTGTACGAAGGGAGATAACAACGTACCTTCGGGTGGTGTGATCTTGACGGGAGCATTGATATAGTGGAAAGAGGCAGACTGGTCTCGTTCTAGGTCTTTCTGAAGGGGGGCTGTTGTATTCCTGGTCAGTTGAGATTCTCATGGTATACAATAGTATGGATGATGTTTCTGCTGTCTTGGAAAACATACAAAGTTGAATACTGATGTTCTATGAGAAGGTTAGCATAAGTTTCTCTCTCCTTTTCTCCTTCTCTCTTCCACAAGCAGACTTTCAAGTCCAATACTCATAGTACTTACATCGACATTGCCAATGGCACCGTGTAAACAGAGAAACTTCATGGTGTCTAGTGTCTAGAACCGGATGAGAAACGAATGGAATGTTGCACAGGTGTAGATAGAGAAAGAGAAAGGACAAGAAGGACTGCCCTGGCTCCTCATAAATCAGTAATTCCCTCCGAAACAACATGTGATCGACGATCTCCAAATAGCTCCGTGCTTCAATCTCGCGTGGATAGTGGGTTGCATGGGAGGAGGGAGACGTGGGTCGAAACGTAACCCCAAGGGGCTTGCACAGCAGACCGAAGTTACGCACTCAATACAGTTATCGCCTCGGCGCAAAAAAGAGGGCGCTGATCGTTTCCAAAGATTCCATGGAGAGGAGCTGCTGGATCATCCTGTCAATGGAATATTAATTGGATTTTTTTTTATCGTCTCGCCTCCCACTGACTCTCTTTTTAAGAAAAAGGACAAGTCTTTGGATTTGGATTTATTTCTATTTAATCGTGAACCCCGTCAATTGTTCACCAAATCCACCTACAACTCCTTCTTATACATTCTTTTACTTCTCCCCTCTTTCACCCCTCCTCCTCCTCCCCTTTTCTAATTTCTTTGTTTTTTCTTATCTTTCCTCCTTTCAATTGAAAGGAGTATCACACATACACACACACACACATCATGGCCAATCCCGAGAATGGACCATTGCCCAATGGGGTGAATGGGACAAATGAAGCTCGTGAGCCCATTGCCATCATCGGTTACGCCTGTCGTCTCTCCGGCCAAGTCTCTTCGCCCGGCGACTTATGGGAGTTGTGTACACGCGGTCGTAGTGGATGGTGTCCCATACCTAAGGACCGATTTGATTCGGGTGCCTATCATCACCCAAATCCCTCCAAGTCAGGCACTTTAAATCCTGCCGGTGGTTACTTTCTTGACCAGGATGTATCCCGATTTGACGCCCCATTCTTCAATGTCACCGTCCAGGAAGCTATTTCTATGGACCCCCAGCAACGTCTACTTCTAGAAACCTCTTACGAAGCTTTGGAGAGTGCTGGCATTCCCAAAGAATCTCTCGCCGGTCGTAATGTCGGTGTCTTCGTCGGTGGTAATTTCGCCGATTATGAATTGCGCAATTTGCGCGATATTGAAACTACACCCGTCTATCAGGCTACTGGTAATGCGTCGTCACTCCAATCAAACAGAATTTCTTATTTCTTCGATCTGTCGGGTCCGAGTTTGACGGTCGATACCGCTTGCTCTTCTTCACTTGTTGCTCTCCACTATGCTGTACAGAGCTTGCGCAGTGGCGAATCGAAAGAGGCGCTTGTTGGAGGTTGCAGATTGAATCTTCTTCCTGATTATTTTGTTTCTATGTCCATGTCACAGTATGCGCTCTCCCTCTCTTTAACGAAAATTCAGGGCCATCGACTGACACATTACCTTTTTTTGCCCTAGATTGTTCAACGACGACGGACGTACATATGCTTTCGAAGAGAGAGCCAAATCCGGCTTCGCACGAGGTGAAGGTGCCGGCGTGGTTCTCCTCAAACCTCTTTCCGCAGCGATTCGCGATAAAGATCCCATTAGGGCTATAATTGCTAATTCGGGAGTCAACCAAGATGGAAGGACAAAGGGTATCACACTGCCAAATGAAAAGGCACAGGAAGACCTGATCCGTCGCGTATATGCAGAGGCCAATCTGAATCCCGATGAGTGTGGGTTTGCAGAAATGCACGGAACCGGTACCAAAGCTGGAGATCCAATTGAAGCCGCAGCGGTCCATGCAGCATTGGGACAAAACCGCACGGCTAGAAACCCTCTCTATATTGGATCCGTCAAGTCTAACATTGGTCATCTTGAAGGTGCAAGTGGTATTGCATCGATTATCAAAGCGGCCATGATCTTGGATAATGGACTTTTGCTGCCAAATGCCGACTTCAAGAAACCAAACCCTAATATCCCTCTCAATGAATGGAATATGAAAGTCGTGAATTCGACTCGACCTTGGCCTCGTGGCAAGAAATATGTCAGTGTCTCGAATTACGGTTTCGGAGGAGCAAACGCCCACGTCGTACTGCAGAAGCCTCCTGCACCAACTCAAGCTGCAGATGATGCCGAGGCGGACGGAGATCCCAAGCGTCGCCTTTTCCTTATTTCCGCGAATGATAAAGACTCGCTCAAGACTAGAATCAGTGATTTCGGCGTTTACTTCGAACAAAGACCGGAGGTTTTTGAGAATTCGCTTTTCGGAAACTTTGCTTATACTCTTGGAAGCAAACTTTCGCATCTTTCTTACCGTATAGCTGTCTCCGCAACTACACTCGATGAGCTAGGTATTCGCTTGGCCCAGTTGAAGATCAATCCCGTTCGTGTTCTGGGTGCACCTACAGTTGCCTTAGTTTTCACTGGACAGGGAGCTCAATGGGCTCAGATGGGTATTCCGCTCATGGCTGATTACCCTGTGTTCAAGTCTGCCGTCGAACGAGCTGATGAGTGCCTTCGTAACCTTGGTGCGGAGTTCTCTCTTCTCGAAGAGCTTCAAAAGGATGCCACCGAGTCCCAGATCAACTCTCCTCATTTGAGTCAGCCAGCTTGTACTGCTCTTCAGGTTGCTCTTACCGATCTGCTTCGATCTTGGGGAATTCTTCCTTCTTCGGTCGTTGGACACAGCTCTGGTGAGATTGGCGCGGCATATGCTGCTGGTATCTATGATCTCGAGGGTGCTATGGCTCTCTCATACCGCCGTGGTCAAATGACCCAGCTCTTGAAGAAAACATTCCCTGACTTGAAGGGTACTATGATTGCCATTGGTGCTGGACCTGAGGCTGTCAAGCCGATGTTGAAGACCTTGAAGAGTTACGCCACCATTGCCTGTGTGAACAGTCCTTCCAGTGTTACCGTTTCTGGGGATGTTTCAGCGATCGACGAACTGGAACCCATTCTTCAAGAGAAGTCCCTCTTCAACCGACGCCTCAAGATCGACGTGGCCTACCACTCAGACCACATGAAGAATGTTGCTGAGGCCTACCTTGCTGCCATTGAGTCAATTCAGCCAGCTTCCACCTCCACAGCCACTTTCTTCTCTTCCGTGACTGGCGAGATTGCCCAGCCATCCGATTTGGGTCCAGCATACTGGATTCAGAACCTGACTTCATCCGTTCTGTTCTCCGATGCTCTGGCCAAGATGTGTGATGACGAAGAGTCTCGACCTAACCTTCTTATCGAGGTTGGCCCTCACTCTGCTCTGAAGGGTCCCATTCTGGATATCCAGAAGAGCCTGGGTCCTGCGGCTTCTAAGATCGGTTACGCCCCAACTGTTGTTCGCAACGCTGATCCAGCTGAGACCGTCATGGACGCCGCTGGTGCAGCTTACGTGCGTGGAGCACCTCTCAACATCACTGATGTCAATTTCCCACGAAGTGGTGCAAAGAACAGATCTTTCTTGAGAGATCTGCCTCGGTACCCGTGGCAACACTCTACTCGCTACTGGCACGAGTCTCGTATTGCAGACAAGCACGCGAAGAGAGATGGAGTTCGAAACGATGTTCTTGGGGCACAAGCTATGTATTCCAACGATCTAGAGCCTACATGGCGCAACATCGTTCGTCTCGATGATATTCCCTGGCTTCGGGACCATAAGATGCAGGGAATGATTGTCTACCCTATGGCCGGTTATGTGAGTTATTCTCCTTCAAAGTGAGAAATTTTGGAAACATGCTAACAAATCAAAAGCTTGCGATGGCAATCGAAGCTGCCCGCCGTCGTGCTGCGCAGAAAGAGATTTCATACTCTCAGTTTGAATTCCGAGAGGTCTCGGTTGGAGCAGCTCTTGTTCTCACTGATGACACATACGCTGAGACCTCCATCTCCCTTCGACCATATGCCGAAGGTACTCGCGGTCACTCCGATATCTGGGATCAATTCCGAATCTTTTCATGGTCTGAGAAGCGTGGCTGGACAGAGCATTGCTCTGGTCTTGTACGTGTTCGCACCAACAAGAAGCAGCAGACTTCCGTCTCCAACGTAGCCGAGTCTGAGGAGAAGTTCTTCCGCAGCCAAATTGACAAGGTCAAGGAGTCTGCCACATACAAGATCGACGTTCAGAACATGTATCAAGTTCTCTCGGATGTCGGAGCTGGCTACGGTACTCCATTCCAAGGACTGGAGAACTGCTTCTCTGACCCTCGTCACTCTTGCGCAGACTTATACGTCAGAGATACCAGGAGCATGATGCCCAAGGGCTTCGAAGCTCCATTGACTATCCACCCAACTTTCCTGGATGCTCTTCTGCACCTTGTCTGGCCCATTCTCGGCAAAGGTCGCATGGAGCTTGACACGCTCTACATGCCCACTCTCATCAAGAGCTTGACCATCAGCAATGATATTCCTTCCACACCTGGCGACTTCACCAAGGCCTGGTGTATCGGAGGACCCAGCCAGCCCTCACCTGAGCCTACCAAGTTCGATATGTGGGTGACTCCCCTCCACTCGAACGATCTTCTGATCAATATGGAGGGTCTGGTCATGACTCCCCTCAAGGACGGTGGTGCATTGGGCTCTGGTCAAAGCCGTGATCTCTGCTACAAGTTTGAATGGCAGCCACTGGCTAGTTTGGAGAGCCCTGTCATCAACGGCGAGCTTAACGGCCACGCTGTTACGCCAAATGGTCACATTGTGCCCAACGGCGTTGCAAACGGTCTGCCCACTCCTCTCAGTCCCCCCGATGCCGTCACTATCAATGGCAACGGAATCCTTCATCAAACCGACATGTTGATCACCCAGTTCGGCAAATCAGACGGCAGCGTCGACAAGCTCAAGGAGGCTATCTTCAAGGAGAAAACCAAATGGCATCCTACCATTACCACATTGGAAGATATCGATGCTACCGAGAAGCACGTTGTCGTTCTCCAGACTGGATCCAAGACCCTCCGAGACTTGACAGCAGATGTATTCGACAAGATTCAAAAGACTTTGCTCAATGCCTCTCATCTACTCTGGGTCTACCGTCTAGATAACCCAGACGCCCAAATGATTGTCGGTCTAATTCGCAGCATTCGTTCCGAGACCCTAGCCAAGATCGCCACCCTTGGACTCGAGACCAAGAACCTCGAGAAACCATCAGCTCCCATCCTAGCAGCAATCGATGCTTTGTGGCCTACCAATGGTGCTAAACCCGTCGATGACTTCGAATTCAAGGCCCAGGGTTCTCAGCTCCTGGTTCCCCGTGCTATGGACGACACTGCCACCAATGCATTCGTTCATAACGAGACTCACGAGATGACCATCACATCTCAGCCATTCCAGCAACCTGGTCGCCGATTCAAGCTTCAGATCGGTAACCTCGGTGCATTAGACACTCTGTATTTCACTGATGACAATGCGCCCGAGCTTCCTGACGACGACATCGAGATCGAGGTCAAGGCCACTGGTCTCAACTTCAAGGATATCGTTGTGACAATGGGTCAATTGGCTCAGCCATACATTGGTATTGAGTGCAGTGGTGTCGTTTCATCCGTTGGCAAGAATGTTAAGAGTCTTAAGGTCGGTCAGCGCGTCATGGCTCTACCACTGGGTGCTTACTCGACGTATGCACGATGCCCTGCTACCAGTGCGGCGCCAATCCCAGATAATATGTCCTTCGAGGTCGCAGCTACTGTACCTGTTGTTTTCGCCACTGCTTACTACGCCCTCTTTGACCTGGGTAGATTGCAAGAAGATGAGCGGGTTCTCATCCATGCTGGTGCTGGTGGTGTTGGACAGTCTGCTATCATGTTAGCTCAGATGATTGGTGCTGAAATCTTCGTGACTGTCGGTAGCGTGGAGAAGAAACAGTTCCTCATGACTCAGTATGGTATTCCTGAGGATCACATCTTGTACAGTCGTGACACCTCGTTTGCTCGTGGTATCAAGAGAGCCACGAATGGAGAGGGCGTGGATGTCGTTCTTAACTCGCTGGCGGGTGATCTTCTCCGGGAGACTTGGGAGTGTCTCGCTCCATTTGGTCGCTTTGTTGAAATTGGCAAAGCTGATATCACGAAAAATACTCGTCTGGACATGCTTCCATTCGAATATAACGTCTCGTTTGCCTCAGTTGATCTTACAAAGGTCGCGGCTCGCAAGCCGAAACTGATGAGACGCCTTCTGGATGATGTTACCAAGCTTCTGGGTCAGGGTACTGTTAACCCTATCCTGCCTCTTACGTCTTACCGCATCTCGGAGCTTGAGACTGCTTTCCGCACGTTGCAGACTGGTAAGGCCATGGGTAAAATTATCGTTATTCCACACCCAGAGGACCATGTCAAGGTAAGTAATATCCAGCCAGAACAAGATAACATGATCACTAACTTACCATTCTCTAGGCCGTCACTTCAAAGACCGGTCATGTGCTGAAGGCCAATGCTTCATACATCCTCATCGGTGGTACCGGAGGTCTTGGTCGAAGCATGGCGAGATGGATGTCCTCGAAGGGAGCGAGAAACATCGTCCTCGTATCACGAAGCGCCTCAATAAACGACAAGGTACAAGAGCTCATTGACGAGTTAGCCGTTGACGGCACTCACATCGGCGTCAAGGCTTGCGATGTGAGCAGCCGAGCCTCGGTCGAAAAGCTGGTCAAGGAAGACATGAAAGATCTCCCCCCAGTACGCGGTGTCGTTCACGGCGCAATGGTACTACGTGATATTCTCTTCGAGAAAATGACCCTTGATGATTTCCAAGCCGTCGCCGAGAGTAAGGTCGAAGGAGCCTGGAACTTACACGACGTCCTCTCCGACTCACCACTCGACTTCTTCGTTGCGCTCTCCTCTGTGGCTGGTACAATCGGTAACAGAGGTCAAGGCGCTTACGCTGCTGCCAACGTTTTCCTTGATGCTTTCATGGAATACCGTCGTTCACAGGGTCTTCCTGGAACATCCATTGACCTCACTGCTGTCCGTGACGTCGGATACCTTGCCGAGGTCGATAGTAAGCGTCAACAAGAAGTTCTCAAGAACATCGGCACGGACGGCATGGACGAGGCCGAGGTTCTGGCCTTATTTGCTGCTGCTATCACCGGTGACTTGACCCGGTCTTGTGGCGGTCACTGCATTACAGGTCTCGAGCTCGGCAGTACACTGGACCACTTCTGGGCGCAGGACGCCAAGTTCAGTATTCTGTACGAGGAGGCTAAGGCGAAGCACGGTAGTGCCGGTGGTGCTGGAGGTGGCCCTGCTGTGCCACTGAACACTCAGCTTGCTAATGCTCCGTCCAAGGAGGAGGCGTTGCAGATTTGTTACGAGGCTCTTGCAGCGAAGTTGGCGCAGGTCCTTGTGATTTCGATTGAGGATATGGATCCTTCGATTACAGTTGCCTCATTGGGTCTTGATTCGCTTGTTGCGATTGAGATTCGGAACTGGATTGCTCGTGAAGCGAATGCGAATGTTCAGGTTTTGGAGCTTTTGTCTAGTGGATCTTTGATTGCGCTGGCAGAGATTATCTTGAATAAGTCGCAGGCTTAAGGGGGATGAGATGAGCTTGTAAGGAATATGGCAAGCATTATTGGTATATTTTCCTTTTTACATATTTTCCTTCTTGTTACATTCTTTATTTTTTGTAATGTCATCATTTACTTTGCATCTACATGAATACCTATGAATAGAAACTGGTTTTATAGATATTCCTCAGTAACCATGAATGATCCTTTAGTTAAGTGTACTACCTGTGTACTCTGGAATAGTGATACTACTTCGATTCTGATTCTAATTTTAGTGCATTTTCATATAATCCAGTGTAGTAATATCCCACTACTTAGTACTTACTAAATATCAGTATTGCTTCTTTACAAAACTTCTCTCCTACTCTGGGTAGAGTACAGTAGTCCGTCTTCCCCAAGCCTCCAAAAACTCCACCTGATTGATTATTGATAAATAACTTAAACTCATAGCTTACATTTATCTAGTATTATAAAAATACTCCCACTTTTCATAATAAAAATAACTTGATTGTTAGTTATTCCTGATTTATAGTCGTGTATAACAGCCCTTCCCAATCCGATCCGCAACTAACCCTTTCCGGCCTCTCCTTTCCATCTTTCCATTCTTCTCTTCCAAGAACGTCCTCCCTCCAACCTCATCCTACCTCAATTCAGTCCAATTCAATTCAATTCAATCCAATCCAACCTTACATCCTAATGTCTTTCCTCTCTTCTACCCGTTCAATCCCCCTCACCCAATTCACCCACCTCGCCCGACCTCAATTCACCCGCAACAACATCAACGCAAATCTCATCCGATCGTCAGTTCCCCACCGCCTCAATTCAAGCGGCACTCCAAAGTCCTCACGCCCAACCTCATCCTCCGCTCCAAACCAAAGTCGTTCCAATTTCCCAATTATCCCTCTAGTCATTATTTTCGCCCTGGGCTCCGGTTCCTACGCTTTACTTGTGAAGTCCCGCACGGGAGTCAACCAATCGCGCCCATCCAACTAAACTAAGACTAAAGCCTGCTGCATCTTCCCCATCCCGCGCCAAAACAGCCCCTCCACCCGAAACTCTCAACTTCCTCCTTTTACTTTCCTTTCCTTCCACACAACCTCCCTCTCCTCTCTACATCCCATACCTAGACACTCCAAATCCAAGTCCGAGTCCAATTGCAATCGCAAATATCAACAATGGCATTCACTGAAACCCCCCGTTTCTCTACAAACGATGTCACAGTCGTCTTCTTCCTCGGTGGCCCCGGCAGCGGAAAAGGCACACAATCCGCAAATCTAGTCAAGAACTACTCCTTCGTCCACCTTTCCGCCGGCGACCTCCTCCGCGCCGAACAAATTCGCGAAGGAAGTCAATACGGCGCCATGATCAAAGAATTCATCACTGAAGGCAAGATCGTCCCCATGGAAGTTACCGTCGCTCTACTTTCCAACGCAATGGCCGAATCCCTCTCAACCAACCCCCCACCCCCCGGTACCAAAGCCCGATTCCTGATCGATGGATTCCCTCGTAAACTCGATCAGGCGGTATTCTTCGAGAAAACCGTTTGTCCGTCTGAGTTGGTTCTGTTCTTGGATTGTCCTGAGGATGTTATGGAGAGTCGACTTTTGAAGCGGGGTGAGACTTCTGGTCGGGACGATGATAATGCTGCTTCTATTCGAAAGCGGTTCCGGACTTTCGTTGAGACTTCTATGCCTGTTGTTGAGGCTTTCCGGGCTCAGGATAAGGTTGTTACTGTTAAGGCTACTGGGTCTGTTGAGGAGGTTTATGAGATCGTTAAGGCTGGTATTGAGGCTCGAGGTGTGCACCCTCGGTAAATCAATTCGATAGAATTGATTTGCGTTAGTGGGTGGTGTTATTTGCTTGAGAAGGGACCTTTGAATATAAATAGCGGTTTTGCGAGTCTAGATCAATAGAGATTGTAATTAATGTTTTCAGGGGTTCACTGAGATGCATGTGTGTAGGTCTTTGCAGTAGTGTAGTTACTTGCAGATGTAGATCAATAGAAGCTCGTGATACCTACTGCATCAGTATACCTAGGGACTGCTTCACTCATTCAGATTCTACAAACAGGCAACGAACAAAGCTTGACCAGGTCTAGTAGACCAGTGCGTCACGCACTGGTCTGTAACGGTACAGTGCAGGATTAAGACACTGATCCATCCAGACATAATATCTTACCTTCACCTTAACTAGTCTAGTAATGACTTCACATTTACTCAACACATCCTGTCTACACAAATATAGTCTAGAAATATTGTTATTCTTAATCAAACCAGGAAATAAAGATAAGTTATCCCACCGGGAAAACATAAAACACTCAATAAAAACAGACATGACATGACTCGTGGGGGACCCCCAATATCAACGGGGAGGGGCCAGTAGATCAATCCATCCATCCCTCAACTGACCGAGGCAAATAAGAAGGGGGGAGGAAAGAACAAAATATGAGAGAAAAAAAAAAGAAATATGAGGAATGGAGAATAAGGGATTGTCTCTTCTATCAATCACAAAACAGAAGAAAAGAAGAACTTTTTTGGAATTCCACTCACTTCTCCAAAGCCTTCATAAAACACCTAATCCAATGCAGGATGGATCACCACAACGGAAAAAAAAAATAAAACAAAACATAAATTAGCAACCCTGAGAGAAATAGAGAAAAAAAAAACAAAATCATTTTATTTTATTTTTTCTGCTTTACTCGGCAACAGCCTCTACCTCACGGGGTTGAGTCTGTTGTGGGTTACGCCGCCGATCACCTGAGCGAGCCTTGTCACCGTTTTTACCGGCAGCAGCGGCAGCCTCCTGATCAGCAGCAGCTTGGATACCCTCACGAACGAAACGTTCACGCTCGGAACGGATAACGCTAAGGACACCCTCAAGAGAGCGACGCCAGACCATCAGACGGCCCTGAACCTCAGCCCACTGCTTCTCGCCGAAAACACGGTAAGTAGCGCGGTGAACCAGGAACTCCGAGCGCAGCTGGGAGAGCTTACCCTCGACCAGACCAGCGCGGATGGTATCAATGACCCACATTTCCACGTCGGAGGCGGAGACACGGAGAGCGGAGGCAATGGCGGCGTAAGGGAGCGAACGCGATGGGGTGGAAGAGGCCAGGGAGGTCAGGGTGAGGAGACGCATCTTAGTCTGCAGAGCATCGGAGGCATCGGCGAGGACACCGTTGGAGATCGAAGCGAGGGGGTTGGCAGCGACGAATTCCTCGTAAGCGTCGAGGGTGTCGGAGGTGAAGATCTCCAACAGCTCGAAGAGAGTGGTGTCGCTGGTGCGGAGAGCTTGGACTGCATCGGAGGCAGTCAGAGGGGTGAAGTCGAAGACGGCGGGACGACGCAGGGCAGAGGCGAGAGCGCGCACAGCCAGTTCGCGAGCGGCGGGCTTGGTGGACTCAGCGGCAGGAATGGTCTGCAGGGCCTGCACAACGTGTGACTGGGAGAGGTCCTCATCACCGGCAGCGGTGGCAGCATCGGCAATAGCCAGGTGCAGTTTCTGAGACTCCTCACTGTCCAGTTCCCAGGCGGATAGCCATGTAGGCAATTGCTCGGCCAATTGTTGCTTCAGGGCCTCGAAGGCATAGCCGGATCCAGACTGGCGAATGACGGCAACAATGGCCAGGAGAACGTGGTAGCGGCTGGAGTCATTTGCGGAGAGGGTGTTGAAGATGGTGGTGAGGATGGAGATGGCCAGAGTAGAGCCAAATTGGGGAGAGGTGGTGATGGGCTTAGCGAGATAGGTGCAGATGCGAGGGAGGAACATATCAGGGTCGGAAGCCTGGTGAACGAGGTGGACAAGCAAGTTGTAGGATGGAGTGATCTCTATTCAACATTGTCCGCATGTTAGCCAATTTCTGTTCCTCGATTCGTTTTTTTTGTTCATCTTCCAAGATTTTTCCAACGGCGCGGGCCCAATCTTCAATGGATGATCTAGGCCACAACTTGGCTAGATTTGTCTTGTTTCCCAACTCACCCTTCTCGGGGGCACCGTTCAAAGCGGTGGCAGAGGCCACAATCTTCTTGAGGACCTCATCATATTGCTTGCGGTCGGGTTCGCCTTCGGCTTGTTCCTGCTGGCGGATCGGCTGGAGGAGCGGGGCGATCTCGGACTGAAGGCTGCCCTCCTTGCGAATGGAGTCGACGTAGTTGGCGAACTCCTCGGCGAGCTCGGAGAACGAACCCTCAATGAGGAGGGTAGTAGTCGGAGCGGGCATGATGGGGATGTGGTTGGAGGAGAAGAGGGGAGAGGAAAGAGGAGAAGAGGGTTCTTTGATGGTGGAGTCTAATCGATAAGTTGAGAAATTTCAGTGTGTGCCAAAAAAGTCTTGGCGAAAGGAACATCAGTTACCCGCGACACCCTCAAACATAGCACTACACTCTTACACCGCACTCTTATACACCCTACATCAGCAACATAAAGCTGTGTGGTTCTACACACGAATACTTGAAATAATCGAATGGATGAAATTATAATCCATTGAAGGAACCCCGACACAGGTACTCCGTATTGCTACGCTAAGCTGGGACAAGGAAGGACAGGAGGCGCCGAGGGCATAGATAAATGGAAAGGTCAACCAAAGCTGACATGAACGGGGAATCAAGCATTCAGAAACAAAAAAGCAATAAAAACAAGTTCAAACAAGAGGTCGTAATCGCGCTGAAATGAGAGAATAGAAGAATTGAGCGCGAATGACTCCCGAGATAAGATCTGTGATCGACAACCAACAGATTGTACATTCTACCTGAGGGTAACTAGGCGAAATGCCTCATTCTTTACAGGAACATGCGCGCAGCCAGGAACATGGCTCCGACCATCACACCGGATGAGTAGCTCTCTCCCATGGCGATAGCGGCGTTGCTGGTGGTAGCGGCTGCAGCCACTGAAGAAGAGGTCTCGCTGGTTGATTCGTCGGTAGAGGTGGTCATAGCGAGAGTGGTAGTTGCCGAAGCGGAAGATGAAGCCGTGGTGGTTGTGCTGATCGAGCTGGCATTCTTGCTACCGCACTGAGCAGCCTCCTTGCATTCCTTTTGGCCATCCGCATCATCGGGGTGGTTCTGAATGCACTGGGCGAAGTTGGCCTGGCAGACATAGAAGGGAACTGTTTGAACGTATTGGCTGACATCGGGAGTCTTGCCATCACCGCAGACACAGCTGAATTGGAGGGTTTTCTGCAAAAAGGTCAGTCATTGATTCAATGATCTGATCTGATCTGATCAGGTCCAAGTTGGAGCCGAGGCATCTTGAAACATACAGGATCGCAGGTGTTTTGCTTCGTGCCAGTGCTGCAAATTTCTGGGCAAACATTGCGCTGGCCGGTACACCACGAGTCTGAAAAGAAAGGACATTGGTTAGTGAGGGTCGCTTAGGGAAAAGTGTTTGTGTCAACTCACTCAATTCATCGGGCTTGACCTGGCCAATGTTGAAGCCTTGGGGGAAAGTGTAGGTAGTGCCGGTGGAGTTCTGACCCAGAGCCATAGTGGCAAAGGCGGAGATGAGAACAATGGAAGAGCGCATGGTGAATGGGATGTGTATGTGTATGTGTATGGGATGTGTGAGTTAGAGGAACACAAGAAGATGGAAGGGTGCAGAGGAGGAAAATAAAAGATTTGAAAGGACCAAAGGTTAAAAAAAAAAAAAAAAAAAGAAGAAGAAGAAGAGAAAACAGGAAAAAAAAAAACAAAAAAAACAGAAAAGAGGAAAGGGGAGGGGGGGAGGAGAGGG
>Ga0102593_1000101_pt1 | contig 229714 bp, 257 predicted proteins | sample AraplaCol_mMS_r2_2_FD_76862 | JGI IMG/M metagenome (GOLD analysis project Ga0102593, IMG submission 76862) | Arabidopsis root microbial communities from North Carolina, USA - plate scrape MF_Col_mMS_r2 (SPADES assembly) (version 2) | ecosystem: Host-associated > Plants > Roots > Endosphere...
AGTCGTGATGACGGGGGTTGCGCCGGCAATTGCGAACGCAATTTTTCACGCCACCGGAAAACGGCTGCGCGACCTGCCTATACGACTGGAGCACCTTTTATGATCAACGGACGGGAAGGCAAAAAGGGCAGGCACGACACGACGCTCCGCCAGAATTCGGTATCGCGATGATCATTCAATGTTGGCGCTGTCGTCCTCGCAGATCGACAATGCACCAAAGGCAATCCCGGAAAATTCCATTGATGGCAAGAACGCGCCGATATCGGTTATTTCATTCTTGCCGACGGTTCTGGTGTTTTCAGAAACTTGCCAAGGAGAGCGCGACATCGAGACATTTTTTCTACTCGGAACAGAACGCTTTAAATGCGGAGTATGCACGTGACCAAAGTTTTAAATTCGGTCGTCGACGCTATTGGCGTAACACCGCTCGTCCGGCTCGACAGATTGACGAAACAGGCTGGTGTAAAGGGAACGATTGTCGCCAAGCTCGAATATCTCAACCCAGGTTTCTCAAAAAAAGACCGCGCCGCTCTCGGTGTTATCGAAGAGGCTGAGCGAGCCGGAGCGCTCAAGCCAGGCCAAACCGTCGTCGAACTCACCTCCGGCAACATGGGGACCGGCCTTGCAATTGTCTGCCAGGTCAAAGGATATCCGTTCGTGGCGGTCATGTCGAAAGGCAACTCGGAAGAACGTGCGCGGATGATGCGCGCGCTTGGCGCAAAGGTGGTCCTGGTAGATCAAATGCCCACCTCAGTTCCGGGGCAGGTCTCCGGTGGCGATCTTGCACTTGTCGAGCAAACTGCCCAATGCCTTAGCGACGAGCTACACGCCTTTCGCGCCGACCAGTTCAACCGCCAGGGGAACTGGCTGTCGCACTACCGGGGAACCGGACCCGAGATCTGGGAAGCGAGTAACGGAGCAATCGACGCTTTCGTGGACTTCGTTGGATCAGGAGGAACGTACGCAGGTGTTACCAAAGCCCTAAAGGAGCGTAAACCCTCTTTGAATTGCTACATCGTAGAGCCGGTAGGGGCTGCAGCGTCAGCCGGTGAGAAGATTACGCAGCCGGAGCATCCTATCCAAGGCGGCGGCTACTCGATGCCACACCTGGCCTTCCTTAGAGATGTTGCCGTCGATGGATACCTGCAGGTCTCGGGCGAGGAAGCGCGCCAAACCGCACGTTTGCTTGCACGCAGCGAAGGCATATTCGGCGGGTTCTCTTCGGGTGCGAATGTAGCGGCGGCACTGCAGCTTCTGGCGGACAAAGAGGCAGGAAACACTATTGCGGTGACAATTTGTGATTCAGGTCTGAAATACCTGACAACGGATCTTTGGGAGTAAACTTCAGGGCGCATTTACGGCTCTTCTGATGACTGATTTGGAGCAAAGCAGACGTCAGCAGTGTCCGCCATTCCACGGCATCGGCTCGTTGATCCGGCTTAGCTTGCAGCCGGCGACGATTGCTGTGAGCGTTGTTGCTGATATGACGGTTCAAGCCCGTCGACATGTTTGCGCTCGTGCACCCCGCGTTGTTTTCAGACAATGAACACATCCGATAGACGTACCGCTTGCGTTCCGTCGAACGACGTTAAGTGCATCACGCGTTCGGGGTGTGTCACGGTTTTTGCAATGCAGGCAGCAACTTGGACAGGTTGATCGGGAACGATCGTATCCTGGCGCCGCAGGCGTTATAAATCGCGTTGGCAAGGGCAGCAGATGAGCCACAATTACCGAGCTCTCCCACACCCTTAACGCCGATCGGGTTTGCCTCGAGATCCGGCTCATCCTGCAGGATGATCTCGATGTCCGGAATATCCGCATGCACCGGCACCAGATACTCCGCAAGATCCCCGTTCACGATGTTTCCATATCGCGCGTCAACATCTGCAGCCTCCCGGACCGCCGCCGAAACACCCCAGATCATCCCCCCCAGAAGTTGGGATCTGGCTGTTTTGGGATTGAGGATCCGTCCCGCCGAAAAAACGCCAAGCATCCGGCGGATCCGAAGTTCTCCCGTAAGCTGATGAACGCCAACTTCCATGAAGTGGGCCCCATACGTATGCCGGGACTTTGTCTCCCAGTTTGGGGTTTCGGCAGAGGACGCGATACTGCCTTTCGCCACGAGACCCGTTGGGTTGGCGCGCAAGACCTGTTTGGCAAAATCGGGACCAGGCTGAGCACCTGCTCGTTCTAGGAGACGAAGGCAGGCCTGGTGCAGCGCTGCTCCCGTATTTGGCGCGCCCCAGGAGCCGCCAGATCCGCCGCCGGGCGGCAAGATCGAATGTGCAAGCGTGACGTCAATGTCATCAACGTCCTGCCCAAGAAGCTCTGCGGCAATCTGGGCAAGGATCGTATAACTACCGGTACCGATGTCGGTCAGATCCGACCGAACCTCAATGCGGCCTGTCGGCCGCACCGCAACCTCGACTTCTGCTGGGCCCTGAAAGTGAAACCTGATAGCCGATGCCACTCCCATGCCGAGGAGCCATTGACCCTCTCGCCGCTTGCCAGGCTCAGAACGGCGCTGCGACCATCCAAACCGTGCCGCGCCAGTTCGGAGGCACTCGCTAAGCCGACGGCCTGTCAGGGGCACACCTGTCTCCGGATCTAGGGCGGTATCGTTTAACACCCTGAGTTCGACCGGATCTATCGCAAGCCTTTCAGCCAGCTCGTCCATCGCTATCTCGACGGCAAGAAGGCCGGTCATTTCACCCGGTGCGCGAACCGCTTCCCCGTTCGGCAGGTCGAGGTGCGTCGAGCGATGACGTGTCATGCGGTTTGGCGCAGCGTAGAGCGAGCGGGTAACTGTCGCGGTCTGCTCGACAAATGGGTCGTTGCGGTTTGAGTAGATCAGCGCTTCGTGCCCAATTGCAGTCAAACGTCCATCATCATCGGCGCCCAGACGGACCCTTTGCTTCTGCCATGGTCGCACGCCCGTCAAGCCAAACATCTGTCGACGGGTCATGGAGAGCTTGACCGGCCTGCCCACCATCTTCGCGGCAATTGCTGCACCCATGAGATCGGCATGTATGGCGAGCTTGGAGCCGAAACCTCCGCCCACGAAAGGTGCCGAAATGACCAGCTGTTCAGGTGACAATTCAAAAGCCGCCCGGACCGACGTCTTTATGTTTGCGAGAGTCTGGTGGCTGGTGACCAGGTTGAGAGTTTCGCCGTCCCACCATGCTAGCGTCGAATGCGGCTCCATCGGTTGGGAGAGCTGCATCGGCGTTTCAAAGGTGGCGTCAACTCGAACAACAGAGTTTGCGAAACCCTGTTCAAAATCACCGACAGCAGTCGCTCCGGCAAACCCTGCGGCGGCCATCTTTTCGTCCAGGACCTCGTTGCCGTCAAGGTAGGAAAAGGTCCCGGGGTCTTGGCGATAAACCGCTTCCAGTGCGTGTGCCGCGTCTCTCGCCTGCTCTAACGTATCCGCAATGACCAGCGCGATTGGCTGGCCATAGTGATTGATTGTGGCGCTGGACAGAATCGGTCGGACCCGGGTCGTAAAATTTGGTTCCGACGGATCGAGCCTGCCATGAGGGATGCAATTCTTGTGCGTGATCACCCGGCGAACACCGGGCATGGCTTCGGCAATCGAGGTGGAGATGTCGAGAACCTCGCCACGACCGATCGTGGCGGTGGCAAACACACCGACCAGCGCCTGGCCAATAAGCGTATGCTCATAGGCGTAAGTCGCAGTCCCGGTCACCTTCTTGAGGCCATCGAGACGACTAACTGGCTTGCCGACCAGGCGGCTGGCGGTGCGGCTGGTATCAAGGCGCGTCACAGGCGTTGCTCCTGCGCGTCGATTAAGGCCGCGTGCAGAGCTTGTCGCGCCAAATCGAGCTTATATTTGTTGTGATCGGTTGGCGATGCACCATCGAGCACGACAGAGGCGGCAGCCTCAGCAATTTCTCCAGGCAGACCGAAGCCGCGTCCCTCGGCAGCTTCTACCCGCCATGGTTTTGCAGCCAATCCGCCGAACGCCAACTTATCGATTGCAACCCTCTCCGCGTCAACGTGAGCGATCAACGCGACGGAGACAGTTGCAAACGCATAACTCGCGCGTTCTCGCACTTTCCTGTAGACTTGGCGCCCACCGATTGGCGCCGGCAACTCGACCCTGGCGATGATTTCGTGGCTGTCCAATGACGTCTCCACATGCGGTGTGTCGCCGGGCAGTCGGTGAAAATCGGACAGGGCAATCCTCCGCTCACCGGCCGGGCCGATGACGACAATCGTTGCATCTAAAGCACGCAAGGCAACGGCCATATCGGAGGAATGCGTCGCGATGCAGGAGGCACTGGCACCGAGGACGGCAAGGTTCGTCGAAAATCCGTTGACCGCGTCGCACCCTGATCCGGGTACCCGCTTGTTGCACGCTTTCGTCGCACCGTAGAAATAGGGACAGCGCGTGCGCTGCATCAGGTTTCCCGCCGTCGTCGCGCGATTTCGCAATTGCCCGGAAGCTCCGGACACGAGCGCTCTGGTCAGTACCCCGTAGTCTCTTTTGACGATCGGATGGGCGGCAAGGTCCGCGTTGCGAACGAGGGCGCCGATGGCTAAACCACCCGAGGCGAGCGTTTCCACCTTGTCCAACCCGATGTGATTGATGTCAATGAGATGTTGCGGCGTTTCGATCTGGAGCTTCATGAGATCGAGGAGGTTGGTGCCCCCAGCCAGGAGCTTGGCGTTCGGCGTTGACACCAAAAGCGTGACCGCCTCATCAAGAGAATTGGCTCGATGATAGGTGAAGTCTTTCACGTCTCGCTCCCTTTGACATCAAGGATCGCGGCAATGATATTGGGATAGGCGGCACAACGACAGATATTGCCGCTCATGCGCTCGCGGACCTCAGCGGCGGAGCCCTCTGGTGCGGCATTGAGATCAGCGGTGACGGCGCTTGGGAAACCTGCCGACAATTCGTCGAGCACGCAAACGGCCGAGAGGATTTGGCCGGGCGTGCAGTAACCGCATTGAAAGCCGTCGTGCTCGATGAAGGCAGCCTGCATGGGGTGGAGCCCTTGTGCAGTGGCAAGCCCCTCAATCGTAACAATGTCATTGCCCTCGTGCATAACGGCCAGGCTCAAGCAAGTATTGATGCGTCGACCGTCCACGATCGACGTACAGGCGCCGCACTGGCCATGATCGCAGCCTTTTTTGGTTCCGGTGAGGGCGAGATGTTCCCTCAGCGCATCAAGAAGGGTCGTTCGCGGATCGATCCTCAGCTCGCGCCTTTGACCGTTCACAGTGAATTTTACCGAAACTGCCTTGTCCGCCATTGAGGCGGCAAGCGGCGACGAAATCTCGGCAAACGTCATCCAGGTCGCGGCCATGCCAGTCCCTATGGCTTGGTGAAATTGACGTCGAGTGATTTCAAGCGCTTGATCGTCAGCTCCGGTCAATGTGATCCCTCCTCAAATGACGCCCGCTCCATAAGGACTGCTGATCGTCCTGCTCATTGCAATAGTCCTAGATCCCGGTCAGGAAGGACGGGTTGCCGAACTAGACGCGTTGCCGGTGATCGCCCTACAACGGCAGCGACCCGCGAGCACCTGATCCTCATCATGTGGTGAACCTATTTAGGAAGGAAACCTTATCCCAGTACCTCACTTTTCCTTCAGTCGCTGTAGGCGTTTTTACATCGAACAAAGCTGGTTGACCGCAGGACCAGCCCGCGAGCAACAGGTCATGCGCCCCTCCAACGCCCCGAAAGCTCCGGATTTGTCGACATCACTTGCTCAGAAAGGAAATCCGAGACGGCTCGAACGCGCCCAGAGGCGACAAGGTCGGCATGGGTGACAAGCCACACCTCAGCATCGAACATTTGGTCGGACGGTACAACGCGAATGAAGTCGTCCCTGACGGTTAGGAAGTCGGGAATGACGGCTAGACCCAATCCGGCTCGCACGGCCGCGATTTGCGAAGGCAGGCTGCTGGTAACAAGGGCGATCTTGCAATCGGGATGTTCCTTCGAAAGCCATACGGCGGCGGGCATATACGAGTGGCTGTCATCCCAGGCGATGAAGTGTCGTCCTCCAAGCGGTTCACCTTCGATGACCGGGTGTCTCTCGATATACTCCCTGCTGCCATAGACCGAGTACGTCATACGGCCAACACGCCGAACCTTCAGGTTGGCGCGTGTCGGGCGCACGACGCGAAGAGCGATGTCTGCTTCGCGTCGATCGAGCTCGGCGGTAGCGGTGCTGGTGATGATCTCAAGGCAGATACCGGGAAACGTTTCGCGAAATGCTGGGAGGGCGGGTATGATGAGGTCAGTCGCAAGATTTTCTGATGTCGCAAGCCGCACCGTTCCAGCCGGCGTCCTATCCAGGCCCGCCGCGCTCCGCTCGAGTGAGATGATACTGTCTTCCACGGCTTCGGCGTACTGCAAGATAGCCCGCCCCTCATCCGTTAGAAAATAGCCGGTCTGGTGCTTCTGGAACAGGGTCATGCCGACCCCCTGCTCCAGTTCGGCGATGCGGCGACCGACCGTGGATTGGCTCACCTTGAGGTCGGATGACGTCTGCGTGAGGCTTCCATTTCTTGCAACGGCGAGGAAATATTTAAGGTCGTTCCAGTCCATGCGGTGTTTTTCCAAATTTGCAGGATCGTTTCCCAATATCCTTTGTTGTTTTCCATGCCAGTCGCAACAACAATCGAACTCGCCCCCGAGAGCAGAGTGCGGACGGCGGGCTTATCAGATTTCAAACAGTCAAAGGAGCGCGCTATGCTGACGCGACGCAAACTCGGCCGTCAGGGCCTTGAAGTATCGGCTTTGGGACTGGGCTGCATGGGGATGAGCCATGCCTATGGCCAACCAGACGACAAAGAATCGATCGCTACGATCCATCGCGCCATGGATCTCGGTTGTACCTTCTTCGACACTGCTGAGGTTTACGGGCCCTATACCAACGAAGAGCTGGTTGGACGCGCTCTTAAGGGTCGTCGCTCTGCAGCGCAGATCGCCACGAAGTTCGGATTCGTCATCGGAAAGGACTTGTTTACCGGAACCGATAGCAGGCCCGAGACGATCCGCTCCGTGGTGGAGGCTTCGCTCAGGCGACTGCAGACGGATTACATTGACCTGCTCTACCAACACCGCGTCGACCCCGCAACCCCGATTGAAGACGTTGCCGGCACTGTGCGAGAGCTCATCGCCGAGGGCAAAGTGCTGCATTTCGGACTGTCGGAAGCGGGTGCAGACACGATCCGCCGGGCTCATGCAGTTCAGCCCCTGTCGGCGCTGCAGAGCGAATACTCGATTTGGGAGCGCAATCTTGATCGATCGATCATCCCTGTCCTTGATGAGCTCGGGATCGGCCTCGTCCCCTTCAGCCCGCTCGGGCGGGGATTTCTGACCGGAGGCGCCAAGCGTGCCGAGGAGTATGCAGCTGACGATTTCCGTTCCAAAGGCGACCCGCGCCTGCAGGGGGCAAACTTCGATCAGAACGTTCGCATTGCCGACCTGGTGCGAGAAATTGCTGGGCATTATGGCGCTGTCCCCGGGCAGGTGGCCCTGGCATGGCTTCTGCAGCGACGCGGCGATCTCGTCCCGATCCCTGGAGCCAAACGAAGACACTTTCTGGAAGAAAATCTTGCAGCAGACAAACTGCATTTGTCCCGCGAGGATGTTGAACGGCTGAACAACGTCCTCTCGTATGTCTCCGTGGCGGGCGAACGTTACGGAGCGGCCGGATTGGCCATGGTCGACCGTTGATAGGAGGGCTGAGGCTCTCTTATCAAAGAGCCTGACATTCGGCCTATCGAAAATCCGCCACGGTCTCCACCCGCGCCCTGACTGAAGCGGCGCTTGCGCCGCTCAGACCTCATCTCATGCGGTCGAGGAATGGCCGTGATGCGAGCGAGATCCTGTGCTCCTGTCCCCCCTGCGAAGACATTTTGGACCGGAGCAGCAGTCAAATTGTGATACGTTTGGAAAGGGTGTGCATGAAAAACAGTCTTCAGCGAAATGCCTTTTCAGGATTCGATAGTCCGTGGGCGTCGGGTATCTCGGAGCGTGCTCGTCGAGTTACCGTGATCATCAGCATGGGCTTTCACACAGGCATTCGTTTCGATGTAGCGGCTACAAGTTATTGAAGGAATGCCAAATGGATCAGACGAGACACTGCATCGTGCGATTGTGCTTTGGCCAGTGTCTGACAAAGGAAAGCAAAATGGAATTCCAGAGTTCTTTTCAGCGGCTGTAAAGGTATTTGATGAACAATGATATCTCGTGGGACGATCAGCGTATCTTTCTTGCCGTCTTGGAAGCGGGAAGTTTTTCTGCTGCAGCGCGCAGATTGGCTGTAACCCACCCAACGGTCCGTTCTCGAATAGAAGCTCTGGAAAAGGCGCTCGGCGCGGTTCTTTTCGTCAGGTCTACAAGCGGCCTTATGGCCACGGATTTGGCCGAGGCGCTGCGTCAGCCAGCAAAGGCTATGGCTGACGCATCCCTTTCGTTCCAGAGAGAGGCTGCTTCCAGCGAGGGCATCTCAGGCATCGTGCGCATGAGCGTTCCCGAGATCATGGGAACCGAAGTCATGCCCAAAATGCTTGCCAGCTTGAGAACGAAATATCCCGATCTTAAGATCGAACTTGTGTTGAATGATGCGGTCGCCGACCTCGTCACGCGGGAAGTCGACCTGGCGATCAGGACCGTGACGCCGGCGCAGAACGCGCTTGTGGCGCGCAAGGCGGCAACGATTCCTCTCGGCCTGTTTGCATCTTCCAAATATCTGCAGCGGCGCGGCATTCCGAAGACACTGAGCGACCTTGGCAAACACGACTTGATCGGACCCGATCAAAATCGAGCTGACTGGAGTGTAGCGGCCTCGCTCGGCCTGACATCGTGCTCGAGCGGCTTTGTCATGAAGACAGACAGCCATAGCGCCCAGATTGCCGCCATCCGCCAAGGAGTAGGCATCGGTGTGATCCAGACCACACTCGGAGATGAGGACCCCGGCCTGATCAGGCTATTACCGGACGCCCCGATAGAGGCGCTGAGTGTGTGGGTCGTCACGCATGAAAGTCTTTTGAAAATGAGACGGATCAGGGTCGCGTTCGATCACTTCGTCAGAGAATTCCAAAACTTCAAACGCCGTCTGAAGATGCCGCCAGCTCCTTCTGTAATGATAGACAATGAGGCGAAGCAGGAGATGGACGGCCTGCAAGGCGCAACAGCGTCCATTGCGGATGTCGGCACAACTCTGATCCAGGAGTGAACTAGCGGTCTCGCCATGGACCTGTCGGCACGTCTTCACCTCAGCGTCACTGCAAAAGCTATGCGCCACTCGCTCCTTCACGCGCGTCGTAGCTGCTTTGACAGTCCTGGATCACATCCATGTTTTCGACTGTCCAGTCGAAGAGGATAGAAAATGGCCCCTGCAGTGATTGTCCGAGCGGTGTTAGGGCATATTCCACACCTAGAACGCGGCCAGTCAAGACCCTGCGGGACACCATTCCGTTTCGTTCAAGTTTGCGCAACGTCTGGGTAAGCACGCGCTGCGTCACACCGCTCAAGCGGCGTTTGATTTCGTTGAAACGGCGCGGTTGATGAAGCACTGCCAGGACCATCATAGACCATTTGTCGGCGATCTGATCGAGGATCACACGACTCGGGCAGTCGGCGCGATAGATGGGATCATTCTTATCCATTGGTATCCTCCAGCATCCCTGGGATGCCTTAGGTGCGTAATTGACGCTAGGTATTCGTTACATACCATATAGTCGTTCGCCCCGGATATCAAAAGCTTCAATAAGAAAGAGGAAGCACACGAATGGCAGACGGAAATTTTACAAAACTGCGTGTTGATAAATCGCAAGGCGTTGCGTCAATCACGATCGACAACGCGCCGGTCAACGTCCTTGACGTTCCTTTGATGAGCGAGATGCGTCAAGTCCTGCTTTCACTTCGTAACGATCGCGACACACGCGTCATCGTTTTTCAAAGTGCCGACCCGGAGTTTTTCATCGCCCACGTCGATATGGCACTGATTGATGAACCTGACGCGTTTGACGAACTCGCACGTGATGCACCCGAAGGCCTAAACCCCTTCCAAGCGTTTGGCGAGCTCTTGAGAGAGCAACCGCAAGTAACAATTGTCAAGCTCGCAGGACTGGCCCGCGGCGGCGGCGCCGAATTCGTCGCGGCCGCCGACATGAGCTTTGCCGCAAAGGGCTCGGCCGGACTTGCTCAGTGCGAGGCGCTCATGGGCATTACTCCTGGCGGTGGCGCCACTCAGTACCTTTCGAGCCGAATGACGCGAGGGCGCGCTCTGGAAATTATTCTTGGTGGCGATCTCATCGATGCTTCGACAGCCGAGCGCTACGGGTGGATCAATCGCGCCCTTCCTGACGCCGAACTCGACGGTTTCGTCGATCGTCTGGCGCGCAATATCGCAAACCTGCCCGAGGGGGTCATTGCGGCGGCAAAGAAAGCCATACCCCCGCAAGATTTGCACGACGGTTTCAAGCGAGAGCACGATGCCTGGATTGGGCTGTTCCAGCTTCCGGCGGCAGAAAAACTCATTCGAGGGGGGCTTGGTGCCGGCGCACAGACCAGAGCGGGCGAGCGAAATCTGGAAGCTGTCCTTCGTGCGTTGGACATTTGAGACGAGCTGCAAATTCTCTTTGCGGAGACTGTGTGGCCTGCCGAGGCGCGCCCAAACGCCTCGGCAGGCACCATCGGCAAAGGATGGCGAGCAACCCGACAAGACGGCAATGCGGCCAATCTTCCTGTGATGACATTTCAAAATGATGTGCGGATTAGAGCGCTACATAGCGCGGACATTTTTGCGCCATTGGCCATATTGAGTAAGTGCATAGTCCACGTCTAATTCCCCTTCGCCAAAGCGCTCGAATGTTTGGCGCAGCTTGCATTACAGCGTGGACTTTAGGATAGGCTCACCATGGAACCGCCTGGCGCGGCAAATCATAAAACTGCTTTCGGAGCCCGTTTTCTGGATCTGTTTCGAGAACAGGAGTGGCACTATGCGCCTGACCTGCGTGCGACGGTGCCAGGCTCTCCCGGCTTTGCCCATCATCCATTGGGGCGGCGTATCGTCTACGGGATCACGTCCCTCATCATAGGTCTGACATGCGGATTTTCCAACGCCCTGCTGTCGGCAAATCTTCCCTATCTTCGCGGCGCTCTCGGTCTGGAGACGTATGAGATCGCCTGGCTCCCGACGGTTTACGCCATCATGAACTGCCTCGGGGGCGGCATCCTCTTCAAATACCGTCAGCAGTTTGGGGCGCGTTCCTTTGCTATCACTTTTCTTTTGCTCCAATTGGTCGTCATCGGGGCTCACCTCTTCGTTCGCGAGCTTGGCAGTGCGATCATGGTGCGCGCCGCCAGCGGTCTGTCGGCGACAGCCCTGACGACGCTGTGCATCTACTACATGCTTCAAGCGTTTCCGCTGCAACATAGACCAAGAGCGATCGTTTTGGGTGTGAGCATCCCGCAGCTCGGCATCCCGCTTGCTCGGCTTCTGCCTCTTGACGCCTTGGCACTGAACAAGTGGGAAGGCCTTTACCTGCTAGAGTTCGGCCTCTCGGCTCTATGCCTGGCCTGCGTTCTTTCATTCAGACTGCCACCGAGCATCAAGCAACGCGTCTTCGAATACCGCGACTTTGTCTCGATGGCGTTTTACAGCCTTGCCGTCGCCTGCTTCGGTGCGGCAATCGGTATGGGTCCTTATCTTTGGTGGTGGGACCGTGACTGGATCGGCTGGTCTCTGGCGGCGTGCCTGCCGCTCTTTGCAATCTCGATGATTTTGGAGGCGCGCCGGCGATCCCCACTCATCGATATACGTTGGCTGACTGGAGCCGACGTGGTTCGCCTTGCAATCGTACTGATCATGACGCGCATGGTCTTGTCCGAGCAGGCGACGGGAGCGATCGGCTTCCTGCGCCTCTTCGGACTTGTCAACGAGAACTTCTTCGATCTGTCACTGGTCATCGCCATCTGCGCTTTTGCTGGACCCCTTGCCGCAGCCATCGTGTTCAAGCCGGATCGCCTCCCTGCCATGGTAATGGCTGCTTTGTTGCTGGTGGCGACGGGAAGCTATCTCGACTCCTATTCCAGTCATCTGACGCGCGCACCGCAGTTTTACGTCACTCAAGGTCTGATCGCATTCGCGACGACGTTCTTCATCGGCCCTGCCCTTCTTTATGGCGTCGCACGGGTCCTAGCGGCGGGGGGCCAAAAGCTCTCAAGCTTCCTGATCATGTTTGCGATAACACAGTCGATGGGGTCGCTTGTCGGCAACGCGCTGGTTCAGACGGCACAAATACTATACGAGCACAACCATTCCGCCCGCCTTGTTAATTTTGTCAGCAAGCTGAACCCCCTCGTGGACAATCAGGTGGCGAGTGCTGCAGCAGCCTATTTGCCGATAGTGTCCGATCCTGCGCAACGCACAGGCGTTGCTATCCAAGCGCTCGCCCAGCAGACCTCCATAGAAGCCAACATCCTGGCATTCAACGACACATTCAGGCTTGTGAGCATCATCGCTCTCCTGACCGCGACATGTATCGCCGGTCTGCTTTTATATCGCATTGTAATCTTTAAGAACGGGAAACCGGAGTAATGAACCAGCCAGCCAGTGAGACACGAGAGATGCAACCTCGCGCAGCACCAAGCCAAGGGAGCGAAGGCGCGCCCGCACCTAATTGGACGCCGCCGCGGATAGGCGTCGCGGGCGCGGCCATCAGCATTGCCCTTACATTGGCTGGAGCGCTGGCAATCTTGAAAGCCTGGGGTCTGCCGCCGTTTTCGTCGTTCGAACAAGCAACGGAGGATGCCTATATCAAGGGCCGCACGACCGTTATCAGTCCGCAAGCGAGCGGGTACGTGACGAAGGTCTTGGTCAAGGACTATCAACTCGTAACGGCGGGGGATCTCGTCGTTCAGATCGATGACGCCCTCTACCGACAGCAGTTAGAAGCGGCCAAGGCACAGGTAGATGTCGCTCTGGCAAACCTTGCAAACAACGATCAGGCAGTGGCTTCACGGAAAGCGGACGTCGAGGCGGCGTCGGCGCAAGTGCGATCTGCGCAGGCACAGCTTGACCGGGCCCGCGCCGATGACAGACGAGCACGTGAATTGTCAGATCAAGGTGCCGGCCCGATCGCGCAAGCCGACATCGCAAGGGCGCAACTTGAAACTGCCGATGCCGCGTTGTTGCAGGCAAACGCCGCTGTTGCGATTGCGCAGCAAGCTGTGACGTCGGCAGAGGTTCAAGGCAAGGTGCTCTCTGCACAAGTCGAAGCGTCGCGAGCTGCTCAAGTTCAGGCCGAAATCAACCTGTCGTATACGCTGATCAAAGCTCCTGAAGCGGGGCGATTGAGCGATATCGGCGTGAAGGTGGGTCAATACGTCACCAGCGGCACACAGCTTTTTTTCCTAGTTCCAGACGCCCGTTGGGTCATCGCCAACTACAAAGAGAGACAAACGGCCGGCATGAAAGTCGACCAGCCCGCCTATCTCACCGTCGATGCCTTGAACGATCAACGATTCACCGGAAAAGTCGACGAGATATCCCCGGCGACAGGTGCAGAATTCTCGATCCTTCATCCTGACAACGCGACAGGAAATTTCACGAAAGTGCCTCAACGGATCCCGGTTCGAATAAGTCTAGACCCGGGCCAAGCCGCCTTTAATCAACTAAGACCAGGCATGTCGGTGGAGGTTTTTGTTGATACGACGCCGACCCCGGACAGCCCATGACATTTGTGGCTTCCATGGCATCGGCCATACCGGGAGAACGTGCCGGCGCCACTTTCGGATTCGAGTAGTGCGGCGTCGCTCTCATTAGAACCAGCAGATCATTCCGCCTCGGCGAAGAATTGGCAACAGCCATTTTTCGAAAACACTGTAATGCTCCACTTGCATGAGGGCTTACTCGTCGCGCCTTTGGATCGATCCATCCTACAGATGAATGAAAGAGGTCAAATTCGCGGCGACTTCGTCGCAGTAAATCCTCATCATCGGCACTACTAAAACCGATTTAAGCGAAATCGACTTTATGAGAATCTGTCGTTATATTTCGACGGCGTGAGTGCTGAAATCAGGTGGCGTTGCCAGTACGAGATGAAGCCGCTTGTGTTTCCCGACACGATCTCTTTCAATGTCATACCCACCACCGACTTCCTGCGCTGCAGAAAAATATCTCGCAGGCCGCCACGCAGATCCCAGTAGAAGCACTTTATGATTTTCGGATTTTCCCTGAGGTGCTTGGCATACAGCGCTCCGTTCCCGAAATGATAACCAGCGTATAGCTTTTTGATGTCCTCGAGTCGCCTCCGGCCGTGAAAGTGATAGACGGTCATATCGGGGACATACTCCACAAGAACTCCGGCGACGAGCGCTCGGCAGAGGTAGTCCGTGTCTTCGGCGGACCTGAATTGTGCGCCAGCGCCAAACCTCTCATCGAACAGGCCAATCCTTTCAAACGCTGCACGGTTCATGGTCATATTACACCCGTTGATGAAGCCGGAGGGATTCATATTTGAATCTAGTCTGGCTCTCTTGCCATCTAGTTTGATAGTATAAGGCAGATCTCGCTTATCGCCGAGCTCTACGCGCCCCCCACGTATTACGGGCAGCGTCTCGCCGCTGAAATAAGCCACGAGTTGCTCGAAGTAATTGGCCGAAAGCACGCAATCATCGTCCGTGAAAACGAGGATGTCCCCTTTGGCTATCGAAAGCGCCTTGTTGCGCGCGGTGGCAAGTCCTGGCTTCGTCTCCAACAGCGAGGTTGCCGTGAAGTTTGTAGGCCACTCCCTGTCCAGCCAATCTGAAAGCCGTGACGCCGTTTGGTCTATGGAATTGTTGTCAACGATTACAAGTTCGTAGATCCGATCCATGCTCTTCAAAGCAGTCTCTAGGATGGAATCCAACGTCTTGATCAGAGCGTCTGCGCGATTACGCGTGCATACAAGTACGCTGATTTTCATCACCTTCATTCCTCGTAATTAAGACGATGATACGGCCAGCTGTCGCTGGCGATTATGTTACCTCAATGAATTTCAATTGGGGGAACCGGACAATCGCCGTGCGAGCTGAGTATCCCAGCAGTCCACGAAGCCCAACCTCATTGATTGCGCCGTCCACCACGGTGGCGGCCATATGAAATTTATCCGTTCAGTCTATTTAGCGGACTGGTGCATAGATACCATCGGGGTCAATCGTCATTCCGTCAGCTCGATTCGAATCCCCTTGTTCGTCTTGCTTTCCCAGCTGCCGCTCCAATGCCTTTGTAACTCGACTATTGGCTTCAGGATCCGTTGCACTATCAACAAGGTCGTCGAGCGAGATTCCCATTTTGTCCAGTCCTAGATCTGTCTCAACGCTCTTGATGACGTCGTAGGCACCATGCAGTTTCAGATTTCTGACTGCCTCCTGTACCGCCTCGATGAAGTCATCAGGGGAGGCGTATTTCGTCTTATCCACGCCTAGCGCGTCACCTGCCCGATCAAATAGATTGAGCTTTAGCTTATTGATGTCGACACTATTGACGCTGAATATAGCTTCGGAAAGCTTTGACTGCACGGGATTGACGAGCTTCAGAGGTTCGGGCTGCGATGAGGTTCGTTGTTCCGGCGCAGCTAACACATCCAAAGGCGATCGAGACTGCGGAGGCTGACTTGCAGACTGAGCTTGCTGTAAGATCAGCAGCGCTGTCGAGTTCGTCGTCGGAATGAGAGGCATCTTAAAACTCCAAAAAATTAATCGTTGTATCGGGCAAACCATCTTCAGCTGCGTCCATGACACCTAGCGCATCTGACGCCATGAACGTTAACGATTTGCGTTGCTAAATGGAGCGTTTTCGGCGACGCAGCGGTGACAATAAGGCACGGATCTTAGCAGCTGTTCGGAACCATTCGTTTCGGCCGCGAGGGGCTTAGACGAGCAGTAAGCATCCGGGGAGCGCCGTGTTGAGCGCGTACGGTGAATCCTCTCGTTCTGTCGCTATGGACAGGCATAAGGATAGCTTTGCGACACCGGTGAGCCGGTTTGAAATCATCGATACTGAGGGTCGGCGGCGTTATACCGCCGAACCCAAAGCTCAAAATTATCGAAGGCCCTTCTGGCGATGGTCGCCAGGTTTCCGCGAAGGCGGAGAGGCATGGTGTTTCCCGCTCGCACCTTTACGAAGGCGACACCTTCGGCGGCGGTATTAAGGACGCGGTTTTCGAGCCTGTTCCAGACCTCGATGCAAAGGTTGATGCCCAAGCTATTCGCGAAGTTTGCAATCCCGTGGATTCCTTCGACGCCGCGCTCCCATTGCCGATCGTATCGACCGACTGCGTATAGTCGACGGGCCATTAAGATTGAACCGAGCCGCCGATGGACTTAATGTCCGGCTTGGCGACGTTCGTCAGCGTCTTCTCAAAGAAAGCTTTGCCTGCCTTCCGCAGGCAGCAGGAGCCTAATCTCCAGGAAACCTTTGAGGAGCCGTGGGTAGCGCTCGTGTAGGCAAAATTTTGATCCGTCAGGCAGCTGGAGTAGGATGATGATCGTCATAACGCATTGTCTGGCGCGCACCTATCCCGCTCGAGCCCCCGGACCATTTAACACGGCTCTATCGTTTGGTCGCCACGGCCAGGAGCGCGGTTGACGGAATTTTAACGATACGGTCGACCGTATATTCCTCAACGATTTTAAGGATAGCTTCATCGACTTTAAGACGGCATTCACCGTCCAACGCCGCGTAAGGTGCCATATACCTGTGCAGCTCATTCAAAGTGTTCAAATAGGTCTGTCCGCCAAAGCCTTGCCAGGACGTCTCGAATTCCGTCAGTTGGACGTCGTCGAACCCCACCGCTTGCATGGCGTCGATAAGTTGTGCTGGATCGGACAAGACGCGAAAACCTTCGGGCGGCGTTGGCGGCATCCGGTCAGGAAAAACAGTCCTTAACGCCCTTGCCATCACCAAGAACGGGCCGCCACCAGGAGGCGTTTTCCATGTTGCGAAGCAAGCTTTGCCTTCGGGCCGCAGGACACGGCTCATCTCACGGAGACCCTTCCGCCAGTCCTTGAAGAGGCTGACGCCCATGATCGACGACGCAAGGTCGAAAGAGCGATCAGCAAGAAGTAGATCTTCACCATTCCTGACTTCGGCAGCTGAAAACGGGAATGGCGCGAGACGCTCTGACAGCCGCTTTACCATGCCAGGTGCGATATCAATCGCAAGTACTGAGAGGCCCTGATAGGCAGCCGGAATGCTGAACGCCCCTGCACCTGCAGCAATGTCGAGGACGCGCGCGCCGAGCGGCAAACGGCCAATCTGCCTAAGCGCTTCCACCGCGATCGGAGCTGTCACCCTGTTGCCGGTCATTTCGTAAACACGAGCGAAATCATCGCTCATGTAGTCGATGGCTGACACGCTTGTCTGCCACTGAGCGCGTGTTGAAGTTGTTGTCGTGGTCGATGAGTTTTCCATGGGTCCTCACGCGTTGGGTCTGATATAAAAAATCCTTATCGCCGCCGGAAACGAGGATATTGTAGATCCTTGCAAGAGATCGATGGGAGCTGGTTGCTCAATCTTCCGCAACGTCATTGAGAGATTTCGCCATCGAAAGGCGGCTCAGTACAATTAGGCCGGCGCGCGCTGCCGTCGGCGTCCATGTGATCGAAAGAGCACTTGGTGGACAGAGATTTACAAGTCGCTGGCGGGCTGGAGCGCAATCAACGAGATGTTAGGCAAGCCTGTCCGATCTGACGTGTTGATCGGAACCCGGCGAGGACCGCCCTTCCGTTTAGCGGGCGCTAAGTAGCTAACTGCGCTGGCGTGGCGCCGTAAACGCGTTTTATCCATTTCGTCATGTGGCTTTGGTCGGTAAATCCTGTCGCGGCAGAAATTTCTGCAAGTGAGGCTCGCCTAGAGTGGATCATCGCTCGCGCGCACTCTAGCCGGCGTCGAACGACGTAGCGATATGGGCTTATACCCATCGCCGTTTGGAACCACCGTGCGAATTGAAACCTTGTGCAGCCCGCGACGGCAGCAAGACTATCGAGATCGAGCGGCTCGCCGATATTTTCACTTATAAAGCTGTCGAGGCGATTGAGAGTAGCGAGACTGAGCCGGCCCGAGTTAGGGGGTGGGCGCTTGGCCAAATGATTTCGGACGAGATGCATCAAGAGCGTATCAGCCACACTATTCCAAAACAGGATTATAGCGCGGCGATCAGGATGAGACGCGCATTGCCTCACTAGAAATGTTCCCCAATTGTTGGCCGTTGCCTCATCTGATTTGCTCCCAGCATTTGTGGGTGAGGAGCAAATCAGATGAGGCTGATCAGCGTGACGACGAAGAAGGAATTGGTTGCTGCTTTGACAAAGCGTTATGCGGCCGGAAAGCGGGAGGAAAAATCGCGGATCCTCGATCAGTTCGTTTCGATTAGTGGGATGCATCGCAAACACGCGATGCGTTTATTGCGGGGGACGGATAAGCAACCGCAATCGCGAACACGGCCGCAGATTTATAACGAGGCGACCCGACAGGCCCTTATTGTTTTGTGGGAAGCCTCCGACCGCATCTGTGGCAAGCGATTGAAGCCCTTGCTGCCAATTCTGATCTCATCGATGGAACAACATGGCCATTTGAAGTTAGACGATCAGGTCCGCACACTTCTGCTACAGATGAGTGCGGCTACCATCGACCGTGCATTGAAAAGCGTGCGAGAAACAGCAGGCGGCCGTCGACGCCGACGTTCCGTTGCTTCATCGGCATTGAAGCGGAGTATCCCAATTCGAAAATTCTCCGACTGGGGTGATCCCGCACCTGGCTTCATCGAGGCCGATCTGGTGTCGCACTCCGGTCCCAACGCACGCGGCAGCTTTATTCATACTCTTGTCCTTACGGATATTGCGACCGGTTGGACCGAGTGCGCGCCTCTGATTGTTCGCGAACAGAAGCTCTTGACGGAAGTTTTGACCGAGCTTCGCCGCATGATGCCGTTCCCGCTGCTTGGCTTTGATACGGACAACGATAGCGTATTCATCAACGAGACCCTCAGGGACTATTGCGTTCATTCAGATATCGAATTCACTCGTTGTCGGCCATATCGCAAAAATGATCAGGCTTATGTGGAGCAGAAAAACGGATCGGTCGTCCGCCGAATTGTCGGCTATCATCGGTATGAGGGTGTTGAAGCTGCAGCGACACTTGCGGAGCTTTATCGTTCGGTACGCTTGTTCGTGAACTTCTTTCAACCGTCGTTTAAATTGCTTGAGAAGCAGCGAAATGGAGCGATGGTCAAGAAGCTCTACTCTTCTCCCGCGACGCCACATCAACGCCTATTATCAGATGCAAGGACGGCGGTGGAGGTACGCGACCCCTTGGTGAGCATGAGTGAGCAACTCGACCCTGTGACGCTCCTCCGCAACATTCGTGCAGGACAACAGCGGCTTGCCGAAATTGCGCATCAGGGAACACCCTCAAGCGAGGCTCCCGATATCGAGAGCTTCTTGCGAAGCCTGCGTATCGCGTGGACGGAGGGCGAAGTTCGTCCGACCGCGAAAGCAAAGCCAAAACTAAAACGCGAGCGACGGCGGCCTGACCCGCTGGTTAACGTCGCGAATGATCTTTACAGTTGGTTTGAAGCTGAGCCATGGACAACCGGCAGAGAGCTTCTGGAGCGACTTCAAAGCATTTATCCCGGCGAGTATCCTGATGGACTAATCCGTACGGTGCAACGACGGGTGAAAGGCTGGCGTCGCGATCGAGCGCACAGAATGATATTCGGAAACGAGCCTGGCGAAGATCAACAACTACCAGAGCTCAGCAGGGCATAGGGAGCATTCTGGTGAGGCAATATGCTATCCTTTCGGGAGCATTCTTCGATGAGGCAATACGAATCTCACCTTGATTGCCGCTATGCACAGGATGCCGTTCGGAAGTCCGTGAGCAGCCTCTGCGTCAAGCACATGGGCGACGTGAGCAATGAAGCTGTCTCTGCCGTTTATCTGCTCTATGAGATCAGAATTACGACCCAAGTACTCCGCAGTGGCAAGGGCCAGGCACTCAGGGGAAACCTGCAGGACTATGCCGGACAGCGAACCACCAAACACTGTCGAATGAGTGGCCTCCGCTGGACAAAGACACAGCGAGCCCGGTGCGATATGATGGTCGAGACGTGTCCCATCAATCATATGTTCAGCTGGTATGGGGTTTGAGCAGCTTATACCGATCATGTGGTGTTCAGCGATGCCTGCGATGAATGTACCTTTGGCAAAGGTCACGCGCGCCACAGCCACCCCATAATCGTCCGTGGGGTTCGATTGCCCCAGTACCGCGACCTCATTCTTCGCCTCCAACGATGTACTCGCATTTTGGGTCCCGTGAGCGATGACGCTGTCCTCTCCTACGGCAACCACTGGTTTGGCATTCGAAACACCATATCTCAATTTCATGCTGAACCCTCTAAAGACAAGACATTAAGCGACCTTATATTGCTGTTACCAACCCACTGACACGATCGTGTGGTTCCTGCGAGCGTCCTATTCACCACCTAGCTCGCGATGCCGCCGGGCGCTCATGATTTCCTTGTGAGGACACGCGCCACTGCATCCGTACCCAATTCTTCAAGGTTGAAGTTATAAATGTCGACAGGGCTTTTGATTTGCAACCATAATGTCTGTCGAGCTGCCCTCTACTTCGCCTAGGTAAACAGCCGCCTATCCGGGAAGACGAAACTGGCATCCAGCGAAGCGCCACCTCGCCGGCGGCCTGGCGAAGAGCAGCGTGAAACAGGGGCTTTCCGGGGCCGTCCAGCCATTTCTCAAGTCATGTTGCCGAACTCTTTCTCTAGTGCTGCGATGTCCGCACGTCCCGCTGAGCTGCCACTGAGAATTTCCTCCAGAATGGATTAGACCGTATGTTCGCGGGGTGAGTGTGGCCCGCCAGGCCCGAGATACCAAGGCTCGGATCGGTGATGTTCTGGCTGGCGACAATACCCGCACCGGCCCGGGCGTGGGAACAGCGTGCCGCCACTGCCGGAGACGAGGAGGAGATAGCGATACCGAACATGCCGGTCTTGGCGCAGCGGGCGGCGATGGAAAAGGTCATGGGGTCGCAAAACCTTATTCGGGAATGACGGCAATGGCGTCGACTTCGACGAGCCATTCGGGGCGCGCAAGCGCAGAGACGACGATGCCCGTTGAGACGGGAAAGACACCTTTCAGCCACTTGCCGACAACTCGATAGACGGCCTCGCGGTAACGCGGATCGACGATATCGAGCGATGAGCCGGCTTCCTGAAGAAGCATCTTGATGTTGGCCATGGCCTGTTCGGTCTGGCCAGTGACGTCGCCGATTGCAACGCTGGCTGAAGTGCCGAGGTCCTGGCCGATCTGGCCACGCACGAACACCATTATGCCCTTTGCGACGACAGTCTGGCAAAGGTCGTTATCCAGCTTCTGCTCCGGATAGGTATCCTTGGTATTGAACTTGCGGATGCGTGTACGGGCCATGTGGAATTCCTTAGCCAGGAGGTCTGTATCGCTGCGAGGGTGCCTTACACGGATTTCTGGTTCGAAGGCCGGTATTCGTTGTACTTGCGCTGAGTCGAGATGCGGTCGGCGATATGCTTCGCGTCGTGCCACACGCCCCAGATGAAGCTCGATCCGCGACGCGACTGCCAAGGAAGGCCGAGGAAGTAGACGCCGCGCTCAGACGAAACGCCGCGCCGGTGCTTCGGACGGCCGCGCTCGTCGAAGACATCCAGTTTCAGCCAGCTGTAGTCCGAGGTGAAGCCAGTGGCCCAGATGATGGTGGTGATCTCGGCCTTTGCCAGGTGGAGATTGAGGATCGGGTTGGCGACACATTCAGGCTGCGGCTCGATACGGCGCGCTTCGGGATCTTCCGGCAGGTCGATACCGTTCTTCGCAGCGTAAGTGTCCGCCTCGTCGAGCAGCGCCATATAGTTGGCATCGCCGCGATCCAGGTTGGTGGCGAGGATCGTCAGAGAAGCTGAGACTGGTGCCGTCGAAGCCGATTGTACGGCCGAGCAGGGTCATGCCCTTGCCAGCGAGGCGTCGGAAATCGATTGTAAAGCCACCCCGTGCACCGCTGACGGCGATCGTCACGTGCTCCGTTCCCGGACCGGGGGTCTCCATATCCCATTTTCCGAGAACACCGAGCCACCAGCAGAAATCGCGGCCGCGATAGGCGCGCGGCGGACGGTCATGCGGGCCGACGGAAAGATTGACCTCGCGGCCGGAAAGGAGAAGCTCCTCGGCAATCTGGGTTCCGGAGGAACCGGCTCCGATGACGAGAACAGCGCCTTCGGCCAGTCGAGCTGGGTTGCGGTACTTGGTCGAATGCATCTGGGTCAGACCGGGGGCGCTTGCGATCAGATCGGGAACGACAGGCACCTGGAAAGCGCCAGTTGCCGCAACAACGTTCTGTGCATCGATCACGCCCTGCGAGGTTTCGACACGGAAGCCGGGGCGTCCGATATGCCTTTCGACACTCTTCCCCTCTCCGCCGCAGCGGATAGGAGCACCGATTTGCTTTGCGTAGGCCTCAAAATAGTCGGCTACAGCATCCTTTGTTGGAAAATCGTCTGGATCAAGATCGGGAAATTCCATACCAGGAAAACGGTCGTGCCAGGCAGGGCCGTTGGCAACCAGTGAGTCCCACCGCTCGGAGCGCCAGCGCTCGGCGATACGGCTGCGCTCGAGGACGAGGTGGGAGACACCGGCCTTGCCCAGGTGTTCACTCATTGCGACGCCGGCCTGACCGGCGCCAACAACGAGAGTGTCCACGGTTTCAACTGCCATTGCTTGCGTCCTTTTCCCATCAGGGCTGCGTGGGGAGTGTGACATCCGGTGTGGTTCACGGCGCTCGCGGAGAAAATTACGTTTTTAGTTTGCGATGATTAGGCTGTCGCTAAGCGGTCGAAATGGGGGGCACTCCAGATGTGTCTCGTCCAAGTTTGGCAATGCGAGTTTTTGAAAGGAACAGGGAGAAACATACGCCACACGCGCTTGTCATTGAGCCCCGTCGATTGATATGACGCCGTACCAACGAAGAATGGTTCCGTTGGAAGAGACATGGGCTCGCGCACGGCTTAGGACGGGGTGGTACGTTCCATCCGGCCACGCGATCCGGAACTGGGCCTCCCACGGCTCGCCACCGGGGAATCCATTTGAGCCAGGCGGAACGAGTTCGCGCGCGGTCTTCAGGATGCATCTTCGTCATCCAACGATCGATCCGATCCTGCATCGTGTCGTCAGGAAGATCCTCAAATGTCGGGCTGATGTAATAAACGTTGCCGTCTGCCGTCGCCGCCCAAGCAATATCGGGATGCAGCTCGACAGCATGACGGAAGTGGTCTTCGCTTTGCTGAAGCGTTCGAAGGACACGGTTCTGTTCGGTCACATCGATGCTGACAATGGAAAAACCAAGTTTTTCTCCACCGATGTCGCTCACTTTTTGAACAAAGACCCGGTATTCATGCTTCCCGATGAGGTAATCCTGCGGCGGCGAGGGATCGGGTCCTAGCGCCTTGCTCAACACCGCCTCTACATTGTTGAGGGTTTCGCCCCGCATGACGTCGTAGATCGTCTTGCCCTCCAGATCGCGAGCGGTGAGGCCGTGCATGGCCGCAAAAATATCGTTGGCGCGGACATGCCTGTAGTGCAAATCGAGAAAGCTTAGTCCGACAGGCGCTTGGTCATAAAGGGTTTCCAACTGGTGAAGCTGCTGAAACGGTGACGTATCGACGACGGAGCCCGGCGCCGCATTCTCCGGCAGGCGTTCGTAAACCTTTTGTGCCTCCGCGGCGGGCACGCCTTTGCCGTAAAGCCAGCCCTGCCCAAACGGACAGCCAAGCCCTTTAAGGACCGCTGCCTCTGCTTCGGTCTCAACACCTTCGGCGATCACCGTAATGCCGAGGCTTTGCCCCAAGCCGATGACCGCGGACACGATCCTGCGCTTGCGATTGTCGCGCTCCAGCCCGTCCTGTCCCACGCGAAAGATTTCACGCTCGGAGGCCAGGAGGCCCAGGAAATAGACAAGGCTCGCGTATCAAAAAACGGTTCAGTTTACGTTCAACTTTCCCGCATGAGTGACAAGGGCTGGGTCGCCAGATCACCAGGTCACTACCCTAACCACCCCTCGGTACCTCGCCATCGCTACGTTCCGACTTCAGAGGGTCGGCGAGTTTTCGAAGCAGAAGTCGCGGCTCGCAAAGCGTTTTCGAGCTACTATCCCCAAGGAGCCCCTGCATGAGACCGTCACGTATGAATGTCCTTGTCCTGACCGCGGCTGCGACATTCGCCAACGCAATCTTTCTGTCCGTAGGTCTAGTGTATATCGCTAGACTTACGGAAACGGCGATGCTGATCGACCACAGCTGGGTGTCGGTCATCGGCAGCATCGCCGCTGGCATCAGCATTGCCTATGGCATCGCTGTCGCCATCCTTGAGAAAAAGCCGCGCCGCCGTGCCCACCAGCCAGGCGCGGCCATCACCGCGTTCATGCGTTACTCCGTCAGCCGCACACTTGCGGCCCATCTGCACCAAAGCTTCTGCGACGAGTTTATGAAGCCGAAGTACCGGAAACATCGTACGGGGCTGAAGGCAATCGCCATGGAAGGGCTGAAGATCTACAAAGTGACAGAAATCACTTTCTACGCTATCCGCACGACGGTCACCGGCCGCTAGTACCACGCGAGGCAAATGCAATGATTGAGAATTCTTGATCGGCCCCCTTCAAAAAAGGAGGCCGATTGTGTTTCGGGGCATACCTTGAGTTGATCGACGGCAGTCTCCGCAGCATTGGCACAAATACGCGACAAGTCGCGCTTCCGACAGAAGCTGGTTAATGCTCGATTATGTATCCTCCACAGACTGCTCGGCGGACTTGATTTGTTTTTTTGGGAAGGTTGTCAGCAGGACCGTTCGCGATCGATATGCCGTGCGACCTAGTGACTGACATCGACGGCCCCTTCACGTTGATGACGACACCCATTACAGTCCATCCCAACATGTGGCGAATTTCCATCGGCGAGGAAACAAGAACGGCGGTCGCCGTCGTAATCTGTACCGTGCTCCTTCCTTTTCGTTTGGCGCGGTACTTTCAGGTGATCCACTTGCGTAGCAGCGTTTTACGGTCCGGCGAGCGCGGTTCAAGAAGCATCCAGTCGACTCGCCGGCAGCCTGGCGATCCCTTCAGCGATGTAACAGGCGAAAACCTGGCAGCAGCACGGACATGAACAGAGATGTCTGTTTGGCCTTAGACTATGCCCCACGCCCGAAACCTCCCCCTCCCCGTCATCTCGCGCAGGCCTAGTTCCAAAACTATCCGCCGCGCCGCCTGCGGCGTCACGTCGAGCGTTTTCGCCACTATGCCGGCCGACACCAACGGTTTCGCCATCACCAACTCGACCAGCTCCGGCAGTTTTGAGGATGTCCGCCGCCCTTCCAGCTTTCGTTCGAACATCGTTTTCGCCAGCGTCAGCCGGTCATGTTCTTTCATCCCGGTCTCGGCAGCCGCCAAAAGCCCGTGAGCCACGGCAAGCAGCCGCGTCTCGCGGTCTCGATGCCGGCGCCGATCGACGGGAATGGTTTTGAGGCCAAGATTGATGGCGGCAAGATGACCGCTGGTGGTGGTTCCGGCTTCCCGTATGATCGACGCAGCCAACAGCCGGCCCAGCCAGGGCGCGTGCTGGAGGACAGCAAGTTCGTTCCAGGCATCTAGGGCGATGATCGCCTGCAGCACTGCCGGCAAGTGTTCGGCCTGGCGCAGGACGCCGCGCCATTCGTCAAGCCGGGCATCCTCGTCCCAGTCGAGATCATAAATCATTGGATCTTTTTCCGGACGACTGGCCGTCGCATGGCCGCCGGTGCGGCCAGGCCGCGTGGCATCCTCTATGGCTGCCGACGACCGCGCCAGCGTCGCATCGATGGCGGCGATATCGACACCGGGGAGACTGACGCCATCATTGTCGTCATCCCCCTCCCCTTCCCGATCTGCGGCCGCCGCGGGCCGCTTTTCACCTGCCGGCTCCATCGCCTCCGCGCCGACCGCACCGGTGTCCGACGTTTGTCGCAATTTCCGGATACCCTCTGCGGACAACGCCCAATCCGGCGACTGGCCAGAGATGCGCCGACGGGTGCGAAGAACGTCGCGGGCGATTGTCAGCTCATGGGTCGGCGTGCGAATATCCTTCGTGGCGTCATGGAGGATGAGGTCTTCCAGATGGACGAGTTCGCCTTCGATCCACAGCGAGGCGCAGGCATCGGCGAAACTTTGCCGCTCGAGGAAGCCGGCGCCGACGGGCGAGCGAGAAATGCGCTCGTCCGGACGCGCCAATTCGATGCCTGCGCGAAAAGCCGGCTCCATCAGGCTGGTCATCGGCAACTTGGCGAAATTGTAAGACATTGAAATCATGGTAAATGATTTGCTAAACGAACTCTATCTAAAAGTTAGCGTTCGTCACTGTAGATGATTGACGGTCAGCGCCATGACTATCGATAAGTACCCCTTATCGATGGTAGATTGATTCCACGGACCCAACAACGCAAAGTTACCAGAGGCTTTCGCGAGCCAAGAACCTCAGCACTGTGCCCGCGTTGCACCGCCCAGCGGCCCTTTAAATTCCGAGCGTTGCCCTATAGTTGTGCAACGCACTCCTTTTTATATTCAAGACGCCTCTATTGAGCGCAGCAACCGGTCATTGTGCATCACCAAGGCGATGTGAGGTCGCTGGTATCGCATCAAAGTCCCGCTCTAGCTGTTCGTCGATGCGGGTCAACTCTGTTATGACGCACGATGATCAGCGCTGGCCGATTGCCCGACTGAATAGACGCGCCTGCCGGCCGGCGAAAGCGCGTGGATCTACAGGTTTATCACCATCGAGAATTCGGGCCTCATCCAGTAGGAGGCGAACGGCGTCCTCTCGGAACGCGTGATCAGCGACCGAGGCAATATTCTGCACAAGTTCACTCTGCGCGTTTATCTCAAGAATCGGCTTCGACGCGGCCTGCAGCCGCCCGGCCCCCTGAAGTATCTTTTCCAACTGTCGGTCCAGCCCATCATCCGGCGCAACCAAGCAAACCGAACTTTCGGTTAGCCGTTGAGAAACACGCACGTCGGCCACTTCCTCGCCAAGCACTCCACGAGCGAACTCGATGAACGCGGTCACATCTGCTGATATCGAAGGATTATTGTCGTCGGAATCCTTATTACTCGGTATCGCATCTAGATCGGATTGACCCTGCGTAACCGATCTGAACGGCTTTCCATCAAAGTCACGAGCATTGGTCGGCCAGAAGCTGTCGACCTGGTCCGTGAGCAGAAGAACTTCGATGCCTTTGGCGCGGAAACCTTCGAGATGCGGAGAAGAGTTGAGTTGTTCGACACTGGAGCCGGTTATGTAATAGATCGCCGACTGCCCTTCCTTCATGGCGCCAACGTACTCGGCAAGGGTCCGGGTCGCTTCGCTGGACGCGGTAGTGCGGAATCGCGCCAGTTTCAGTAGCTGTTCTCGGCGTTCGTAATCCTCGTAGATGCCTTCCTTGACGATCGTGCCGAACAGATCCCAGAATTTCGTAAAGGTTTCGGGTTCCCCTTCCGCCATCTTTTCGAGCGCCGAAAGTATACGGCTGGCTACACCCTTACGGATCGACGAAAGAACCGGGCTCTCCTGGATCATCTCGCGCGAGATGTTCAGCGGCAGGTCCGGCGTATCGACGACACCGCGTACGAACCTCAGATAGCGCGGTAGCAATTCGGCGTCGTCGGTGATGAAGACGCGCTTGACATAGAGCTTCATACGACCCTGTCGGTCCGGATCAAACAGATCGAAGGGCTGAGAACCAGGAATGAACGCAAGCGTCGTGTACTCGTGGCGACCCTCGGCGTGAAAGTGGACGTTGGTCAATGGCTCGTCGTACTGACCGGAGACATTATGATAGAAATCGTCATAATCCTGTTTCGAAACCTCGCCCTTCGGCTTCGTCCAGAGTGCGGCGCCGTCTGTAATTTGGGTCGGCTCGGCGCCGAGCTTCTCGATCAGCTTGATCGGCACGGGCACATGCCCGGACTGATCGCGAATGATTTTTTCCACGGCCCACTTGGTGGTGTACTTCTTGGCGTCCTCCAAAAGATGCAGAACGACGCGAGTTCCTCTGGTCGGAGCATCTGCGAGATCGATAGCCACAACGTCGTAGCTGCCCTTGCCATCTGAAGACCACTTCCATGCATCCTCGCTTCCGGCCAACCGGGAGATCACGTCGACCTTGCCTGCGACCATGAAGGATGAATAGAAACCGACGCCGAATTGGCCGATCAGCTCAGCTCTCTCGCCGCCCTTTGCGGCCTCTATACGCTCCATGAAAGCCCTTGTGCCTGATCGAGCGATCGTGCCGAGCGCGTCAATCAGGTCATCGTGACTCATGCCAATCCCGTTGTCCTCGACGACGAGGAGGGGTGCCTCTTCGTCGAGCGTCACCAGAATCTGAGGGTTCCATCCGCTGCCTGCGAGTTCCGGCCGGGCGATCGCCTCATAACGGAGCTTTTCGCAGGCATCTGCTGCGTTTGAAATCAGCTCTCTGAGAAAGACATCTTTATCCGAATAGACCGAATGCACCATCATGTGCAACAGTCGGCTGACGTCGGCTTCGAATGCATGCTGTTCTGGCTGTTTCTGTGTTGTTGTCATCGGCAATCCCCACTGCAAATAATCCGCGCGTGAGATGGATTTTTCGATGAGAATTTTCAAGCCCTCAGACTGCGATACTTATGGCGCCTGCAGGAGCATGTAGGCTTATGCAGGTTGCTGTCGGCTTCGAGCCACAGTACGGGCCGGTGAGCTCAGTCAATGTTGTGCGAGCGCGCTCTACGTGAAAGTGCGCTGCAGCGTATCGCCGGAGCCTTTCGGCACAAATTCTCTGGGCTGGCGCGAGAACGACGCGCGTAGCGGGGCGAACCTCCGAGTTCCGGAACTCGATACGATCTCCGCTGGTTGCGTTAGCATTAACGTTCTGGAGGCCATGCTCCAGAGTTTTGCTATCAGCGTTCCGCAAAAGTCTAACTCCCGATGCACGTCTCGCCCAGAATTGATATCGAAACCAAAGCGGGCGCCCTGTTCTTCGGAGAGGGCAGCATGAATACTCACGAGGCGCTTTGTCTGCCGCCGGCGACGGCCGCCGAGAAGCAATCCGGCGTCATGCTGCGCCTGATCTGCCACATCGGCAGACTGTCTCAATCAGATCCCAAAAATCTCGTTCCAGACGATCGACACTTCGGTTGCTCGTACCTCGCGCACTTGGTCGGAGATCAACGGAAGCTTCGTCTAGCAGGCAGGCAACGCGCCCCTTGCTCCTCCCCAAGGCCGATCAAGTCGGACGCCGGTCGATAGGCTTGTTCAATCTGCCATCGCGCTCGCGGCAATCTCCACCGCTCGCTTCGTTGACACGTCAAGCGTTCGTCCTTTTTGCCACAATATGACGTAGTGGTAGGCAGCACCAGGCTCGAACCCTCGGCTATCGAGTGCGAATTGCCGATATTCCCTCGCAATGACACTGTTTGTGACCGAGACGCCGATGCCAGCAGCAACGAAGCCTGCATCATGCCCATGAAGATCGTATTCCACCGCGATGTCGGGGTCTGCACCCATGAAGCGCAGCGCATTGACGTTCATCTGATGCGAAGAGAACTGAGGGTCGATGTCGATTAGTGGTTCTCCCACCAGATCCTCGGGAGTTACCGTATGCAGGTCTTCAAATCGGTGGCCACGGGCGAACAGGCAGACATTTGTGGCTTTTGCCACTGGCACGTAGTCGAACAGACGCTCGTCGATAGGCAGCCGTGACAGACCAATGTCCGAGCGGCCGTCACGAACTTCGTCCGCAATTTCCTGGTAATGCCCTGACCTCACTTGGAAATGATCGAAAAGGCGCTCTTGTCTCAAAGCCTTGGCGACCTCAGGCAGCAGGCGCAACGTGAATGCGTTAGGCGCCGCAATCGCGATCGAGCGCCGATCCCGGGACCGTATGCCATCTATGTTCTGCCGCAGGCGATCAAGGCCCGAAAAAGCTGAATCGATCGAACGCAGCAACTCCCATCCCTGGTCAGTCGGCCGCATTTTCCCCTTCTCCCGAAGGAAGAGCGGGAAGCCGACGGCTTCCTCAAGCTGCCGGATGTTCTGACTGACGGCCGGTTGCGTGACATTGAGAAGACGCCCTGCGAGGCGCTCCGATCCCGCTCTAATAACTTCGCGGAAAACCTGAAGCTGGCGGAGCTTGATCCCGGTACCGGCGACTTTCATGCGAAACCCCATAAACTTTGCTTATCTCAATTTTCGGAAACTTATAAATTGACGCTCAAATTGTAAAGTATATTTACTAGATACAGCATGATAAACCGAAGGTTAAATTAGGTAAAAAGATCGCCATTAGGTTATTAATAATTAAATTTGTAGTTTAGATCCAAATAACTACTGGTGACTAACCGACCACGCACGACCTTTCATTCCGAGAACCGAGGTTGCCGCATGTATTACCATTTTTTATCCGGACTGCTGGTGACGATATCGGTCTTTTCCGTCAGCGTTTGCTTGGGAACCGCGGTCGGCCTGGTTGTGGCGGCGGGGACGTCGGCGAACTCAGCGTATCTCCGAAGCACGGCTCAAGCCTACGTCGCGACAATCCGCGGCGTACCGGAGCTGCTGATCATCCTGCTGGCATTCTTCGGAGGGACAGCTGCGATCAGCGCGATTGCCGGCAGATACATCGAGGTAAATGCCTTCGCGTCCGGCGTTGGCGCGTTGACCATCGTCTTTGCGGGCTATGCCGCGGAGATTTTCCGCGGCGCGCTGACGTCAATCCCGAAGGGACAGGGTGAAGCGGCGTTGTCCCTGGGCCTGTCGCGCTGGCAACGATGGGCTTTCATCTTGCTGCCGCAGATGGTCCCGCTGGCTCTGCCGGCTTACACCAATCTTTGCATTTCACTAATCAAGGACACTGCCCTCGTTTCGATCGTCGGGCTCAGCGACGTTATGCGTGTTGCGTTCATCGGGGCGGGCACGATGCGTGCCCCACTGCCCTTCTATCTCGCAGCCGCCGCGATCTACCTCGCCTGTACGACTGTCGCGCTGATCGGCTTCAGCTTGTTGAACAACAGATATCAGCTTCCGGAGCGCTTAAAATGAACCTGGATGCGCTCTCCGAGGCACTGACTTCACTACCGCGTGGCCTGCTCCTCACGCTCCTCCTGACGGTCGCACCGTTGATCGCCGGCTTCCTGATATCCCTGCCCCTTGCTCTCATTCGCGCCTCCGAGGCCAGGATATCCGCAGCATTGGTATTCTCATACACCTATGTCTTTCGAGGCACACCGCTGCTCGTCCAGCTCTTTATCGTCTACTACGGACTGGGACAGCTGCCGCTCATCCGGCACGGCATGCTTTGGCCGGTATTTCGCGAGCCCTTCTGGTGTGCCGTCATCGCCTTTACCCTCAACAGCGCCGCCCACACGACCGAGATCCTCGCAGGCGGGTTTCGCGCGATCCCAAGAGGACAGACCGAGGCAGCGCAGGCGCTTGGCCTTTCAAAGCTCCAGACGTTTTTCCTTATCCGCTTCCCCCTCGCGTTTCGAATCGTCCTCCCCGCCTACACCAACGAAGTCATTGGCATGCTGAAGGCCAGCTCGCTTGGCAGCACAGTGACACTTCTTGAGGTCACCGGGCTTTCCCGTCAGCTGGTCGCGGCGACGTTCGCGCCATATGAGGTTTTTGTCGTGGCCGGACTGATCTACCTCGCGGTAACGCTCATTATTACGGCACTCGCGCGTCGCCTCGAACGGCATTTGACACCCGCGTCGAACGATCTCCGATCCAGCACGAAAGCAACCAACCGTCTTCTCAGGCTGCCGGCCCTGAGAACCGGATCGCAGTAGTCGGCCTCCAGCAATAAGAAAGGGAACACGCATGAAATTGACGCTCTTTGCAATGTGCTTGGAGCTTGCCATCGGAAGCACAGCGATGGCCGCTCCACGCTCCGTAGCGATCGGTTCGGAAGGCGCATCACCACCCTGGAACGCCATAGGCGAGGATGGCCAACTGGCCGGGTTCGACATCGATGTCGGGAAGGACCTGTGCCGGCGCGCCAATCTCGACTGCCGTTTTGTCGCCCAGGACTGGGACGGGATCATACCCGCTCTGACCGTGGGCAAGTTCGATGCGATCATGTCGGGAATGGCGATTACCGAGAAGCGCAAGAAATCAATTGCGTTCTCGCAACCGTATGCCGGCGGCTTCAATCAGATTGTTCTGCGCAAGGACCTCCAGGTCGCACCTATGGACACCGCCGCCAAGCTCGACCTCACCGACATCGACGCCGCAAAGAAAAAGACCCTTGCGACTATCAAGCGGGCTCTCAGCGGCAAGACGCTCGGCGTGTTGCGGTCATCGAATTCTGAAGTCGTTCTCAACGAGCTGGTCGGAACAGCGGCCTCAATTCGCAGCTATGATTCCCAAGATAACCTGCAGCTTGATCTTGCCGCCGGCAGGATCGACGGCGGTCTCGCAGACTACTTTACATGGAAGGCGTTCCTTGACGGTCCTGATGGAGCCGATGCCGCATTCTATGGCCCGGAGCTTTCCGGTGGCCCCTGGGGACCGGGTGTCGGGATCGGACTTCGTCAATCGGACAAAGACCTCGTCGCGGTTTTTGACAAGGCGATCGCCGAAGCCAAAGCGGATGGGACGCTCCGGCGGCTCAGCCTGCAATGGTTCGGTCTCGATGTTTCCCCCAATCAATAGGTTGAGCGCGCCGCCGCTTTGTGCGGCGGCTTCACACCATCGCTGGAGTTCTCATGACCAAACCGTTCACTTTCCTTGTTACAGGGCAATCGCTCATACATCATGACCTGCGCGCCATCGACGACCCGCGGCTTGCGACGATGAAAGCTCTCGTTCGATCGTCGGCCGTCTCCTTTACCAACTTCGAGATGACGATCTACGGCCGCCACAAGGGCTGGCCTTTGAAAGGCTCTTATTTCGGCTGCGCTCAGCCGGAGGTTCTGGATGCGCTGAAAGACTTCGGCTTTTCGGTCCTGTCGCTATCCAATAATCACGCCTTCGATCTTGGCCCACCAGGCGTCCTGTCGACACTTGAAGAGGCTTCGCTGCGTGGCTTCCTGCATGCGGGGATCGGCAAAGACCGACGCAGTGCGTCCAGGGCGGCCTCCGCTTCCATCGCAGGAAAGGCAGTTGCTTTGGTTTCCATGGATGCCGGCCCTGGTCCTGCTTTCATGTATGCCGACGATGGAACCGACAATCGGCCTGCACGCCCGGGTGTTAACCGTCTGCAGGTTGAGCGCAGCTTCGATGTCGACGACGAAACTTTTGCGTTGCTGCAGCAAGTCCAACGGCGGTTTGGAACGACAAGCCTGGAGCTCGCAAACTACGCTCAGCCCAATGATCCTCCATCGACGAGCGGCACTGAAGCCGACTTCTTCGGGACCGTCTTCCGTCGGGCATCTGCGAGTGCGCGCCGCATCGAGATTGAACCAGAAAGCGCGATCACCCAGTTTGCAGCCATCCGGCGCGCGCGAGCAAACGGCGACTTCGTCATCGTTTATCTCCATCATCACCATTGGGAGCCGGATTGGCGTCGTGTGCCGGAATGGGTTCAGGAATTCGCGCGTCTATGCATCGACAATGGAGCATCCGCTTTCGTCAGCCACGGCGCGCCAGTTTTACAGGGCATGGAAATCTATAAGCACGCTCCCCTTTTTTACGGGCTCGGCAACTTCCTGTTCCATACATCAAAGGATGAGACCGAATGGAGCCCGCGAGAGGTCTGGAAGAGCGTGGTTGCCACGTGCACATTCAATGAGAAGAATGAGATCGACGAGATCGATTTCCGGCCGATCGTGGTTGGCGGCGCAAATGCCCTTGAAAGCCGAGGTCAGCAGCGCCTGCCCTATCCTGTTTTGGCAGAAGGCTGGCTCGCAGATGAAATCCTCAGCGACCTGGTCGAACGCTGCGAAGGGTTCGGTACGACAATTGCACGAAACAATGAGCGCGCGCTCTACAAGGCACGCATCTAGAAATTCACTCTCGGCTGCAGTCCGGAGCGGTCCGTCGAGCCGCTCCGGAGGTTGATTCGATCGTGTCCCGCCGCGTGGTGTAGCTGACAGGGTGGTCACCGGCGTTTTCCGCTAGGGTCGGGTTGCTTAGAGCCAACCTGATGAACACCACCGATGACCGACGACATGATGAACCTGCGCTCGCTTGTTGAGAAGAGCGCTGATGCCGATTTGCTGCGCGAGATGATCGGCTTTGCTGCCGAGAAGCTGATGGCGCTGGAGGTTGGGACGAAGACCGGCGCGGGCTATGGCGAGAAGAACGGCTTCCGACTTGCCCAGCGCAACGGCTATCGCGACCGGGATTGGGAAACACGGGCTGGCACAGTCGAGCTGCGCATTCCCAAGCTTCGCACAGGCAGCTACTTCCCGAGCTTCCTGGAGCCGCGCCGGATGGCCGAGAAGGCTCTGACGGCTGTCATTCAGGAGGCTTATATCCAGGGCGTTTCGACCCGATCCGTCGATGATCTCGTCAAGGCCATGGGCATGAGCGGCATCCCCAAAAGCCAGGTATCCTGCCTGTGCGAAGAGATCGACGAGAAGGTGAAGGCTTTCCTCGACCGTCCCATCGAGGGCGAGTGGCCATACCTCTGGATCGATGCCACCTACCTGAAGGTTCGTCGTGGCGGTCGTATCGTCTCTGTCGCGGTCATCATCGCCGTGGGCGTCAACACCGATGGGCGACGCGAGGTGCTCGGCATGGAGATCGGTACGTCCGAGGCCGAGCAATCTGGACCGAGTTTCTGCGAAAGCTGACCAGGCGGGGTCTGCGTGGCGTTAAGCTCGCCGTCTCAGATGCGCATGAGGGCATCAAAGCCGCAGTATCGAAGGTGCTTTCGGCCACTTGGCAGCGTTGCAGGGTGCACTTCATGCGCAATGCTTTGGCCCATGCTGGTAAGAGCGGACGGCGGGTCGTCTCCGCCTTCATCGCCACCGCCTTTGCACAGGATACCCCGGACGCGGCAAGCACCCAATGGCGCAATGTAGCAGACCAGATCAGGCCGAAGGTGCCGAAACTCGCCACGCTGATGGATAGTGCCGAACAGGATGTGCTCGCATACATGACCTTTCCCAAGCAGCACTGGACAAAACTTCACAGCACAAATCCAATCGAACGCCTTAACGGCGAGATCAAGCGACGCACTGAAGTCGTCGGCATTTTCCCCAACGACGATGCCATCGTCAGGTTGGTCGGAGCATTGCTGCTCGAGCAGAATGACGAGTGGGCCGTTCAACGATCTCGCTACATGACACTGGAAACCATCGCCACGATGAGCGATGATCCACTCATCAGCCTGCCAGCAGCAAGCTGACACTCATCCGGCCCTTTGGGATGAGCCGTGGTCGTCTAAGCTACACCACGCCCTGGGACACGATCGTTGATTCCTTAGTCCTCGTCCTCCACAAGCGAGGTTACCAGCGCCGCGAACTTGCTGCGAACCCGCGGTGAGAGATTGAGGACGCTTTCGATCAGGCGCCGACCTTCGGCGGTGGAGATGTACGCAATACGCTCATCGATCTCAGCAACCGGGATGGATTTGAGGCTTCCTTCGGGTTCTGGCAGCCCCTCGAAGAAACGGCTGACCGGGGTATTCAGGCAGCTTGCTACCTGATAGAGCATCGAGGCACTGACCCGGTTGCGACCGTTCTCATATTTCTGGACCTGCTGAAAACTGACGCCAATCTTTTTGGCAAGATCACTTTGCGATACGTTAGATTGAATGCGCCAAATCCGGATCTGCTGACCTACGTGTCTGTCAACCGGATGGGCGTCAGCGGATGGAACGAGCGCTGCTGGCTTCTTCACTGCTCTTGCATGTGATATATGAATTGCGGATCGACGGTTCATCGCGAACTCCCCGTAAGAGAGTTTCAAGCGGTGCGCCCCCGCCTGAAGAAACTCACTTAACCCACTGATCGGGGAGTTGGAAAGCCGTACGTGACGACCCTATGGCCTTTAGTTCCGAGGAACCTGGACATACGCCACAGGCTCCTCGACCAAAGGTCAAGGAGTGCGGTGCCGAAACGGCCGGCACCAGCCGCACGTAGGGGTTTCCAAGCCCCAAGGCAGCGCGTACTGCCTCAATAAAGAGTATAAACGCTGAGGAAGCGAAATTCAAGCGAAATCACTGTAGATTCAATGGCTTCTATTTTAGCGTTCGCGCACTTGTCGGCGATGGGACCAGCGGGCCTAAACGAATGCCCAGGGCCCGCGGGTCGTACTAACTGCCCCGCTTTTTAGCGACGAGAAAAGATCCTGCCAAAGCGGATCCTCCAAGAACCCGTCCAGCGATCCGCACGCCTGGTCCAAGCTCATCGCGCCGTAACGCGACATCAAACTTGGAACGGCCCCACTCTTTGAACGCAACAGAGCAAAAGGTTCTGCCGTGTCCAGGATAACACGGTGCCCCCAGGCACTTGCTCGCCTTTCATGAACGAGAGACCGCAAGAGATCGTCATCGCAACCGCTATCGACGAGACCAGCACAGAATGCGTATCGCATCAGCGGGTAGTAAACCGTATGGCGACTGCCACCAAGGACTCTGATACCTGGCAAGATGGCGATAACAATGAAGACGAGGAGCAGGTTAGGAATTATCCGGCCCGCCGCAAGCGCTTCCATCAGCCCTTCGCGCGTCAACGCAATGGAATCGCCTTCACCATTACTTGGGCGCAGGAAGCCGTCGCCGAGCTCCATCGGAAATATTCGGCCATGGTCGCATCCCCAGAAGAAATGAGTGCTGTTTTTCAGCCAGTCCCTCCAGGGGGTGGAAGCCAGTCTGTCTATAGTCCTCAGGATTTTGACCGGCAAAACGGGATCAACAAGAAATTTGCGGCATAGCCATGAGTTCGGATCATCCAGATGCATGAGCACAAGATCGGAAACATCATCGTCATCGAGTTGGAGAAAACCGACATGCTGGTCGAAGTGGGCATTCCAGAGATGTAGGTTCGCAGCTTTGATCGCCGCCGCTGCGGAAGAGAACGACGCGGCGGGAAGCAGCGGCTCCAGCGCGGAGATCGCGTCATGTGGGCGCGAGAAGCCTTCAGCGGGCTTCAAAGCAAACTCGTACATCTGGTTTTTGGCCAGTATGCTATAGGGAATCATCTCCCGGCGACTAAGCCCGAAAACATTGATGGCCTGACCATCGAGCCTCAGCCAGCCCGGCCCTTTCCGGCTTTTTTCCGCGAATTTAACGGTGGAACACGCATAGGAGATGTAGGATCGGCTACCGAGTGCGGCGAGCCCCATCAGGCTGAAAAGGTGGGTAAAAAACGCGTCTGGCTCGATCAGCAGATGAAGATGCGGTCCAGTCTGCAGTACAGGATATTGATCAATATCATCGGCCAGCCGTTCGGCCTGAGCTTGGCCGAAGCCTCGTTCTAGCGCCTTCTTCGTTACCCATCTGCGGAGTGTATTGCGGGCCTCGCGACGAGTCGAATCCGCTACCGCCGGCCGGTAGTCATAGAGCGCCGCCGCGTAATGCCTTATAGGCTCGTCGCGGTACTGACGCGTCCAAGGAAACAAGTCAAAAATTGTTCCCAGCAACTGTTCCCGGTCAAATCGGCGCTCACTCATGTCTCACGCGACGCCCGTGCGGCGGCGCTCCCTTTCATCGATACAATTAAGGCGGTCGCCACCATGAGGAGGCCGAAGACACCAAAAATCGTTTTCGGCTCTGCGTTGTTGCCAATTGCAGCGATAAATCCGTAGGTGAGAAGCCCGACTCCAACGCATATCGTATGGACTTGCGCTCTGCATCGGCCGAGTTCCCCCAAAGGGATCAATCTCTGGATATGAACGTCCACTTTGAGGCGAGAGATGTTGTAGGTGACGCCAAGGACAGCAAATTGCAGGATGGCGAGGTGAAGATATCCGAACATCAGGAAGATTGACAGAAGGCACCCTGAAATCAAAAGTAGGCCAGCCTGCTCAGGGCTTCGTGCCGGACTGGCCCAGAAGGCGACGCATCCCAAGATCGAGCCTACCGCCCAAGCCGCTTCAAGAAAGCCGAAATCAAGTGCAGTCCCTGCCAACTGCTTGAGAACGAGTGTCGATGCCAGAACACTGACGAGCATCCCCATCGCGTACATTAGGCCATAGACAAACGCCAGAAGCCGCAATGCGTTAGACGGTAGCGCTGTTGGCAGTGCGTCGCGACCCAGAATACTCGTTATTTTCGTAGCGGCCGCGCTGCTGTAAAGACCGCTAAAATTCCGTGAGAACATCGCCGAAAATGACATTACAAAACAGCAAACAGGCAGCAATAAGACAGTGGATTGCGGTACCAGAACGAGTAACGCTCCAGCTACAACGGCCGCGATCAGGTTTCCGGCCTGCATGTTGATGTAGGAAATCGAGTTGTTGCGAACCAGTTGGCTTGATGGACCGAGGGTAGGTATGACAGCCTGAAGTGTCGTCAAATAAGTTCGGTCGATAATCGCGTACAGGATCCACGAGATGCCAAGCACTGCATGAGGGTTAAGCGTTGACAGACCGAACAGGGTCGAAATCATCAATGTGATACGAAGGAAATCGCAAATAAGGCAGATCAGACGTCGCTCGTAGCGGTCAACGATTATACCGCCGAGATTCGTGGTCAGAAACTCAGCAATGCTGCCGGCGGCAAGGAGGATCGCTATGAACGATGGTCCATCAGCCAAATCAACCGCAAGGTATGCAACAATGATAAAATATGCATTCCTTCCCGCCGCAGATGCCGCGACGGCGGTCATGTAGCGTATGCAAAGATCGGATTTCAGTAACCTGCTCATGTCAAACCATCCTTCGAGGGCGCTTTGCAAACCACGCTAGCAGGGGCCGAACGTTACCGCTTTCGAGAATTTGATATTATTTTCCGCTCTGCTGGCGCCACATCGAACGGTAGATCGTTGGCTTGTCGGAAAGTGCTTGCGCAAAGGCAGTTGAGAAATGACTGGCATTTGCAAAGCCGCACATAAGTGCAATCTCCGTGATTGGTAAATCGGTCCCTCTTAATAGCGTACAAGCACGCTCGATCCTTCGGCCGTTTAAGTAGGCGTGCGGCGTCATGCCTGTCGACTGCTTGAATGCTCGAATGAAATGCGATGGGGAAATTCCAATATCGTGGCAGAGCCCGGAAATGGTCAATTTGTCCTCCTGGATGTCGCCTAGGCGGTCAAGTACACGCTTGAGGACAATGGGTGCCAGTCCTCCCTTGACCTGACGTTCAACGATGTTTGCGCGTCTGGAGAGATGGCCGAAGATCGTCGTCAGGTAGCCCTCGACGATCATCCCGCTGGCGTGGTCGATCCGAGCGAGCTCCGCCGCGATCTTGCGAGCGGCAAGCTGGATTGCGAGATCATGAAAACCGAATTCCGGCTTCAAGTCGTGGGCTCTTCGAGTGTCACGAAAGAAGCGGGAGGCGTGTTCTCGATCAACGGCAAGAAACAAGTAGGCTGCAGTCTCATCGCCATCGTCCCAGCCGGTCCATATGCGATGTGGAGGGACGTAGGCGATCGACCCCTCAGGTCGCGCAACGAAGTCGGCTCGTTTGCCATCCAAGAAGTTCTCGCCAAAACGAGCTGTACCCTCGAGATTGAGAAATATGGCGTGCTTGTCGCCACCCACTCGAAAATCCTGCCGCGCTAAGCTCCGACGGCGCACTAGCTCGGCTCTGAAGCCTTCCCATGCGCCGGTTCTCTGAAGAATGACGTTGCCCGTCGATGACCTTAAATGATGATCCTCAGATCCAAAACGCATTGGCCGTTCCGCTATTATGTCAGAACCATGAACCTAACCATGTTTACCCATAGTTGCCAATCAAAGGCTTGTTAACTTCAAGTCAGAAAACACATCAATATTCTGAAAGAACATCAATTTTTCGAAAGCAGCCGCGTAAAATGCGCGCTCAAAGTGCCGACCTAGAAGCCGCACGGCACTTCCTTCAGGTAGCAAAATTGATCGGATCCGAGGAGGCGGCGGCGGCCGAGCCAGAGGAAACCTAACAATGCATGACTTCACCGACTTCATCGCGGAGTGTGACCGCGCGCCTCGTCTAAACGAACTGGCTTCGTTCTTCTCGGCGACTGCCGCGGGCCGTTCCGGTATGCCGTGGAGGCGACCGGATGTTGATCGACGTCTTCTTCGACGAGACCCGCTGGTAACGAAGTTTATACACCTTCACGAGAAGCGCCAAGGTCCGTTCGACCAGCACTATCTGAGCAGCATACCATACAGGTTCGAAGAAGAAGTTCGCTTGGGAACGGCAATCCTGCGCTACGCTGAAGATCGTATTGAACCGCTGAAGCTCTATAGTTTAGGCACTGCCGAAGCCACGATGGCGCGCACGATTAGCGAACTCGCTGACGGTGGCGTCATATCTTTGTCATGCAGTCCCAACGTCGAAAACGAGAGGAGCTTCATGGCGTATGGCACGCCACCCTATGCGACTTTCTTCTGCGGCCCGTTCCATCATCTGACGCCGGCTCTTATGTCGGGCCGGAAAGATCTGCGAGCGTTCTCCGATGGGTTCGACATCATCATGGAAGATACGACGTTTCAGATGTATTCGCCAAACAGGACAAATCAGATTGCCTTTGTCATGCAGCATTTGAAGGCTGATGGGATCCTTCTTCTGGTCGAAAAATTTCGGCATGACGACGTCGATGAATACCGCCGTCGCGAGCAACAGAAAGACTTCGGATTCAAGGCCCGCTACTTTAGCAGTGAGCAAATACAGGCCAAGGAAGATGAAGTTCTGACACGGATGAACGACAACGAGGTCACTCTTGGGGAGCTCGCGGAAGTCCTGGCTAACGCCTTTGCCGAAAGTTACGTTACGTGGAACAGCGGCAACTTTTACACTATCGCCGCAAGCAACAGCGCTCGCAACTTGAAGCGCCTTATCAGTAAGATGGGGCGCCCAGCATTGCCGCGGGAATATGTCTATCAACCTCTGCCACATGAGCTGTTTGCAAGGCAGATGCCCGTCGCACGTTAACCGGGCTCTAGCACCTCTGAGGTCGGCTTTTCGAGTTATGGAAGAGCAGCGCCTCAGGCGTTTATTTTGAACGACGCAGACCGCAAATCGAAAGCGCACAGGGGAAGCTATGTCAGCTTAGAGAGCAGCTATGGATTCTGACGTATTCGATGAGCATTGCATCCGCAGGCGAGTGGGTTCAACTGGCTTGGTCATTTTTGAGCGTGACGACATCCTCCTGAGGCGCAGGCCACAATTCGAAGACCTGACACTCGGCGATATCGATGCTAATTTCGTAGCGATGCTTCAGGACATTCGTAACCTCGACGTTCGTTTCGGATTTATTTCACATCATCCAGCTGCGCTATATGAGCCGCTTGTCCCTATCGACAGCGCGACGCTGACACGGCTGCTCGACGATCTACTGAAGGTATCGGGCGCCCTGCCCGACTTCTGGATAGGCACAGCCTGTATGTCGGCCCTGAGACAGCGCCAGGGATCGCAAATTAAAGATGAACTCGATCTGATAACCGAACTCACGGAAGGCTACGGAGCTGATCTTAATAAGACGGTCGTGGTACGGAAGGCAGAATCCCCCCAAGTCAGCGCTCATCCGCTAGGTCTCACGGAAATTCATTTTCCGGGAGTAAGCGCCCCTGCGGCCCTGAACATCGGCCGGCCGGCGACGGTGGCTTGGCTTAAGACGGTGATCAAGCATGCCTTGGGTTTAGAGTAATCGGGTTTCTGTCGTCGAGATCGAGGCTAGTGACACCTCCTCGTTGATGCAGTTTCACGTTTTCGGTTAACGACCGCGGTCCCGATCCTTTTCCTGCGGCGGGCGCAGCTTGATCGATTTCGGTAACTCGCGATCGCGCTGTTGGTTTCTTTGGCGGTCTGGCCAACCATTCTCGGCGCTATCATGCTCGGCATTCGAACGGGCTATACGCGACTGATCAACGGCACGGTTGCTCGAAGTCTTGTTGACGACGCGCTGCTCCGCGACATGGTCGCGCCCGCTCGCGGACTTCGTCTCCAGGCTATCCGAGGCGCGCTTATCCTTGCCGATCTCCGCCCGATCCCGATTTTTCGCGACCCGGGAATCGAGCTGCAGCCCGACCACCTTGCCGATGATCTTTGTCGCTTGCTCGAAGATCAACCGATCAGACGGATTGGCGATCTTGGCAGCAACGCTCAAAGCGGTGTTCGCCAGTGTTTCCTTCGCCGCCCTCGCCTGGGCGGCACTTATGGGGGTGGATCGTAGCATGTGCTCCTCGCTTTTCTCTCTTATGGGATCGCGGCCCTCTTGAACGGCTGTCTCAAGCCGTTGGTACTCACGACGAAGTCCCACGGACAGGTCGTGGCTAAGATCGCGTGCGGTGCTGGGGGCCGATCGATCTTTTGCGATTTTCTCAAGCATCTCGATGACACGTCCGACGGAATGCTGACTCTGTTCAAGCCGGATCCGAGCATCCTGGCGCTTTGGTGCGGTCGGAGTGTCACGTACCCTTGCCATGACCCTATCAACGACGCTGCTCGGCGCCATTGCGCCCATCCGCTGGAACATCTCCCATTCCCATCGTTTCACAGGCGGCGGTCCGGCCCGCTCGATACGCTTCTGACGATCGATCGGGATGCCACGCTCTCGCGCCTTTTCGGCAAAGCGAACGCGCCATTCGGTAAAGTCTCGAATGTTCGGATTGAGCGTCCTTCCATTGGCATTGCGCAGTGCGACAATCGCATGCAGGTGCGGGTGCTTTTCAAGATCGTGGCGATTGTGGGCAGCATAGGCAAAGCGGTGCCCTGCGAACTGCTCCCGCAGGAAATCTCGGCCAGCGAGGATGAACTGACTGCGATCTACATTGGCTGGTCCTGAGAGCAAAAGGTGCATGAAATCCCGCGGCTGGCGGGTTTGCATGAGAACCCCAAGCGTCCTGCCTTCGGCCGTCAGTTCCTTGTGGTCCTTGGTCGTGACTTCGCGGCGCGCCGCGCCGAGCTCATAACGGCCACTTGTGCCAGGCCGCTTCTCGATGCGGACCTTTGTAGAAATCGTGACCTCCGCTCCCGCCCGTTGCATCGCATGCAAGGTTGCCGTCAGGCCTTTTGGGCCAGAGGAAAACTCCGCCGGATAACGCGAAACCGGAGTGATCCCTGCGCGACGCAGAGCCCTGTCCAGCCGATCGTCGACGGCACGAACATCCTCCGTCTCTGCAGGAACCCGATTCGCGCTGCTTCGATCCGATCTGTCTTTCTTCTCGTGAGCAATGACCAAAGCAAAATGCAGACAGGTTGTTCCCTCCACGCCTTCGCTGACACTGAACGCGTAGGTTCGATCTGTGTCGCCGGAGTGACGGAAACCATCGTCCGCGAGAGAAGCGAGACTGCGGGCGATGTCGTCGCGCTTGGCATGTTCCAGTTCGTAGGTCAGGCGAAGGATATCCTGGCTGCCCTTCCGGTTGCCGAACTCCCGCTCCCAGGAGCGCACAGCGTCTCGCAGATCGCGAACCTCGCGGCCATCCTGGTCGCGCGCTTTCTCTTCCTTGCTCTGATAGGCGAGCACATTGCGCGCTGAAGCCGCGCCCGCCCCATAGGACAGGACTTTGACGACGACCGCATTCTTGCCGGATGCACGACTGAAAGCCGAGGCAGCGCCCGGATGTTTGCCGACACGTGGAACCGCCTTGACCAACGATGGTCGTTTTCCAGCCGCACCCCCGCCTCGGCGCCGGAGCTCGTCTTCGATAAGCTCGAAGTAGTTCGGCAGCCGGCGACCCTCAGACCTAGCTGCGAAGCGACTTTTGGACGTGTCGATCATCAATGTTCCTGATCAAATCGGAGATATAGCTGGAGGGCCGGACATAGGCCGCGTCCCGGATTGCGTCGAGCGCGTCCATGACGTTCTCGAGCTGCTGCGCTATCGCCTTTGCGCTTGGAGCATCAACGCTTTCTTCGGTGAGGAACTCCTCATTTCGCAAGGCGAGTTCTCGCAGGAACTGATGAATGTTTGCCAACTGGCGGTCATGTTCCTCGAGCATCGCCGGGATTTGCATGACCTCTCGGACAACGATCAGCTTGGCGATGATGTTGACGGAGACATCCACCCTGCGGGAAAGGGCTTCGAGATCGCTTAAAATGTGGGATGGGAGGCGGAACATCACTGCTGGCTCGCGCATCTGATCACAATCCCCTGGCCTTCAGCGCCTCGACAATCAGCCGGTGCGTCGCCGAGGAAAGCTGTTCATGCTGTTCCAACGACACATGGAATATTTTGGTAAGCACGTCGTCATCGAGGTAGAGAGAGATGCGCTTCCGCTTTGTTTCCGCGTCAGTTGAGACACCTTGCGAGGACAGACGTCCGTGCCGGCGGTTCTTGGCTCGAATCCCCGGTTGCTGATGCTCAACGCTCATGACAGCTCTGTCGTCTCGAGCCTCGGAAGCCTCGTCTGGCATCAGCGTCTCAAGGTCGATATCCGTCGGCATATAAGACGTGGCACTCTCGTCTACCTCCTTCGCCTGATCCTCCCTGGACCTTGCTAGGGCAAGAATATTGCCGGCAGGCGTTCGTTCCCTCGACATATGTCAGGCCGCCTCCGCCTGCAGCAGGCCGATGAATTCGTTGTTGATCCTTTTCACCAGATCAATCGCATCGAGCACGCTCTCGGATGCGCGCCGCTTTGCCGATGGGGTCAGCGAAGGATTATTCTCGATACTTGCCAGTTTGGAATAGAGTGAGCCAAAACCCGCTCCGACATCGCTGAAATGGTTGCTCTTCCGGATGACCGTCTCCACCATCGGAATCCGGCCGCTGGTGAGGATCGCATGGACCTCGGGAAGGGACCTGTTGTGCTTGAGCGCGATCATGTCGACGTAATTCCAGATGGCCGCATAGGGGATCGGCCCTGCAGCGCGCTTTTTGGATATTTCTTTCAGGATCGTCGCGACCTTGATTGCAGACGTGGCAGCGGTCGGCTCGGGGACGATCGGAATGAGGACGGCATCGCACTCGTGATAGACCTCGATAGCCCGTTGATGAACGTAGCCGCCGACGTCATAGATACGGATATCCGCTTCAGGTGCGTCGGCCAGGCGGTCGCGAAACCTGTCGCCAGGTGCGACGCGCAGATGCAGCAACGTACCGTCCGTCGGGAGTAACCCGCGCTTCATCGAGACATTGTACCAGCGCGTCGATGACTCCTGCTCGTCACAATCGACCAGGAGCGTTCGATGTCCCTGCTGGGCGAACTCGGCTGCGAGATTGACGTTCAGGGTTGACTTGCCGGCACCGCCCTTGAACGTCGAAATCGCCAGGGAAAGGGGTTTAACTGCCATAAGCTTCTTCACCATCTTGTGTCGACTATTACTGTTGGCGGAAGGGAGTTGAATGTCCTGCGAAAGATTGCCGAGATTGCCGCCACGCTCTGGACGAACCAGCTCTTCTCTCGTCATGCCCGAAGTTGGGCTCGTAGCTCGTGCTGCCGCTGAGCGGCGATCAAATCCTTGTTCAGCCGTACCATTTGGCGTTCACGAGTTGTATCCGCAACCGGATCCCTTCGCGGCCAAAAGCGAAGGATTGGTAAAAACAGCAGCGCGGAGAATGTAATCGAAGCCGCTTTGAACCAAAACGAATGAGCGTAGAGACCAGTCGCCGACAGCCACAGCGCTTGCGTCCATTCTGCGGGGAGAAAGGCGTATGAGAATATCAACGCGACAACGTATGCGACGAATGACGCAAAAATCAGTCCTACAGCCGACGCTATGATAAAATTGGCGCTCAGCACGACGAACCAGGCCGCCCGAAGCGGGAAGACAACGACCTTAAGTGACTGCCTGAAAGCTGACATCCGCTTTTCTCCACGAGCGATTTTCAGTGCCTGGACAAAGGTACTCCAATCCGCACACCTTTTCTAGACTTGCACTGCAGTATAATTTTGTGCATCATCACTGGAGCCAATTGATGACGGACGCAAGCATGAATCCCGGCACACGACGGCTCGTTCAAATCCTCTTCTGCACCATTGCATGCGCGACAAACGGAGTGGCGCTTGCGGCCGAAGAGGATGCCGTCTCAACATTTGTCGACTACTATCAAAAGGCCTACGCGGAGGGGCGCGATCTGGTCCCTGCCCCGCAAAAGCCCCTCGATATCCCCTCAATGGCCGACCGGCTCGACCTCCAATCTATCACGCCTGAAGGCGCACTGAGCGGAAGCGCGTTCCTCGCCTCCGACGGTACCGTCATCAAATTGGCCGGCGCCCAAGGCTGCCTCTCGACCAAGGACGTGGAATTTGCCGGCATGCAGACCACATGCTCTATGGTCTCGCTCGCCGGTCTAACTGCCATGCTCGAGGAGGCTGAGGCTGGCGCCGGCAACGCTTTCCCGTGCCATTTCCTCGGTCAGAATGCCGGCTCGCCGACCGTCCGTTTTGCCGAATGCTTCTTCATGAAGGACGGTGAAACACAATCGCTGTCCCAAGTGCTCATCAGCGCCGGAGTAGCGTTCGCGGCGCGCGATCGTTCGGGCCGGGCACTATTCCCGGAATATGCAGAGGCAGAGGAACGCGCACAAAAAGCGAAAGCCGGAATCTGGGCAAACGCCCGCTTCACTTATCCTTACGGTGAGCGCTATCGCGCCAATCCTTCCATGAACTAATTGCGCGATGAGGTTCCTGATGTTGATTTCGACGCTCGCAGCCTCTGGCCTTTTTGCAGGCATATCGGTCATGACCATGCTCGCCGGTCCGAACATGCCAAAACCTCCTCGCCCAGACGCTCCGATCATCTCGGCCCAGGCTCTAGGGAGCGAACGGGACGCCGCGAATAGCCACGAAAGCGATGGGACCGAATTCGCGCCTTTTCCAGGACAGGCGCAGTTCGAAACCGGCGACACCTGGATTTCCGGCGGGCGGCGATATCGTCTCTATGGTCTGCAGGCGTGTTTGCGCGGAACCTCCATCACAATATCTCCTGGCGTTGTCAGGGATTGCGGCGAGCTCAACCTGATCATGGTCCAGGCGTTGATTAATGATACGAAGCCCGTCTGCACAACCATCAAGGATATAGATCAGAACAATGCCGTCGTCGGCTGCCAGACGACAACAGGCAAACGGCGCTATGACCTGGCAACGTACATGATCGCTGAGGGATGGGGATTCGCCGCCGTCGATACCGCCGGGCAATTAATCGTTCCCGGATACAGGGTAGCGGAAGAGAGCGCACGATCGGCGCGCGCCGGCCTGTGGGCCTATTCGGATATGCCTCACCCAGTCGCTATCCTCGCAGGTCGAGGGAGCGAAAAACGATGAAACTTGTTTCGCTGTCGATCATGTTTCTGACGATGACAGTGGGCTCCACAACGGCGCAAGTCCGGCCAGCTGACATCCCGCGTCAGATTTATGGAAAAGTCCAGGTCGTCGACGCGACAACCCTTGAATTCAGGAAGGGCGCGGAGACCGTCCGGCTTGCGGGATACGAAGCACCTCGCCTCGAACAGACAGCAACGAGCGACGGCGTCGACTGGCCGGCCGGTCAGGTCTCGCGGGCCTGGATGATCCTTCGTACGCTTGGGCAGGACGTCAACTGCGCACCGATCGCTCGGGATGCCAACGGCGTGATCCTCGCACACTGCTTTGTCGGAGAGACAAACCTCGCCGCCACGGCGATCGCAGAAGGGATCGGCTATGCGTTCAACTACCGCGGCGAACCTCAGGTTCCCGCCTATTTCGATATCGAGAGGAAGGCGCGCGGCCTCGGATACGGCGTCTGGTCATCGCCAGATCTCCTTCCGCCCTGGCTATATACCGCGTCGACAGACAATGGGGAGAAAGCCAGGGCTTCCACATCGGAACCCGACACCAGCTTGCCCCTGCATTTGCCTGTTATCCCGGCCAAGTCACCCAATACCAACGACGTGCATGGAGGTTGAATGAGCCGTAGTGCTGCAGCCGCTGTAGTAGTCATATTGCTGTCGGGATCCGCTTCGGTAGCGATCGCCGAGGACAGCGCGACCCAGAAGCAGATAGACCAGCGCGATCCGGAGTTTTGCGGAGCCGGAGGCGCTGGCTGCGATCCCGCCGAGGTGCAACGTTGGAAGGTCGTTGGCAACAGGCTTGCCGATCTCTCGTCAGCCGATCTCAGCCAGTACGCTTACGCATGCGCCAAGCATCCAGATTGGAAACAAGACTGCGAAACCAGTCCGGTCGCTATCCTGAAACGGCTCGGGATCGAGGGATACTGAAGATGGCGCTGAACAAACCTCACGGAAGCGCGGTCTTGGCAGCTGTGATCGCCTTGATGATCGGCGCGACTGGCGGCTATGCGATCGAGGAAGTGATCAGGAGCGACCGCGAGACCGATCTGGAAAACGAGGTCACCCGGCTAAAAGCGAAGCGTCGAGTCCCAAGTGACGAGGCGGCAAGCGCTGCGCTCGCGAAATCCGGACGGTCGATGCGCGTTTCGGAATGCAAACCGCGCCAGGCAGTAACGGGTGTGTTGTGCTCAGGCATCATCACAACGACCGCTGGATCTTTTGCCGGGACAAGCCAACCGGGTGTGCTCTCCTTTGCGAAAATCGATGGGGTCTTGCGGCAAATCCAATGATAACGTGGAAGGAGCGGACAATGAGACAGAGACTACTATTGGCTGCAATCATCGCCGGATCGGCATTTACGCCACCGGCGGCGCCCGTAAAGGCCGAGGACGCGTCCTGGGGATGCCAGGTTCTGCTTTGCGCCGCGTCACAGAATCCGTCCTGGCAGGGCGTATCCTACTGCGTTCCGCCCATGACAAAGCTCATCGCGGCCATGAAGGAGCCGGGATTTTCGTGGCCTATTTGCCATGAGGCCAATGCCGGCAAACCGGGGCGAGAGACCTACGAAGACTGCCCGTCGGGCACCACGGTTGGCAGCAGTTCGCAGACTGGCAATGGCTGGAGTAGTAAGCCTGACCAATGTATCAGAACTGTTGATGTTTGCCGATCTCGAGCGCTGCGCGCTTGCGATGGCAATCAGAGCAATGTCGTGAGACGGCGGAGCTTCGGCGATCGAGGCGATAACTGCATTCAGCAGATCGCGACGCCGCGGCCGCGCCGTCCGGATCCCTATTACTTCGATATCCCTAACGAACAAGGCGTGAAGCAGAGGTTCTGGTTCAACCTGAACCATTAATCCACGTCGAACCAGTGTCACCGGAGGAACTTACGTCGGCTCGTCGGTGGTTTTCTTTTTCTTCCGACGGGCTCGCCACGCGGCGATCCGAGCAAGATCACTTTCCGAGATTTTGAACAAATCCTCAATCGTGACATTCCACTCGCGCTGCATCTTGTCGAGGGTCGACAGCTTGACATCCCGCATGCCGCGGGTGACTTGCGACATGTATGCTTCCGACACGCCAAGTTGGTCGGCCAGATCCTTGTTCGTCAACCGCCGTTGAGCCTTCAACCGCATCAGACCGATGGCGAGCCGTTCCTGAAAGGAGAGAGACGTCAGATCAATCCCATTCGAAACTTGATCGGTGTAATCGTCCTTCAACGGCGACATAGAACGACACCCTTACGCGGAGGTTCCAAAAACGCGTTCCCAAGCGATGAGGGCCTGTAACCAGCCGAATGGGCGCGCCGACAGTCCCGTGGAGGCCTCAAAGTTCTACCGCTCATCCGATGCATAAGGCTGTCCAGAGACCAAAAAAGTTAAGCATCAACGCCCTATTCTTCATCTTCGTGTGCGACTTCAATACACCGCAGCAGGCAGGCTGTGCAAGCGACCCCAGGGCCCCTCGAAATGCATGTCACAGCCACCTTGTAGACAAATCTCCGATTGCTCAAAACTTTAACTGCAGTTAAATTTTTCATCTGTTTCTTATAGTGGAGAGCGCGGATGGTATGGCTCGAACGGTTAGGCTATCGGATCAACCTACAGCGATTAGCGATAGCGATCCTATTTCTGGCGATCGCGTTCGTCGCTGCGCGGATGGCCTTTAGGGATAGTCTAACCCTTGGCTACGCGATGGTCGTCCCGTCTTACGTCTTCCTGGCGCTCGTGATTGAAGGCGCTCGGACCGTGAGCGGAAGCTTCTGGGACGTTCGCGGCTGGGCGGAGACGGTCGTGGCTGTCGCTGGTGCCGCGGGCGTCGGGTATCTCGGCTTCAGTCTTTGGCTGTACTAACGGCGAGCCATGCGTATCGTGGTCCGCAATAGCCCTGCCCATGTGTTGGCTGATTTGGACGATGGCGACGCCTTTGCCTTACGGGCCTGGTACGGCAACGCGAGCTCCGGCGATGATGAGGCAATTGCGCTTTCGGTTATCCGACGCGTCAAGGTCATGAATGGCTGGATCGAATGCGACTGCCTGGAGGCACAGCATCAGCCGTTGCTTGCACCGATCCAACAGGAACGCACCTTCACGCTGCGGCGGTTGACGCCGAAGGACAATGACCCTGGTCGGCATGAGGAGCGACCGAACCACGCCCTTGCCTGCCCGTTCCACGTTGACAAGGACGCCAGCCCCGCTCTCATTGACCGCGGCTATCATCTTCGCCCCCCGCCCAAATCCGACCGCTCGTATATCGATGCCCTTCCCGCCATTCCTGATCGCCTGGCCGATGTCTCAGGTCAGGATCCCGCGCGATCGAGCGAACGAAACGACCGGCCGTCCAGACTGGGTGGCGTGCTATGGCGGATGCTTGATAGGGCGGGTACGAACGTAATTCCGCCGTTGCAAGATGGTGTTGATTTCACACTCGCCAATCAGTTGTCACGGTTGCGTTCCGCATCCCGTGAGCTCAGAGTGCTCAGGACCTGGACGCTGAACGCGCTACTATCGACTTGGGGCCCCGACTACTGGAATCCGGAGAGTCGTTGGCAGCAGCTGCTTGCGACCTCGCGCGGCGACTGGCCCGTTGGCCTTCGCCGCACCGGCTTCATGCTGTTGTTTTCGACAAGTGTTTCCACGCAATCCGTCATGCCGGCATCCACCTCGCGAACAATCGACATTCTCTCCAAGGTGCGCCAGCCGCTTCGGGGGGATCCGGCAACCCGAAGACCGTTCCTGACGCTGCTGAACGTGGATTTTCAGGACGATGATGAAGGCCCGGTTCGGGCTGTGCAAGCCTACGCCCAACCGGTCTACAATGGCGATACGCTCTTTCCCGTCGAGTCCGGGTTTGAGCGCGACGTTTCCCATCTGCTGCTTTGGCTTCAGCAATCGCTTTTCGATGCGGCACCAGAACTCCGCATCTCCATTATCAAACCCCTCTTCGCCATGGAAACGCCCATCGGCCTGTGCAGGCCAGACTTCGTTTTGGAAACTGCTTATAGAGATCAGCAACCGCGAAGACTGCTCGTCGAAGCCTTTGCGATGGAGACCGAGGAATATCGGAATGCCAAGGAAAAAACGATTCCCCGAATGAAACATCTCGGGCCGATCTTTGCTGTTTCTCCCGAGGATCTTACCGAGGCGAATTCTGAACGGACCGGGCGCCGGCTGCAGGCGTGGGTCGTCGACAAAATAGGCAATGGCTGAGACTGCGGCAGAACAGATGGACGGTGATCGGCGCAATAAGATGGTTGGGCGGCTAGACTCTCATGCCTTTTGCTATGGCTGTTGCGAACCGCCATCAAGCTCGGATTCGGCTGCCTCGAGCAGAGCGCTCTGAACACGAGACCCGATCTCCGGCGGGCAGGTCCCGAACATGGTGCATACAAGCTCGTCTGCGAGTTCGGTAATCGTGGGCGCCAGGCCTGTCGGAAAGAGCCGGTCCAGGTCTTTTGCATCCGCCCCTAGGCGTTCGAGTTCGGCTTTAATGGCGCGCTTTTCCACTGCACGCTCCTTGACCATCAGCCAGAGACCAGCGCTAGCCTTGGCCGCGGCAACAATTCTTTGGATACTCTCGTCGTTCAAAAGACCTCGATTCGGGAGGTATCGGATTTCGCCCACGGTATTTCCTCCTTCGTCAGCTCCAATTGAAACTGGTTCAATGCTGCTTCTCAATCTCGAGCGATATGCCGTGCTTCGGGCCATGCTGTCTGCCTACGCAAACGGGTCTTCGGCCTCGTTGTGTTGCGGACCCTCTTCGCGCAGCGGATCGCGAGCGCAATCGACAAATTCGCAAAGAACTGCTTTCGAGCTATCTTCCGTGAGGCGCTCGGAGAGGGTTCCGATCAAGAGCTCGACATCTGCGTTCAACGCTATCGGGTCGAACGAGCCTGCATCCGCCTGCTCAAAGATGGCGTCGTTCAGGGCCTTGATGTCGGTACCGAATGCGCCCCGCACATCCTGTCGCTGCAGGATAGCTGAGGTGGGGGGATCTCCAGCTTCATCCTGAACATCCGAACTCCGTTGAACTCGATTCCGTGTTCCTCGTGGAGAGCCTGGATACACACTGCGGTCCAACTTTGCCTGATCCAGCTCGATATGGGCGTCGTCGACCCGGATGGCGCCGGAACCGCGCGCTGCGTCGCGGCTCCCTTCGCGGCCGCCTGTTGCAGCGGGTTGCTTTTTCTGCGCCGTAGTCTGCTCTTCGTCTCGCAGTTGTTCCTCTGTGCGACCGGCCTCGCGCGTTTCGTCGAGATCCAGACGCTGACGCAGTTCGTCGAGCGACGAGATATAGACGTGTCGCACACCCTCTTTGACGATAAACCGAATGTGCTGTGGCCGTTTCGGCCGATTGACCGCGCCCAGATCGATGTCCATCCCAGCGACCGCCAACCGGCTCTGCGTTCTAGCTGATGGAGCGGTTTCGGGCTGCGGCGCCCCGAAGGTTTCGCTGTCGGCCACCGTCCATTCGACCGGCTGGATGCACGGCCTGGTTACCGCCTTGAACTTCTGCACCTTCGAGAACATTCGCTCGCCGCCGGAGTCGAGTTTCATGATGCGCATGAGCGGCATGCCGGTGACCTGGAGGATGGCCTCCTCCGGCTTCATCATCATCAGCGTGTTGACCGGAAGCAGGTCCACCGACACTGGCACCTTCGAGATGGATCGTTGTCTGCGACCATGGCGATGGGAGTAGGAGGACTGCTCGACCCACTCGGTCGTCCTGCCGGCTGCGGCAGAGACGGCGGCGGCGTCTTCCTGGTTCTGGAAGTTCATGAACAGCTTGATCGTGGACGCGCCCATCAGGATCTTCTGCCCGGAGCGCTGATACAATCGTTCGAGCTGCGCCCCGTCTTGCAGGATAAAGACGAAGCGAACACCGTTCTTGCGGATCAATGGCGCAAGCGTCAGCACAGTGTCTATGCGCCCGCCATTGCCGAACTCGTCGAGCATCATCAACACCTCGTGCTCTCCATTGCGCAACGGTCCCATCTGTACGAGCTTATCGGCCATCTGCTGGATGAACATCGAAATCAGTCGCTCGTAGATCTGCATCGCATTCCAGTCGGCCTGGATGAAGATCACCAGTTTGCGCTTTCTGATCGTGTCGATCGGAATCGTGGTGATGGAGGTCAGCGCCTCGACGAGAGGGTTCTGCAGAAAAATGAGCTTGGCGACGATCTCCGCCGCGATCCCCTCGCCGAGCTTTTCATGGCGCCCGGCGAATTTTGTGAGCTGCATCCGGGTCTGATCCGACAGAACCGCCTCGTAGTTTTCCAAGAGCTGGATGATCGCCTTGCGTTCGTCCGACATCGAATTGAGGATGCGGTAGAGCTCGCTCAGCGATTTTCGGGTGTCCGGGCATTCCAGCACGAAACCGAGCATGGCCGTCAGCAGGATCCTGGCGCTCTCTTCCCAGAAGTCGGAGGAATCGGAGCGCAGACGCTCCGGCAACAGCATCTGCGTCAGTTTCTGCAGGTCGGTGATGCGCTGGTTCGGGTCGGCGCTGACGAGATCGAGCGGGTTATAGCCGTCCGTAAACTTGGAGCCTGGCGCCAGCAGGAAAATCTCATACCCCTGGTCTTTCAGATAGCCGGACGTCTCCTGGAACAGTTCGCCGCTCATGTCGAGGACCATCTGCGATCCCTTGAAACTCATCATCGTCGGAATGACGAAGCCGCGCGACTTGCCCTGCCCTGGCGAACCGATGACCATCACATGCTGATCGCCGTCATTTCGCAGAAGAAGGCCCTGTTTGAGGCCGAGAACGATGCCGTGCCTATCGCGCAGCCGGAAATCAGCGGCATCTTTCAGCGTTGCCAGCCGCGCCTTCCCCATGATCATGCGCTGACGCTTCTGGATCGCTGCCCCGATCGGAAACCCAACGACGGCTCCAGCAGCCGCCAGACCGGCGAGGGCGGCGAACACAGTCTGCCGCGAGGGCCTCTGAAACGCGCCGGCCGCATCGGTAGCTCCAAAGGGTGCCTGATACATCGCCGCAAGGTGAGCGCCATAATAGTCCGCTACTCCGGCTAACCCACCGGCCTTGCTTGCCACGAGGTAGAACGCCGTGCCGTACACAATGACAGCGGCATAGGCAGCAGCGAATATCAGTGCCGTATGGGCAATCAGGGTGAACATCGACCTCACATGCAGGAGGTAGAGGATTTTACGAGATAACGCTCTGCCCGCTTTCAGCATCCAGAGACTCAGCAGGAAAAAGAGAAACGGCGAAGCAAGAACGAACGCCAGGATTGAGAGCCCGATGGTGTTCCGCGTGCGAATGATCGACCATGTGTAGGCAGTGCCATCTGGAATGGGCGCCTGCCCGACATAGTCGTAATAGGAGGCCGACCCGAAAGATGTGACATAGGCCTCGTAGATCAGCGTGAAGAACATCAGCCATATCGCCACGGCGCCGAGAACGGCGACCGGGAAAGTAAAGGCCGAGACCTCTTGGAGCCTCGTCCACTTTGGGCGTTCAGCCTCTGCGTCCGTGGATACGCTTGCCATCTTCGTCCACCTCGTCGGCAAAATAGATCTCGCTGACACCGCGGCCGCCGGCGGCATCGCTCTTTTTCAACTGCACCACGATCGGAATGATCGAGCGGATGTAGCGGATGATATCGTCGCGCTCCATGCGGACATTGCTGTTCAGCACCAGCGTCGAGAGCCGGTTGAACGCATGATGCGGCGAGTTCGCGTGAATGGTCGACATCGAGCCCGGATGCCCGGTGTTGATCGCATTCAGGAAGTCGAACGCCTCGTCGCCGCGAAGCTCGCCCATGAAGATCCGGTCTGGTCTCAGACGTAGAGCGGAAGCCAGAAGGTCGGTCATCGTCACCCGCGCCTCGCCCTGGGCGCCCTTCGAGACCAGCAGCGAGACGACGTTTTCCTGGCGCGGTTCCAGCTCAGCAGTATCCTCCATGAGGATGAAACGCTCATGGTCCGGGATCGCCGTCAACATCGTATTGAGGAAGGTCGTCTTGCCGGTGGAGGTACCACCCGAGATCAGCATGCTGCGATGGTTGATCGCCGCGAGCTGCAGAAAGGCGCGCGCCTGTCCCGCCCGCAGCAGGCGTGACAACTCAATATCGACGTCATCGATATAGTCGTCACCCGTAACCTTGGTGAAGCGGAAGGCCCCCGCCTTCTCATAGTCGTCGAGATCGAAGCGCCGGATGAATTGTTTGCGGATGGAAAAAGCATGTCCGGTGGCAGAGGTCGGGTTCAGCACGAACTGGACGCGCTCACCGTTGGTGAGCGTTGCCGACAGCAGTGGATTCTCAGCATTGATGGTCTGTTTCGTGAACGAGGCGGCGCGCGACGCCATATGGCGGATCGCCTCCTGATCGAGCCCCTCGACCTCGTGCCTGACCATGCTGAGCTGGCCGATCCGCTCGAGCCAGATCTCATTGCTGCGCTGACAGGAAATCTCGACCACCGCGGGGTCGTCGAGAAATTGTCTGATGGGGTCTAGCGCCTCGGACAGAAAGTGCTGCTCGGCGGAGATCGCTGGGTGCGCATTCATTTCCCGGCCCTCTTTCTGCGCAGGCGGTCGAACTCCTCCCGCACCGGGTCCGGATAAAGATCCGAGAAATCAAGGTCCCGGGTGACGAAGACGGTGATATCGGAGCCCTGGGCGATATGGATCGTAGGCCGGATATTGCGTGTGTCCTGGAAGGCTTCGGTTGCAAGCTGCTGAATGCCTGATGCGATCGTTTCGGCGGCGATCTCGCGCGCCCGATCTTGTGAGGTGGTGCGGTTATCCTGGGGAATGCTGGTCACCGTCCCATCCGTGTTGACGATCGTGATGTTGCGATCTTGTTTCTGACCAAGCTGGGCAATGTATTGCGTGACCCCGCCGATCATCGTCATCAGCGCCGGCGGCCCGAACCGTTCCCAATATTTCCGGTCGACCGCACCAGTCATGCCGGAGCGGCCGAGACGATCCGTGCCATAAGAGCCGAGTTGGACCGAAACGCCGTCGCCACGGATCATCCGCGTCCAGACGATGAACAGGCGCTCCTGCCCGCGTTCGACACCGGATTTATAATCGCCGATCAGCGAGGAGCCGGCTGGTATCAGGATGCGCCGGCCGTCGAAGGAGTAGACATCCTCGCGGACAATCGCTTTCACCATGCCGGCGAGGTCGGAACTGATCGCCGTCTCCAATGTGCCGCGGATCATCGTCCCCTGTGGGATCCAGGCATCGATACGGCGGTTCTCGGCGGCTACCGACACCTGTACCCCCTGCCCTCCCATGGCCTTCAGGAAGGCTCGATCGCCATCGACACCACCGCCCGAGTCAGACGGTGCGCCGGCCGTGGCCGTTGAGCCGTTCGCGCCGAACAAGCCGGCCCCCGTGGCGTCTGACGACGCGCTTGCGGCGGACCCGCCTGCGCGTTCCGATTGATCGAAGACGACAGCAGTCGAGCGCACGCGTTCAAGCAGCTTAGCCTGCCTCGCAAGCTCGATGCATTTGGGATCGTCAGGATTTTTCCCTCTCGAGCAGTCGACATCGGCCGGCGGCGCCACTTGGGCCGGCGCTGGGACGACGGGCGCCGGTGGCGGGGGTGGCGGAGGTGGTGGCGCCTCGGGCACCTGCACCGTCGGCAAAGGCGGCGGCGCCGGCGGATTGAACCCTTCGTTTCTAGGCGCCTGCACCGGGCGGAACTCTTCATGCGGCGTATTGTCGACCGCCGGTTCCCGCTCGCCGCCGGAAAGAAGGAAATACAGGACGACACCAACGCCGGCGATGGCCGCCACCACGGCGATCGGCCGCATCAGCCCGAAGCCGGAGCGCCTCACCTGACCGCCGATGGCGTTGTCATTGTCTATCGAATGATAGTTCGGATCAGACATCGTGCCTCCCTATCGTGATTTTGATGGTGAGCCAGCACCTGACGAGCCGAGCCGCTTCGGCGCCACAGCACCCTCGATCGGCGCCGGCACATCGGCGGGAGCGGTCCTGAGATTGAACAGACAGGTCTCGTTCTCGGTACCGTAACGAAGCGTCCACTGCCGCGAGACCGTGTCGATGACGATGTAGTCGGCCTCACGGCGATAATTGACGAGGCTCTCTCGCCGCTTGTTATCGACAATGAAGATCGCTGGCACGTCGCCGGTGAACTTCATGAAGGTCTTCAAACCGTCATCGAACACCCACAAGGGCTTGGCGGCATCGCTTCCTTTGAAGCCATAGTCATAGTTGACCTTGTCGCGGCGGATGTTCTTGATGTTGGGATTGCGCTCTGCATCCTGTGCCTGCTTCCACAGTTCGGCCGTGCCCTTCAGCCCGGCGTCTTCCGGATAAATGAAGCGCAACTTGAAGGTCTGGTTCTGGATCGACTTGCTGTCGTTGACCTCAAGATCGAACGAGTAGGTCCGTTTTGTCGTCACCACGGAGAGGTTTGTCGGCGCGTCTTTTTCCATCGGCTTGAGGGTGAGTGAGCGCCGGTCGGCCGATGTCAGGATCTGCCAGGAAACCGTGTCACCTGCGACCACCTGGGTAACCTCTTCGTCCGCACCGAAGAGGATAGTCGTCACCATTCCGTAAGTCCCGGTGACGACGAAGACCTGTTCGGCAGAATAGGGCAAGGTGCGTACGCGCGGATCGAGCCTGCCAGGCCGGGCAGTCAATTCCGCATGAACCGAAGAGGCCGTCAGCAGCAGTGACAGCAATATTCCGACCCTGACCCGCCTCATGGGGTGAGCCCCGAAGGCATCATCTCGGGAACCTTGACGTATTCGGTGACGACAAAGCCGAGGGGGTTATAAAGCCGGACCCGGTTGCTGGCGGGCAGATTGATCTGGCGGTAGCGGATCGTCGCCGACCAGCGGTTGACGACATCGCCGCCGCGCCGTCGCTCGCGCGTCTCGAAGCGGACCGACATTGTGGTGGCATTGAGCGGATTGACGGACAGGATTTCGGGCCGAATTTCGCCCGTCGTTCCCATGGTCTTGACCGGACCTCTCGGATTGGAAGGGTTCATCCATTCCGAATAGTCCTTGAAGGCCGGGGAATCCGGGTCCGACCAAAGAGCGATCATGTCGAAGTTTTCCGACAGATAGCGGGGGTCATAGGTCTCGCGACGGATGACGTAATTGCCGACGAACGAAGCGCGGACGGCCTGGATTTCCGAAACGTTAGACCGGTCCTTGTCGAGTGTCGTCACCGTCTCCATGTAGCCCGTGTTCTTGTCGACGATGAGCGGCACGACCTCGGTGCGGACGAGCGGGAAGAGCTGCGCGACAGAAAAGGACAGCACGCCGGCCACGATCCAACCCGCAACGGCGAAAACCAGCAGGATGAGACCGATCAGAGTGCGCAGTGACCGATTCTTCTCGCCCCAGGAGAGGTGCTGATCGTAGATCTCTTGTGGTCCCGGCGCACGATCGACCGGAGCGGCTTTCAATTGCCTTTTGAACAATGCCAAGTTTCAAACCTCGAAGTCGCAATGAGTGAAATCGCTAATCCTTGCCGCCTCCGCGTCATTCGCTGTTGCGCCGACGATTGGTGAGCATTCGACCAAGCGCACCGACGCCAGCGACACTGCTGCGGCCCGCAAGCCCTGCAGCCGTGACGGCGCCCCTCGGTCCGGCCAGCGTACTGAGTGCTATGGCCGCGGCCGGGCCCGCACGGGAATCGCTGGAGGAGAGCCGCCGGCGTGCGGTACTGTAGGCGGTATCCACGCCACCTCCGCCCGGGACGCCAGAGAGGGCTGCCCCATAGGCAAAGGTCCGCGCGAAATCCGGCACCTGGAAGATGAAATAGGAGATCAGCGCGAGATAGAGCACCATCGCGAGCACGATCGCCAGAGCATTCTCCTTGGTCGCCATGTCGCCGTTGATCGTGTCCATCATGCCGATCAGAAAGCCGAACGACAGGCCGGCCATGATATATGTGAAGAGCAGCATGAACATCCCGTAGGCAACGCCCCTCACCCAGGCATCGAAGACGAAACGGCTGATGCCGAAGAAATAGCAGAGGATGGCGATCGGACCGATGGCCAGCATGACGGCGGTGATCATCTTGGCAAAGAGCGTGACGCCGGTGAGGATCAGCAGCATCGGCAGGAGGCCAAAGACCAGCACGATGAAGACCACGACGGCGCCCGTCACATTCGGCAGCCATCCGGATTCATAGGAATTGAAGAGCTGCATGGCAAAGTCGTAGACCTTACGGGCCATGCTGGCGACTTGCTGGGCGATATCCGCGCCAGCCGATTGACCGCCCATCGCCGAGGATATGGCCGATCCGAGATCCCGCGGCGCCGACAGCACGAACTGGCCGATATTGTCGTAGAACAGCGCCCAGGACATGATGAGAGTATAGGCGAGCGTGATTTTGAAGGCGGTGATCGCCATGTCTTGAAGGGAAACGCTCGATAACCCGAGCGCGCCCCAAAGGAAGTAGAGGGTCAGGAAGATCGCCAGAATGCCAGAAACGAGGTTTCTGTTTTCGGCAAAGAGCCCCCAGGCCCGTTCCAGCGACGCCTCGTTGATCTTGTCGAAATATCGAAGCGCGTCGCCATAGAAGTTTATCGCGTAGCTGACGGGATCCATGTCTCATCCTGAAAGTTATTGACCGGTCGCATCGGACCGCAATCGTCCTTGACGGCGCCCGCGAGCGCATTCACAGCGGCGGTGGTCGTGGGCTCGGATACGAAGCCGAGGGCCGGGACTGGATTGTCGTCGGCCGAGCATTTGGCAAGCTGCTCATATTTTCCCGCGCAACCGGCAAGCACTGCCGCGCTCAGCCCCAAGGCCAGAACCGCCCTCACTGGTTCTGATCCTCGAATGCCTTCAGCTGATCCCGAACAGACGTACCCTGCGGCTGAGTACCGCCGTCACGCATGACACTGTCGGGAAGCGGCGCGAAGGTCTTGAGGTTTTGCGACGAGGTTGCTAGGGCGGCCTTATACTGCTGGTTCAGCAGCATGACCTGGTTGTTGAGTGAACCGACGGCTTCGTTGGCGGTCTGATTTCCCTGCAGCACCATCTGGGTATTTTGCTCGAGCGCCCCCTTCAGGTCCTTCGCCGTCCCGATCTGTTGGGTGGCCTGCATGAACGAGTTCTGCCGGTCCTTGGTGGCACTGTTCATCGCGTCGGTCAGCGCAGTCAGGGTCGTCAGCGCGTTGATCCCTTGGGAATAGGCCTGGTTGGCGCCGGAGAGCTCGCCGCCCTTGACGGTATCGACCACCATCTTCACGAGGTTGAGGCCGTTGATCAGCTTGGCCGCCGTATTCTGGAACTGACCGCCAATCCCTCCGAAAACGGCTGCGTTGCTCGACAACACCGTGCTAAAATCCGGCGCCTGTCCCATGCTGAAGCCATTACCGGTCGCAAGCTTGGCAAACTGGCTCGCATCCTGCGTTCGGTCGCCCGTGATCGCCGCCAAGGTCTTCGTGGTGTTGTCCTTGACGACTGACGTGTCCTGCTGGATCTCCGACGAAAGCCGTTTGATCTCTTCGCTGATCGAGATGTTCTCTGAGTCCTTGACCGGAACTTGCGCATAAGCGTGAGGGACGGAAACGATGGCGAGCGCCGCGGCGATCACTGCTGTTTTCATGTGCCTAACCTTTCCTGTGCTAATTTGCCGTCGGCCTGGAATCGACGACCGTGACGAGGCCAAGTGCCGGATCCTGCATCGCCGTGAATGTCGCAACAGCGCCGTCTGCACGTGCCTGTTCCTGCAGATCGGACAGCCAGTGCTGGATCTGTTCGGTGGTGGCGTTGGCCGGGACAGCGAAGCAACGGGTGCCGCCGGTGTCGATGATGTTGGTCGGGCACCGGACCTCGGCCATGACAAGAGAGCCGTCATGGTCCTTCGAATTCCCGCCACCACTGCCACGAAGGCTAGCAGACGAGGATTGCAGGCCAGACTGAAGGCGCTGCAGATATTGCTCGTTCGCTGCGATCGATTTCCCAAGTAGCTCGTTCCAAACCGAACCGCGTTCGATCTGCGCCTGAGTGTTTCGGTCGACCGCCTTCTTCAGCTGCTCGCCGCAGCCATTAGCGTAGCTCGCGGTTTCCGGCTCGGCTGTACCCTCCGACGGGGTATTATTACCGTTCTGGGCCTTGTTACCGGCATAGTAGGCAGAAACCTTTTTGACGTAGTCCTGCGTCTCGGGGATGTTGGGGATCTGACCGTTCTGCAGCGACTGCCGATACGGCCCAGCATTGTAGCCGGCGGCGATCAGATCATAGCGGTCACCGAACATCCCTTGGAGCTGCTTGATGTATTTGACGCCGCCCCGAATATTGTCGCGCGTGTCGAAGGGGTTGACCCCGAGCTGTGCGGCGGTCCCCGGCATCAGCTGCATGACGCCGGTGGCACCGACCGCCGAGCGCGCCGATTGGCGGAAGCGCGACTCCTGCTCGGCAATCGCCATCGCAAAATTCGGGTCGATGCCCTGCCGGATTGCTTCCTGTTGCACCATGCTGGCAACTTCCTGCTGGCTTGGTGTCCGGGACGATGGCGCTGCGGGCGCAGTGCCTCCCCCCATGCCGTCGGCCGAGCAATCGGCCGGCGCTCCCGAGCCCTGACCAGGTGCGACGCTATCGGTCGTTCCGCCCGAGGCGCCTTTGACCTTGCGCGTATCGGCCTGATAGGATTGGTACCAGTTCTCGGTCGCCTGCTGGATCTTCTGGCGCGCCTGGTCGATGACCGGGACCTGGGCATGGCTTATGCCGACGGGAAAGACCAGCGCCAAGGCCAACACGCCGACGGCGGCTCCCTCAAGGTGCTTTGCGTGCTTCATCGACCGTCACCCCATCCCAGTCGCAGAATTTCGAGAGCCAGTTCTTTGGATCGTCGCCGTACTCGTCGAGCAACATCTCGGCTTCGCGCACGGTCTCTTCCCTCCCGGAGAGCACCTTGATGAACTCCGGCATGTGGGACATGTCGACACGAGCGATCACGCTGCTCTTTGCCTGCTTGATCAGCATGAAACGCGAACTCGGATCGCCGTTCTTGACCCAGTCGAATTCCGCTCGCGACAGGCCGAAATGCTCCATGTAGGAGTTTTCGTCAGCCTTCGGATTGGCAAAGAAGATGTTGGTCGACGTCTGTTCGATGATCGTGCGGCTGACACTTGAGCGCACCACATCGTCGGCCGACTGCGTCCCGAAGATGACAAGACCGTTTCGCTTCCGGATCGTCTTGAAATAGTCCTTCATTGTGCGCTTGAACTCGTCGTCGTCGAGCAGCTTCCAGGCTTCGTCCATCAGATTGATGATCGGCGCCTTGCCGTCGTAGATCGCGTCCAAGCGGTGGAACATGTAGAGAAGGGCTGCGGTGCGCACCGTCGGATCATCAAGGATCGACGTCATGTCGAAGCCAATCATCGGTCGCGAAATATCGAGATCGTCGGCCGCGTTATCGAAGAGCCAGGCATAGGGTCCCTTGTCGACCCATTTGTCGAGACGGGCGATCAGGCTGCTTTCGGTCCGCTCACTGCCGGCGAGCAGCGCCCGCAGCGACGAAAGACGGCGATAAGACCTGTCCTTCGTCTTGAGGACCGACTTGATCGCGTTGCGTATGATTGCCTCTTCCTGCGGGGTCAGGCTCTCGCCTTCCCTGGGCGGCTTCAACATAAAGCTCAGGAGCCCATAGAGGAAAACGCGGTTTTCCTCGGTGTCATCAAGCAGTAGCGGATTCCATCCCGACGGTTGGCCGGGCTCCAGCGACATGTAGGTTCCGCCTGCCGCGCGGACCATGATGTCGAGGCCACGGTCCTTGTCGAAGACGATCGTCTTCAGCCGAGGGCTGACACGATAGGCTTGGAGGATCAGGAAGGCCATGATGACGGTCTTGCCGGATCCGGTCGGGCCGAAGACCGTCGTGTGCCCGACGTCGCCTTGATGGAAGTTGAAGAAGAAGGGCGTGCCTGACGTCGTCTCGAAGATCGTAATCGCCGGCCCCCAATGGTTGCCGTCGGGTTTGCCATAGGGATAGGCGTGAAAGCTGCTCAAGCCGGCGCAGTTCAGCGTGGAGATCAGCGCTCGCCGGGCGATATAGGCCTGATTGCCGGGCAGTTGCGCCCAATAGGCGGGCTCCGAATTCAGGTCTTCGCGAACGTAGGAGGCGCCGAGCGCGCCAAGTTCATTGCCGATCAGCGCCACCGCATCGTCAAGCTGGGTGGTGGTTTTTGCGACCGGCATAACAGTGAGATGATGTTCGGTGAAGGCAACCCGCTTGCGGGCAAGTTCATCCCGCGCAATATCGAGATTGGCCTGGACACTCGAGCCACCTTCGTCGGCCTTCGACATCTGTCGGTCCAGCCGTTCGATCCGGCTGCGCGCCGCCATGTCGTCGACAAAGGACATCGACTGGGTCAGCACCAGCTCGAATGGCAGCTTGAGGATATAGTCAAGCATGCCGGCGCCAGTCTCCGGTGGATATTCCTTCAAGGAGACCATCGCCGCATAGCGGTCATCGTCCGGTATGTCGCCCTGCAGGTGAATCATGCGGTTGCCGATCGATGTCCGGCTGGCCGGCAACATCTCATCGATCGGAATGTTGCCCAGCCGGATCGGCCGAACGCGTCCACCGTTCAGTAGCGTATAGAAGAACTCGCATTGCTCGGAGAACCAAATTTTCCGCGCGGCTTCGTCGACGACCATATCTTCAGAGACCTCGCGGAAGACTTTTCTGTTCTCGCCGAGGTCAGCTTGGACGCGTTGCACGTCGCGAAGGACCTTCGGCCCATAGACGGAAAGCGACTTCTCCAGCGCTCGTGTTGCCTCGACCAGCTTGTCGCGCATCGCGCGGAACTGTTCTTTGCGCACGATGTTGCCGCCGGCGCCCATGAGGCGGGAAAGCGCCGATCCCTTCCGGAACATGGGGCGCACGACGAGGGAAACATAAGTATCGTTCACGAACATCTCGTTCTTCGAGATGCTGGCCTGATAGACGTGATCGAGGCGCTCCATAAAGGGGTCGGCGAAGGCTGACGGCAACGATGGCGCGACCTTACGTCTGATCACATGGGTATAAAGTGCGAAGCTGCCGATTGAGGAGATCGCACGGAAGGCGGCATTGCGCTGCCGCTGCAACATGTTGATCGTTTCGATATCCGCCGTTTCAAAGGAAAAGCCAGTGAGCTTCAGGGTCGAGACGAGGCAATCATTCTTCAGGCGGATAATGCCGTTTTCGATCGGGACGTAGAAAGGAACATGCGTCGCGACACTGCGATCCGCGAAGATCTCCCAACCCTTCGACAGACTGCCTCTCAGCGATCTCGCCATCGTGTTCATCGCTTACACTCCGTAAGTTCTGACGCCGCCACCGAGCTTCCGGCCGAGAGGGTTGACACCGCACATGCTGAGACGCCCGACGATGTCGAAAAACCAGAGATCGAGCTTGACGGTGAGCACGTATAGAATGCTGTGGAGGACGATGAATGAGGCGGGAAACCAGAGAATGGATCCCAGGATCATGAAGACCATCAGCGAAACAAAGCATTCCGCCAGGAAGTAGGTGTATGGAATTCCCATCACCGTCGGCGGTCGTGTGAGGGCCAATATGACGGGATGGGATTCGATATAGTCGTCGCCACCGTCCGCGATGTTGCTTGTTCCAGCCATGGCTTAAGACCCGCTGCCAGCGAGGAAGTCGACGAGCTCGGCGGCGGCAAACATGCCGGCAAGGCTTCCTCCAACCCGAAGCAGCGCTCCCCAGGACCAGTAACCGAAGGCTGCGGCCAGAAACATGCCGATGAAGGCGATCGCTCCGACCGAACGACCGAACGGGCCAGTGAAGAATTGCACGAGGCGGTCGGCGGCATTTTGCAGCGCGTCGAGGTTCTGCGCCGCGGCCGGCTCGTACTGGCTGACGAGCAGGATCAGGCTCGCGGCAAGCACGATGGCGGCGTTGCCAACCCATTTCCGCCTGACCATCGAGGACCAGGCAACGCTGCCATAGAGAACGGCCGTCTGGACTGCCAATGCGATGGGATTCATTGAGACACCTCTTCCTTGACAATTTTGACCGGCCCGCCAGCATCATTCTGAGCCTCATCACGCTGAAGACGGACGTCTGACGGGAACGGAGTTGCAACTGAGAACACAAGCATGGGGGATTTGGCCCGATCGGCACGCCCGATGCGGCGGGGCGCCGAGGTCGGACCTTTGGGCGGGAGGACCGGCGTGGCCGCCGTGCCCGTATAGTATCCAACGACCCGGGTGACGTAGTCGGCGGTCTCTCGGATCAATGGCAGGGAATGGCGAAGGTCGACATTCGGCTCGCCGGCATTATAAGCGGCGGCGACCAACACAGGATTTTTGTACTTGCCGATCAAGACGCGAAGAAATCGCGTGCCGGCGCGGATGTTCTGTTCGGGATCGGTTAGATCGGTCGCACCAAAGGCTTCGCCGATCCGTGGCATGACTTGCATCAAACCGATGGCGCCGGCGGAGCTCACCAGGTCTGGATCGAACCCGGCATTCTCGGCCCGCATGACCGAAAGCACCCAGTTCGGATCCACCTCCTCCTTCCCGGCAACCTTTAAAACAAGTTTGGCATAGTCCGTAGGGAGGCCGGATAAAAGATCCGGTCGATCCTGTGCTAGTGGCTCGCTGACATCGACATGAGGTGTGGTTGCTGGCTCTGCAAGCTCGGGAACGGCTATTGCCTGATCAGACGAATAGACGCTGACTAGCGAATGCAAAGCGCGTTCCCGCCGGTCATTCGTGCTCCCGGTCGCGGATCCTGATGATCGCCCAGCATTATCACCAAACCCTCCAAGAAGATCTAACGGGCGAGCGGTGGCGCGAAGTGCATATTCAGTGGACGAGCCGCTAAATCGCTCGTTGAAGCTGGCAGAATTGATCGTTGGGATATCCCGCGTCGAAGTAGCCGAGGCGGAAGGCTCCGGATTTGGCGGAACGGCCGCCACCTCGTCGGCCTTCAGCTCCATCCGATTGGCACTGCGCCCGACTTGCGTCGCATTTCCCGAGACGATGTGACCGCTGCTGTCATCTGGGCCGGAGGCAAAACCGGTGAGCAGAAAAGCCGACGTTCCGGCGAGCCATAGCACGCTCCGCGAGGATATCTTGTGCGGTCTGTTCACAGGCGAAAGCGGAGCGCTATCCATGGCTGAACCAATGCAAAATTATACTGCGGTATAAGATTTTGAACCGCATTCAGCCGTGGAAATCAACCCCAAAGTTTAACTGGAGTATAATTATTGTCTCGCCGCGCTGCGTCAGGAGAAGACCTTCCTCAAGAAAATCAGTCGTTTAGCCGTGACCATTTATCTGGCGTCCAGCGATACTGAAGCTGCTCGCGGTCTCCCAAAATGCGAGCAAGACGGATGGCAGTGCCGCCCTTTACCAGTACCGAACCGGCATCGGCGCCCGATGCTCTGACAGAGATTCGGCATACGAAATTTGGCAACTCTCTATGTATCCTGTCCACCGGATAACAGGACTCGACCTGGTAGCGCCCGCCATCAAGTCCGATCGACAAACCCCTGTCTTGGACGGGGCCAAGAAGTTGGCGTCCGAAGTGGGTTCCATATTCAAGTTGGCACTCGATGATGGTGCTGGAATAGCCCTTACAGGCTGCCAGGGTGAGATAGGCAAAAGGTGCCGGGGGCAGCGGGCGCGGCTGTTCAACCTGATGACCACATCCTGCGAGTAGGGTCATTGCCGCCAGAGATCCTAAGAGCTTCCTGAAAAGACGCATTGTATCGCTTTCTAGCTTGCCTGCCGATAACCGGCATGTTCGAGGGCTTCGAGAAAAAGATCGCGGGCGAGCGCGCAATAGGGTGACGATTCCTGAGCCAGGTGAAGCTGGGTGAGCACCAGTCCGAGATCGAAAATAGTTGTCACGACATCCTTCAAGTCACTGTTGAACGCGTCCCGCAACATCTCGCCGCCATCGTGGCCTTTGACTACGATCGCGTAGTCGTTGCGCGCGATGCTGTGCCAAAGCTCGATCGTGCCGGTCTCGCCGATTGCGCTTTCCGTGTCGCAGATGAGCAGGAGCGCGTAATCCGGATCGCGCATCGCGCTTTCCTCTATAGAGGTGGCCCCACGAAATTCCGTCAGCACCACCTCAGAGGCAACGAGCATCAAGCGCTCGTTCACCAGAAGGCGCTTCTGCCCGAGCCGCACAAAGCCGTTCATGACGGCGGAACGGATTGCTGCGGATGGAAGACTTTCGGCGCAGTGTTCACAGATCGATGTCAGTTGGCCGTCCAGAAAGGCGAAGGTGCTATGGAAGCGGTTGACGACGGATCGCTCGATATGTTCGGTCTGACCGCCTAATGCCTCGACGAATGCGAAGGCATCAAGTGTTCTGCACGGTTTCGCGAGTATATCGCTTTCCGGCTCAGACCCGGCGTCCCCCACCAGGCTTGAAGGGCCAACGACAACAGCTGCGGACCGTGTCTGTGCACCACAGTCAGGGCAGTCCGCAGTGAACGGCACCATGTACCATTCCTTCGTCAGGAGGGATCGATTGTGTATCAGAGTCAAACCTTATTCTTGAAAGACGGAGTATCAGCCCAGCCCGCAGCCTAGACCAAATTACCAAATTATACTCCGGTATAATTTATCAGCAGCAATTGGCTTGCTCAAGCGGGAAAAGACGAGGGAGCCAGGCGTCGGATTCCGAAGAGGATCAGGTGATCACGCTGCTCCGCTGACGCGAACGGTTGTGATAGAGGCTTTGTCGCAGTCTTGTTTGTTGCGATAACCGCAGCGACCACGACGGCGATCACGAAGTGCCAATTAAGGGCTTATCCGCAAAGGCGGAGGCCGCTTGGTCACGCTTTCACCGTTTTGCCATGCCAGACGGGTGCATCACCTACTTGCGTATACGCGCAGTCGCCTATTCGCACATTCGCGGACCCGTTCAATCGGCGAACCACCTATCGGCGGATTCGTCCATTCGCTGATTGCCGTAACCGCCTGACCGCCGAGATGCCGCTGCATTTCACGGCGGCCGAAGGCTGGCTACTCCAAAGAGTACGCTCCAGAGCCTCCCTCCTTGTACCGACCCGACGTCTCTCCCTCATGGCCTCGTTACGTCTGAAAAATGAAAGACCGGGAACCCTTGCTCCGCCTCTGAGGCGACTCGCCCCTCGGGCGAAACGGCTATTGGTATACCAATAGCCTATCCTGCCATCTCTCACCAAACCGGTCTGGCCGCCGTGCCCGAAGCGCCCATGCTGTTGCGGGTCATCAGACAAAGCAACAGCGATCACAGGCTCAGGCCTGTGATCCGCGCCGGAGGAATAGCGCGGTGGCCAGACCGGTTTGGTGAGAGATGCTGAAGCGAGCCGTTGTCGCGAGGCGCCGGGATGGCCGTGACCGAAGAGAACGGACGTCGATGGCGCACGAGCGATGAGACGGCGAGCGCACGGCAGGAGAGGAGGATCACCTGCAGCGAATGCCTGAAGACATGAGGGCGCAGCGTAAGGTGATCCTCCTCTCCGTGTTGTTTGGGGAAGTCGCGGCAGCGTCCGTTTAGCGGCCCGAAAGGCCGGGCGGGTCTCGACCCGCACCGTAAGGAGAGGGGTGTTTGAGGGGAGAGGCGGCAAGTCTCTCCCCTCAAGACCGCGTGCAGGCTCGAAGCCGGCAAGCGGTCAAGCCCGCAGAAGAGACGAGAGACGGCGAGAGCCGCCTCTCGTCTCGCGTCAATAGTAGACGATGCGTGCGATGCTAATGGCGATATCCGCCTCATTGCGAATGGAGCGGACGATTGGGGCGAGAGTGCCCAGCTCCTCATCGGTGAGGTCAACGAGCCTCGGATAGTTGCTCTCGACGCCGCCGCAATCGGCCGACAGCGCATAGTGCCATTCGCCGCCGTTCACGCGGCACTCGTGGGTGTCGTAGTCGATTTCGAGATCATCGAGCGGCGTAATCCGGAAACGGGCAAAGCATCCCTCTTCGCCATGAAGCTGCAAGGCGACGAGACCTTCATCGTCGGGCGCGGTGGCAAGCTGACGCTCCAGCGCAATGAGGGCTCGCAGCCGCGCAATTGCAGCTGCCAGCCCCTCGGCGAGTCCGTCATGTAGTTTGAGCAAGAAGTCGTCCTCGCAACCGACGCGACTTGCAAGGATAATAAGCCTGAAGCCCGCAAGCACTGCGAGCTGATGAACGTTGTACCAGTCATCGGACATATCAGTGTCTCCTCTCCGTCTCTGACGAAAGGAGGCTGCGCCGTAGCCGCGAGGGGTCAGGGATCGCGGAACGCGACCGCCAAAGGGGGCAAGCGGAGGAACCGATTTTCTGTCGATGGCCCGAAGGGACTGCGGCGGAAAAATTGGAGGGGCCGCGCAGTCCTTGACGCCGGAGTGGCGGGTGCACAATGAGACGTCAGAGAGAGATAGACCACGGCGGCGCCAGGCGCCGTGTCCGTATCCGGCGACCAGCCGGCTATGCAGCACATCATCGCCCACGGTCGCGGAAACTTCATGCCGCCGGTGCGGCCCCTGCGAGAGGGGCGTGACCCGAATGGGCGGAGACCGTTTACGGGCTCCGTGAGCGACGGCGAATAGCACCGTCCGCCGCAGGCGGCTCGCCCGGATCATCCGCCGAACCCATCATCGACATGAATCAATCGAGACCGAGCGATTCAAATATGTCGTTGGACGCCGAGTCCACCTTGCCCGATTCTTCGTTTCATGATTGCGCAATCCTACCAGCTCTACGTCGAACGCATCGACGCCAAGAAAAACATGGCCCGCTACTATGCCATGTCGATCGAGCCCAACCTATTCGGCGAAGCCTGTCTCATCCGGCGATGGGGCAGGATCGGCACCGTAGGCCAAACGCGGGAGCATCATTTCGCGCGGGAAGATGAGGCCGTCAGCCTCTTACTTCAGCTTTTGCGAAAGAGACGGTCGCGCGGATACAGGCCGAAACCACCTGTTCGGCAAGCTGAAGCGGCTGACAGATAGCAGAGGGTGCGCCATGGGACAGATGCTGTCCTCATGTGGATGGCATGAGATTGGAGAGGAATTGAGAATCCTACCGCCCCTTCCCCCAGGAAACCCGGTGGGTTCCGGCAACTGCCGATGCGGAGCGAAGCTTCGGGTTTGAGGCGCCGGTCTAACAGGCGCGTCAGACCAGACGATAGGGCAAAAGCCGCCTCAGAAGGGCGGCTCGACGTCGATGACGCCCTCCTGCTCGGCCATGATCACCGCCAACTCGGCACACGCGAGTTCCAGCTCGACCTCGATCTCGCGACGTTCGTCGCGGTACACAGCATTTCGCAGTTCGGCCCGTAGCTCTTCGATGTGTTGTTCCAGAAGCATCGTCGTCTCCTTGACGTTTGTGAAAGACGACGCGCGCGGTCATGGGGGCGTGGCGGGGTCAGGGATCGCGGAACGCGACCGCCAGCGGCGGCGAGTGGGGGTGCCGATTTTGTCGGAGTGCAGGGAACCGGAGCGGAGGCAAAATTGGGGGCACCGCTCGTCCTTGAGGCCGTCATGCGCCCATGACACCCTCGGACGGACTGAGCAGACATTTCCTCTCCGTATCGCACCCGAACACGAGGACGGGCTCGATGCCCGTCTTCGGGTTACTGCTACGTGATCAGGTGAATAACTGTGGAGATCCCGGGCTTTGCGAACGAATTGCCGCAGAGTGTCGATGACAGTGGCGGTCGACGATGTCAGGGATTCTGCATCTCAAACGATGCGGAGCACACAGTTATGACGACAACTAACGAAATCGCCGACAAAATCGCGGCAGAGCACAACCTCACCAAAGTACAGAGCAAGGCTATCGTGGAAGCCGTGATTGCGTCGATCACAGCAGCTGCGGTTGCCGGCAACGAAACGAGCCTCCCCGGCTTCGGTAAGTTCAAAGTAAGGGAAACGCCGGAGCGCGAGGCCCGCAATCCTGCGACCGGCGCGACGATTAAGGTTGCCGCCGCGAAAAAACTGGCGTTCACGCCAGCCAAGGCCTTGAAGGATGCGCTGAACAAGTAGACTTGTTCGCCAGGCAAAAAAGTAGTCCGGCCCGGCCCGGGCTATTTCGTTGTGAGTTTGCATCAGCGGGCGGATGTCCCATTGCGAATATCCTAGATGAGCGTGTCGCTGACCGCGTGATGCGCTTCACGGGCATGGTCATCCAGCAGCTTGTGAAGAACACCTGATGCCAGGGGTATGAAGTCGAAACCGCGTGCGATTGCCGCGGTCCTCGGTCGCGACAGTGTTTCGAACCCCAGGAGGTCGGCGCCCAGCCAGAGCTCAAGATCCTCGCCTTCGGCATGCGGGAATGCCTGGAGGAAGAACGTCTGAAGCGGGCGGTCATAGCCGATGATGGCATCCGGGTCGGTGTGGCGGGATGCGGTTCGGGTGACAGTAATCGTGTAGCGGCTCATGGCGGCCTCCTTTGGAATGGGGAGGCCGGCCCCGATTGCGGGGCCGGCCGTCCGGTTCAGGCCGGGCTGTTCCAGAGGATGACCTTCTTGCCGGGCTCGCCGCCGGGCGCCGGGGCGACGTTGCCGAAGATCACGCCGATCTCGGGTGCTTCAAGCTTCGTGGAGATGTATTCCTCGCCTGTCTGGCGGGAGATGCGGTTCCAGCCTGCGCCGATCTCGAAGCCGGTCTTGCGGTGGATGATGCGATAGTCCGGGGCTTCTTCGCTCGCCTTGCTGGCGTTCGGGATGAGGGCGATCGGGGCGTTGACCCGGATGGTGGCGAAGACGCCTTCGAGAGTGCCGTCGGTCTTTTCGGTCAGGGTTGCGATGGTAGTAGCCATGGGATTGTCTCCTTCGTTGCATCGGGACCATTCCCGATGGCGCCCGAATAAGGGGCCGCGCCGCAGGCGTCACCGCAGCGTAGCGAAGGGGAACCCCCTTGCGGGGTTGACGCTGATTGCGGCCGGTCCCTTAGAAAGGCGACATGAAGAACGGGAATGGTCCTTGATTGCGACGGCGGTGGGGAGACCTCGCCTTGTCTGCCTTTTGCAGACCCGCCGAGTGCCGCGCTCGTGCATGCGTGAGCGGCATTAGGATCAACGGACCCCTGCCCCAGCCAAGCCGAGGGGACGCAAGTGATCGGCAACGTCCTGATCCCGGTGCGGCTGGGCCGAATACGCCCCTCCTTGAAATATGCCACGACAGATGACATATTGTACGCGACACTTGACGCGGAGAACGATGATGGCCCTCGCAGCTAAAGCCCCTTCCACAACCGTCGCCGGTGGGGAATTGCAGAAGATCGAAGCCCTACTTGGCGGTTCGCGGGTGCTCGCGCGCCGGCTGACCAGTGCGCTTGATGCGCATGAGCTGCTATTGCACGGCCTGCCGGCCTTAGCGCTCGATCACCTTGTCGGCAATCTTGTCGTCATAGGCAAGAACGAATCGCTGGAAAAAGCGGTCGGCATGAGCCTGCGCACCTGGCAGCGTCGGAAGGACGCGCTGTCCAAACCGCTCAGCCAGGAACAGAGCGGCCGGGCCTGGAAGTTCGCCGAGATCCTTGCCAAGGCGACAGATGTCTTTGGCTCACAGGCGGAGGCCGAGCAATGGCTGGAACGCCCAGCGATCGGGCTTGATCAGCGCCGGCCGATTGATCTTCTCGGCACGCCCGCCGGCGTCGAATTGGTCGAGGATCATCTCGATCGCCTTGAATACGGCGTCTATGCATGACCCTTCTACCGATTGGGCTCGGCGGAACCGAGCTTGTGGCATGGCGGCTCGATCAAGCCATCCATGCGGCGACATGGGATAGTGGCGAAGGCGCCTATCGGGTTGGCGGACGCTGGAACAGTAAGGGCGTGCGGGCGGTCTACTGCTCGCTCGATCCAGCGACGGCGATCCTTGAGGTGGCGGTGCACAAGGGATTCCGGGCACTCGATACGGTCGCCCATACGATAACGGCAGCCGTCGTTGCCGACCCCGCCCATGTCCACGTCGTTGATCCGGCGACCGTACCCAATCCCAACTGGCTGCGACCGGGCATTCCCGGGGCGGGACAACAGGCCTTCGGAGACACGCTGCTGCGCCGACACCGGTTCGTCGCGATCCCCAGTGCGGTCTCGACGCACAGCTGGAACCTGATCTTTCTAGCGGGCGGTGGGGCAGGTGCCTACGCGCTCAAATTCCAGGAGTCGTTCGCGCTCGACACGCGGCTGCACCCACCCGGATCCTAGACGGTCGGGAATTGGATGGAGCCTGCTCTGCAGGCGGCGGCGCGACGGATATCAGTCCAGGCGGCTGACGTGCCACCCCTGAAGGAAGGCAGCCACAATCTTGATCATGAAGGCCTTGCTGAAGCGACCGAGGATCGGACCGCCTTCCGTTTCACCGCGCTCATCCTGCCATTCCCAAAGACAGGGATAACCGGTCACCTGGCTGAGGCGGAGTTCACGGCTCATCGTCGTAGCCTTCGCCGCGCGCCAGCCGATCGAGCGCCTCGTCGAACAGTGCCGCATGCTCGGCGGGCATCTCCGAGATAGAATGCGCTCGGCGCGGGTCGCCGCCCGTGCGCATACGCTCATAGTGCTCGTAGCTCATCAACACGAAGCGCGGCTTCTTGTGCCGCGTCAGCATGACCGGCTCGCGGCTTGCCGCGTCGGTGATATCTCCGATTTGCTTGTTCAAATCGGCGGTCGAGAACCGCTTCATGTATATGGTCTCCGCGATTCTCCATATAATTCAATTTCTCCATATTTTCCATTTTTTACATTTTTCTAGAGGAACGGCGCTCACGCGCCGTCTCCCGAGTCCTGCCAGACCGGGATACCAAGGCGACGTGCCTTGTCGGTGAGATTGCCGGTGATGCCGTTTCCGGGAAAGACGATCAATCCGGCGGGCATGACTGAGAGCATCTCGTCATTGCGCCGGAAGGGCGCGGCCTTCGCATGCTTGGTCCAGTTGGGCTTGAAGGCGATCTGCGTGACCTTGCGCGCTTCCGCCCAGCAGGCGGCGATCCGTTCAGCACCTTTCGGCGAACCGCCGTGCAGCAGAACCATGTCGGGATGCTTGGCATAAGCCTGGTCAAGCTTCGCCCAGATCCGCTCATGATCGTTATAGTCCATGCCGCCGGCGAACGCGATCTTGGTGCCGGCAGGGATGAGCACCTCGGTTTCGGCGCGTCGGCGAGCTGAGAGGAAGTCCCGGCTATCGATCATCGCCGCGGTCATGTTGGCGTGGTTGACCTTGGAGCCGGCACGTGGCCGCCAGGATGAACCGGTCTGCGCCTCGAACAGGTCGGCTGCATAGTCGCGCATGAACTCGAAGGCGTTGCGGCGCTCCAGGAGCGTGATGCCCTCGGAGATGAGGCGTTCAAGCTCGACACTCTTCACCTCCGAGCCGTCCTGCTCGCGCTGGCCGGTGCGCTGCGCTTCCTCGTTGCGATCGAGTTCGCGCTGGATGCGCTCGCCAGCGCGATGGAAGAGATTGGGGATCGACCAGAACAGATCTTCGAGATCAGGCTCCAGCCGGGTGTCGCCGAGCATGTCGGCGAAGGCATCGAAGATCGCAGTGATTGATGACTGGACCTGCGGTTCCTCCGGCAACGGCCGGGGATCCGGCTCGTCCTGCAAGGGGCGATAGCCCAGGACCTGCATCTCGTAGATGAAGCGGTCGGTCGGGGAGGGAGAATGGTTGGGCTCGAAGCTGTCGTCGGCGTGAAGGATCGGGTCCATGATGATCTCCGTTATTTTGGGCCGCGCCTATCGCGGCCTGACGGCGAACCCGGTCATGCGGACCGAGACCGGAACCGCAAGCGGAGCGCGGGCGGCCCAGCGAAGCGCCGGGCGGCGGAGGGAGGGTTTCTTGACCGGAGAGGAATGACAGGTCGCGCCCGCGGACTGTCAGGGGAAGAAACCCGACCGACCCGCTGAAGGTCGAGCTCCGCGTGATACCGGTCGCCTCTCGGCAGGCCCGCAGGCGCGCCAAGGGAAACCGGAGACCAGCCGATCCTTCCGCCCACGCCGCCTGCGACGCAACCTGCGGCTCCGTCCCACCACCCGGCGTCAGGCCATGAAGGTCATCGCGTCTTCCGGCGTGAGTTGCGACCTCAGGCTTGCGGCCATCCGATCGGGTCCCAGCCAGCGCAGATCTTCGTTGAAATCGCTGAGCTCGGGCGACAGCACCAGCGGCAGGATCCCGCAGATCTGCGCGCGCCGGCTCAATCGCTCGACGGCGTGGCGGCCGGCGGCATCCGCGTCGGCGGCAATATAGATGCGCTGGCATCCGGGCGGGAAGCGGAAGGCAGCAAGGTGACTGGCCGAGAGAGCCGCGACCAAAGGCATGCCGGGCATCACCTGTGAGAGGGACAGCACGGTTTCGAGACCTTCGCCCGCGGCCACGACCGTGATCGGTGCGTCGAGCGGGAAGCAGAAGCGGACGCCATTGCCGAGCAACGCTCCAAGCGCTCGGCGAGGATTATCGACCCTCGCCTTGCCCCCGCCGGCCGGATCGAGAAAGCAGCGGTGTATCCCGGTGATCTCGCCCCCAGGGCCTGTCACAGCGGCAATCAGCGCCGGATAGCTGCTCGTCTGGCCGGTGACGAGATTGCGGTAGTAGCAGGCCGCATGGAAACGCAGTACCGCGTGGTCAGAACCGCGCAGGATACCGCGCCCCCTGAGATAGGCGTCGGCAAGTGTGCCGGCGAGGGGCTGCGTCGTCCGAAACAGACGCCTGGCACGCTCAGAAGCCGGCAGGACGACCGCCGCGGAAGCATGGCTGCCGCTTCGAGAGGGCGATCGCGGCTGCGGATCGGGGAGGCTGAGGAACCGGTGGGCCTCAGAGGCAACGTCCCGGAAATCGACGAGACCGCAGGTCTCGCGTATGAGATCGAGCAGATCGCCAAACTGGCCGGTCGCTGCATCTGTCCATCGGCCGGCGCGCGGACCGGCGAGATGCACGTAGAGCGAAGCGCCCCTGGTGTTGTCGACATCACCGACGAGCCAGTAGTGACCGGCCCGGCTGCCGGCGGAGAGATAGTGGCGGCAGACGGCCTCCGCGTGTTGCGCGAGACGCTCCGCCAGTTCGCCTGGGGAGAGCATGGCGGGCCTCCGTCATGACCAGCACGCGACATCGACTGTCCAGACCCGGAAGGTCCGGGTCACGACCAACACAGCGGTCACGATCGCGCCAAGGCTGTCTCCAGCAACGACGCGACTCCGCTGCAGAAACGACCTGGTTTCTTGCGCCGCGAGAGGCGCGTGAAGGCCAGTCCTGACAACACTCGGAACGGCGGAAACGGGGTGTGGCTGCGAGATGATTGTCATCGAAGTATCTCCAGAAGCGAGAAAGAGCGACCTGGCTCGGCGCCCGGCCGGATGGGCTGGACAAGCGTCACCAGGCAGCCAAGGAGGGATCGGCGATCGCCAGCAAGGAGCGCCGATGATCACCGGCGCTTAGCGTGTCTGGCTGCCCATAAAGCCGATGGGATCATCGGCGTCGGGCGGTGGAGGTCAGAGGGGTGGGCATCGGGAAGATCGCCAAGACGCAAAGACGTGTTTGCCGTAACTGCGGCCGACGCCGCAAAGCACGTAAGGCGTGTCGACGCATCGAGGCATTCCAGCAGATCGAGATTCCCACCAGCTGCGAAGCGCGCAGCGGGTGCCGAAGATTGCGCCGGCATGATCGGGGATAGCCCATCACGCACAGGGTGGCCCAGACATAAAGAGGCCCGGCGCCTGACCGGGCTCTAAGATGACGAGGGGTTGGCAGTCGCGCCGGATCTGTGGGCCAGGCGCGCCAACCTGTCAGGCAGCGCTTTCGAGCAGCTTCCTGGCCTTGCCTTCGAGTTCGAGACGCGTGTCCTGATTGGTCCTGGTGCGAGCAAGCGCGGTGATGCCCTGGACGAAATCGAAGATCGATTCCGGTGGCCTGCCCTCCTCAGACAGCACCATTTCGATCACCTTGCCGGACTCGGCTTTGGAAAAGCCGCGGCGGCGCAGGAAGGTCTCGCGATCCTCGTCCTTGCGCGCGACGATCCGCTCGCGGGCTGACTTGATGCCGGCGATGAAGGGCGCCGGCGAGGAGTTCGCGAAGCTCGTCAACGCAGGTGCCGCCTCATGGGCAAAGCGCTGGGCGGCAAACTTCGAATGGCGAATGGTGATCTCTTCAAAATTCTCAGTTCCCCAGAGGTTGCGGTTGGCGCAGACAGCGCGGAGGTAAAATGAAGCAATGCCGAGCGTCTTCGATCCAACCTCGGAGTTCCAGGCGTAGAAGCCGCGGAAGTAGAGATCCGGCTCGCCGTTCGCCAACCGCCCGGCTTCGATCGGATGGGTGTCGTCCACCAGAAACAGGAAGACGTCACGGTCGCTGGCATAGAGCGTCGTCGTATCGGTGGTGATATCGACGAAGGGATTGTGGGTCATCGTCGCCCAATCCAGGACGCCCGGCACTTTCCATATCGTGTCGCCGGTCCCATTGCCGGCGATCTCCATTACCGCCGACACCAGCTCATGGTCCCAGATGCGGCCATAGTCGGGTCCGGTCACCGCTCGCAGTTCCAGGCGGCCATCGTCCATCTCCAAAGTCTTGACGAGCTCGGCGCGGTGATTGAGCAGGCCATGCTGCAGATTGATCGCCGCAAGCGGCGCCGGAAGCTGGCGCATATAGGTGGCGGGCGCGCCAACCAGGCTGCAGAGCTGGCCGAAGCTCCAGTGGGTCGGCGCGATCGGCTGGCGCTGGCCGGGAACAAGAAGCGCAAGCCGCTCAGCATTGTCGCGGGTTGCTTCGACCCGGATCGCAGCGCTTTCGATCGTCCGGGCATGGGCGTGCTCAGCGCGGGATCGAACGGTGTCATAGAGATCGCTCAGCGACAGGAAGCGTTCGTCGTCGGGCCGTGAGAACCATTCCGACGAAACGCGGCCGATCCGCATGCCGCGGGAGATATCGACCTTGAAGGCGGAAGAGGCGGTTTGGATGTTGGAAGGCAGGATGTGCATCGATTTGTCTCCATAAACGTAAAACCCGGCGCGATGGCCGGGCGAGGTTGAGGGGTTTTTTCGAAAAAAGCTTAGCCATGTGCCGGCCGGCGATGCGGCAAGCCGGATCGCCAAAAGCCGCGGCGAATTTTGCGCTGGCGATCATGCTGGAAAACCATCGCTGAGAAGACCCGACCGCACCGCGATCGGGTCAGGCTTTTGTGATGCTGGTGAACCGACTGGGCGGCCGTGAGATTCGCTTTCAAACTCACGTCCCGTATCGCCGGGGTCATCGCTTGATGCTTGCGGCTCGTCTTGGAGGTCGGCCGGCTGGTCGGGGATCCCGAAACTGACCCGCCTCGTTCACGCCAATGTAGTCATGGTCGGCGCTCTCCTCCTCGCTTAGCCCCTGCGCGCGCAGGGCCAGGAAGGCGCGAAACTGATCGAGCGGATGCAAGGGGACGCGCTGGAGGCCTTCAGCAAGCGGGTCCTCGACCTACTGGGTGTCGTCTCTGCTGACAATGCCGGGACTGCTGGCGGTTCTGGTCAGTCGCTTCTGTGCCACAAGCGTTCGAGAGCGCGATAGCGCGCCCACCGTTGGGAATGCGGCAGATGCCGGTCTCGTTGCCATCGCCGTCGAGTTCAGGCCGGACGTTGAGGCTGGTGAGCAATCCGCGATCGCGATGTCTTGCGCCAAGTCCTCGATCGACAGGCTCGCCCTGAGCTTGCGGACGGTCTGCTGGTTGAGCACCAGCTTGTCGAGGGGAATATTTCGGGCTGCACTGAGGGTGAACTTCTCGATCGCCTTACCCATGCCGTTTCTCCGTAGCGAGCCGGCCAGAAACTCTCTCCAGCCTCCCAACCCGCTACAAAACCCCTTCCCTCCTCTCCCTCTGTCACGCGCCGCTTCGAGCACCTTTCACCGCACAACCTGACCGACCCAGTGATTGAGCGGCACCGTTCTCTAATTCGCGCTCCATTCAGGCGTGGCTCGCCCGTTGTTGAAAAGGCCGAGTCCTGGCTTCTCTGCCTGTTGCGGAACGCCGCAGAGGGCAGATGTCGAGCTGGATTTCAGGGCGTTCGCAAAGGACCGTTTCCTTCGGTAAAGAAGCCGCAGCCCCGAAGATGAACTTTGCGGGAACACGTTTTCGATCTGCCGCAAGAAAGACCTCGACCAGGACCCTGACTGGATGCTGTCGGACGCGTTCGGATGATGGTTGCGGGAAACGCATCGTGGGCAACCTGTCCCTGCACGCGACGTGCCTCTGTCGCAAGCGTCCGTGAAGATGGGTCAGCGACCGGCGCTGGGGGCGCGGTCTTCTAGCCTTCGGCAAGGTCTCGATCGCGGAGTTCCGTCATGGGCTCAGAGGCTTTCAAGCTTTTACGCCGATGCGCTCGACGTCCGTTTGACCAGTTCGGATGTGCGATCCCTCATTATCAGAACCCATAGTGTGAATACCCACCTTAGCGTGACGCTCGCCCTTTCTGACACATCGCGCCGCCTCTTACCGCTATTGACCCAGCGGGACGAGCTCGTGATGATGGCGGCCGAAGCACATCACGGCATGTCGAGGGTTGATGATGAAAGACGAGTGGCTGATGGAGGACCATCCGCGGTGACGCTGACAACGCAGATGATTTCGGATTTCGTGCGCGCCGCAAATACCGTCCAGGCCCTGACGCTTGCCGAGCGCAAACGGCTTCTTGAACGCGGCATGACGACGTCAGGAGCGCTGCGCGGCTTATTGCTGAAGACCGGCAAGCCTGCTCCGTCGGACGAGCCGACCGGGCGGGTCATCGAAGACATCGCCCAGCATATCGAGGAGATGTCGGACGAGACTGTGGCGAAGGCGCTTCTCGCCCTGGCAAGCCAGATCCGGACGTTGCGAATCCTGAACCAGGAGCGCGCCTGAGAGCAAGACGGCCCGCTCAAGCTTTATGGTCAAGCTTCCCTTGAACCAGCACCTGCTTCGAACGCGCCACGGATGGCCGTGGCAGGGGGGCGTCGGTGCAGTCGCGTTCAATGAGGGTGCGTCATTCCCCGGTCCCGGCATTACCACTCGGATCAGCAAGATGCGCCCTTGTGTCCGAAAGCGGAGCGGTGTCTTACCTCGGCTCGGGCGGGTAAATGACCGGGTTTCGAATAGCGGCCGGCTCGCTCGGCGAGCCCGCGACAAACATGAAGCGTATCGGAGCTTTCAGCATCGCGCCGTGCCTCCGGCGCGGGAAAGCGGGAATTCGCGACGCAGGTCGGGCGCGTCGGGGCAGCCGTAGGAGCTTCAGCATAGCGGTCCGCAGGAGAAGCGGGACCGACTGCCCGCGTCCGGCATGCTCCTTGACGGCCTTGTGCCGGCTTGCACCAGATGCAGGCCGGCACTTTTTGGCGTCACGACAGCTCCGCAAGAGTGTCGAGGAAGGCGCGCACTGCCGGGTTGGACCGGCGGCTTTCTGGCCACAGCGCTGTGATATTGTGCCGTTCCACCGCGTGGTCAGCCAGGACAGGGACAAGCGCCCCGCGGCTGACCCAGGCGCCGGCCATGAAGCTGGTTGCCATTCCGATGCCGGCACCGGCCGCGATCGCCGCAAGCACAGCTTCGCTCGCATCGACGATAATGCCGGAGGGCGGCAGGATCTCCACGTCCCTGCCCCCGACGAGAAATGGCCAACGGAACAACTGGCCGCTGTTCTGGTAGCGAAGGTTGACAGTTTCATGTTCTTCCAACTGGTCGGGACGGGTCGGTGGACTGCGCCCCGCCAGGTAGTGTGGCGAGGCATAGCAGCACAGCCTGTATGGCAGGAGCCGGCGTGAAAGCAGGCTGGAATCTGGAAGATCGCCGATGCGGACCGCCAGGTCGAAGCCGCCTTCGACGAGATCGACCGTATGATCGCTCAAACGCAAATCGATGGTCACCTTTGGATGGAGCCTGCGAAATTCGGCCAGGGCCGGTGCGATGATGTGCAGGCCAATCGGCAACGAGGCCGCGATCCGCAAGGTGCCGGCAGGCTCGGTGCGTGCTGCTCTTGCCGCCTGCTCGATCTCGTCTGCGTCGTGCAGGAGCTTGATCGCGCGCTCATGCAGGTCGCGCCCCTCGGCCGTCAGCGTGAGAGAACGGGTTGTGCGCGTAAACAGCGAAACGCCGAACTGCTTCTCCAGCCGCTGGATGCTCTTGCTGACCGCCGAGGGTGAGACCGACAGGGAGCGGGCGGCGGCGGTGTAGCTTCCAAGCGATCCGGCGCGCGCGAAAGCGATCAATCCCGTCAGCCTGTCAATTCCAATTTGTTCCCTCATGGCACAATTAAAGCGAATAGCGCCACCATTATCAACTCACAAAGATGCTCGTATCTTCTTTTGCGGAAACAAGCACCAGTGAGGCGATGATGACTAAAATGATGAAAGCCGTGCGCATCCACGAATTCGGTGGACCGGATGTCCTTCTCTATGAGGATGCGCCCCGACCGGCGATTTCGGCGGACGACGTGCTCGTTCGCGTCCATGCCGCAAGCATCAACCCGCCGGATCTCTACCTGCGCGACGGCTATCGCGCCCTGCCGCCGCAATGGCGTCCAAGCCCGGCTTTTCCGCTGATCCTGGGCACGGACGTTTCCGGCGTGATCGCGGCTGTCGGCGACAACGTGTCGCAGTTCCACTTGGGCGACGCTGTCTACGCGATGGTCCGGTTCCCGCAGGACTTGATGACCGGAAGCAGCGCCTACGCAGACTATGTTCGCGTTCCGGCATCGGACCTGGCGCTGAAACCATCCGGGATCGACCATATCCAGGCGGCGGCTGCGCCGATGTCGCTGCTGACAGCCTGGCAGTTTCTGGTCGAGCTTGGTCATGATGCGCCGAACCCTTTTCAGTCCTTCCCCCATGCCCCGGTGCCGCTCGCCGGCAAGACAGTGCTGGTGAACGGCGCCGGAGGCGGCGTCGGTCATCTCGCGGTGCAGCTCGCGAAATGGCAAGGGGCAAAGGTGATCGCCGTTGCTTCCGGCAAACATGAAGCGGTGCTGACAGACCTCGGCGCGGACGGTTTCATCGACTACACGAAGGTGGCCGCCGAAAGGGTAGTGGCGAATGCGGATCTGGTGCTTGATGCCGTCGGCGGCGCGAAGATGGAACGCTTCCTTTCCAGCATCAAGCCGGGTGGCGCCCTCTTCCTCGTCAACCCGCTTGGCTTTTCCGGCCATGAGGAAGCTGACCGGCGCAAGATCACCGTCTCGACGACGCAGGTGCGCTCGAACGGCAAGCAACTGGCCGACGCTGGCCGTCTGCTTGATAGCTCCGTTCGGGTGGTGATCGACAGCACCTATGCCCTGGCCGAGGCACCGGCAGCCCACCGCCGTGCGTCTGCAGGAAGCATCCAGGGCAAGATCGTGCTGGTTGCCACGTGATCATCGCTTGACCAAACACCTGGCCGCCGCGGGCGGCCGGTCGGGTCCCCTTGATGGAGAAAGTTCTCATGCTGATCATTACGGGTTACGTGCATGTCGATCCAGCCGACCTGGCGCAATTCATGGCGGAACTGAATGTACTGGCATCCACCACTCGCGGGCGTCCCGGATGCATCAGCTATGATGCTGCCGTGGTCGGTTCGCGCACTGGGCGACTGCTAATATCGGAACGGTGGGTCGACCAGAATGCGTTGACCGCTCATCTGCTGGCAGCTGATACCATTGCGTTTATCGGCCGGTGGAGCGGCAGGATGCGGGGCGAACTGCAAAAATATGATGGGTGTAACGCACGCGACGTCATGGATTGCTGATGCCGTCCCGGTCCAAAGTCCTGTCTGCTTCACCGAGAGGCAGACGCACGCCACGCCGCCGTCCGCTTTACATCGATAGAACGTAAAGCCTCGCCGCAATTTTCCGATTGTCTCCGACAAGCATCATCTGGCGAGACATCTGCATTGTGGGGGCCGGCGCCTGAATTTACACTCAGTTTCGATGGGTATCGAATGGTACGCTCGCCATAGATCTACGAGGACAACACCGGCTTCTTCAAAATCTTGGGTATTGCGGGCTGCAACCGCGAGCGCCTCACAACTGACATGGTGGTTAAACTCACGGCTCGTCAAGCGGGTGGTGCCCATAGCTGCCTCCATGCAGAAACATACCCACATGAACATACCAGTAAGCGTCCGGACGTTTCTAACGCCATGGAAGTCGGATGTAATGCTCTGCGGCAGGGATGAGATGTCGCAGCCGCGAACCGATTTATATGGGATACGCCGGCGCCTGTCGCTGCGCGTCGAAGAGCTCTACGAACGCAGGCAACAGCGTCTTGTCGTGATAGGACGTCTGCCTATCTCCCTGGAGACAGATCATCGGGAGGAGGTCATGGTGAATATCATAGACTGGCTTGACGACCGCGTTCAGGAGATTGTCGATCTGTCAGGCCACCACGCAGAAAAATCCGACTTCCGGGACCAGGCGAAAGCTCTGGTCGAAGCGGGCGTGGCCGAAGGTTTCAGCATAGCCGAGATAAAGGACGCCTGCGCGGGCGATGTCGAGCGCTATCTGCTTGATCATCAAAACGCCATGTCAGACGTATTGGCGCAGCAACGGGGCGACGGCAGTGCGGGGCGAGGTCATGGCTCGCACTGAACCAGATCGTCCGCGGCAGTGGGCTGTGGCTTGCGCGTGATCCTGACGTCGCATTTGTCAATCCGGCGCTGCTGTGACCGCTGACGATAGGGGAAACCTGGCGTCAAGTGGCCATACGTCTGATTGTAAGATCCGTATGATGGCGGCCATTGAGCGCGCAGAACATCGGTGCCGACGCCGTAAAACGCCAGCTCCGTCAATCTTGTTAGGAACAGACGGACCGCGACTGTGGAACCCAAATGGTCATCACGGACGCGAAATGGTTTGTCGGCAAAAGGTCGATTTCGCCGAATCGGCACCGAATAAGTCCGGAGTCCGTGCGAGGTTCATCATCGCCCACGGCTGTCAGGGCGCAGGCGCCGGACCGCCTCAGGCACCCCTAACGACGGTTCCAGGCATGAACATAGCGATGATCTCGCAGGAGCGGTGGCTTGAATACAAAGGTGGAAGGCAGGTTTAGACCCTGCTCCTTTGCAATCATCAGGCTCCTGCCCGCCCCAAGGCACGGATCGCTTCTGCCATGTTTACCGGCTTCATGATAAACGGCACGGCGGCATACTCTTGCGGGAGCGCGGACGTCTCGTATCCGGTGACAAAGACGAACGGAATTCCGCTCCGCGCGAGCAGATCCGCGACGGGGTACACCAGCTCGCCACCAAGATTGACGTCCAGGATTGCTCCATCGATAGCGCCACTCTTCTGGATCAGAGCGGTTGCTTGCTCGACGGTCGGAACAGGCCCAATGACGACCCCACCTGTGCCCGAAAGCTCGCTGCTCATTTCCGTGGCAAGCATGTACTCGTCCTCAACGATGAGTATCCGGCTGGTTGGCATGCCAAGATCATTCATGGGGACCCTCCAAGCAGTTGGACACCGGAATTGATATGATGCAGCGGACACCACCGGCGCCGAGGCTGTAGGCCGTCCGCGCACCAAGTTGATAGGGCAGCGCCTTTTCGATCAGTTCACGGCCTTGACCTGTCCCCCGCCGCACGCTGCCTGGCGCAGACATGTCTACACCGCTCTCCGCCCAGTTGATGTGGAGCCACCGCCTTCCATCATCTTCGTCGGGATCGAGCGACCATGTGACTGACAATCTCCCGCTGGGCCGCCCGAGAGCACCATACTTGACCGCATTGGTGGCCAGCTCGTGGATGGCCATGGCGAGCGTCTGAACCGTCGAAGACCGCAGCCTTACTCCAGCTGGCCCTTCTACGGTTGTGCGCTCGGAACTTGCGCCGACTGCCGAAAGTTCCATATGGATCAGATCATCGAAGGTGACGCGATCGACGTTGTCCTTCAGCCGGGATAGAAGACCTTGCACGCGCGCCAAGGCGTCAAGACGGTCGCGATAGCGGTCACGGAAGTCAGCCAGATCGATACTGGTTCGGGCTGATTCTCCGCCACCGAGCGGACGACGGCGATGAGATTTCGCGTCCGGTGCTGCAGTTCGGCGACAAGCACCTTCTGGCGTTCCTCCCAGGCGCGTCGCTCGGTGGTCTCGACCATTGCGCCGACCATGCGCAGCGGCCGGCGGGCGTCGTCGTAGAAGAACTTTCCGCGTCCGGACAGCCAGTGGACGGAGCCGTCAGGATGAACGGTTCGAAACTCGTGAGCGAATTCCTCCCGGCCCTCCATCGACCTTCGGACGGCTTCCTCCGCCGCAGACCTGTCATCCGGATGTATGCGCGACACCCATGCATCGTAGCTGGGCGTGATTTCGCCTACCTCGTATCCTTCCATGCGGAAGTGCTCGTCCGACCAGTGAATGGCACCGGTTCGGACGTCCCAGTCCCAGAGGCCGAGCTTTCCGACCTCGACAGCGCTGCTGAGCCTCTCCTCGCTTTGGACGAGCCGCTCTTCGGCAAGCTTGGATTGGGTGACGTCACGCCGGATACCGCCGATCCTCTGCACTCGCCCGTCCGAACTTCGGATCGGAAAGCTGGCGTCGCGCAGCCAGCGTATTTCGCCGTCCGGCCTCCGGATTCTGAAGTCGACGCTTCGTTCATCGCCTGCGCGAACCCGATCGAGATGATCGATGACGCGTTCGCGGTCGCTCTCAACAATCATCTCACGCCAGGTGTCGATGTTGTCGGCTGTAAGCGCCTTCTCGACGGCAATGCCGTACACCGTCTCGAAAGCCGGGCTTAGATACTCCCATTGCAGGGTCTCGGCGTCGCGTATCCATATGACGTCCGACGACGCTTCACCGAACTGACGCAGACGAGCCTCGCTTTCCCGACGCCCGCCTTCCGCCCTCGCCCGATCTATGGCGACGCGGAGGCGTTCGCCGACCTCGCGGATGATGAATTGATCAAGACTACTCCAAGTTCTCGGCGATGCGCTCTGCACACCGAGAAAGTTCACGATCGAACCATCGTCGAAAATGACGAGATCGGCGAACGCCGCGACCTGTCTGTTCAGGAGGCTGTCCTTGCCCGCAGCGTTGATACCGGCTTCCGCGGCGACGTCATTGGACGTCACAAGGTTACCCGCCCTGTATCGGCCAAGGAATTCCGCACCCAAAGAAGTCAGGTGGTGGCGGCCGAGGAGCGATCGGACACCGGCAGTATATTCGGCCGAAACGTTCATTTCGCTATCCTTAATGGCACCGTAGATAACGCGATGTACGTTCAAGACAGCGCCGAGGCGCTGCGCCGCTTCAAGCGCGATTTCCTCGACCGTTGAAAGCGACCGAAGCGAATCCGACAGCTCCAGGAGGAACGCCTGTTGATCTTCATTGCGCTTTCGCTCTGTCTGATCCTGACCGATCTTGTAGTAGCCTTTAAGCGAATCACTCGCGTCGCGAAGAGCGATGGTCTGGCCATCCAGAAAGACTTTCGAGCCGTCCTTGCGAAGATGCCAGCGGATGTCGGCGGAGTGCCCGCATTCGCGTGCGTTGGCGAGTTCGCGTTCGGGAACCCCGTTGGCCCGGTCGTCCTCCGTGAAGATCATGTCGGCACCCTTCCCCACGGCTTCTGCGGCTGTCCAACCAAGAATTTGCTCGGAGCCACCCAGCCAGTCGGTAATCTTATCATCGGCGTCGCTAACAATCAGGACGTATGCACGTGCGTTGTCCACAACGAGGCGAAGACGCTTGTCGGTGGCCCTAAGCTCTGCCACGGTCTGGAGACGGTCGATCACCGGTCCGAGCACCATCGCATATGTCTTCAGGAACTCGATGTCGGCTCTATCGAAGCTGCGGGGATGGCGGGCATCCACCTGCAGGATGCCGAAAGGCTTGCGGCCGGGGAGGATAATCGGAACGTTGACCAGCGCCACGACCCCGTGATCACGCAGAAATCTCGTGAACACGAAGCGACCTTCGTCAGAGATGTCGTTGGTGATCACCGGTTCAGATTTCTCGATGGCGTAGGCCTCCGAGGACCGATCGTTAAGGTCTACCCGTGCTCTCCCAATGACGCCGTCGTGCCACCCGACGCCGGCACGCACGATCGCAGTGTTGCTTCCTCGCTCGATCTCCATGATTTTTGCAAGATCTGCTCCAAGCGCCGCGGCGACGAGCCTGCATCCCTCGGTCAGTATCTCGTCGAGATCGTCGTGATCGAGCACAAAGTCTCCGAAGTCGGCAAGCGCCCGCTGGCGGTCATTGCGGTCCGAGTGATCGCCCATCGCGCGTCTCCTCCTTGCTTAGCGAACCTCCGTCCTGCCCCGAGGTCAAAGGCCGGCGGGCTGCTGACGGCCCGACTACGTCGTGGCAGAGGCCATGCGGAGGATTGAATTCCAACGCATGCATTTGTTCAGCTTGAACAGGTAGAGCACGGCTGCCTCGCGGCAATTGCAATAGGCCGCCTCAAAAAGTCCTGAAAATTTGCCACGGCATCCGGGAGCAACGGGCACCGCCTTGGACGCCAGTTCGGTCGCAAGAGGCCTGCCTCTACAGGAGCGCTTCTATTTAAGACGCGGGCAAGGCCTTCCCCATCGTCGTCGATCGAATTCGGGAATAATCCGGATACACTCGCCGACGAATTGAAGGTGATGCTAGGACACCCCCGCGGAAAGATAATCTGAGATATCATATTACTTTTCAAGCGCAGTGCACGGTGCGTGTTCTGTGGATATTTACGCTTCGTGCACCGGCTGTTCGCTCGTATTTTGAAAAAGTCTTGTTTAGCACCAGCTTCTTGGTAATGTTCTTATATCGTTCCACAGCAATCGATGGCATCGCGCGTGCGATGCGTTCGCGCATACGTTTCTCGCCGCGCCGATGATAAACTCTTGTCGTGCTGCTCGATCAGCATGACATCTGCCCGCTTTCTCTTTTTTTAGGACCTCCCGCCAGCAACACTGTTCCGGCTTGGCTAACTTGCACGCGGGTAATGGCGGCCCAGGCATCATTTACGAAGACGTCATCGTTTCTCCCTGCAGTCCGGCGATGACCTCATCCAGGTTTCCGACGTGGCGATGAAGCCCCGTTATCGCTTGGGGTGCTCGTTTAACCTAACCCTCGCCGGGCAGTCCTCACGCATAAAAAAGCCACCGTGGCGGGCGATGCGACGGTGGCCTTTTTGGCTAATTGCAGTCAGCCTTGAACGTGCGTGCTGGGTCAAAGCGATGACGTTCACGGCACAAACGAGTGTGGGCCTTGTCGGGTTCCATCAAGACGAAAAATTAGCGCCAGTGTTTTCACCCGCGCAAAATTGGATCATCCATTGGCAGTGCCACCCGACATAGGATGCGGGACATGAATGGCGGCCAGCCATACTCGCGACGAGAGAACCTGCGAAGGGCCTTCCTTTCGTCGAGGGACTGCCCGAGTAGGCGCTGTCTTGACGTCCGTCCACTGTCGTGCTCGACCAGACCCAGAGCCACTTTAGACGCCGCTGAGGAGGAGGACCTTGGAGGATAAAACGGACGAGGGCTCGCATTAAGCTCATCGCCGATATGGAGCTAAAGCGGAACTGGATCTTGTCGGACACGTTTCTCGCATATGGAGCACAGAGTGAATCAGATGTGCCCCTATCCCGGACGCAAGGTGCAGAAGAACGACTTGGTGGACGTCTTCGACGCTTCCTTGGGAAGAATTACAGCGTCGAAGACTTGGCAACTGCCACCGCAGCCTTGATAGCGCCGATCAAGGACGCCAATCTGACTACGTTCGTTATGCTGAGCGAACCGAGCGCTTTCTTTGATAGTCTCAAGAGGATGACACATGAGCAAGATCACCTATCATGTCGCAGAGCACGACGGAGGTTTCGCGTATCGACTAGGCGAGGTGTGGTCCGAGTCCTTTGCCGACCATGACGCGGCGCTTGCCGCGGCAAGATCTGCTGCAGAGCGACAGCACCTGGAAGGCCGCGACGCCGAGATTTCATATCAGCTTGCGGACGGACGCTGGCAGACCGAGCATGCATCTGGCGGAGACCGTCCGGAGACCGACGTCGTCGATGATGCAGCGGAGAAGTCGGCATGAGAACGCTGGTCGGTTCCTGCTCTTGTGGCGATGTGAAGGTTGCGGTGCGCGGCGAACCCCTGCGCACCGGCATCTGTCATTGCACCGACTGTCGTCAAGAAAGCGGATCGGCGTTCACGTTCTTCGGCGTCTGGCCCGCGAGCGGGTTCGAATTGAAAGGCGAAACACGTGAGTTTCGCTGTCGATCATTTTGCCCAAAATGCGGGTCGCGGCTGTTCTCGGCCAACGAACGGGAGGCCGAGGTCAAGGTCGGCGTTCTGTCCGACGCGCCGACGCCGCTAAGGCCTACATACGAACTTTGGGTAAAGCGCCGGGAACCCTGGCTAGCGCCGATCGCGGGGGCAGAGCAATATGACGAAGATCGACCATAACCAGTAGTGTGCGTAGGACAAGGATCGATCATCGTGGCTTCCAGTTGCTGGACAAGATCACTTGTTTTCGGAAGCGAGTTCGCCCGGCTTGAAGCTTCCCGGCTCGTTTGAACGGATTGCGTCCGAGGAAGTCTTGCTTCCGTCCGGCGGTACGACCCCGCCACCATGGTCCGAAGACCACGTCTGTGGTGTCCGGCTCGATTTCGACCGGTGGGCCTCTTCGGCCTCGCGCCAATGTCGCTCGTGCTGGCCTTCAGGGCGACCTTCGTCCTCCCACCGCTTGTATGCGTCCTTTCGAATGTCGTCGTCCATGATTGCCTCCTGTGGCTTATGATTGGCGGCCTGCTCCTGCGCCTTCAGGCGAGCCTTTTCGAACGTTCCCTCATCTCGTCGCGCCGTCGACGCTCTTCGGCCAGCGCTTCACGGCGGGTGAATTCGTACACTCGCTCGCAGCGAGCCGATTGGCCGCGTCGTGGCATTCCTGCTTTTGCTAATTCCGTCCGTGATGGTTGCGTTCTCCGGGAGAGTAACGCGCCAACGAGCGGATCGATCAGTCCGATCGCGTACTGAGCTTGCCTTCTTGCCGAGTTGGATCGATTTTTCTACGGGAATCGCCGGTCCAACCAACAGACAGCTTCACGGCGTTTTTCTCTTCGCGTTGTAGCGCACTTCGTGATCCTGTCCGCCGGCTACCTGGGCGCGGCCTCTCCGATGTCTTTCCATGGTCGTCCTCATTACCGCCCAGAAACGACGTCGATTAAAGTTCCCGTTTTGTGTCCAGCAAACGTGCCCTATCGCCGTTGGGGGTGGAAGCAGCGCATTGGTTTTCAGGTTAAGGAACGCTTCAGAAATATCTGTATCGTAGGGATAGCCCTCTGAAAACAAAACATATCTTGGCGTGCGGAGAAGTGAAATGGCACTTAGTTTCCGTCATCCCTTCCTCAAGGTACAGGACTGCTTTTTAGTTTGCGTGGGCTTTCACCCTTGTGCCCCACGGTCTGCATTGCGACTTTCAACTGTTCTGACGGCTACCTCGCAACAGTGCCTGAAGCATGGGGCCTGGCTGGAAGGAGCGATGCCGCGCTCGAACGGTGAGGCTGCGCAGGTATCCACCCGGCGAGTTTATCCGCTCTGCGCCTTCAAGAATGCACGCCGTAACGATTGCCGCCCCTTCGGCACCCATAGCGAGGACCGCATCATGATAGGCCGAACGACTGATGCCAAGCATGGTGCGCACGACCTCTGTTGCAGCAGCGAGATCCTGCCAGTTTCGGACGGCTCCGTTCGGGCCATAGGAGTTCACTTGCGGGCATGCCTTCAAGACAGCGCCGAGATTGATGGCTGACGCCGCATATTCTCCGCCCCCCGTCTGAGTGACGAAGGTCTCCGGACCTGACTGCTGGATTTCTCCGTGGTGATTTGCGGCTTCAATTTCAAAAAGGGATTCTGGATCTGAATCCTGTATGTGGCGCTCACTCTGCGATTCATTGGCGCCTGTATTTTGTGCTTTTACATGATTTTCCAATTGGTTGACGACACCGGAGCGAATATCTTCGAGTTGACGCAATGCAGCCTCGACCTCCAGGAGAGTGGCCTGGCGAGGCAATCCATCGACAACGCGGCGGAACGCCCCAAAAAGCGATGTCCAGTCGCCGGGGACTTCCTCGAGCGTAGCTGCAGCAATCAGTTTGCCGATATCACGGCGGCAGATCGAAAGACGTTCCTTGGCAAGGCGCAGGTGTTCCCGCTCGAGGCGGAGACGTTCGGCGACAGCTTCGATCTCATCGGCGCGGGCAAGCAGCGGGGCCAGGTTGAACCCGAAGGCCTCATCGATTTCCCCACCCTTTCCCCGCCGGGCATAGCGCTTTCCATTGGGACTGTCCTTGCGGGCAATCAGTCCGGCGTCAACGAGCATAGCCAGATGCCGGCGCAGGGTCGCTGGCGTCATGCCCCGTGCCCGGATAGAGAGCTGAACATTCGACGGAAACACAACGAGGGAGGCACTGCCGGACAGGTCATCATCAGGCAAAAACGTCAGCAAGGCATCAAGAACCGTCAGCGCCCGGTCGCTCACGCAGAGATCACGGCGTGCCTCGCAGACCGATCTGAAGAGCTTCCACTTGTTGCGCCGGTGGTCCTTTGGCAAGGTACCGGCCTTGTGCTGTGCCAACATCATGGCAAGCGTCATCGGCCGCCGCCCAACAGGCGTCGTCACATATGTCGTATCCATTTTTCTTTCACCTACGTTGAGGCAAAAGAAATCCGCTCACCAAAATGGCGCCAAGACTCTTGACTGTGATTCGGGGAAATGCGATTCTTGATTTGCTTAAGATCGAGAAGGGCTTCCACGACGGCGACGTTTGGGGGCCTTTTTCTTTTGCGCGTTACGCTCCTTGTTGCTGTTGGTATTCGGCGAAGAGCTGCGAAAGCCTCTCCTGCACAAATCGGTCGAATCCAGGTGCGGCCTTGTTGTTAAAGACAAAGGTGGCACTCTTTGCTGACGTCTTCAGGGTGACGGGCAGGCCCGGAATTTCTGCCTTGGAAGCGGCTGAAACAATACGCTCCTCCTTGTTTCGTGCAATTTCGAGAGCTCTTTGGAACCGTTCCGGACTGCTCAAGGCACGCCAGTTGTCCGCGGACAACTCGGTCGCAATGGTATCGCAATTGCTTGGGGTCAGTCTTTCTGCCAGCTCTGCCCAGCGTCGCCGGCCGACATCTGGAGCAGCGCCGATTGCCGTAAGCACGGCCATCGGAACCTGAGAAATGACCGACATCATCTTGGACAGCGCAGCCTTGTCGACGCCGAGAGACGCCATGATTACGTCGCGACCGAAGCCGCGTTCCTCCAGGCGTGCAGCAAACAATGCCCGCTCGATGAATGACAGGTTGGTGCGGGCGCTGTTTTCCTGGCCTTGGCTGACCACCAGCTGTTCGTCGGTCAGTTCGCGAATGACGGCACGGACCTTGATGCCGAGCATCCGCGTTGCGGCCAAACGACGATGACCATAGGCAACCTGGTATCTCGATTTGGCCTCTGGATGCGGCCTGAGCAGAACCGGAACCTGCTGCCCGTGTTCGCGAATCTGCTCGACGAGTTGTGCAAGTTCAACGGGATCGATTTCAAGTCGATCGGCAACGAATGAGGCGTCAACGAGAGCCGGATCGATCTCGACGATTGTCTGTCCCTGTGCCAGCTGCCTTTCAAGGTCGGTGGCGCGCTCCATCTTCTCGGTTATGTTTCCGAGGGTCTTGGTAATGCCCCCGACAGGTGAGCCTGAGCGGACCGTCGGAGCAAGGCCGGCCAATGGCCGGCTGTCACGATGAGGTGCCGGTTCGGGGCGTTCCCCGTTCGGGCTCGAAATCTCAAGCAGGTTCTTTCTCGACATTCACTTACCTCCTTCCCCAGGTCGACCGGATGTGGGCCTCGATTTCGCTATTGACGAGATTGAGGGAATCCAGTGCGCGATCGTAGGTGCCGCGGGTAAATTGCGCGCGGTCCACCTCATAGAGTGTCTGCTTCGTTACGCCGGCATCGGAGACCGCCGTCGATTTGAGCATCGCATTGTGAAGCATGCGATTGCCGAAGATCGCGCGCATGAAACCGGTCATCTGGCTCTGCGGTCCATCATTGGGCTCGAAGCGGGTCACGAGATACCGCATCCAGTCGTAGCTTGTGCGGCCCCCTGCCCTTTCGACCACGGACATCAGCTCGCTGGTCATCGTCAGGAACTGCGACATCGACATGACGTCGAGCATCTGGGGGTGAACGGTGATCAATACCGATGTCGCCGCGCAAAGGGCAGACATCGTCAAAAATCCGAGTTGCGGCGGGCAATCGATAATCACCAGATCATAGTGGCTTTCGATGTCCGTCAGTGCTTCGCCGATACGGGCAAAGAACATCGTCTCGGCGTTACCCGATGCCATAGCGCGCGGCGTCTCGTGCTCGAATTCCATCAGTTCGAGATTGCCCGGAATAAGATGGAGGTTCGGCGTATAGGTCGCGCGCACGATTTCGGCGATTGGCCGCGGATCCTCGTAGCGGATAGCGCCATGGAGGGTTTCCCCCTCGCCGACATCCAACTCAGGCTGATGACCAAACAGCGCCGACATCGACGCTTGCGGGTCGAGGTCGATCGCCAGAACACGGTAACCTCTCAGTGCCAGATATTGCGCCAGATGCGCGGCGGTGGTTGTCTTGCCCGATCCGCCCTTGAAGTTCATGACCGAGACCACCTGAAGTTTTTCGGAGGCCTTGCGGGCGGGGATATATTTGGTGTTGCCGTTGCGCTGGTCGAGCGCATGGCGAATACGATCCATGTCCTCGGCGCTGTAGAGGCGGCGGCCATTGGCCAGGGGATCGGGGCCGTGGCCCTCGGCTGCAATCTGGCGCAGGTAGCCCTCGCCGATGCCGATGAAGCTTGCCGCTTCGGCCGGCGAGAATGTCCGCAGGGTCTTGCGTGCCAGCGGCGAAAAGATCTTCGCCTGGTGCTGCTGAAGCTGGTATGAGAGTTCCTGCGCATCTGTTGCCAGAAGCGAGGGGAGGTGCTCTTGATCATCCTGAAGGGCGAGACTCGGCTGCATAGTGTTTTTCCAATCAACTGCGCAAATGTTCGAATAGGGTGGAAAACTGCGCAGTTAGAGTATGCTCCGATTCGTTACCAATTTACAAACGCTTAACCATGACCTGTGGAGAGGCGGTTTGCCGGGCCTTTTAGCTCAAGAATGAGCGTCCGCGGCACCCCGATTTCCGAGTTGTCCGCGGACAACTCTCGTTGTCGGTAGCACGGTTCTCAGTGAAGCAGACTCCTTGCGACAGGTCTGTGCCATCCGGCGCCAGCGGCCACGCACCTCATTCATCAGGATAGCGGTGGGTTGAGAGACCACTCCGGCCCGCCTCGCGAGGGTTGATCCCATGGCGGCGAACGCCGTTGCCAGGCAAGGCGAGCATGTCGGTGAGGATCAAGGATATTGCCGCTGAGCTTGTGGTCGTAGCCGATGTGTGACGCTGAGTGCTGTGCGTCGCGACATCTGCGTGGCGGTGCGGCTCTCACGCGCGGCCTTGTCTCGCGAAATTAATAGGCGGCGACAGCAGATCGCATCAAGATCTGATCCTCAAGCCCAAAGTTTCTAACAAGCAACCGCCCTCGCCGCTGCGCAAATGTCCACATCGTCGCGCGAAGCAGAATTTTGAGATGCGTCCCAGAAAGGCTTCCAGTCGGACACCATGACAATGGTTGGTGGCGGCGCCTTGCGTGGGGCAACCATCTACAAGATGGCGAAGATAAGCCGTGCCAGCGATCTCCGTTACGCGCTGGAAGCAGCAGCGGCCAGTGTCATTCGTCAGTAGGGGGACTGGGAGCGACGCATTCCAGCGTCAGGCAATTGCGAACGCGCGACTTTGATGAGACGTCGGTTCGCCTTGGGGAGTTTTGTATCGAGGCGGATAGGTGATCGCGCGGCTTGTTTTCTACCAGCCGGCCAACCCGCCCCCGTGGCAAACCTCGGCCAGCGCTCGGAGCTTGCCGGAAGAAGGTCACGCTCGAAACGGTCCCGGCACCTTGCGAAGCCGACATGTCGGGAAGATGGCTCGCCCGTTCCCACCCTTCCGAGCGCTAGTGGACTGTCAGCGCCGATGTCCACCCGCCAAGATCTAGAGCAGCACAACAGTTGTCCGCGGACAACTCCAGTGCCCCAGTGATTGCGCTCATCTTGCCGATGCGACACCCACAATAGGCCGTACACGCCGGCGCCACTCAGGATGCGACCTCTTCCGCGCCCGCGCTTCTCAGGGTCCAGTTGCGATCGCCATGCACGCCGAAGCTTCTTCCTGTCTCATGCGCGCCGCCATAAGCCCGTTGACGTTTCCGACGTAGCGCTGCGGTTTTACTGCGCCGTGCCAGAAAACAGAGGGCGCGTGAGACCGGCGCGGGGGCTCCCCTGGCATCGACGCGAGGATCGGTTCGCATCAGACCAGTCCGATGCTCGCAGCTGGATTGGCAGTTCCAGAGCCTTCCGGCGAATGCCAATGCCCGTTCGGGGTTGACGAGATGCGCTGGATGAACATTCAGGGGAGGGGATTTGCTGCGCGGGGGCGTCCGGCCTTGGAATAAGCCGCGATAAGAGATCCTGCGGCGCACCTCCATTGTTTGGCATCCGTGATGCGATCACGGCGTCCAGCGCGGGGGCTGAGGCAGGTTCCCGCGCGTAACGCCCCTCCGCGGCCCGTAAGGGGTGCCTCGGCAGGGGATCGTGCTCTGCGGCTTGATTCATGCTGCTCCGAACCATCCCACCTCCATCTCCTGGTGCCCGGCAGGCCGCCCCTTGGCCCTTATCCCTGCCCGGTCGGTTCGAATGCCAAGGACATACCGCTTGTCACTGCCAATTCCGAGGTCACTTAACTTCCTGCCGACGCTGCCTTACAGGGTTGCCCGCGGGAAACATCTGGCGGACGCTCGATTTTCGTCTTGGAAGGCCTCCGGCTTGGTTCGTCGATGACACCGATATCTGCCTTCTTGATCGCAACGCCACCCGGCACCGGCCCTGTTGTTTCCCCCTGTTGATCTGCGCGCAAAGCCAATTTGGGCTAGGACTTTGCCCGGGATCTCGAACCCATTCCTCCACAGGTCTTCATGGCAGACGCCCGCGGCGAGGTCGCCGTAGTCGCGTTGCGTGCCGTCCGAAGACGTCGCCCATCTTTCGCGGCCGGCACCGCAATCCTACTGACGCCATTGGGTCGGGGGCTATCCTTGGCAACGCGTGGATCGGCAATTGCGGACATTGGCCCTATGTTAGAGGCGGTTCGGCTTGATAAATCCGTCGTCAACGGGTATGTTTGCCAGGTGCCAGACTGGTTGGCCACGTGCGCCGCATGCCACGCACAGTACTCTCCAGCGGTCGACTTCCGGGGCCTGGAAATAATGGCTACGTAGGCTGTACGGGCAGCGGAAGAAAAGGGCGATATTGCTTCCAGCATGGAAAATAATGTCATTTCTTCAGATGGTTAACAGTAGAATAATCTAGGCAGCGCGGGATCGAAATCCGGCAGTCGTGCAGGCGTGAGCTGAGAACTCCCACGCCGGAATTGGCGATCTGGTTGCAAATTCCGAGGCAATCGGCCCCTTGATTCCGAGAAATAGTCGCCCCCTCGTTCCGAGATGATGCCGCCCCCTTTTGAGGCATCTTTCAAGGGTGGTCTGCAGGTGTGAAGTTTCTTCCCTCGAGGTCGAGGAGGAAGGAACGCAATGCCTGCGGAGAGAGTGGAGATGCGGCGTGTCCGCGAGATACTGAGATATCGGTTTGAGCAAGGACTTGGGCACATGCCATCGGAAGGCGCTGACTTCGTCGTCGAAGCCTGCTTTGAACTCGACTTGCTCTGACCAGCCCTTACGTGCTGTTCGTGCGATCCGCCTTCATTTGCCATGGTGTTCCGCAGGTCGATCGAGGACCGTACCTCAGCGCCACTTCGGGTTCTGAGTTCGGTGTCCGGCCGCGCTGTCGGTGAAGTGCTGCTGCAGTGGATTGGTGGACCAACGAATTCAATGCCTTTCCGCTTGCAGAGCGCCGCAAGCTTCTGCTGGTCGTCCTGGGTGAATGGCATCTGCGGCGGAATTTCCGCTCGCTCAGTGGGCACAGAGGCCGCATGGCGCGTCCTTGTCGTGCCGCGATTAGAGTGCAATGACGGACGAAGTCTGCTGGCTGCAGCAATCTCCTGAATGGGCATCGCATTGGAGCCAGCACTCGTCATGGGACCGGCGATCCGGGCAGGGCAACTCGTTCCGGCCTGAGCGAATGCGACATCGCGACGGTGCCGGTCCGTGCAGTCTATCCTGCCAATCGTTACATCGCCGTCAAGGTGGGGATGTTCGTATCCTTACTCGTCAATCATCTCTCCGGTCATCCGGATTGCGAGGAAAGAAAAGCTAGGCCCGGCCCGCTCAAGTGCCGACGTCAATCTCGCTGCGGCTTTGCTAGACCGCCCCTGGCCGTCCACAACAGGACGGCCTCGACCAAAACCAATGCGCGATAAGATGAGGCTGAGTGGTCCATTTCCAATCGGCAAGAAGGCCGTTCGAGAAGCAGATTTGTGGCGATTTTGTTTAGGCGCGTTGACACCTCTTGCTCCGGCGTCATCCGCGCTTCAGTTCATACATCGACGCGCAATCTTGCTTGGCTCGATGCCTCCTGGCGGAACCGGACCGCGAGTGAACCGTTCCTCCGCGAGAGAGTGCGGGGGCGTCAAATTGACAATCAGCAAAATGAGTTGTGGGAAGCCATCACGTTCCGTGTGGCCGATCGCTTTCCTATCCTTCATGTCATCTTGCGGCGCCGCGGCGGCGGCGGAAGGAAACGGCACCGGGGCGTCCGAAGCCTTGTTTTTAGTTCAGATCATCATCCTTGTCGTGGTCGGCAGACTCCTGGGCGAGGTGATGGTGCGATTGGGGCAACCCTCGATCATGGGTCAGATCATCGGAGGAATTCTCCTTGGTCCTTCCATCTTCGCGGTGATTGCACCGGGCGCACACACGGCGCTCTTTCCGGATGGTGAAGCGCAGAAGGCGATGGCTGATGCTGTTGCCCAGCTTGGCATCCTATTTTTGTTGCTGCTCGCGGGCATGGAAACCGACCTTGGCCTAGCCCTAAAGCTTCGTCGCGCGGCTGCAGGCGTCTCGCTCACAGGCATCGTTTTGCCGTTCGCATTGGGCTTTGCTCTTGGTGAGCTCGTGCCAGCTACGCTGCTCCCTGATCCTGACGCGCGTCTTGTCACCTCGCTGTTTCTCGGTACTGCCTTGTCTATCTCATCGGTGAAGATCGTTGCATCAGTTGTCCGAGAGATGGATTTCATGCGCCGCAACGTCGGCCAACTGATCGTGGCGTCTGCCATCATCGACGATACGGTTGGTTGGGTCATCATCGCAGTGACATTCAGTATCGCGCAAAGCGGGCACGTTGACCTCACAACATTGGCGAAGAGTGTGGTCGGTACCGTCGCTTTTATGGCTTTGAGCTTCACAGTCGGCCGACGCATCGTTTTTGAAATCATTCGTTGGACGAACGACAAATTCAAGAGCGATCTGCCGGTCTTAAGCGCCATTATTGCGATCATGGGCACAATGGCGATCATCACCAATGTCATAGGCGTTCACACCGTGCTCGGGGCTTTTGTCGCGGGCATTCTGGTGGGGCAATCTCCTATCCTCACCAAGCAGATCGAAGGTCAGTTACGCGGGGTGACGACGGCACTGTTCATGCCGGTCTTCTTCGGACTGACGGGCCTCAGCACGGATCTCAGCGTGCTTGGAGAGCCCTCGATCGCTCTCCTCGCTGCCGGCCTGATCGTCATCGCAAGTGTCGGGAAGTTTGCGGGTGCATTCGCGGGCGCTAAGGTCAGCGGCTTCACTAACGCGGAGGCAATTGCACTCGGATGTGGCATGAACGCACGCGGATCGACAGAGGTGATCGTCGCCTCGATTGGCCTTTCTGTTGGCGTGCTGGACGAGCGGTTGTTCTCGGTGATTGTTGCCATGGCGGTTGTCACGACGATGGCCATGCCACCGACATTACGCTGGGCGCTAAAGAGACTGCCGATGCGGGACGACGAGAGGAACCGGCTGGAGCTTGAATCTTTCGAAGACACCAGCTTCCTATCGGATTTCGAGCGCGTTCTGCTTGTCACCGATGAGTCATCCAGCAGCGATCTGGCTTCCCGTGTCGCAGGGCATTTCGCGGCGGTCAGGAATATGCCTGTCACCGTTCTGGCGGTCGATGCGCCAGATGCCGACGCCGCCAAGGCAGAGCAATCGTCGAAGGCTGACGATCGCGCAAAACTGGTCAGCGATCGCGTTCGCCAAATCGCGGGCGCTGTGGAAGCCGCCTCTGAAGAAGGAGCTGAGGTCAGATCCGACATCCACGTGTCGATCAGAGAGCGGGATGGCAAGTTGGAAGATGTCCTCGCTGACACGGCAGAGAAGGGCCATGACATGATGTTCGTCGGCATCGAGCCGACGACGTCACAAGGTGGCGGCTACAGCGAGTATCTTTCGACCATGATTGAAGCGTTCGAAGGTACGACCGCTCTCGTCGCATCAAGAGGAAGAGTTCCAGCGGAGGATACCGAGCTCAGAATTCTTGTTCCCGTCAGCGGAACAGAGCGTTCCATGAAGTCTGCCGAGTTCGCATGCGTCATAGCAAAGGCGAGTGGCGCCGCGATATCCGCTGTCTATTTCCAGGAGCCTGGGCAAGCGGCGTCGCCGTCCAGGGTAAGCGACACCGGCAATTTTCACCACTCTGCTTTCCAGCGCATCGATCAGATTGCGGGCTTCTACGATGTCCATGTGGAGAAAGTGGTTTCGCATGGTTCCTCCCCTGAGCTGGCGATCCTTGCTCATGCGAGAAAGGGCCGGTTCAATCTGATTATTCTAGGGGTAAGCAAGCGTGCAGGCTCAATTCTTTCTTACGGAACAATAGCAGACACTTTGCTGGAGACCGCCGATCGATCCTTTGTATTCATAGAGACATAAGGGAAGGGCGCTCCATTGGCGTTTTAAAAAAGCCAGCCGAGGTCATTCGATAGTTCTAAAAATAAAAAGGGTCGCGGAAACCCGACGCTTCGACCGAACCTTGAGCCGATCTTAATGATTTCCTTCTCCGCAGGCCTGATCCCGTGGCGTGGGATCGCCCTTACCGGGATGGGTCCGAGGTGCGCCCTCGGCATTTGACCTATCCTTGCACTTCCTCATGTCGGTGCCGGTCGTGCTGTTTGTCATGTATCCGTTGGTTGCCACCGGCTTCATGGTCTTGGCGGCGGTTGCTGCCAATCGATCAAGAGGCCCAGGTTTGACCGGACGAAATTCGCAGCGTTCAGCGCTCATTCACGCGAGCGCGTCTCCGCCGGGAAGTCCCAGTTCGGACGATACGGTTCGTTCCACATCCAAATGACGAAGCAGATGCCACAAACCAGCACGCTTCCGATGACCGCCGCCACAACAATGCGGGTATCTCTCTGCACGCTTGAGTCCTTAGAAATATCATGTCGTGATGTATTCGAGGGTCGAGTATCGGTCAAGTTCTAATATCCGCCAACTTTTCAGGTGTCCCCTTAACCGTTGCGTGGCACGTCGGCGCCCGGCAAACGAAGGTTTCAATAATCGATTTGGCCGTCAAGAGTCCACAAGTTCCCTCGGGCGGACCGCCATGCCGGAGTGTCCCTAGCGAGCCTTGTCAAGGCGGGCGCTTTGAGACAATCGCCGCTCCTGAGGCTGCAATCACGAGGTCGAAAGTCGCCTAGCCGCTTGCTGCATGCCGCTTCAGCGCGTGGCTTGCCATACGCCCCAGCGTAAGCCCCTGAACCAATATCGAGAAGACGACCACGCAGTCTGTCGTTGAGAGGAGGAGCGGCTTCCATTCGGTGTCTGGAAGCGACAGCGCCAGCGCGATCGGTATACCCCCGCGCCGGCTATCGCAGGCCAGCACCACGGTCGTACTACGCTGGAAGCTATACCGACGCTTGACTGTCGCAACGGCAGATGCAGTGGCGACGAAGCGCGCGCCGACGGCAACCGGGATCGCAAGGAGCGAGACCGGAAGCTAAGCCGGGTCGAAGGCGAAGCACGGCAACTTCGATGCCGATCAACAGGGAGAGGATTGAATTGAGTATCTGATCGACCAGCGTCCAGAGGCCGAAAAGATGGCGCTGGGTCACGTCACTCAGCGCATCCTTTGGACCGCGGTTCCCTACGAGAATGCCGGCGAACACAGCGGCGAGCCAGGAGACGAAAAGCACAGCGGCTCATTGCTTAACGACCACATGTGACACGCCTGCGAAGTTCACTTGAAAAAGGGGTTGAACCGCTGGCGCTCATTGATTTATATCACGACATGATATTGCTATGACCGGAGCGTGACGTCGAGGTGTCAGATCCAATCAAACCCCGGCATCTGCCGAATGACGAGATCCTGGCGGATCGCCTGGGCCTCTCCACCAAGGAGTTCAAGCGATATCGCCTGCAGAACCTCGTTTCAGTTTCCACCGCGGACGCGGTCGGGAGCGACGGGTTTGTGGTCACCTGCCAGCTCGGTAACAGGATCTGGGAAGGGGTTATCCTAGATGGGACCGTCATCTCTGAAGAGGTCCGGTTTCTGCGCGGAAAGCGCGCCGGCAACCCGCCACCCATGGTTCGCCGCGGATCCTGATTCGACGTAAAGAAAGGAAAACAATGAAGAAGCTCGCCGGCCTCTTTGTCGCAATCTCGATCCCTCTGTCCGCCCACGCTGCGGCCAGAATGGTCTCTCAGACCGGCGACTGGGGCGTCTACTCCTTCGAAAGAGATGGAAAGCTTGTTTGCTACGCGCTTTCGGTGCCCAAGGAAGCCAGACCCTCGGAGGTCGATCACGGGAAGAACTACTTCCTGGTCGCGCCAGCGCAAAACGGCGGCAGCAACGAGCCAGAGGCCGTCCTCGGCTACGCAGTGCAGCCCGGTTCGGTACGGGTTTCCGTTGGCGAGAAGACGTTCAAGATGTTCGTAAAGGACAATACCGCCTGGGTCGCTGACGCCGCGCAGGAACCCGGACTCATCAACGCGCTTCGGTCCGGCAGTCGCATGACCTTGCAGGCGACGTCTGCACGAGGAACGCGTACTAGCTACGATTATTCTCTGTCAGGCATCACGGCTGCTTTGGAGCGGGTGGCGAGATGCAGGTGAAGCCGGGCTTAACCAATTCGAAACGCAACGTGTAAGCGGGCGCCGCGAGTTCGCCAAGGAGGCGCAACGGCGGTTTACCTTTGCCCGAAAGTAGCGGTCCAATTCGTGCTTCGAGCTTTCGAACTTATGCCAAGGCGCTCTGCGTCGTGTTGGCCGACACTGTGGCGTAACCTCAAAATCCTCACCTCGTATCCGCATTGAAGATACAGTTCAGGGTCCACAGTCGCCAAAATGTCGGCGCCACTTTCAAAAGTGGCCCGCCCGAAATCATTTCGGACGGGCCTCGCGCGGACCGGACATCTCATCACGTCCGACCTAAACTCTAGCTGTCGGTGACTGGCGCGTCTCCTCCCGATCGCGGCAGTTCCTTCATTTTTACGAGCTGGTCGGCGCAGGCGTCGGCCGCGTTCGTGACGGTTCCGTCGATCCCCGCGATCTTCGCCCACCCACCTTCGGTGATGAAGTCGTCGCGCTGCCATGAGGACTTTGCCTGCAGCGCTTTGAGATTGTGCTCGGCGTCGTTCGCGGTAACAAAGTTATGAACGCAGATGCTTGCGACCAGATCCGCCTTGGCGTTACGGACGGCAATCTCGGTCATGACGTTCGCCCTGCCTGATGTCGTCCAGCCGCCCCAGGTGAAGCCGAGCACCATCGTCAATGCCGAGGCGCCGACGATCGACCAACCCCAAAGAGTCTTGGAAGGCCGGTATCGCGACCATCCACTGTCGCCATTTTCCATAGCTGCTCTCCTCCGTTTTATATCATGTCATGATGCAAAATTGAGAGCGGAGGTCAATCACGCAATGATCAAGAAACGGTGACGCCGGTCAAGCGAGCTCGGTCACCTGTCGCAGTCGCGAGAGGGATTCGGCCAGGAGCGGTTCATTTTCGAGCATACCATCGACATGAACCCTCGCCAGACCCTCAAGCACCTTTTCGCCCTTGTTGGTCATGCCGATCAGCACACTCCGCTTGTCGTCCTCAGCGGGTATCCGCTCCGCAAAATCAGCCGAACATATGCGGTCAACGAGCTGTACCGCGCCATGGTGATGCATCAGCATCTGTTCTGCGAGATCGCGAAGCTTGATCTGGCGGCCAGGCGCCGTGCGGACGACGAGAAGAACCTGATACTGCTGGGAGGTCACGCCAGCCTCGGCGAGCGCCGCCTCGCTGAAGGACAGGAATCGGCGCATGGCAAGCCGGAAGCCAGCAAGTCCATCATAGACTTCGTCAGCCGGGCCGGAAATCCGGCGTCCCGATCGAGGCATTCATTAGTCCTTCCAAAATGTCATGATGTGATATAAACGTCGAACCACGCCAGGAGAATGAATCGCGTGTGCGAGATGCGGAGACGGTGCAAACCACCGGCGTCGACCGATCACTCGCGGACCATATTCTTCTGATGCTGGCAAAAAGACTGTGCCTATTTCGTGACGTCGAGAAAACATTCATCATGGTTGGCAAGAGCAGGTCAGGAACGCAGCCATTTGAGACCGATCGTTTCGGCGTCCGGATCGAAGGGGATGGTACCTGGACGGTGTTCGACATCTTCACCGGCTGGCCGGCAGATTATGTCGGACGGTTTCTCGATGGATTGGACAAGGGCGTCGCCGACAGCCTTTGCGCCGTCGTAAACGCCTTGGACAAGCGCCACCGCGCGACGCCGCGCCGCTGAAACGGCTCTTTCCAGATCGATTTCAGGCCGGAAATATCCGAGCGATTGCATTTCCATCTCCTGATGCTATCTGAACCTGTCTCGAGGAAGGGGATGCCATGAGCTCGCGCTTGATTTGGTCGGTATCGGTTCTGGCGCGGCGGATCTGGTTCAGGGCGACCCTGTTCTCAATCGCGGCAGTTGCCACCGCCCTGCTGGCGATCGTCGTCACGCCCTACATCCCGGCGGACTTGTCGACGAAGATCGGCGCCGACTCCGTCGATAATATCCTGGGTATCATCGCTTCGAGCATGCTCACCGTCACGACCTTCTCGCTCAGCACAATGGTCTCGGCTTACTCTGCGGCAACGAGCAACGTAACGCCGCGTGCGACCCGTCTCGTCATGGAGGACAGCACGACACAAAACGTGCTGGCGACTTTCGTCGGCTCGTTTCTGTTCAGTCTTGTCGGCATCGTCGCCCTGACGACGGGCGCATATGGCGAGCAGGGGCGGCTGGTTCTCTTCGTCGTCACGATCGGCGTCATTGTGCTCATCGTGGTGACGCTTTTGAGATGGATCGACCATCTGTCCCGGCTAGGAAGGGTGACAGAGACGACGCGTCGTGTGGAGGAGGCGACGCTCGACGCCGTAAAGGCCTGGCGGAAATCCCCGAACCTCGGGGGGAAAGCGCTCGACGGAGACAGTCTCGAGCCCAGGGCCGGTGACACACCGTTTTTCACCGACGAGATCGGCTACGTGCAGCATGTTGATGCAGCGGCGCTGGCGAAAATCGCCGACGAGATAGAGTGCGACGTGGTGATCTTGGCGTTACCTGGCAAGCTTGCCTCGCCCGCCCGGCCGCTTGGATGGCTGCGTGGAGCTTTGGGCGAGGATGTTTTGGATCGGGTCGCGGCCTGCTTTTCGATCGGCGACGTCCGGTCCTTCGATCAGGACCCGCGGTTCGGAGCGTCGGTACTAACTGAGATCGCGTCGCGCGCCTTGTCTCCTGCTGTCAATGATCCGGGGACCGCCATCGACGTCATCTCCCGCGCGATGCGAATCCTTTACTCCTGGCACGAAGCAATCGGCGAGGCGCCGGAGGAGGCTGTCTATCGCCGGCTCAATGTCGCGACACTGACGGCAGCCGACTTGTTCGACGACCTGTTCACGCCGATCGCCCGCGACGGCGCCGGCATTGTCGAAGTCGGACTTCGACTTCAGAAGGCCCTCGCAACTCTTTCTAAGCTCGGCCCGCAATTCCATTCAAACGCCGTACGCCATTCGAAGGAGGCACTCGATCGAGCGGCCGCGGTGATACAGATTGACGCCGACATGGAGAGGTTGCGGGCCGCTGCTGCACCCATCACTGCTGACGGTAAACATACTTGGGCGCCGGGCGCAGAGGATTGATGGGACTCGACATCAAGGACGATCTGGTCCTGCTGTTGCCGAGCGCCGTTCAATGATTTCGCTGCTACGCATCGATCACGACGGCAGCGTCGTCCCCAGCGACAGCTCACTGACGGCGCCGTTTCGCAGACCGGTTCGTCGATCGGAACGATCTACGTCGCTAAGGCGTCCAGGGAACAAGTTCTCCGAGCCTTGAGGGCCACAGTCCGAGATCGTCTTGCACCGCAACTGGCAACGCGTCCCTCTGCCGCACCAGCAAGGCGTGATGGATTGCGGCTTCGAGTGGTTCCGCTTCGCCTTGATGCGGTTGGCCTCTGATTGCGAGCTTGCCGGTTGTCCTTACGTCATCGCCTGCGACGATGATAACATGCCCCGGATAAGACGATGCGGTTCCGCTCTCCACCAGGTCGAATCTTCGCATTCATTCCCCCTTGTCACTGCCTTCGGCGCCTCTCGGAGCATCCGAAGCTATTTCGGACCACACCTCTTCCACGGTCTTGCCGGCCTTTCGGAGCGCCACGATCCTGGCAATTGTGGCATAGGCCACTGGATCGCTTCGGTTGACCGCCGTTTGCCTGCACCACTGGTCGAGAAGAAGGCTCACAGCCACAAGCTCACGGGCGTCCGTCCTTTGGGCGTGCGGTTGACGATGAAGGGCAGGGCTTACGAATCCAATGACCTTAAGACCTATCGCTGCGGCTGAAAATATCATGTTGTGATACTAATTCACTTTTGGATGTGAAGGAAATGACAATACCGCGAGCGGTGTCTGCTGCTGGGAAGGCGCAAGCATTGGTAGGGCTCGGTGGAGTGTCAGTCTCCGCCGGGCAGGTCGAGCCCCACCCATCTCAGGCGACTTTGCTCGTAGACGCTTAGTGTCGGAACCAGGGAGGACGGATCGTGGAAACATCCCAGGGCGAGCGCGACGAGATCCTCCCGAAAGTCCGTCATCCAAAAAAACGTCGACCCGCAGTCAACAGAACTCGAACTCGATCGATCTCCCGCTGTCTTGCGCCCTCGTGTAACGTCGCGAGGCTCCTGCAGCCGCCACTTCTTTCCGGTCGAAGAAGACCGCTACCCCGAATGCACTGCCAGTGCGGCGCTTGCACTCCTGGCAGTGGCATGCGGAGATCTTTACGGGGGCCGCGTTAGCCCTGATGGTAAGCTGGCCGCAGGAGCAACTGGCTTCTCGCGTCACGCTTTGGTCTGATCCTCCATATGGCCTGCGTCTTTCCCAAATCCACAGCGAGCACTATTTCGAGATCTGTCGCCGCCGTTGCTTGTCGAGTGCATTCATGACGATGCATAGGGACTTCGATCCGCCTTCGTCCATCAGTGTTGTTGTGCGTCCGTGGTACTCCGCGGCGAGCCCGGTGAACAGATCGAAGATTGTCCAGGAGCCGTCATGTTCGCGGCGAGTAGAATACCGGTCAGTGAGATAGTCGTGCATGGTCGTCGGCCGAGTGTGTTAGGTTCGATTTGATCCCGGTTCCTTCTCCGCAGCGCGTCGCGCCCGGATTGCGGCCGCGATAAAGACCCGCGACAGACCGTGGTAAAGCGGTTCACGTGAAAGCAAGCGCGAGGTCACGTAACCGATCATCGACACCGACATGATCGGGATGACGGCCTGGTGGTCGCCGGTCATCTCCAGGATGATGACGAAGGCCGTCATTGGCGCTTGTACGACGCCTGCGAAGTAACCCGCCATCCCGAGAATTGCTGCAAGGGCGATGCTGGTGCCGAGCAGGGAGCCGACGGTGCTGCCAAAACCGGCGCCGACGGCGAGCGACGGCGCGAAGATGCCGCCGGGTATGCCTGACAGCATCGATAGGAAGCTGGCTGCAAGTTTCTCGACACAGAAGAGCAGGGGCAAGGCATTACCCTCGACCGCGCCACGCGCTTGCTCGTAGCCGGTGCCGAAGGTGGTGCCGCCGGATGCGATACCGATGACAGCGATTCCCAGTCCGCAGGCTCCCGCAAGTGCCAGCGTGCGCTTCAGCGGTTTCGGTTGCGCCCAGCGGCGGATCTTCTGGCCGAAATGCAGGGCAAAACCGCTAAATGCGGCACCAAGGGCGCCGCCGCCGACGCCGCAGATCAAAACCAGTCCCCAATCGCGAAGTTCCGTCGGCGCCGCCGAGGCCATACCGAAATAATTGTAGCTGCCCGAAAGCCCGAGTGCGGCCAGACCGGAGAGGATGACGGCGGTCAGCACCAGCCCGTTGGCTCGCGATTCATAGGTACGGCTCATCTCTTCGATGGCAAAGACGATACCGGCGAGCGGCGTGTTGAACGCAGCGGCGATACCTGCTGCCGAACCCGCCAGGATCAGCCCGCGTGCCTGCGCCATGCCGCCAAAGCGGGCGACGGCGAGCATGATCGAAGCGCCCACCTGTACCGTCGGCCCTTCGCGGCCGATCGAGGCGCCGCAGAACAATCCAAGCACTGTCAGTACGATCTTGCCGAAGGCGATCTTCAGCGACAGCAGCCGTGCCCTGTCTTCTGCGTGATGTAAGTGTCGCGCTGCAATGGCCTGCGGAATGCCGCTGCCGCCTGAATTCGGAAACAACGTCGACGCCAGATAGGCCGACAGGATGAAGCCCGCCGGCGTCAGCAACAAGGGCAGCAGGAAGCTTCCTTCAGCGACAGAGTTGAGAGATAGGAATGCGTTTTGCGCCAGATCCGCGAGCTTGGCGAAACCGACGCTTATTACACCGATCGCGAAGGCCCCGCACCAGAACACCAGTCTTGGCTTCCAAAGAGAAAACGAACCCCAAATCACGCGGGAGCGGCGAAGAAGCTTGGAAGAGCGGTAACGGCTTGGCATGGCGGACTCGGTACGTGACGCAGGTAAGAAATCTTCTAACGCCAAAGGCGCCCGGAGATCACCCCCCAAGAATTGAAAATGCGCCGGATCGGGGTTTGTCGCTCCGTGCCGAACCGTGGAGGACGTTATGCTCAGCGCCTTCGGAAGGGGATCGCCATCCCTCGGCCAGACGACGTTTCCACGATGCCGGCTCTGGTGAAAGACCATTGCCTGACGAAGGCAATCAATCCGGACAGCGAGGAAGGGCGGGACCTCGCGCGCGAGTTGCTGAAGTGCTTTCAGATCGGCGTGACCGATAAAAGCAGACCAAATGAACCGCTCGCGTCCCGCATCTGAGGCCGATCGAAGCTTGTGATGTATACGCGTCTACGTCGGTTGCTTCCTATGGCCCGACGCCCTCAGGACGGCGGCCCCGGCCACGCCCGATGCAAGCGAGCCCGCAAGGATCCCGATCTTCACGTGATCTTGAGACGACGCATCCGGGAAGGCCAGCAGTCCGATGAACAGGCTCATCGTGAAGCCGATGCCGCAAAGTAGCGACACGCCCGTCATTTGCGACCAGGTCGCCCGCGCCGGAAGCTGCGCCAACCCGGACTTGACCAGAAGCGCCACCGTTCCAAGCACGCCTGCGAGCTTCCCCAGGAAGAGGCCGGCGGCGACGCCGATGGTCACCGGCTCCGCAAGGACGTTTGCCGACGCGCCTGCGAAGGAGACGCCGGCATTGGCGAAGCCGAATATTGGCACGATGAAGAAAGCCACCGGCTTCTGGAGTGCGTGCTCCAGTTTATGGAGCGGTGAGTCCGCGTCCGAGGCTTCGGGCGCGCCGGGGGTGACCGTCAGCGGAATGGCAAGCGCCAGGACGACTCCCGCGAGCGTGGCGTGAATCCCTGACAGGAAGACGGCGATCCATAGGAGAGCTCCCAGCGCCAGATAGGCCCAGATGTTCTTCACGCCGGACCGGTTCAGGATCACCAAGTTTCCGATCAAGACGGCTGCGACGGCAAGTGCAAGAACGTTGATGTCTGCCGTATAGAAAATGGCGATGACGATCACCGCGCCGAGGTCGTCGATGATCGCCAGCGCCGCCAGGAAGATCTTCAGCGAGGCGGTACCCTATCCCCGAGAAGGGAAAGGACGCCGAGTGCGAAGGCGATGTCGGTCGCGGTCGCAATCGCCCATCCTCTCAAGGTCGACGTGTCTGAAAGATTGAAGCCGATGTAGATCAGTGCGGGCAGCACCATTCCGCCCGCTGCAGCGGCGCCTGGAAGAATTCGTCTGCTCCAGCTCGACAGTTGTCCGTCCAGCATCTCCCGCTTGATCTCAAGGCCTACCAGCAGGAAGAAGACGCTCATGAGGGCGTCGTTGATCCAGTGCTGTAGACTGAGCGGGCCGAGGTAGACATGCAGGGCGTGGAAGTAGACGTCTGCGGCGGGAGAGTTTGCGACGACGATCGCCAGCACGGCCACAGCGATCAGGATCAGGCCGCCCGACGCCTCGCTATCGAGAAACTGACGCAGCGTGGACTTGATGCGGCCTTGGATCGTTTTCGACACGGGTTCGCTTCTCCGATGAAGGTTGATCTCAGTCTCCGTCAATAAGGGGAATCCCCGGCGCACGCAGCACACGCGTGTCTCATAACTAAGGACTGGATATGGGTTTGCCTAGTGAAATCGACAGGCGCCGCCCGTTCTGACAAAGGCTTGAGGGGCACGTCAGGCGCCTTATCTGTTCGATTAGCGGCCTGAACCGGGCCGCGCATTCCGTCTCTTCCCATAGGAGGTCGCTAATGCGTCCCTCTCAAACAATATTACTTGCCGTCACCGCAGTCGCGATCGCCGGACTGCTATACTTGGCTTTCTCCGTCGGCCATACCGTCGCACCGCCATCCGTATAGGAAGCGAGATGGAATGAGGTTCAAAGCCGAACCACCCAGCGACGCCGGCGGCGCCGACCGCAATTTGCCCCAGTGCAAGGAGGACCAGAGCGCGATCACTTATAGACGCCACTTCTTTCTGACATGCATGCGTCTTCCACTCAAAATTGCTTTTCCCTTCCTTAGCGTGAAGCGTTAGACGCCTGCAAAGCGCGTGTGGCGGCTTCCCCGGCGCCGGCCCCTGTGCGGAAATGCTTGAAAGGACGTCTCCGGCAGTCGGCTATTAGTGGGAGGTCTTTTCAGCTGCTGGAGGCTTATCTGTAAGTATGGTTCGCCGGGCGAGTGCACCCAAGGTGAGACCCTGGACGATGATGCTGAACAACACCACCGCATAGGTGGAGGAGAGAATGGCGAGCTTGGCCGGGCTCTCCGGAACAGACAGGGCCAGCGCAATGGAGATGCCACCACGGATGCCCGCCCAGGTGAGGAATGGCACGTTCCTGGTCGACATCATATCGCTCGACCAAGCAGCCATGGCGGGCGCGCCGACGGCGATCAACCGAGCAAACAGAACAAGGGGGATGGCGACGGCCGCTATCTCCAGGGATCGTGTGTCGAATTTCAGGACGAGTACTTCGAGCCCAATCAGCAGGAAGAGAACCGAGTTGAGGATCTCGTCGATCAGCATCCACAACCCGAACAGATAGGTCTGGGTGCGATCACTCATGGCCTTGCGCGGTCCGTGGTAGCCGATCAGCAGGCCCGCAGCGACCACGGATAACGGTCCGCTGACGTGAAGGCGATCGGCGATCGCGTAAGTGGCTGTGACAAGGGCAAGCGAGATCAGGACCTCGACCGAATAGTCGTCGATCAGGCGCATAGCCCAGTAAGCAATACCCCCGGTGACGATGCCGAGCAGGAGACCGCCGCCGCCTTCCAAGAGAAGGAGTTTGATAATCGACCCGGCGGTGATGGTGCTGTCATGACCCTGCGTCGCAAACAGCAGCATCACGGTGAACAGAACAATCCCGATACCGTCATTGAAGAGTGATTCGCCCTGCATTTCGACCTCAAGATTGGCAGGCACCTTGACGTTTTTGAGGGTTGCCAGAACCGCCACGGGATCCGTAGGGCTGATGAGAGCGCCGAATACCATCGACCAGGCCAGCGGCATCTCAAGTCCAAAAAGTTTTGCGATCAGCCAGAAACCGACGCCAACAATAGCGGTGGACACGATCGTTCCGAACAGGGCGAGGATAGCCACAGGCGCAGCGCGCTCGCGCATCCTGCCCAGATCGACATGCAGCGAGCCGGCAAACAGCAGAAATGCGAGCATCCCGTTCATCACCACTTCGGTAAAGTCGATCCGAAGCAAGGCCTGGGTCAGCGGCTCGAAGAGGTGCCGCTTGGGATAAGCGGCCTCGACAGCGACAAGGATCAACGACGCCGCCACACTCATCACCAGAAGGCCGATCGTGTTCGGCAGCGGCAGGTACTTGTGGTTGATCCAGCCGAGGGCGGCCGATAGGGTCAAGAGAATGGCGGAGAGTTCAAAGATCGACACATCTGCCCCGAGTGATCTGTGGTTTCTGTCCGGAAGCGCGGATTGGCCGGAGACCGAACGCGATTTTGCCGATCGAGAGCACATTCGTCGCCGAGGATGGCACAACGTACAGCTTAAGGGCATTGGCGAACGGCAAACCGATGCTGCTCATTCCGGTTCTCCATCGGAATATACGTGGCATTCGTATTGAATTGATCGATTTTTCTGATAGGTGAGCAGTGTCCCTGCTGCAGTCATTGCGGAAATGCTTGGGCTGGTCCATCCGGTTTTGAACGAAACCGCGGTACGGGCGAACTGGGTTTCTGCAGGCGGTCTTGGCGCGCCAAACCCTGAAGCGCTCTGCCGAGTCTCACGATGGAACTTCGAAGCCCTTAGACAGGGTTTCGCATTGAAACGCGCACTACCCAATACCAAACGCGGCGTCACTCTCGGGTGTAGCGACCTCACGCCGTCGATGGAGGGCCGTCCGACCGCGGCCTGCGAGGAGCAGATCCAGTTCATCCCTCGAATTGCCGAAGCGCTCGATCAGCCGGCGGGCCTCGTGCCTGCTGACGCCGTACTGCTGGCGGAGCGACGCGATGTTGTGGATCGCTTCCGGCTCATTTTGACCGTCTGTGGTTTCGTCCTGGTGCTCGCTCATGTCAGAACTGCCTTTATTATCATCCAGACGGCCATTGCGACCATCATGAGGTTTTCGGTCAGGGGTATGAATCCCAAGGGAACGTTGCTGTCGCCACCAACGCAGGCGCACTTCAATTCGCGCTTCTCGACGTAGACCGCCTTGAATAATGACCAGGCGCCGATCGTACCGATGGCCAGTGCGACCGGCGAGGCGATCAGGGCCAACATCCCGCCTGCGATCATCAGCACGCCCGCGAACGCTTCGGCGAATGGATAGATATAGGCGTAGCGAACCCAGCGCCGAGCCAGGAGATCGTAGCCGAGGAACATGTTCGTGAAACTCTCCAGGTCGCGCAGCTTTAGGATCGCCAGCACGCACATGCTGAAGGCGACAAACCACTCGACCGTGCGAAGCGATGCCAGAGTCCCGGCAGCACAGCCAGCTGCAATCGCCATCGATGCGATCATCGCAAATACTGCCACGACGGGCACGTAGGAAGTGGCGTCCGGATCCTTTAGAGGATCGCCAAAGAAATTGCGAAGGTCGTCGTACCCACCGACGGGTCTGCCGTCGATGAAAATCTGCGGTGTGGTGCCAACGTCCTGGTCAGCCTTGAAGCGATCGGTTTCTTCACGGGTCCTGAGCCAGTGGTCCTCGACCCGATATCCTTGGCGTTGCAGCAGGTCGAGCGACTTGAGACCGAACGGACAGATGTGGTCCTTCATGACCATTCGGTAGATGACGGCCTTCTTGACCGGCGTCGCCATGAGCATCACGATGCTCCCGCACCGCGGGTTGACGTACGGTGGATCAGAAGGTCCGCGTCTTCGTAGGCCCACCGCGCGAACGCGTCCAACGTTTCCGACCGGGTAAAGGAAACGCCGAAGACGCTCACGCTGTAGTCGACGACGCCGCAGTCGATCCTCGCGACATATCTGCGATTGCGGCCGCCACGCGCGACGTAAGAATGGTTCGGCCTGATGAGGGTAGGCTGCATCTGCGTACTCCCTTTATCAAAAGATAATGGAGAGGCGCCCTTGCGGTTCCGCGATCCGCAAAATTTATATCACGTTATGATGAAGGTGCTTCAAAGATAGAACAGGACATACACCGATCCGCCATAGATGCTCGCGCACATGATGGCTGCTCCGGCGAGAAAAAGCTTCACGTCCATCCCGTCGACTCAGTTGACCGCCTGCTGGGTCTGCAGTTGCCAAACGACTTCGGGCGCTTCTGCGGGGATCGACGCGACAGCGAACATGACGGCGACATAGGCTGCGAATACCGTTGAAATGAAAGCCGTCTTCGTCATCGTGTCATCCTTTATATCATGTGATGACATTCTTTAACGCTTCGACCATATTGTCAATCCTGAATACAGGCTGAACAAAACTGGGAGGGGGCGATGACGGCCGAGAGAATATTGATTGTGGAGGACGACGCCATTCTGGCCGCCGATCTTCGCGACATAGTGACAAGCTTCGGCTACGAGACGTCCGGCGTCGCCGATAGTTTCGAGACCGCTCAAGCGCTCGCTCCGTTCAGCGATATCGCGCTTGTCGATGTCAAACTTCGAGACGGTGCAACGGGTCCCAGGGTTGGACATTATCTGGCAAGCGAGTTCGGGTTGGCAGTCGTGATAGTGACTGGCAATCCCGAGGCCATTCAAACCGGACTTCTGGGCGTCGTGGGCGTGATATCCAAGCCAGTTCATCCGCCGATGATAGGCAAAATCCTGACATATCTGCAGGACATCCGAAAAGGCGGCCGTGGCATTCCCCCGGGGGGATTGCGACTATTAGACTGAGCTGGGCAGGGGTATACCGATGAAAGACATGCGCGCCGAACTTGGCCTTTGGGTCGGTCGGATCGAAACGATACTCATCGATCGGGGAGTGCTCGATGAAAAAGGACAGCTTGCCCTCGGGATGGGGCCTTCTTTCCCGCAGGAGATAGAGGAGGTTCTTGATGGCTTCATAGACAATCCGATCGAGTTGATTGGTCTCCTGAGGATTTCGCGCGATGCCCGCGATGGACGGCCGCTATCGCCCGCAGTCCTGATGGCGGCACATCTCATGGCGAAGGAGGTCTTGAACGTGTTGCAACGCTCGGAATTCGATCGATAGACAGGAGCCCGGCTCTTTCAAAAAGGCATTGCCACGATCCATACGAGGACACCTATCCCGAGGATCGCGGCAATGCCGATCGTGCCATAGTTGGGTTCGTGATCCATGCCTCGTCCAGCTCACTGGCCAAGCGTGCCTGAGCGACCAAACCATACGCCGAGGAGAGTAACGAAAGACACGATCACCAGAAACCCGCTCACGGCGAGCAGCAGGACGCTCGGTATCTTCTTGATATCCGGCTCCGGCGGTGGCGGCCCAGGATTGAACTCCCTGATAACGGCGACGACGAAACAGAAAGCGCTGAAGACGACCAGAATCGTCCCCGTCGTGACAATGAGGATTTCCGGAACGACGTCCGCCAAGAGTGCTTTGGCTCCTATCCCGCTGGCAAGCGCCGTCAAGCCTGTGCGCATCCAGGCAGCATAGGTGCGTTCGGCGGCATAGATCGTGCGGTCGGCGGCAAGCACTGTGCGCCGGTCTGGTCCGGCCTCATCGCTGCGCTGGCTCATGCTGCCAAGCCTCCTGTCCCCCGCCGGGCGCCCATCATGGCTCGGCCTCTATCCTGACGGGTATCGATTTAGAGGCCGGCGTCTTCGAAAGCTCGTCGTGATGATCGATCGCATTGAGAACGTTGCACTCCGGATAGTAGGAACAGATCGTCCCCTTCGGCAGGGCGTGCTGTGTTACGACTAGACCGCCGAGCTCTCGCCGCCTGCCGTCCTCGAAGTCGCTGACGAGCCGCACTGTCTGTCCGGGCGCGAGGCCGGCTTCGGCGATGTCTTCGGCGCACATGAGGACGACATCGCGCGTGCCCTCGATCCCGCGGAATCGGTCGGAATATCCATAGATCGTCGTGTTGAACTGGTCGTTGGATCGCATCGTCAACAGTCGGTAACGGCCAGGCCTGTCGGGGAAGGACAGCGAGTTCAGTTGATCGGGCGTTGTGAAGACCGCCTTCTTTTCCGGGGTCTTCCAGATGCGGTCGTGCGCCGCGTTGCCACGATAGAAGCCGCCGGGTTCGTTGAGCCGCTCGTTGTACTTTGCGAAATCTTCCGGGTAGGTCTTCTCGATGAGGTCCCGCACGAGGGAGTAGTCGCCGGTCCAGTCGTCCCATGTCACTCTGGAATTTGCGGGAAGCGTCGCCTTAGCGATCCCGGCAATGATGGCGAGTTCACTCTTCAGGTGCTCCGAGGCCGGGCTACGCTTGCCGATCGAGCCGTGGATATGGGAGAAGCTGTCCTCGATGGAAATATATTGGTTTCCGGTCGCCTGATCGTCTACCTCCGAGCGCGAGAGACATGGCAGGATATAGGCCGCCTTTGCCGGAAAGAGATGGCTTCGATTGAGCTTGGTCGAGACCATCACGGTCAGTTCCTGCTTCGCCCATGCGACTTCCATGTCCCTCTGGTCGGGGACGGCCCGAAGCAGATTGCCGCCGAGCGATACGAAGCCCTTGACGTGACCGCTCATCAAGCCCTTCACCGCGTCGACGATATGGGTGCCATCCGCCGTCGGCGGATCGAAATCGAAAAGTTCCTTCAGCTTGTCCATCGGAACCAGCTTGGTCTTTTCTGCGATGCCGACCGTACGCTGGCCTTGGACGTTAGAGTGGCCGCGCACGGGACAGACGCCTGCGCCTTCGCGCCCGATGTTGCCCCGCAGCATCAGCAGGTTGACCAGCATCGCGATGTTGAGCGCGCCCTTCGAATGCTGTGTGAGGCCCATGCCGTATACGCCGATGACCCTCTCGGCCTCGACATATATTTGACCGGCCCGGCGGATATCGGGCTCGGTTAGACCGCTCTCGCGCTCGATGTCGGACCAGGATGCCGTCCGGACACAGTCGACGAACCGGTCGAAGCCCGTCGTATGCTGCTCGATGAACTCGACGTCGAGGATGCGTTTGAGACCGAGCGTCTTGGCGTCGTCGTCGGCCTCGACCACCACCTTGCAGAGGCCAAGGATTGCCGCGACATCACCGCCGCTTTGCACCTGCAGATATAGATCGGAAATTACCGTCTCTTCGCCTGTCAGCATTTGGCGCGGGCTCTGCGGATTGACGAAACTGACAAGGCCCTGCTCGATCACCGGATTGAAGGTGACGATCTTCGCCCCACGCTGCTTCGCCTCCTGGAGAGGGTGCAGGAAGCGTGGGCTGTTGCTTCCAGGATTCTGCCCGAAGAAGAACAGGCAGTCGGTCTTTTCCAGATCGTCCCAGACCACGGTACCCACCGGCGAGCCGATCACCTTGGTCAGGCCGACCGACGTCGTCTCGTGACACATGTTGGAGCTTTGCGGGAGGTTGTTGTTGCCGTAGAGGCGTGCGAGCAGAGCATAGAGATAGGAGGCTTCGAGACCGGCATGGCCGGAGGAATAAAAGACGACCTCCTTTGGTTCTAGGCGCTTCAGCACGGCGCCGATGCCGGAAAACGCCTCTTCCCAACTGACTTCGACATAGCGATCCGTGTCGGCGTCGTAGCGCATCGGATGCGTAAAACGTCCGGCCATTTCGAGGTCGTGATCTTTCCAGTCGCGAAGTTCCAGGACCGTGTGGTCGTTCCAAAAGTCGGGCTTGCACCGTGCCGAGGTCGATTCCCACAACGTCGCCTTCGCCCCGTTCTCGCAGAACTCAAAGGGATGGTAGTTTGCCGGCTTCGGCCAGGCGCAGGAAACGCACATGAAGCCGCCAGGCTTGTTCTGCTGCTTCAGGGTTTCGAGGACCGCCGGATTGGAAAGGGTCTCGCCGTAGATGCGCGCGATCGATTTCACCGATCCCCAGCCGCCGGCCGGTCCTTCGGATGCTGGGTCAGTCAAATGCTCGTTCATGAAAACCTCCAAGCCATATCAAATGCAAACGCGCGGACCATGCGCCGGTTTCCAGGTGACGAACTTTTAATGCGGGACGCTATCGATATATGCTTCGATTGTTTGAGCGCCCGCGCAAAGGCGGAAGGCCCGCCCGAGATCATTTCGGGCGGGCCTGTTAAAAGACCGGACATCTCATCACGCCCGGTCGAGCTCTAGCTGTCCGTAACTACGGGAGCGGCGGCCGCCGGCAGCTCCTTGAGTTTCATGAGCTGGTCGGCGCATGCGTCCGTCGCGTTGGCGACCGTGTCGTCAATTCCTGCGATCTTGGCCCAGCCGCCTTCCTTGATGAAATCGTCAGCTGCCACGAGGATTTCGCCTGGAGAGCTTTCAGATTGTCGGCAGCGTCGCTTGCGGTTACGAAGTTCTGCACACAGATGCCCGCCACCAGATCGGCTCTTGCGTCCCGTACCGTCATATCCGTCATGACGCGGGCGCAGCCGGTCGTGGTCCATCCACCCCACGTGAAGCCGACCATCATCGTCAAAGCTGCCGCGCCGACGAGCGACCATGCCCAAAGGGTTTTTGAAGGTCGATAGTGCGCCAACCCACGTTCTACGTCCGCCATAGCTGTTCTCCTCGTTTTTATATCACGTCATGATACAAGAACGATGTTGAGGATCAATCAAGACGTGATCAAAAAACGTTGACGACGTCACGCGAGCTCGGTCACCTGTCTCAGGCGGGAGAGGGATTCCGCCAGCAGCGGCTCGTTTTCGAGCATGCCCTCGACGTGAACCCGGGCCAGTGCCTCGAGCACGTCATGCCCCTTCGATGTCATGCCGATCATGACGCTGCGCTTGTCGTCCTCGGCACGAATTCGTTCAGCCAGTCCCGCCGAACACAAGCGATCGACAAGCTGAACGGCGCCGTGGTGGTGCATGAGCATGTGCTCGGCAAGATCACGAAGCCTGATCTGCCGATCAGGCGAGGAACGCACGACCAGCAGGGCCTGGTACTGTGCCGACGTGACGCCCGCTTCCGCAAGCGCGGCCTCGCTGAACGCCAGGAAGCGCCGCATTGCGAGTCGGAAGCCCGCCAGACCTTCATAGACTTGATCGCTCAGGGTCGCTGATTTTGGACGGGACATCGAAAAGACCTTGTATGTGTCATGGTATGATATAAATCGGCACGGCCAGGCTGGGATAACGGTTTGCGGGCCGGTCGAGTCTGGGCGGGAGACGCTTCAAAGCAGCGGCATCGAGTCGATGCTCGCAACCCATAATCTCACTAAATACGCGTGACGACTGTGCCAAATTCGTGACGCCCCTGAATTTTGTGCGTGGGGCGGCTCGTCCTGCGATGCCAGCGGACATCAGCCGATATGCCATTCGTTTGGAACATGACGGAAGCTCGACGATCGACGATGTCTGTGCCGGTTGGCCGCCAGCCGATCGTGGGAGTTCCTTGGATGCGCTTGCCACGAACGAAGCCGGCAAGCTTTGCGTCGTTTTAGACGCTATCTATCGCCGTTGAATACGAAGGTTTGATCAAGAGCTCAGAAGGGACCGAAGCGGCGATGCAACCGCTCAGGTGTTTGCTTTGGTCTCCTATATCATCCCGCTTGGGTTGATATAGCTCGTGCCAGATCCAGATGGCGAAGCACACGCCACAGACCAGCACGCTATCGACGACCGCCGCTAGAACGATGCGCGTATCTCTCTGCACGGGCAACACCCCCAAAATATCACGTCGTGACGTCTTGGGTGCTCCTTTGTGGTTCAAGCTTTCAGTTTCTCTGGGTAACACGGAGTAAAACGGCGGGTTGCCCGGCGCCGCCAGAGCATTGAGCCGGAGACAGCCGCCAGCGGACTGAAGGTTTCCATCCATAGTGGCCTGTTTGACGCCAGCCAGAGCACGACGGTGTTTGTGCCATTAGCGGGCAAGGAACGCCGCTGTTAAGAGGAGTGCTCGTGACGGGTCTACTGCCGTTTGCTTGTAACCAAAAGCGCTGCAGCACTAAGCGGCCGTACCGAGCACAAGCAACGCAGTCATGGCGCCCAGTGGTCGGGCGGCGAGATCCGCCCTGATGACCTTTTCTACCGCAGCGACCGTTTCGAACAGAAGGCCCGGCGATCGCTCCTCGATCTCGCTGCGAAGCGGCGTGCCCTCACAGAATGCCGCCGCGATCGTGCCGGCGTCCGGTGCTGTCGATGTCAGCTCGACGCGGTCGCAGGAGACGGCCGAAAAGCCTGCCGCCGACATCTGCGCTCGGATGACGTCCTGATCGTAGTATGAATACGGCAGCCGGCGCAGGAACGACGGCGGGTCTGCAGGAAACAGCCTCGCCAGTGCCTCGTCCACGGCCCTGGCGAAGTCGTTGTCGTGAAGCCAGTCCCAGGTGCAAAACAGGAACCTGCCGTTCTTGCGCAGAACCCGCGCAGCTTCGCGAAACGCTGCCACCTTGTTCTGATAAAACATGACGCCGAACTGCGAGATGACCAGATCAAACATCTGAGGCCCGAAGGGCAGTTTACCAGCGTCGGCCTCCAACCAGTGGATCTCCAGCCCCTCGGTCGCCCTGCGGCCCTCAGCTGCCATGGCCGGGCTGATATCAGTCGCCACGATTTCAGCGGTTGGCATGCGAGAGCGAAGCGCGCGTGTCAGGACGCCGGTGCCGGCTGCGACTTCGAGGATGTTTGCTGGACGGGATCGGGCGGCATACTCGACCATGTGCACGGCATAGGGATCGAAGAGGATCGGGGAGAGTAGCGTTTCGTAGCTGGAAACGAGGCGATCGTTGAACGTCGGATTCAACCAGCCGGAGGTCTGCTGCGTCTCGATCATACCAAACCTCCGGGATCAGTGGAACGTGGGCACTGCGACCCGAGAAGCGCTGATTCCGTCGAGAACCGCAATGAGTTTCTCGAACTCGATCAAAATGCCGAGGAGCTCTGCTGTGTCCATTGATGCAATTTCATCCAGAGACGTCTTGACGGAGGCAATGAGGGTGTCGATCCAGAAGCGTTTGTCCGGCGGCACGCCCTCAAGCGCCGTCGTGCGGTAGGCTTCAAGCTGTCCGAGTATTCGCTCGATCAGGCCCAGGCGGCTCTGACGATCAAGCTGTGGCAGAACAAGGCACGCATCACGGATATCGGTTGCCAGCGTCATTCGGGTCCTCCCCAGGCAGATCAACAGCTAACACAACCGTCGCGTTTGATCATCCGGACTTTGGTCCGGGATCGCGGCTTGGTACGCATCCGTACAAAGCGCGACCGATCAAACCCCCGAGCCGCAATCGTCTATCAGTCAGAAGCACCGTCCGGCATTACAGGCTTCCGAAAGTGCCCGCGACAACTGGGCCTGACTGAACGGCTTCGACAATCGGACAACATCGCTCAGAAGCTCGGCCCCTTCGGGACGCTCGGCGTAGCCTGTCGCTAAAATCAATGGAAGGCTCGGATACTGCTGCCTTACGCGCCTGCAGAGCTCTGCGCCGGTCATGTGGGGCATGGCATGATCCGTGATCACGACAGCTGGGAGCTCACCACTATCCATTATCGTCATGGCCTCCGCCCCGGAGGACGCCTGCATGGTTTCCATGCCGAGATCCTCAAGTAAGAGGACTGTGTTCATGAGCACCAGCGCGTCATCATCGAGCACCAGGACCGTCATGGCGGTAGGCGCGGGATCAAACACGGTCTCGGGGGCGGAAGCAGCCAATGTCGATGGCTCCCCTGACACCGGAAGCCAAAGCTCGGCTGTCGTGCCGACTTCAGCACCAGTTGTCCGCCGCACTGTGCCATGAGCCCCTGGACCATCGCGAGACCCAAACCTGTGCCTTTGCCGACGCCTTTCGTCGTGAAGAATGGTTGGGTGGCATTTGCGAGTGTCTCTGCATCCATCCCCTCTCCCTGATCGGCAATCAAAAGGCAGACGTAGTCGCCTGTTGCGAGCGAGTTAGCACTGCCTGTTGTCACATACCGCCGCTCCGCCGTGATGGCGATTTCGCCACCATCCGGCATTGCATCGCGCGCATTGACGACGAGGTTGAGGAGCGCACTCTCCAACTGATTGGCGTCGGTAAGCACGGGGGGGAAGATCAGCTGGAAACGCGGTGTTGATGACAACCTCCGGGCCGATCGTTCGACGCATCAGGTCTGCCATCCCGCCGACAAGGTCGGGAACGCGTAGCGAGTCGATCTTCAGCTCTTGCCGCCGTGCGAACGCCAGAAGCCGTTGCGTCAGCGTTGCGCCGCGCTGGGCGCCCTGAATGGCATTTTCGATGAGGTCTAGAACGTCCGGCCTGATGGCTCGCTTCCTGGCAATCTCGAGGCTACCCAGGATCGCCGTCAGGAGATTGTTGAAGTCGTGGGCCAAGCCCCCTGTCAGCTGCCCGACCGCCTCCAATTTGTGAGCCTGAACCATGGCCTCCTGAGCCGCGCGCTTTTCGCTGATATCGCGCGTGATCTTGGCGAAGCCGATCAGGTTCCCGTCAGCGTTTCGGATCGGATCGACGATGACGTTCGCCCAAAACTTGGATCCATCCTTGCGCAGCCGCCATCCCTCACGCTCGAAGCGACCGTCGGCTTCAGCGATCCTGAGCGCCTCTTCCGGGAAACCCTTTGCGCGGTCTTCCTCGGTATAGAAGGTCGAGAAGTGGCGACCGATGATCTCGGCCTCGGAATATCCTTTCAGCCGCTCCGCTCCCGGGTTCCAACTCGTGATGTTGCTGCCGGGTCCAGCATGTAGATGGCATAATCGGTGATTGCTTCGATCAGCAGGCGGTAGCGCTGCTCAATCCGGGGTTTGGTCCCTGTGTCATTCGACTGCAATCTTCCCGGTAAAAAATCGTGAACTGCAAACCCGTGGTTACCCCACGCTATCTAGTGCGTCTATCAAAATGCGCCACGGACCTTGGTCGAATTGATGCATTTTTAATCATTGGAAAGAGACTTCATTTGCCATTGGTTAGCAGGACGCTGGACAACAGGGCGCACACACCAGCTTGTAGCTACACAGATCCAAAAAGGGCAAGGATGCCCGTCCAATCCAATAATGACCTAATTAACATCTGCGACGAAAAATGATGACGGACCTTCTTGATAAGCTGGAACGCCTCAGGGCTCCCGCACTACTGGTTGGCGCGGACGACGTGATTATCTTCGCGACCGCAAGTGCGCAGGATATTCTTCTCGACGTCGATGTGACGGACATGCCGGCAGCAAGCTTCCTGTGTGACTGGGATCGCTGCCGCGAGCTGCTCGCCAATCCGGAAACGAAGACCGTGGAAGTGTTTCTCCGGAGTGGACAGTACCGGTCGATGTCGGCTGCCGTCTTCAATACGAAGTTTCGCAGGAGACCGGTGTCGGGGGTCGTGCGGTTTCCAGATAGCCAGAACGCCAGCATGAGGTTGTCCGCCAGCTCCACGAGTGTGGCCGCAACGTCTTCCGGTGTCCAACCCGCGTCAACGCCCGCCAAAGCAACCGCGGCCACGACGTCGTCCATGGCTTTCTGACACCGCAGGAAACGGTCGGGATGCCCGTCGGCGGGAGGGGAAGGGATACGGTCCATGGCGGTGAACTGTCTTGCCCGATCTCGGCGTCAAGGGACCCGTCTTGCGAACGTCGCCGGCATCTTCGTGAGACGATCGCTTGTCCGTCAACTCTCCTGGCGCGTCCAGACCTTGCAGATGGCTGTTTCCGTTTGCCGGTACGTCGTGAAGCCCATGCGCTCGTAGTAAGCCTGGGCGACAGCGTTCGCGTTGCCTATGAAAGCTTCGATTTTCGTCAGTCCCGTACTGATCGCAACCTGCTCACTCGCCGCGAACAGTCGGGTTCCGACACCGCTTCGCGCGGCGTCCGGTGAAACGTGCGTACCAATGATACCCCAGCCAGCCGGCGTGCCGAACGGATTGCCATTGACGGCGCGGATCAGGGACTGGAACCCGAGGATGATACCGTCGTCGTCTTCGGCAAGAGTGCAGCGTATGCTCAGCGGATTGTCGACATAGTGCTCCCGAACGTAGTCGATATCTGCCGGCATCGTTCGCTTGCCGGCCGCGACCAAATTTTCGAGAAGTTCGCTCATCGCGTCCACGTCGCTGCTGGTCGCTTCCCTGACTTTCATCGACGCGCTCCAGCGCTAGTCAGGCGCCGCGGACGCCCTCGGCCCGTGACTTTCCGGTCCGGCGATCCTGGCCCACCTCGTAGGAAACCCTCTGGCCGTCCCGCAGAAGTGTCGAACCCTGCACTGCGCTCACGTGAACGAACACGTCCTGACCGCCTTCGTCCGGTGTGATGAAGCCGAAGCCCTTTTCCTGGTTGAAAAACTTGACCGTGCCGTAAGCCACTAGCGATCCCCCTGATGTCGCGCAGACTTTTCATAGCCTCTCAACAAGTGGGCCGCAACAGGGGTGCAGTCGCGTCCCTTCAGCTAAATGTTCGTCTCCCTATCTGGTACCGTTCGCGACGCCCGAATTGGAACATCTGTGCTCGATTCGCCATTGCCCAACCAAACGAAAGGAACACGGCATGGTCACGATGGTCGGCAAGGCAGATAGAATCGAGAAGCGCGTGAACGATCTTCTCTATCTCGAGCACGATGCCATCGCGGCATATGACTCCTGCATCGAGAGGCTCGACGAGAAGCGCCGCCCAGCGACGCGAAAGGTGGAGACGAGATCCAGGAGAGAGAACGAGAGTTAATCAAGGCTGATGTAACAGTAGCCTGATATCTGAGAGAGGGAAGATTTCAGTTGCATTAGGAACCGTTTGGTTCCATAGTCTCAGTATGACGAAGCGCACTGAGACATCACCGTCAGTTGGGCGGCCCCGCGAATTTGAACTCGACGATGCTATTCGCAAGGCGATGAGCGTTTTCTGGGACCGCGGATACCACGATGCATCGCTTCCCGACCTACTCGAAGGTATGGAGCTGTCGAGAGGTAGTTTCTACAAGGCGTTCGTTGACAAGCGCGGAGTCTATCTGCGAGCGCTCGATGTCTACATCGAGGACGCCGTTTGCAAGACCGGCGAAATCCTGCATTCCAACCCATCCCCTAAGGCTGCAATCAAGGAAGCTTTTTCGCGGCAAGTTGAAGAGTCTTCCGGCAAAGAAGGACTGCGTGGATGCTTTGTCGTGTTGTCGGCTGTCGAAATGCTTCCTGCGGACGAAGAGGTTTACAAACGTATCGCGCGCCTGTTTCGGCGTCTCGAGGATCTTTATGCGGCAGCGGTTAATCGAGCCCAAGCCCTGGGTGAGATCGATTCCGGTCTCGACGAGCGAACACTCGCGAAATTCCTCGTATGCCAGATCCAGGGAATGAGAGTGCTCGGGAAGGCCGGAGCTGATCGCGACGCCACCCGAGCGATGGTTGACTTCGCGCTGAAATCGCTCGACTGAGCCTAAATAGGAACCATAAGGTTCCAAAATACGTCTATTTTCACAAGCTGATCGATCGGTTCCGCATCGACATGGAGAGATTCATGGAACATGTCCGTTCCCTTGAGCAAAGCCCTGATCCGCGCAGGTGGATCGCGTTAGCAATCCTGTTGACAGGAGCGTTCCTCCCACCACTCGATTTTTTCATCGTCAACGTGGCGCTGCCTTCCATACGAGAGGACTTCCATGCCTCCGCCTCGACGATGCAGCTGATAATCTCCGGCTACGCCACCACCTACGCGGTCATGCTCATCACCGGTGGGAGGCTTGGAGACCTATACGGTCGACGAAATGTCTTCCTTGCTGGGATGATGGCGTTTGCTGCCGCTTCCGCCCTTTGCGGCTTCGCATGGTCTCCACTCGTTCTGGTCGTCGGCCGGGTAGTTCAGGGCTTCGCCGCCGCGATCATGGCGCCTCAGGCTCTGGCGTCGATAAACGCCATCTTTCCCGATCGAGAGAAATCGAAGGCGCTGAGCTTTTATGCCCTCACATTCGGAGTGGCATCGATGGCCGGCCTGTTCTTGGGAGGGGCGCTCATCGCGCTGAATGTCCTTGGTCTCGGGTGGAGAGCGATATTTCTGATCAATCTTCCAGTGATCGCCGTAGCCGCGCCGTCCGCGATAATGACCCTGCGCGAAACCCGTTCGGACCATCCTAGCAAACTGGATCTGGGAGGGGCCGTGCTGATTGCGCTGGCGCTTTTCGCGCTGATATCGCCGCTGATCGAGGGCCGTGAACAAGGGTGGCCGATCTGGTCGCTTGTGATGCTTGCCGCGTCCCTGCCACTTCTCCTCCTGTTTTGGTACCATGAGCAGAAACTGGAGGCGGCAGGAAGAGATCCGATCCTGGCAGCGCGCCTTCTGAAGGCCCCTGGATTGAAGCGCGGCCTGCTCGCCGCCTTTTTCTTCTACGCCTTCGCTGCGTTCTGGCTGACGTTCTCGGTCTTTCAACAAGCGGGCCTCGGCCGGACGCCTTTGGAAGCTGGGGTAGCGATACTTCCAGCGGCGGTCGGTTTCGTTCTCGGCCCATTCGCTAGTGGACACATATTCCGGGTCTTTGGCAGGTACTCCACTGCCGCAGGCATGTCCTTGGAAGCGGCGGGTCTATTCGGAACGGCGGCTCTGATCTTACTCGGGGCGCCGACGCTCATGCCCGTCGCATTGTTCTTCGTCGGCGCCGGGCAGGGCATCGCGTTGCCGAACCTGGTTCGGACAGTCGTGCAGCGCGTCGACCCGACGCAGTCTGGTTTGGCGTCCGGGCTGGTCAACTCGATGCTTCAGATCGGTGGAGCCTTGGCGACGGCTCTTATCGGTGGATTGTTCTTCTCGATCCTGGGATCGTCCACCGACGCGACATCCATCGGCCATGCCTACAGCATCGCAGCGGTTGCGATAGCTATCTGTCTACTTGTCGCAGCTTGGCTTTCCGTCAGCCCCCGAATGAACGACGACGCTCGCCGCCAAAGCGATACGCGCCCTCCGATGCGGGCGCCATGAGAAATGCCCTGCAGGTCCAACATAGGACCGAGGTGCACAACGATGCTCAAGACAGATAACTCTGCGCTCGCCGGTAAGCGAGCACTCGTGACGGGGGCCGCTCGCGGGATCGCTGCCACCGTAGCGTTGAAGCTCGCCGACGATGGCGCCGATGTTGCGATAACTTACGAGAAGTCCTCCGAACACGCCAATGCCATTGTCGCCGAGATACGCGCGATGGGCCGCAAGGCTGTTGCCATTCAAGCAGACGCCGCGCTTGCCGAATCTGCAACGGCTGCCGTCGAGCAAGCAGTCGAAGAGCTTGGCGGGCTCGACATTCTGGTCAATAACGCCGGCGTCCTATTCACAGGTGATTTCTAGACGCAGCCGCTGCAAGAGATTGACCTGCAACTGAACGTCAATGTTCGTGGGTCTTCCTGACCACACAGGCGGCGCTCAGACACATCCCCGACGGTGCGCGCATCATTAAGGCCGGAAGCAATGCGGGGTTGGCGGTTCCCTTTGCGGGCATCGCCGTCTACGTGGCGACCAAGTCAGCACTGGAAAGCTTTACGCGGGGTCTCGCACGTGAGCTAGGGCCTCGGGAAATTACCGTCAATCTTGTTCGCCCTGGCCTGATCGACACCGACATGAACCCTGCCGATGGCGCTCTGGCTCCCGCCATCCTGCCGAGCTTGTCGATCGCGCGCTACGGTCGACCCTGGGAAGTGGCCAAGGCGGTCGCCTTTCTTGCTGGACCCGGTGCAGGCTACATTGCCGGATCGGGGATCCTGGTCGACGGCGGCATAAGCGCCTAGTGCGACTTAAATTGCCCCGAGCAGATGCCGACGTTTGCAGGACATCGTCGGCAACGAAGCGAAAGAGGTGATTGCAGGTCCGATGCATGATGAAGCGGCGGTACCGTCCCCGTAACAGCGCCCAGAGGAGACGACGCACTCGATGGCATGTCGGTGTGGACAACATGCTTGCTTAATTTGCCGCTCGCAGCTCTGCTACGGAAGGGGCCGCTCTAGAAGAACCGATCTCAATGCCCCCGTGTTTCGTTTCCTGCAACGCCGTGTGTCGCGATCGACATCTTCTATGCCGTCGAGGGGTGTGACAGGTTCCGCGCGAAAGACCTGCAGACAGGACGGGTCCCAACCTCGCGGAACAGCATATGATAAAGAAAATACTCATCGCATCCTTTGCGATCGCGTCCATCGCCGTTTGTCGAGCAGAGATCGCTCAGGGTTCGCAAGGCGCTGATCTGATTGTTTTCAATGCGAAGATATTCACAGGAAACGTCGGGCAGCCGCAAGCATCCGCGATAGCCGTCACGAAAGGACGGATCTACTCGGTCGGGTCGGACAAAGACATTCTGAGCCTCAAAAACTCCGACACGAAAGTGATCGACGCGGGAAGCCGTCGCCTCATTCCCGGTATTATCGACGCCCACACCCACGTGCTCAACGATAGCGGTTTCAACTACAACATCCGCTGGGACGGCGTGCCGACACTCGAAAGGGCGCTGGCAATGTTGAGCGAGCAGGCTTCGCGTACGCCTGACGGACAGTGGGTCAAAGTGATAGGAGGCTGGTCGCCCTACCAGTTCAAGGAGAACCGCCTCCCCACAATGGAAGAGCTTGAACGGGCAGTGCCCGACAGGCCATTGATCGTTCAATATGCTTACAATCAGGCCTTCTTGAACAAGCAGGCGATGGAAAAACTCGGCGTCGGGACCGATCGTTTTCCAACACTGCCCGACACCGAATTTGAACGGGACGGCGAGGGCAGATACACCGGCGTCGTCTTCGGCAACACCTGGACGTTCGTTGCTCTCGAGACCATGGTGCCGCAACTTTCGTTCGACGAGGAAGTGAGCTCGTTGACGTCGAGCATCAACGGGTTGAACCGCTTTGGCGTTACCTCCATCATCGATGCTGGCAGCAGGTGGGGATATCCGAAAGCGCAGGCGATGGTCGAAGTTCTCTCGCGCGAGAAACGACTGAACGTGCGCATGCCCTTCATCGTCCTGCAACTTGGCGACAAACCCGGCGTCAGCATGACGGACTTGCAGCTTGAGGCGATCACCAAGGAGGCGCCCATCAGTCCAGGGCAGAATCTGGATCCGTCGCTCGCCCACGGGCATGAGTATCGCGGCGCAGGCGAGGTCCTCGAGGCGGAGGTGCACGATCATGAGAACTTCGAGCGTCCGGCCATGATCATTCCGCCCGAGCAGATGCATCGGCTGGTTGACCGCGAAATCAGGAAGCTTGTCCAGAGGCGCATGCCGTTCAGAGAGCATATCAGCTACAACGAGAACATCACGCCGTTCCTCGACGCCCTGGAAGGTCTCAATCGTGAGATACCTTTCAATGGACTGCGGTGGAGCCTCGAACATGCCGAGACCATCAGCCCGGAAAATATCGAACGAGTGAAGAAGCTGGGCGGTGGGATCGCGCTGGATCACAAGATGGCGCTTCATGGCGACGCTTTCATCAAGAGCCATGGACGGGATCAGGCCCTGCGGACGCCGCGTCTGCGCCAGCTTGTCGATAGCGGCATTCCGCTTGCAATGAGCACCGATGCATTTCGTGCCGCCACGTTCAATCCTTGGGTCGGTCTGAGCTGGATGGTGACTGGCCGGTCGGTGTCGGGATCCGAAGTGCTCGCTGCGGAAAACAGACTCACCCGCGGCGAAGCGCTGAAACTCTTCACCAGTGGAGGCGCCTGGTTCATGAATACGGAATCGGAGATGGGATTGATTGCTCCTGGCAATCTTGCAGATTTCGCCATCCTGGACCGGGATTACTTCTCTGTTCCGGACGATCAGATCAAGTCGGTCTCTTCGGTGCTGACCATCATGGACGGCAGGGTCGTCTTCGGTGCGCAAGACTACGCCGCCCTTTCGCCAACCCTCCCGGCGATTTTGCCTGCCTGGTCGCCGGTCAAGTATTTCGGCACGTACTACGGCGAGAAATGAGCTCGGAGCCTCCGAGGAATTTCTCACCCGGCGGCACCAAAGCCGGCTGCCGCGCAGGTCATTCGGGTCGCATGTCTCTATGAAGCTTCCGCCCCGGCATTTCAACACACACCCTCAACCCACGGAGATCGATGACATGATACCCTCATTTAAGCCTTCCGGTGAAGACGAAGCCGCCACCTCGGCGCGGTTAGAAATCGAAAAGACGCTGGCGCAATACGAAGCCGCCTTGAATGCCTCGGACACGACCGCTGTCGCCAAAATGTTCGTGGCCGACGGCGTGTTCATGGCGCCGAACAATCCTTCCGTCATAGGCATAGATGCGATCCAAAAGGCGTATGACGGAATATTCCGGACAATCAGCTTCGATACGGAATTGACCGTGGCAGAGGTCGTGCAGACGGCATCAGAGTGGGCGTTCGTTCGCACCAACTCGAAGGGGTTTGTCACCGTCAAGGCGATCGAAAAACGCGTGCCGGACGCAAATCACGAGCTGTTCGTCTTTCAGAAGGATGCAAGCGATCAGTGGAAAATAGCTCGCTATTCCTTTGCAACGACCAATCCGTTGCCGCAATGATCTAGAATTGCGCCATCGACGATCCCGAAGAGGCGCCAGCGGCCCGATCCTGGAACTGAGGGCGACATCAGGTCGTGCCGCTCTCGTGCAGAGGATGCTTGTCACGGCACGGGCGATCGAAATGGTCGATGAGCAGCTCTGTGAGGGTCTTCACCTTTTCCGACGGATAGGGACTGGGCGCCCGCACGACGAAGATTCCTGCCGGAGGCACGGGGTATCGGTTCAAGACGGCGACCAGGGCCCCTGATGCGATGTGATCTGCAACAAGTGGTTCCGGAAGATAAGCGAGCCCCACCCCCTCCAGGGCGGCCGCGACAAGTGACAGCGCATTGTCGGCGACGAAGCGTCCATTGGGGCGCACGGCAATGACGTCGTCCCCATCCATGAATTTCCAAACTTCTGCCTCTCGCATTGCAACCCGATGGTTCACGATCTCATAAGGCGTCTCGGGTACACCCTCAGCATCGATGTAGCTCGGGCTGGCTACGAGTTTACCGGCCATGGGTCCGATCCGCTTTGCAACGAGATTGGAATCTGGAAGATGTCCCACCCGGATTGCACAGTCGAAGCCTTCTCCCACGAGGTCGACGAAGCGATCAGTATATGATGAGAGCACCAGGAGCTTGGGATAACGTCGCGCCAGGGCGGCCAGAACCGGAGCGAAATGTGTAGGTCCGAACGATAGCGGAGCAGCAATTCTCATTCGCCCCTGCAAATCACCTGGCGGCGATACCGCCTCCAGAGCCATGTCAACTTCGGCGCAGATGCGGGCGGCATACTCTCTGAACGTCGCCCCGATTTCGGTGACGACCATGCCGCGTGTTGTCCTTGCGAGCAGTTGCACGCCCAGATGAGCTTCCAATTGGGTGATACGTCGACTGACTATCGTTTTCGAGATGCCGAGACGGAGCGCCGCCGCCGAGACGCCCCCCGCCTCAGCAACCTCCAGGAAAATCCTCAGATCTTCTGTTTCCAAGGCTGGATCCTTTCTTGGCAGGATATGCCGCAGGTTCGAGCCATCTCGGATACGCTCCTCAGCCCCTGAGCACTGCAACGGAGGACGGCCCTTGCCCCACACGGGCCGTCCTTGAAATGAAGATGGCTCAGGCGATTGCGCCGCCATCCGCGGTAAGCGTCGCGCCTGTGATGACGCTTGCAGCGGAGCTTGCCAGGAACACCACGGCATCCGCGATCTCCTTCGGCTCGCCAAAGCGCCCCAGCGACGTCAAGCTTCGCTGGAAGTCTGCTGCCCCGCCGCCGGCCGGATTGGCGTCCGTGTCCGTCGCACCAGGCTGGACGAGGTTCACCGTGATGCCGCTTGGTCCAAGTTCGCGCGATAGACCGCGCGTGAAGGACGTCAGTGCTGCTTTCGACATTGCGTACGGCGTGAGCCCAGGGAAGGGCACCCGCTCACCGAGCGCGGAGCCGATCGTGACGATACGGCCGCCGTCTCGCAGATGCGGGATGACTGCTTTTGCAAACAGTACCGGCGCACGCACGTTGACGTCCATAAGGGTTTGATATTCGTCGAGGTTAAGATCGGCGATGTTTCCTGAATGGCCGATCGCTGCACTATTGACGAGTATGTCGAGCCCGCCCAAGGCGGCCACGGCGTCTTCGACAGCCCGCGCGATTGCCTGCGGATCGGCGCTGTCGGCCTGGATGGCGACGGCTCGACGGCCGCGGCTTTCAACGGAGCGGGCAATCGCCGCAGCCTTGTCGTTCGAATTTTGATAGGTGAACGCCACATCGGCACCATTCTGCGCGAGTGCTTCGACAATGGCCGCTCCGATGCCGCGAGAGCCGCCAGTTACCAAGGCGCGCTTTCCACTCAGGTCGATCATAGGATTAGGTTTCTTTCTTGTAGTCGTGAATTCGGGAGGGCCTCAGCCTTGCGTTTCCCGACGGATGTCCGCCTATTTTGTGGATCCGTCTTTGCGATTGAAGTGGCGATGAATGCGACAGCTTGTTACGCGGTGGGGAACGGCGACCGCCCTCCATCTCGCCCGTTGCAAGTCACGCAACACAACGTTGCCGATCAGGAGCCCTTTCTCGGGAGCGCAGACAACCTACATGTCCCCGTAAGGTGCTCGACAAACGCACGTCGTGATCGACCGCTCGTTTGCTCTTGAAAGACGCTGCGCAGGCGCACGACTGCGCCGAGCCCGCCCAGTCTCCTGGCGGGCCGTGATGACCCCATGAACAATGGAAGGAGGACCACCGCATGATCAAACGTGTTTCGTTTAAGAATAAAGATATCGAGGTCGTCGGCAATATTCACCTGCCGCCGGACTTCGAGGAGGCTGGCGCATATCCCGCGATTGTCATCGCGACGCCAGGCAGCAGTGTGAAGGAACAGATCGGCGCGATCTACGCTAAAAGGCTCTCCGCACATGGCTTCATAGCGCTTACATTCGACCCTTCATACCAGGGCGAAAGTGGAGGCGAACCGCGAGATCTCGAAGATACAGCCGTTCGGGTCGAAGACATCCAATGCTCGGTCGATCACCTGACGACGCTTGCCTATGTCGACGAGGAGCGGATTGGACTTCTCGGGATCTGCGCGGGTGGCGGCTATGCGATAAAGGCAGCCCAGACCGAGAGACGTTTCAAAGCCGTGGGAACGGTCGTCGCCAATGACATAGGCGAAGCGATGCGCCGCCTGCTTCCCGACTTCCGTCAGACCCTTCTGGATGTCGCAGCGGAGCGTACTGCCCAGGCCCGCGGTGCCCCACCACGGAGAGATCCGTGGATTCCTGATAGTCTCGCGGATGCCAAGGCCGCTGGGATCGACGATGCCGAATTGCTGGAAGCCGTCACGTTCTATCGGGAATCGGAGTATCGGCATCCGAACTCGACGAACCGCCTGCTATTCGTCAGCTATGGCAGCTTGCTGGGATTTGACGCATTTAGCCTTGTGCCGGAGTTGCTGACCCAGCCGCTGCAAGTCATCGTCGGCGGACGCCGGGGGCCGACCGGCCAATACGAGGCGGGCAGGCGGCTATTCGACCTTTCTCCGTCGAAGATGAAGCACTTCCTCGAAGTCGAAGGTGCGGGACATTACGACCTGTACTACAAGCCTGAATATGTCGATCCGGTGGTCGCGAGGCTGGCCGATTTCTATTCAAAGCATCTAGCACCTTAGGATTTGAAGGGCTGCTAGGAAGAACCGGAATCGAAGCACTCGATCAACATCTCTGTCAGCACGCGGACCTTCTTGGCAGGATGCTGTCCAGGAGGCCTGACGACGAAGATGCCGGCGGTGGGCGGCGGATACTTGGGCATCACTTCGACGAGTGCCCCCGAGGCGATGTGCTGGTCCGTCAGACCATTCGGAAGCCGCGCGATGCCTAGTCCTTCCAGGGCGGCAGCAAGCAATGCCACTGCGTTGTCGGCCTTGAAGCGGCCTTGCGGGCGAATGTTGACCACCTCATCGCCATCAGTGACCGGCCACACTTCCGTTCCCACCATCAGCGCTTCATGCTTGAGAAGCTCATCCGGCGTTTCGGGCGAGCCGTAACGGGTGACGTAGTCGGGGCTGGCGACGAACTTCGCGTAGAGAGGTCCAACGCGCCTCGCCACAAGATTGGAATCTGGCAGGTAGCCGATCCGGATCGCACAGTCGAACCCCTCGGTGATGAGATCGACAAAGCGGTCGGTGTAGCACGATGTGACCTGGAGCTGCGGATGTCGGCGCGCCATCTGAGATAGGACAGGGGCGAGGTGGGTCGGGCCGAACGACAGGGGTGCGGCCACCCTGATGCGCCCGCGAAGCTCGCCAGCAGGCAATATCGTCTCGCGAGCCGCGTCGATGTCGGACGAGATCCTCGCCGCGTAATCGCGGAAAGTCGTGCCTTCTTCCGTCAGTGCGATGCCGCGCGTCGTTCGTGCAACGAGCTGTACGCCGAGCTCCGCCTCGAGACGCGCGATGCGCCGGCTGACCATGGACTTGGAGACGCCAAGCCGCTGCGCGGCCGGCGTGACGCCTCCAGCATCCGCGACTTCCACGAAGGTTCTGAGATCGTCAATTTCCATCCCGCGTTCCCCTTTCTGCAACACAGCTCGCGTTTTTAAGGGCTACCGCATCAGGGGCCGCGATGACAAGGATCTCGTGGAGCGCTCGGCTCTGGGCGTTCAAACCCATATCGCCCAACCACCAATAGGGATGTTTCATGACCTTTCGTAACGGCCTCGCCTCGCTTCTCCGCCCCGAAGATTCCGTGCTCGTCCTCATCGACCACCAGCCGTATCAGCTCGCGAACGTGAACAGCCACGAGCCGACGATGGTGGTCAACAACGCCGTCGGCTTGGCGAAGGCGGCAAGAGCCTTCGACGTTCCCACTATCCTGACGACCGTGATCGCGGAACGCGGCGGCAACCTGTTCCCGCAGATCGCCGAGGTATTCCCCGGCCAGGACATCATCGATCGGACGCTGATCAACACCTGGCAGGATTCGAAAGTCGTCGACGTGGTGAAGGCGACGGGCCGCAAGCAATTGATCGTCGCCGGTCTATGGACCGAAGTGTGTGTCGCGATGCCGGCAATACAGGCCGCTGGCGAGGGCTGGGATGTAACCGTTATCACGGATGCCTCAGGAGCGGTCTCGCCTGAAGCGCATCAGATCGCTATTCAGCGAATGATCGCGGCCGGTGTCAACATGATGACCTGGTTGGCGCTGGCAGCGGAATGGCAGCGCGACTGGGCTCGTGCCGAACAGGCTGCGAAGATTACCGACGTCATCGTCCAGCATTCTGGCGGGAGCGGCATCGCATATTTGTGGGAGCAGCAGTTGCTCAACACTGCTGCGCCCAAGCCTGGCGCTGGAGCCTAAGCAGGCTTAAGAATAAGGAGCGGGTGCGTCATACGCTGCCGCTCCTCGCTATGACTGGATGATCATCAAGAGGACGTCACAAATGAGCTGGAACCCCGCGATCGAACCTGGATGTCCTGATGAGGTCGGTGTGGAGGCGATCGAAACGTTGATCGTTCCCCGCGCCCGCGACCTGGGCGGCTTCGAAGTTCGACGTGCGCTACCTGCGCCGAACCGACAGATGGTCGGGCCGTTCATCTTTTTCGACCAGGCTGGACCCGCCGAACTCCTGACAGGACAGGGCGTCGACGTTCGACCCCATCCGCATATCGGTCTCGGCACCGTGACTTATCTTTATCAAGGCGATTTCCATCATCGCGATAGCACCGGTGCCGACCAGATCATCAGGCCAGGTGAGTTGAACTGGATGGTCGCAGGCAAAGGCGTATCGCACTCGGAGCGGACAAGCGCGGCAGCAAGGAGCGGCCCAAGCAGCCTGTTCGGAATACAGACGTGGCTCGCTCTTCCAGATAGCCACGAGGACGTGGCGCCTTCCTTCGAGCACCATGGCCGAAATGCGCTTCCGATGATTGAAGACAAGGGCGTTTCGGCGCGGCTCATCCTCGGGAACGCCTACGGCGAACGCGCTCCCGCCAGGATGTTCTCGGAGACGTTCTACGCTGATGTTCAGCTAGAGCCATTAGCCCGTCTTCCGATGCCCGATGATCATGAGGACCGCGCCATCTACGTCGTCGAAGGTTCGATCTCGGTCGCCGGCCAGGAATTCACGACAATGCAGATGATGGTCTTCCGTCCGGGAGACAGGATAACAGTCGCGGCGGGCGAACGGGGAGCCCGGATCATGATACTCGGGGGCGCAACGTTCTCCGGGCCAAGATATATCTGGTGGAACTTCGTCGCGTCGTCGATGGACCGTATCGAAGAAGCCAAAGCGGAATGGCGCGCCGGAAAGTGGGGCGAGGGCCGGTTCGACCTTCCTGCCGACGACCGCGGGGAGTTCATACCTTTGCCCGATTGAAGCCTAGAGCGAGCATGGACGGAGCCATGTAACGAAGCAAATTCCTTGGAGAGGCTCGTTCCGACTATAAGGGACGAGTTGCATCAGGCGGATGAGGAGTTGTACAGCGCTGTAGATAACGCCGTGCGTGCTGCCGGCGACACGCTCCGGCCGCCCGGCGTTCCTGCTTCGCCACGGCTACTTCCGCGACGCATCGCTTCGCCACCTCATCCGTCGCTTGTGCGGCGCTGATGGCCGAACGTTTAACAACGGCGATCCCGTAGTTGCGCGGAAGATCCTCCATGCCGGCCGCAACGTCGCTCGGATAGGGGAACGGCAGCAAGGCCGGCCGGGGTGTGTCGGAAAAAAGAAGGAACGCTCAGAAGACACCGCGAGAGAAAGCAGTTGGCGAGGTCGGCAGAGTCCCTTTCGTGAGAATTGTCCTTAGTGCCTTGATGGAGCAGGCGCGTGCCACCAATTCCCAGATCGACGCCCGGCTAAAGGCTATGGTTGATGCGCGTGCCGCCGATCTCACCGGCGGTTCTGAAGCAGAGTGGGCGTTCATTGAAACTGCGCAAAACTATCTGGCGCTCTTCACTAAATTGCGCCACTGACCACAGTCCATACGTTGAAGGAAAGAGGCATGACGAGAAACAAAACTGCTGGCAGTTCACACGATCGGGCAATCGCCGACGTCATTGAGCGTGCCGACAAGTTGTTGGCTAAAGCCGTCTCAGCCGCCCTTCAAAATGCGAGAGATCACGCTGTAGAAGGCATGGCGGCTATCGGACAAGAAGACGCGACGCCGGCGCTGGAATATTTCGCCGCGGTCGTTCATCAGCGCATGTATTGCATCATGTGCGGCGCCGATCCAGACACGTTCGCGGATGGGGACCCTGAAATCGCATACCACGTCATTCGCAACAGTCAGAACATCGCCAAGCACTACTGGGGGGCTGAGATCGAGGTGTATCCGGCTGAGCAAGGAGAGGGAGACGCCGCCGCTCGATCTGCACCACCGAAGACGCACCATCCCGTCGAAAGTGCCGTTGGTGAGACGAGTTCCTGTCGCGGAGGCCATGGTGATTTAAACGGTCCATAAACATTTAAGATGTAACAGGGCTTCCCGTTCTGCACCTTAAACCAAGACCCATAAATCGAGGTCATCGATATGACTGTCCGATGCGGCAAATGCTCTATGGATATGGAGGAGGGTTTTTTGCTTGAGAAAGGGGATGGCGGAGTGCTGTCGCCGCAGGCTTGGATCACAGGCAAGCCCGAGAAAAGCCTTTTCACCGGTCTGAAACTCAAAGGCAGGCAGGTCTATGACGTGAGAACGTATCGCTGCACCGGGTGCGGATTCCTCGAATCCTACGCTGAGGAAATGGGCGTCCGTAAACGATAGCCGTCCGCTATTCCCGTCGGCACCATCAGTACTGCGAGCCGCGCCAGCGGATCAGCAGCTATCGGTCTTGGATTTGATGGACGTTGCTCGCGTTCCTTTAGCTAGAGAATCCGGCTCCGTCAGCATTTCGCCAGCCGCATCGACGATCGTTGAGCCGTACGGCTCCCTTGCGACGATGCGGATCGCATCGACCGTCTTGCTGGGCTATCTCCATCAACTGGCCATTTCGGCGCGGAGAGTAACGGCCGGCTGGTCAACGTCAGATATCCCGCAAGGATTGATCACTGGCTGATCTCATACCGTCTCCGATTCAGCCGATCGCGTCCGTCGCGCGCTTTGGGGCGGGCGTGACGAAATCGGTTCAGGGTGCAATGCCGAGAGAGCACAGGGTGGAGCGTTTCCAACGGCCCACAAGGTCGATAGCGCTTTTTGGGAGTAATGACTTTGTCGGACAGGAGACGGACAGGTTTGCCAGGCCATTAATCCCCTCGTCGCCCCACGAGGGCTTTAATCGGGATTAAAATCATGAAGCTGAAACTTATCGCTGCACTTGCAATGTCTGCTGCAACTCCGGCCGTCGCCTTCGCCAGCCCGAGCTGCACAACGGAACCGAAGTCCAAATGGATGTCCGAGGACGCCATGAAGGCCAAGATCGATGCGCTTGGTTACAAGGTCAAGACGTTTGAGATCACCGGCAGCTGCTACGAGATCTACGGCAAGGACAAGGACGGCAAGCGCGCCGAAGTCTACTTCAACCCGGTGTCCGGCGAAATCGTTCAGAAGGGTGATTAACCCATGACCACGACTGGGCCGAGAGCGGAGGGCGGATCGCCCTCCAATACAGCACCGCGGATGATCAAGGTCTGGGACCCGATTGTTCGCATTTTTCACTGGACGATCGTCGCCGCCTGTACCCTCAACCTCTTTGTCCTTGAAGAGGGCAAATATTGGCATCGCGTGACCGGATATGTCGTTGCCGCCGCAATTTTCATCCGGATCATATGGGGCTTTGTCGGCACAAAGCACGCTCGCTTCCGTGACTTCCTGCCAACCCCGGCCAAGGTCAGGAAACAGGTCCGCGGGATCATGACGCGCAGCGAGGACCGATATATCGGTCACAACCCGCTCGCTTCCATCATGATGCTTGTGCTGATCGGTTTGCTCGCAGCCACGGCCCTGACCGGCTGGATGACGACGCTTGATGCCTTCTGGGGAGAAAAATGGCTGGAGCAATTGCATGGGACCATTGCCAACAGCATTATGGTGCTTGTTTTCATTCATGCCGGCGCCGCCATCATCGAAAGTTGGAGACACCGGGAGAATTTGGTCTGGTCGATGGTAACGGGTCGCAAGAAACTATGAGGATCCTGCTGATCGAGGATAGCGCCCGGCTTCGCGATCTCGTCAGCGAAGCCGTCAGGGATGCCGGTTGGAAGATCGACGCCTTTGCAACCGCCGAACTTGGCCGCGCAGCTCTGGCCGATCACACGTATGATCTGTTGCTACTCGACCTCGGCCTTCCGGATGAAGACGGCCTGGATGTCCTGAAATCCCTGCGTGAGGAAAAGCTGCAAACTCCGGTGCTTGTCCTGACAGCCCGCGGTGCCATCGATGAGCGTATCGCCGGGCTTGACGCGGGCGCTGACGACTATCTCGCCAAGCCGTTCCACAACGGCGAACTCGTCGCCCGAATTCGGGCCCTCATGCGACGGGCGCCTGTGACGTCCATGCCAGTTCTGGAATACGGCGCTCTGCGGATGGACGTCGCCTCGCGTCGGGTCATGTGTTCGGGGGCGGAAATCACTCTGGCCCCCTCGGAAAAGGGCTTGCTTGAGCTCTTGATGCGAAATGGCGGTAAAGTCGTCGCGAAATCGAAGATCGAGCATGCCTTTTCGGAATTTGGAGACGAAAAAAGCAGCAATGCCGTCGAGCTCGCCGTCTCGCGGCTACGCAAGAAGGTGGAGGGACATAAGACGGGGACCTTGATCGAAACGGTCAGGGGGGTCGGATACATGATGCGCGAGGTGCCTGATTGAGCCGAAACCGCCCGACGCTCGGCACCATAGTGGCCAAGAGAATCGCGTTCTTTGCGGTTCTCGCAATGCTTGTTCAGCTTGCCGTCGTCATCTCCGACTACTACTGGAACACTGGTGAACTGTCTCGCCTCTACGTCGAACAGGAAACCCAACGGCTGTCTGAGGGGATTTTCGTCGATCGCGACACCGTTCGCTACCAGCTTCCGCAGACGATCCGGGATCGATATCGACAGGACGGGGCTGGCTATTTGGCAAGGATCCGCAGCGCCAACGGCACACTCATATTCGAGTCCTGCGATCCGGCCTGCGAAGATCGATTTCTTCCCGTCGATATCGACAGGCCGGATTTCTGGCTACGGTCGCTGACGTCTGGCAAACCTCTCACATTGGTCGGGGGGCGGGCATTTTTCATCGCAGGCCAGCGGTTTCTGATCGATGTCGCCACGCTTGGTGATCCACAAGAGGTTGTTTCCGACGTCTTGTGGAACGAGATCATCGAGCACCTTGTCGTGCCAATGAGCATTTTGCTCATTCTCGTGCTTGGGGCCACATTGCTTTCCGTACGACAGGCTCTGGGACCGGTCCGCGCCGCCGCCGAGGCAGCAGACCAGATCGATCCGATGGATGCGCGCTCTCATTTGAAGTTCGACGAGATGCCGCGCGAGGTTGCTCATCTTGCCATTGCGGTTAACAGGGCCTTCGAAAGGGTGGCGGAGCTCATGACGTCGCAAAAGACGCTGACCTCGGGGATCGCGCATGAAATCCGCACGCCGCTAGCAGCAATGAAGCTGGAACTTGGGCATATCGATCATCCGCGCGCGAGGCTGGTCGAGGCCGACCTCGATGATCTCGTGCGCTTCGTGTCCCAGCTAACGTCGCTTGCCCGCCTTGAAAGCTTCGATCACGGCGCTTTTGAAACTGTTGACCTGATCGAGGTGTCAACCTCTGCCGTCGAGCAGGTAGCACCCTGGGTATACGAGAACCTGCACTCCGTAGAGCTTATAAAAGACGTCGACAGCGCGCTGGTCAGGGGAGTTCCGTCTCTCTTGCGCGATGCGGTCCGTAATCTGATTGAAAATGCCGTTCGTCATACGACGGAGCGAACCCATATCGTCGTCCGCGTCGGGTCCCATCATATAGAGGTTGAAGATCGGCGGATGGCAGCTGTCGACCAAACTGTCAGGGAAGCAGAGACCGACAGCCTTGGGATAGGGTTGAAAATTATCGGCCGAATTGCCGAGATCCATCGCGGCAAGCTAAGGCGCTTGACATTGGCAAGCGGGTCGACCTTCACCTTGACCTTCCGACCGTGAGAGCCAGTTGACCCGGGATATAGATGCAGCATGTCGCGTGGGTTGCTTCACTCAAGGCCTGCGAGGAAGCTGGCGGCTTGTCGCCTGGTCTCGTCACGGCTCTCATCACTCATTCTCGACCATGTTGCGTAAGGTTGTACCAAGCGGTGGTTGGAGCTCAGCTTGTCGCGGTTGCGATCGAGGAAGTCCCAGTACAGCGCGTTGAACGGACAAGCCTTGCTTCCCACGCGCTGTTTTGGATCGAAGCGGCAACTGCCGCAATAGTCCGACATCCGGTTGATGTAATTGCCGCTGGCCGCATAGGGTTTGGTGCCGAGGAAGCCACCATCGGCAAACTGGCTCATTCCAATGACGTTCGGAAGCTCGACCCATTCATAGGCATCTGCGTAGACCTCGAGATACCACTGGTGAACTTGCTTGGGATCGATGCCGGCCAGCAGGGCAAAGTTCCCGGTGATCATCAGTCTTTGAATGTGATGGGCATAGGCGTGGTCGATCGTTTCCGTGATCACCGTTGAGAGGCAATTCATATCCGTGTCGCCGGACCAGTAAAACGAGGGCAGCGCACGCGTGTTGCCGAAATAATTGCTCTCGGCATAGTCAGGCCCGGCGAACCAGTAGATGCCCCTCATATATTCACGCCAGCCAATGATCTGGCGGACGAAACCCTCGACGGCGTTGAGCGGTGCACGACCCTCATGATAGGCCCGTTCAGCCGAAAGGCAGACCTCGATCGGTTCGAGGAGCCCGACGTTGATGTAAAATGACAGAAGCGAGTGGTTAAGCCAGGGCTCACCTTGCAGCATCGCATCCTGGGTTTCGCCAAACTTTGGCAGAAAATCCTCGATAAATCCGTCGAGCACCTCCAAGGCGTCGGAGCGGGTGACTGCAAAGCCAAAGCCCTCAAGCCTTCCGAAGTGGCCAGGAAACAATTGTCCGACCGCCTTCAGCACCTCGGTAGTGATCGCATCCGGCTCAAACTCCAGGTGTCTTGGTCTGAGGAGACCCGGCTCTGCTGGCTTGCGGTTTTCGGAATCGAAGTTCCATCGTCCGCCAAGTGGCTTGTCGCCTTGCATCAGTAGCCCGGTTTTTCGTCGCATTTCCCGATAGAAAAACTCCATCGTCAGCGACTTGCGGCCCTGCGCCCACTGCCGGAACTCGCGGTGCGAGCAGATGAAGCGGTGATCGCGCCGGAGTTCGACCTCAAGGCCCAGGGTATCCGACCAGCTCCTAATTTCCTTGAGGACGCGCCATTCGCCAGGTTCCGTGATGCATATGGCGGAAGGGCGGAGTTCGGCACTCGCACGCTGGACCTCGCCGCTGAAAGAGCCGGTGTTGGTCGGCTCGTCGATCGTGGTGTAGCGAACCTTGTAGCCGGCTCCTCTCAACTCATCAGCAAAGTGGCGCATGGCCGAAAAGATGAAGGCGATCTTCTTTTTGTGATGACCGACATAGGTTGCCTCGGCCATAACTTCACACATGAGTACGCTGTCATGGTCTTTGTCGGCGCCATCCAGCGACGAGATACTCCGCGACAACTGGTCTCCAAGGATGACAATCAGCCTCGACACAAAAACTCCCCTATCCGTCTCTGCATACCAGTTGACCGCCGCTCGACGCGGTTATGTCAGAGTGCCTTGCCGATCAAGGCGCCAACGAGACCGGTGACGACCATGGCCATGGCTCCCCAGAACGCTACCCTGATCGTTGGCTTGATGATGCCGGCGCCGCCCGCCCTGGCACTGACAGTGCCGAGCGCTGCGAGGAATATCAGAGATATGACCGGGATTGCGAGTTGAATTGAGGCAGGCGGCGCCAAAATTGCGGTGAGGACGGGAACGATTGCGCCGGCTGAGAATGTCAAGGCCGAGGTCAAGGCGGCTTGAACGGGCTGTGCCGTAGACGTCTCAGTGATACCGAGCTCGTCTCGCGCGTGCGTATGCAGGGCGTCATGAGCGGTCAACTGTCGGGCGACCTGAAGCGCCAATTCCTTGGAGACGCCGCGCGCTTCGTAAATCTCGGCGAGTTCAACCAGTTCGTGTTCAGGCTGATCGTCGAGCTCACGCCGTTCGCGCGCGAGATCGGCAGCCTCGGTATCAGCCTGGGAGCTGACGGAAACATATTCGCCCGCCGCCATAGCCATAGCGCCAGCGGCAAGCGAGGCGAAACCGGCAACAAGCACCTGTGAGGTTGAAGTGGATGCCGATGCCACGCCGACCATCAAGCTGGCGGTTGAAATGATGCCGTCATTTGCGCCGAGAACCGCTGCCCGCAGCCAGCCGATCCGCTCGATCGATTGCTTTTCGATATGCCTGTGCATGGCCCACCGTCGCTAAAGGCGGTTGAAACTGCTTCAAACGTTATCTCGGAAAGCCACGCAAATCCAGTCGCGGACCCGTATAGCTCCGATGCGCGGCTGCCTTGGTCGTGGGAAGATGCTGCGAAGGAATTCGGGATCCGTGCCGCGCGGCTCATTCCTGGCCAAAGGCCTTGCACCTGTATTCTTTCCTGGTGACCGAGAAACCGGCGCGGACGCATTCTTCACGATATATTGCAGATCTCCGGAAACATGCCTTCTGGGGTATAGTTGCAGATCGCAATCGTGATAAGCGTTGGAGCCCCTCTTCACCCGCCGAAGGCTGTCACAGAGATGAAGCGACTTACCCCTGAGCAGTTCGACCTCCTCGAAATGCTCGACGATACAAGCAAGCTCAGACGTCTTCCTGAAACATCGACCAGTCTGGCATCGCTGGAGGAACTTGGTCTCATAGGGCCAGATCTGACCCTCACGGATGCCGGGAAGGCAATCGTGTCGCGCCGGACGAAAGATCGTTTCACGCGCAGCGTCCACTGATCGAGTTTCTTTATCGCAGGTCGCGGCTTGCAAAGCCTCGTTTGACGATCGCCGGTTCCGCTTTGCATGTTCACATTGTCAGCTTCGCGTCAGTCGCGAACTCGCCACAGGCGTGCTGAAAGGCACCCTGGCAAGCTGCTTTGCCTTTCCTGGGTTGTGACGTTAACGGGGCCTAAAAGATTCGGTGCGAAAAATCGCAAGTATCGGAGAGAAGGTGAGCTTCGCGTGAGGGGCGGGCTGACGACTTTGCCAGCGATGTTATTGAAAGTCATATTTTCGGGAGTTCGAAGTGCTGAGAGTTATGTCATGTATCGCTTACGAGCATAATCTCGCCTATGTTTTAGCCGAGGCCGTTCTTTGCATGTTGATGTGTACGGTCACCGCCAGACTTTTCGATCAGGCCGTTCGTTCTCCCGCCACGTCACGTCTCTCCGGCGAACGGGAAGAGGTCGCGCGCGCGAAAGCGTGACCGTGTCGACTACATCGAGCGGCGCAACCGAGATGGACATTCAGTGACCGTTCCGGTCGTCCGCCGCCGCAGCATGTCCCGAGTTCTTCTGCTCGAGGATATTTAACGGACCGGCGACCTGGTCAGAAACGCGTTAGCGCTGGGCGTGAACCGAGTTGAGACGGCTCGCTAAACCAAGTCGCCAAACAGACGTGCCTTATCCGGCACATCCCCACGAGCCCTGCAGTCCGGGCCCCTCTGGCGATCCGAAAACGGGCAGGCTGGTCTGGTTCATGACGCCACTGTTCATGGCGCTCGTCATGGTGGAACTGGCCGACATAATTTTTGCGGTCGACTCGGTGCCGGCGATCTTCGCGATCACGACAGATCCGTTTATCGTCTACACGTCGAATATATTTGCCATTCTCGGCCTTCGCGCCCTGTACTTCGCGCTGGCTGCCATGATCCATCGGTTCAAGTACCTCAAGCCGGCTCTTGCGATCGTGTTGATATTCATCGGCTCGAAGGTCTTCGTGGCCGATCTGCTCGGTCTGGAAAAATTTCCCGCAGCAGTATCGCTTGGGATCACGTTCCTGATCATCGGAACAGGCATCGTCTGGAGCTTGCTGCGGACGAGGACCGCGCACAGGACATAGCCGAACCCGACGGAGCAGCTATAGTTTTGTATACGCGCCGGACGGTGTCCGGCGCGGTCGTCCGCAAATCGCCTGGGCTGACGCAGGACGAATACGTCTAGCACTGCCCACGGGGCGTCGAGGTCCTCTCCGGCTGTAGTCTGCTATATCGACAGAAGAGACAACGCTTTCGCAAGGGGCCTGGTGGCCCACGCCTTTATTCTGCTGGAAGAATGAGAATCAAGCTGGCGGTCGCCCCTCAGTCAGCATGGCACCGCCACCTGCACTTGCACTTGCGGCGCCAGGACCGTTGCTATTCCGGTCCCGCCAACGTTTGATCGGAGAAGCGTGCTTGCTGACCGCATCATGTGATTGCCGGATAGACGTTGCGAGGGTTGATTAAAAAATCAACCTTGCCGGTCCGGACTGCCGGCCAAGGACGGAAGAGTTTTTGCAGTCCCAATATGAGGTTTCGGGACGGGGCAGATCGTTCTTACCATCGATAGCTGCTATTCCAGCTTCAGAAGGCCCGACACAGTAAAAATATCCTTATCGCCGCGGCCGCAAAGGTTGACGATTATGATCTCGTCGCGCTCCATGCGCGGCGCGATCTTCATCACCTCTGCAATTGCGTGCGAAGGCTCCAGGGCCGGAATGATCCCCTCGATCGTAGACAGGAATTGAAAGGCATTCAAAGCCTCAGCGTCTGTCGCGGAGCTGTAGAAAACGCGTCCTGTGTCTTTCAGCCACGAGTGCTCCGGGCCGACCCCGGGGTAGTCCAGCCCAGCGGAGATCGAGTGTCCTTCATTTATTTGACCCTCTTCGTCCTGCAGGAGGTAAGTGCGGTTGCCATGCAAAACTCCAGGACTTCCCCGTGTCAGTGAGGCGCAGTGTTGCGACGTGTCCAAACCTTTTCCGGCGGGCTCGACGCCAAGCATCGCCACATCGCGGTCGGCTAGGAAGGGATGGAACAAGCCGATGGCATTGGAGCCACCACCGACAGCGGCCACCAATAGATCGGGAAGCCGTTTTTCAAGTTCTACGATCTGCTCGCGTGCCTCCCGCCCGATGACGGATTGCAAGGTTCGGACCATCTCTGGATAGGGATGGGGACCGGCGGCTGTGCCGATGAGATAGTAGGTGTCATCGATGTTTGAGACCCAGTCGCGGAGCGCCTCGTTCATAGCGTCCTTCAGGGTCCCGTTTCCAGAGCGGACCGGGCGTACGTCGGCTCCCAGCAGCTTCATCCGAAACACATTGGGAGCCTGCCGTTCGACATCAGTTGCGCCCATGTAGATCACGCATTCGAGACCGAACCGCGCGGCCATCGTCGCAGTGGCCACGCCATGCTGGCCTGCACCGGTCTCCGCAATGATCCTGGTCTTGCCCATGCGTTGGGCAACCAGGATCTGGCCGAGACAGTTGTTGATTTTGTGCGAACCGGTGTGGTTCAACTCGTCTCGCTTCAGATAGATACGAGGCCCTCCCAGCCGGCCTGTCAGTCTTTCCGCATAGTAGAGTGGGCTCGGTCTTCCAGCATAATGTCGAGACAACATGTCGAGCTGTTGCCAGAATGATGCATCTGTTTTCGCTTTCTGCCACTCTTCGCTCAGGGCGATCAGGAGGGGCATCAGCGTTTCGGGCACAAAGCGTCCCCCGAATCTTCCAAAAAATCCGTCATCATCCGGTAGCGCGTTGTGTGTGAGCATTTGCATCATGATCTCCGTGATGCTCTTACGCCACTGGCTGCATTTGGATGGTGCCGACTGACTGTTTTATGCTTTAGATCTCAGCCATTCATCGGATTGTAGCGGTCAAGCATCACCTCGAGTGGCACTTTGGCCTGCAGGGTTACCGCCAGCAGAACCGTGCCGCTTATCTTGCGCTGTACGAACAGCTTGTCTGGTGGCGGCACGCGCCACGTATTTCGATCTGCAATGATCGGTTCCGCCTTTTCCCGAATGGCTTTGACGAAGGCTCGATCTGAAAAATCGAACTGGTAACGGTCGTGTCTTGCCAATTGCCGAAGGACGATATCGATTATTTCATTGAGCGCGGCGCTGTGGTTCGCAATCTGCGCAGAAGAAACAAACTCCATGGTCAACAGGGCCTGTCGGATTTTGGTGCGATCGCGAGCAAGGCCGGCACCAAGCAAAGCCTGGTATTGCTCGGCGGTATCAGGTGCAAGCTGCCGCGTTGCGCCAAAGTCGAGTAAGACAATCTTGCCTGTATTGGCCTGAAACCGATAATTGGCGAAATTGGGATCAGTCTGCATGAGTTTGAACTCGAACAGTTCCTTAAGAACAAGATCAAGAAGCGCGGTTACAGCGAGATTGCGGTCTTGCTGCGGGGCATCGGTCAAGGTCTCGATCTTTGAACCGGCCATGTAGTCCATCGGCAAGACAGTCTCATGAAGCAGGTCATCGACCGGAGCCGGTACCAGAAATCGTGGGTCGTCTTCGAGCAGCGCCCTGTAGTGTTTCATCTGCTCCGCCTCGCGCCAATAATTGGCCTCCTCCCGCAGCTGACGTTTTGCCTCCGCGAGCAGGGGGCCGAGATCCAGATTTGCCGGAACAAGGCCGGACATGCGCAGGATCGCAGCAACGTTATCAATATCGGAATCGATACTCTTAGCGACGCCGGGATACTGAACCTTGACAGCGAGCTCGCGACCTGTCGCAAGCCGGGCGCGGTGAACCTGACCGATCGAGGCAGCCGCGATCGGGGCCATATCGAAGCGAGCAAACCTGGATCGCCAGTTGCTTCCCCAGGCATTCCTGAGCACGCCCTCGAGTTGACGCAGCGGCATCGTGTGAGCATTTTCACGAAGTTGAGCAAGGATCGCGGTAGTTTCCCGAGGCAGGATGTCGCCGGGGTCAAGCGACAACATCTGGCCTAGCTTCATTGCTGCACCTCGCAGTCGCGATAGTTGCTCTGCTGCACGCAAGGCGTTTGATGGCGTCAGAACAAGGTCTGAAAGATGCGGCCGTTCACCCCGCGCCAGACGCCCCAGCCCCTCTCCCACAGCTCCGGCGGCAACGCCGCCGGCGAGCTTTCCCAAAGCAGCAAGTCGGCTAAGACGGCTTTGAGGTACCGGGCGAGTTCGGTCGGTCATTGGACGATCCTTTGCAAGCGGACGTTCGAAACATGAGCCGGTTGGAGGCCACAGGTTTCGCAACGTGGCCCGCATGCCGGTGGTGAGGCCGGTGAGGTGCAGGAGTGCCATAAAACCGTCAAATGCACCTGCATCCTGATCACGATTTCCAGCTGCGCTACCGCTTGGAGCAGGGCTAGTCGCTGCGCATGCTGCAATGTTACGTGCGCCCCAAGACCCCCCTCTATCGCTGGCGCGCCAGCTGCATGAAGCGCGCCTGATCTGACGCAAACATCTGGAACTGGCCGGTGAAGAACGTGGTTATGGTCCTGGCGCCGTTTTTCTGGATCCCGCGCATTGCCATGCACATGTGCTCAGCTTCAAGCATCACGGCGACACCTTTGGGTCTTAAGCTCTCGTCCAGGGCTTGCGCAATCTGAGCCGTCATCGTCTCCTGCGTCTGAAGCCTGCGGGCGTAGAGATCGACCAGCCTTGCAATTTTTGACAGTCCAAGAACTCCATGATCGGGAATATAAGCAACATGGGCAACCCCATGAAACGGGACCATATGGTGCTCGCAGTGCGAATGAAACTCTATATCCCTGACGAGGACCATGTCACTGTACCCACCGACCTCTGAGAATGTCTTGGCCAGAATGTCTTCAGGTTCAACATCGTACCCCGAGAAGAGCTCGCGATAAGCCTTTGCCACGCGTCTTGGTGTTTCCATTAGCCCTTCGCGTGACGGATCATCGCCAGCCCAACGGATCAGCGTACGCACGGCCGCTTCTACTTCCAATTGGGTCGGCCGTTCCGGATCTGGCGTAAGCTCGCTGTTGGTCACCACCGCGTCCATTTCACTTTCTCCTCAATCTGTCAGGCTGGTGTTACGCTGACCAAGCACAGGTGGATCAAACAGGCGTTGAGCTGAACAGTGGTTTCTGATCTGTTTCGGCGCAGAACCGTACAGTGAACCGTCATTGATCACGGCGAACGAATATGGTCGCGATGCAACGCGTTGGTATTATTGGTGCGGGAATGGCCGGTCTTGCTGCTGCGCGATCGCTGTCGAAGTCGGCGAACGTAACGGTTTTCGAAAAGGAAAGAGGCGTCGGCGGCCGGATGGCGACACGTCGGGTCGATAACAGCTCGTTCGACTATGGCGCACAGTATTTCACAGTGCGTGATGCAAGTTTTTCCAGGCAGGTGAAGGCAGCTTGTGAGGCCGGCCTGGTCGCTGTTTGGACCTGCGCTCCCATGACCTTACCGGACAATGGTTTACCGAAAACGGCTGCCTTGGACCCCACACGGTACGTCGCTATTCCAGGGATGGACGCTCTCGCAAAATCAATGTCGGTCGGTCTTGATCTCCGGCTGCATACGTCTGCGGGCAAAATTACAGGCAAACCCGGTAGCTGGTATGTCAACGCTGGTCATGCCTCGCATGGGCCATTTGATTGGGTGATCGTAGCAGCGCCTGCCCGACAGGCGGCCATGCTGATGCCTGAGCTGTTCTCGCACAATCGAACATTGACGGGGGTCACAATGAGTGGCTGTTTCACGTTGATGATGAGAATGCTGGACGATGCCAGATTGCCATTCAAGGCTGCCTGGCTGTCGGATCCTGTCATCGGCTGGATCGCTCGTAATCACACTAAGCCAGGTCGCGCATCGTCCCTGACCCTGGTCGTCAACGCAACGGCGTCATGGGCGGACGCCAACATCGATGTATCGCTCGATATCGTGCGCCGGACGATGGTTGAGGCTTTAAAGCGTCATATGCCCCTGAAGCCGGCCGAAACTCGAACAGTTGTCATTCACCGTTGGCGCGATGCCGACGTCATAGAGGCTGCCGGCCAGCCTTTTCTCCTCGATGAAGGCAATCAGCTTGGCGCTTGTGGCGACTGGTGTATTGGAGGTCGTGTCGAGGCAGCATTCATGAGCGGCTCGAAGCTTGCGGATGCCATCCTCGCAGCGATTGGAGAACAGGAATGAAAGCGACGGTACGCGGCGTTTCGACGGTCCTCACCTATCTGGGTGCGCTGCCATTCTGGTTGCTCGTATTGCCAGTAATCCTTCAAGTCGGCGCGGCCTCGCAACTTTTTGCTGCTTACGGGTCCATTATTGCAGCGTTCATGGCCGGAGCGTTGTGGGGCGGCGCGCAGGCTTCGGCGTCTGGTCTCGGTATCATTGTGCTGAGTAACGTGTTGACGTTGGCTTCCTTTGCAAGCGTTTTGATCGGATCACCCGCGCTCGGTCTTTCGATCCAGATGGCGCTCTACCTCGTGCTTCTCGCTTGTGATTTCTCGCTCTTGTCTGATCGTGCAGATCTCCGCTGGTATCTACGGCTGCGCTTAAGAGTCACGGCACTCGTTGTTCTGTCCTATGTTGTCGTGCTGATACACGCGGGTTTCAACGTATCGAGGTGATCGCATCGCTTTATGTGGCGACCGGGACGCGTCTTGAAAAAAATCAAACCGAAATCGTGAGGATGCGTAGACAGGCGACCGGGCAAGAGACCGGCAACGAGAGGAGACCATCATGAACAGGCTTTTGGTAACTTCGGCTGTCGCACTATCAATCGGTTTGGCGGGAGTTGTGGGTGCTAACGCTGCCAATCCTAAAGTCGGCGGTGCGGCGATGTATGAAGACAAGAATATCGTCCAGAACGCTTCCAATTCGAAAGACCACACGACCCTGGTCGCGGCGGTCAAAGCGGCCGGGCTGGTAAAGACGCTGGAAGGGAAGGGACCCTTCACGGTGTTCGCGCCGACCAACGAAGCTTTCGACGCCCTTCCGAAGGGTACTGTCGAGACGCTGTTGAAGCCCGAAAACAAGGAAAAGCTGGCAAAGGTCCTCACCTGTCATGTGGTTGCTGCCGAAGCAATGGCAAGCACGGTCGCGAAGATGATCAAGGACGATGGCGGTGAGCATGATATCAAGACGGTCGGAGGTTGTGTGATCAAGGCCAAGGAAAACATGGGAAAGATCACCCTCACCGATGAGACCGGTGGCACTGCGACCGTGACCATCGCAGACGTGAAACAGTCAAATGGCGTCATCCACGTTATTGATAAAGTTCTGCTTCCGAAATCCTGATGTGAATTGCCGGGCTGCGTGTCGCAGCCCGGCTACCGTCCCTGTCGATGTCCGCGACGGTCTGCAAACGGCCGCCTTATGCCCGAGGAGAAGGGATTGCTCATGGGAGATGGCGACGATCGCAACCGGACCAATCATTGGATAATGTACGGCCTGCCGGCCGCCACCGTTGTCGCAATTTTGGTGTTCCTGGGAGGGACAGTGTTTCTGGGAGCCGATGACGAGACGTCAGTTTCGAGCGACGGGTTGTGGCAGCTGGCATCGCTCTCGTTGATGCCGATTGTCATTTTTACCTTCTGGCTACTCGGCCGACACCGGCTTTGAGCGCCAAACTCGAAGGCGGCTTATGATCTCCGCTACATCCGGCAAAAGTTCGATCGCATACTCAAGAACACGGTCGGGCTGCATCGTCGATAGCAGGGAAGGTCTAAAGGTTCTTCCTATGTCAAGCCTTGAAATACACGCCACTAACAGTCGTGCTGTCTCTCATGACCTTGGCGACTGACATGCGCACTGAAAGGCACCTTTGATCGAGCAAGCTGCATGGCAAAGCGGACTTAAGGGGATCGACCATCAGACATGTTGCGCAATCACTAGGACGTTAAGCGCGGCTGCCTGATAACCCTGAGGAACAAAGCTCTCATTGCATCCGCGATGCCGTCGGTGGGTGTCACTTCGAAATAGAGGCCAGGGGACGCACATTCCGCCATTTTAGCAGGAATCTGGCTCTGGAACGGCGAGATCCAGGTATTGTACCAACTGTTCTTCGGAAGCGGTAAATAGGTCGTGTAGAGGACAGCAATCTTGACGCCGCGCGCTTTTAAAGGAGCGCAGAAACTCGTGTCGATCGGCTCCTGGCAGCGACCGCCGGTCGTTTTCTTGGTACAAGTGGATGGCTTGTAGCTGTCGCCGACGCCGTCCGCCACGAAGAACAGGATCTTCTGCGGGTCAGCGGACGTGTTGCCGCTGCCCGGCGTGGTGATGATGGTGTTCATCTGCGTCAGAGCACTGTCAAAGCTTGTTGTCTGATCACTGTTGTATCCCTGACTTGGAATGGTCATGAGATCGACGGCATCTGTGTATGATCGAACTTGATCCAGATCGTAGGTGGGATCTGAAATGGTGGTGAGCTTCGCATCCTCGGCCTTGGTGCCAAAGGTGTAAACTCCCATTCTGAACTGGTTGCTCGTGACGCGCGTGCTCTTTGCCGTCGTCGTCAACTGCTGGGTCGCCTGGCGGACCGTGTCGATACGCATAGTCACTCCGAGCGACTTTGCCAGATTGTAATAGCTCTTGTTCCCGCTTGCGATATCGTGGCAGGCGAAGGCGCAACTGTCGGACGTGTTGGCTTGCATCTTGGTGACATCAGCCGCTGTAGCGCCGACACCCATTGAAGGTGTGTTGTCGATGAGGATATAGAAATCCATGAAGGACGCGGTTTGATATTCGGCGCTGGCGGTACCCGACACCTCAATACTGGTTTTACCAAATATCGCCATGAAGGTCGTCGGGATTGATGTCTTGAAGGCGATGTTGGAGGTGACCTTGTTCAAGTTGCGCGTTACTGTCACTGACAGGTCGATCGGTAGCGACGCGGCTTCTCCCGACATCTGTCCCGTGAACAGTTTGCGCGCTTCACTCTCGCCGACAGATATGGAGCCATCAGCCGGCATTGCCATGGCCTGAGTAACGGCCGAAGACTTTTCCGCGACTGCCCCGACCGCTGCAGCGTCGGCAGCGTCAAAGAGTTGGGTGCGAATCTCCAGCGCGTGCGAAAAATCGATAGCCATGCCGGCGGCCCCGACCAGGGGCGTGATCAGGATTGCCGTCAATAACCCGAAATTTCCCGAACGGCATGCGAAGATGCGCCTAACTGTCTTTATCATGCACAAAGGTACCAAAGAGGACATGTGCGACTTCTAGCACCCTGCCTTTAAGGTCCCGCTAACCGGCTTGGTAAAGCAATTTCAAATGCTTACATCTCATACGCGAAAGCCGGAGGCGTCGCAGCCCGCGATGGTCGTGTGGCCGCCGTTACGCGGCAGACCCACAAGGACATGTCGACACGATATCATGCGCGCCAAAGCGTTCTGGAACGAAAGGCCGGTTAGCTCCCACGAGGCAGTCGGTGCAGTCCGGCCGACAGGGCCCGACCCCTGCGCCAAACAGATCCGCTCGCGATTTGCCCGCCGTTCAAACCTATCATTTCCGCTATGAACGGCGGGTTCCAGCGCCTGAACAGTAGCCGGGCTCCATCTTCGGTACGGGCCAATCTCAGGCCGGATTTCAGCCTCATTTCGAGAGAACATAAGCCGATCTGACAGGGAGCAGCAAGGACGTTCCATTGCGTATACTGGTGGTCGAGGACGACGACATTCTTGGGTCGGCCCTGAAAAAGGCACTTGAGAAGCATGCTTATGGCGTGGACTGGTTCCGTGATGCCGAAACGGCGCTCCATGTCCTCAAAGACAATGACTACGGCGCGCTGGTCCTGGATGTTAACTTGCCGAAGGCAAGTGGCTTTGATGTGCTGCGGGCTCTTCGCCAGAGTGGCAACGGCATCCCCGTTCTCATGCTGACCGCGCTCGACAGTGTGCGCGACCGGGTTGCCGGTCTGGACGAGGGAGCCGACGATTATCTGACGAAGCCGTTTGATCTGGATGAGCTTTTGGCGCGCATCCGCGCGCTGTTGCGCCGCAGGCAGGGGCGCAACGAAACGGTCATCCGGTGCGCAAACGTCGAGATTGACCCGGCCGCGATGGTTGCGCGTCGCGAGGGGGTTCAACTTCACCTGCCCGCAAAGGAGTTCCATCTTCTGCGCCTGTTGATGGAGCGCAGCGGCCGCTACGTCACGAAAAGCGACATCGAATATGCCCTCTACGATTCTGAGGTGTCCGTGGAGAGCAACACGATCGAAGTGACGGTCTATAATTTGCGCAAGAAACTTGGCCCTGATTTCATACAGTCGATCCGTGGTGTCGGCTACATGGTCGAGCGCCGGCAGTGACCCTTACCCAACGGCTCTTTGCCCGTATCCTGCCGACCCTGATCGTCGCGATCGCTGTCGTCGGTTTTTTTGCCTATCGCAGCGCGACACGAGAAATAGACAACATCTACGACGCCCAGTTGATCAACGACGCGAACGTCCTTTGGTCCCTGATGCAGCATCCGCTCACCCGGCCCGATAACCGGCCAACGATCCAGGTACCCGACCTGGATTTCAACATGGATAATCAGCTGGCTCTGAACGAGGACGCTGACGATTATGCGGACGCGCACTCGTTCCGTGCCTGGAAGGGCGATACGCTCGCCTTTGCCAGCAGCAATGCCTTTCCAGCCGGGCTCAGCCGCTTCAAGGCCGGGTTTTCAGAGACCGTTAATAACGGCGCACGATGGCGGATCTATTCCCTGCCGATCCCTGATACAGATATTTCCATCGAGGTTGCGGAAGAAATCAATCTTCGCGAGGGCCTGGTCGAGAACATTCTTCTCAACCTGGCTTTCCCGCTGGTCGTGCTGATCCCTGTGATCGCCGTCATCATCTGGATGGCGATCACCAACGGGCTCAGCAATATGAAGGAGCTGGTATCGCAAATCCGGACGCGTACGCCCGATGACCTTTCGGTGATCGCAACTTCCGGTCTACCGAGGGATCTTGCGCCGCTTGTCCATTCGCTTAACAACCTCCTGCGCCGGCTTGGCCGGTCGCTGACGATGGAACGGCGCTTTTCCGATCTTGCAGCCCATCAGCTGCGCACGCCACAGGCCGGCATCAAGCTTTTGCTGCAGCTCTTCGACCGGGCCGATTCAGAGGATGAGCGGCGAGCGCTTTTGAAGGATCTGGTGGTCAGCAACGAGCGTGCCATGCACTTGATTGAACAGCTCCTGCGCCTGGCGCGGGTCAGTCATCAGCCGCTGCAGCTCGGCTCCGTGTCGCTGCGTGACATCGCTTCCGCCTCGCTTGCCGATTTTGCCGTGCTGCTGAATGCACGCCATTTCGATGTCAGCCTTAGAGGTGCGCCGGAGGCCTTGGTCCAGACAGACAGGGCCCTCCTTCGGATCATGATCGACAACCTCCTCGACAACGCGATCAAGTATTCGGGCGATGCCGGAAAGATCGAGGTGCGGATCGAGCCTGGCGAGCGCGGCTGGCGGCTTTCCATCATGGACAGCGGTCCTGGCATTCCGCCAGACCAAAGAGAGGCGGCGTTTCAACGCTTCAACCGCCTCGATACGGGCGCCGGCGATGGCGCCGGACTGGGATTGCCTATCGTTGCCGATATCGCCAATCGGCTGGAGATCGCCCTCAGCCTCGGGACCTCGGAATGGGGACGGGGCCTAAGGGTCGATCTGGACATTGTCGGCGCATGAGGCGCCGAATTCAGTTTCATTTCATCTTCGCCTCATCTTGCTTTCAGTTCGCCGCTCTAGACGTGTCCTCAGACGTTTGACGGAGCATGCGATGCAGGTGTTTTGCGATTTTGACGGAACGATATCGAAGGAGGACGTGACCGACCTCGTGCTCCAGCGCTATGCGCGCCCGGAATGGCGCGCGATCGAGGATCAATGGGTCAGCGGCAAGATCACGTCGGCGATATGCATGCAGCGCCAGATCAGGCTGATCGAGGCAACGCGCGCCGAGCTGAACGCCTTTCTCGACACTGTCGAGATCGACAGCGATTTTATTGCCTTCAACCGGTTCTGCGACAACGCCGGGCTCGGCTTGAGCGTGGTTAGCGACGGCGTTGACTATTTCATCCGTCGCGTCCTTCGCCGCCATCAGATCACCTCCATACCCGTGATTGCAAACAGGCTCCGGGAGGGCGACGAGCTTTCGAAATCGGCATACGATCTCGATTTTCCCGCGATCAGCAGCGGCTGCAACGCTGGCTCCGGCGTCTGCAAATGCGCGGTCGTCAGCCCCTCGGTCGATTACATCTACATTGGCGATGGACGCAGCGACTTTTGTGTCTCGAACGAGGCACCGGTTGTCTTCGCCAAATCAAACTTGGCTGACTATTGCCGCTCCCGGGGCATCGAATTCTTCCCTTACGACAGTTTCGCCGATGTTCAGCGGTCTCTCGCAAGCATTCTTTCAATCCCTTCGCGCCGGCGCCCCGCACTGCCGGTGAAGAAATCAGCGTAACAAGAGGACCTCATGCGTTCCAACCTGAAACTCGCTCCCACCCGCGCGCCGGTCATTGGCGAAGACGAACTTCGTCTCCTCGAAGAGACCTACTGCTCGCACGGCGATACAGTGCATTATACAGAGAAGCCGAAATTCTTCGAAACCTGTGAGGGCTCCTTCGTCTATGATGCAGGCGAAACGCCATTTCTGGATCTGCAGATGTGGTACTCGGCTGTCAATTTCGGTTATCGCAACGAGCGCCTGAACCAGGTTGCGCATCGCCAGCTTGATCGCTTGCCACAGATCGCTTCGCAATATCTGCATCGCGAGAAGGTCGAACTCGCCGCACTGATCGCCCGAGATATGGAAGAAAAGTTCGGTTCAAAGGGCCGCGTGCATTTCAACGTCGGCGGTTCGCAGGCGGTGGAGGATTCGCTCAAAATCGTCCGCAATTTCACTGGCGGCAAAAGCCTGATGTTTGCCTTCGAAGGCGGCTACCACGGCCGAACGCTTGGTGCGACTTCGATCACCTCCAGCTATCGCTACCGTCGCCGTTACGGCCACTTTGGCGAGCGGGCGCAGTTCATAGAATTTCCCTATCACTTTCGCGGCCCGAAGGGCATGTCGAAGGAAGAGTACGGTCACGATTGCGTCCAGAAGTTCGCCCGTCTGTTCGAAAGCGAATATAATGGCGTCTGGGATCCAAAGGCGGGAAAGTCGGAATATGCCGCCTTCTACGTCGAACCGATTCAGGGCACGGGTGGTTATGTCATCCCACCGATGAACTTCTTCGTCGAGCTGAAGAAGGTCCTCGACGATCACGGCATTCTGCTGGTCGTCGACGAGATCCAGATGGGCGTCTATCGCACAGGCAAGTTGTGGTCGATCGAGCACTTCGGTGTTTCCCCCGATGTTCTTGTGTTCGGCAAGGCCATTACCAACGGGCTCAATCCCCTTTCTGGCATATGGGCCAAGGAGGAGATGATCAATCCCACCATTTTCCCGCCTGGTTCCACCCATTCGACGTTTGCAAGCAACCCCATGGGCACGTCCGTCGCGTTGGAGACGCTGAAGATGGTCTCGGAGAATGACTTTGGCGCCAGCGTCATGGAGAAGGGTGCGCATTTCCTCGAGGGTCTCAAGGACTTGCAGTCGCAACATGCGATCGTCGGCGAGGTGGACGGCTTAGGCCTGGCCTTGCGGATGGAAATCTGCAGGGACGATGCTTTCACGCCTGACAAGGCGACGCTCGACTGGATGTGCGACGAAGGCATGAAGGGCGATCTCGTCGTCGACGGTCGCAAATATGGGTTGGTGCTCGATGTCGGCGGCTACCACAAGAACGTCATCACCTTTGCACCAAGCCTGATGATCAGCCATGACGAGATCGAGCTTGCAATTTCGCTGCTCGACCAGCTCCTAACTCGCGCGGAACGGAGATAGTCCGGTGCAACTGCTTCTCCTTCATCTCGATGATGCATTGGAGTTGCAGCCCGACTTTGTGCAGTCTTGCATAATGGCAGGCGCGCACGAAGTCAGCGACAAGGAATGCGGGCGCGCAGTCAGGCTCTGGGGCCGGCGCCGCGCGCTCGATGCCCTCTGGAGAAGCCTGGCACGGATAGGGTCGCCGTCGGGCGATCAATCGCGGCTCTATTTCATGGGTTCTGGCGATTTCCATCACGTGACGGCGCTGTTGCTGTCGCTGGCGCTGGAGCGTGCCCGCCGGCCCGTAACTGTGATCCATATCGACAATCACCCCGACTGGGTGCATTTCGGCGATGGCATGCATTGCGGCTCCTGGGTTAACAAGGCGCTGGAGCAGCCGCTCGTCGAAAAGGTGATTACCCTCGGCGTCTGCAGTCATGATCTGAAGTCGCCCGAGAAAAAGGGCGCAAATCTTGTACCGTTGACCGATGGACGGCTGGAACTCTACCCTTATGACCATCCACCGAGCAGGGTGACATCGAGCTATGGGTCTGGACCGAGCTTCAGCCAGATCGACGGTGCGCTGCACTGGCAGTCGATATCAGAACTCGGCGAGGCCAATTTCCTCGACCGGTTGCTCGGCCGTATCAAGACCGAGGCGGTTTACATTACCATCGACAAGGACGTGCTGACGAATGCCGATGCGGTGACAAACTGGGATCAGGGCCATATGCGGCTTCCCTACGTGCTTTGGCTCTTGAGCGAGATCGGTGAAAAATATCGCGTCATCGGCGCCGATGTTACCGGTGACTACTCAACTCCGCATTACAGCGGCAATCTCTATACCCGTGCAATGAAGACGGCCGAAGTGCTGATTGATCAGCCGTTGCGGCGACGCGACAAGGCGGCGGTGCGCAACATCAACAGTGCCGCCAACCATGCGCTGCTGGAGGTGTTGTCGGAGCTGATGCCATGATTGGGGGTCTTTCGGAATGGACGACCGGGGTCATCGTCTTCTGCATCCTGGCCGAAACCGGCCGGGAGATCTGCTTCAAGCGCGGCGCCACGGGCGCGCTGTTTGCGGACCTGCGCAACAAGGTAATCTGGCTCGGCATCCTCCTTTGGGCCGTCGAACTGGTAATGTGGACGCGCGTGCTTGAGGAAGTGGCGCTGTCGGTCGCCTTTCCGCTGATGGCGCTGAGCTATGCGGCGCTCGCGCTCGCGGGCGGGATCATCTTCAAGGAAACTATCAATCGTCGCCATGTCCTGGGCATCGCCCTGGTGACCTTTGGCGTGGTCTGTGTTGGAGCGACGGGATTATGACAATCTTCGCCTATTCGAAATGGGATATCGTTCCGGTGCTGGCCGCAATGGCGCATCTGGCCTTCAACATCGACCTGATTGCCGGATTTGAGAGCCGACCGCTCTGGCTGTCGGCGGCGCTTGGATCACTCTATGCTCTATCGATATCCTGGAACATCAACAGTATCTCGCATAATTTCATTCACACGCCCTATTTCAGATCGAGATGGATGAACCGTCTCTTCAGCCTTTTGGAATCGGTGACGATCGGCTTTTCGCAGACCTACTATCACTTCGTGCACATGCGCCATCACTCCGGCAATAGCGACCGGCCCAACGACAGGGGCGAGACGATCGACATGCTGTCGATCTACAAGCATGGCAAGAACGGCGAGCCGGAGAACGTCTTTTCCTACACGTTTCTGAGCTTCTTTCGCGACGACATCGGTGACATTCACCGCGCGATCGCCAGCAAACGGCCGGCCGAAGCAAGATGGGGGCGTTTCGAGCTGGTTTGCGTTGGCGCCTTCGTGCTTCTGGCGCTGGTCTACGACTGGAAGGCTGCCTTGTTCTTTCTACCGTTCTATTATCTTGGAAATTGCCTCTCGTCACTGAATGGCTATTACGAGCATCTGCACGGCGACCCTGACGAACCGATCGCCTGGGGCGTCAGCAGCCACAACAGGCTCTACAACTGGCTCTGGTTCGCCAATGGCTATCACGCCGAACATCATTATCGTCCGAAAACCCACTGGACCAAGCTGAAGAATTTCCACGAGCAGATCAAGCAGGACCAGGCTGCGGCCGGCACGCATGTGATCAGCACCTGCCATGCGCTCGGCTTCATGGCAAAGGAAAACCGGCAGCCGGGGGAATTTCCCGATGCCGGCTGAGGGACTTTCCTTCTATCTCGAGGGCACGAATGGCAGGGGCATCGTCCTCGTCCACGGCCTGACGGGGGCCCCTGCCGAGATGCGGCTGGTCGCCCGGCAACTCCATCGCCGCGGCTTCAGCGTCTACGCGCCGCTCTTGGCCGGTCATGGCGAGAACGAGGCGGTGCTGCGCAAGTCGCGCTGGGAGAACTGGCTCGATAGTGTCGAGGCCGCCAGTGACCTCATGGGCGAGCGGTGCGACGCAGTCTTTGCCGCCGGCATCTGCGTTGGCGGAAAGCTCGCGATGATGGCGGCAGAGCGCAATCCGATGTCGATCCGCGCCGTTGCCGTTTATTCTCCCTGTTTTCATTACGACGGCTGGGATGTGCCCCGGTACTACGCGCTGTTTTCGCCGCATATCCGCTGGATATCGTTTATCCCCTTTATCGGCCGCTTGAACTTTCGCGAAACACCTTCGCTCGGCATCAAGGATGAGCGAATGCGTCGCATGGTGGCAGGCATGAACGGCGAGGGCATGCTCGAGACCTTCCCTGGGCGCGGTCTCATCGAGATGCATGAACTTGGAAGAGCACTCAAGGCAAGGCTTCCTGACATGCGAACGCCGACGCTGATCGTTCATTCACGTGAAGACGACCTCAGCGGTCCGTCGCACGCCCAGTATATCGCGGCCAATATCGGCGGGCGTCGCGAGCTGCGCTGGCTGGATGACAGCTATCACATGATCCATGTCGATCGCCAGCACAGGCATGTGGCCGACATGACAGCCGAATTCTTCGAGGCGGAACATGCAGCAGCAAGCGCTTGAGATTGACACAGCCGAGCATGCCCGATCCGGCGACCCTTCACCAGTCGCATCAGTGCTTTCGAGCATCCGTATGCTGGACAGGCACGCCTGGAACATCTGCTTTTCGAAAGAGATCGAGACCTATGACTATCTGCTGGTGGTGGAGGAGGCCGGCATTGCCGGTTTCGACTTTCGCTATGTCGTATTGCGCGAAGACGATGAGATCGTTGCCGCGATGCCCGCCTTTTTGTGCCGCTACGCGCTCGAAACGACATTGCAGCCCGGCCGCATCAGACGTTCGGTGGGCAGGATACGATGTCTTTTCCCCGGATTTCTGACGCTGCGCCTGGCCTGCCTTGGTTCGCCCTGCACGGAAACCGGCATGATCGGCTTTCATCCGCGGATCTCCGAGAGTCGCCGGCCACAGCTCTTTGCGCAGCTTCTCGCCGCTTTCGAAGCGCATGCGCAGGCCGAGGGCTGTTCGCTGATCGCGATGAAGGATCTGGCGCTACCGCTGCCGCTGGGTGTGACGCGCGTTTTGTCTGACGGCGGGTATGCTGAGATCGCCAGCATGCCGACAGCGTTCCTTGATATCGACTTCGATACGCTCGATGACTATCTCTCGAGGTTGTCGGCGGGAACGCGCAAGGATATGCGGCGCAAGCTCCGGGGCCGCGGCACCGTGCGCATCGAATATCGCAGCGATTTCGGCGAATGGCTGCCTCGCGTGATGCAACTCTATCTGGAGACGCGAGAACGCAGCGAATGGCAGTTTGAAGAGCTGACGCCTGCCTATTTCCAGGGTCTCCTGAAGGGGATGCCCGGCCGGTCCTTCTGCACGATGTATTTCGTCGAAGACGAATTGCTGGCAGCCAATGTCATGGTTTGTGACGGGTCCAGGCTCATTGACAAGTTCTTTTGCATGGATGCCCCTCGGGGCAGGGCCCACAACCTTTATTATCTCAGCTGGTTCACCAACCTCGAATATTGCCTCAGGCACCGTATCGGTCGCTACCAAAGCGGTCAGGCCTACTATCGCAATAAGGTCCGGCTCGGTAGCAGCCTGACGGCCAATGCGATGTATTTCCGCCATCGCAATGCGGTCCTTCAGCTTGTTTTGAAGACCGTATCGCCCTTCTTCAGTGGCGATGACGGTGCCGAGGTGATGACGTGAATGCGATCCGGCCGATATGGTTGGCAGTGCCGCTATTGAACACAGCCCAGCAGCTGCTGTTGAAACGCAGCGCCGAAGAGGCGGCTCGTACCCACGGCGAGTGGCTGTTTCACATCCTGTCGTCTCCCTGGTTTTTCGCGGCGATCGCTGCTGAGATCGCCTGTTTCGCTGTCTGGATGACAGTTCTGTCACAGCTCGATATCAGCAAGGCCTTCCCGCTTTCGGCCATCAGCTATGTCTTCGTGATGGCCGTCGCCTGGCTTGCGTTCGGCGAGGCGGTGAGCGTGCTCCAGCTCGCAGGCAGCGGTCTGATCCTGATCGGCATCTGGTGCATCGCAACGGCCGTGCCATCGCATTGAAAATCGAAGGTGTCGGGTCAGAAGCCGACGCTGAAGGCCTTGTTCAATGAAATGCCGATGATGTTCTGGTTCGCGTCGCCGAGCTTCGAGGTGATCGGGCTGTCGGCGCCGTCGCCCGTCAGTCTGTCGAGCCGGTCATAGAGCTGCAGCGACAGGGTCGGCGTCACGTCATAAGACGCCGAAACGGTAAGTCCGACCGATTTCAGGCCGCCGGTGGCATCGAAAGCGGGCAAAACCCCGTTCTGGGCTGCTTCGCTTGACGAAATAGAGAAGTATTTGCGCATGTAGGCGCCGTCGGCGAATGATGCGCGCGGTCCGATCGAAAGCAGCCACTTGTCGCCAAACGACTGGAACCAGTCGATGCCGAGATCGGCGACCAGACCGCTGCCATTCGACAGCGCCTGGCGGATTTCGGTGCGGATACGCAGCTCGTCTGGTATTGCCCAATATTGCGCAAAGACGCCGGCGTCCACGTCCCAATGAACCGCATGAAGACCGGCGAGCCTCTGGTCGTCGGAACGGGACCGGGAATCACGAAAACCGAGCACTGGCCCAGCTTCGAAGCCGCCAAGACCGACAAGGCCATAGTCGATGCTGTCGTCGGGAGCACCCGGCTCATCGGGTTCGTCAAAGCGCCTGATATCGAACGACGGGCTGGCGCTGAAGCCGTCATGCCTCGATCCGGGAAATTTCGGGCCATATTCGATGCTGGCGCCGAGCGTCACGACCCAGCTGTCCGGTGATGCAACGGCCGCTTTATCTCCAGCAAATGCCCTTACCGTGGCAGCCGGAAGAAGGAGTGTGAGAACAAGACTTGTTTGAACCAATCGACTGATGCCGGTCATGCCTGTACCAGATACTGACGCACGCACTCGATAGTGCCTTCCTGCTTGCAGGAGTCAAGCAGCAGGCGGGCGGTCGAACCCAAGGCCTGTCTGTGTTTGGGCTTGTCCCGCAGGAAAAAGCCACTGCAGACAGCGCCTCACCTGGGCCTTGCTTCCAGTGATGATGCACCCATCATCACTGGAAGAGGTCCTTTGATGGCTCGCGCGCTTTTTAGCGCCGAGTTTGTCTCCGGCGGATAACAGGGATGGGCATCAGACCTGTGCCATGCCTCCGTCTACGGCTATTTCCGCGCCTGTCGTAAAGCTGCTTTCGTCGCTGGCCAGAAACAGGGCCGCGGCCGCCACCTCCTCAGGTTTGCCCATCCGCCCAAGCGGTATCATCCTGGACAGTGCGTCTCGAATTTCCTGCGAGGCTGCAGCCATCATCGAGGTATCGGTTGGCCCAGGACTTACGACGTTGACACGTATCCCCTTGGGAGCGAGTTCGTTGGCCCATGTGCGTGTGAGCGAACGGACTGCAGCTTTCGTGGCGCCATAGACCCCATAGCCCTTGGTGCCGATATCGCCGGCGATTGAGCCAATCAGCACGATCGTTGCCCCGGGCTGCATCAAGGTAATGGCACCTTGCGCCGCAAACAGCAGAGACCGGACATTCAGGCCGAACGTTCGATCGTAGTGATCCTCGGAAATTGCTCCGAGAGGCGCGTGTTCTGAAAGCCCGGCGTTGACGACAAGCACGTCGATATGGCCCTGCTCCGATCGGATCTGCTCAAAGACGCGCTGGAGATCTGCATTGTTTCCGGCATCGGCCTTAAGGGCGTGGATGGTGCCGGTGCCGCCAGGCTCCGTCTGTGTCTCTGCGCTCTTACGGCTCGTTGCATAGACCGTTGCGCCCTCGCTGGAAAACCTTTGCGATATGGCCCCGCCGATCCCGCCAACGCCGCCGATTACGAGGGAAATCTTGTTTGCTAATCTCATCACATCAACTCCATCAATAGTGATGGGCAGAAGATATAAGCTCTATACCTACGGTCAATTACGCACTATATGTAAAGCAGATATCGTGGAGTATATCGATGCAAAGGACCGACGAAGGTTTTCCCGCTACGCCTTGTTCTGCTGAAAGACACAAAGCTGCCGCAGCCGAGGCACTATTGAACGTAGAAAAGGCGCGCCCGGTGCTGGAGCAGATCGCCAACAAATGGTCGGTGCTGATCCTGACGGTTCTGTGCTCAAGGCCGTCGCGGTTCAACGAGATCATGCGGCGTCTGGACGGGATCACGCACAAGGCGCTCGCCGACGCATTGAAGCGCCTGGAGCGCAACGGTCTGATCCGTCGTGAAGTGCTGACCACGACGACACCGGTCGGGGTGGAGTATACCATCACTTTGCTTGGCCGTTCCCTTCAGCAACCGTTCGAAGCCCTTTACACATGGTCCATGACCTACGGTCCCGAGCTGGAGCAAGCGCAGCACCACTACGATAACGGAAAACGTTGATCGCTTGGCGCCTTGTATCACCGACATGCCTTTTATGGCTGGCAGCAGGGCCTTGAGGAACGCAGCGCTTTCACAACCTGCCTCGCGCGAGCAACGAAGCCAAGCCCAGCTACCTGTGTCGTTACGACGGTGCGCGCTCGCGTCCGGCCGGTGCATCGCAGATTCAGGGTTGGTGGTGACGTTCCTGACGTCCGGTCTTCCACGCATGATCTGGCCAAGGCTGCGGATTGTTTCGCCAGACGCAACAAACTCAACACTATTCAATCAATTGTTGATCCGCGGTTCTGGCGGCAATATCGCACCTGTCAGACGAAGACGTCTTCGCCTGAGAGTTTCAAAAAGGAAATCGCAGGACGCACGATGACGAAAGCTTTTACATCGATCACACGTCGGAACGTGTTGATGAGCGCAGGCGCCGCAGTCACGCTCGCAACCATGTCACGCGCTTCCGGCCTTGCAGCCACCGTCGATCCCATCACAGTCTCCAGCAAAGGACACGAGTTCATGAGCACTATAACCACCAAAGACGGCGTCGAAATCTTCTACAAGGACTGGGGAGCGAAGGATGCCCAGCCGATCATGTTCCACCATGGCTGGCCGCTTTCATCCGACGACTGGGACGCGCAGATGCTGTTCTTCCTCTCGAAGGGCTTTCGCGTCGTCGCCCATGACCGCCGCGGCCATGGCCGCTCGGCCCAGGTGTCGGACGGCCACGACATGGATCATTATGCGTCCGACGCCTTCGCAGTCGTCGAGGCGCTGGACCTGAAAAATGCCGTCCATATCGGTCACTCCACCGGCGGCGGTGAGGTTGCCCGCTACGTCGCAAAGCATGGCGAACCTTCTGGTCGTGTTGCCAAAGCAGTTCTCGTTTCTGCTGTCCCGCCGATCATGGTCAAGACCGAGGCCAATCCCGAAGGCTTGCCGATGGAGGTGTTCGACGGCTTTCGCTCGGCGCTTGCGGCAAACCGTGCGCAATTCTTCCGCGACGTGCCGGCTGGTCCATTCTACGGTTTCAACCGCGATGGCGCGACTGTGCATGAAGGCGTGATCCAGAACTGGTGGCGTCAGGGCATGATGGGCGGCGCAAAAGCGCATTACGACGGCATCAAGGCATTTTCGGAAACCGACCAGACCGAAGACCTGAAGAATATCAGCGTTCCGACGTTGGTTCTGCACGGCGAAGACGACCAGATCGTCCCGATCGCAGATTCCGCCCACAAATCCGTCAAGCTCCTGAAAAGCGGCACGCTGAAGACCTACCCGGGCTTCTCTCACGGGATGCTGACTGTCAACGCCGACGTTCTCAACGCTGATCTGTTGGCTTTCATCCGGGCCTGATCGGCATTGACGGCGGGTGCGGGCGCCCTCGCATCCGCCGTCTTCGGATTGCTGGTCCACACGCGCGAGCGCGCTGCATATCGATAGGAAACGTAATGACGACGACAAAGACAATCGCAAACCTTGGCGTTGCCTGGGAGCAAACCTTCGGCTACGCGCAGGCTGTCCAGGTCAAGGATACGATCTACATTTCTGGACAGTTAAGCCATGACGGCGACGGCAAGATGGTCGCGCCAGCCACCCTTGACGCGCAAGGCCGTCCTGTCGACTTCGAGCCAATGGAGGCGCAGATACGTCAGAGCTATGTGAACGCCAAGAAGCTTCTTTCTGAGTTCGGTGCCACTCTCGACGACGTTGTCGAAGAGACGCTTTTTGTCCTCGACGTCGCGAGCGCATTCGCAGCCGGATCAAAGGTCCGCAAGGAGATGTACGGCACGGACACTCCGTCCGTCGCAAGCAACCTGATCGGAGTGAGTGCGCTCGCCTTCCCCGAACAGATCGTCGAGATCACGTTCCGCGCGGTGCTCGACGCCACGGTCGCCTGATTAGACAACAGTCGCTCGAAGCGTTGCCGGGGTGATGCAACTGCCGCGGCAAATCTATCCTCATGGGTGTCCTGATGCCAAGACCATATTCAGCGACGATGAGATCGCCATCCGCCTTGCATCTCACCACGGATCTCGTTGCCAGGACCTTGAGGACTGTTACGGACGAAGGTCCGGAGCCTAACTGGACGCCCATCTCGTCCAACCAGCTCGATGAGCTCGTCCAGAGGGTCGATGAGGAAGCGCGCGATCAAGAGATTTGGGTGTTTGCCTATGGCTCGCTGATGTGGAACCCCGGGTTCGACGTGGCGGGCTTCGAAAGAGCCGTCGCGTTCGGATGGCACCGTGCGTTCGCATTGAGGATCGAACGGCTGCGGGCGACCTCGGATGCGCCGGGTCTTATGCTTGCCCTTCAGCCGGGAGGAAGCTGCACCGGCCTGATCCTCAAGCTTGCCTGCGCGTCGAAGAAGGAAGATCTACGTAGGCTCCTGGCCCGCGAAATCCGCTATGTCGAAGTTTGCGATATGGTCCGTTGGGTCACGGTCCGGACACCGGCAGGACCCCGTCGCGCATTGACATTCTGGGCAAGCCCGACGCGGTCAGCACTGACCCAAAAGGTACCTCTCGAACAGGCGGCGGCGCTGATTGCCCAGGCCTGTGGACCGGCTGGGTCTTGCGCGGAATACCTGCATCGCACCGTCGTTGATCTTGCAGAACGCCAAATCTTCGACCGGAACCTATGGCAGTTACAGGAACTTGTGGCAACGAAGCTTCAGGCTCTCCCGCTACCTGTCAATCCAGCATGACCATATGCGCCGCCACCTGCTCTTCGAAGAATTTCGAAAAGGAGGCGATACGCGGCGGCAGAGCCTGGTAAGGCGGATAGTAGAGGGTGAGCCACAGATCTGGCGGCGCCCATCCCTTGAACACATGCACGAGCCGTCCACTGCGGATGTGTTCGGCGATGTTGAACCCCGGAAGCAGGGCGACACCTGCCCCGTCTGCGGCCATGTCCGCGAGCACCTCGCCGCTATTGGCGCTGAACGCTCGCCCCGCCGATATTGCGATGCTTGAGCCACCATCCGACAGAACCCAGTTCTCCCGCCGGCTTTCTCCACTATAGGCAAGGCAATCGTCCGGCGTCAGTTCGTTGGGATGCGACATGGTGACGAAGCGGCTGCCGGGCGCGGCAACAAGGATGCGCGGCACGACGCGGATCTTCCTCCAGATCGTGAACTTGTCGGAGGGCTGCGAGGAGATGCGGATCGCCAGGTCGTAATCGTCGTCGACGATGTTGATCAGGCCGTCAGACAGGGAGATCTCGAAGCTGATCTTCGGATAGCGCTCCTTGAATCCGGAGAGGATAGGCGGCAGCACGACCTTTCCGAACCAGGTCGGTGCGCTGATCCTGAGGCGTCCTTCCTCGGCTTTGTGGGCGTTCATCACTTCGCGCCGGGCATCCTCCAGCGTCTTTACCGCGGGTTGGATCTGCGCAGCAAAGATCGCGCCGTCGGTGGTAAGGGACACTTGGCGCGTGGTGCGCACGAAGAGCTGAACGCCGAGCTCTGCCTCCAGGGCGGCGATGGCTCGCGTTACGGCAGCGGGCGTCATGTCGAGTTCGCGGGCAACCTGGGCGAAGTTCCGCTTCTCAGCGGCGAGGAGGAAGGTGCGGAGTGCCTTGTAGTCGTTCATGTCATTATTTCAAAAATCGCAATTCGTTCAAAACAAGTATTGCAATTCTGCCTGGTCATCAACGGGCCTAGATTGCCTTCACACAACAATCATCCGTGCTGAGAGAAAGGCATCGACATGATCAAGGACATCAAGGGACTGCATCACGTAACGTCTATGGCGTCGGACGCACGCCAGAACAACCACTTCTTCACAAATACGCTCGGCCTGCGCCGCGTCAAGCAGACGGTGAACTTCGACGATCCCAGCGTCTATCACCTTTATTACGGCGACGAGACCGGTAGCGCCGGGACGGTGATGACCTACTTTCCCTTTCAGAACATGATGCTTGGCCGCCCCGGGGTCGGCGAGGTCGGCGAGACGCAATTTTCCGTGCCGAAAGGTTCGCTGAAATTCTGGCGCGACCGCCTGGCCTCGCAAGGCGTCGATGGGCTGGAAGCAGACACAGTCTTCGGAGCCAGGCGGCTTCGCTTCATGGGCCCGGACGGCGACAGCCTGGCGCTGATCGAAGCGGCCGACGACCGCCGCTCGTCCCCCTGGCTTGGTCGCGGTATCCCGGACGATGCTGCTATCCGCGGTTTTGCCGGCGCTCGCTTCCGCCTGCACGATACGGCTGCGACGGAAGAACTGCTCGGCTTCATGGGCTACCAGCGCGCTGAAAAGGAAGGCGACGTCACGCGCTTCATCATTCTGGGCGGAAACGGCGCCGACACGATCGACCTTCAGCTCCTGCCAACGACGCCCTTTGCCCGGCAGGGCGCCGGATCCGTTCACCACATCGCCTTCGCCGTCGACAACCGTGAGAAGCAGCTCGAAGTGCGCAAGGCTCTGATGGATACCGGTTACCAGGTCACGCCGGTCATAGACCGGGATTATTTCTGGGCCATCTACTTCCGCACGCCCGGTGGCGTTCTGTTCGAGATCGCAACGAACGAACCGGGCTTCAATCGAGACGAGGACACCGCCCATCTCGGAGAGGTGCTCAAGCTGCCCAGCCGTTATGAGGCAATGCGCGCTCAAATAGAATCCAACCTTGTGCCCCTGGCTGCGTAAGAGCACACCACACATCTGACGACAACGAGGGCTGCGATCGGCAAGGATCGCGGCCCTTCGTGCACATCCAGACCAATGCATTCTCAAGGGTTATTACATTTTTCGCAATTCATTGAAAAGAATTATTGCAATTCTGCAGGGCGGCGTCGAACGCTAGGTTCAATTTCAGCAGCCAAGACGGCGAGCGAAACGGCCTGCGGGCCAGGAAGCTCCCGCCCGCCGCTATCGATTTTCAGGCACCCCATGCGGGCCGCAACCACGAGGAAAGTACCATGTCCAAGCTCCAAGTCCTGACCCCGGCAAACAGCCAGCTCATCTTCATCGACCAGCAGCCGCAGATGGCTTTCGGTGTCCAGTCGATCGACCGCCAGACGCTGAAGAACAATGTCGTCGGTCTCGCCAAGGCTGCCAGGATCTTCAACATCCCGACCACGATCACCACGGTCGAGACGAAAAGCTTCTCCGGCAACACCTTCCCGGAACTGCTCGGCGTCTTCCCCGAGAACGACATTCTGGAGCGCACGTCGATGAACTCCTGGGACGACCAGAACGTTCGTGACGCCCTTGCCAAGAATGCCGCCGGCGGCGCTAAGAAGATCGTCGTCTCCGGTCTCTGGACGGAAGTGTGCAACACGACGTTCGCGCTTTCCGCTCTCAACGACGTCCCGGACTACGAGATCTACATGGTCGCCGACGCCTCCGGCGGCACCTCGCTGGAAGCCCACAATCGCGCTATGGACCGCATGGTGCAGGCGGGCGTAATTCCGGTGACCTGGCAGCAGGTCCTGCTTGAGTGGCAGCGCGACTGGGCACGCAAGGAGACGTATAACGCGGTCACGTCGCTGGTGAAGGAACATTCCGGCGCCTACGGCATGGGCATCGACTACGCGGTCACGCATGTCCACGGCGGCGCCGAGCGCGTCAGCCACGGCAAGCGCATCGGCCCGAACCCAGCCAAGTAATCACCCATCACCGCCGCTTCCGCAGGATCGCACGTCCGGATGCGGAGGCGGCTTCATTCACAGTCGAGGATGCCCCCATGAAACTCTACATTCTTTCCATCGGCGCCGGTCTTCTGGTCGGTATCGTCTACAGCCTGCTCAATGTTCGCTCTCCCGCGCCGCCGATCGTGGCCCTTGTCGGCCTGCTTGGCATTCTGGTTGGCGAACAGCTCATTCCTTTCGCCAAGACGCTGATCGCCAGGGAGCCCGCAGCCGTCTCCTGGATCAACCAGATCAAGCCGCACATGTTCGGCCATATGCCGAAGGGCGAGAGCCGCAACGACGTTGTCCTGTCTCGCCACGATCAGCACAAGTCTGATAGCTGACACCGCAAGAGGAGATTCGCTTGCGGTGGGCCCCAGCCCGGCGATCCCGGCGCAAGGCGTTGAAATCAATCTTAATAATAAAGCCAGGAGCATTTCCCATGTTCGCCGACCTCATCCTCCACCACGGTCTGATCACCACGCTCGATCGTACCAATCCAACTGCCAGCGCAGTCGCTATCAAGGACGGGACCTTTCTTGAAGTCGGCACCGACGCCGAGATCATGGCGCTCGCCGGCCCCGACACTAAGATCGTCGACCTCAAGGGCAAGCGCGTGCTACCCGGCCTGATCGACAACCACACCCACGTCGTGCGCGGTGGTCTGAACTACAACATGGAACTGCGCTGGGACGGCGTTCGTTCGCTGGCTGACGCGATGGACATGCTCAAGCGTCAGGTAGCGATCACGCCGGCCCCGCAATGGGTTCGCGTCGTCGGCGGCTTCACCGAACACCAGTTCGCCGAAAAGCGCCTGCCGACGATCGAGGAGATCAATGCGGTTGCGCCCGATACGCCGGTCTTCCTGCTGCATCTCTATGACCGCGCGCTTTTGAACGGTGCTGCGCTCCGCGCCGTCGGCTATACCCGCGACACACCGAACCCGACCGGCGGGGAGATCACGCGCGACGCCAACGGCAACCCGACCGGCATGCTGCTTGCCAAGCCGAACGCCGGCATTCTCTATTCGACGCTGGCAAAAGGCCCCAAGCTGCCCTTCGACTACCAGGTCAATTCCACCCGACATTTCATGCGCGAGCTCAATCGTCTCGGCGTTACCGGTGTGATCGACGCCGGTGGCGGCAATCAGAACTATCCCGATGACTACGAGGTCATCCAGAAGCTCTCCGACGAAAATCAGCTGACAGTTCGTCTCGCCTATAACCTGTTCACCCAGAAGCCGAAGCAGGAGAAGGAAGACTTCCTCAACTGGACGTCTTCGGTCAAATACAAGCAGGGCAACGACTACTTCCGCCACAATGGTGCCGGCGAGATGCTGGTCTTCTCCGCCGCCGATTTCGAGGACTTCCGCCAGCCACGCCCGGAAATGGCGCCGGAGATGGAAGGCGAGCTCGAGGAAGTCGTGCGCGTTCTCGCCGAAAACCGCTGGCCCTGGCGCATGCACGCCACTTATGACGAAACCATCTCGCGCTCGCTCGATGTCTTCGAGAAGGTCAACAAGGACATTCCGCTCGAGGGCCTCAACTGGTTCTTCGACCATGCCGAGACCATCTCGGAGCGCTCGATCGACCGTATCGCGGCACTCGGCGGCGGTATCGCCACCCAGCATCGCATGGCCTATCAGGGCGAATATTTCGTCGAGCGTTACGGCCACGGCGTTGCCGAGGCCACGCCGCCGATCCGCCGCATGCTCGACAAGGGCGTCAATGTTTCGGCCGGCACGGATGCGACGCGTGTCGCCTCCTACAATCCGTGGGTATCGCTCTCCTGGATGGTGACGGGCAAAACGGTCGGCGGCATGCAGCTCTATCCGCGTGCCAATTGCCTCGACCGCGAGACCGCGCTCAGGATGTGGACGGAAAAGGTCACCTGGTTCTCCAACGAAGAGGGCAAGAAGGGCCGCATCGAGAAAGGCCAGTTCGCCGATCTCGTGGTGCCAAGCAAGGACTTTTTCACCTGCGCCGAGGACGAGATTTCGTTCCTGACCTCCGATCTGACGATGGTCGGCGGCAAGATCGTCTACGGCTCGGGTGACTTCGCCAACTACGACGAAAGCAATATCCCGCCCGCCATGCCGGATTGGTCTCCGGTGCGCACGTTCGGCGGCTATGCTGCCTGGGGCGAACCCGAAGGGGCGGGCGCACGCTCGCTGCGCCGCACGGCCATCTCCACCTGCGGCTGCGCCAGCGACTGCGGCGTTCATGGGCACGACCATGCCGGTGCCTGGACCTCGAAGCTGCCGATCGCGGATCTCAAGGGCTTCTTCGGCGCACTCGGTTGCTCCTGCTGGGCCGTTTGAGGCTGACGCGATAATCGAACGACGTATCGGCCTGGGCAGCGGGAGACCGCTGCCCAGGCTTGTTTTATAGGAGGGGAAAACTCCCACGAATAATTGCGTTTGTCGCAATTAAATCGAAACTATTGATGCAATTGTTGGCGGCAATGGTCTCCGGCAATATCGCTCCATTAGACGAACACAGCGCCGCTCGAACCGACCGGCCCAGATCGCAGGAGCAATGATGACCAGCCACTCTCCTTCAAACTCGCGCAGGCTTCTGGCCGATGTCGTTTCGGCGCCCGCCGTGCGAACGGCCGCGCTGCTCTCGCTTTGCGCCGCCTATATCCAGGGCCCGCTGACCAAGATCTTCGATTTCGGCGGCGCGATCGCCGAGATGGAGCATTTCGGTCTCCACCCGGCCCCGGTCTCTGCTGTCGCCGTCATCGCCTTCGAGCTGACTGCGTCGGCCCTGGTTGTCTCGGGCATGCTCCGGTGGGTAGGCGCTCTCGCGCTCGCCGGCTTCACCGTCCTTGCGACCTTCATCGCGCTCCGCTTCTGGGAACTGCCCGCCGGCATGGAGCGGATGATGGCAACCAACGCCTTCTTCGAACATCTCGGCCTCGCGGGCGCCTTCGTCCTCGTCACCATTTTCGATATCACCAAGGGAGCTGAACAATGAGCACCACAAACTCGCCCGGGGGCAGCTTTGCGCCGCTTGCACAACCGGTCTTCGCGGTCCTCTGGGCTGCGACCGTTCTCGGCAACACCGGCAGCTTCATGCGCGATGTCGCGAGCTCCTGGCTGATGACCGATCTTTCGGCCTCGCCGGCGGCTGTCGCCATGGTCCAGGCGGCGGGCACGCTGCCGATCTTCCTGCTCGCCATCCCGGCCGGCGTCCTGACCGATATTCTCGACCGGCGCAAGTTCCTGATTGCCGTCCAGCTGCTGCTCGCCTCAGTCAGCATCAGCCTTATGGCTCTTGCCCAGACGGGCATGCTCTCGGTCAGTGCCCTCATCGGGCTGACATTTCTCGGCGGTATCGGCGCTGCGCTGATGGGGCCGACCTGGCAGGCGATCGTGCCTGAACTCGTCAGACGGGAAGACGTCAAAAGTGCCGTGGCGCTAAATTCGCTCGGCATCAACATTGCGCGGTCGATCGGGCCGGCCGCAGGCGGTCTTCTGCTTGCGGCGTTCGGCGCGGGTCTCACCTATGGTGCTGACGTCGCGAGCTATATCATCGTCATCGCAGCACTTGTCTGGTGGCCGCGCGCCAAAAATTCGAATGATGCTTTGCAGGAGAATTTCTTCGGAGCCTTTCGCGCTGGCCTTCGCTACACCCGTGCAAGCCGCCCGTTGCATGTCGTGCTGCTGCGCGCTGCAATCTTCTTCGCCTTCGCCAGTGCGGTCTGGGCCCTTCTTCCTCTGGTAGCCCGCCAGCTTCTCGGCGGTGGTGCAAGCTTTTATGGTATCCTGCTTGGCGCGGTCGGTGCCGGTGCGATCGGCGGAGCGCTCGTCATGCCGAAGCTGCGCGAACGTTTGAGCGCCGATGGCCTGATGCTTGGCGCAGCCATCACCACCGCTATCGTGATGTCAGTCCTGGCCCTTGCGCCTTCGAATGCGGTTGCCATTATCGCTCTGCTTTTTCTGGGCGGGGCCTGGATTACCGCTCTGACAACGCTCAATGGTGCCGCTCAGGCTGTCCTTCCGAACTGGGTGCGCGGTCGTGGTCTTGCCGTCTATCTCACCGTTTTCAACGGCGCGATGACGGCCGGCAGCCTTGGCTGGGGCGCCGTCGGTGAAGCGGTTGGCGTTTCCGGCGCGCTGGTGATCGGCGCGGCCGGTCTGCTGGTCGCCGGGCTCATCATGCACCGCGTGAAGCTGCCGACCGGGGATGCCGATCTGGTCCCGTCGGCCCACTGGCCGGAGCCTCTCGTTGCCGAGCCCGTCGCTCATGACCGTGGACCGGTCCTGATCCTGATCGAATATCATGTCGAAAAGCAGCACCGCAAAGCGTTTCTGCACGCCCTCGACACGCTCTCCCAGGAACGTCGTCGCGATGGCGCCTATGGCTGGGGCGTGACGGAAGATTCCGCCGATCCAGAGAAGATCGTGGAATGGTTCATGGTGGAGTCCTGGGCCGAGCATCTTCGCCAGCACAAGCGCGTTTCGCATGCCGATGCAGACCTGCAGGGCAAGGTGCTTGCGTACCACACAGGGACCGAAAAGCCGGTTGTTCGCCACTTCCTGACGATCGACAGACCAGGTGCAGCATGATCAGCTCGCCCGCCACATACATCTGCACTGGGGGCATTGCTTTAAAAGAGTTTTCGCTGCCCGTTATGCGAAATCCTGGTCTGACAAGACGTCTATGTCAGACTGGCACAATCTGGGTTCCACGTAGCTTTAGAATGTGTTGCAGCTAGTTCGGGACAATGAAAAAGCGCAGTCAAAGCTGCGCTTTTCCAACTCGCCGACCAACGCAATCCAGTCTTTCATTTTATGGGGGTTTCGTAGACCTGCCACGACGCTCTACGTCGACCCGGTCGCCGGCCCCGGCCCGGAAAAGTTCAACATATCTCAGAACTCGAAGAGACCTCCGAGAAGGGAGCTGCGAGTTCAAGGTGATCGATCTTGACTTACGGGAGCCGCCTCGACAAATCGCTCGTGACCGGGATAAAGACGCCAACGCCAATGAGATAAGAGTGGGGTGCGCGTGATAACTCAGCCCCCTCAATAAGCATGTTCGAGGGCCGACCGCTAAGCGGCCCCTCGGCCTACGCGGGGCTCGGTTTTTGACCGGCTCGCACGGGGTATGCATCAGGCGATAAGCCCACCGAAGACTGCCGACGAAAAGACGAGGTCCAAAGGGTTCCAGCTCAGATGGGCTCCGCCCGTCGGCGGCGACCGCGTCGATGGCGTCGGTCCGCTTCCTGTCGTTGATAAACCTTGAGGAAGACGCCGAGGATCATGTTCATCTTCTCATGAAGCGACGCGTGCATTTGAATGACCGCAGGTTTTTCATCGGCTGCCGTGACCGCGTTGGCACGATCATATGAAAGCTGTCAGATGGTGTTAGACATGCGTGAAGATGGGATCCGCGCTACCCAATGGATGATGAACGGGTTGCCGCGCTCTTGCAGATGCCAGTCAATGCCAATAACAATATCGCATTGATGGCAAACCGTTCTCCATCAACGACTTGGCAGCCACCACGAATTAAGCCTTGTGGTGGCTTTTTTCTTGGAACCAGTAAGCTCACCGCAAGTTATTGCGCTGCCGCTCGGCGCTCTTTCAGTCGATTGTCAGAGTTTCTTCCTGCGTATGCCGAGCGGCAAACTCCTCTATACTACCCATGCGGCATCAAAGGCCAAAAATAGTCTACCCATGGTAAGCTTCGCTTAAGATTCATTAGCAAAGATGAATATGCGGACAGTCAGGAGGTAGATATGTCGCAAGTTCATCTGGTCGATCATCTGGAAGCAGCAAAGAAGTTGGCGGAATTGAGCGACAAACCTTTTGTCGCGTACATGATCCAAATGGCGAAAGATGCGGCGTTGAGATCAGAAGCAGAGCGAAAACGCGTAGCCTAGGGAACGTCAAGGCTCCACGCAGGTTGACTTTGTGCCGCCCGGCGCTTTGTTTACCTGTTCGAGCAAGCTACCCCAGTTTTTGCTAAGTCGGGCGGCAGTTCTCAACTGTATGACCAACTGCGCCGGTGGAAACACCGGCGCTTTTTTTGCAAAAAAAAGACCCCGGAACCACCTTTGCCCTGGATCCCGAGGTCTCTTCATGCGCACCAGCATTTCTCGTGATGGTTATCTCAGGTCCATCACGAGCGGATTGCTAAAATAGGGAGCAGCGATTTGTCAACATGGGTACAATCCATTTTTCCGAGATTCGATGGAACCCAACGTCACCCCAGTCGTTTAATCGGCGAACGTTATGGAAACCCAACCGCACGCGTTCAATCTCTGCTCCCCTCACAACCCATTGGCAGAGATAATGAAAGCCCACGCGCCGCCCTCGCGTGGGCTTTTTCTATGCAGGAATGCGATGAAGCTTAGAAGTTCAGCCGGCGATAAATTGGCTGTAGCTCCTTTTTGATCGCTTCAATCTCACGCCGCTTATTCTGCATTAGCCAGATGAAGGTCCACCAGAACCAGCTCAGCTAGAGCAACCCGCCGATCACTTCATGCCGAAGCCCGGCCATGCGCACGGTGATCATCCCCAGGAGGAAGGATGCAAGGCTAGCGATCACTGCAACTGCCATCGGCGATACCCACTCGAACTGATTGAAGAGACCGCCCAAGGTGAGAGTTAGAGGCAGCTTGGACGGCCTCAATGGAGCGCGGTGGAGGTGCGCTCCCGGAAACAATTTACACGATCGATGCGCGTTTCTTCAAGCGAGATCGTCGCACGGATAGCGGCTGGGTTGAGCCTTGGCTGGTGCGACGATCGCTTTGTGCGACGGGGTCACCGCCGTACCTGAAACAGTGGCGAAGCCATTTGGCGGGCTGCGAGCAGCGTCGGGATGGCGGCGCGGCTGCTGCCTTCATGTCACGAAAACCGACCTGGAGTAGCGCGGTAGACCGAGCAGCGTCGTCACAGTCGCCTCCTTCAGCAAGGCTGCGTTAGTGCATCTTTTGAAGTCGTAACGGTAAACGACAGACCCTCCGGGCGAAATTCGATGTCGGCCTTGCCACGCAGGCTCGCGCCGAGCATCTGAATAAGTTTCGTTCCGAAGCCTCGTCGTCTCGGCTCCACGACAGTCGGCCCGCCGGATTCGCGCCATCGGAATTTGAAGTCGCCTCCACCGACACTCCAGTCGATATCGACGTGGCCATCCGGCACGGAAAGAGCGCCGTACTTTACCGCGTTTGTCGCGAGCTCGTGCAGAGCCAGCGAAAGGCTTGTATTCGACCGATGTGAGACCTCGAGGTCAGGCCCGTCGGACGCGATGCGGCCGGCCTCGTTGAAAGGCGCGACTGCCTGCTCGACTATCTCGCGCAAGCCGAACGTCTCGAACTCTCGCCCGCGCAGAACGTCTGCGGAGCGGGACAAGGCTGCCAGACGTTCCGATATTGTCGACCTCATCCTCTCGATCGACTGTTCTGCACGCAGCGACTGATTGACGATCGACTGGGTGGTCGCCAGCATGTTCTTCATCCGGTGGCCCATTTCCTGGGCCATCATCGCGCGATAGGCCTCCGCCTGCCTGCGTTCGGTCGTGTCGATCGAAACGCCGCTCATCTGCAAAGGCCGTCCGGCTTCGTCGAACTTCGTCTCCGCCCGGACTTCGATCCACGCAGGACTGCCATCCGGCTTGATGATCCTGTACTCGACATGAAGGTTGCCATCGGACGCCAGCGCCGCCGCAACGGTCTGCTGCCACCGTTCCAAATCATCGGGATGCACTGATGCTCGCAAATCGTCGTAGGTGAAGTTCTCGGCAGGTTCGCGTCCGAAGTTCGCCTTGCAGATCGGTGAACAGACCAGCCGCCCGTCCTGAACGTCCAGCGTCCAAACTCCAAGGCCGCCCGCCTTGAGGGTGAAGTTTAGCCTCTCCTCGCTTGCCGTCAGATCGACGATCCGGCGCTGAAGCGTGGCTTCCAGCTCCTGCTGCTCCGGGCGGGACGGCGCTGTCCGCTCCGAAGTCGCGTCATACTGGGACGCGAAGAAATAGGTCAGTTCCCCGCCGTCGAAGACCGGTGATATCAACAGCCTGTTCCAGAACAGCGAGCCGTCCTTGCGATAGTTGAGAAGGTCTATCTCGATGGGGCGTTTATCGGCGACCGCTTTTCGGATTCTTTCGACGTCGTGCGAATTCGTGCCGGGTCCCTGGAGAAAGCGGCAGTTCCGTCCCAGCGCTTCCTGGCGGCTGTATCCCGTGAGGGCGGCAAAGGCTTCGTTGACGAAAACGATTGGGTTGTCCGGGCGACGGGGATCGGTGATGATCATCGGCATCCGCGAGGCCCGCATCGCGGCAGCGAACGGATCTGATCCTGAGCTGGTTTGATTGATCTCGCGGTCGATCCGTCGTTCTTCGGTGCTGTCCATTAGCAGGTTAGTATACACCTTTTGTTCCCTTGTCACTGTCTTGCTCTTGCAGGGGCGGATCAGGCCACGGTGTCGCGCATTCGTGAGGCGATTTCGACTGGGAGCTTAGGATCGATTTTACCGAGTCGATCAAGCGTGACGATATTCGCCTGATGTCGATATCTCGCCGGACTTCGTGCCGGCCGTGAAGGCAACGCCTCTGTCGCTCATCGTCAACGAGCACGTCGACGACGCGGGGCGCTGGGGCCTTGGCAACGAAGGCGGGGAGATGAACCTCGTCGTACGGCGCTTCAATGGGCATTTTCATACGGGTCGAAGTCGGAGCCTGTCGAGCCAGACAACGTCAGCGCCGAACTGGGAAACAAATTGCTTCAGGCTTAGGCCAATCTGCTGGTGCCGAATGGGCTCGGCGGATCGCGTGGTTGGGGTCTGGCGTTCAAGCTTTGTTGCAACTGAGCTGACACCCTACTCAAAGGCGCTGCCGCTTTGCCGGTTTTTGCAGAAGCGTTCAATGCCATCCACTCACTTTCACCATGCCGGTGCACGTCCCAGCAGCGTGACGAGCCGATGCGTCTTGGCTCTCCGATACCAGCTGGGTGCGGCATCCAAAATCATAAGAGGGGCACAGCCTTGCCCCTCTAGTGCGCCCGGCGATCGGATTCATGGCCGTCGGAATGAGAACGATCGCGGATTAGTCTTCTTTACGGAGTTGCAGGCGCGAGACGCCGGCTGCCACATTGAGACCGGTCCCGGCTTCAGCACTGAGCGGCTGCAGGCCAAAATTGGTGGCATTGCCGCCAACCAGCGCGTTTGCCCCCAGGCCCAAACCAAGAGATGCGCCAGCGGACGCTCCGACATAGGTCCCGGCAAGGCTGCCTTCGCCAACTGTCGTCGGCTTCGTGTTGACCACGATCCAGCTCAGATAGGATTTGCCGGTCACCCCGACATCAATGCCGAGCTTTCCGATCGTACCGTTGTAACGTTCGACCTTCCCGGTTCGCTGCTTGAACTGGCAATCCACCGCGCGGCTGGAGCCGATCAGAAGGCCAATACCGCCGGCGACTTCGCAGGAAAGCGTACCCAGCCGCTCTTTCGGCTGTGACGCAACCTGCTGCTTATGCTGCCTTTTGCTGTGGTGGGTATCGGCTGCCGCGGCAACGGAGCCAAAGCCAAGTGTCGTGGCCACCGCGAGAACGAGCGTCTTTTTCATGGTCTCTTCCTTGTTTGAAACATAGCGGTTCTGTTTTGCGATCAGCTTCAGGCGCGCCTTGACGTGACAGCGACCTGCAGACCACAAATTACCTGTTTTGACGTGAAGTCGGCAGCAATCGAGGTCGCCACACGTGTGGCTTCCTCTGACGACGCCATACCGGTCAGCATGATGGCGCCGTCAACTACTTCAACTTTGATCTGACAATCTTCCAGACCGTAGGTATAGGCCAAAAGGCACCTGATCGCCTCACTACTCGCAATGGGGTCCGCAGCGGTTGCTACGCTTGCAAAAGATTGAAAAAGCATCTGGCGTGATCCTTATTGGGTGATGACGGCTCGCCTTTGTAGCGAGCCGTCATCACAACCTCACTTCAGCGCATCCTTGACGGCGTCCTTGCCCTTACCAACGGCGCCTTGTACCTGGCCGGCGGCCTTGTCGACCTTGCCTTCTGCCTCAAGTTTCTCGTTGCCCGTGACTTTGCCGGCAACTTCCTTGATCGTGCCCTTCAGTTCCTTTGCGGCACCTTCGATACGGTTCTTATCCATAATGCAGCCTTTCCTTAGACAGCGTTTCGATCATTGACCCCGGCGTCGACCGGCGCCATGAACAGAAAATAAGGCTGCACCTGGTGAAAACTCAGAGCTGAAAGTACTAGGGCGATTAGTATCCCGTGACCTTTTTTGCGGTCGTAATCACTTTTTTCTCGGTTTTCTCTCAGGCTGCGTTCGGTATTTACGATCGGGTGCCGTAAAGCCGCGCTCACGCGCCCAAATGACCGCAGCAGCTCGGCGGTTGACGCCGATCTTCGCGTAAAGCGAAGCGACGTGGTTTCGAATGGTGTTTTTCGAAAGATGGAGCGTTTCTCCCATCTCGGCGTCGCTCTGGCCGTTGCAGATCAGGCCAAGAATTTGTCGCTCTCGCTCGCTGAGCTCCAGCAATTCTGTCGTCGGGGCTGCCGACCCTTGCTTGAGCGTTGCAAGACGCTCAACGATCGAACGGCTAAACCATGACGTATCGGCCATAACACTTTCGATCGCCTCGACGAGCTGCGCCTCGCTGCGCCGGCGTTCTGTCACATCCTGAAGCGCCCAGACAACACACTGCTCGTCATTGATTTCGACGCGCTCGGCGGAAACCAGACAGTCTGCAAGATCACCGTCTCTCTGTTTCAACCGCATCGGTTCTTCCCGAACGAAGATATTGTCACGCAGCTTCTGCTCCAAAGCGCGTCTGGCGGCAATGTCCTCCCAAAGGTGAAGCTCGCCGGCAGTCCGGCCGACAACTTCCGTCAGCTGGTATCCGGAAATCTGCAGAAAGGCGTCGTTTGCTTCTGTAAATACGAAGTCGTCGAGCCGTGAAATCGCTGCCGGAGCGGGGGACAGCCGGAACGATTTTGAAAACCGCTCTTCGCTCTGGCGAAGTGCGTTTTGGGCCTTTCTCCGGGCGTCGAGATCGGCGAAGGTAAAAAGCATGCACGGTTCTTCGACCACGGAAATCGGCTCACCGGCGACGATCACAAGCCGGTCGCCACCGCCAGGCAGAGGCACCAAGGCCTCGCGATGGCGTATCACCCGGCCATCGTTGAGTTTCGAAAGGGCATCATCGGCGGTTTCGCAGTTCGAAAACAGTCCGATCGCCTCGACGGTTCTGCCGATGACATCGTCCTTGGTGAAGCCGGTCATCTCCAGGAATCCCTCGTTGACACGAATGAAGCGCTGATCGTCGAGCCGACAGATCAGGCCAGGGGCCGGATTGGCATTGAACGATCGCTCGAACCGCTCCTCCGCTTCAAAGCGTGAGGTCTCGTCTTTGATGATCAGGGCCAGTGCGTCAGGCTTGTCGCCAGCGTCGGTGATGAACATCGTGCGAACGGTGTGTACCCAGACCAGGCCAAGGTCGGCTGCCGGCGATATCTCGACTGTCACATCGTCGATTGTTTCGCCAGCGAGAAGCCGCTCTATCGGGTATTGGCCTGCCTCCAGAAGATGATTGTTACGATACCGCAGAGTGAACGTTCGCCGATATCCTGCTGCGTCGCCTCCGAGTTCCTCAATGCTACTCACTCGATGCATGGCAAAGGCTGCTGCATTGGCCCATGCTATCCGGCCTCCCTGTTCTAAAAGGATGATGCCGTCACTGAGGCCTCCGATCAGTTCTTGAAGGCTACCCTTGTTGATCTTTGGCGGCTCAGGATTTTCGCTCATGTCGTCCCTCAAGTGTATCGGTGGACCATAGGTCGCGTCCCTGGAAGCGATGTAAAGGGTGAGTGTTAAGCAACGACCGCGATTTATCGTATTGCCGAGCAACGAAAGTTTAATCGGCGATCCGGTAAGGCTTATCATCTGATGGAGGGCTCTATATGCCAACGCACTGTGATGGCTGCCGCGATGGCGCTGCTTTCGAGGTTCCTTTCTCGATGGCGTTTCAGCCTATCGTGAATATCAGGACTGGCGCCGTTTTTGCGCACGAGGCCTTGGTGCGGGGTCCGAATGGCGAGGGGGCTGGTTCGGTTCTCAGCCAGATCAAGGATAGCAATCGTTATGCTTTCGACCAGCAATGTCGGGTCAAGGCGATCGAATTGGCTTCGGGCCTTTACGATCCGGCTGATGACGTGAAGCTTTCAATTAATTTTATGCCGAACGCCGTTTATGAACCGCGGGCTTGTATTCGACTTACACTGGCCACCGCGATGAAGACGGGCTTTCCTCTCGATCGTATTATTTTCGAATTTACCGAGAACGAGCAACTCGATACCAAACACGTCCTTCATATCCTTCGCACCTACAGAGACATGGGGTTTAAAACCGCGATCGATGATTTCGGGGCGGGTCATTCGGGTCTTGGGCTTTTGACCCATTTCCAGCCTGACATCGTGAAGCTGGATATGGATCTGATCCGTGGGATCGATGTCGATCCGGTGAGACGCAAAATTGTAAAACACACGCTTGATATGCTCGAGGATCTGGCAATTGTCCCTCTGTGCGAGGGGGTCGAAACGGCCGATGAGCTGGCGACGCTGAAAGATCTCGGCGTGTCGCTCATTCAGGGCTATGTACTGGCAGAGGCGAGCTTTGAAGCCCTGACAGTGCCTGCAGCCCCCGGCGACCAGGTCTTTGCCGTAGCTTAGCAACGAACTGCGAGCAATCGCTATCACTTGAGCTGTGCTGAAGGCGCTCAGCAACGGTGCTGTCGTTTCCAATTATCGAGATCCAAACATTGGCGGAAAGCCGGTCATCGAGAGCAAGAATCCCTTATGGAGCGCCACACGTTGACACATGCAAAATTCCATGAGACGAGCCAATTATGGCCAAACGTCTCACACGCAATTTCTCGCTGACCCCCGAACTTGAGGGGTTCATCTCCGAATGTTTGTCGTCTGGCGACTACGGTAACGCCAGTGAGGTTGTCCGGTCGGGGCTACGATTGCTTCGCGATGGACTGAGACCGGCGGCAACACTCGCATCAGCGTGGCCGATCGGAGGCGGGGTCTGCGGAAACATCATTCGGGAGATGGACTGGTCTGCGACTGCCCTTGGACCGATGAGCGGTTGGTCTGTCGAACTCCGCACGACTATCGCCAACATTGTGAACTCTCCGGTCGCGAAAGTGCTGATGTGGGGACCGGGCCATGTGATGGTCTATAACGACACTTACGCGAAGATCGCAGGCGATAAACATCCAGGCGCTCTCGGCAGCAACGTCGCGGAAGTCTGGCCTGAGATCTGGGACTGGAACCGCGACATGCTTGAGGCCGGTTTTGGCGGGGAGCTTCGTTCCTATCACGATCAAAGCATGACGCTCATCCGAGATGGGCGGCCTGAGGAATTTATCTTCGATCTCTTTTATACGCCGGTATATGAGGCTGATGGCAAAATCGGCGGCGTGATGTGCACGGTCGTCGACAACAGTGACCGCGTCGCGATGGAAAAGCGCATGAAGGACAGCGAAGGTAAACTCCGCCGCGTGACCGATGCTGTGCCGATGCTGATATCGTATGTGGACCGTCAGCACATTTATCGCTTCGCCAATCATGCCTACGAGACGTGGTTCGGGGTGAAGCCTGATGACATGATCGGTAGACACATCGGCGCAGTGATTGGTCAGGGGCCGTACGAAAACCGGCGGCCTGACATTGATCGCGCATTGGCTGGTGAAGTCGTGACAGGCGAGGCCGACATGCCGGTCAAGGGCGGCGCGCCGCGTCGTCTCGAGATTCGTTACGTGCCCCATGTCGAGGCCGACGGGTCGGTACCGGGCGTCTACATCCTTGGCATCGATATCGAAGATCGTGCTGTGCGCGAAGCCGAGCTGGAAATGAGCAATAGCCGCTTCCGCACGGCTATGAACGCGGTGCATGGTGTCCTCTGGACCAATAGTGCTGATGGTAGAATGGTCGGAGAACAACCGGGGTGGGCAGCACTCACCGGTCAGACTTTTGATCAATATCAAGGTTTCGGTTGGGCGCAGGCCGTGCATCCGGATGACATGGATGCCTCAGTGGCGACCTGGAACGCGGCTGTCGAAGCCAAATCCATGTATGTGCATGAGCACCGCGTCCGCCGACACGATGGCGCCTGGCGCCAGTTCGCCATCCGGGCCTTGCCGATCATCAGTTCAAATGGCGATATCGTCGAATGGGTTGGCGTGCATACCGATATCACCCATCAGCGCGCAGCGGAGGCCACTTTGCGCGATCAGGCGGACGTGCTTGCTCGCCAGGTCCGTCACCGAGAGCGGGCCGAAGAGCAGCTCAAGCAGCTGAATGAAAATCTTGAGGCGCGGGTTATCTCCGAAGTCGCCGAGCGCCGTCAGGCCGAAGTAAAGCTGGCGCAGGCCCAGAAGATGGAAACAGTCGGGAAACTGACTGGCGGCGTCGCGCATGACTTTAACAACCTGTTGCAGGTCGTGAGCGGCAATCTGCAACTCCTCTCGAAGGAGGTCACCGGCAACCGACGCGCCGAGTCGAAGATCGCAAACGCCATGGCGGGCGTATCGCGTGGCTCCAAGCTGGCAAGCCAGCTCCTAGCCTTTGGGCGCCGTCAGGCGCTAGAGCCTAAGGTGGTCAACATCAGCCGGTTCGTCCGCGACATGGATGATATGATCCGACGCGCAATCGGCGAAGCCATTGAGGTCGAGACGGTTGTTGGAGGAGGGCTTTGGAATACCTTCATCGACCCGACGCAGATCGAAAATGCTCTCCTTAATCTCGCGATCAACGCACGCGATGCCATGGAAGGACGGGGTAAACTCACCATTGAGCTGTCGAATGCGCATCTTGACGATGCCTATGCGCGCTCGCATGACGAGGTCGCCCCCGGTCAATATGTAATGATGGCGGTGACCGATACTGGGTCGGGCATGTCGCCTGAGATCATCGAGAAGGTGTTTGAGCCGTTTTTCTCGACGAAGGCAGAGGGCAAAGGCTCCGGTCTCGGCCTGTCGATGGTCTACGGCTTTGTCAAACAGTCGGGCGGGCATGTCAAAATCTACTCGGAAGTTGGTCACGGCACGACGATCAAGCTTTATTTGCCGCGCGCGATGGAGGCGGAAGATGTTGAAGTCGCCGTCGATAATGGGCCGATCGTCGGGGGCACGGAAACTGTCCTTGTCGTCGAGGATGACGCGCAGGTCCGCGAGACTGTCATCGCCATGCTGACCGACCTCGGATATCGCACGCTGAAGGCGGTTGATGCATCGAGCGCGCTGACGGTGATTGATAGCGGCATTCCGATCGATATTCTTTTCACTGACGTCGTGATGCCAGGCACACTCAAAAGCCCCGAACTCGCCCGCAAGGCGAAAGAACGACTGCCGAATATCGCTGTGCTGTTTACGTCTGGCTACACCGAAAACTCGATTGTTCACGGCGGTAAGCTCGATGCAGGGGTCGAGCTGTTGTCGAAGCCCTATACCCGTGAGGCGCTTGCGCGGAAATTCCGGCATGTTTTGGCCAATCAAGCTCAGCGTAAAGATCAAAAGTCAACGGGACTTCCGCCGGAGCCCCTGCCACAACTGGACACGCCGGTGACGTCCGCCAAGAGCGCAGCGGCGGTGACTGCGGAACACGTCGCACGCATAACTGTATTGCTGGTCGAGGACGATGCGCTCATCCGCATCAATACGGCCGAGATGCTGCAGGATGCCGGATTGATTGTCGTCGAGGCGGGAAGTGCTGAGGAAGCCAAAGCGGCTCTGCAGACGATGGCAGTCGATATCCTCATGACCGACCTCAACCTACCTGGCGCATCGGGATTAGAGCTGGCGGCTGAGGCCAGGGCTCTGAACCCGTCAACGACGATCGTATTCGCCACCGGGGATCCGACGGCTGTGCGCGGTGAGACAGGTGCCATCGTTTTGGCAAAACCCTATGACGCCGCAAAACTCGCTGAGGCCTTAGCCACTACTGGGGCATATCGGTTCGCAGAAGGAAATCCGGCGCGCAGCGGCGCCGTCGAAGAGGACAAAGTTTAGGTGCAGTAGCCGCTCCCGAGCCTGAAAATTCCCTTTCGGAGTGCTTGGTTTCGGCGCCGGTAAAGTTGGCCGCCCATGCTGGTCATAGAAGTGATCTGCGGATGACATCGACGGGGCGATGAATTGCTGTGCCTGATGCCTCCATCGGCCTTAGACGAAGGAACGGTCGACGCATCGCGGGCTCTTGAAAGCTTCTCGAAACGCCGGCGCGGCATCGAGCGTCATCGGCTACCTGCTTTCCATTGGCTTCGTTGTACACCATAAGGACCTGCCGCGTCGGCGCGGTGTTGCGGCCCGCACGCGTGTTGCGGCAGCGCTCGACATCCCAGAGCAGATCGTGAAGATCCACGAAGGCCGGCCATTCATGCTTGAAGGAAAAGCGTCCGCACATGATCAGTCTCTCTTCAGAAGGCAAGATTGCGTTCAACGTCTCGGGTCGCGAGGACTGCCAACACGGCGTTGTCCGCCAATTCGACGAGCGCGGCAGCTATCTCTTCGGGACGCCAGCCGGCCGCACTGCCCGCAAGTGTGACCTCCGACATGCGATCGGCCAACGCTTTCTGGCATCTCGGGAAGCGATCTGAGTGAGCGTTGGGAGGAGGGGGCGACAGCTTTCATGCCCGGGAGAATGGTGCCGCTTGGGTCGTCGTCAAAGCGCAGCTCGTAACGATCCTTCGGCCTTCAGGAAATTAAGGAAGGCGCGCATGCCCGAGCCGAGATGGCGGTGCCGCGGGTAGTAGAGACAAAGGCCAGGATAGGGCGGTGTCCAATCGTCCAGCACCTGCTGCAGCTTGCCGTCGGCGAGAGCGTCGGCCGCCATCCACCGCGTCACATAGGCAAGACCGATACCGTCCAATGCCGCTGCCAAAAGAAGTCTGGACTGGTCGACGACGAGATTGCCGGGCGTTGTCACAACGACGTCCTCGCCGCGGCGCTGGAACTCCCAGCGATAGATCGACCCGTTCGCCATACGAAGCTGGACGCACTGGTGCAACGAAAGGTCCGACGGTATCTTGATGGCGGGCGCGCCATCGAGATAGGCAGGCGACGCCACGACGATGTGCTGCTGGTCTGGACCGATAGCGATCGCGACCATCTCGTCGGGTACAAGTTCGGCCGCCCGGACCCCACAGTCGTATCCTCCTTCGGCGATATCGACCAGTCTCCCCTCGGAGCGGATTTCGAAGCGCATGGTGGGCTGAAGCTTCATGAAGCGGGTCAGAAGTGGCATCAGGACCTGCTCGGCGGCATTGGCGTCGCAGTTGATCCGTATCAGCCCGGACAACGAGGTGCTCTGTTCGTGCAGCTCCTCGACCGCGAGGCCAATTTCCGAAAGCGCCGGCATAAGCCGTTGCGCAAGTCTCCGCCCCGGTTCCGTCAGCGATACGTTCCGGGTCGAACGGTGAAAAAGCTTCACCTTCAGACGCCTCTCCAGTCCGGCAACCGCGTGGCTCAGCGCCGACGGCGTCTGGCCGAGCATTCGTGAGGCGGCACGAAACCCGCCGTGCTCGGAAACGGCAAGAAAAGCCGCGAGCTCGCCGGGCGGGAGCGAGCTCACTGTACGAATTATCTCATCATTGCGTGTAACCTCTGCCATCTAGTTCACGAATGCCACGCGCTTATCTTCCGGGCAAGTCGAATGTTCGAAGGAGTAGGACCATGACTTCATCCATCCCATTTGGGTTCTCGTCGACCGCCGCTGACGTTCTGGAAGGCGTCGAGCTTGCCGGACGAAATGTCATCGTCACCGGGGGCGCCGCGGGCATCGGGCTGGAGACGAGCCGCGCACTCGCGGCGGCAGGCGCGGCCGTAACAATCGCGGCGCGCCGCCCGGACGAGGCCGAGAGAGCTGTCGCCGAAATGAGGCAGGCAATGCCCGCCGCTCGGCTAAGCGTTCGTCGCCTCGACCTCTCCGATCTGTCCTCCGTGCAGGAATTTGTCGAGTGCTGGGACGAACCTCTTCACGTCCTCATCAACAACGCGGGCGTGATGGCCATTCCCGAACTGCAGAGGAGTGCGGAAGGGCGGGAGATGCAGTTCGCCACGAACTATCTGGGGCATTTCGCGCTGACGCTTGGCCTGCGAAAGCATCTGGCCAGCGCGAACGGCGCCCGCGTGGTTTCCGTCGCCTCGACGGGCAACCTGTTTGCACCGGTATTCTGGGACGATCCAGACTTCCGCTTCATTCCCTACGATCCGCTGCTTGCCTACGGGCAGTCGAAGACGGCCTGCATTCTGATGTCCGTTGGTATCAGGCAGGCGTGGTCATGCGACGGCATCACGTCGAACGCCCTCAACCCCGGAGCGATCGCTACCGGCCTCCAGAAGCACACTGGCGGCCTTCGCACGCCCGAGCATCTGCGCAAGACGATAGAGCAGGGGGCATCCACGACGGTGTTGCTTGCGGGGTCGCCGCTTGTGGAGGGAGTTTCCGGCAAATATTTCGATGATTGCCAGGAAGCCCCTGTCGTCGACGAGCGCGGAGCCTTTCCGTTCAAGGGAGTAGCAAGATACGCGGTTGATGCACAGAACGCTTTCCGTCTTTGGGAGACGGCAACGCGGATGGTCTCGTCGCCGCTGTAGTTGGCGGAGCCTGCCGGACCTTTGCGCAGTCCGGCGGGCTACCTTCTTCCGAGTGCTGCGGGCCAGATCAAGCCTTTGTCGCCACCGGAAGGCGAAACGGCGCGCCGAGGCGATTGAAGGCGTTCATCGCTGCGATGGTGATCGTCAAATCGACGAGGTCCTTGGGTTCGAAAGCGGCAGCGGCAGCGGCATAAGCTTCGTCCGACGCATGTGTCTGGCTTACATTCGTGACCTCCTCGGCCCAGGCGATAGCAGCCCGCTCCTGGTCGCTGAACAGGTGAGGCACCTCGTCCCACACTGGAACCAGCGTGATCTTGTCGACAGACATCGTCTTGCGCAGATCACGGCTATGCGTGTCGATGCAGTGGGCGCAGCCGTTGATCTGAGACACACGCAGGAAGACGAGATGAATCAGCTCTTCCGGCAGGTTCGTTTTCTTGGTGACGTAGTGATGGACGCCAAACAGCGCCTTCGCGCCGTCGGGGGCGACTTCGGACCAGTTCATGCGGGACATATTGTTTTCCTTTCTTGTGGACGCGATTTTCCGTTCGCCGGAGAACCGTCGTCGAGTGATCCGTGGTTTAGCGAATGGTTGCCGGAGGACGCGCTACGGCTTGCGTGGCGTCGTCAGGACGGTGTCGTCGGTGTCAACGACGAAGACGGCGAGCAGCTTCGCCGGCTCGGTCTTGCTTGCATTGGCGCTGACGTCATGGCGGTCGCCCGGTAGTTCGGTGAAGTTCTGACCGGCGGTAAAGGTCTTGGTCTCACCTCCGTTGACGGCGCTCTGGATCGCTCCCTCGAGAACCGTGGCATAGATCAGCGCGGACTTTGCATGCGTGTGGGCTGAGCTGTAGCCCCCTGGTCCATACTCGACGAGGACACCTTTGACGCTCTTGCCCGGAACGTCGGGCAAGGGGTGCTCGTAGACGAGCGTCACCTTGGCATCCTTCGTGTCATATGCAAGTCCAGGCTTGGCGACGTCATGAGCGGAAGCGGTGGCAAGGGTGGCTGCGAGTGCCGCAGCCGCATATACAATGGTCTTCATGATCGTGCGCTCCTTCTATGCCTTGAGCCATTCTGTGAGAGTGATCCGGCCCTCGATGTAGTCGTCGCCTGGAACCAGTGAGCCAGTGACGACCGGAGCTCCGAAGTAGTCGACGGCGGCGTCGGCGACCACAGGTCGAGCATCGCTCTTGGAGCCGAGATACGCCCGGATGAAGGATTCGAAGGTTGCCCGCTCCGGCCCGGCAAGATCGACCGTCCCGTCCTTAGGCTCGCCCAGCGCGGCCTCCACCAGGGTGGCGGCGACGTCGTCGGCAGCTATCGGCTGGAAGTGGATATCCGGCACCTTCACCACGCCGTCGGCCGCATAAGCGCCGGCCAGGGTTTCGATAAACTCGTGGAACTGCGTTGCCCGGACGATGGTATAGGCCTGACCGGAGGATGCGACCGCCTCTTCCTGCGCCAGCTTGCCTGCCATGTAAGGATTGGCCGCAAGCTGGTCGGCATTGACGATCGAGAGCAAGACGTGATGGCGCACGCCTGCGGCCCGCTCGGCGCTCGTCAAGTTCCGGCTGGATGTCTCGAAGAAGTCGGTGATGGCTGCCTTGTCGAAGGACATCATGTTCGACACGTCGATGACGGCGTCGGCGCCCGCTAGCGCATCGGCCAGTCCTTCTCCCGTATAGGCATTGATGCCGTTGCGGGAGCTTGCGGCGACGGCCTCGTGGCCTGCCTCCTGCAGCAGTTTCACTGCCTTCGAGCCGATCAGGCCCGTGCCGCCGATGACGACGACCTTCTTCATCTTGGTCATGGTGCTTTCTCCTATGACGAGGCGCGATTGCCCGTCTTGCGTTCGTGGAGTTCCAGGAAGGCGCATCCACGGGCGGCGATACCGCCGTCGTCGTCTGCGCCGAGATCCGCCAGAAGCTCCGCAACGGACACCTTGGCGAGTTCTGCGCGATAGGCCCTCTCGGCCTTCAGCATCGCGGCGTTGATCTGGCAGGGCTTGGTAAAGTAGCGCTGCGGAAGAGGGTTCGGCCCACGCTGGCGGATTTCGGCGCACCGGAACGCGGGCGCCGGACCTTCAACCGCAAGGACTATGTCGAGAAGGCTGATGTCCTTCGGCGGCTTGGCCAGTCGATAGCCACCCTTCGGGCCGGGCGTCGTCACGACGATCCCGGCGCCGGAAAGCGCTTGCAGGTGCTTCAAGAGGTAGCTTGTGGATACGCCATGCAGTTCCGCCAAGGCTGCCGCCGAAAGCACGCCGTCTTCCGACAGTCCCGCCAGGAACGCCACGCAATGAATTGCCTGTTCGACGCCTTCGCTGAGTTTCATCGCAACCTCCATATCATGGATACAAAATATCCATGATTATTTCGGTCGTCAACCCGCAATGTGTGGACCGTGCATTCGACGCCCCTTGAGAGACCGACTGCAGGTTCCGGGGCGAGACGCCTCGGCCTGCCGCCGATTGCGGCAGCGGAAGAAGGTTCCCGAACATGGGTATCAGGCCGCCTTGCTTGCCGGTCCTCGAGTTTCAGTGGCGGGACGCTTCTAAGTGTGATCGGCGTGCTTCTTCTCGCCGTCGTCGGTAGCCACAGAAGACTGAGCGACGGTGGAGGAAAGAAGAGCAGGCAGGGGGGCGCAGCAGTGACGGGACAGCACTGGTTCATATGGAGCTCCGGAGTTCTTGAGCGGCCCGAATTTAAAGCGGGATCGAATGCTCCCTAGCCGAGCGCGTGCTCGATGCGTTCGATATGAAGAGCGTCGATGGACTTCCCGACCTCGATGGCTGAAATCTCCGCTTCAGTCAGGCCAGTGGCGATCGCAAGATCCTCGAGGCTGTATGACCTTGAAATGCGGGCTTCGCGAAGGCGTGAGCCGACCGTCTTGCCGGCATCGTCCGAGGACGTTTCGATAGTGAGGTGATCCATATTTTCCTCCGATGTGCTGCAAGCACGGTTTGTTACGTTCGGGTTTGCACAACGGTTTATTCTGAAGATGAGTTGGCGGCCGCAAGCCGGAGCTTGCGGAGGCGCTCGTTCTTCTCTTCGCGGAGACGCCGCTCTTCATCTGCAGCGTCGGCTGCAATCTTGTTCGTGTGTTCGAAGGCCGCCGCGCGCTGTTGCACGGTCAGGGTCTTGCTGATCCTGCTTACCATGACAATCATCCTTGAGGGTTTTCTCATATATGGGGTGATTGAGCAGGTCCTTCAACAGGTTGAGGCCTCCCGTCCACTAGCGTACGGCACGCGTCGTGCAGCTTGCAAAGATGCATTCTCTACACCATCTACAGTGGGCCACCCCATTATCACGTGAGCTTCCGCAGCGGCGTCCGCCGGCGTCTGCGTGACGGCTTGCGCGTGGGGTGAGACGGCCGCTCCCTCTCATTGAGGTCGAGCGCCGTCGGGCCATTTCGAAACATTCAGGATCGTCATGTCATCCCTCGACCACCTCGTCATCTTCCTGCACGGCATCGGCGCATCCGGCGCTCAGCTCATGCCGCTGGCCTCGTCCTGGCGCGCCGTTTTACCGAACATCCGGTTCGCTGCCCCGGACGCCCCCATGCATCACTGGCGCGGCCACCAATGGTTTTCGACGGAAGGCAATCCGCTTGATCCAGCGAAGGTCATGGCCGCCCGTGAAGCATTCGACGAACTGATCGACGACGTCGTCCGGCTCGAAGGTTTCGCAGACGCGCACGACAGGGTCGCCTTCGTCGGCATCTCGCAGGGTGCTATTGTCGCTCTCGATGCGGTCGCCTCCGGCCGCTGGCAGGTCGGCGCAGTCGTTTCCTTCGCTGGCCTCCTTCCGCCTCAGAAGATATCGTCAGTCAGCCGGCAGACGCCGATCCTCATGGTGCACGGGCAGGCCGACACGACCATCCCATACGCTGCGTCGACGCTTGCGGCGGCACAATTCCGAGCGGCTGGTTTCGACGTCGAGCTCGATGTTGAGCCGGGCGTCGGACATACGATTTCGAGCGCCGGCGCCGCGAAGGCACTATCCTTTCTGCGGAAGTCTCTCGTGTAGGCGAAACACACTACTCCCGACCGTCCTGCCATGACCGATCTTGCAGAGGCGATGTCCTTATGCGGAGGTCGAGGACGTGAGATAGGCTGCGAACGTGATACTTCCCGCGATATTGCCCCGCCTTCATCAAAGCGTTCGCCAAAATAGTTATTGACGGATCTGTCCGTAACTCGTACTGATACCTCATGGCAAGACCAAGAGAGTTCGACCGCGACGCGGCGTTGGAAGCGGCTTTGAGGGTGTTTTGGGCGAAAGGTTTTGCCGCGACATCCACGGACGATCTGCGCGCAGCGATGGGCATAGGCCGACAGAGCCTTTATGGCGCATTTGGCGACAAGCGGACCCTATACCTTGAAGCACTTGATGCATACCAGCGTCGGACAACGTCTGGTCATCTCAGACGCCTATCCGAGGGCGATCCGCTCGAAGGTATCGAAAACCTGCTTTCAGGTCTCGTCGCCGAAGATGACCAGGAGCGGGTGCTGGGATGCATGGGCGTCGGATCGGTCGGCGAGTTCGGGGTGACGGACCCGGAACTCAATGCCCGCAGGAAGGCATCCAGCGAACGTCTCTACAGGGGCATTGCCCAAAGGATTGGCGAAGGGCAGGAGCAGGGGAAGATCGATGGAAGCCTCAACCCGGCAGAGGCGGCCTCGTTCGTACTGATGACAATGACCGGCCTCCAGCTGGCGGCACGCGGCGGCGCATCCAGCGCAGAACTGAAGGCAATGGCTCGCTTCGCGACGCGACGCCTCGAAAACTAATCGGTCCCTCTAGCAAGAGGGATTTCTTTTGGCCAGTTATGGATCGACCTGTCAAAAATGGAGAAAATCATGACGATCGAAGAACGCAGAATCGCACTCGTCTTCGGAGGTGCGCGTGGAATTGGAGCAGCAGCCGTACGCAAGCTGGCCGAGGATGGCTTCGCCGTTGCCTTCACCTACGTGTCGCGACCCGACAGCGCATCGGAGCTTGCTTCCTCAATTCGAGGAGGAGGGGGAAATGCTGTCGCCATTCGGGCCGACAGCGCCGATCCCGAAGCGATCCGGGCGGCAGTGAGCAAGGCGGTGGACGAACTGGGCAAACTTGACGCCGTCGTCCTGAACGCCGGGGTCCTTCGCCTTAACACTGTCGATGCGGTCACACTCGAAGAACTGGACCTGATGATTGACGTCAATATCCGGGGCGTTTTCCTCGCCATGCAGGCCGCGGTCGCACAGATGAAGGATGGTGGTCGGGTCATCACCATCGGTTCCAATACGGCTGAACGAACCGGATTTCAGGGAAGCAGCGTGTACCAGTTCACGAAGGCGGCAGTCGCGGCTATGGTCAAAGGGCTCGCGCTCGACCTGGCGCCGAGGCGCATCACGGTCAACAACGTCCAGCCCGGTCCGACGAATACCGATATGAATGCCGGGTCGATCGAGTTCCTTGCGGATCGGAGCCCGTTGAAGCGCGTCGCCGATCCGGCGGAAATCGCCGAACTCGTGTCGTACCTTGCCGGCCCTGGTTCTGCCTATATGACCGGCGCAAGCCTTACAATTGATGGAGGATGGATCCTTTGAAGGCGCTTGTGGCGACGGGACCCTGTCTGCCGCCATGAGGCCATTGACTTGAGCCATAGCCGCAGCGGCGGCTATGGTTCCGGCACGATGGACCGTTGTCTCTCGACTGGACATCGGTTGCCCTGCGGCAATACCGACCCGAAACCCATTTCGGCGGCGTGCTGTTGACGAACAACGTCAGGTACGTTCAACATCCTTGAGATCGTCGTGGGGACGCTTCGGCTTTTCGCTCTGCCTGAACGACGCCGCCAGCAATTTAAAGAGATCCGTTCAAGAAATGCCGTAAGCAGTGGGCTGACGGCCGCTCGAAGGTGGTGAAGCGCCGGAGAAGCCGACGCTTCTTTATATCCGATTAGGCGCTGCGTGCCTGTTCTGGATGTCTGCCTTCGCCAAACTCCTCGACGATCTTTGCACAGAATGCTGGCAGGTCATCGGGCTTTCGGCTCGTGACCAGCCCCTGATCGGTCACGACCTCCTGGTCAACCCAGGTTGCGCCGGCGTTCTCAATGTCCTTCCGGATCGACGAATAGGACGTGACCGTACGCCCCTTCAGAACGTCCGCTTGCACCAAGAGCCAGGGGCCATGGCAGATCACACCCACCGGCTTGCCTTGCTCGACAAAGGATTGCACGAACGAAACGATATCGCCGTCCGCCCGCAGCTTGTCGGCGCCGACGGTCCCGCCAGGAATCACGAGTCCGTCGAAATCGCTAGCCGATACGTCGCTTACGGCTTTATCCACGGGATAGCTGCCGCCCGGATCAAGATCGCCATTGTTGGTCTTGGCCTCGCCGGCTTCGATCCCGACGACCGTGACAGTCGCGCCGGCAGCTTCGACTGCGTCCTTGGGCTGCTTGAATTCAGGTTCCTCGGTGCCGCGTGGTGCAATGAGGATAGCGATCTTCTTCCCTTCTAGGGTCATGGTCATCTCCAGTTGGGATGGGATTGGGACAGGAACGTCGTGATTGTAACCCGCCTGTACCGTAGAAGTTCCGGCCGATATGCCCTCAATTCTGAGGACGGTACGATAGAAGACGGTTTCGGCGAAGGCGGAACCCCTTGAAGCATCTTGTGCCCCGATCTCCTGCAACCCAAGAAGGAGAACGACATTAGGTCCGTTGGCAACTAATCCGACATCAAGGATCTACCAAGCTGCTCTACCTCGGACATGATGCGACCGCCGCATAAGATCTCGCATCGAGCGGCTCAATGGCCGGGAACCCGCAAGCCAGATTGCCTCTTCAAGAAAGACCCTCCTGCGGCACGTCCAGTTGCTCAACGGCATTGGCCGCGAACTAGAAGTCGAAGCTCCGACCCAGGGCGACATGAAGCAGACGTTCAAAAGTTGCAAGATCGCGTTCGGCGACATGCTGGGCAACGCCGCCTGGAGGCATCAAAACGAGCGCGGGGCGACACGGTTACCGCCTACGAGCGGGCAATCCGGACGCGATCCCGGCGTGGTCTGAGCGTGGAAGCGCTGCGAGAAATGAACCTACGCGGTGGGCGCGCGGGGAACTACCTCGTATTAAACCCTGTTCCAATCTTGCCCGTACAACCTTCGTTCATCGCCCGCCTGCTAGGCCGACCCGGGCTCGCACGGCATTGGTCCAACCACTCCGGCCTCCGCCGCAGTCGTAGCCGAGAGGGTTCACCCGTTCCCAACCGGGGAGCATCCCTGTTTATATTCAGCCGCTGCCTGGTGAAACGCTGTCGTCGTTCTTGTCTGGAAGCGAACCGGCGCCAGGCGTCTTGCTCTCGTCCTGTAGGTGCGGCTTGTCGTGAGGGCCTGCTGCCGGGAGATCCGCTGCTTCAGGCTGTTTCTTTCCTGTCTCTTCCGATGGCCTGCTGGGCCTTTGTATCCTTGTGCATTCGGCACTCCTTTGTTGTGAGGGAAAACCCGCGTGAAGGTTTGGAGTTCCGTGCGAGCCGTAGCGAGACCTTCCTGAAAAGAAAGGACCATAGCCGGCGTGACCTCGCCGGATCCTAGCCGTGGACGACGACTATCTGGCCGGCGACGCCGCGGCAGCGTTACGGGGAGCTGGGGCGGAAGTCCTTTGTCCGTGTCCAAGCGAGGGAGCCGCTGCAACGTTTTTTGGAGAAAGACGCTCCGTCCTACGCCGTGCTCGATCTAAACCTGCGCGGTGGAGGACCCGCTTCGAGATCGCCCGGTCCACGAAGGCGCGCGAGGTCCCGTTTGTTTTCATCACCGGCTACGATCCGGACGTCATCCCACCTGAGTTCGGTGACGTTAAGCGGCAACAAAAGCCAGTCCCGTTCCGGTTGCTTCCCGAGGCGGTAAGAGAGCTTCAAGCCCTGCTGCGCCGCTGTGCTAAGAGTCTGTTCCACCCTTTTTGCGCGTCCCAGGCTTCAGGCCGAACAGCATTTCCATGCCCCATTCTGGACGCGAATGCGCCAGTCGTTGGCAACGGGAGCGGCACCTCGCAGCCGACTTTGGACAAGCAGGCCCGGGCGCGCCCGGCAACTTCGCAGCGGGCTGTCGGAGTTCTGCTGCTGACCGTTTAGAATGCGGGAGCCATCGATCGCCAATGTCAGCTCATTCAAAGGGCTTCAGGGATTGGCTGTAGTGGCAACGGCATCCTTGTGACGCGGCTTCAGCAAGGCTTTGTGTCATGGACGTCAGTCGTTGTCGCTGTCGCGTGTTCCTCGTGCGAGATCATGCAGCGCCTGTGTATCTTCGGGACTGAACTCGGACGAGAGGATCACGCTTAAGAACGCAGCGCGAGCGATTTCTTTCTTCGATGCATCCGGATAGCGCGCTTTAACGGCATCGATCAGCGCCTTGGGCTTCATGCCCGGTACTGCCAATTCGCGTATCGTAGTGGCCATGCCTTCGATCTGACGTAGCTTCTTCTCCCGCATTTCGCCTCCTATTGGGTCTCAGGCGACGGTGTCATACGCGCATCAAAACTAGATGACTGCTGCAGAAAACTGTGTGCGGTTGCCACGACGGGTTTTGCACTGGCTGTCCGCGAGTTCAAAGGCTAGCAATATCGTGATCAAGCAACGGCACGGGGGTGCTGGAGAGCGGGATCGGCCATGGCTTGGCAGCTGACGAGTTCTTGAAGCGCCTCGAGCGCGATGCCAGGGACCGAATGGTGCGGTAGGTGCCCCACCCCTTCAAGGACCCGAACCGTTGGATGTCCGTGCACGCGTCGAAGCCATTCGATGTGACGGGCAGGCTTGATGATCCGGTCGCCGGATCCGAAGATGACCCGCAGCTCCAAGTCGCTGGGCACTCTGGACAGAATGGCCATGTCGCGGTTAAAGAGCCTCGCCTCGTTGGCCATTGTCACGATAGCGCTGCTATTGACGAAGCGCTCAGGCGCAAGCGCAGCAAGTTCAGTAGGGACTTCGTTCGGAAAGGCTGACGCTGTCAGCCCCTTCCTTGCGAGCAAGGCCGCGCATCGGGAAAGGACGTGTCTACTTATGAAGGTTCCAACAATTGGAGCCGTTGCGATACGCAGGTCGAGCATCGGCTTGTCGTAGATCGGGCTGCAGCAGGGAGAAAGCAGCAGCAGGCGGCGGGCAAGATCGGGCCTTCGCGCGGCAAGATGCACAGCGATCGCGCTGCCAATCGAATGCGCGACGACGACTGCTCCAGTGATCTTCAAACCCTCCAAGACGTCCTCAAGCCAGAACGATTGACCAAGCGGGCCGAGTTCAGGGCCGTCCAGGCTGTCGCTGTAGCCGTAGCCGGGCCGGTCGAGCGCGATAAGACGATGGCTCGTGTCCCGGAAGGGCAGTAAAACTTCTTCGGCGAAACTTCCGCACCCATGAAGTAGAATAACCGGCGCGGCCTCACTCGGTCCAGATTCTAGATAGTGAACGCTTGTACCTTTGGAAGTGCGGAAAAACCTGGATTTGGCGTGCATGCGTGCCTCTGTCGATCTGAGCGCAAAAACGCCCCAAAAAGCTTCTTGTTCCGTTGACGGATTGGCCCTTTGCTTAGCCGTTTTCGCGGCGTCACCGGTGAGCTCGATGTGCTCTCCTGTCATCTTGAGTGCACCTACGCGAAACCATTCTCGGCGTAGCGCGCTTTCTTTGCTCAGGGGTCATGAACGGCCTCGTGGCCGGGCGTCACCTGGGGCCTCGTAGGCCGGCTGGCGGCAAGCTGGCGAACGCCGGCTCTCGGTGCGGACGCCCGGCGATCCTTGAGGTCTTGGGCCTAAGCGGGTTGGTTCCTCGGTCGTTACCGGGATTGGCGATATGAGGTGTTGCCTCAGACGAGCGACTTCGGCTCCGTCGCCCCGGCCAGGGCTGGGTCAATCGTCGCGAGATGCCAGCTGTGCGTCTAAATTACGATTGCACATTGCAGAAGGCGCTATTAGCTCTGGCTTCAGACAGCAGAGAAGTGAATGAGAAGGGATAACATGAAGCTTCACTTGGCCGCAGCATTCCTACTTTCCTCGACCACAACCTTGATTGCAGGTCCATGGACGGGCCAGGATCTCCATGATGCTTGTCAGCGAACACCAAGCTTTGTGACCGGTTACGTGACTGGATGGGTCGACAAATGGTCGGCGGATAACTCGAGCGATCTGGAAAGCTCGAAGGTCGATGGCGCGACGAGGCTCTGCTTGAGCCGCAACCTCTCCGCCAATCAAATGACGACAGCTTACTGCCAATATCTCGCTGAACATCAGGATGCGCTGTCGCAAAGTTCAGATGAACTGCTGACAAAGGCTCTGGGCGAAGCATTTCCATGTCAGCAATAATGCACTCTTGCGTTGCTTTTGGCATTTGATGGAGGCGTGCTCGCACGCAGCGGCTTTTCCACTGCGCCTTCGACCGCTGCGGCAGATTCGGCCACGTTCGAAAACACCTCGCCGGTGACTTTCGGCCGCCAATCTCATCTGCATTGATGCGGCCCGATCCTTGCGGCCAATCCCAGCAGTCGCTCTTCGATGAGGTCGGGGCTCAACCATTTCGGCTACTCGTTCGAACCGGCATTACCAGCGAGGATCGTGCCAGTCCGCATTTTCCCAGATGGCGAACGTCGCCTGAGAGATCAGATGTCTATCGCCGGTCTGCGATCGCGTTGGGAGTTCACGTTCCAGTTCCGCTATGCGGGCACGATTTCGGCCAACTCGCTCAGCCAGTGCCGGTTGGCTCAGCCGATGATTTTTGCGGGCTGCGAGCAGTTGTTTGCCCAATGACTGAAAAACGGTAGTAATCATTCGGAATTCCGCAACCTATTCCACAAATGGACGGAATTCCGTTCGCGGTCGGCTTGATTGGCTGCGCCCCAGCGCGCGCTGGTAACCTGATCCTCGTTCGCGTAACAAGAGCCAAGCTTCGAACGAGCAGCGCTGGGTGCACGAGGCCGCTCTGGTCGGTTCCGCAGAGCGAGGCGAAGATTGCTGACTGGTCAGCTCTCATGCGCTGGGGCACGGCCGACGATCTGGTCGGGCCGATCTTGCTCCTCTGCTCGCCGGCTGCGAATTTCGTCACGGGTGTGACCTTGCCTGTCGATGGCGGTTATAGCGTCGGCTAGTGCCGCAGAGCCAGTCGGGGACAGGATTACACTGACGCAGCCTCGCTTCGACGTGTGTGCGATGATAGACCATCATTCGTACGACGCGCTCACATGCAATTCTGGCAGTTTCGATGAATGATATCTTGCTTCTGTTGTTCGCGGGGATGCTGGCGGGCAGCATGAATGCGTTGGCCGGTGGCGGGTCCTTCGTGTCCCTGCCGGCGCTGATCTCCGTTGGAGTACCATCCGTCGCAGCAAATGCGACGAGCACATTTTCCCTTTTCCCGGGCGGATTGGCGAGTTCCTGGGTTTATCGCGACGGGTTCGGCAAAGTCTGCGGTGTGCCGGTCTTGCCGATTGCGCTTGCAACGGTCCTCGGAGGGCTCTGCGGCAGCGTACTGCTACTGTTGACGCCTTCCAGTGTGTTCGACGCCATCCTCCCCTGGCTGCTGATGATCGCTACGCTCATGCTGGTTTTCGGGCGACGGATCAGCTCGGTCTTCCGGAGCCGTGCTTCAGCCCGAACCTCGACCATCGTCCCCGTCCAGTTCTTGCTCGGCGTCTATGGCGGCTACTTCGGTGGAGCGGTCGGCCTGATGATGCTGGCGGCCTGGAGTGTCTTCGGTGGAGGGGAGATCAAGGAATTGAACCCGATGCGGATGCTGATGGTCACGGCCGCGAACGCGGTGGCCGTCATCGTTTTCGTCGCAGCCGGAGCGATTGCCTGGTCTCAATGCCTGCCCATGTTGATCGGGGCGCTCCTCGGCGGTTGGGCTGGGGCGCATATCGGCCGGAAACTGCCGGCTTCTGTGATCAGGGCTCTCACCATTGTGCTCGCCGTCGCGACAACCACGGTATTCTTTGCCCGGGCGTATTTCGCCTAGAGATCTGGATCGGAGCTATTTCAAGAAACCGTCGCGTCCGAATTCTTCCCAGCCTTCCAGTTTCGGCGAATTGGCGTCGGTCGTGGTCTCGGTCTTCTTCGCCTTGCCTTTTTTCAGCGATCGGGTCAGCTTCGCCTGATATGCGGCGCGGCGCCGGTTTTCGGCTTTGGCGATCGCGTCTTCCTCGCGCCATTCCTCCACAATACCTCGATCCAGAATGTCCTCGACAACCTTCGGATCGAACACGTGAAAGGTGATCCGGCGGGCGCGGCCGTTCAGCCGGACTGTTCGTGTTCCAGCACTCGGCAGCCGACCGTCCGCCAGCCAACGATGACGTTCGCTGGTGGTGATCGTCAGGATGTCCTGGATCTCGCGCGGGATGACCGGCAACTGCTCGATGCCGTCGAGCACCTTGCTGACCATAGCCGATACAGCGTGGAATTCGTTCTTCTGGCTGGCAGGCATCGCGAGGGTGATTTCACCCGCATCGAGATCAAGCGAGTTCTTCACTGCGGCCGGAACCCGTGCCCGGAGTTCCAGAAGAATACCCTTGGCGCGAACCGCCGATCCCATGGTCGCTGCCGACGCGAGCCGCCACGTCTTCAGGAGTTCGACGTCATTCTTCTGTTCTTTTCGCATGGCATTGAAATGGGTTGCTAGCGATCCTTCGTCAACACGTATCGAGAGCGATACCTGAAAGCAGCGGTCAAGTGTAATACCTCTGTCCTACCGAGTTCCGGGATTAAGATATGACGACCGTGACGGCGAAAAGCTAAGTGACCATACCGAAGGCAGTTCGCGGACTGCTTGGGTTGGACACCGATTCCATGATGGCAAGGACACGTGGTGATGCTTTACACGGTCGATACCAAACTCGGCACGCTGGAACAGGCATTTGTCGGGTCACTCTGTCACCATCGTCACTCCTTAAATTTCTAGGCGTCGCTGCTGCCAGTCCTTGTATGGCGCCAATAGCTGTCCTGGGAATCGCTCTTCGATCGCGGTTTCAACCATGGCGATCCGGACAAAGACCTCGCTGCTGTCGCGGTCTTTAGAAGGAATGTCTCCGCTTTTGTCTTCAAGCTTCTGCATCAGCACAAAGAGTTCTTCGTCGGTCATCGCGGAAAGCTGGTCCGCGAACGCCGCGGTATCAAAGTCTTGTCCCTCCGCCATTGTCTGCCTGCTCCTTTGTCATCTATGGTTTTGGCGATCGCGGCCTAATCGTTATCCAGTTCGATAGAGACCGGGGCGTGATCGCTGGTGTGCTCCCCGGCGCGCGAGCTTGTCGACGCCGCAGGTTTGTAGTCGTTCCGCAGCGGGGACTGAGCAGGAAATGGTGAATGCGAAGGCCTGCATCGCGGGCGACGGCGCTGCGGAAAGCGCCGAAAAAAATCGTGTTCCGGGAACGTGGAGTCCCGGGTCCATGAGCCGAGCTAACCGACGCATGCGGCGCAGGCGGACTCAGACGGTCGACATTGTGGAAGTCCCTGCACTGACTATGGCCTCGCTCGTATGTCATGCCGCCACTTTCATCATCTTGCCAAGACGTTTGATGGCCTGCTCCAGCGAGCGCTGTCCATCACAATAGTCCTGCCAGGCGATCGTCTTGGACAAGAGTGCCGGTACCGTGCGGATCGTGAAGCGTTTCGGATCGAGATCCGTCTTCACCTGGCTCCAGGTGAGCGGCATCGATACCGTTGCTCCAGGCCGAGCGCGTGGCGATAGGGGCGCGACCGCCGTCGCCATGCGATCGTTGCGCAGGTAGTCGAGGAATATCCGGCCATTGCGCTGGTTCTTGGCCATCTTGATCAGATAGATGTCGGGGTTGTCGCGTGCTATCTGCAGGCAGACATCGTGTGCGAACGCTTTTGCCTCCGGCCATGACAGCTTCTTGCCCTTGGCCACGGCAAGCGGGGTGACGACATGCAGACCCTTGCCGCCGGTGGTCTTGCAGAAGCTGACGAGGCCGAGTTCCTCTAGTCGATCGCGCATTTCGCGGGCGGCTTCGACCACGGTGGAGAAGGGTACGTCCGGACCGGGATCAAGGTCGAAGACAAGACGACCGGGAATCTCCGGCTGGCCGGGTTCGCAATTCCAGGGATGCAGCTCAACGCCGCCGATCTGGGCGATGGCGGCGAGGCCCTCGAACCGATCGATCTGCAGATAGGGTTTCTTGTCGCCGAACACCTTGACCAGTTCGAGGAGGTTCGACGTTCCAGGCATTGCGTGCCGCTGGAAGAACTGCTCGGCGCCGATGCCGTCCGGCGTGCGGATGATCGAGCATGGCCGCCCCTTTATATGGTCGATAAGCCATGGGCCGACAGCTTCATAATAGTGGGCGAGATCCTCCTTGGTGACCGGCGCCCCGTCATTGGCATCCGGCCACAGCGCCTTGTCCGGGCTGGAGATCATCACGCCCATCACCTCGGCCTTGGCGTTCTTGCCGCGTGCCGGCCTTGATGGCTTTGTCGCGGCCGGCATCGGGGTCTCTGTCTTCGCCGGCGATGCCGGCATTTCCGCCTCGACTTCGGCTGCGGGCTTATCTTCGCGCAATCCCTTAAAGGCGGCCTGACGGACCAGGCCGTCCGCCGTCCAGCCGGCGAACTGGATCTCGGCGACCAGTTCGGGTTCAACCCAGACGATGTTGGGATCCTTCTTCGGCGCGCCGATGCCGGTGAACGGTGATTTGTCGGTCTCGATCTTCCGAAGCTTCGGCAAGATCGCGTCGACCATTTTGGCCCCGTAGCCGGTTCCGACCCGGCCGACATAGACGAAGTGGTCACCCCTGAACACGCCGACCAACAATGAGCGGAACTTGCCGTTGGTCTTGGCATAAGCACCGATCACGACTTCATGGCCGGCGCGGCATTTGGACTTCGCCCATGTCTTGGTGCGGCCCGACTCATAGAGAGCATCCGCCTGCTTTGAAACAATGCCTTCCAGCGAGAGCTTGCAGGCCGACTTCAGGACGGCGTCACCACCGGTTTCGAAATGCTCGACGAAACGCAGGCGTGAATCCTCACCGGCACCATCCAGCAATCTCTGCAGCCGTTCCTTCCGCTCGATGAGCGGCAGTTGCCGCAGATCTTCTTCGCCTTCGAACAGCAAGTCGAAAGCGAAATAGACCAGCGCGTCGGTCTTTCCCTCCGACAGTGCCGCCTGAAGCGCTGCGAAATCTGGCGCCCCGTTTTCGTCGAGGGCGCAGATCTCGCCGTCGATGATGGCATCTGGCAGGTTCGCGGCCGATGTTGCAATCGCGGGATATTTTGCCGTCCAGTCCAGGCCCTTTCTGGTCTTCAGCGTCACCTCGCCGTTTTCGATGCGAGCCTGGATGCGGTAGCCGTCGAACTTGATCTCGTGGACCCAGCCGCCGGCCGAGGGCGGGCGTTCCAGCGTTTCGCAAAGCTGCGGAGGAATGAACTCGGGCATTACGGACTTCGCTGGCTTGGCACCCTTGGCTGCGGCTGATGTCCGTTTAGTTTTGGTTTCGGCTTTGCGTTCTTGCGCAGCAAGGCCGTGGTCGCTGTCCCAAACGGCATCCGCCTTAACGTCGCCACTCTGGACCATGAACGGCTTCGGCTTCCTGCCTTTGCCGGCGGCGATCGCCTCCATGGTTCGGCCGGAGGCGACCGACGTTGCGTTGTCCTCAAGGACTGCAGCACCGTCCTCCTCGACTGAGAAGTCGTCATGATGTTTGATCAGTAGCCAGTTGGTCCGCTTGCCGCCGTCGCGGTCGCTGCGCATTCGCACCAGGACAAAGCTACCGTGAAGCCTCTCGCCCTCCAATGTGAACTTGAAGTCGCCCTTGGCCAGGGCCTGCTCAGGCGTCTTGTTGCCTTCCGGCTCCCAGTAGCCGCGATCCCAGAGCATGACCGTGCCGCCGCCATACTGGCCCTTGGGGATCGTCCCTTCGAAGTCGCCATAGTCCAGCGGATGGTCTTCAACCTCGACCGCCAGACGCTTGTCGTGCGGATCAAGTGACGGTCCCTTGGTCACCGCCCAGGATTTGAAGACACCGTCGAGCTCGAGCCGCAGGTCATAATGCAGGCGCGTCGCATCATGCTTCTGGATCACGAAGCGCCTGCGGGTCGATGCTTTCAGCTTCGCTGCGCCGCTCGGCTCCTGCGTCTTCTGAAAATCGCGCTTCTGCTTGTAGGTCAAGAGCTTGTCGCTTGCCATGGCCGTCCTCGGTACAAATCCGCCTCCCGCCTCGGATGAAGACGGGATGAGGCGCGGGCCAGACAGGTGAGACGCTCGACTGCCGTTCGTTGGCCGCGATGAGAAAACCGGAAAATCATCGCGTCATCATCCCTGTCACGTCCGGTTGACTGAGCACGCGACCTCGACGAGCAAAAGGCAATACATAACGATTTGTTCCGTCGCGTTGGAGAGCGGAGGTGGGCAGACGCGCCATTCGGCCTTGAACGATCGACCGAGGCTCTCTGGAGTTGGTATGCGCTCTGCGCATGACTGCGGTGCAGCAAAGTCTATTTAATAGGCGGCGGGGATGCGTATGATGTGTCCATCGAAGCGATGCACCTCCTCCCGCGTCGGTTCGATATGCAAGCGCCCTACTCCTCCCAGAGGCGTTTGCGGGAACAGCAACACTCCTCCTCCCAGTTGCTGTTCGGTAATTACTGAAAGCCTGCCGCAACTCCTCCCGCGGCAGGCTTTTTCGTTTAGTCCTGCGACAGCGCGGATGCCGGAGAAGGAGGCGTCGGCAGCTAAAGACATTACGCGTTGGGCACGTTTGATTTGCTTTTTGGCGGGGCGAACTTTCTCAACGTAGTTTTCGCCAAGATCGGTTGCTTGAGCTGTCTGGAGCATCAGTTTCACTTATGTTCTGTCGCATAACTGTCGCCACCCGGGTTGAAGGCCGGAACAACGTCACCAGGCGCTATCTCCACACGCTTCCCGGCCGCGATATGCTGGAACGGCGTATGGGCGCCGAATGGTTCGTCATCGGCAATGACGAAAGAAAGCCTTTTCTCGTCACCCGATGGCGCAGAGGGCGGGCCTGTCGTGTCGCTCAACACGGCCGAAGAGCATCCTCGTCTCCGGGAAGTCGTCGCCGAGGACGCAGATAGGGCGGTTCTCAACGAGGACTGCGGTCATGGGCAGAGGGCTCTTCATCGCCCATCTCGTCGATGCCAAGACGGAGATACGCCGCTTCGGCATGAGTGGCAGACCTGCAGGGATCGTCACGTTGCCAGGTATTGCGACGGCGGGCGGATTTCAGGGCCGACCGCGCGACAGCGAAGCATTCTTCGGGTTTACGGCGTTCGCTGCCCCGACCGCGGTCCATCAGCACGATACGGAGATCAATGCGGTGGAGCGGAACGCTTCCAACAAGCCGGACGACATCACTGTCGAGCAACGCATCTACCGCTCGAAGGACTGGACGGAGGTGCCGATCTTTAACGTGCGCCGAAAGGACGTTACGATCGCTGCCCGATATTGCTTTGTGGCTACGGGGGCTTCGGAATTCCTCGGGTTCCTATGCCAACCCGATCCACCTCGCTTGGGTGTAGCAGGGCGGGGTTTTGGCAATCGCCTGCATCCGCGGTGGTGGAGAATACGGGGGAGCCTGGCATCGCGCGCCGGAGAGGTCGCGAATAAGCAGAATTCGTTTTACGACTTCATTGCGGCCGAGGGGGCCTCAAGAAGAGCGCCATCACCTCATCGGATGGTCTCGCGATCCAGGGCGAATCCAACGGGTCTTCTCGTATCGCCGAATAGGATAGGGCTCTACGGCTGCAAAACCGGGCAGGCCCTGTCGGCAGGGCAGGAGGTCTTCCTCATCTGTCTCGAGCCTCGGCCCAGTGCGGATAGGTCACATAGGCCGTCGTCGCGCCTTCGCCCTCAGTCGTGATGGTGACGGATTGACCCTTAGGCATGTAAACAATGTCGCCCGGTCCCGCGGTGACCGTTCCGTCGCTGGTGGATACGGACAGTCGTCCCTCAAGCACAATCATGGTGTCGTCGACGGCCATTGTTTCGGTCAGCGACTGACCGGGTGCGTACCGCCCATAGCCGATCGAGACAGGGCCACCGTTTCTCTCGTCCACCAGGTTTCCGACATAAATGTCGGCATCCTGTCCGGGTGATTTGACGAGTTCCGCGTCCGACATGCTGAACTTTCGGACCTTCATCTACAACCTCCTGCGTTTCCCCATCAAATAGTGCAAACGTTCGTAACGCCAACCTGATCCTATGGAGAAAAGTATGACTGAAAAGACCTGCTCCGCGCCGACGCCCGAACAGCGGAAATTCCTTGAGATCCGCAATGCGGCGGAGCGTTCGATGTTAGACAAGGTCTTCACGGCAATCGACGTCGCGGCTGCCGAGGTCGCAGACGGGTTCAAGGAGGCCGGCCTGGAATTCGCCCCGACCAGCAGGGAGTATTTCATGTTCACGGTTCAGCAGGTGACATTCGTCCGCTTGTGCGGCGGCGATCCCGATACGCTGAAAGGCGGCGATCCAGAGCTGGGTCAGCGGGTCGTCAACAATGGCCAGCATATCATCGACAGTTATTGGCGAGAAGGCGGTGGTGCCCAGTAAACCGATCCAGGATGTCGTAACATCGCTCTCCGCTTGAGCAGGACTGGACGGTCGCTGGCACGGACTTTTAGGAGGCAACAAGCGCTCGCAGCGCCGCCGATTGATGACGGCGGCTTAGGAGATAGAGGTAGAGCGCTTCCATCGGGGAAGACCATGAAGGCAAAACAGGCAGAAAAGTACCCGCGATCGACATGGTCTATTACCATTGCGCCCTCTCTCTCGGGATCAAATGCGAATGCCGCGCGCCACTCCCCATCAGCGGCTTCAAAACGGAGCTCTTTCATATTGCCGTAGTGGGCCCCTCAAGGTATCGGCCGACGGCCGACCAAGCTTTGGGCCTTTGTCGGCCAATAGCAACAATGCCGCTCGAACCTCAACTTTCACGTCCCGGTCGGCCGCTTTAAATTCGGCCGCAAAGTCGTCATGCGTGCGGCGAACATTCGTGATGGGCCGACATCGAGTGGCCGATCGCGCGTTGGGCGGCTTTAGGGACGAAGCCCAGCCTTCTCGCCGGGCAATGTCACGACCCGGAAATCAACCTGATGCAATCTCGATAGAAAGGTGCCATCATCGGCCTGACTTCGCCGGGAGAACGGAGTTGGAGGATAATGCATGATCGGAAACGACGCTGAACTTGTCGATCGGCTGCTGGCGATCTCCAGGGCCTTTGCCGGACACATGGATCCGGGGACAGCGTTTCGCGCAACGGCAGTCGAGATCGGCAGGCTGTTGCCGCACGACCATATCGACGTCGCGGTACTTCTGAACGAGGGTCGCAGTCACATCTGTTATGAGACCGGCTGCCAGACGAGTTGGAGCGAACTGGTGCTAAGTCCGCCACCGGTCGAGCTGAGCCCCGTACGCGCGGTGCTCAGAGGCGAGCTGCCCTTTCTTTTGACCGACGACGCGCTGCACGATCAGCGGTTTCATTTCGTCGGTGCGCTCGACGAACCAATCTTTGCCGCGAAGCTCCGCAGCCGTATCATCGTGCCGTTGCGCGCACGGGGCGACATCATCGGCGCGCTCAACATCAGCCGCCATGAACCGGGCTGCTACACCCCCGCCGATCTGGAGATCGCCCAGCAATGTGCGGAATTCATTGCTCCCTATATCTTCGCTCTGATCCAGAGCGAGGAGGCGCACCGCGCCATGCTGGCCGAAAGCACGGCACGCAATCGCGAGGAACTTTTGCGCGTCGGGGCTTCGCGGTTGACCGAAGGCATGGAGCGGGAACGGCGGCGCATTGCGATGGACCTGCACGACCAAACGCTTGCAGACCTGTCCCGGGTGGTGCGTCAGGTGTCGGCGCTTCATCGCCATGGTGTTGCCGGAGCCGGACAGCTTGCCGAACTTGAGCGGGAAATCGTCAATTGCCTGACGGAACTGCGCCACATCGTTGATGACATGCGGCCGAGCGTCCTCGAACTGTTCGGTCTGCGCGATGCGATAGAGGCGCATCTTAACCGGAGCGTCAGCCGGGCCACACCATCGATTGCAGTGAACATCCATGATACGAGCGGGGGTGCCGCCGATGACCTGCCTGAGCGGACACTGACGGCGATATACCGTATCGCGCAGGAAGCGATCAACAATGCTGTCAAGCACGCAACTCCCGGTTGCATCGAGGTGCGCGTCGAATCGACACCGGCGCTGCTGCGGGTAATCGTTTCCGATGACGGATCGGGCTGTTTCCGCGTCGATCCGCAGGCGAGCGGCGGCATTGGCCATATGCACACGCGCGCCGACCTGATCGGCGCGCGGTTGCGTATCGGCCGCTCCGGCCGTAAGGCCGGCACACGGGTGGCGCTCGAAGTGCCACTTGCCGGCGAATCGGTCTTTGCCGGAACGCTGCCGCCCGAAATCGCGCCAGCTGCGATGGAGAGCCTCTAAATGCTGGTGATGGTCGCTGAAGATGACGGGCTACATCGGGCCTTCGTGCGCAATATCATCGAACACCTCTGGCCCGGCAATGTCGAGGTCATCGAAACCGGCCGCGGTGATGTGGCGATGGATCTCGCCCGTAACCGGGAGCCGCCTTATGTCGTGCTTGATCTGCAGTTGCCGAGGGCAACCGGCATCGAAGTCGCACGCTCGATCTGGCACCGGCGCGCCGATACTCATATTCTTTTCTGGTCGAACTTTGCCGACGAATCCTATGTGCGCGGTGTCGCGCGCATCGTGCCGCCCGGCACGGTCTACGGCTATGTGTTAAAATCGGCCTCGGAGGAGGGCATGCGGTCGGCGTTGCGAGGGGTCTTCGCCGAGGGACACTGCATCATCGACCGGGAAGTGAGAGGCATTCAGCATCGGGTGCAGGATCGGCTGGAAGGGATCACCGACAGCGAATATGAGAGCTTGCTCGACGTCGCGCTCGGGCTGACCGACAAGGCGATCGCCACGCGGCGTGGCCTCTCCACACGCGGTGCGCAGGCGCGCATCCGTCATCTTTACGAAAAGCTTGGCGTCGCTGTGCCCGAGGAGGGCGCGGGCGAGGGCGGTTCTCTGTTCAACTCGAGAACGCGGGCAATTTGCCTCGCGCTCGCGCGCGGCCTTATTAATGCCGATGCGCTGCGGCGGGCCCAGGAAAGCCTTGATGCGTGGCTCGCACAGACCGCAACCCGGAAAGAATAGCGAGTAGACTGTGCGAATACACACTCCGTTCTGCGTCTTCGTGCGTAGCGGGATATTCCGCATCCGTGGCTTACTGTCGGCACAACGATAAGAATGTTGGGAGAACACCTTATGCCCTTCGTCAATATTCAGATACTCAAAGGACATTCTCAGGACCGCAAGAACGAGATCGCGCGGCGTGTCACCGAGGCGGTCAGCGAGGTGGCGGAGCTGCCCAAGGAAGCGATCTGGGTCGTTTTCGAGGATGTTGCCGACACGGATTGGTACGTCGCGGGAAAGACCGTCAAGGCGACCAAGAGCTGAGATATGGCGAAAAGCGCGCGTGATCCCGGTTTTGCGGATGTCGTGGGCGATGGGGCTTTGGAGACGCTGGCAAGCGGGCTCGGCTTCACCGAAGGTCCAGTTTGGCATCCCTACGAAAAATGGCTTGTCTTCAGCGACATGCCTGAGAACCGCATGTATATCCGCCGGCCCAACGGCATCATCGAGGATTTCCGGCGGCCGAGCCACAAGGCGAACGGCAATACACTCGACCGGCAAGGACGTCTTCTCACCTGCGAACATGCAACGAGCCGTGTTTCGCGCCTCGAGCGCGACGGTTCGACCAGCATCATTGCCACGCACTACAAGGACAAGGAGCTGAACAGCCCGAACGATATCGTCGTTGCGACGGGCGGAGCGATCTATTTCACCGACCCAACGTTCGGGCGCATGGAATATTACGGCGTGCCGCGGCCGCAGGATCTCGCCTTTCAAGGCGTGTATCGGGTCGACCCCGACGGTTCGAACCTGACCCTGGTTATCGACGATTTCGCCCAGCCGAATGGACTTTGTTTTTCCCTTGATGAATCGCGTCTCTTCATCAACGACACGGAGCGCCAGCATATCCGCGTCTTCAACATCTCGCCGCGGGGCGAGCTGTCGGGAGGCGCCGTGTGGGCCGAGACCAAAGGTGAGGAACCGGGCGCGCCCGATGGCATGAAGATCGATAGCTGCGGCAATATCTATTGCTGCGGACCGGGCGGCATCCACGTCTTTGACCCGTCTGGCCATACGCTCGGCATCATCCGCACGCCGGAGCCGACGGCCAACTTTGCCTTCGGAGACGATGACTTGAAAAGCATTTATATTACTGCTTCGAGTTCGCTGCATAGACTGAGGGTGCGCGTGCCGGGGTTGAGACTGTTCTGAAGTCCGGGAAACCGGCTAGCAGGAATGGCCGTCGATGGAGGATCGGCGCCACGGATGCCTCGGCATCCGGATGACGGTTGCCGGAGGGCCGGAACCGGGGGAAGAGCCTTTCGCTCAATGCGAACAAATTGGGAGGATTGAAATGCATAAAATTTTCGTACTCGCCGGCCTTGCAGCGCTGCTTGCATCGGGCACGGCTCTTGCTGATACCAGCGGAAAGAAGATCGCGTTCTCGAACAACTACGCTGGCAATTCCTGGCGACAGGCGATGCTGAAGAGCTATGACATCGTCACCAAGAAAGCCGTTGCCGATAAGATCGTCGGCGCCGCCGACGTCTTTACGACGGCGGATCAGGAGGTGCCGACCCAAGCAGCGCAGCTACAGAATCTGATCCTGCAGGGATATGATGCCATCGTCATCAATGCGGCTTCGCCGGATGCGCTGAACGGCGCCGTCAAGCAGGCTTGCGATGCAGGTATCGTCGTCGTTTCCTTCGATGGTATCGTCAACGAGCCCTGCGCCTACCGTGTCGTCGTTGACTTCGAGGACATGGGCAAGCAAGAAATCGAGCAGATGAAGAAGCTCCATCCTAATGGTGGAAACCTGCTTGAGATCCGCGGGCTGGCAGGCACATCCATCGACGATTCCATTCACAAGGGTCTGCAGGAGGGCGTCGCCGCTCATCCGGAATTCAAGATCGTCAGCTCTGTGACGGGCAACTGGGACCAGACCACCGCACAGAAGGCCGTGGCGACCGTCCTGCCTTCTCTGCCGGACATCATCGGCGTCGTTACACAGGGCGGCGACGGTTATGGTGCCGCGCAGGCCTTTGCGGCGGCCGGCAAGCCGCGTCCGACCATCATCATGGGCAATCGGCAGGACGAGCTGCAATGGTGGAAAGAGCAGAAGGCCAAGGATGGTTACACCACCTGGTCGGCCTCGATCGCTCCCGGCGTTTCAACGCTGGCCTTCTGGGTAGCCCAACAGGTGCTCGATGGCCGCAAAGACATTCCGCACGATCTTCTAGTGCCCTATCTCGCCTTTACTCAGGATGATTTTGAGAAGCATCTGGCGGATATCCCGGCTGGTAGCGTCGCCACCACCGAATACACGCAGGACGATGCGATGAAAGCTATCAAGGCTAATATCAAGTGATGGTGCCAGTACCGGCTGAGGACATCCGGCCCATTGTCAGCCTGAGCGGCGCCGAAAAGCATTTCGGCGCCGTGAGGGCACTTGATGGCGTGGATTTCCAGGTCAATCCCGGCGAGTGTGTCGGGCTTGTCGGCCATAACGGCGCCGGCAAGTCGACGCTGATGAACATGCTGACGGGAACGTTGACGATCGACCGCGGCCGGATGACGATTGCTGGGACGGTCGAGGAGCATTATTCGGTTGCCAGGGCACAAAAGGTTGGGATCCGCTGCGTCTTCCAGGAGCTTTCGCTTTGTCCCAATCTCTCGGTCGCTGAAAACACCCGGATCAATCATCCTGCGTTGCGTGGCTTCGGCTGGCACCGGCGAGCTGCTTCGCTCATTACCGCCAGCCTCGACGAGATATTTCCCGACCATGGCATCGATGCTTCCGATGTCGTGGCGGATCTCTCGATCGGCCGACGCCAGATGGTCGAGGTTGCCCGGGCTTTCACGGTAACGGAGGATCCGCTGAATCTCGTCATTCTGGACGAGCCGACCTCTTCGCTCGACGCCCATACTGCCGGACAGCTGCTTGCCTTCGTCCGGCGGTTTGTGGCGGGGGGAGGAAGTTGCATCCTGATCTCCCATGTGCTCGGCGAAGTGCTGCAGAACTCAGATCGGATCGTCGTCATGCGCGACGGCAAGGTCGTTGCAGCCGACGTGGCCGGTGCGTACGACCGGGATAGGCTGGTCGCCACCATGGGCGGCGCCGCGCACCGGGGAAAGATTGCGGCGCAGGTAATTGCATCCGTCCAACCGGCAGGCGCGCCGCGTGTGAGGGCGAAGCCCGCCCAGCAAAAGGATGGCACGCAACTCGTCGCCCGGGCCGGCTCGATCATCGGCCTTGCCGGACTTGCAGGTCATGGGCAGACCGACTTGTTGCTTTCGATATTCAGAGCAGCCAGCCGCGGAACAACCGGTGTCGAGGTGACGGCACCTGTGGCGCTTGTTGCCGGAGACAGGCAATCGGATGGCATTTTTCCGCAGTGGTCGATTGCCGAGAACATCGGTATCCGCTCGCTGAAGCGTCTGTGCGACCGGTTGCTGATCTCGCCGAAACGCGAAGCCGAGTTGGCGGAGATCTGGAAGAGCCGTATTGGCATCCGCACGCCGGACATGAGCAACAATATCCTGTCGCTTTCAGGCGGAAACCAGCAGAAGGCACTGTTTGCGCGTGCTCTCGGTTCCGATGCGGATATCATTTTGATGGACGATCCGATGCGCGGCGTCGATATAGGCACGAAGCTCGAGGTCTATGATCTCATCCGCCAGGAAGCGGCAAACGGTCGTACCTTCATCTGGTATACGACCGAGACGGAAGAACTCGACAACTGCCATCACGTTTATGTCTTCAAGAACGGTCGCATCGTCGCTAACCTGACGCGTGACGAGCTGACCGAGGAGAAGATCATTCAATCCTCCTTCGCCGAGGTGCATTAGGATGACTTTCGTTTCGCTCGACCGTTCCGTCACGCGTGCGGCCCGCAACAGCGCCGGCAGGACGAGGGCCTTGCGCGCCATGCTGCCGGCACTGTCGCTCGCGCTCGTGCTGATGGCGATCGCTTGGCTCAATCCGCGCGCGATTTCCTATTTCGGCTTCAGTCTCATGCTGAACCTCGCTATTCCGATTGCGCTTGCGACCATCGCGCAGATGTTCGTGATCGCCGGCAACGAGCTCGATCTTTCGATCGGCACTTTTGTCGGTTTCGTCGGTTGCGTCACTGCGACTTGGCTGCGCGATGCGCCGCTTCTCGGCATCGCGATTCTGCTTGGATCCATTGGAATCTATGCATTACTGGGGGCATTGATCCACCTGCGAAACCTGCCATCGATCGTCGTGACGCTGGGCATGAGCTTCGTTTGGCAGGGGCTGGCGATCCTGGTCCTGCCGAAGCCAGGTGGCAAGGCGCCGGACTGGCTGCAGGCGATCACATCCTTCAAGCCGCCCGTTGTTCCCTTTCCAATCGTTGCTGCCGTGATCATCGCCCTGATCGTCTATTCCGGGCTGATGCGCACCTCCTATGGCGTGATATTGCGCGGATCGGGCGGCAATCCGGCGGCGCTTGCACGCGCCGGATGGTCTCTGCTGCGCACCAAGGTCACGCTTTTTGCGCTTGCCGGCTGCTTTGGCGTCCTCTCGGGGCTGACGCTGATCGGGATTACCTCGTCGGGAGATGCCAATATCGGGAATGGTTACACGCTCTTGTCGATCGCAGGCGTCATTCTCGGCGGAGGCGAATTCATGGGCGGGCGCGTATCGCCGATCGGTGCCGTCATAGGCGCGTTGACGCTCGCGCTTGCGGCGTCATCGCTGCTGACCTTCATGCATATTCCGCCGGATTGGCAGGTCGCGGCAAACGGTGCGATCCTCATCATCGTGCTTGCAGCGCGTGCTCTCATCAGCCGCAAGGAGGCGTAATATGGCGCGTTTGAAGGCTCTTGCTGCAAAGCCCTGGATCTGGTCCTTCATCGGCGCATTGGCCGCCTGGGTGGCAACGATCGCCTTTACCGGCGGCTACGGTGCCGGCGGTATGATCACGGCAGCACTCTCGCTCGCCGTGTTCATGGTCATCGTCGGTATCGGCCAGATGTTCGTCGTCACACTTGGTCCCGGCAATGTCGATCTCTCGCTGCCGGCCAATATCGGTCTCGCCAGTGCCGTCGCCATGAAGACGATGGACGGGCAGGACAGCATGATTGTGATCGGCCTGCTGGCGGCGCTCGCCAGCGGCGCTGCGGTAGGGGTTGCGAACTATCTGCTGATCTGGGCCTTGCGCATCCCACCGATCATCGCGACGCTGTCGGCAAGCTTCATCATCCAATCGATCGACATCAGCTATGGCCGCGGGCTGCAAATCAAGCCGCCGCCTGGCTTTGCCGAGTTCACCAACATCCAGATTCTTGGCTTTCCGGTACTGGCTATGTTCACGGTGCTCTTCACGGTCGGCGCTTCGATCGCCCTAAACCGCATGATCTATGGCCGGTCCGTCCTGGCAATCGGGCAGAATATCCGCGCCGCATGGCTCGCCGGCGTCAATGTCGGCCGCATCCGCTTTTTGACATATACCCTGTCTGGCATGCTCGGGGGATTGAACGGCGCATTGCTGGCCGGCTATTTCCGCGGTGCCAATGTTGATATCGGCAATGAATACCTGCTGTCATCCATTGCGGTGGTCGTCATCGGCGGCACGTCGGTGGCCGGCGGCAAGGCGAATGTTCCCGGCATCTGGGGTGCGGCGCTTTTTCTCGTGCTGCTGCTGACGATGCTGAATACCTTTGGCGTGAGCGCAGGCATACGCCTGCTACTCACCGGCCTCATCATTGTCGGTGTCATCACCGCAGCAGGAGGCCAGAAGCCGACGCGGTAAGGGGCTTGTGCCGTTTGTCAGTTAACCGTGAGAGCGCGGCCGTTGTTTCCGGTTATCACTTAAGCTCTTGTTCGGCACTTTGCGTATCGATAATCAAACGGCGCTGATTGACAGCCTGACTATCGGCACTGTGTGCGTGCAGGAGGGCGAGGTTTGTGCCGTTTCTGGCCTTGAGTTCAGGGCACGTTGGAAGCCACCAAGACCGGACGATGCGGTTGCGGCTTCATATCGGCCATTCGGGAGAGTAAGTCCCTGCCAGTACAGCGAAATTCAGCACAAACATACCGACTAACGCAACGGGTCGGCGGTTCGAGTCCTTTCAAGGCGGGAGGTATACTATGCCCCGGTTGGAAGTTCCTCGAGTGCTGCATCGAGAATTTTCAATTGAAGTTCAGTTAAATGGCCGGCAGTGCGGGCTCGCAATGCGCTTTTCCGTTTCGCCTCAAGCTCTTCTCGAAATGCTCTCAAGGCCGAGCGCCACGGCGTCTGGCCGGCCTCCACGCGCGCCCAATCTCCCTGCGGAGGCTTGGGAACCTGCAGTTTCTCGCAAAGCTTTCCGACTGCGACGTCGGATATGCCGAGCTTCTTGGCTATTTCGCTAGTCGGGCGCTCCCATACCAGTGCGAAGAGCTCTTCTCTCGACAGGTCGCGCTTTGCCATCCGAGGTGCTCCAAGCGGCTATCAGGCTGCAGCGTTTGCCTTTCTGCAGATGGCAGCACACCGTTCGAGCAACTCGTCGAACGTTTCGGCTCCATCGAGAAGAAGGCCGTCCCCCACCATCCGGGAGTAGTCTTCCTCAAGGGCTTTCCGCCCCTCGCCGACTGGCGTCAACACCAGCTTGCCGTTTACTGCCGCCTCGTAGTCAATCGGCGATCGATCGGCGGCTTTCTCGGCGAAGAACATCGCCTTGTGCGCGGCGACGGCGCTCGCTAGCACGCGGTCGGAAGCTGCGCTATCCGCAATTCCGACGTCGTCAAGGCGCACAATGTCGTGCCAATGACGCGAAAAGCGATCGCCCCGGAGCCGTTCCTGGAGGCAAAAGACATGGATTGCCGTTGCCTTTTCCCAGAAGGTCCGTTCCGCGTGCATCACTTTCGGCGTGGCCGTCGGAAAGTCGAGCCCATCGACGATGCCTGCGGCATCGCATGTGATGCCTTGAATGCTGGCCGGCTCTCCCGTCGACCGGGCTCCAAACTCCAGCATGACACTGGGCGCGACATAGCCGGATCCCGAGCCGATGGCCCGGTAGTCGATGTAGAGCCTGTCGGCTTCGACGCGGATTTCAGCGGGAAGTGACTGCTTCTGGAGTTCGTCGGCAATGAGGGGTGCAACCGTATCAGCGACCCATGTCGGTAGTCGCCGGCGTACCTCGCCTGACCAGCGCTTCTCCTCGCTTCGGGTTTTTGGGAGCGCTTCTTCGTTGTCCCCGACAAGATCAGGAGCAAGCGCGCGGATGTCATATGTGAGATCGACGTCCTCCGAGAACCGTCGAATGGCGCCGTAGGCCTTCGAAAGCGAAGTCCCGCCCTTGAAGACGAGGCTCTCGCCGAGCGTCGTGGCATAGAGCGTTCGAAGCGCCCAGACGACCCACACGTCTTTTTCGAGCAAGTGAACCGGACGCTTTAAGCGATCTGACGCAATGGCAAGAACTTCCCGCCTGTCCTCGACCGAGAGCTCAAGAAATTGATCAGCCATGGGCCACCTTTCCGACGCTTCGCGCAAGCCAGGTTGGAAACTGAGGTGCTGCAGCGACAAGCTCGTTGAACGCCTCGGGCGCCAGTTTCCTCCTGATGTTCAAGAGTGCCTCCTCTGCTCGCTCCGGCCCCAGCCAGGCGAGTGCGCGGACAGCTACGCCGGCTGGCCGGTTGGCTAAGGACAACTGCCAGCGAGGGACATGCTTGAGCTCAACCTTCTGGCTTCCGACATTCATGGTCCGGCTGCGCCCAGAGGTCAGGTAGATGGAGCGGACTGGAACTTGCGTGGTGAGCCCAAGGGCATTGGCTGCCGCCGCACCATTTGAAACGATCACCTCGCCACGTTGATGTGCGACGGCCTCGACCGCTTGCTCGACCGTCGGCGGCCTGGTCCCGAACCGGCTTTTGATGGCCTTCAGGTAGACACCACGCCCAGCCCTGATCAGCTCTCCACGCTCATTGAGGCGCGACAAAGCCTGGTCTACTGCGGCTCGGTTCCCGAGATGCAAGAGGCCTTTTGCGGACAGGGCCGTGCCCTCCGGCAATTGCTCGGCGTAGCTCAGAATTTCAGATGTCAGTCTTTGCATTGGCGTTGCTCCTGTCAGAAATATAAGCAGGTTTCTGACACTTGGCAACTGGGCGAGGCAGGGGCGTTTCATGGTGCCGCGGCTGGCCAGTTCAAAAAGATCGGGCGGCGGGGCAGCTTGTTTTTCGCAGGAAGACGTCCGAATGATCTAAAAGATTTTTCGCACCTTCATTCGAGCATGGAGGCCACGCACAATCGGCAGGCGCAAGCGGCCAGTTCCTGGTCGCTGAATAGATAGGGTCCCTTGCCCTAGATCGGGAACCGATACCTATTGTGCGTGGGCGTGCAGCGACAGGACTGTGATACTATGACTTTGCAACTGGATTTCTTTTCAGGTCCTGTCCTAGCCGTGAACACGGAGGACACCGAACTTCAGAATGTTCTGGAGAGGAGACAAGCGGTGGACGGCTCTCACCACGATGTGATGGCGCCGCCATGACCGCTCTCGTGCCGCTGATGTTCTCGTCACAGGCCTCTTTTCCAGGCCCGTGATCGACATTGGCTGCGGCGTGGATCAGCTCCGTCGCCCCGGCCATGAATGGCGAAAGATGGTCGCGCAGCATGTCGCCGCGAACCGGCGTCGCGCCCAAGCGTACATGACCGATGCCCACACGCAAGATCGCATCCGCGCCTTTGGGGCAATGGCAGAAGCGCAGAAAGTTTACCCCACGAGGGTTGAGGCAAAATCGGATGTCTCCGACTACATACAGTTCTTCTACAATCCGAAGCGCCGCCACTCGACACCGGGCTATCTCAGCCCCAATCACTTTGAAACCAAGATGGGATTAGCTTAACCTGGCGTCTGATAAACCGGCAGCAGGCCAAGCTGCTGCTTCGAAGCCTCACGCGGATCCTATGGAGTGAACATGATTGGTTTTGCCTTCAAGCACTCCGAGTCAAGTACGCGATGTGCTTCGGACAAGCCCAACAAGCTGCTCGAAACCAGTGCCTCATCCGGATGGACCTCGTTGTTGATCGACCACCACGAAGGGGTCGGGCATAGCGACATCTTCGAAACACATCCCACCCAAGACCTCACTCTGGTTGTCGCGAGCGCGGGCCGGCATGAGCTTGAATCCTATTCGAGCGGTCGATGGAGACTGGCCCTGTATCAACCCGGCAGTGCCGGACTGACGCCACCCGGTGAGACTGCGCGATTACGATGGCGGACGCCGTCGGACCATCAGCCGTTCCGGACCCTGCACATTTATCTTCCGGCGGGGCTCATGTTCGCGCTCGCCGACGAGTATCGGCGGCTGGGCCAGGAGTGTCGCACGGAATCGCTTTCCGCGTTGATTTTCCGCGACGAAGCTGTCGCGGTGCATGCCAACGCCTTGCTGGCCGCATGCCGCGAGGGGGCGCCCGATCTCTACGCGGCGGGTGCTGCCCAATGGCTCCTTACGCATCTTCTGTCACGACAAGCGGGGTGGCGGCACATACACGAGGACACACGTCTCGCCGCGACCATGACGGATCGTCGGCTCTCTCGCGTGATCGAGTACATGAGCACCTATCTCGACCGGCCGCTGACGCTCGACGAATTGGCTCGTGAAGCGGGGATTAGCATGCACCACTTCGGTCGCCGGTTTCGTGAGGCAGTCGGGCTAGGCCCCGCCTCTTATCTCACTCTGATCCGAGTGGAACGAGCTAAGCTTCTGTTATGGACGACGGACATCCCAATCGCCGAGGTCGCGCTCCGCTGCGGATATTCGCGAGCCAGTGCCTTTACTACCGCTTTTCATCGCCATGCTGGAATGTCGCCGAGCGACTACCGCGATTGCCGCTGACTTTCGTCATCGCGCGATATTTTTCGTCGTTTTCGGCAAACAGTGACCAGGCGGGAAACCAACTGAACGAAACGACGTTCGACCTGCGCTATGAACAGGAGGCGTCGGTATGGCATTTGAACAACGCTCGGTGATTGTCACTGGATCTTCCAAAGGCATCGGAGCAGCGGTCGCTCAACGGCTGGCCCATGATGGCTGGTCCGTCACGATCAACTATTCAGGAAACGAATCGGCGGCCAACGCGCTGGTCGACACGATCGCTGCCGCCAGTGGCAGGGCGATTGCGGTAAAGGCGGACGTCAGCATTCCGGAGTGCGTCACCGAATTGTTCGACGAGACCGAGCAGGCCTTTGGGGGTGTTGACGCGATCGTCAACAATGCCGGCATCATGACGTTAGCGCCGATCGCGCAGACAGAGGACTCGATGTTCGATCGCCAAGTGGCGATCAATCTGAAGGGGGTCTTCAATTGTCTTCGAGAAGGGGCTCGCCGCGTAAGGGAGGGTGGGCGCATCGTCAGCTTCTCGTCCAGCGTCGTCGGGCTCTTTCAACCGACTTATGGTGCATATGCAGCGACAAAGGCAGGCGTCGAGGCCATGACCCATATCCTTGCCAAGGAACTCGGCTCCAAGCGGATTACCGTGAACGCCATCGCGCCAGGGCCGGTCGCAACCGAACTGTTCCTCGACGGCAAGACAGAGGAGCAGGTTGCCCAGATAGCCAAGATGATCCCGCTTGGTCGCCTGGCCGAGCCAGACGACATCGCGGCGGCCGTTGCCATGCTGCTCGGCCCCGACAGCCACTGGATCACCGGGCAAGTCATTCGCGCCAATGGCGGGGCGGTTTAAGGGGGAGGACCATCATGAGTCTCATCACACTCGTCACAGGTGCATCGAGCGGCTTCGGCCAGATGATTGCTCGCGACCTCGCCAGAGCGGGCCATATCACCTATGCCTCAATGCGGGGCACGGCACAGAAGAACGCCGACAAGGTAGAGGAAAACCTTGCCTTTGCACGCGAGCAAGGCGTTGATTTGCGGCCGATCGAGCTGGACGTGCAGGATGAAGCGTCCATCGAAGCGGCGGTAGAGCGGATCGTCGCCGACCATGGCCGAATTGATGTGATAGTCCACAATGCGGGCCACATGACCTACGGCCCCCTGGAGGCGTTTACGCCGGAACAGCTCGCAGCGCAGTACGACGTCAACGTATTGGGCACGCATCGAATCAATCGGGCTACGCTTCCGCACATGCGCCGCGCCGGATCGGGGCTTATCATCTGGGTGTCGAGCACTAGTGTGGCGGGCGGTGTGCCGCCCTTGCTCGGACCGTACTTTGCAGCCAAAGCCGGGATGGATGCCCTGGCGGTCTGCTACGCCAAGGAACTTGCTCCCTTCGGCATTGAAACCGCGATCGTCGTGCCAGGTGCATTCACGACCGGAACCAACCACTTCGCTCATTCCGGCCACCCCGAGGACGAGGCTGTGGCAGATCAATACAATTTCTCATACCCCCCGAACTTCGTCACCGACATACAGGGAGCACTGGCAAAGACCGTCCCGGACGATGCCGATCCGACCGCAGTGGGTCGCGCCGTCGTCAAGATCGTTGATATGCCTGCTGGCTCGCGGCCCCTGCGCACCTATATCGATCCCGCCAGCGACGGGGCCGAAGTCACGTTTCGCGTGATGGATCGTGTTCGTGAACAGTTTCTCGACCGCATCGGTTACGCCCACCTGCTTCGCCCCAATACGAAAGACGAACCGGGCTGACGCGATTTGTAAAGCGTCAACCCACGTCGGCTTACCAACCCTTGTGAGATTTTGATTAGCGGGGATAAAATGGACTCTTATATTAGCCCGGATGATGCCGGCTACAGCGAACGTGCGCGCCGCCTTGTCTTCATTGGTAGGGAGGCGATAGCAAAGTCTGATGACACCGCTCTAGACCTCTACTTTTCACATGATTACGTATTGCATGGACCTGGCGGGGATACCGACGTGGCGGGAGTGAAGGCGTTTTTTGCCATGCTGCGCTCTGCCTTCCGTGATTTCACATGCGAGCGGGTGACGCTGGTAGAGCAGGGCAATATGATCGCTGCACGCACGGTCATGACCGGTATATTCGCGGGCACTTTGCATGGTACCAGCATCGGTACGATCAAACCGAATGGAAGGCCGATGCGACGGGAATTGCTGAATCTGTTCAGATTTGACGAGGATGGTCGTCTCGCGGAGGAATGGGTCCAATATGACGACGTCACTTTTCTCAAGGCACTCGGGATTGAACTGACCGCCAACCATGGAACCGCATCTGCCTGATAACCGTGCCGGCAGTTTTGAGGGAAAGTGAGCCTTGGCTCTCCGCGCAAGGTCCACTCTCGTATTCGGTCGCCAATGGCGGTTTTGGGCCGAAGGCTTATCTCTGGCGAGAGCTGTACCCGTGCCTAAATCCGAAGAAAGTCATTGCCGGACACTCTGCCGCACAACGTGGCCACAGGTTCAAACCTTCCAAGAGCTAGGGTCGGTCGGCGGGGATCTCAGAAAGTCGAGAAACGCGCGCATTCTTGCTTCGATATGTCGGTGTTTTGGGTAGTAAAGGCAAAGGCCAGGATAGGGCGGGGTCCATCGGTCAGAACCTGACGCAGTTTACCCTCGGCGAGTGCGTCGGCCGCCATCCTTAGGTGCTTAGGCAGACGCGCATGGTTGCGATTTGGCGCCACACACCTTTGTCATCGACCGCCACGTATTCGTTCAAAGCTCATAGGCGTGCCTCATCATGGTCTTCGACGTGAGCAATAGGAGTCTGAACCTTTAACTAAACCCGACGTTACCGGGATATGACTCCAGTCGCCGCCCATTTCGGAAGACGTGGAACTTTTCCCGATCGGCCGAAACGAACACGTCCTGTCCCTGTAGGGAGGCCGCTGCGCGATCGGTCCTAACGATGAATTCGCCCATGGTTTCCATCGCCACGTGTGCGATCGTGTCGCTGCCAAGCTGCTCGATCAGGCGAATTGCCCCTTTCCAGTCTCCATTTTCGCGCGACAGCTTGATGTCTTCCGGACGCACACCGACCAAATCACCCCCGAATTGCTCGGCAGCAGGACCGGAAATGAGGTTCATTTTCGGCGAACCGATAAAGCCGGCAACAAACGGCGACGCCGGGCGATCATATAGATCGAGCGGTGCGCCTATTTGTTCGATATTACCCTTGTTTAGAACGACGATCTGGTCCGCCATGGTCATCGCTTCGATCTGGTCATGGGTAACGTAGATCATGGTGGCGCCGAGCTTGCTGTGAAGGTCCATTAGTTCGACGCGCATCTGGTTACGCAGTGCGGCGTCTAGGTTAGAAAGCGGCTCGTCGAACAGGAAGACTTTCGGATCACGTACGATCGCGCGTCCAATTGCAACCCGCTGGCGCTGGCCGCCGGACAACTGACCAGGTTTGCGATCAAGATACTGCTCAAGTTGCAGGATGCCTGCGGCCGGATGCAGGTCTCGTCAACACCATGCTGGATGCAGCCATCGGAACCGTCGCCAACGGCGAGGAGCGGCCAATCATCCATTCTGATCGCGGAGCCCATTATCGATGGCCCGGCTGGTTAACCCGTATCAGCGAAGCAAGACTGGTTCGCTCGATGTCTCGAAAGGGCTGCTCGCAAGACAACGCCGCTTGCGAAGGGTTCTTCGGTCGGTTGAAAACCGAGCTCTTCTATACACGAGACTGGAAGGTCATCACGATCGAGCAGTTCGTGGCAGAGGTGGACGCCTACATCCGATGGTACAATGAAAAGCGCATCAAAATATCACTGGGATCACTCAGCCCGGTCGAATATCGTAAGAGCCTCGGCCTGAGTATTTGAAACAGTCCAACTTTTTATCCGCACCCCCTTATGCGTCTAACCGGCTCAGTTCCGCGTGGAAACCAACAATCGAGCGGTTCCGTAGTCGAGTTTCCACCATGCTCGAAGACTCCGGCCTTGAGCCCCTACAGCGGCAGGCCTTGGAAAAGTTTCAGAGAGCGCCTGAGGATGACCCGGGACGTCGCCGCAACGCTGATGACTGACGCGTGTTTCGTAGGTGCGAATTTATAAAGATTTACCAAATGGTTGGCTTCTCACATGCGGTATCAACGAGGTGGTGACGGGTTCGAATCCTTTCACGGCGATAGCTCCGAACGGTATCGTCAAGGCGGATAGAGCCACGCTTGGGTACGGGCCAATAGCCACGGTGGCCGTTCAAGCTGGCAGCGGGTATCCTGGCATGGCGGCGTCCCTGGGCCTGTCCTTCTCGCCAATCGTCGGCCGCTCATGGCAGGCACGCGCGAAGCCACGCCTGCGTGACGGCGCGGAACGAGGCGATCTGATTGCCGGGCAGCTCGCTTCGGCACCACGAACGCTGCCATGCGGCCGACCAGAAGCGAGGAGGCGCTCTCGGTCTCGCCCGCCTCGCTGACGCTGGTGAACTAGGGTGGCTACCCTTGTGCCAACGCAGCGAGCCGGTCACGCAGCCAGCTTTGTGCTGGATGGTTGGTGGTCCGGTCATGCCAGATACTGGCGATGGCGAAGCCGGGTACGTGGAGTGGCGGTTCCAGCACCTGCACCCGGTCTGACCAACCGTCTGCGATACGTCGTGGAATCACCGCAATCATATCGGATCGCGACACGATCTCCGGAACGATCAGGAAGCCCGACGTGGACAAGGCAACGGTACGACGGTGGCCGATCGCCTCAAGCGCCGCATCGGTAGGTCCGGCAAAGCCTCCGCCCAATTTCGAAACGACGATGTGATCCAGCGCGCAGAACAAATCCAGATCAAGGACACCCTGCACCGCCGGATGCCCCTGTCGCGCGACGACCACATACTCCTCCTCGCAGAGCCGGCGCTGGCGCATCGCCGCCGGCGCCTCTTCGGGCCTTGCCAAGGCCAGGTCCACCTCGCCACGCTCCAACTGTGTCGTAAGTGCCATCACGTCGAGCGCCCGCCAAGCGATGCGGACCATCGGCGCCTCGGTCCGCAAAACGACCGAGTAGCGTGCCAGCAGCGCATACTGGACGTAGTCGCTCGCCGCGATCGTCAGAGTTGCACGCAGTGTTTCCGGATTGATTGGCGCTCCTTGCTCAACGACGCGGCGAACGCCCTCCAGTGCCTCGCGCAGTGGCTCCATCAGCTCGAGTGCCCGCTGGGTGAGAACCATCCCGCGCTGGCCCGGGATCAGGAGCGGATCGCCGAACGCATCGCGGAGTCTTGCCAGCCGTGCCGACAAAGCAGGCTGGCTGAGGTTCAGCCGACGCGCGGCGCGTGTGACGTTGCGCTCCGCAAGCAGGGTCTCAAGCGTTACGAGAAGTCCGAGATCGAGGTTCCTGGTATCCATCGTGTCGATAACGACACATAAAACGTTCGATTTCAATACACAAGGTGATTGCGCTACTTAAGCCAGGTGCAGGTCGGAGCCTGCGACGCCACAATCGACGACACGGATACCAGTTCGCCTATGAAAGCTATCCAGGCTTATCCGCACCAAGGGCTCGACGGCCTGACGCTGGTGGATCTCCCCGGCCCCGGCGAACCCGGGCCGACCGCCATCCGCGTGCGTGTGCACGCCACCTCCCTGAACTTCCACGATCTGGGTGTGGTGACGGGGCGGCTGCCGTCCATCGGGGGACGCATCCCCATGGCGGATGGCGCGGGGGTGGTGGAGGCAGTCGGTTCCAAGGTGACGGAGTTTAAGGCCGGTGACCATGTCGTATCCACCTTTTTTCCGACCTGGCTGGACGGTGAGGCCACTCTTGCTGATTTCACCACCACGCCGGGCGATGGGATCGACGGCTTCGCCCGGGAGGTCGTGGTGGCGCCCGCCACGTCCTTCACACGTGCGCCGGCAGGCTGGAGCCATGCCGCCGCAGCGACCCTGACCACGGCTGGCGTGACCGCCTGGCGAGCCCTGGTGGTCAACGGCGGCCTCAAGGCTGGCGACAGCGTATTGGTCCTCGGCACGGGCAGCGTGTCGATCTTCGCGCTGCAGATCGCGCGGGCCATGGGAGCCACGGTGATCGCGACTTCCTCCTCCGACGAGAAGCTGGAGCGGCTTCGCACGATGGGCGCTGTGCACGCCATCAACTATCGCCAGGACGAGAACTGGGGCGACCGGGTGCGGGACCTCACGGGCGGCACGGGCGTGGACCATGTCGTGGAGGTCGGCGGTCCAGGCACACTGACGCAGTCGATCAACGCCGCGCGCGTCGGCGGCCACATTTCTTTGATTGGCGTGCTGACCGGGATGGCCGGCGACGTGCCGACGGCCATGCTTATGGCGCGGCAGCAACGGCTCCAAGGGCTGATCGTCGGGAGCCGCCGTCATCAATTGGACCTGATCCGCGGGATCGACGCCGTGCACAGCTATCCGGTGATCGATCGCTCCTTTCCGCTGGCCGAAATCGCGGACGCCTTCCGGATCCAGGAATCTGGCGGCCATTTCGGCAAGATCGTCGTCGAATTTTAGCACCCCCACCTATTAGAGAGAGATCATCATGAAGGTTCTCATCATTTACGCTCACCCCGAACCTACTTCGCTGACGCGGCAGTTGGTCAACGTGACCGCTGAGACGTTGTCGGCAGCCGGACATACCGTAATGCATTCGGACCTGTACGGTATGAGGTGGAAAGCGGTGTACGACGCCGATGACTTCCCGACGCGTGCGAACTTCGAGCGTCTGTCATTCATCCATGAGGGCGGCCACGCTTACTCAAGCGGGCATCAGTTGTCTGACGTGGCGGTCGAGCAGCAGAAGCTGCTCGCGGCCGATGCTGTCATCCTGCAGTTTCCGATGTGGTGGTACTCAGTGCCCGCGATCATGAAGAGCTGGATAGAGCGGGTGTTCGTCTGGGGTTTCGGCTTCGGCTATAAGGATGGTACTAACAACTACCGTTTTGGCGACGGCGCCCTCAAGGGAAAGCGAGCGTTGGTCAACGTGCAGACAGGCGGCGGGGCGGCCGACTATGGCCCGCGCGGTATCAATGGCCCGATCGAGCAACTGCTGTTCCCGCTGACTCACGGCGCGCTGTTCTACGCCGGCATGGACGTGCTTCCGACGCACGCGGTCCATAGCACGATGAGCGTTTCCACGCCGGAGCAAGTACAGGCGATTAAGGCAGCATGGCGTGAGCGTCTTGCCGGACTGTTCACCGACACGCCAATTTCCTTCCGGATGCAAAATGGCGGTGACTACCCCGATCGCCGCACCTTGGCCGACCACGTGGCGCCGGGCCAGACCGGCCTCGTCGCGCACTTTGCCGATCCGAGCGACGCATAAAGATCAACACCGATGCCGATCGGTCGGGGCCGCCCGCGGCGGCGGCCGCATCTCTTCATCCGCGCCTGCAGCCTACATGCCCGGCAGGGAGGGTCGGCGACGAGACGAAGAACAGCAAGGAACAAAATACCATGATGAATGCGATAGATTGGCCGCAAGGTTATCTGCCCGGCACCACTGATAATTTCGTTTCCAACGAGGCGATCGTCGCCGGGCTGAGCGCCGCCGAGATCTGGCCGTTCCTGGCCGAGCCAACGCGTTGGCCCAGCTACTATGCCAACAGCGCCAACGTGCGCTTCTATAACGGCGATGGTCCGGCGTTAGCGCTCGGCCGCCGCTTCTCTTTCGATACGTTCGGCTTCCTGATCAATGCAGAAGTAGTGGAGTATGCCACCCCGGCCCGAGACGAGCCCGGCAGGGTTGCCTGGCACGGTTGGGGCGGCGAGGGAGTTGGTCGCCTGGACGTACACCACGCTTGGTTGGTCGAGGACCTGCACGGGGAGCGTGTCCGCATTCTGACGCAGGAGACGCAGAACGGCGGGCCGGCCACGGACTTGGCGAGGACCTGGCCAAATCCCATGCTCAACGGCCATCAGGAATGGCTTGACGGGCTGACGGCCGCAGCGCGCCGCACAAGCAGCGACGGACGCTAGAGGCGGAAGGACAATGACGACAGTGCGAACGCCGCCAACCTATTGAAAAATCCCCTAGCCCAGGCTCGGGCAACCCACGGTTAACCGCGCTAGATAGGCAACACCCATATCATTCAGGAGAACATAATGTCTGACCTAGGCAACACTTTCATGCGTCGCTTCGTGCAGTTCATCAACACTGCCGAAGAGAAGCTTGGTGAGGAGCTCATCGCGCCGGATGCGGAGTTTTACGTCCCTTTCCAAAGCGAACCGCTCGTAGGGCCGGCGGGCTGGCTCAAAGCCGTCGAGGTAATGCGCGGCGGCTTCCCGGACGTGCAGTGGACGCTCGAGGAGTTGGTCGTCGAGGGTGAAAAAGTCGCCGCGAGATACACGATGCGTGGCACACACGAGGGCACCTTCTTCGGAGTACCGGCGACCGGAAAGCAGATCGCCATTCAAACCATGAACTTTTATGCCATGGCCAACGGCAAGATCGTCGGCGAGCGCGGTCAGCCTGATCTCCTCGGGTTGATGCAGCAGATCGGTGCCGTGCCAGCGGGCAATTGATCGCAACAGCAGATTCACCAACGGGTAGGTTTCGCGCTCGCGATGGCCGAAATTGCTTACACCTTCCTGCTACAGGAGGTCTGGCGGCAATTTCGGTCAGATCGTCGACGGATGCTGACACCTCCCAAACTATCAAGAAGAGATCATCATGAAAGTTCTTGTTGTTTACGCGCACCCTGAGCCCACTTCGCTGACGCGGCAGTTGGTCGACGTCACCGTCGAGACGTTGTCGGCAGCGGGACACAGCGTGGTCCATTCGGACCTCTATGGCATGAAATGGAAGGCGGTGTATGACGCCGATGACTTCCCGGTTCGTGAGAATCCAGAACGACTGTCGTTCATCATGGAGTCGGGCCATGCTTATGCAAGCGGGCATCAGACGCCCGACGTGATCGCCGAGCAGCAGAAGCTGCTCGAGGCCGATGCTGTAGTCCTGCAGTTCCCGCTGTGGTGGTACGGCGTGCCTGCGATTCTGAAGGGCTGGATAGAGCGGGTCTACGCCTTCGGTTTTGCCTACGGCTATCAGAATGGCTCCAACCAATTCCGCTTTGGCGAGGGTATCCTCAAGGGCAAGCGAGCGTTGGTCAACGTGCAGGCGGGCGGCCCAGCGGCCGACTATGGCCCGCGGGGTATCAACGGGCCGATCGAGCAACTGCTGTTCCCGCTGACCCATGGCGCGCTGTTTTACCCCGGCATGGACGTGCTCCCGACGCATGCGGTCTATAGCGCGGGTCATGTTTCCACGGCGGAGGAAGTGGAGGCGATCAAGGCAGCATGGCGTGTGCGCCTCGCTGGGCTATTCACCGACAAGCCGATTCCCTTCCGTTCCCAAAACGGCGGCGACTTCCCCGATCGCCACATCATGGCCGATCATGTCGCGCCGGGCCAGACCGGCCTCGCCGCGCACATTGCCGATCTGGTCGACGCATAAAGAGCAACACCGATGTCGCATGGTCGGTCAACTCAGATCGCCGGCGCCTTCGGAGAATGAGGAGATGGAAATGGAGGTAGCATTCATCGGGCTCGGGCAGATGGGCTCAGGCATAGCCGACAATCTCGTGGCGGCCGGTCACCAGGTCACAGTATGGAATCGCGACCGGGCCAAGGCCGAGCGGTTCGCTGCGCGGGGAGCGAAGGTCGCCGCCGACCTAACCGCGGCAGCCCGGGCTGGAACCGTCATGACGATGCTAGCCGACGACGCGGCCGTCGAGGCGGTCGTGTTCGGGGACGGCGGGCTGCTCGCGGCAGGTCCCGGCCTGCTCCATATATCGTGCAGCACGGTCAGCGTGGACCTCACCGCCAGACTGGCGGCGGTGCATGCCGCGGCGGGACACCGTTTCGTGTCGGCGCAGGTGCTGGGCCGTCCGGACGTGGCGGCGGCCGGCAGGCTGTCTGTGATCGCGGCAGGCGCGGCGGAGGATCTGAATGTCGCACAGCCGTTGTTCGACGCGATCGGGGCGACGACGCAACGGGTCGGCGACCGCCCGGTCATGGCCGCGGCAGCAAAGCTCGCGCTCAATGCCGGCATCCCGGCCATCATGCAGATGCTGACCGAACAGTTCCGCATCGCCGCCACCCACGGCATCGCCGCAGATCGGATGGCGGCGCTGCTGCTCGACGTGAACTACGGCAACCGCCTGATCGGGAGCTACGGACCGATCATCGCGGAGAAGCGGTTCGAGCCGGCGGGGTTCCCGATGCGGCTGGGCCGCAAGGATGTGGGTATGGCGCTCGCCGCGGCAGGAGATGCCGATCTGCCGCTGACTGAGCTGATCGCCTCGCGCATGGACGCGATCATAGCCGCTGGCGGTGGGGAGCGCGATTGGTCGGCGATTGGCGAGGCAGATTAGACGTCTAGGAACCTCACTTGAAAGAAGGCGGCGCCGCCCTGTAACTGGGCGCTAAGGAGGTTCATCTTCGCCTGTTTCCAAGCAGCGCCTCCCTCATAGTCCCAGGCACACGTCCGAGCGGCGCGCCAAGCCTCTAGTAGGGTGTTGAAGAAGTCAGTCGCGTTCACACACGAAGCCGGAATCGTCTCCGTTGTGGATATAGATATGCCCGACAAGGCGTCCAGCGGAGCCAAGTGCTGCCCATCCGCGACCACAGACCGGGTCATTCTCGTCTTGTCCTTCCCACGAGAACTCCG